>Ga0073929_1000102_pt1 | contig 138705 bp, 153 predicted proteins | sample DewCreD2012metaG_3_FD_76966 | JGI IMG/M metagenome (GOLD analysis project Ga0073929, IMG submission 76966) | Hot spring sediment bacterial and archeal communities from British Columbia, Canada, to study Microbial Dark Matter (Phase II) - Dewar... ... | reverse complement strand
TGCCGGAAGGTTAAGGGGAGGGGTGATGAGCCCCAAACCGAAGCCCCGGTGAACGGCGGCCGTAACTCTGACGGTCCTAAGGTAGCGAAATTCCTTGTCGGGTAAGTTCCGACCCGCACGAAAGGCGTAACGACTGGGGCGCTGTCTCGAGGGGGGGCACGGTGAAACTGCAGGACCCGTGAAGATGCGGGTTACCCGCGGCGGGACAAGAAGACCCCGTGGAGCTTTACTGCAGCTTGGCGTTGGCGACGGGCCAAGGATGCGTAGGATAGGTGGGAGGCTGAGAACCCCTGGCTCCGGCTGGGGGGGAGCCGACGGTGAAATACCACTCTTCCTTGGTCTATCGCCTAACCGGCGGGAGCTGGGACAGCGCCTGGTGGGCAGTTTGACTGGGGCGGTCGCCTCCTAAAGGGTAACGGAGGCGCCCAAAGGTCCCCTCAGGCTGGATGGAAATCAGCCGTTGAGTGCATTGGCACAAGGGGGCTTGACTGCGAGGCCTACAAGCCGAGCAGGGGCGAAAGCCGGGCAAAGTGATCCCACGGTACCGCGTGGAAGGGCCGTGGCTTATCGGATAAAAGCTACCCCGGGGATAACAGGCTGATCGGGCCCAAGAGTTCACATCGACGGCCCGGTTTGGCACCTCGATGTCGGCTCGTCGCATCCTGGGGCTGGAGAAGGTCCCAAGGGTTGGGCTGTTCGCCCATTAAAGCGGCACGTGAGCTGGGTTCAGAACGTCGTGAGACAGTTCGGTCTCTATCCGCCGTGGGCGCTGGAGGCTTGAGGGGGGCTGGCCCTAGTACGAGAGGACCGGGCTGGGCGGACCTCTGGTGTGCCGGTTGTCCCGCCAGGGGCAGAAAGCCGGGTAGCCATGTCCGCACGGGATAAGCGCTGAAGGCATCTAAGCGCGAAACCCTCCCCAAGATGAGGCCTCCCATCCCCCAGAGGGAGTAAGGCCACGGGAAGACCACCCGTTTGATAGGCGGCAGGTGCAAGCCGGGCAACCGGCGCAGCTGAGCCGTACTAATGGCCGAGGGCTTGACCACTGCACCACCGCCCTCACAACCAGGAGGAAAACAGAACACGTCACGACGGGACGCGGGGTGGAGCAGCGGCAGCTCGCCGGGCTCATAACCCGGAGGTCGTGGGTTCGAATCCCACCCCCGCTACCACCTCCCCATCTCACGCTCCCTATTCGCACACCCGGACAGGCGAAACCGGGGCTCCTGGTGGCCAGAGCGAGGCGGAACCACCCGTTCCCATCCCGAACACGGAAGTGAAACGCCTCAGCGCCGACGATACTGGCGGGGCGACCCGCTGGGAAAATAGGCCGCTGCCAGGGGCCCTCTACTTTCTCCCCCCGGCCCGCCCCACCTAGCCAGGCAGCCCTCCCCGGAATATAATGGATACAGGGGGACATATACCCTTTGAAGACCCGTCAGGAGGACGCCCCTTGACCAGAGATGAGGAACAGCCCCATCACCCTTCCTCCGAGGACACCCCCGAGACCATGGCGGACCTCCTGCGAGGAGAGGGAGGGGCCTACCGTCACCTCCGCCGCGGCGACACCGTGGAAGGAGTGGTGGCCGGCTTCAGCCGGGACGGCGTCCTCGTCGACGTAGGCGCCAAGAGCGAAGGCCTCATCCCCCGTTACGAGATGCTCTCCCTGGGCCCCGAGGGGGAGCGCAACCTCAAGACCGGGGACACCGTCACCGTCTACGTCCTGCGGCCCGAGACCGGCGAGGGCCCCCTCCTCCTCTCCCTGGACCGCGCCCGCGGCGAGACCGGCTGGCGCCTCCTCCAGGAGTGGCAGCAGTCCGGCAAGGCCTTCGAGGCGCCGGTGGTGGGCTACAACAAAGGGGGGCTCATCCTCAACGTGGAAGGGGTGCGGGCCTTCCTCCCCGTCTCCCAGATGGCCGCCGCCCCCGAGCGGGGCAGCGGCGAGAGCCTGGAGAAGGCCCTCTCCGCCTGGATGGGCAAGACCCTCCTGGTCAAGGCCATGGAGGTCAACCGGCGGCGGGGGCGGGCCATCGTCTCCGAGCGGGCCGCCCTCCAGGAGCGGCGCAGCCAGCGGCGGGAGGAGCTCCTGCGGGAGCTCCAGGAGGGCGAGGTCCGCACGGGCCGCATCACCAGTATCCGGGACTTCGGCATCTTCGTTGATTTAGGCGGAGCGGAGGGGCTGGTGCCCCTCTCCGAGATCTCTTGGGAGGCGTCACCGCTGCCGCCCCAGAGCGTCTTCCATGTAGGGGAAGAGGTCAGGGTCTTCGTCATGCGGCTGGACCGGGAGAGCGGGCGCATTAGCCTCAGCCTGCGGCGGGCCCAGGGAGAGCAGTGGGAGGCCATGGTCGCCCCCTACCGGGAAGGGGAGATAGTGCCCGGCCTCGTCACCAAGCTCACCAGCTTCGGCGCCTTCGTGCGGCTGGGGGGGCAGGTGGAGGGGCTCATCCACATCTCCGAGCTGGCCGACCGCCACCTCCAGCACCCCAGTGAGGTGGTGCGAGAGGGAGACCTGGTGCCCGTGCGCGTCCTCCGCATCGAGCGGGAGCGGCGCCGGCTCAGCCTCAGCCTCCGGCAGGCCCGGGAGGAGGCCGAGGCGCGGGGCTGGGTCTTCGACGAGCGGGGGGCCGTCGCAGCAGCGCCCCCGGAGGTGGAGGCCTCCCTGCGGGGGGACCGCTGAGCCAGCCGGGGGTAGAAAAAGGTCGCCTTCTGGGGTAAGGTATAGTGTAGCGGGGATTGAGAGCATGGCTGACCGGTTCGACAAATTCACAGAGCGCGCCCGTCGGGTCCTGACCCTGGCCCAAGAGGAGGCGCTCCGTTTCAACCACAACTACATAGGCACCGAGCACATCCTCCTCGGCCTCGTGCGCGAGGGAGAGGGGGTAGCGGCGCGGGTGCTCGCCAACCTGGGCGTCGAGCTCAACAAGGTGCGCTCCGCCGTCGAGTTCATCATCGGCCGCGGGGACAAGGCCGTGAGCGGCGAGATCGGCCTCACCCCCCGGGCCAAGAAGGTCATCGAGCTGGCGGTGGACGAGGCGCGGCGCCTGGGGCACCACTACATCGGCACGGAGCACCTGCTGCTGGGCCTCGTCCGCGAGGGTGAGGGTATCGCCGCTGGCGTCCTGGAGAGCCTGGGCGTCAGCCTGGACAAGGTGCGGGCAGAGGTCACCCGCATCCTCTCCCAGAGCATGCCCCAGCAGGGCAGCCCCCAGGGCGGACGCGCCTCCGCCCGCACGCCCACCCTGGACCAGCTGGGGGTGGACCTCACCGCCCTGGCCCGCCAGGGGAAGCTGGACCCCGTCATCGGCCGGGAGAAGGAGATAGAGCGGGTCATTCAGATCCTCTCCCGCCGCACCAAGAACAACCCCGTCCTCATCGGCGAGCCGGGCGTGGGCAAGACCGCCATCGTCGAGGCGCTGGCCCAGCGCATCGTCCGGGGCGACGTCCCCGAGATGCTGCAGGGCAAGCGGCTGGTCACCCTGGACATCGGCGCCCTCGTCGCCGGCACCAAGTACCGGGGTGAGTTCGAGGAGCGGCTCAAGAAGGTCATCGAAGAGATCAAGGCCGCCGGCAACTGCATGCTCTTCATAGACGAGATGCACATGCTGGTGGGCGCCGGCGCCGCTGAAGGGGCGGTGGACGCCGCCAACATCCTCAAGCCCTCCCTGGCCCGGGGCGAGATCCAGGTCATAGGCGCCACCACCCTGGACGACTACCGCAAGCACATAGAGAAGGACGCCGCCCTGGAGCGTCGCCTCCAGCCCATCATCGTCAACGAGCCCACCCCCGAGGAGACGCTGGAGATCCTACGGGGCATCAAGGGCCGCTACGAGGAGCATCACGGCCTCGCCATCAGCGACGAGGCCCTCAAGGCGGCAGCCGAACTGGCGGCCCGCTACGTGCCGGACCGCTTCATGCCCGACAAGGCCATCGATCTGGTGGACGAGGCGGCCTCCCGCGTCCGCATCCGCCGCTCCTATGCCCCGCCCTCCCTCCAGGAGGCCATGAAGGGGCTGGAGAGCATCCGGCGGGAGAAAGAGCAGGCCATCGCCCAGCAGCAGTACGAATACGCCGCCGAGCTGCGGGATCGCGAGGTGAAGCTCCAGGAGCGCATCAAGGCCCTGGACGCCGGCTGGCGGAGCGAGCGCCAGCAGGAGAAGCCGGTGGTCACCGCCGACGACATCTGCGAAGTGGTCTCCATGTGGACCGGCATCCCGGTCACCCGCATCGCCTCCGAGGAGTCGCAGAGGCTCCTCAAGATGGAGGAGGCCCTGCACGAGAAGGTGGTGGGCCAGGACGAGGCCATACGCACCATAGCCCGGGCGGTGCGGCGGGCCCGCGCCGGCCTCAAGGACCCCAGGCGGCCCATCGGCGTCTTCATGTTCCTCGGCCCCACCGGTGTGGGCAAGACCTACCTGGCCCGCGCCCTGGCCGAGTTCATGTTCGGCTCCGAGGACGCCATGATCCGCCTGGACATGAGCGAGTTCATGGAGAAGCACAACGTCTCCCGGCTCATCGGTGCCCCGCCGGGCTACGTAGGCTACGAGGACGCCGCCCAGCTCACCGACACGGTGCGGCGCAAGCCCCACTGCCTCATCCTGCTGGACGAGATAGAGAAGGCCCACCCGGACGTCTTCAACATGCTCCTCCAGATCTTCGACGATGGCCACCTGACCGACGCCAAGGGCCGCCGGGTGGACTTCCGCAACACCATCATCATCATGACCTCCAACGTGGGGTCCGACCTCATCCGCAAGGAGAACGTCCTCGGCTTCTCCACCAAGCGGGAGGAGGCCCAGGGCTTCCAGGAGCAGTACGAGCGGATGAAGGAGAAGGTCCTCCAGGCCATGCGGCAGGTCTTCCGGCCGGAGTTCCTCAACCGCCTGGATGCCGTGGTGGTCTTCCACCCCCTCACCAAGGAGCACATCCGCCAGATCGTCGAGAAGGAGATCGGCGAGATCAGCAAGCGGGTGGCCCTCAAGGACATCGCCGTGGAGATCACCGACGCCGCCAAGGACTGGCTGGGCGAGAAGGGCTTCGACCCCGTCTTCGGCGCCCGGCCCCTGCGGCGGGTCCTCCAGAACGAGATCGAGGACCGCCTCTCCGAGGCCATCCTGGAGGAGCGCTTCCGCCCTGGCGACACCGTCCGCATCGACGTCCAGAACGGCGAGATCGTCCTCCTCAACGCCTCCCAGCCGGCCCTCACCTGAAGGCCGGCCCTGCCCTCGCCCTTACCGGGCCCGCCTGGAGTCCAGGCGGGCCCGTTCCTCCCCTCCGGCCCCCTTGCCGGACGGGCGGGGCCGTGCCATAATACCCTAGAACATGAGTTCCAAAGCGCGGCCCCGCTCCCTCTACCTCTGCCAGGAGTGCGGCCAGGAGAGCCCCCGCTGGCAGGGACGCTGCCCGGCCTGCGGCGCCTGGAACAGCCTCAGCGAGTTCACCCCCGCGCCGGCGGCGCCGCTGCCCTCCCGCCCGGCCGCCCCCGCCCGCGAGCTGGAGGGCATCGCCGAGGACGAGCAACCCCGGCTCTCCACCGGCCTGGGGGAGCTGGACCGCGTCCTGGGGGGAGGGCTTGTCCCCGGCTCCCTGGTCCTTCTGGGAGGCGACCCCGGCATCGGCAAGTCCACCCTGGTCCTGCAGGCCGCCCTGGCGGTGGCCCGCTCGGGCCGCGGCGTCCTCTACGTCTCCGGGGAGGAGTCCCCCGCCCAGGTCAAGCTGCGGGCCCGCCGCCTGGCCCTCCCCGGCCGCGGCCTCTTCCTCCTGAGTGAGACCGACCTCACCGCCGCCCTGCGGGAGGCGGAGCGGCTGGACCCTGGCCTCCTCATCGTGGACTCCATCCAGACCGTCTACAGCCAGTCCGCCCCCCAGGCGCCGGGCAGCGTGGTCCAGCTCCGCCAGTGCACCCTGGAGCTGATGCAGTGGGCCAAACCCCGGGGGGTGCCGGTGATCCTCATAGGCCACGTAACCAAAGAGGGGGAGATAGCCGGCCCGCGGCTCCTGGAGCACCTAGTGGACGTCGTCCTCTACCTGGAGGGGGAGCGCTTCAGCAGCTACCGCCTCCTGCGAGGGGTCAAGAATCGCTTCGGCTCCGTGGCCGAGGTAGGCGTCTTCGAGATGACGGGCCGCGGCCTGACGGAGGTTCCCAACCCCTCCGAGCTGTTCCTGGCGGAGCGCGGAGAGGGCAGCGTGGGCTCCCTGGTGACGCCCATCATGGAGGGTAGCCGCTGCCTCCTGGTGGAGGTGCAGGCCCTCACCAGCCCCTCCTTCGTCCCGGCGCCCCGGCGGACGGCCAACGGCGTCGACTTCAACCGCCTGGTCCTAGTATCGGCCGTGCTGACGCGCCGGCTGGGGCTGCATCTGGGGAACCAGGACATCGTCGTCTCCGTGGTGGGCGGCCTGCGGGTCCAGGAGCCCGCCGCCGACCTGGCGGTGGCCCTGGCCATCGTCTCCAGCTTACGGGACCGCCCCCTGCCGGCGGACCTGGTGGCCCTGGGAGAGGTGGGGCTCTCCGGGGAGCTGCGCTCCGTGGGCCACCTGGAGCGCCGCCTGGCGGAGGCGGCCCGCCTGGGATTCCGTCGCTGCCTCCTGCCCCGCTCCAGCCTGCGCAGGCAGCCCGCCCGGGCCGGCCTGGAGCTACTGCCCGCCGCCTCCCTGCGGGAGGCCGTCCGCCTCGCCTTCGCCCGGGCGGACGGCCACGGCGGGCCTCCCCTGCCATGACCCTCCGCCTTGACCCCTCGCCCCGCCCCTCTCTATAATCCCGGCGAAGTGCCCGGCTCCGCGGGAAGCGGCGGCCGCACCGATTCCTGGACACAGGGAGCAGGGGGGTGAAGATATGGCGCGCCAGGACGTCGACACCGGCTGGCGGGAGCGCTGCGGCGACCGCCTCATGGAGCCCAAGGAGGCCATAAAGGCCGTCGTCCGTCCGGGGGACCGCATATGGTGCGGCGGCTGGACCTCCGTCCCCCTCACCCTATGCAACGCCCTGGCCGAGCTGGCCTCCGAGATGCGGGGCTGCGAGATCCTCACCTTCCTCACCCCATTCAACTGGGACCGCCCGGAGGTCCTGGAGCACCTGCGCATCATCAGCCTCTACGCCGGCCCCTTTGAGCGCAAGGCGGTGAACGAGGGCCGCTTCGACTACATACCGGTCATCCGCTGGCGCACCCACACCCTGCCCCCCATCCTGGACAACCGGTTCCGGGTGGCCCTCATACCCATCTCACCCCCGGACGAGGAGGGCTGGTGTAGCTTCTCCGGCGGCGTCTGGTTCGGCCAGACGGTCCGCCGCCACGCCGAGCAACTGGTGGGCGAGATCCGCCCCGGCACCATACGCACCGGCGGCGAGAACCGCATCCACATCAGCGAGTTCGCCGCCGTGGCCGAAACGGCGCCCATCACCGCTCCACCCCCCATCCCTCCCCGCAGCCCGGAGACGGAGGCGGCCGCCAACGTCATCTGCACCCTGGTGGCCCACGAGATACTCCGGGACCGCGCCACCGTCCAGATAGGAGTGGGCGACGTCTCCGCCGCCATGCCCGCCTTCATGGAGCACCTGCACGACATCGGCATCCACAGCGAGCTCATCCCCGGCGGCATCGCCGACCTGGTGGAGAAGGGCGTGGTCACCGGCAAATACAAGGGCCTGCACGATGGCAAGGTCGTCGGCACCGGATTCGCCCAGCTCTCCCAAGAGGAGTACCAGCGCATAGACGGCAACCCCGCCTTCGAGCTCTACGACTTCACCTACACCGACGACATCCAGAACCTGCTCCGCCTCCACAACTTCTTCGCCATCAACAACGCCCTGGCCGTGGACCTCACCGGCAACGTCTGCGCCGAGACCATGGGCACCCAGATATACTCGGGCCCCGGCGGCCAGACCGTCTTCGCCTTCGCCGCCGCTACCACCAACAACGCCTCCGTCACCGTCCTCCCCTCCAGCCAGGTGCTGTCCAGCGGCGAGCGGGTGTCCCGCATCGTCCCCATGCTGGAGCCAGGCTCCATGATCACCGTACACCGCGGCTACACCGATTACGTGGTGACGGAGCAGGGGATAGCCCGCCTCACCGGGAAGACGATACGCCAGCGCATCGACGAGCTGATCTCCGTGGCCCACCCGGACTTCCGCGGCGAGCTGAGGGCGCAGGCCCGCAAGCTCTACGGCGTCGGCTAGAAATCGATGGCCTTGTGGCGGAGGAGCACGCTCTCGATCAGCCCCACCCCCACCAGGGTGGAGATGAGAGAGCTCCCCCCCTGAGAGATGAGGGGCAGGGGGATCCCCGTCACCGGTAGCAGGCGCACGTTCACCGCCACGTTGATGAACACCTGCACCAGGACCATCACCACGATCCCCGTCACCAGCAGACGACCGAACAGGTCATAGGCCAGGCTGGCCGCCCTGATCCCCCGGAAGAGGAGGAGCGTGTAGAGACCCAGCAGCACCACCGCCCCCAGGAGCCCCAGCTCCTCCCCCAGCACAGAGAAGATATAGTCCGTGCTGGCCGTCTGCAGGAAGTCCAGCTGCGTCTGCGTCCCCTGGAAGAGCCCTCTCCCCAGCACCCCCCCGGAGCCCACACCGATCTCCGCTTGACGGATATTGAAGCCACCCCCCAGAGGGTCCAGGTTGGGGTTGAAGAAGAGGGCCAGCCGCTCCCGCTGATAGTCCCCCAGCGCCGCCACAGCGATGAGGGGAATGGCCAGCACCATGAAGGCCAGGAGGGACAGGACATGCCCCGCCCTGGCCCCGCCCATCGTCACCAGGGCCAGCCAGATGGCGCCGAAGACGATGGCCGTCCCCATGTCCGGCTCTACCATCACCAGGACCGCCGGCAGCCCGGCGATGAGGATGCTCAGCAGGAAGTTGGAGAGCTTGTGCATCTCCCCCTGACGGTCCGTGAGGAAGCGGGCCAGGGCGATGATGGTGAACAGTTTGGCCAGCTCCGAAGGCTGGATCTGGACGCCACCGATGGTGAGCCAGCGCCGCGCCCCGTAGGAGGCATCCCCCACCAGCAGCACCGCCACCAGCAGCACCAGCCCCAGTCCGTAGAGGCTGGGCGCCACCGCCCCCAGCAGTCGGTAGTCCATATAGGCGGCCCCTGCCAGCAGGAGCAGCCCCACGCAGGCGTAGATGGCCTGCTTGGCCACGGGGTGGTCCAGGCCCCGGATCCCCTCCGGGTAGGAGCTGAGGGAGGCGCTGTAAATGAGGAGCCCCCCGTAGGCGGCCAGCGCCAGGGCGGCCGTCAGCAGCCAGGGATCGAAGTGGCGGGGGAGATGGGGCGCCCTCATGGCCTGCCAGCGCGCAGTCGCTGCGCCAAATCGCTACCGTTGAAGATGTAGTCCAGGATCTTGGCGGCCGCCGGGGCGGCGTCCTGGCCGCCGCTGCCTCGTCGCATGAAGACCACCACCGCCACCAACGGGTCATCGGCGGGGGCGAAGCCCACGAACCAACCGTGGGTGGATAAGCGGCCCTGGGCGTCCGGCTCCCCGAACTCGGCGGTGCCCGTCTTCCCCGCCACCTTAACGCCCCGCACCGCCGCCGCCTGGGCCACGCCGCTCTCCACGGACATCACCATACCCTGTCGCACCACCTCCAGGTTCTGGGGCGATACCGGCACCATCCGCTTCACCTCTCTCTGAGCCGTCCGCACCGCGTGGCCACTGGCGTCCCGCGCCTCCCGCAGGAGATGGGGCTGCAGGAGCTGGCCGCCGTTGGCTATGGCGCCCACCGCCACCAGCATCTGGAGAGGAGTGGCCCGCAGGTACTCCTCGCCGATGGCGAACCAGCAGGTGTTCCCCAAGTACCAGGGCTCGCCTATCGTCCGCTCCTTCCAGCGGGGGTCGGGGACGGTGCCCGCCACCTCCGCCGGCAGGTCTATCCCCGTCGGCTCGCCCAGGCCGAAGGCGCGAGCGTAGTTGGCCAGCCTGTCCGGCCCCAGGCCGCGGAACTCGTCCGGCCTGGCGCCCGCCAGGTAGTAGAAATAGACGTTGGAGGACATGGCCAGGGCGCGGTACATGTCCAGCCGGCCCAAGCGCGACCAGTCCTCGCACACATAGACGGCGTTGGGGTCTATCTCGTTGGGGATGACGATGTAGCCCTGGCTGACGAACGTCGTGTCTGGCCTGGCCACCCCCTCCTGCAGCGCCGCCGCCGCCACGATGGTCTTGAAAGTGCTGCCGGGGGCGAAGTTCTCGGCCGTGGCGTGGTTCAGGAGGGGCTTGCCAGGGTTGTCCGTGAGGGCGGCCAGCTCCTCCGGACGCAGGGGACGGGAGAAGATGTTGGGGTCGAAGGTGGGGAGAGAGACCAGGGCCAGCACCTCCCCCGTGCGCACGTCCATGACGGCGGCGGCCGCGTTCTCGGAGCGCCCCATGTGCTGCTGCAGCGCCTCCGCCACCTTACGCTGCAGGTCCAGGTCTACGGTGAGGACCAGGTTGGCCCCGTCCACAGGCGCCCTCTCCGAGACGACTCGCCGCTCCCGTCCGCTGGCGTCCACCTCCACCAGCCGGCGCCCCGGCTCCCCTCGCAGCAGCGACTCGTAGCTGGCCTCCACCCCCGCCTTGCCCAGCCAGTCATGCATCGTGTATCCCTGGTCGCGGAGGGCCTGGTACTCCTCGCTGGATATGGGGCCCATGTAGCCCAGGACATGGGCCATGAGCGGCCCCTCCACATAGCGACGGGTAGACTGCACCACCAGGCGCACGCCGGGCAGGTCGGGCTCCCGCTCCTTGAGGGCGAGGGCGGTGTTGCGATCCAAGTCCTCCTTCAGCACCAGGGGGACGTAGGGGCTGGCGCGCCCCCTGGCCTCCGTCACCCTGGCCCGTATCTCCCCCGGCGCCATGCCGATGATGCGGCCCAGCTCCTCGTAGACCGTTTCCTCCTGGCCGGCGGGGAGGTCGCCCGGCACCACGGCGGCGGCGTAGCGGGGCTCGTTGTAGACCAGGGGACGTCCCTGACGGTCGTAGATGAGGCCGCGGGCCGCCGGGACCTGGACCTCCCGCAGGGCGTTTATGGCCGCCAGCTCCCGGTACCGCTCTCCCTCCACTACCTGCATCCTCACCAGTTGCCCCAGGAGGACCAGGAAGAGGAGGACCACCAGCAGCCGCAGGAGCCTGAAGGCGCCCTGGCCGGCAGCGGGGGCCCGCTGCTGCCGCCGCGGCTTGGGTGAGCGCCAGCGTCGCCGCGTCGTCGTCGCCATCAGCCGAGCCTCAAGGCCGCGCTCGCCTCCCGCCTGGGCTGCCGTCCCCACAGCCAGCGCAGGGGGAGGTAGAGGAGCGGCGTCGCGATGCCGTTGACCACCAGGTCCGGGAGCAGGCCGCGCCAGAGGGCCGGCCACCAGGGCAGGCCCTCGCCGGACGCCGCCAGGGCGGAGAGCAGGACCAGGTGGAAGGTCAGGGTGCCCAGGGCCACCGCCAGGAGGGCCAGAGGGAAGAGAGCCGGCAGCGGCCACACCTCCTTGAGGGAGGTGACCAGCACCGCCACCGCCAGCGCCAGCACCGACACGCCCAGGGGGTAGCCGCTGGCCAGGTCCAGCGCCAGGCCAGCCAAGGGGGCCAGGAGCATCGCCTCGCCGGGGGCGCGCAGAGCGGCCCAGCAGGCCACCAGCACCAAGAGGAGGTCCGGCGTCGCCCCCAGGGGGCGCAGCTCCGGCAGGAGGGAGCGGGCCAGCACCACCAAGACGATGACCAGCAGGACGGCGCCCAGATGCCTCATGCCCCCTCCATCTCCAGCGGCGTGAAGCTCAGGACCACCAGGACCGATCGCAGGCGGCCCAGGGGGGCGGCCGGCTCCACCTCCGCCCGCACAAAGAGGTCCTGGGGCCGCGCCTGCACCGAGCGCACCGTCCCCACCAGCAGCCCCGGCGGGTGCTTACCCCCCAGGCCAGAGGTCACCACTAGATCGCCCTCGCGGAGGGGGGTGCCCTGGGGGACCATGTCCAAGAGGGGAGGCTGCCCCACCCGGCCGCTCACCACTCCCCTGACCTCCCCCTGCGCCGACTGCACGGAGACGTTGACCGCGGAGGCGGCATCGGTGATGAGGCGCACCCAGGCGTAGGCCGGGAAGACGCGGTAGACGGTGCCCACCAGGCTGCCGCCCTCGGAGAGGACCACCATCCCCTGGCGGACGCCATCGCCCTCGCCGCGATCTATAGCCATGACCTGCTGCAGGGGCCCCAACTGGAGGGCGATGACCCGCGCACCCACCATCCGCTCCTGCGGGTGTCCCTCCTTGAAATCGAGAAGCCGCTCCAGCTCCTCCACCCGCTGACGGGCATCCTCCCGGCTGGCCAGCTCCCGGCGCAGACGCTCCACCTCCTCCTGGAGGCGCCGGTTCTCCTCCGCCAGCTCCCCCTGCTGGAAGAGCCCCCGCAGGAAGTCCGTCACGGCGTCCCTGGCCGTCTGCACGGCCAGGGTGGGCGGGGCCACCATCTGCAGGGAGAGGGAGCGCACGGGGTCCAGGGTGCCCTTCTCGGACAGGAAGAGGGTGAGGGTGCTCAGCGCGAGCATCCCCAGGAACCAAAGGGCCATCCGGACTATCAGCCCCGGCGAGGGCTGAAAGCTAGGCGGACCCGCCATAACCCTATGGCTGTCTCCTGCGAGAGGCTACCGCGGGGCGCGCCTCCGACGCGAGTTGAGGCGCGCCTGCAGCTTCTGTAGGAAGGCCGTCTCCTCCAGCACCTCGGCGCAGCCACGGACGACGCAGCGCAGGGGGTCCTCGGCCATATAGACCGGGAAGCGCGTCTCCTGCGCCAGCCGGCGGTCCAGCCCCCGCAGGAGGGCACCCCCGCCACAGAGGGCGATGCCCCGGTTCATGATGTCCGCCACCAGCTCAGGCGGCGTCACCTCGATGGTCTGGCGCACCGCCTCCACGATGGCATTGACGGAGCCGGAGATGGCGTCCCGTATCTCCACGCTGGAGATCTCCACCGCCTTAGGGAGCCCGGTGGCCAGGTCGCGCCCGCGCATCACCAGGGTGATCTCCTCCTCCAGGGGAGCGGCGGAGCCCGCCGCTATCTTCAGCTCCTCCGCCGTGCGCTCGCCTATCAGGATGTTGTGCACCTGGCGGGCGTAGGTGATGATGTCCTGGTCCATCTCGTCCCCGGCGATCTGGATGGACGTGGAGGCGACGATGCCGCCCATGGAGAGGACGGCCACCTCCGTGGTGCCGCCGCCGATATCGGCGATCATGCAGCCGCCCGGCTCCATCACCGGCAACCCGGCGCCGATGGCGGCCGCCATCGGTTCCTCCACCAGGTAGCACTCGCGGGCGCCGGCGTTAATGGCCGCATCGTGCACGGCCCGCTTCTCCACCTCCGTCACCCCGGAGGGGATGCCGATGACCACCCGGGGACGCGGCAGGGCGAAGGAGTTGTTGTGGGCTGCCCGGATGAAGTACTGCAGCATCTTCTCCGTGACGGCGAAATCAGAGATGACGCCGTCGCGGAGCGGCCGCACCGCCACGATATCGGCCGGCGTGCGTCCCACCATGCGCTTGGCCTCCGCCCCCACCGCCAGCACCCGCTTCTCGATACGGTCGATGGCCACCACGGAGGGCTCCTCAATGACCAGGCCCTTGCCCCGCACTATGGCCAGGGTATTGGCCGTCCCCAAGTCTATGGCGATATCATGGGAGAAAAGGCCCAGGATGCTGTTGAGCGGGTTCAGCCTCAATGACCTGCCCTCCCTCGTCTACTCAACGCATTATACCCACAACCCTAGGTAGGTGCGCTATCTCCCGGGCGCCTTGCCCTCAACTGTCGCCCGCTGGGCAGGCGCCCCACAGGCCGCGGTTGTTCGCCCTGGCCTCCGCCTCCAGGCGAACGAACAGCTCGGCGTATTTGACATCGGGCGGGAAGGTGGCAGCGCTGGCGTAGCCCTCTGCCACCATCAAGGCGTTGACCATCTGCCCGTCCACCCAGACATAACGCAAGAGCCGACCGAAGCGGTCCGTCTCCGAGACGTCCTTTTCCAGCATCACCTGCCGGCCCTGGACCAGCTCCCGGTTGCGGCGGCTCGCCTCCGGACCGTAGCACTCCACGGGCCGCCCCGGCGCCACCGTCTCCGGCGTGTCGATGCCGATGTAGCGCACGGTGTACTCCCTGCCCGCTATCTGCACGTGGATGGTATCGCCGTCCACCACCCGCACCACCTGGGCCGGCACCAGGCCGGAGGGAGGCGTTGGGAGGGGCACGCCGGCCGGTGGACGGGCGGGCTCCTCAGTAGGGACGGGCGTCGCCGTCGCTGTGGAGGCGGCGTCTTGGGGCGTCGCCGGGACCGGGGCCCCGGCGCAGGCGGCCATGACCAGGGAGACGAGGCCCGCCAGCGCCAGGAGGGGACGGGGCATCACACCTCCATACCGTGCCTTCGCAGAAGCTCCAGGAACTCCTCCTCGTTCAGGCGGGGGATGCCGTAGCGCTCGGCCTGGGCCAGCTTGGAGCCCGGGTCTTCGCCCACCACCACGTAATCGGTGTTGCGGGTCACCGTATCCTTGGCCACGCCGCCCAGGCGGCGCACCAGCTCCTGGGCCTGGCCACGGGTGAGGGAGGCGAGGCTGCCCGTGAAGACGAAGACCTTCCCCTTCAGGGGGCCTTCCTGCGCCTCCGCCTCCAGCTTGCCCATCTCCACGCCGGCACGGCGCAGCTTCTCCAGCACCCGCTGGTTGCGCTCGTTGCGGAACCACTGGTAGACGCTCTCGGCGATCTTGGGGCCGATGCCCGGCACCCGGGAGAGCTCCTCCAGGCTGGCCTGGGATAGCCTGTCGATGCTGCGGAACTCCTGGGCCAGGAGCTGGGCGATCTCGCTCCCCACGTGCCGAATGCCCAGAGCGAAGATGAGACGCCCCAGGGGGCGGTGCTTGCTGGCCTCGATGTTGCGCAGGATCTTATCGGCCAGGACGGGGCCCATGCGCTCCAGCTTGAGGAGCTGCTCCCGCTGCAGGTAGTAGAGGTCGGCAGGGTCTTCCACCAGCCCGGCGGCCAGCAGGGCCTCGCACCACTTCTCCCCCAGGCCATCTATGTCCATGGCCGCCCGCTGGACGAAATGGGTGAGCCAGCGGAAGGTCTGGGCCGGGCAGGAGGGGTTGATGCAGTAGCGCATCGCCTCGCCCGGGGGGCGGACCAGCTCGCCGCCGCAGGCGGGACAGGCGGTGGGCGGCTCGTAGGGACGCTCCTGCCCGGTCCGGCGGGCCACCACGGGGCCCACCACCTGCGGTATCACCTCACCCGCCCGGTGCACCACCACCCAGTCGCCGATGCGGATGTCACGGCTCCTGATGATGTCCTCGTTGTGGAGGGTGGCCTGCTTGACGATGACGCCCCCCACCTGGACCGGCTCCAGCACGGCATAGGGGTTGATGCTGCCGGTGCGGCCCACGTTGTGTCTTATGTCGAGGAGACGCGTCGTGGCCTCTACCGGCGGGAACTTGTAGGCGATGGCCCAGCGGGGCTCCCGTCCCACCACCCCCAGGCGGTCCCAGAGGTCCAGGTCGTTGGCCTTCACCACCAGGCCGTCTATCTCATAGGGAAGGCTGTAGCGCCGCTCCACCCACTCCTCCCACTGCTGCTGGACCTGGTCCAGGGTATCGCAGAGGACGTTGTAGGGGTTGACGCGGAAGCCCAGCTCCTTGAGCCACTCCAGGACCTCCCAGTGGCGGCGGGGGTGGGGGCCCTCGCACCAGCCGAGCTGATAGACGAAGATGTCCAGCTTGCGAGAGGCCGTCACGCGGGGGTCCTTCTGGCGGACGGAGCCGGCGGCGGCGTTGCGAGGGTTCATGAAGAGCTTCTGGCCCCGGGCGGCCAGCTCCTCGTTCAGTCGCTCGAAGGCGTCCTTGGGCATGTAGACCTCGCCCCGCACCTCGAAGCGGGGGGGCACGTTGTCCTTGCGCAGCCGCATGGGGATACTGCGGATGGTCTTCAGGTTCTCGGTGACGTTCTCGCCCCGGAAGCCATCGCCGCGGGTGGCCCCCTGGACGAAGCGACCGTCCTCGTAGACCAGGGCCACGGAGAGGCCGTCAATCTTGTGCTCCACCACCATCTGGAACTGGTCCACCTCCCCCAGCGTCTGGACACGGCGGTGCCAGGCCCTCAGCTCCTCCAGGTTGAAGGCGTTGGCCAGAGAGAGGAGGGGGAGGCGGTGCTCCACCACCCCGAAGGCCTCCACCGGCTGGCCAGGCACCCGCTGGGTGGGGGAGTCCGGCGTCACCAGCTCCGGGTAGTGCTCCTCTATGGCGCGCAGGCGACGCATCAGCTCGTCGTACTCGGCGTCGCTGATCTCGGGCTGGTTGAGGACGTAGTAGAGGTAATCGTGGCGGTTTATCTCGGAGCGGAGCTCCTCGGCGGCCAGCTTCGCCTCGTAGACGTTTGCGAACCCGCAGCCCATAGCAATACCAGTTTACCGGAAGGCGCCGGCGGGGCTACAAGGGGGTATTCCGTAAAGTGGCCGGCAGGGCCGGCGGGCGGTATACTGAGTTTGTTCCATGCGCGTGGTCATAGTGGACTACGGGGCCGGCAACCTGCGCAGCGTGGCCAGGGCGGTGGCCCACGCCGGTGGCCAGCCGGTCGTATCCTCCCGGCCGGAAGACCTCATGGAGGCGGAGGCCGTGGTCATGCCCGGGGTGGGCGCTGCCGCCGATACGATGCGCAACCTGGAGGCCCGCGGCCTGGCGGGGCCCCTCAGGGAGTACATAGGTCAGGGGAGGCCCTTCCTGGGCGTCTGCATGGGTCAGCAAGCTCTGTTCGACTACTCCGAGGAGGGGGGCCGACATCCCTGCCTGGGCGTCCTGCCGGGGCGCGTCGTCCGTCTCCCTCAGGGGCTGAAGGTGCCCCACATGGGCTGGAACCGCCTGCGCATCCGGCGGCCCCACCCGGTGCTGGAGGGTATAGCGGACGGCACCTATTTCTACTTCGTCCACAGCTACTACCCGGAGCCAGCGGAGCCGGAGGTGGTGGTGGCCACCGCCTGGTACGGGGTGGAGTTCCCGGCCATCGTCGCCCGGGGCGCCCTGGTGGCCACCCAGTTCCATCCCGAAAAGAGTGGAGAGGCGGGCCTGCTCCTGTACCGCAACTTCCTGCGATTGGCGGCCCGCGTCCATGCCTAGGGCGCCGGCCCCGTACCCCGGTGAGCTGTCCGGCCAGATGGAGAGGAGGTCGTGTCCGTAATGGGAGAGGGACGACAGCCCAAGCTCGTGCCGCACCTCTGGTATACGGCCGAGGCGGAGGAGGCCGCCCGCTTCTACGCCTCGCTCTTCCCCAACTCGCGAGTGGACGAGGTGCACTACCTGCCCGCCGACTCGCCCAGCGGCCCCGCCGGCTCCGTGGCCATCGTACGGTTCACACTGTTCGGCCAGCCCTTCATGGCCATCAGCGGCGGCCCCCACCACCCCTTCAATGATGCCATCTCTTTCTTGGTGCTCTGCGACTCCCAGGAGGAGCTGGACCGCTACTGGGACGCCATCGTCGAGCACGGCGGCCAGCCCCAGGCCTGCGGCTGGATAGTGGACCGCTACGGCCTCAGGTGGCAGATCGCTCCCAGGCGCCTGCACGAGATGCTGGAAGACCCTGACCAGGCCAGGGCCAGGCGGGTGGCCGAGGAGATGCTCAGGCAGATGAAATTCGATCTTGAGAGGCTGGAGGCGGCCTACCGCGCCGCGTAGGGCCTCCCGCCAGCCCCAGAGCGATGCGAGCAACCCTGTGAGCTGACGTCGCCTCCCATGGAGATCATTCCGGCCATAGACATCCGCGGCGGCCGCTGCGTCCGCCTCACCCGCGGCGATTACGCCCAGGAGACGGTATACGACGACGACCCCGCCGCCGTTGCGCGGCGCTTCCAGGAGCAGGGGGCGTCCCGCCTCCACGTGGTGGACCTGGACGGCGCCCGCGAGGGCCGCCCGCTGAACCGGGAGGCCATCGTCTCCATCCTGGGGGCCGTCTCTCTGCCCGTCCAGGTGGGCGGCGGCATACGGGAGCTGGAGACCGTCCGGGACTACCTGACGCTGGGGGTGGACCGCTGCGTGCTGGGGACGGCCGCCGTGGAAGACCAGGCCACCCTCCGGGATGCGCTGCGCCTCTTCCCGGGACGCATAGCCGTGGCCGTGGACGCCCGGGAGGGGAGGGTAGCCACCCGGGGCTGGCTCAGAGAGACGGGGCTGGAGGCCACTGCTCTGGTGGAGCGGTTACTGAGCCTGGGCGCCCAACACATCATCTACACCGACATCCTGCGGGACGGCACCCTCTCCCGCCCCAACCTGCCGGCCGTGGCCTCCCTGGTGGCCGGCCTGCGCCGTCTCGCCCCGCAGGCCACCCTCGTCTACTCCGGCGGCATCGCCACCCTGGCTGACCTGGAGGAGCTGGCTCGCCTGGGCCTGGACGGGGCCATAGTGGGAAGGGCGCTCTACACCGGGGACATAGACCTCCGTCAGGCCCTGGCCACCGTGGGCCGAGGGCGGCGCCCCTAAGCGGCCATGCCCTGGCTGCCGGGCGGCGATAAGCGGTATACTTAGGCCGCAGAGGTCTGATTTAGAGGTCGCTAAGAGTCAAGGAGGCCGACATGACCATGGACGCTGCCATCCCCGAGGACATCCGGGACCTGACCAAGGGCCTCATCCAGGGCCTCATCGAGTTCGTGGAGGCCGAGGTCGTCCCCCTGGAGGAGAGGGACAAGGACATCCTCAACGACGAGCGTAAGCTCTTCCGGGAGGACGGCTATCTGGTGGAGCGGGCGCAGGAGGCGCGCCGCCAGGTGCGCCAGCGCTCCGCCCAGGCCGGCTTCTACACCATGTTCGCCCCGGAGTCGGTCGGCGGTGGCGGCGTCCCCCTGCGGGCCATGACCTTCGTCCAGGAGGCCTACTACCGTCGCTTCGGCCCGGGGCGGCCCTACCTGGGCTGGGGCAAGGGCTTCCTCACCAGCCCGCCAGTGGCCAGCTTCGTGGACGGCCCCTCCTACATGTTCACCTTCGCCAGCGAGAGCGTCCGCCGCGACTTCCTCCCCCAGCTCCTGCGGGGCGAGAAGACCATCTGCTTCGCCCTCTCCGAGCCCGACGCCGGCTCCGATGTCTGGGGCATCAAGACCCGCGCCCGCCGCGACGGCGACGACTGGGTCATCAGCGGCAGCAAGCAGTGGATCACCAACGGCCCCTATGCCGACTACGCCATCGTCTTCGCCGTGACCGATGAAGAGCAGGCCGCCCAGCACCGGGGCGGCATCACCGCCTTCTTCGTGGAGACCAGCGCCCCTGGCTTCAGCAAGGAGAGCATCATCCGCGTCATGGGCCACCTGGGCAGCGACTGCGGCATCCTCACCCTGGACAACGTGCGGGTCAGTGGCGACCGCGTCATGGGCCAGGTGGGCCAGGGCTTCCAGATCGCCATGCTGGGCATCTCGGAGGGGCGCATCGCCATCGCCGCTAGCTGCGTGGGCCTCATGGAGTACGCCCTGGACCGCGCCCTGGCCTACGCCAAGGAGCGCAAGACCTTCGGGGAGCCCATAGCGGAGCACCAGGCCATCCAGTTCATGCTCTCTGAGATGGCCATAGAGATCTTCACCAGCAAGTACGCCTCCCTCCAGACGGCCGCCCTCATCGAGGCGGCCGCCGCCGGGCGGGGACGGCTGCCGGTGAAGGAGATCTCCATCTGCAAGGCCTACTGCGTGGAGGCCTGCCAGCGCACCTATGACCGCGCCATCCAGATCCACGGTGGCCTGGGCCTCACCAACGACCTCCCCCTCAACGAGGGCTGGCGCATCGCTCGCACCCTCCGCATCCCCGACGGCACCTCCGAGATCCAGCGCCGCACCATCGCCCGTCAGATGCTGCGGGGGGACACCACCTTCTAGGAGAGGGCGCCGCCGCAGATGCTGGCCAAGCGCATCATCCCCTGCTTCGATGTGGCCGAGGGGCGCGTCGTCAAGGGCGTCCGCTTCCTCGACCTGCGGGACGCCGGCGACCCCATCGAGCTGGCCCGCCTCTACGACGCTGAGGGGGCGGACGAGCTGGTCTTCCTGGACATCCGCGCCTCCCCGGACAACCGCAAGACAGCGGTGGAGATGGTGGAGCGCATCGCCGATGAGATCTTCATCCCCTTCACGGTGGGGGGCGGCATCCGCAGTGTGGAGGACATGCGCCTGATGCTGGAGTCCGGGGCGGACAAGGTGGCCATCAACACCGCCGCCGTGCGGGAGCCCCGCCTGGTAGCGGAGGGAGCGGAGCGCTTCGGTTCCCAGTGCATCGTGGTGGCCATCGACGCCAAGCGGGTGGCGCCCGGCCGCTGGGAGGTCTACATCTTCGGCGGACGCGAGGGGGGCCAGCCTACGGGGCTGGACGCCGTAGAGTGGGCGCGACGAGTGGTGGAGCTGGGCGCCGGCGAGCTGCTGGTCACCGGCATGGACGCCGACGGCACCCAGGAGGGCTACGACCTGGAGCTGACCCGCGCCATCTCGGAGGCCGTACCGGTGCCCGTCATCGCCTCCGGGGGCGCCGGCCACCCCGAGCACCTCTACCGGGCAGTGACGGAGGGGAAGGCCGACGCCGTCCTGGCCGCCAGCATCTTCCACTACGGCCTCTACAGCATCCGTCAGGTGAAGGAGTACCTGGCGGAGAGAGGGGTGCCCGTGCGCCTCTGACGGGCCGCCGGGCGCCCGCATGGGGAAGGGGAGCCATGTCCGATCTAGCGGAGCTGAAGTTCGACGAGCGGGGGCTGATCCCCGCCATAGCCCAGGACGCGGCCACCGGCGAGGTACTGATGGTGGCCTGGATGAACGAGGAGGCCCTGCGCCGCACCCTGGAGACGGGCCAGGCCTGGTTCTGGAGCCGCAGCCGGCGGGAGCTGTGGCACAAAGGGGCGACCTCCGGCAACGTCCTGCGCGTGCGCGAGGTCTGGACGGACTGCGACGCCGACACCCTCCTCCTCAAGGTGGAGCCGGCCGGCCCAGCCTGCCACACCGGCGAGCGCTCCTGCTTCTTCCGCGCCCTGACGCCGCGCCATCCCTGAGCGACGCCTAGGTCCCCCGAACGAGGAGCGAGGGCGCCCGCGGCGGGCGCCCTCGCCACCGTCAGCCCAGGGGCCGTCTACTTCTTCTCTTCCATGCCGTAGCGACGGCGGAAGCGCTCCACACGGCCCGCCGTGTCCACGATGCGCTGCTCCCCGGTGAAGAAGGGGTGGCAGCGGCTGCACACCTCTATGCGCAGAACGGGCTTGGTGGCCCGCGTCTTCCAGGTGTTGCCGCAGGAGCAGACCACCGTCGCCTCTACGTACTGGGGGTGAATACCCTGCTTCACGGTCTCTGGTTCACCTCGCTCGTAATCGCCCCTGGCCGTCTAGGCCCGCTGGGCGGCCGCCTCTTCGTGGGGATAGACGCTCACCCGCTTGCGGCCGTACTTGTCGTAGGGCTCGAACTTTACCCGACCCTCGATGAGGGAGTAGATGGTATAATCCCGCCCCAGGCCCACGTTGCGGCCGGGATGTATCCTGGTACCCCGCTGCCGGACGATGATGCAACCCGGCCAGACGTACTGGCCGTCGTACCGCTTCACGCCCAGCCGCTTGGCGTTGCTGTCGCGTCCGTTCTTGGCAGAACCGCTGCTCTTCTTGTGGGCCATGGCCCATCACCTGCCTAACTCTGCTCAGCCCTCGTCGTCTCTTCCCCGGCCCCTGCCTCCTCGGCGCCGGCGGAGGCCCGGGCCCGCCCGCTGCGCCGCCTCTGGGGCCGCTCCTCCTCGGTGGAGGACTCCGGGGCCTGGCCCGCCAGCAGTATCTGCTGGATGGCCAAGCGCGTGTAGGGCTGTCGGTGCCCCTTCTTGCGCCGGTAGCGGGTCTTGGCGTGGTACTTGAAGACCACCACCTTGCCCGCCTTGCCGTGCTCCACCACCTGGGCGATGACCCTGGCCCCCTCCACCAGCGGCGTGCCCACGCGGACGCCGCTGTCGTTGGCCACCATGAGGACGTCAGTGAGCTCCACCGTGGAGCCCACCTCCGCCGGGATCAGCTCCACGTCTATGAGCTGGTTGGGCTCCACCCGGTATTGCTTGCCGCCGGCTCGGATGATGGCGTAAATGGCGGGGCCTCCTTCTCAAAGGCAACGCAAAGACGATTTTATTACCTGACCGCCCTTTAGGTAAAGGGGTGTTAAAGGGAGATATCGTCCAGTTGGGAGGCTACCGGCCCGCCCCCTTCGAAGGCCAGGCCCGGCTTGGGCTGCATGATGGGCTTGGGCTGCGGCGGCGCCTCCACCTGCCCCGGCTCCCGCGCCTGCCTGGGCGGCGCCGGCGGCGTGGGCGGCAGCGGCTCCTCCTCCGGGGAGGCGTTGAGGACGGCGATGAGCTCCTCGCCCTCCAGCGTCTCCCGCTCCAGGAGCACCCGCACCAGCTGGTCCAGCTTGGCCCGGTTGTCGTGCAGCACCTTCCGCGCCGTCTGGTAGGCGTGGTCGATGATCTGCCGCACTTCTTCGTCTATCTCCTCGGCGATCTTCTCCGAGTAGTTACGCTGCTCGGCGATCTCCTTGCCCAGGAAGACCAGCTCCTCCTTGCGGCCGAAGGTGCGGGGGCCCAGGCGCTCGCTCATGCCGAACTGGGTCACCATCTGCCGCGCCAGGCGGGTGGCCCGCTCCAGGTCGTCCTGCGGCCCGGTGGTGAACTCCCCGAAGACCATCTCCTCCGCCACCAGCCCGCCCAGCATGGCCGCCAGCAGGTCCTTGAACTGGGACTTGGTGTACAGGTGGCGGTCCTCCTCCGGCAGGAAGCGGGTGAAGCCGCCAGCCATCCCGCGGGAGACGATGCTTATCTTGTAAGGCGGGTCGGCGTTGGGGAGGGCATGGGCTACCAGGGCATGCCCTGCCTCATGGTAGGCGATGATCTCCCGCTCCCGCTGGCTGATGACGCGGCTCTTGCGCTCTGGCCCGGCGATGACGCGGTCTATCGCCTCGTTGAACTCCCGCATGGAGATACGCCGCTTGCCGCGGCGGGCGGCCAGGAGGGCGGCCTCGTTCACCAGGTTGGCCAGGTCCGCCCCGGAGAAGCCCGGCGTCTGGCGGGCCAGCACGTCCAGGTCCACGTCCCCCTCCAGCGGCTTCCCGCGGCAGTGGACCTCCAGGATGGCCCGGCGACCCTTCACGTCCGGGCGGTCCAGGACCACCTGGCGGTCGAAGCGGCCCGGCCGCAGCAGGGCGGGGTCGAGGATGTCCGGGCGGTTGGTGGCGGCGATGACGATGACGTTGGTGCTGGTGTCGAAGCCGTCCATCTCCACCAGGATCTGGTTCAGCGTCTGCTCCCGCTCGTCATGGCTGCCGCCCAGGCCGGCGCCCCGGTGGCGGCCCACGGCGTCGATCTCGTCGATGAATACGATGCAGGGCGAGTTGCGCTTGGCCTGGTCGAACAGGTCGCGCACGCGGGAGGCACCCACGCCCACGAACATCTCCACGAACTCGGAGCCGCTTATGGAGAAGAAGGGGACGCCGGCCTCGCCGGCCACCGCCTTGGCCAGGAGCGTCTTCCCCGTCCCTGGCGGCCCCACCAGGAGCACACCCTTGGGTATGCGGGCCCCCAGGCTGGCGAAGCGCTCCGGGTACTTGAGGAACTCCACTACCTCCTTGAGCTCCTCCTTGGCCTCGTCCACCCCGGCCACGTCGGCGAAGGTGACGGTGGGACGGCTACCCGATATGAGGCGGGCGCGGCTCTTGCCGAAGTTGAGGGCCTGACTGCTGCTCCCCTGGGCCTGTCTGAGGAAGAAGAAGAGGATGCCCATGATGAGCAGCAGGGGCAACAGGTTGACGAGGATGCTCAGGATGCCCCCCCAGGGGTTCCCCTCCTTGGTCCTGATGGGCGGCTGCTCCGTCACGGGGATGCCGTTGTCCTGCAACACCTTGCGGACGGAGTCCCCGGGCTCCAGCTCCGTGCGGAACTGCTGGTCGCTGGCCATCACCTTCCAGGTGACGGTGCTGCCATCGACGATGATCTCCTGCACCTGGCGCGCCCTGACGTCCTCCACCAGGGCGGAGAGGGGGACGCTCTGCACCTGGGAGTTGCGCGACGGCAGCAGCGAGTAGATAATGGCGATGACGGCTGCCAGGATCAGCAGGTAGACCAGGCCACGCCCCAGCCAACGAGCATTCATCTCAGTCTACTATACCACACTTATAAAACGTCATGCATGGACTCCCCGGGGCGGCGCTGTCCCTAATCGGACGCCAGCACCCCGCCCTGGGCCCAGTTCTCCTTCGGTATGTCCTCGAAGATGATGATGGTCGCCTCCGGCGTAGTGTGGGCGATGTTGACCATCGCTTCGGTGATGACCCGCGCCAGCTCCTGCTTCTGGGCGTGGGTGCGGCCCGCCCACATCTCGATACGAACGATGGGCATGCTGTCACCTCCACACCTTAGTTAGAACGCTCCGGTACCTCTCATGTTACCATTAGAGCTGCCCATGGTGGCCCTCCCTACCTGCGCCGAGGAGGAGGCCCTCTGGCGAGAGGGACTGCGGCTGGTGGCCGGGGTGGACGAGGCCGGCCGCGGCTGCCTGGCCGGGCCGGTGGCGGCGGCGGCCGTCGTCCTGCCTCCCTGGCCGTCCTTCCCCTGGCTGAACCTGGTCAGGGACAGCAAGGAGCTGGCGCCTCCCCTGCGCGCCGAGCTGGCCCGTCTCATCCGTCGGGACGCCCTGGCCGCAGCGGTGGCGTTCGTCTCCCACCGCAGCATAGACGCCATGGGCATCCACCGCGCCTCCTGCCTGGCCATGGAGCGGGCCGTGCGCAAGCTGCGGCCGTCTCCCCAGTTCCTCCTGATAGATGGCCTCCTGCGGCTGGAGGGGACGCCCCTCCCTCAGAAGGCCATCGTCGATGGCGATTGCCTCTCCCTCTCCATCGCCTGCGCCTCCATCATCGCCAAGGTGGCCCGGGACGAGCTGATGGCCCGCCTGGACAACCTCTACGCGGGCTATGGCCTCGCCCGCCACAAGGGGTACCCCACGCCGGAGCACCGGGCCGCCCTGGCCCGCCTGGGCCCCTCGCCCATCCACCGCCGCTCCTTCTCCCCCGTGCGCCAGGCCCTGGAGGAGCGGGCGCAGGACTGAGGCGGGCCGTGACGGACGACCGCCATCTCCTGGGGCGCCGGGCCGAGGAGGCGGCCGCCCGCTACTTGGAGGCCCAGGGCTACCGGGTGCTGGCCCGCAACTGGCGCACGGCGGAGGGGGAGCTGGACATCGTGGCGGAGCGGGACGGCGTCCTCGCCTTCGTGGAGGTGCGGGCCCGCCGCGGCCAGGCCATGGGGACGGCCGCCGAGTCCATCACCCCCCGCAAGCGGCGGCGCCTCCTGCGGGCCGCCCTGGCCTACCTCCAGGAGACGGGGGCCACCCTGGAGCCGCGCCTGGACGTCATCCTCCTGCAACTGACGCCAGGCGGCCGTATACTGTCCCTGCAGCACCTGCCAGGGGCGGTGGAGGAGTGAGGCGGCGGCGAGCTGAGCATCCTATGGCCGGCCAGCGGCAGCGGCGGAGACCGGACGCCCCCCAGCCTTCCCTCTGGGAGGACGCCCCACCCCAGGGCCAACGCCCCCGGCCCCTTCGCCTCTCCCCCCTGCGGCTGCGGGTCTTCCGGACGTGTCGCCTCCGCTACCGCTACCAGTACCTGGAGCGTCTCCCCGCCCGCCTGCGCCCCCAGGACACCGCCGGCTCCTGCGTCCACGACGTCCTGCACCGGTTCTTTCGCCTGCCGCCCGAAGAGCGGAGCGGCCAGCGCCTCCTCGCCCTCTTCGACGAGCGCTGGGCCGCCCTCTCCCCTCGCTACCGGCGGATGCCAGGGGCGGAGGAGCTGCGGCAGCGGGCCCGTGAACAACTGGCCCGCTTCGCCGAGCGGGCCGACCTGCGGGCGCGGCCCCTCCTTCTGGAGGCCTACTTGGAGGCGCCCCTGGCCCCCGGCATACTCCTGGCCGGCCGGCTCGACCGGGTGGACGAGCTGGAGGACGGCTCCCTCCACATCATCGACTACAAGACGGGGGAGCCGCCCCAGGAGGTGGACGCTGCCCAGCTCCGCCTCTACGCTATAATGGTGCAGGAAGGGCTGGGGCGTCCCGTCGGCCGCGTCTCCTTCTGGTACCTGGAGAGCGGGGAGGCCTGGACGGTGGCTGTCAGCCCCGGGACGCTGGCGGAGGCCCGCCAGGAGGCCCTCTCCCTGGCACGGGAGATGCTGGAGGCCTCCCGCTTCCCGCCCAGCATCGGGCCCCACTGTGGCCATTGCCCCTTCCTCCATGCCTGCGAGCACCGGGAGGAGATCGCCCAGCGCCGTCAGGCCGAGGGCTGGTGAGATGCCCATCTACGAATACCTCTGCCACGCCTGTGGCCGCCGCAGCAGCTTCTTCGTGCGGCGCATCGGCGCCCCTGTGGAAGCTGTCTGCCAACACTGCGGCTCCCGGGAGATGTCCCGCCTCTTCTCCCGCGTAGCCGTCCTCCGCTCCGAGGAGCAGCTACTGGAGGGGATGGCCGAAGACCCCAGCCTGGCCGACGTGGACGAGACCGACCCCCTCAGCATGGCCCGCTGGATACGTCGCCTCTCCCGCCGCCTGGGCCAGCCCCTGGACGCCGAGATGGAGGCGGAGCTGGAGCGCATGGAGGCGGGGGAGATGCCCGAGGAAGGGGAGGAGGACTCCCCGGGAGAGGAGACCGCCATTGACGAAGAATAGGTGCCGCCCATGAAGAGCGTCTTCTGTGACATGCTGGGCATCGAGGTGGTGGAGACCGGGGAGGGGTGGTCGCATCTGCGGGCCGTCGTTGGCCCCCAGCACACCAACTTCCACAACACCGCCCACGGCAGCTTCCTCTACGCCCTGGCCGATGAGGCCTTCGCCCTGGCCTGCAACAGCCGCGGCCCGGCGGTGGCCCTCTCCACCCGCATGGACTACTTCCGGCCCGTCCGCGCCGGCGACGTGGTGGAGGCCCGCGCCCGCGAGGTCCACGTGGGCGGCCGCACCTCCACCTACGAGGTGGAGCTCTCCAGCGGCGGCTCCCTGGTAGCCCTCTTCATAGGGATGGCCTACCGCCTCAGCGACGGCCGCCAGCCCCCGCCAGGCAGGGCCGCCGGCTTCTGAGGCGGCCGCCGCGGTGGCGTACAATAGTCCCAGGAGAGCGCCCAGGACGGAAGGTGACCAGCCATGCCCATCTACGAGTTCCGCTGCCAGGAGTGCGGCCGCCTCACCAGCATCTTCGTCAAGACCATGAGCACCCCCTATGAGGCCCGCTGTCGCCACTGCGGCGGCCAGCGGCTGGAGCGGGCCGTCTCCCGCTTCGCCTACCACAAGAGCGAGCAGACCATCCTTGAGCAGTACGGGTCGGAGCCCCGCCGCCTGGAGGACTACAAGGACCCCCGGCAGATCGGCCGCTGGGTGGAGCGTCGCTTCCAGGAGTTCGGCATGGAGCTGCCCCGTGAGGCGCGGGAGATGATCGACGCCGCCCGCGAGGGCGAGTTCCCCGAGCCGGTCAAGGACATCTGAGGCCGGGGGCGCAGGCCATGGACACCGACGGCCTCCGCGGCATCGCCGAGCGGCTACGGGAGCACCTGGACCGCAAGCACCAGGCCCGGGAGAGCGCCCTGTCCCTCTGCCGGGAGGTGGTGCGCCTCTCCGCCAACGCCATCCGCGCCGCCCATCGTCAGGAATGGGAGCAGGCGCGCGCCCTCACCGCCCAGGCGCGGGAGCGCCTCCTGGAGGCCCGCGCCGCCCTGGCCGACCACCTGGACATCTACTACGCCGGCTTCGTTCACGACGCCGCCAAGGAGTACGCCGAGGCCGCCTGCACCCTGGCCCTCCTGGCCGGGGAGCCCCTCCCCGGGCCCGAGGAGCTGGCGGTGGAGGCCCAGGCCTACCTCAACGGCCTGGGGGAGACGGTGGGGGAGCTGCGGCGCCACCTCCTGGACAGCCTTCGCCACGGCGACCTGGCCCACTGCGAGGAGACCCTGGCCGCCATGAGCGACATCTACGACGTCCTCCTGGCCATGGACTACCCGGAGGCCGTCACCGCCGGCCTCCGTCGCACCACCGATGCCGTCCGCGGCCTCCTGGAGCGGACGCGGGGCGACTTCACCGTCGCCTACGTGCAGCGGCGGCTGGAGGAGCGCCTCCAGGCCCTGGACGAGAGGTTGGGCCGCCCCTAGGCCTAGGTCAGAGCGTACACGCTGTAGTGTACGCTTCCCCCCGGGCCCACCGAGCCCACGCCCACCGCCAGTGTGCGGTTGAGCCAGGCGTAGGCCTCGCTCCCCGTCTCGAAGCGGGGGGCCGTGTACCAGTAGTACTGGTCACGGGACGGCGACTCCCCCCGCCCCATGTGCTCCGTGATGAGGGAGAAGGGGCGCATGACGCCGCCGTAGGCCATGTAGATGAGGGCGCCGTCCTCCGTGCGCAGGGTGAGACGCACGTCCAGCTCCCCGGCGTCCCCGTCCAGCACCAGCCAGTCCGCCCCGCCGGGGAGGACCTCCCCCTTCATACGAGGCCCCTCGAACCTCCCGCCCGACACCGGAAAGATAAGACGGCGTCCCCGCGGCCCGCTCCCCACATTGTGGGGGCGATCCGCCTGGAGCCAGATATCGAACAGCAGCTCGAACCGGGGCTCCATAGGGCGTACCTCCTGCCTGAGACTGGAGCGCTGGCCGTCGCCAGCGCAGCGACAGAGGGATGATAGAGAGCGCCAGCCGCCCCCGTCAACTGTCAGCCCCCCTCTTGCACAACCGCCCCGTCCCGGTTAATATACGGGTTAGGTTAGCACTCTGCTTCCCCGAGTGCTAAACCGGAGCAAAAACCCCGTGTGGAAGGGAGGGAAAGTCTCCATGGCCACCAAGACCAGCGCCAAGATCACGCCCCTGGCTGACCGCGTCGTCGTCAAGCAGATCAAGCAGGAAGAGGTGCGGCCCAGCGGCCTGGTGGTGCCCGACACCGCCCGCGAGAAGCCCCAGGTGGGAGAGGTCATAGCCGTGGGTCCCGGCCGCCTGGACGAGAACGGCAAGCGCATCCCCATGGACCTCAAGGTGGGCGACAAGGTCATCTTCGCCAAGTACTCCGGCCAGGAGGTCCCCAAGGGGCTGCTCAGCGACGAAGAGGAAGAGTACCTGATCCTCAAGGAGAGCGACATCCTGGCCAAGCTTGAATAACAGCGCCCACATACCGAGGAGGAGAGAGATATGCCAGCCAAGCAGATCATCTTCGCGGAGGAGGCGCGCCGGCGTCTCAAGGAAGGCGTGGACACCCTGGCTGACGCCGTCAAGGTCACCCTGGGCCCCCGCGGCCGCAACGTGGTCCTGGAGAAGAAGTTCGGCGCCCCCGCCGTGGTGGACGACGGCGTCAGCGTCGCCAAGGAGATAGAGCTCAAGGACCCCTTCGCCAACCTGGGCGCCCAGCTCGCCAAGGAGGTGGCCACCAAGACCAACGACGTCGCCGGTGACGGCACCACCACTGCCACCGTCCTGGCCCAGGCCCTGGTCCGGGAGGGGATGCGAAACGTGGCCGCCGGCGCCAACCCCATGGCCCTCAAGCGGGGCATCGAGCGGGGCGTGGGGGAGGTGGTCCAGGCCCTGCGTGAGCTGGCCCAGCCCGTGGCCGGGCGCGAGCAGATCAAGCACGTGGCCACCATCTCCGGCCATGACCCCGCCATCGGCGAGATCATCGCCGACGTCATGGAGAAGGTGGGCAAGGACGGCGTCATCACCGTCGAAGAGGGCAAGTCCATCCACATGGAGACGGAGTACGTGGAGGGCATGCAGCTCGACCGCGGCTACGTCTCCCCCTACTTCGTCACCAACCCCGAGCGGATGGAGGCCATCGTCGAGGAGCCCTATATCCTGGTGACCGACAAGCGCATCTCCTCCGTCCAGGACATACTCCCCATCCTGGAGCGGCTTCTCCAGACCGGCAAGAAGGACATCGTCATCATCTGCGACGACCTGGAGGGGGAGGCCCTGGCCACCCTGGTGGTCAACAAGCTGCGGGGTACCCTCAACGCCCTGGCCATCAAGGCCCCCTCCTTCGGTGAGCGGCGCAAGGCCATCCTGGAGGACATCGCCATCCTCACCGGTGGCCAGGTGATATCCGAGGAGCTGGGCCGCCGCCTGGAGAACGCCCAGCTCTCCGACCTGGGCCGCGCCCGCCGCGTCGTCTCCACCAAGGAGGAGACCGTCATCATCGAGGGCTACGGCTCCGATGAGGCGATCCAGGCCCGTATCAAGCAGATCAAGGCCCAGATCGACGAGGCCACCAGCGACTTCGACCGCGAGAAGCTGCAGGAGCGGCTGGCCAAGCTGGCGGGCGGCGTCGCCGTCATCAAGGTGGGTGCGCCCACCGAGGTGGAGCTCAAGGAGCGCAAGCTGCGGGTGGAGGACGCCCTCTCCGCCACCCGCGCCGCTGTGGAGGAGGGGATCGTCCCCGGCGGCGGCGTGGCCCTCCTGCGCTGCCTGAGCGCCCTGGACAAGCTGGAGCAGGAGCTGGAGGGCGATGAGCTCACCGGCGTCCGCATCCTGCGGCGGGCCCTGGAGGAGCCCCTGCGCCAGATCGCCGAGAACGCCGGGCTGGAGGGCTCCATCGTCGTAGAGCAGGTGCGGGCCGCCGAGGACCCCTTCTTCGGCTTCGACGCCGACAGGATGGAGTTCGGCAACCTGGTGGAGTGGGGCATCATAGACCCGGCCAAGGTGACCCGCACCGCCCTGGAGAACGCCAGCTCCATCGCCGCCCTGGTGCTCACCACGGAGACGCTGGTGACGGAGGTGCCTGAGCCGCCCAAGTCTCCGGAGCCAGCGCCTCCCATGGAGTACTAGGCACACCCCACGGAACGGAGCGGCCCGCCCCGTGGGGCGGGCCGCAACGCGTCTCTGCCCCTGAGGAGGCGAAGCAGAGGGACGCGGGGTAGGAACGCCGGAGGCGGCTAGGCGCCCAGGAGGGAAGCGAACCGCCCCTCCGAGCGGAAGGGGCCCACCAGGGCCAGGCGGAGATCCTCGGGGCGCAGGAGCTGCCCGGCCAGCCGCTGCACATCTTCCGGGGTGACGGCCTCCATGCTGGCCAGCACCTCCTCCGGCGTGCGGACGCTCCCCAGGAGGAGCTCCTGCCCGCCCAGCCAGCCCGAGAGGCTGCGGGTGTCCTCCAGGCGCAGCAGGAGCCGGCCCTTGGCCAACTCTCGGGCCCGGTTCAGCTCCGTCTCCGCCAGGCCCTGGGAGCGCAGGCGCTCCAGCTCCTCCAGCACCAGGGCCACCACCTCGTCCGCCTGATCGGGGTCGGTGGCGGCGTAGATGCTCAGCGCTCCGGCGTCCAGGAACTGGTTGACGGAGGAGTGGACCTCGTAGACCAGGCCTCGCTTCTCCCGCAGCTCCAGGAAGAGGCGGCTGCTCATCCCCTCTCCCAGGACGACGGAGAGGAGGCCCAGGGCGTAGCGGTCCGGGTGGTTCAGGGGCAGGCCGTGGGCCACCAGGCAGATATGGGCCTGCTCCGTCTCCTTGTAGCGCAGACGGACGCGCGGCCCGGCGCCGTTGCGGGCCGGTATCCAGCGCCCCGGCTGCCCGGCCGGCCACCTGCCAGCCCACTGCCAGACGGCGTCCACCACCTCCTGGTGGTCTATGCGGCCCGCCACCGCCACCACCATGTTGCTGGCCACGTACTGCCGGCGCAGGTAGGCCAGGGCCTGCTCCCGGGTGATGGCCTCCACGCTCTCTCTGGTGCCGGCCACGTCCCGGCCCAGGGGGTTGTCGGGCCAGAGGGCGGAATCGGCCAAGAGGAAGGCGAGCTGGGGCGGCGAGTCCTCCACCGAGGCCAGCTCCTCCAGGATGACCCGTCGCTCCTTCTCCATCTCCCGCGGGTCGAACAGGGGGCAGGAGACCAGGTCCAGCAGGAGGCGCAGGGCCATGGAGAAGTGGTTGCTGGCCACCTTGGCGTAGAACACCGTCAGCTCACGGTCGGTGCCGCCGTTGAGGTGGCCGCCTATGGCGTCCACCACCTCGGCGATGTCCAGAGCGGTGGGGAGCGTCTCCGTCCCCTTGAAGCACATGTGCTCCACGAAGTGGGAGATGCCGGCCTCCGCGTCCTCCTCGTAGCGGGAACCAGCGCCTATGTAAACGCTCACTGCCACCGAGTAGGCGTAGGGCACCGTGGCAGTGACGATCCGCAGTCCGTTGGGCAGGACTGTCTTCTGGTAGGCGTGTACCAACTCTCTACCTTGCTCCCCCGCTTCGCTGGCCCGCTGCGGCAGTCCCCGGCGAGGCGAGACGGCCTCCTCCGCCCTCCTCCCCGCCTCCCCGGCCCCGGGAGGGGCGGCGGCCAGGCCGCGCCCTCCGCCCGGTTATTATTGTCAGGCCTGGTGAGCCGCCGGTCAATGAAGGGCGCCGTCTGCCAGGGCAAGGGGGTTAGAAGAAGACGGGCCGGCGCTCCCTGAAGGCGTAGAGCTGGGCGGGACGGTGGGCGCCCCGCAGGGCCCGCCGCCCCGTGGGGACGACGATGCCCAACGAGAGCATGCGCCGCCGGAAGTTGCGCTTGTCCAGGCGGCGCCCCAGGATCGCCTCGTAGACGTCCTGGAGCTGGGACATGGTGAAGCTGTCCGGCAGCAGGGAGTAGGCCACATTGCTGTACTCCAGTTTGGCCCGCAGACGCCGCAGGGCGTAGTCCACCACTACCTCGTTGCGGAAGGCCAGGGGCGGCAGCCCCGCCACGGGGAACCAGGCCGGCTGCCACTCCTGCCGCCGGGCCAGGTGGGCCCGCCGGCTGTCCACCAGGGCGAAGTAGGCCACCGCCACGCCGCCCTGGCCGTCCAGGTCATGGAAGGTGTAGAGCTGCTCTAGGTAGACGTCCTGGACGCCCGTCTCCTCCCGCAGCTTGCGGACGGCCGCCTCGTCCAGCCCTTCGTCCGGGGCCAGGAGGCCGCCCGGGAGAGACCACCAGTCCTGGAAGGGGGGAGCGCTGCGGCGGACCAGCAGAAGGCGCAGGCTCCCCTCCGCCACGGTGAAGATGACCACCAGGACGGCCACCGGCCTGGTCAGGCCCCCGGTCGATGCCTGCGGGACGTCCTCCACGTGGTGGACGGTCATCTCTAGCTGCCGGCCGAGGCGGCCGCGGCCACCAGCTCCCCCTGCAGGGACCAGGCGCTGGCGCGGGTGACCCGCACCTGGACCAGCTCGCCCGGGCGGGCCTCCCCCGGGAAGTGGACCAGCTTGTTGCTACGCGTGCGACCGAAGGGCTTGCCGCCCCGCTCCCCCTCCACCAGCACCTCCTGGACGGTGCCCACCAGGGCGGCGTTGATCTCACTGGCGATGCGCTCCTGGACGGCCTCCACGGCGTGGAGACGGCGCATCTTCTCGTGGTGCGGGACGTCGTCCTCCATCTGCCGCCAGGCGATGGTGCCCGGCCGGGGCGAGTAGGCAGCCACGTGCACCTTATCGAAGCGCACCCGCTCCAGGAGGTCCAGGGTGTGCTGGAACTGCTTCTCCGTCTCGCCACAGAAGCCGACGATGACGTCGGTGGTGATGGCGCAGCCGGGCACCAGCTCCCGTATGCGGTCCACCCACTCCAGGTACTCCTCCACGGTGTAGCCGCGCCGCATGCGGGCCAGCACCTCGTTGTCACCGGCCTGGACGGGGATGTTGAAGTACTCGCAGACCTTGGGCAGCTCAGCCACGGAGCGGACGATGTGCTCCGTCATGTCCTTGGGGTAAGAGGTCAGGAAACGGATGCGCAGGAGGCCCGGTGTGTCGTGGATGGCGGCCATCAGGTCGCCCAGGTCGGGGCGGTCGGGCAGGTCTTTGCCGTAGGCCTCCACCGTCTGGCCCAGGAGCGTGACCTCCCGCACGCCGCGGCCACAGAGGTAGGCCACCTCCCGCCGCACGTCTTCAATGGTGCGCGAGCGCTCGCGGCCCCGGCGGTAGGGGACTATGCAGTAGGTGCAGAACTTGTTGCAACCATGGACCACCGGGACGTAGGCGGTGGGGCCTCTGGGCTCGGGGAAGGTCTCCGGCCAGAACTCGCCGCCCAGGTCGTTCTCCGGCACCAGCTCCCGCAGGATGGCATCGAAGTCCTGGGGACGGGCCCAGATGTCGACGAAGGGGAGACGGGCCTTGAGGTCGTCCACCCGCGGGCCCACCAGGCAGCCCATGACGGCGATGCGCATCCCCGGGTTCCGCTTCTCCTTGAGGTGGCGCAGGTAGCCCAGGTAGCTTATGGCGCGGTCTTCCGCCCTCTGGCGGACCACACAGGTGTTGACGACGGCCAGGTCGGCCTCCTCGGGGCGACTGGCCTCCTGGTAGCCCAGGCGGGCCAGGCCGGCCGCCAGCTTGGCCGAATCGGCCTCGTTCATCTGACAGCCTTCGGTCCAGATGTGGTAGCGCATGGCCATCAGCAAATTTTAGCACCCTCCGGCCCTCTGGGGGCAGAGGGGGCGCCGTTGGCATATACTGAAATGCGATATGTCAACGCCCAGGGACGGCATCGACGCGCCCCGCCACAGCGCTGCCCTGGCTACGGTGGTGGGCCCCTGGCAGCGCCTGTGGGAGCGGGCGCGCGAGCTGCCCACGCCCCTGCTGCTGGCCGCCGTGGGGGGCCTCGTCCTCGTCCTGTCGGTGGGGCTGGCCCTCCTCCCCGTCCTCCTGGGGGTGGACCAGTCAGACCTAGAGGCTCTGGGCTACATCGGCGTCTTTCTGGCCAACTTCCTGGGCACTGCCTCCCTCTTCGTGCCCGTGCCCGGCCTGACGGCGGCCGGCCAGGTGCTCATCGTCACCCTGGCGGACCGCTCCAACCCCGCCTTGGTGGCCATCGTGGGAGGCCTGGGGATGGCCACGGCCGAGACCACGGCCTACCTGGCGGGGCGCGGCCTGCGCACGGTGAGCTCCCGTCGTCCCATGCCCATCGGCGGGCGGGTGGGGAGGATACTGGCCTGGCTGGCCCGCCTGGTGGACCGCATGATGCTGCACTACGGCGTCCCCACCCTCTTCGTCCTCGCCGCCATTCCCAACCCTGTCTTCGAGTTCGCCGGGGTGACAGCGGGGGCGGTGCGCATGCCCTTCCTGCGCTTTCTGACGCCCGTCCTCCTGGGAAAGCTGCTGCGGGCCTTCCTCCTGGCCTTCCTGGGCCAGCACCTGCTAGATCTCATCATTTGAATCTGAGAATGCGGTCATGGACGACGAACAGCTTCTCCGCTTCGAGGGCTGCCTGGTGGGGCTGGCGGTGGGGGACGCCCTGGGGATGCCGGCCGAAGGGCTGTCAGCGGCGGAGGTGCGCCAGCGCTTCGGCCTCCTCCGGGAGATGGTGGACGCCTGGCTCCCCGCCGGCTCCACCACCGACGACACCGCCATGGCCCTTTGCATCGCCGAGAGCCTGGCCGAGCTGGGCGACTTCGACCCCGACGACGTGGCACGTCGCTTCCTGGCCTGGTACCGCACCCACCCACCCGATATAGGGACCCACACCCGCCATGTCCTCTCCCTCATGGACAGGGGCTTGGACTGGCGGGAGGCCTCCGCCCTGGTGGAGCGCCAGAACGCCCCCTTCACCGCCGGCAACGGCTCCCTCATGCGCTGCGCCCCCCTGGCCCTCCGCTACTGCCACGACCCCCAGCGCCTCATCGTCGCCAGCCAGGAATCGTCCCGCATCACTCACGCCCATCCTCTGGCCCAGGCGGCCTGCGCCCTCTTCAACCTCCTCCTCTCCCGTCTGCTGCTGGGCTGGGAGAGGGAGGACGCCCTGGCCTACGCCCTGGAGGGCACGGGCGAGGCGCCCCCGGAGCTGCGGGAGCGGGCGGCCAGTGCCCGCCACAAGACGGCCGGGCAGGTGGCCACCAGCGGCTACGTCCTGGATACCCTGGAATGCGCCCTCTGGGCCTGGTGGCACTACGACGACTTCGAGGAGGCGCTGGTGGCCGTCGTCAACCTGGGTGGCGACGCCGATACCAACGGCGCCGTGGCCGGCGCCCTCCTGGGCGCCCGGATGGGTATGCCGGCCATCCCCCAGCGCTGGTGGGCCCGCGTATCCGCCGCCTCTCGCTGTCAGGGGCTGGCCCGCCGCCTCCACGAGCTGGCCCAGCGCGGTTGACAAGGCCGCGCCGGGCCACTAATATGCGGGCGCCGAGAGAGCGTCAGGAGGTGGCCCATGGCCCAGGACAGGGGCAGAGTCCGCCTGCCAGAGGGGAAGCGCATAGCCGTAGCCATCACCTGCGACTTCGACGCCCACGCCGTATGGCTGGGCACCTTCCGCTTCAACACGCCCGCCGTCCTCTCCCGGGGCGAGTTCGGCGCCGCCGTGGGCGCCCCTCGCCTCCTCCGCCTCTTCGATAAGCACGGCATCCGCACCACCTGGTTCATCCCCGGCCACACCGTGGACACCTTCCCCGAGCCCTGTCGCGCCGTGAAGGAGGCAGGGCACGAGATAGGCCACCACGGCTACGGCCACATCAATCCCCGCAGCCTCTCCCTGGAGGAAGAGCGGCGGGAGATGGAGATGGGTATGGAGGCGCTGTCCCGTCTGGGAGTGCGGCCCCGCGGCTACCGCTGCCCGGGAGGAGACTTCAGCCCCAACACCCTCACCGTTCTGGAGGAGTTCGGCCTGGAGTACGACAGCAGCCTGCACGGCGACGACTTCCACCCCTACCGCATCCGGCCCATCCTGGAGGCCCGCCCAGACGGCCCCACTGTCTTCGGACCGCCCAGCCGCGTCATCGAGCTTCCCTTCTCCTGGTTCCTGGACGACTTCCCCCTCCTGGAGTTCATCCCTGGCCGCCTGGAGGGGGTCCGCTCCGCCGGCGAGATCTTCGGCCAGTGGCAGGACATCTTCGACTACGCCGTGGCCCACGAGGAGGGGGCCTGCTACATCCTAACCATGCACCCCCAGACCATCGGCCGCGCCCACCTGATAGGGCGGCTGGACCGACTCATCGCCCACATGGCGGAGAGCGGCGCCTGGTTCGCTACCATGAGCGAGATCTGCGACGCCACCGTCTTTGAATGAGGCGAGGCGGGGGCCGTGGCCCCCACCCCACGGGCGGACAGGCGCGTCAGCTACGGCGGATCAGCTCCTGAACCACGTCACGGTAGCCCTGGAACCACTCCGTGACAGGCTCCCACTGGTTGCCCTTTACCTGATAGACCCGCACCAGGCCGCCACCCTCGTGGTCCTGGGGGCTCATCTGCAGCCGCAAAAGGCCGGCCACCTCGCCGCGGACGCTCTCCAGCCCCTCCTTCACCTTCGTCCCGTCCAGCGGGTAGCCGTACTTCTTCAGGGCGTTGCGCACCGCCTCCACCATGGTAGCGGCGACCGCTATCCCTCGCGTGTAGTAGACATCGCCCCGCTGCAGGAACTCCGATGGCTGTCTGCCCTCCTCCTGATACATCTTCCTGATATCGTCCAGGATGGGCAGGTCGGGCCCCACGGGGCTGATCTGCAGACCGTAGTAGCCCTGGGCCACCTCCCAGCCGCCGGCGGCCAGAATGTCCGTGTCCGCCGCCCCCCAGATGAGGGCCACTACCCGGTTCAGAGGGAAGTTGTTCTCGCGGAAGGCCTTGATGGAGACGGAGGGCGAGCGGCCGAACAGGTGAGTTATCACCCAGTCCGCCCGGTAGCGCTGCACGATGTCCTGCACCTGAGCCGTCATCTCCAGCCCGGGCGCCGGCACGGCGAACATCCGCAGCTCGAACCCTTCTATCTGGGAGAGCCGTTGCAGGACCTCTATGGGCTCCCGTCCTGCCGGGTTGTCGTAGTAAAGGTAGGCTATCTTGGGCTTGCCCGGCTTCCCTTCCTTCTTCCACTGGTCCATGACGAACTTGACCGCTGCCGCCGCCTGACCCCAATAGCTGGCGGCGGCCGGGAAGATGTAGGGGTACTTCTCCCCGTTGGCCGTGGCGGAGATGCCGATGCCCGGCGTGATACAGACGATCTTGTCAGCGTTGCAGCGGTCGTAGAGAGCGGCGGCGATGGGCGTCCCGTGGGGAGACAGTATCAGCACTCCCTCGCGCTTCATCCGCTCGTAAGCCTCGACGCCCCGGGGCACTTCGTAGGCGTGCTCGATGACCAGGGCGTTGATGGGGTGCCCCTCCACGCCGCCCCGCTTGTTGACCAGCCTGATGTAGTCCTCGAACCCGGCCTTGTAGGGCACGCCTACGAGCTGGGTGGGGCCCGTGGTGTCCATGCCGGTGCCTATGGTGATGGGCGGCTTCGTCGCCGTCCCCGCTGGCCCGCCGGGGCCACAGGCCGCCACCGACAGGACAGCCAGCCCCGCCACCAGGGCGCTCGCCAGGCCCGCCCACGCCCTTCTCATGCCGGTCACCCCCTGCTACCGGGCTGCTCGACGCCCGGCTGACTAGTAAACTGGCTACCCTATAGCCGGGAAGGGCACGCCTGTCAATCCGCCGAAAATGCCTGAATGTCCCTCTAGCGGCAGTATTACTGATGAAAAGTCGGATAAATAGACTGATTCCCCGCTTTACGATGGAATGGACGGGATGATGGCCACGGGTAACCAGTCCTCTCCCCGGGGCGCCGGGTGGGGTACGGCGTCGGTCTGGCTGGCGGGGTGGACGGGCACCCCACCCGTGGGAGGCTGCCCGGGCTGGCCCCCGTCAGGTCACTGAAGAGGCGTCACCCCCGCTCACCCGGTGGCCGTGCGGGCCGGGCCGTGGTACTCCTCATCGGTGACGTGGGGGCCCCAGGTGGCGCTGTTGCCTTCCTCGTCGACCTCCACCATCGAGAGGTGGGCCATGAAACGGTCGGGGGCAGCGCCGTGCCAGTGCTCCTCGCCCGGCTCGAAGAAGACGCAGTCGCCAGGGCGCACCACTTCCACCGGGCCACCGCGCCGCTGCACGAGGCCCACGCCATCGACGATGTAGATGGTCTGGCCGTTGGGGTGGGTATGCCAGGCTGTGCGTGCTCCTGGGGTGAAGCGGACCAAGTTCGCGCTCAGGCGCGAGGCGCCGGACGGTGTGGCCACCGGATCGATATAGACCACGCCGGTGAACCACTCGCTGGGGCCTGCCCTGGTCTCCACGTCGCTGCTCCTGGTGATCTTCATCTCCGCTCTCCCTTCAGAGGTCTCGGCCACGCCGGTAGCCACCCTCTTGTCGGCGTCCCCGTTCGGGGCCATGGATAGCCGCTCGGACCCCGGCAGAGGGCGCGGTCACGCTGGATTATATCGTGGACAGGGGCGAAGGGTAGAGGTGAACATGCCCGCAATGGCTGGCGGAGGGAGTGGGATTCGAACCCACGGGGGCGGTTACCCGCCCCACCCGCTTAGCAGGCGGGCGCACTCGGCCACTGTATTGGGCCTCCCAATACGGACGCCCCGCCTGACCCCAGTCTGACCCCAGTTTTCTGCCGCTGCCTCCCCGGGCACGCGTCATTCTAGCCCTCACCGTCAGCTTGTCAAGCCCCTAAGCTACGGGCAGCCAGGGGAGGCCAGCCGGCCGGGCCGTTGCTCTCCCCTGGAGGGGCTGCGACTGGCGATGCCCTCAGCTTCTGCCCTTATCAACACACCCTCGGGAACCCGTAGTTGAGGTAGTTGATGATGCAGTTGACACGTTCGTGCAGGCGGTCGACATCCTGTTGGTAGACGTTTATGAACTCCCCTACCGCCCGGGCGATGAGGGTATCTACCTGCTGCCTGAGCGCTGCCTCCCTCATGAGCGCGTCCGCTATGATGGCGTCCACCTCCTCCCGCAGGAGACGCTCCGCCTCCTGCCTTCGCAGCGCCTCCTTCTCCACGCTGTCGATGCGGCCGGAGAGGCTGGCTAACGCCGCCCTCTGGACGGCTATCTCCTCGGACTGACTCTCCGTCTCCTTCATCAGCCTCACATAGGCGAGCCCTCCCAGGGCCAGGGCAAGCAGGAGGAGAAGGTTGGTCGCCGCCAGCCAGACCACGAGATGCCTCAGCCTATCCTCCGTACTGTGCTCGCCCCTCGGTAGCCTGCGCATCTCCTCTTGCCACATCTAGTGACCACCTCCTCGTCCGGTCTCCGGCCCATCGGCCCCAGGGCGGCTCCTGGCAAGGTCGCCTGTCGCTGTCAGGGGTAGCTGCCCTTACGGTAGGGGATGCAGGGAGACGATGGGCTCCCTGGCCAGCATCTCTCGAAGAGGGGCGACGTCCGGCAGCCCCAGCGCCTCCTGGACGGCCTCATCGATGCGCCGGCGGGCGCTGTCCTCGGCCATCTGAGGGAAGGGGAGCAGCGGCTCCGAGGCCAGCTCGTCATAGGCCTCACTGAGTAGCTCCCGCTGGTTTTGGCGCAGACAGCGGACGTCCAGGACGGGCATGGCGCTCAGGACAGGCTTCTTCAAGTCAATCCAGGCTCCCCGGGTCTCCTCTCTGTGGGCGATGAGGAGCAGCAGCCCCGGGGTGGAATTGAGCCAGAGGGCCAGGGCCTTCTCCTCCTCGGGCGCGAGGCCGTAGACCGGCCACCAGACGTTGGAGAGCACGCTCTCTGAACAGCGCACGGACACCAGCCTTTGAGTCTTGAGCCATAAGCGCTCAGCCACCAGCAGGCGCCCGGCCTTGGGCCAGAGGTGTTCAGCGCGCCGCAGGGGCCGGCCAGGCCTCGCTTCATGCAGGGGGGCCAGGTAACGGTTGGGGTCTTGGGCCATGCAGGTGACGGCGTTGGCATCGTGGCTCCAGAAGGCAGGATAGGGAGTCTCTGCTCGGGCCTCTTCGAAGCCGTCCCAGATGTCCCGTCTATCGGGGCCCAAACCGCCCAGCCGCCCCAACGGACACAGCGGCAGGCTGGCCACGGCCCCCTTCCCTGGCAGCCACACCTTCCCCTGCCTCAGGTGGAGGGCCGCCCTGATGAGGTCAGCCCTGGCGAAGGCACATCCCCACAGCCATGAGCCCCCCTTGAGACTTCCCCAGGGGAGGCTGACCACCTCTCCGAATCCCTTGTCGCCCAATCGGAGGGGCAGGGCTCCCTGGCCTGTCAGGAGGTCAGGCGCTTGCCCCTCGAGGATCGCATGGGCGATGGTGAGGGCCTCTACGGGGGAGCCAGGATTACGCCACAGGTTGACAAACACCACGGGAGAGGCATCGGCCTCCTCCCCCTCATACAGCCGGCGAGCCACCAGCAGCGCCTCGCTCAGGTCGGTGTTCTCCGAGAAGTTCCAGTGGTCAGGCTCGTGGCTGACCACCACATACTCCAGGGCGTAGCGCTCCGCCAGCAGCCTGCGAGTCTTATCCCACTCCACGCCCGAGAGGACGGCCTTGGGCAGCACCAGGGCCAGGCGACCCCCCTCCCGCACGTGCCAGTCGCCCACGGCCACGAACACGCTCCCCAGGCCAGCGGTCGCACTGGCGTAGTCGCCGGGCCTCCTTGCCTGGGGCTCAGGCAACCTCCGTGCCAGCACCCTCTTGAGCTCACCCTGCAACTCCTGCCGCTCCTCCTCCGCCAGAGAGCCGAACAGGAGGTTGCCGCCCACGCTGAGGGTGAAGGGCGGGTTCATGCAGCAGAGGTCCAGCTTGGGGAGCCGCGTCCCGCTCGTCTCGTCGCCCGCTCCCGCGACTCGTGTTATCTCCTCGCTGGCGCCGGTGAAGAAGTCCATCTCCACCGGCAGCTCGCTTCTCCCCAGAAACTCGATGCTGCCGAGCCGTCGCTCCCCGTTGCGGACGCCCAGGGGCAGACACCAGAGGTTGAGGCGCTGGAAGGTGACCTCAGGGGCCCGCAGGGCCAGGGTGGAGGCCGTGAGGTGCAGGGCCGAGAGGAGGACATCGTAGCCATGGATGACCTCTTCCATGAGGACGCGGGAGAGGCCGCTCAGGTCGGGGGGCTGGCCCTGTTGGGCACAGGCGAGGACGTAATTGTCGGTGACCGCCTCGGCAGCCGCCATCAGCAGCGTCCCCGTCCCGCAGGCCAGGTCAGCGACGCGAAGGGCCCTTATGGCCTCCAGGTCGTGCCAGGCGTAGGGGAAGCGGCGGGAGTCCAGGGCCAGCTTCAGCAAGAGGGTAGCGGCCGGCACCGATGTGTAGTAGGTGCCGAGGTATTTGGCCTCGCTCAGGAGGGTGTGGTAGATGCGCCCCATCAGGTCGTGGCGCAGGGCGGCACGGCGGGCGGCTATGCTCAGGGCGACTCGAGAGAGAGCTCGCAGCCCTTCCTGGACGTCCGGGCCGGCAGGGAGCTCCAGCAGCAGTTGGCGGGCTACGTGGTAAATGGGATAGTAGTTGATTTCCTTCAGTATGAAGCCCCAGTGGTCGCAGAAGGCATTATGCAGCTCTTCCTTGTCCAGGGTCCGGCGCAACGTCTGGACTCTCGAGTCATGCTCCGCCAGCAGCTCTTGGAAGAGCATGGCGTTGACGACGATGAGGCCGGCGATGTGCCCCACCAGCTGTCTCCGGGGCTCCCTAATCCCCAAGGCCCTGGCTGCCCTCTCGGCGATGGCGTCCGTCCTGTAGACCTGCTGCGAGAAGGCGTCCACGCCGGCCCGTAGCTCCTCCGCCGCCCGGGCCACCACGTCCTGGGCCACCAGCTCCTCCAGCGCCCGCCGCAGGTGCTCGGTCAGGACGTTGACGTCGCCCGACCAGTCGAGGGCGCGGGACTCGCTGTAGACAGCTCCCCTCAACGGAGCGGCGGCCAAAGCGCTCTCCAGCTCAGAGAAGTCCCTTCGTCTCAGGCTTGCCGGGTAGACGACCGCCACCCCCAGGTGGGCCAGCCCCTTCTCGACCCTCTCCCGGGCCTGCCCCAGGGCTTCCTGTAGGGCATTGGGAGCGTCCTCCACCTTCCCCTCAATGGCCACACGGAGGCCCCTCATCTCCACGATGACGTCTGGCATGGCCCGTTGGCGTGCCGCCGCCGACCTGAGCACTTGCTCCGGGGCGTTGATGATGCCCCGCCGCCTGAGGAGGAGGGCGAGGATAACGTTCAGGACTTCCTCACGATAGCCGCCGTCTGACATAGGAGGACCCGGGCAGGTGGTGGCCTCATGTTGCCAAGTGGCACTTCATTAGTCAAGACACCGTCAGCGCTGTCGCCGTCACATGCAAGGCTGGTGATTTCGTTTCCACTTGTGTTACGGTGACGCCCTCTGCCACTGCACCCCTCCCCAGAATTAGCGAAGCCGCCGCTTCCTAAATGCCCCTTCCGGCTGACAGTCACTCCGTGGCCCCTCGCCACAGCCATCCCCTGACAGCCTCTCCCTGCCGGGGCTTGACGGCCCTCGCCCTGACCGGCTAGCCTATCGGCGGCGGCTCCTGGTTGCGGCTGAAAAGGCTCATGGCTGCGGCTCACCATGGGCGCCTTTGCCTGGTAGCCGGGAGCCGCCCAACTCTCGCCAAAAGGATTGGGCCCCGGACACAATGCCGGGGCCCTTGTCTGTATTCGATTGTCGCCTACAGCCGCAGGTGCATCAGGGCTACGGCTGCCTGTAGCGCCCGGCTGCCCAGGTGCAGGTGCAGCACCCTCTTGCAGCGGCCGTTGATGCAGCCCTGGTAGTGGGTGTATAGAAGCTGCTCCCAACCGCAGGCAGGGCACGTGACCACCCCTAGCGGACGCCGCCACTGGTCGAATGGACAGAGGGAGCCGCCGAGGTAGCCAGGGCCGCACCTGGGACACTGGGCCGCCAACGGCAGCACCTTGCCCTGACGGTAGGCCTTCAGGAAGGACTTGACGAGGGGATGAGAGGGCTTGCGACTGCGGCTCATCGCTTGCCTCCTTTGCCTGGTATTGCCCTGACTCATGGCATGGGCTGTTACGGCGCCCTCCATGGCCGCCCATGCCAGGCCAGGTATGCGGCTGTTAAGGTGCTCGGCCCTGCGGCCGTTCCTGCCTAGAGGCTAGCAGCCTCCAGGAGAGTTGTCAAGAGGTTTTCACAGCGATTTTGGTGCCCATTCTCTCGGCCCAGCTCTTGCAGCCTCCACAAAAGACACCCAGAGGGGGCGGCCGGCCTCTGCGCCCCCGTCGTCCAGTATTCGCCCTGTCTTGCGAGCCCCTATGCCTGTTGCGGCGGCCCCTGTAATGACACCCATGCAGCCACCCGCCATGTCGCTGGTGCCGCCCCTGTGTCGCTGTGCTGGCTCTGCCTACTGCGGCGTCGCCCGCCCTGTCTTGCAGCTCCTAAGCAAAGTTTTCTCCCGTCAGTATGTCTTCATGGGCGTCACTGTTATCTCCCCCGTGGCGCTGGGGCCGGCAGAGTGATGCTGAGAATGGCCCCTGGGCGCTCTGTAACGGCGGTAGAGGGTGGGGGCTGTATCTCTCTCGCCCTCCCCGTGGCGCTCTCTGGGGCGCTCAGGAGCCCTCCTGGTGGGCGATGAGGCGGAGGAGGGCGCTCAGGCGGAGGAGGGCGACATCGTCTCTGCTGCCGGCCTCGTGGAGCACCACCAGGGGCAGGGAGCCGGAGGGGGCGCCCCTCTCGGCCTGGGAGAGGGCCTGCTTGAGCCAGGCAGGGAGCCGCCGCCTGTGCTTCACCTCGACGGAGAGGCCGCCTGCTATCACGTCGGGGGCGCTCCTGCCCAGGCTGCCCAGGCGTCTGCCGCCCAGCCTGCGGGCGATGCGCCTCTCGGTGCGCTTCCAGGGGGCATCGGCCATCTCGTCACCGTCCTGCCAGTGTGAGGCTGTCACCTGCTGTGGCGCTCGGTATCGTCAGTCCCATCGTCACCCGGTGCGGCGCTCTGTATCGTCACCGTCCTGCCAGCCTGGCGCTCTGTATAGTCAATCCCATTGTCACCCGGAGCGGCGTCTCATCGTCGCCCGGGGTGTGACGCTACCCTGCGGTAGGGAGAGTAGGGAGGGTAGGGAGGGTTTTTGGGAAGCTTCCCCCCCGTTCACAGGGGCGCAGGAAGGGTTTGCGGAGAGGCCCCCTGGCCTGTCGTCACGGCGCAGCCGCAGGCCGACGTAGGGCTGCCCTATGTGGCGCTGCGGGCGCAGGGGTCGCAGAAGGCATAGCCCCGCTCTACGGGCAGGCCGCACCCGACGCAGGCGACGTTGCAGGAGAGACAGGCCCCGCAGAGCGTCCACGTCTCCGGCACAGGCTGCCCACAGCGCCGACAGAGGCCGCCACCCCTGCCGTGCCTGCCGCCGTCGCCGTGCAGCGGACGGGGGGCCGGCCATCGGGAGCGGCAGAAGAGGCACTCATCGCCCCTCTCTTGCAGCAGACGGGCTACCTCGAAGGCCCGGTCGCAGACGGCCCAGTAGAGGGCGGGAACGTCCGTCCTGATGCGCAGATAGCCGTCGGGCCTGAGCGCCACGCTGCCCCCTCGCTCCTCGATGAGCCCCAGCAGCGCCTCCACCGGCATCGTCCGCAACACCCGCTGCGACGGCAGCCTGTCCGACCTGGGCCTGGCCATGCCTTCACCCCCTGCGCTGCGCCACCGCCCGCCCGCCGCCATTCAGCGGCGACAGCGGCCTGGCGCTCCCGGTGAGCATGCTCGCCGCCTCCGCCCCCAGTATAGCCCAGAGAGGCGCCCCAGGAGCCGCTGGAAATGCCGTAACTTTGACCCCTTTAACTGCATATAATACATACCCAATATTTTGCAGCTACGCATGCCTGTTTTACGGCAATTTCGGGCGGAGCCGCCTTCCTCCACGCCCCCTGCCTGCCCACTCGCCGCCGGTGAGGCGGGCCAGCTCTCCCTCCCAGCGCCGGATGGTGTCGCGGTGGACGCCGGCCAGCTCCGCCAGCTCCTCGACCCTGGGATGGCGGCTCTGGCGCCAGAAGTCGGCCACCAAGTCGGCCAGCTCCGCCAATTTGCCCTCCCGCCAGGGAGTGGCGACCTCCTCCAAGGAGAGGGGGCGCAGGCCCAGGGCCTCCAGCACCGGCGGCCAGTCGGCGTAGGCGTAGCGGTCGGGGTGGAGGCAGATGACGAGGCCCCGGCGAAGGTAGCTGACCAGGAGCGGGTCGCGGTGTGGGTCGAGCTCGATGTCGACCTCATCGTCCACCCAGAGGCGCCCCGGCTCCCGCCCCGCCTCCAGGTCTTCCAGGTCGCGGCGGAGGGCCCAGATGAGGAGCCAGCAGTCGGGCACCGAGTGCGGCGCTAGGACGAATGGGCTCCACCCCTTGGGGACCGGCGGTGTCCTGGGCAGCTCCAGGCTGCGACCGAAGGTCTTGGCGACGAGGGGAGCCAGGGGGACGGGCTTTCGGCAGCGTAGGTGATGGCGGTAGACTAGCCCCAACGAATGAGCCCTGGCGACGGGCAGGATGTAGCGACGCACCGCTTCGACGTAGGGGCCCAGGATGTCGGCGAGCTCGGCCGGGCCGTCTGGCAGCGGCTCTTGGGGGCGGAGTAGGCCAGGACACCACCTGATGGGGGAGTAGGGGGTGAGAACGTAGACGGCGGCCCTCTGGAGGGGACGGGGCAGGAGGGCCGGCGACCAGGGCACCAGGGATAGCCCAACGCCTCCCCTGAACTGCTCCCGGTAGCGCCTCTCGGCGTCGCAGAGGCACCAAAAGCGTCCCCGTGAGCGCTCCTGCCCGCACCTGCAGAACTTCTGCCAGGGCTGCACCGACCGCCAGCCGCCCCACATCTCCCGGCCGAACCAGACCACGCCTCGCCGGTGGACGCCGTGCCGCTGGGCGGCCTCCTCTATGAGGCCCCTCAGCTCCCACCTTACCTCCCAGGGCAGGGTCAGGTAGCGGCCCCGGTAGCGGCGGGGATGGGCCAACAGCTCCCGCAAGGCCAGCCGCTCCCGGTGCGAGAGCTAGCGGGGGGAGGCCTCGGCGACGGGGGAGAGACGCTTCAGCTCGGCGCCGCTAGCCACGAGCCGCCTCCACCTGGGCGTCCTCGGCCAGCAGCCGCTCCAGCAGCTCCCGCCGGAGCTCCTGCATGGCTTCCTCGATGCGACGGCGCTGCTCCGGCTTCAGGCGGGTCGCCCCACCATGGAGATGACGCCACACCTGCATATACGGCAAGCGGGCCCTCTGGGCGATGTCGGCTACCGTTATGGCTCGCATCTCAACCACCTTCCGAGAAATCGAGTAAGTCATTGCACGTTTCCATCATAGCGTCCGCTCTCTCGCGCCGTCAATGGCGCCGGGCTAGCTTTTGCAGGGAAATTCGAGCTTGCGTTAGAACGATGGCATTGAGTAAACTATATCAGGGGGCAGCTCCTCGTAAGCAGATTGAGCGGGCAACGGATAGTTTGGGTGAGGGGCTGCCTCTTCCCTCTCGCCTCTCCCTCACTGGGCGTCCAGGGCCTTGTCCACCATCTCCGCCGCTCTCCTGTCCATCTCGCTGAGGGCATGGGCGTAGACATCGAGGGTGACGGAGGCCTGGGCATGTCCTAGCCTGCGCTGTAGCGTCTTCACGTCCAGGCCCTCTGCAGCCAGGAGGGTAGCGTGGCAGTGGCGGAGGTAGTGGGCGGGGCGTCTGGGGACGGCTGCCCTCTGACAGAGCTCGCCCATGACAGCGCTCACCTGTTCCCTCCGCGGCGGCCTCTCCCGCCAGAACAGGTAGACGGAGTCCTTGGGCAGCCTCGCGAGCGCGGCGATGGCCAGGGCGGGCAGGGCTACTGTCCTCTCCCCTGCCCTGGTCTTGGGGCCGCCGATGTGCCAGGTGCTCCCCGCCCAGGTGATGCTGCGCCTGACGGTGAGGGAGCCCCTCTCTAGGTCTACATCTCCCCACTGTAGCCCCGCGGCCTCGCCCGGGCGCAGGCCCGAAAGCAGTATGAGGGCTAGCATCTGGGCGAGGGGGCGGGAGTCTTCGAGAGCAGCGGGAAGGAACCGGCGCATGTCTTCGAGCGTCCAGTCCCTCGCCTCGCGCCTCTCGTGCTTCGGCTTCGGCACCCTGTCCAGGGGGTTGTAGGCCAGGAGGCCCAGCTTCCTGGCCCCCTCCAGGCAGGCCCGCAGGTAGGTGTAACCCTGCTCAAGGGTGCGGCTCCCCAGGCCCTGCTCCCTCAGCACGGAGAGGGCGTGGTGGAAGTGGAGGGGCTCCAGGCGGTCGAGCCTCAGGCGGCCCATGAAGGACAGGACCGGCGCTATGGCCTGGCGGTAGGTGTGGACGGTGCGGGGGCGGAGCCTCCCTTCGCAGCCCCGCAGCCACTCCTCGGCCCACTGCTGCAGGGTCAGGGAACGGCGGGGGAAGGCGAGCGGCAGCTCCCCCAGCCGGTGGCGATGGACCAGCTCCTGCAGCTTCCTGCGGGCCTCGGCCCTGGTGCGGCCATAGACGTGGTAGCGGCGGCCGGAGAGCATGACCCTGCCCTCCCACCGGCCATCGGCCCGCTGGCGGAAGCTCCCCTCGTGGTTCCCCCTGCGAGGCATGACACCCCCGCCCGGGGGAAGGCGGGCAGTGGGCTGACCCCAGTTTTGACCCCAGTTTTGTGGGGCAGGCTGCGGCGGAAAGGAGGGGCAATCCGTATTTAGCTGGCGGAGGGAGTGGGATTCGAACCCACGGGGGCGGTTACCCGCCCCACCCGCTTAGCAGGCGGGCGCACTCGGCCACTATGCGATCCCTCCGCCGACCAATAAATATTACTATCACGTCCCCCAGCGCCCTTCAAGGGGCCCTTTGCCCTCGTCCCCTCACCTGGTATACTCGGCCCCGCGGTGGCCAGCATATACGACTTCCACTCCCACTCCACTCTGAGCGATGGCGCCCTCTCCCCTATGGAGCTGGTGCGCCGCGCCCACGTCGCCGGCTACGCGGCCATCGGCATAACGGATCACGCCGGGCCGGGAGCGGTGGAGCGCTTCCTGCGAGAGCTGGAGCGGGACTGTCAGGTGGCCTCCCGGCACTGGCCCATCTTCGCCCTGCCAGGCGTGGAGCTGACCCACGTCCCTCCGGGCGCCATCGGCGAGGCGGCGGCGGCCGCCAGGGCGGCCGGCGCCCTCCTCGTCGTCGTCCACGGCGAGACGGTCTCGGAGCCGGTGGAGCCGGGCACCAACCGGGCCGCCATCGAGTGCGGACTGGTGGACGTTCTGGCCCACCCCGGCCTCATAACCCTGGAGGAGGCCAGACTGGCCGCCCAGAAGGGCGTCTTCCTGGAGCTGTCCGCCAAGCCAGCCCACGCCCTGGCCAACGGCCACGTGGCCCGCATGGCGCGCCTGGCCGGCGCGCCCCTCATCGTCAATTCCGACAACCACGGGCTGGACTTCCTCACTCCCGACAGGGTACGGGCGGTGGTGTTGGGCGCCGGCCTCACGGAGGAGGACCTGGAAGAGATCGCCTACGAGAACCCGCGACGCCTCCTGGAAAGGGCCCTGGGACGCGCCAGAGGCAGCTATCTCGCGCCGAAGGGGGATAGCCCGAGCTAGGGCTGGGGCGAGGGCGTCCGGCCCTCGCCCCAGCTACGACCCCTAGCTCTTGCCGATGCGGTACATGGTGGTCCCGCACACGGGGCAGGTGCCCTTGGTGGCAGGACGCCCGTTCTTCAAGGTAACGGTCTGGGGCTCGCGCATCTCCCGCGTCGCCCGACACTTGAGACAGTAGGCCTGCATACCGCACACCCCCCTCGTAGGTCTCGGGTCTAGGGCTTGCTTGCGCTTAGCATAGCCATTCTTCCAGATATGTCAAGCCAGTACGGGGCCCTGACTCCCCTGGACAGGGGCAGCCAGGGGCCCTAGGATGACACTGGACGTCCACCGAAAGGCAGAGAAGGTGAGGAAGTGGCTGCAGGAGAGCCCCTGATCGTCCTGGACGCCATGGGAGGAGACCACGCCCCCGCCGAGCCGGTGCGGGGAGCGGTGCTGGCAGCGCGGGAGCTGGGTATACGCGTCGCCCTGGTGGGACGGCCCGAGGACGTTGAGCGGGAGCTGGCCAGGCACGGCCCCCGCCCGGCCGGCCTGGAGGTGGTGCCAGCGGCGGAGGTCATCGCCATGGACGAGGAGCCAGCTCGCGCTGCCTTCCGCAAGCGGGATTCCTCCATCGCCGTGGGGCTGCGGATGCTCAAGGAGGGCCGGGCCGATGCCTTCGTCTCCGCCGGCAACACCGGCGCCGTCATGGCCGCCGCCATCATGCAGCTCAATCGCATACGCGGCATCGAGCGGCCCACCCTGGTAGCCCTCATGCCCGTCCGTGGGCGCCTTACCGTCCTCCTGGACGTGGGCGCCAACGCCGACGCCAAGCCCCACTACCTCCTCCAGTGGGCCCAGATGGCCGTCGCCTACCTGGAGCGGGTGTGGAAGGTGGAGCGGCCCCGCGTCGGCCTCCTCAACATCGGCGAGGAGGAGACGAAGGGCAACGCCCTGGCCCAGGAGGCCCACCGGCTCCTCCGCGAGTCGGGCCTCAACTTCGTCGGCAACGTGGAGGGGAGGGACATCACCCGCGGCCTGGCCGATGTCATCGTCACCGACGGCTTCACCGGCAACGTAGTCATCAAGACCATGGAGGGGATGGCGGAGCTGATCCAGGACCTGCTGCGGGAGGCCATCGCCATCCGCTGGTATTACAAGCTGGGCGCCCTCCTGCTGCTGCCCGCCTTCAACCAGTTGCGGCGTCGCATGGACTACCGGGAGTACGGTGCGGGGCCGCTCCTGGGGGTGGACGGCCTGGTCTTCGTCGCCCATGGCCGCAGCGATGCCCTGGCCATCCGCAGCGCCCTGCGGGTGGCCAGAGAGGCCGTCCGCTCCGGCATGCTGGACGCCCTGCGGGAGCTCTCCCCCGCCCGCGCCTAGCTCTCGCCGCGGAACTCCTGCCAGGCCCGGTCCAAGATGGAGGGGTCAGCCAGCAGGTCCACGGCCGTCATGGCCATCGCCTTGGCGGCGTCCAGCAGCCCCTGATGGCCGGACTCGCTCTTGGCGTACTCGCGGAACTCCTCGGTGTGGATGGGCACATCAGGGGGCGCCACCGCCACGAAGGGGTGGATAGCCGGCAGCATATGGCTCACGTTCCCCATATCGGTGGAGCCGAAGGCCCGCCGTTGCTCGGGAGCGTCGATGCGGCGGCCCACCGCCTCGAAATTGGCCCTGAAGACCTCCGCCAGGGCCTGATTGGTGCGCATCGTCATGTAGCGAGACTCCTCCCCCCACCGGTACTCCAGGCGACAGCCGGTGGCCTGGGCCCCCGCCCGGAAGCAGTCCAGCACCCGCTCCCGCAACTGCTCCAGATAGCGGTCCTCCATGGCCCGGATGAGGAGGCTGGCCGCCGTGTGGTGAGGGATGACGTTCACCGCCTGGCCGCCATCGGTGATGATGCCGTGGATACGGGCCGTCTCCCGTACCTGCTGTCGCAGCAGGCCGATGGCTGAGAAAGCGATGATCATAGCGTCCAGGGCGTTGATCCCCGCCTCCGGGGCGGCAGCGGCATGGGCCGGCCGACCGAAGTATTCCACGTTCAGCTCGATGAGGGCCAGGGCATAGCTGACAACCAGGTTGCGGCTGCCCGGGTGGACCAGCATGGCGCAGTCCAGGTCGTCGAAGGCACCGCGGGCGGCCATGTAGACCTTGCCCCCCGCCGCCTCCTCTGCCGGCGTGCCGATGACCAGCACCGTCCCCCCCAGGGCATCCACGGCCAGCCGGGCCGCCACGCCGGCCGCCGCAGAGGCGGTGCCGATGATGTTATGGCCGCAGCCGTGTCCCACGCCGGGTAGAGCGTCGTACTCGGCCAGGAAGGCGATGCGCGGTCGCCCCTGGCCATAGGTGGCGCGGAAGGCCGTCTCGATCTGGCAGATGCCCCGCTCCACCCGGAAGCCGTTCCCCTCCAGGTACTCGCTCAGCCAGGTCGCCGCCTGGCGCTCCTGAAAGGCCGTCTCCGGGTGGGAGTGGATGCGCAGGCTCAGATCTATGAGCTCCTCGCGTCGGCCCTCGATCTCCTGGATGACCCCCTGCTTCAGCTCGTCCCGGCTCGACATGCTCCACCTCGGCCCGAAGTTGCGCCGCCTATTCTATCATGAAAAAATGGATTGCTTACGCCCCACGCGGGGGTCCGGGGGTGAGGATGACAGCCAAGGTGGCAGCGGCACTGCTGTTGCTGGCCCTGTGGGCCACCGCCTGCGGCGGCCAGAGTGGCCCCGCCTCCCCCCCGACGCCCAACGCCGCCGAGCCCTTCATCGCTGTTTTCCGGCGGGCCCTGCCCGGGGTGGACCTCCGCCCCAACACCGACCTCACCTACAGCCTGGCGGGCGACGCCCGCTGGACGGTGGCCCCCATCATGCCCACCGTCAGCGGCCGCGGCTGGGGCACCGTGGCCTTCTTCGCCCTGCGAGGGCCAGCGGGCGGCCAAGCCCCGGGTCTGGGGCTCCCCCCGGGCGTCTACGCCCTCTTCACCGCCGACAACCGCTCCTGGCTCCTGAGCCCTGACGCCTCCTCCCTGCGACCGGCCCAGGAGGCCCTGCGCGGTGGCACCCAGCCCCTCTCCCCGGACGCCGCTCCTGCCGTCGCCCCTGCCCTGGCCACCGACGCCGACGACGACGGCCAGGACGAACTCGTCCTGGCGCTGCAGCCTCCCCTGGCCAGCCCCTCTCGCTACCTCATCCTCCGCCGGGCCGACGGTGAGTCCTGGCAGCGACTGGACGGGGAGCAGCTCCTCCCGCCGCCGCCGGTGGTGCCGGCCCAGGCCGTCCTCAACTACTGGAGCGCCATCGGGGCGGGGCTGGACGCCGCCGCCCGCTGGGACGCCGGGGAGCGGCTGCGCATCGTCTGGCCCTGGCTCCAGGATCAGGTGGAGGCCGGCCTCCCCATCCCCGAAGCGATGCTGCAGGAGCTCACCGGCACCGACGATTCGGCCGTCCACCAGAACGCCCGCGCCGCCCTGGAGCGGCTGCGCTCCTCCTTCCGGGAGGCCTACAGCACCCTGTCCAGCCAGTTCCAGGAGCGACAGCCCTGGCCGGGCTTCGTCAACAGCTTCCGCAACACGGAGCGGGTGCGGCTGGAGGAGATATCTCCCCCCGCCTTCAGCGGCCCCGCCCGGGCCACCCTGGAGACCGTCGTCACCCTCCAGCAGTGGGAGGGAGAGGAGCTGGTGCCCCGCCGCTTCCTCGTCACCTTCGCCCTCGTCACCGAGGAGAGCGACCGGCTCTGGCGCCTGAACGACGTCAACGCCGAGCAGCTCCCGCCCTCCTGAGGCCAGGCCCCCGGCGGCTGTGTCTCCCCGGTCGCCATTTCTGCTACGATAGGCCAGGAGCCATATTCTCCCCCGCCAGAGAGTCGAGATGGAGGCCGTAGCCTGGGCCGGCGATAGACTGCGCATCCTGGACCAGACCCTTCTCCCCGGGGAGGAACGCTACCTGGACGCCACCGACCACCACCAGGTGGCGGAGGCCATCCGCTCCCTGCGGGTGCGGGGAGCGCCCCTTATCGGCATCGCCGCTGCCTACGGGCTGGCCCTGGCCGCCCGCAACATCCCGGCGGACTCCATGGCCGCCTTCCTTCAGGCGCTGGAGGAGGCCGCCCGCGAGCTGGCGGCGACGCGCCCCACCGCCGTCAACCTCTTCTGGGCGCTGGATAGGCTTATGGCCCGCGCCCGCGCCTGCGCCACTCCCCGGGAGGCGCGGGAGGCCCTGCTGGCGGAGGCCCGCGCCCTGCACCTGGAGGACGTGGAGGCCAACCGTCGGCTGGGGGCGCTGGGCGCCTCCCTGCTGCCGCCGGGGCGGGCCGTCCTCACTCACTGCAACACCGGCTCCCTGGCCACCGGCGGCTACGGCACCGCCCTGGGGATAGTGCGGGCCGCCTGGGAGAGCGGCCGCCTCCCCCACGTCTACCTGACGGAGACGCGGCCTCTCCTCCAGGGGGCGCGCCTCACCGCCTGGGAGCTGGCCCGGGAGGGGATCCCGGCCACCCTCATCGTGGACGGGGCGGCCGGCCTCCTGATGCGCCGCGGCCTGGTGGGCGCCGTGGTGGTGGGGGCGGACCGCATCGCTGCCAACGGCGACGTGGCCAACAAGATAGGCACCTACACCCTGGCGGTGCTGGCCCGGGAGCACGGCCTCCCCTTCTACGTGGCCGCACCCACCAGCACCCTGGACCTGGCGACGGCCAGCGGAGAGGCCATACCCATCGAGGAGCGGGGCGAGGAGGAGGTGAGGCAGATAGGGAGCGTCGTCATCGCCCCGGCGGGGGTGGGCGTGGCCAACTACGCCTTCGATGTGACCCCGGCCACCTATGTAACGGCCATCGTCACGGAGCGGGGCATCGCCCGTCCGCCCTATAGGGAGTCCCTCTCTCAGTTGCTCCGGGGAGGAGACCAGCGGGAAAGCGAGGTGGCAGCCAATGGCTGAGCCCAGAGCGCGGGTGGCGGTCATCGGCGGCAGTGGCCTCTACCAGATGCCGGGGCTAACGGAGGTGGAGGAAGTGGAGCTGGAGACCCCCTTCGGCCGGCCCTCGGACGCCATCGTCGTCGGTCGTCTGGAGGGGGAGCGGGTGGCCTTTCTCCCCCGGCACGGGCGGGGCCATCGCCTGTTGCCCTCGGAACTGCCCAACCGCGCCAACATCTACGCCCTGAAGCTTCTGGGGGTGGAGTTCGTCATCGGTGTCAGCGCCGTGGGCTCCCTGAGGGAGGAGGTGGCCCCCCTGCACTTGGTGGTCCCGGACCAGCTCATAGACCGCACAAGGGGACGCCCCGGCACCTTCTTCGGGCAGGGTCTGGTGGCCCACATCGGCTTCGCCGACCCCTTCTGCCCTGCTCTGAGGCGGCGGCTGGCGGAGGCGGCACGGGGGGCCGGGGCCACCGTGCACGAGGGCGGCACCTACATCGTCATCGAGGGGCCTGCCTTCTCCACTCGCGCCGAGTCTCAGCTCTATCGCCAGTGGGGGGCGCACATTATCGGCATGACGGCCTTGCCGGAGGCCCGCCTGGCCCGGGAGGCGGAGATGTGCTACGCCACCCTGGCCATCGTCACCGATTACGACGTCTGGCACCCTCACGAGGCCGACGTGACGGCGGAGGCGGTCATCGCCAACCTGCAGCGAGGGGTGGAGACGGCGCGGGAGGCGGTGCGACGCCTCCTGCGGGCCCTCCCCGAAGAGCGGGCCTGTCCCTGCGCCAGCGCCCTGCGGGACGCTCTCATCACCCCCTTCCCTCTGGTGCCGGAGGAGACGAAGGTGCGCCTGCGCCCCATCATAGGCAGATACCTGCGGGAGGACGGGGCCTCCGAGGGTGGCTGATGGCTGAGACGGCGCTGGTGGGGGGCCGGGAGCGGGCCGTCTACACGGTCCGCCCCCTGACAGACCAGGACGCCATCCGTGAGCTCCTGCGCCCCCAGGAGGCCTACGCCGCCTACGCCCTGGGACACCTGGAACCCCAGCTGTTCCCTCGCAGCCGCTACTGGCTGGCGGAGGGACCCGCCGGCTGGGGCCTCGTCTTCCACTGCTGGACGGGGCCGGGGCCGGCCCTCCTCACCGTGGGAGAGGCCCAGGCCCTGGAGGCGGCCCTGCGCCTGCACCCGGGACCTCGCTGGTCCTTCGCCACGCTGCGGCCGGAGCACCTGCCGGTGGCGCGGCGCCATTTCCGCCTGGCCCGGGAGCGCCCCATGCTGCGGATGCGGGTAGACCGGGCCTCCTTCCAGCCCGTGGAGCCCGGGCCGGAGGACGCCGTCCAGATAGTGCGCCTGCGGGGACGGGAGATCCAGGCCATCAACCGCCTCTACAGCAGCGAAGACGGCCCCTCCGGCTACCCCGCCCGCGTTATAGACGAGGGAGTCTACTACGGCGTGGTGGCGGGGCGGCTCGCCTCCATTGCCGGGACACACGTGGTGGCGCCCGGAGAGGGACTGGCCATCGTGGGGAACGTGTTCACTCACCCCCGCTACCGCGGCCTGGGGCTGGCCACCTTCGCCACCAGCGCCGTCACCGGCCATCTCCTTTCTCTGGTGCCCAACGTTTACCTTACGGTGGACGCCGAGAACGCCCCTGCCATCCAGGTTTACCGTAAGCTGGGCTATAGGGTAGAGTGCACATTGTACGAGACACCCGCCCTGCGACGCGATATACTGGGGCTTCTGAGCGGCCTGAGGCGGGCCCTGGCCCGCTGGCGGGGACGAGGCCAGGGCGTGGAGGTGACCGTGGTGTGAGGGCGGTCCCCCTCGCTGACCGACTGGTCGTGACGCCGGGGCCGCCTTATCATGACACTGGAGAGACGAGAGTGGCCGAGACAGCCCTCAGCTACCACGTCAAAGACCTGGGCCTGGCCCAGGAAGGCGTCGACCGTATCGAGTGGGCCGCCCGCGAGATGCCGGTCATCGCCAGTATCCGCGAACGCTTCGCCCGCGAGCGCCCCCTGGCCGGCCTGCGCATCTCCGCCTGTCTCCACATCACCACGGAGACGGCCAACCTGGCCCTCTGCCTGCGGGACGGCGGCGCCCAACTAGCCCTCTGCGCCAGCAACCCCCTCTCCACCCAGGACGACGTCGCTGCCGCCCTCGTCGCCGTCTACGGCATCCCCGTCTTCGCCGTGCGGGGCGAGGACAACCAGACCTACTACCGCCACATCCACCAGGCGCTGGAGCACTGCCCCCAGATCACCCTGGACGATGGGGCAGACCTGGTCACCACCCTCCACCGGGAGCGGCGGGAGCTCCTGGAGGGCGTCATCGGCGGGACAGAGGAGACCACCACCGGCGTCATCCGCCTGCGGGCCATGGCCCGGGAGGGCGCCCTGGCTTACCCCATCATCGCCGTCAACGAGGCCCAGACCAAGCACCTGTTCGACAACCGCTACGGCACCGGCCAGAGCACCATAGACGGCATCACCCGCGCCACCAACCTCCTCTGGGCAGGGAAGACGGTGGTGGTGGCCGGCTACGGCTGGTGCGGCCGCGGCGTGGCCATGCGGGCCCGCGGCCTGGGGGCCAAGGTGGTGGTGACGGAGGTAGACCCCGTGCGGGCCCTGGAGGCGGCCATGGACGGCTACCAGGTGATGCCCATGCTGGAGGCCGCTCGCATCGGCGACATCTTCATCACCCTCACCGGCGATATCAACGCCCTGGACCGCCATCACCTGGAGGCCATGAAAGACGGGGCCATCCTGGCCAACTCCGGCCATTTCAACGTGGAGATCAACATCGCCGCCCTGGAGGAGATGAGCGAGAGCAAGCGGCGCGTCCGTCCCCACGTGGACGAGTACCGCCTGCGGGACGGCCGCCGCCTCTACCTGCTGGGGGAAGGGCGCCTCATCAACCTGGCGGCGGCGGAGGGACACCCCGCCAGCGTCATGGACATGAGCTTCGCCAACCAGGCCCTGGCAGTGGAGTACCTGGCCACTCGCCAGGAGCGGCTCTCCCCCGGCGTCTACGATGTCCCCCGCGAGCTGGACGAACAGGTGGCGCGTCTCAAGCTGGCCTCTATGGGCATCAGCATCGACGAGCTGACGGAGGAGCAACGCCGCTACCTCTCCAGCTGGGAAGAGGGTACGTAGGCGGCCCATGGAAGGAAGACGGAGGAGCAGCATGGAGTGTAAGGCCCGCAGGGCCGCAGGGGCCGGCGGCGCGGGTGAGCGCCAGCTCGGCCACCCTAACGCCCTGCGGGGCGCCTTCCAGTCCAGTCCCGCACGGGAGGTAAGGCCATGGCCCTGACCCTTATGAGCGCACCCTCTGTCCTCATGACGGCCGAGTCCGTCACCGAGGGCCACCCCGACAAGCTGTGCGACCAGATAGCCGACGCCATCCTGGACGAGATCCTGGCCCACGACCCCATGGCCCACGTGGCCTGCGAGGTCACCACCACCACCGGCCTCCTCCTCATACTGGGGGAGATCACCACCCGCCACTACGTCAACTACGACCGCATCGCCCGCCAGGTGATACGAGAGGTGGGCTACAACCGCCCCGAGTACCGCTTCGATGCCGACTCCTGCGGCATCATCGTCGCCATCAAGGAGCAGTCGGCGGAGATAGCCCAGGCAGTGGGAGAGGACATGGGCGCCGGCGACCAGGGCATCATGATCGGCTTCGCCTGCAACGAGACGCCGGAGCTGATGCCCCTCCCGGTGATGCTGGCCCACCGCCTCTGCATGCGGCTGGCCGAGTGCCGCAAGAAGGGCATCATCCCCTACCTGCGGCCAGACGGCAAGTCCCAGGTCACCATAGAGTACTCCTACGGCGAGCCCAAGCGGGCCGCCGCGGTGGTCATCGCCGCCCAGCACGATGAGCGGGACGAGCAGGGCCCCATCAGCCAGGAGCGGCTGCGCAAGGACATCATCGATCAGGTCATCGCCCCCGTCATGGGCCGCTGGCTCACCAAGGAGACGGACGTCCACGTCAACCGCAGCGGCTCCTTCGTCCTGGGTGGCCCCGCCGCCGACTCCGGCCTCTCCGGCCGCAAGAACATCGTCGACACCTACGGCGGCGCCGCCCGCCACGGCGGCGGCTCCTTCTCCGGCAAGGACCCCTCCAAGGTGGACCGCTCCGCTACCTACGCCGCCCGCTGGGTGGCCAAGAATCTGGTGGCCGCCGGCCTGGCCGACCGCGTGGAGGTGGAGTTGTGCTACGCCATCGGCCATCCCCAGCCGGTGGCCATCTCCGTGGAGACCTTCGGCACCCATAAGTTCGACCACGGCCAGTTGGTGGACCTGGTCAGGAAGCACTTCGACCTGAGCCCACGCGGGATCATCGAAACGCTACAGCTACGGCGGCCCATCTACCGCCCAGTGGCCGCCTATGGCCACTTCGGCCGCACCGACCTGGACCTGCCCTGGGAGCGCACTGACAAGGCGGACGAGCTACGCCGGGCGGCCGGCCTCCCGCAGGCACAGCGGGCCTAGCGGGCCCGCTGCCCTCTCCAGCGCTGGGGCCGCGCCCGGAGCGGTGCCAGCATGGAGGAAAGCCATGTACGCGCTCATCATAGCTGGCGGGGAAGGGGAGCGACTACGGCCCTACACCTGGGACCGGCCCAAGCCCATGGTCCCCGTCTGCGGCCGGCCCATCCTGGAGCACCAGGTGGCCTGGCTCCGCCGCTACGGCGTGGACCGCATCGTCATGCTCTGCCACTACCGGGCCGAGGCCATCCAGGAACACTTCGGCGATGGCTCCCGCTTCGGCGTCTGTGTCCAGTACACGGTGGAGGAGGAGCCCCTGGGCCGGGGCGGCGCCCTCCGCCTAGGCTACAGCCTACTGCCGCCGGGGGAGGAGCCAGTCATCGCCCTCAACGGCGACATCATCACTGACCAGCCCCTGGACGCCCTCCTGGCCTTCCACCGCCGCAAGGGAGCGGCCGCCACCGTCATGCTGGTGCCCCTGCGCAGCCCCTACGGCATCGTCCGCCTGGCGGCCGATGGCCGCGTCCGCGCCTTCCTGGAGAAGCCCGTCCTCCGCCACTGGATCAATGGCGGCATCTACGTCCTCTCCCATGAATTCTTCCGTCGCCTTCCCGAGAGGGGCGACCACGAGGATACCACCTTCCCGGAGCTGGCCCGCGAGGGGAAGCTCTACGGCTACCGCAGCCGCGCCTACTGGCGCTCCATAGACACCATCAAGGACCTGCGGGAGGCAGAGCGAGAGGTGCAGGAGCGAGGCCTGGCATGAGCGATATCCGTTTCGGGACCGACGGCTGGCGGGGCGTCATCGCCGCTGACTACACCTTCGACAATGTGCGGGCCTGCGCCGAGGGGCTGGCCCGTTACCTGGAGGAGGAGGGGCAGGCCGGCGGGAGCGTCCTCATCGGCTACGATACCCGCTTCGCCGCCGAAGACTTCGCCGCCGCCACCGCCGAGGTACTGGCCGCTCACGGCATCCACACCCTGCTCTGCCCCCGGCCCACCCCCACGCCGGTGGTCTCCTTCGGCGTGCGCCAGGCGGCGGCCGTGGCCGGCGTCGTCATCACCGCCAGCCACAACCCCTGGCGCTGGCAGGGCTTCAAGGTGCGCTCCTCCTACGGGGGAGCCGCCTCCCCGGAGGTGGTGGCCCGCATCGAGGCCCTCATCCCGCCGCCGGACGAGCGCCCCTCCCTCCCCCGCCTGCCCCTGGCCGAGGCCCGCCGTCGCGGCCTCGTGGAGGAGTTCGACCCCCGCCCCGGCTACTCCCGGCACCTGGAGGACTTCCTGGACCTGGAGCGCATCCGGCGGGCCGGACTGCGGGTGGCCGTGGACCCCATGTACGGCGCCGCCTCAGGCTACGTCAGAGAGCTCCTCCGGGGCGGCACCACCCGCGTCTGGCAGGTGCGGGGAGAACGCAACCCTATCTTCCCCCGCATGCACAACCCGGAGCCCATAGACCGCAACCTATCGGTCCTCAAGCGGGCGGTGCGGCGCTGCGGCGCCCAGGTCGGCCTGGCCACCGACGGCGACGCCGACCGCCTCGGCATCGTCGACGAGCATGGTCGCTTCCTGGACCCCCAGCGCACCTTCGCCCTCCTGGTCTATTACATGCTGGAGGTGCGGGGCGAGCGGGGGCCGGTGGTCAAGTCCGTCACCACCACCCGCATGGCCTTCCCCCTGGCCGAGGCCCACGGCCTGCCCGTCTACGAGACGGGAGTTGGCTTCAAGTTCCTGGGCCCCAGGATGCTGGAGACCGACGCCGTCATCGCCGGCGAGGAGTCCGGCGGCTACGCCTTCCGCGGCCACCTGCCGGAGCGGGACGGCATCCTCTCCGGCCTCTGCATGCTGGACCTGATGGTCCAGCGGGGCAAGGGGCCGGCCGGGCTGGTGGAAGAGCTCTTCCAGCGCATCGGCCCCCACCACTACGGCCGCCTCGACCTGGAGCTGGAGGAAGGGCAGCGGGAGCGCCTCCGCTCCCTCCTGGAAGACCTGGCCCCCGACGAGCTGGGCGGCCTGCCCGTGGTGGGACGGGACGCCATAGACGGCCACCGCTTCCTCCTGGAGGGCGGCTGGGTGGCCGTTCGCTTCTCGGGGACGGAGCCCCTCATGCGCATCTACGCCGAGGTGCGAGGCGAGGAAGAGCAGGTGCAGGCGGTGCTGGCGGCCACTCGCCGCCTCCTGGGGGTCTGACACGATGGGGCTGCTGGACGAGCCGGCGAGGCGCGAGCGGCTGGACCCCGGCCGCATGCTGGACGCCATACGCGATCTGCCCCGACAGTGCCGGGCTGCCTGGGAGGAGGCGCAGGCCTTCTCCCTGCCACCCCGCTACCGGGGGGCGCGGCGCTTGGCCGTGCTGGGCATGGGCGGCTCCGCCATCGCCGGGGACTATCTGCGGGCCCTGGGGCCCGCCGTCCCCATGGCCAGCGTCCGCAGCTACGATATCCCCCCCTGGGTGGACGGGGAATGCCTGGTCATCGCCTCCAGCTATTCGGGTAATACGGAGGAGACGCTCTCCGCCTTCCAGCAGGCGCTGAGCGCCGGGGCGCTGGTGGTGGCCGTCACCAGCGGCGGCCGCCTGGCCGAGCTTGCCCGGTCGGCCGGTGTACCCATCTTCCGCTTCCACTATTCGGCCCAGCCGCGGGCCGCCCTGGGCTACAGCCTCATGCCCCTCCTGGCCATCGCCCATCAGGCGGGCCTCCTGCCAGACCCGGCCCCCGCCGTGGCGGAGGCCATCGCCCTCCTGGAGAGGGAGCGGGAGCGGCTGGACGCCGTGGTGCCCAGCGAGGCGAACCCCGCCAAGCGGTTGGCGGAGCGGCTGCACGGCCGCCTGCCAGTGGTCTACGGTGGAGGACACCTGGTAGCCGTCGCTCAGCGCTGGAAGACCCAGCTCAACGAGAACGCCAAGGTCTGGGCCTTCTACGAGGAGCTGCCGGAGGCGAACCACAACGCCATCCTGGGCTACGGTCTCCCCCCGCAGGTGGCACGCCTGGCCTGCGTCGTCTTCCTGCGCTCGCCGGCCCTCCACCCGAGGGTGTTGCTGCGCTATCAGTTCACGGCCCAGGCGCTGGCGGAGGCGAGCGTGGGCCAGGAGACGGTGGAGGTGCCCGGGGAGAGCGCCCTGGCCCAGCTACTGGCCGCCACCCTCATGGGCGATTACGTCAGCTACTACCTGGCGCTGCTGAACCAGGTGGACCCCACGCCCGTGCCCACCATAGACGCCCTCAAGGCCTGGCTGGCCAGCCGCTGAGCATCCCTTCCGGCCGGGCCTCCCCTCCGCCAGGCGCGAAAAAGGGCCACCCCGGGACATGGCCCAGGACGGCCCCTTGTGGACTGCCCCTCTAACGCTTGCTGTACTGGGGAGCCTTGCGGGCCCGCTTCAGACCGTACTTCTGGCGCTCCTTGACCCGCGGGTCTCTGGTCACCAGGCCGGCCTTGCGGAGCACCGTCTTCAGGTTGGGGTCGAACTCGATGAGGGCGCGGGCGATGCCGTGGGCGATGGCCCCCGCCCAGCCGCTGATGCCGCCGCCCTCCACCTTGACGCTGACGTTGAACCTGTCCAAGGTGCCGGTGACCTCCAGGGGCCGCCGCACCTGCGCCTGATGGAGCAGCCGAGGGAAGACCTGGAGATAGGGCTTGCCATTGACGATGATCTGGCCGTTGCCGGCGTAGAGGCGCACCCGGGCTACAGCGGTCTTGCGGCGCCCCACTCCCTCGAAGTAGGGCCCCTGGAAGAGCTCGGCAAAGGCTGGCTGGGTGGCGGTGGCCTGCTGCGTCATGGTCTATCACTCTCCTTCCCGGCCGCTGGCGGGGGCTGGGGCGGCCTGGCGACGACGCTCGCTGGCCCGCACCTGGGCCTCATGGGGGTGGTCAGGGCCAGCGTAGACCTTGAGCCGTCGCAGCAGTTGGCGGCCCAGGCGGTTCTTGGGGAGCATCCTTCGCACCGCCAGCTCTATGACCCGTTCAGGGTGGCGGGCCAGCATCTCCCGCAGGGGGATGGCCCGCAGTCCACCCATGTAGCCGGAGTGGCGGTAGTACATCTTCTGGCGCACTTTGTCGCCAGTAACCCGCACCTTGGCGGCGTTGACCACCACCACGTAGTCCCCCATGGGGAGGTGAGGTGTGTAGGTGGGCTTGTGCTTGCCCATGAGGAGGCGGGCTGCCTGGGTAGCCAGACGCCCCAGCACCTGCCCCTCAGCGTCCAGGACGTGCCAGTCGTTGGTTATCTCTCGCTCTTTGAGCTGGAAGGTCTTGGGCCGTTTCATGCGTCTTTCCCTTCCCCGCTCCCTCCCCCTCAGTATCAGGCCGGAGGGAGGGCGCCTTCGTCGCTGGCTTCACCCAGTCCAAATATCTCATTATCGTAGTAGACCCGCATCAGGCACAAGCCCCGGGGAGGGGCCGCCCAGGCGGCGGCGCCGGGCGGTGCCTCCGCCAGCAGCCTTCGGAACCCCTCCAGGGAGAGCCGTCCCTGGCCCAGGGCCACCAGCGCACCCACGGTGCGCCGCACCTGCTGAGGGAGGAAGGCGTTGGCCTCCATGTCCAGCAGGAGGAGCTGTCCCTTCCGCCATAGCTGACAACGATAGACCCGGCGCACGGTGCGCCGTCCGGCCATGGCCGGCTGGGTGAAGGCGGCGAAGTCGTGCTCCCCCTCCAGGAGGGGGGCGGCCCGGGCCATGGCCTCCACGTCCAGGGGTCCCCTCAGATGCCAGGCGTAGCGACGGAGAAGGACGGGGCGGCCCGGCCGCAGGCAGATGGTATATCGGTACCAGCGCCGGCGACCATGGCGCCGCACATCCAGGCCCAGGGGCACCTCCGCCGCCGCCACCACAGCGATGTCCTCCGGCAGGTAGTGGTTGAGGCCGTGCAGAAAGGCGGAAGGCGGGTGGCCGCTTTTGGTGAGGAAGGAGGCCACCTGCCCCTTGGCATGGACGCCGGCATCGGTGCGACCGGCCAGGGCCAGCCTCACTCGCTCGCCCGTCAGGCGGCCGATGGCCGCCTCCACGGCGGCCTGGATGGTGGGGGCGTTGCGCTGGTACTGGGAGCCGGCATAGGCTGTGCCGTCGTACTCCAGCAGGAGGGCTATGCGCCGCTCCATGGCCGGCTACCGTCCCGGGGGCCCCCGGAGGGGGTGGCCACAGCCCTACTTCACCAGCTCCAGTTGCACCATGAGGGCGCCGTCGCCCTGGCGGCGCCCCAGCTTGGTGATGCGGGTGTAGCCGCCGGGGCGGTCGGCGTAGCGCTGGGAGAGCTCGGTGAAGAGCTTTCGCACCACCCGCTTGTCGTAGACGAAGGCCAGGGCGCGCCGACGGGAGGCGAGGTCGCCCCGCTTGCCCAGGGTGATCATCCGCTCCGCCAGCCCGCGTACCTCCTTGGCCTTGGCCTCGGTGGTGACGATCTTCTCGTAGCGCAGGAGATCCGTCACCTGGTTGCGGAAGAGGGCCAGGCGGTGGTCCGTGGGCCGGCCCAGCTTGCGACCGTCTATCTGGTGCGCCATGGCCCTACTCCTTCATACGCTTTTTCAGCTCCCGCAGCTTGGCCAGCCGCGGGTCTATCTCCTCGGGGAGCTCCTCCTCGGCCTCCTCCGGGGCCTGGGCCTCTACCGCCTCGGTCTCCGTCTCCGTCGCCTCTGCCGGCGCCTCCTCCTCGACGGCCGGGGCCGTGGCCGCTATCTCCTGCTGCTCCTCCTCCTGCTCCGGAGGGGCGGCCTCGGCCTCCGTCTCGGCCTCCTCCAGCTCCTCTTCCTCCTCGGGGGCGGCCTGGGCAGGCGCCTCCTGCAGGGGGATGATCCCCATCTCCGCCAGCCGCTGCCGCAGCTCGTCATAGGACTTGCGGCCGAAGTTGCGGAGGGAGAGGAGGTCTTCTTCGCTCTTCTCCAGGAGCTGGCCGAGGGTGAAGATGCCGCTGCGGCGCAGACAGTTGTAGGAGCGCATGGAGAGGTTCAGCTCCTCCACCGGCATGTTGTAGAGGTCTGGCGGCAGGACGAGGCCGGTGCCGATGCCCCTGGAGAGGACGGGGGCGGAGGGCTTCCCCAGGCCGGAGAAGAGGCGCAGGTGCTGGACCAGCATCTCGGCGCTGCGGTTCACCGCCTCCACGGCGGTGATGGTGCCGTCGGTCCAGACCTCCAGGACCAGCTTCTCGTAGTTGCTGGCCTGGCCCACCCGCATGGGCTCCACCTGGTAACTCACCTTCCGCACGGGGGAGAAGATGGCGTCCACAGGGATGACACCGATGGGCAGGCCATCGCTCTGGCTGGCGGGCTGGTAGCCGCGGCCGATCTCCGCCGTGAACTCTATATAGAGACGGGCATCGGGGGAGTCCACAGTGAGGAGGTGCTGTTCCGGGTTGACGATCTCGAAGTGCTCGGGCACCTGGAGGTCGCCGGCCTTGATCTCGCCCTCACGGCCCTCCAGGTCCAGCACCAGGGTGCCCGGGCGGTCCGAGAGGGCCCGCAGACGGATCTCCTTGACGTTGAGGAGGAAGTCCACCGTGTCCTCTTTGACGTGGGGTATGGTGGAGAACTCGTGCAGGACCCCCTCGATGCGCACCTTGGTGATGGCCGCTCCGGGCAGGGAGCTGAGGAGGACGCGGCGCAGGGAGTTGCCCAGGGTGGTCCCCCAGCCCGGGGGCAGGGGGGCTACCGCCATACGGGCGTACCAGCCGCCCTCCTCCTGCTCGATCTCTACTCGGGGATGCTCCGCCAGTTCTTGCTGGGTCAACAGACCCACCTCCGCATCTCTATAGCTCTCGCTTCGCTCACCGGCTGTAGTACTCGACGATGGAGGCTGTGTTGAAGGGCACGCCGATCTCCTCCGGCTTGGGCTCGCCGGTGACCCGCCCCGTCATGGCGGCGGCGTCCAGCTCCAGCCAGGAGGGGAGGGTGCGGGAGCCGGCCTGCTCCTTGGCCATCTCGAAGAGGGCCGTCTTCTGGCCCCGGGCCGTCCAGCCCACCACGTCCCCCGGCCGCACCAGGGCGGAGGGGATGTCCACCTTGCGCCCGTTGACGGCTATGTGCCCGTGACGGACGATCTGCCGCGCCTGGCGGCGGGAGTCGGCGAAGCCCAGCCGGTAGACGACGTTGTCCAGGCGGCTCTCCAGCAGCTTGACCAGGTTCTCGCCCGTGACGCCCTTCTGGCGCTTCGCCTCGGCGAAGAAGCGCTGGAACTGCTGCTCCATCAGGCCGTAGATGTAGCGGGCCTTCTGCTTCTCCTGGAGCTGGAGGCCGCGGTCTGAGAGGCGGCGCCGCCTCTGGGTCCCGTGCTGGCCCGGCGGGTAGGGCCGTCGTTCAACGGGGCACTTGGGGGTGTAGCACTTCTCCCCCTTCAGGTAGAGTTTCTGCCCTGCTCGCCGGCATAGCCGGCATACGGGGCCCGTGTACCTTCCCATGCTTCAGCGACCTCCTCCTGAGCCGTCCACGGGGTGGCGCTAGACCCGTCGCCGTTTGGGCGGCCGGCAACCGTTGTGGGGCACCGGCGTCACGTCCCTGATGCTGGTGACCTGCAGGCCGGCCGCCTGGAGGGCGCGGATGGCGGGCTCCCGGCCGCTGCCCGGGCCCTTGACCAGCACCTCCACCTGGCGCATGCCGTGTTCCATCGCCCGGCGGGCCGCCGTCTCGGCGGCCAGGCTGGCGGCGAAGGGCGTCCCCTTGCGGGAGCCCTTGAAGCCCACGGTGCCGGCGCTGGCCCAGGAGACCACGTTCCCGGCCGCGTCCGTGAGGGTGACGATGGTGTTGTTGAAGGTGGACTGGATGTAGGCCTTCCCCACGGGTACGTTCTTGCGTTCCCGCCGGCGCCCGCTAGCTCGCCGCTGTGCCATGGTCTGCGCACCTCTCGCTCATTACTTCTTGGCGCGGGCCCGCCGCTTGCCGGCCACCGTCTTGCGAGGCCCCTTACGGGTGCGGGCGTTGGTGCGGGTGCGCTGCCCCCGCACCGGCAGGCCGCGCCGGTGCCTGATGCCGCGGTAGCAGTTTATCTCGATGAGCCGCTGGATGTTCTGGCGGATCTCCGCCCTCAGCTCGCCCTCTACCTTGAAGTTGCGGTCTATATAGTCACGGATGTGGGCCAGCTCCTCGTCGCTCAGCTCCCGAACCTTGCGGCCGCCGTCCACGCCCACCTCCTGGCAGATCTGGCGCGCCCGGGCCGGCCCTATACCGTAGATGTAGGTCAGGGCGATGTCCACCCGCTTCTCGTTGGGTACGTCGACGCCTGCTATACGTGCCATGGCCCCTCCTGCGTCAGCCCTGGCGCTGCTTGTGGCGCGGGTTCTCGCAGATGATGTAGACCGTCCCCCGCCGCCGTATCACCTTGCACTTGTCGCAGCGCCGCTTCACCGAAGGCCGCACCTGCATCAGGAAGTCTCCTCCCGAAAGCGGTAGGTGATCCTGCCCCGGCTCAGGTCATAGGGTGAGAGCTCCACCAACACCCGGTCCCCGGGCAGGATACGGATGAAATGCATACGCATCTTGCCGGAGGCGTGAGCCAGGACGGTGTGGCCGTTGGCCAGTTCCACGCGGAACATGGCGTTGGGCAACGACTCCTTCACGATGCCCTCTACCTCGATGGTGTCTTTCTTGGCCATGACGGGCCTTCTGGCCTCTTACCTCCGCAGCATAGAAGAATGATGGGCAAAGTCCATTATACTCGCCCGCGCCTCCCTGCCGGGCCCCGGGCGCGTGAGCACGAGCAGGCAGCCAACATATCATTATACCGGCTCAGGGCAGCGTGAGCACCAGGGGCTCCCCCTCCGTCACGGCGATGGTGTGCTCGAAGTGGGCCGAGAGGCTTCCGTCCACGGTGCGCACCGTCCAGCGGTCCGGGTCGCGCTTGGTCCGCCAGTCGCCCATGTTCACCATGGGCTCTATAGCCAGCACCATACCCACCCGCAGCACCGGCCCCCAGTCCGGCGGGCCGTAGTTAGGCACCTGCGGGTCCTCGTGCATCTGGCGGCCCACCCCGTGGCCTACGTACTCCCGCACCACCGAGAACCCCTGCGCCTCCACGAAGCTCTGTATGGCGTGGCCGATGGCGCCCACCCGGTTGCCCGCTCGGGCCGCCCGGATGCCCCTCCAGAGCGCCTCCTCCGTCACCCGGATGAGGCGTTCCGCCTCCGGCGTGATGCGCCCCACGCCGATGGTGATGGCGGAGTCGGCCACGAAGCCCTTGTAGGTGCAGCCCAGGTCTATGCTCACCACGTCCCCTTCCTGGAAGGGGCGGTCTCCGGGGATGCCGTGGACTATCTCGTCGTTGACGGAGACGCAGACGGTGGCCGGGTAGCCGTGGTAGCCCAGGAAGGTGGGGACCACGCCCCGTCGGGCGAACTCCCTGCGCACTATCTCGTCCAGCTCCTTCTCCACCACGCCGGGGCGGACGCTCCGCGCCAGGATCTGCAGCACCTCCGCCACGTGGCGGCCCGCCTCCCGCATGATGGCGATCTCGTCCTCGGTCTTGATGACTATGGGCAAGGCCCCTCCTCACCTCCCCCGCGCCGCGCCCAGCGCTGCCAGCAGGGCGTCCCGCACGCCCTCCACCGATTGCTCGCCGTTCACCCGCACCAGCTTCCCCTGTCGCTCGTAGTAGTCCAACAGCTCCTGGAGCTGCTGCAGGTTCACCTCTAGGCGGCGGCGCACCACGTCCGGCCGGTCGTCCTCCCGCTGGTAGAGTTCGCCGCCGCAGCGGTCGCACACGCCGGAGCGCCGGGGCGGCGAGAAGACCTCGTGATAGACAGCGCCGCACTGGCGACAGTTCCAGCGTCCGGAGAGGCGCCGCACCAGCTCCTCCTGGGAGACCTCCAGATAGACGGCGATGTCTATCCCGGCCCCCCGCCGAGCCAGCGCCGCGTCCAGGGCGCGCGCCTGGTTGAGGGTGCGGGGGAAGCCGTCCAGCAATGCCCCCCGCGCCGCGTCCGGCGCCGACAGCCGCTCCAGCAGCATGGCGATGGTGATCTCGTCGGGGACGAGCTGGCCGGACTCCACGTAGGGCCGCGCCCGCTCTCCCAGCTCCGTCCCCTGCCGTATGTGCTCGCGGAACAGCTCGCCTGTCGTTATGTGGGCCAGCCCCAGATGCTGGGAGAGGTAGGCGGCCTGCGTCCCCTTGCCCGCCCCGGGGAGGCCCAGCAGCACCACGTACACCGACGACCCTCCTAGCGGATGAAGCCTTCGTACTGGCGCATCAGCACCTGCGCCTCGATCTGCCGCATCGTGTCCAGGACGACACCGACGACGATGATGAGGCCGCTGGCGGTGACGCCGAAGGCCACGGACTGCCCCTGCAGATTCAGGTTCGTCCCGAAGAGGAGCGAGGCCAGGTACGGGGCCACCGCCACGAAGCCCAGGAAGAGGGCCCCCGCCCAGGTGATGCGCATCAGCACCTGATTGATATACTCCTGAGTGGGCCGACCCGGCCGTATCCCCGGTATGAAGCCTCCCTGACGCTGCAGGTTCTCGGCCAGGTTCTGCTGCTGGAAGAGCACCACTGTGTAGAAGAAGGTGAACAGCACCACGCTGACGAAGAGGAGGATCCAGTAGAAGGGGTTCCCCGGCGTGAAGACGTTCTGCGCCCATCGCCCCAGGGTGGCTATGACGTCGTTATTGTTCTGGGCCAGCACTTGCCCCACGTAGGAGGGGAGCAACACCATGGAGTAGGCGAAGATCAGGGGTATCATCCCCACCGAGTTGACCCGCAACGGTATATGGGTCTGGCCGGACTGCCGGTACATGCGGCCGCCCCGGAAGACGCTGCGGGAGTACTGCACCGGCACCCGTCGCTGCGCCTCCTGGAAGTAGACGATGAGGTAGACCAGCCCCAGCGTGAAGGCCGCCAGCAGGGCAGTGGAGACCAGGGTAGCCCCCACCCCCGTGAACAGCCCCACGCCCACATACTCCGGTATGCCGGCCACTATCCCCGAGAAGATGATGATGGAGATGCCGTTCCCTATCCCCTTCTCCGTGATGAGCTCCCCCAGCCAGACCAGGAACATGGTGCCCGCCGTCATAGTGATGAGGATGGTCAGGGTGCGGAGCGCCGTGTCCCCGGTGAAGCCCACGCTGATACTGCCGGGCACCAGGCTCTGGATGAGGATGAGCTGCCCGTACCCCTGGAGGAAGGCCATGGGCACCGTCAGCCAGTGGGTGTAGATCTCGATCTGCCGCCGTCCGTACTCCCCCTCCTGGGCCAGCGAGCGCAGGGTGGGCACCAGCGGCACCATGAGCTGCATGACGATAGCGGCCGTCACGTAGGGGTAGACCCCCATGGCGGCCACGCTCATGTTGCGCAGGGCGCCGCCGGAGAAGAGGTTCAGGAAGCCCAGCACGGCGTTGGTCTGGAAGATCTCCCGCAGGACGGCCGGGTCCACGCCCGGCACCGGCAGGTTGGAGACGAAGCGGAAGACCACCAGCATGGCGAAGACGAAGAGGAGCCGCTGGCGGAGCTCCGGCTGCTGGACGATGGCGGCGACGGCCGCCCGCAGGAGTTGGGGCTGACGCTGTGCCCTAGCCGTTGCGGCCACCCTTCACCTCCACAGCCCTGCCCCCGGCGGCCTCTATCTTCTCGCAGGCGCTGGCGCTGAACTTATGGGCGTGGACGGTGAGGGGGACCCGTAGCTCGCCGTCGCCCAGGACCTTGAGGGGGCGCCGGTCGTCCTCTAGCAAGCGCTGTTCTCGCAGCAGCTCGGGGGTGACCTCCGTGCCGGCCGGGAAGCGGTTGAGCTCTCCTACGTTGACGATGGCGTACTCGGTGCGGAAGACGTTGACGAAGCCCCGCTTGTGGGGCAGGCGCTTCACCAGGCGAGTCTGGCCGCCCTCGAACCAGGGGGAGACGCCGCGGCCGCTGCGGGCCTTCTGCCCCTTGATACCGCGGCCGGAGTAGCTGCCGTGGCCGCTGGCGTCGCCGCGGCCCACCCGCTTGCGCCGGTGCCTGGCGCCCCTGGGCGGTCTCAGCTCGTGGGCCTGCATCGCTCTCGCTCCCTTCTCGCCGGGTGGGGGCCGCCTAGCCCGGGACCTCCTCCACCTGGACCAGGTGGCGCACCTTGAAGACCATCCCCCGGATGGCCGGGGTGTCCTCGTGCTCCACCACCTGCCCCAGCCGCTTGAGGCCCAGGGCGCGGATGGTCTGTTTCTGGTCCTCCGAGTAGCCGATGGCGCTCTTGCGCCAGGTCACCCGCAGCCTACCCATGGCTAGGTAGCCTCCTTGGCCACGCGCTCCCGCTGCTGGCGCACCTCTTCCTTCTCCTTGATCTGGGAGAGGGCGTAGATGGTGGCCTTCACCAGGTTGACGGGGTTGGTGCTCCCCAGGGCCTTGCAGACGGCGTCCCGCACCCCCGCCAGCTCCAGGACCGGCCGCATGGCGCCCCCAGCGATGAGCCCCGTCCCCGGTGGGGCGGGCTTGATGAGAACCCGTGAGGCTCCGTACTTGACCACCAGGGGGTGAGGCACCGTGCCGTTCACCAGGGGGACCCGTATCAGGTATTTGCGGGCCAGGGTGGAGGCCTTGCGGATCGCCTCCGGGACCTCGGTGGCCTTGCCCAGGGCTGCCCCCACGTGTCCCTGTCCGTCCCCCACCACCACCAGGGCCGTGAAGTGGAAGCGACGTCCTCCCGCCATCATCTTGGCCACGCGGTTTATGGCCACCGCCCTCTCCTGCAGGTTCAGGTCGGCGGTCTCCCTGACCACCCGGCGGCGGTCTGCTATGTACTTCAGCGGCACCGACATCGTCTCACCCTGCTGCTTCCCGGGCCGGGTTGCCCCGCCCTCAGAACTGGAGCCCCGCTTGGCGGGCGGCCTCGGCCAGGGCCTTGACGCGGCCGTGATACTTGAAGCCGCCGCGGTCGAAGACGACGCGGGTTATCCCCTTCTCCAGGGCCCGCCGGGCCAGCGTCTCCCCCACCAGGGAGGCTATCTCCACCTTCGTCTTGCCGGCCCGCTGCCCTCGCAGCGCCGGCTCCAGGTCCGAGGCGGCGACCAGGGTGTGGCCCCTGGTGTCGTCTATCACCTGGGCGTAGATGTGGTTCAGGCTACGGAAGACGGCCAGACGGGGCCGCTCCGGCGTCCCCTGGATGCGCTTCCGTATGCGCCGGTGGCGGCGGATACGGGCCTCCCGGGCGGTCTTGACCTTAGCCATCTCTCGGTGACCTCACCTCGTCCAGCGCCGGCCTAGCGGCCCTTGGCGCCCTTGCCCGCCTTGCGACGTATCTGCTCGCCCACGTAGCGGATCCCCTTGCCCTTGTAGGGCTCCGGCGGCCGCACCGCTCTGATGTTGGCCGCCACCTGCCCCACTAACTGCTTGTCTATGCCCCGCACCACCACCTGGGTGGTACCCTCCACCTGGATCTCCACCCCCGGCGGCGGCTCTATCTCCACGGGGCGGGAGTAGCCCACGTTGAGGAGGAGCTTGTTTCCCTGCATCTGCGCCCGGTAGCCCACGCCCACCAGCTCCAGCCGCTTCTCGAAGCCCTGGCTGACGCCGGTTACCATGTTGTTGATGAGGGCGCGGGTGAGGCCATGCAGGGCGCGGTAGCGGGGCTCGTCGTTGGGGCGGCGGACGACGAGCTGGCCGTCCGTCACCTCAACCTGGATGGCGGGGTCCCTCTCCCAGGCCAGCTCCCCCTTGGGGCCGCGCACGGTGATGCGCCGCCCCTCCAACCGCACCTCGACGCCGCTGGGTATGGGCACCGGCCGACGTCCTATGCGCGACATGTCAGTTCACGCCCTCACCAGATGTAACACAGGAGCTCTCCCCCCAGGTTACGGCGCCAGGCCTCCTGCCCAGTCATCACTCCGGCGGGGGTGGAGAGGATGGCCACGCCCAGGCCGCCGTAGACCCGGGGTATCTCCTTCCGCTTCACGTAGACCCGCAGCCCGGGCTTGCTGACCCGCTGCAGGCCGGCGATGAGGGGCTCGCCCCGGTCCGTGTAGGCCAGGTGGATGCGCAGCACCTTCTTGGGGCCCTCCCCTCTCACCTCGTAGCCGCGGATGAAGCCCTCCTTCTTGAGCACCTGGGCGATGTCCAGCTTGAGCCGGGAGGCCGGCACGTCGGTGTAGTCGTGCCGGGCCATGATGGCGTTCCGTATGCGGGTCAGCATGTCGGCGATGGGGTCCGTCATCATGGCCGGTTACCAGCTCGCCTTCCGTACTCCTGGGAGTTGCCCCTCATGGGCCAGCCTCCGGAAGCATATGCGGCAGAGGCCGAACATGCGAATGTAGGCGCGGGGGCGCCCGCAGTTGCGGCAGCGGTTGCGGTGCCGCACCGGGAACTTGGGCTTCTTCATGAAGGTCTTGACGAAGAGCGCCTTCCTGGTCAACCTCTCCTCCTCCTACCTCCTGGCGAAGGGCATCCCCAGGAGCTCCAGGAGCCGCTTGGCCTCCTCATCGGTGCGGGCGGTGGTGATGATGTTTACCTGCAGCCCCCGCACCCGGTCTATCTTGTCGTACTCGATCTCGGGGAAGATGACCTGCTCCCGGATGCCCAGGGAGTAGTTGCCCCGGCCATCGAAGGAGTCCGTGGGCACCCCCTGGAAGTCCCGTATGCGGGGCAGGACGGCGTTCAGCAGCCGGTCCAGGAACTCCCACATGCGGTCGCCCCGCAGGGTCACCATGAGGCCGATGGGCATCCCCTTCCTCACCTTGAAGTTGGCGATGGACTTCCTGGCCCGCGTCACCACCGGCCGCTGCCCGGTGATGGCGGCCAGGTCAGCGGAGGCAGCCTCCAGCGCCTTGGGGTTGGCTACCGCCTCGCCCAGGCCGATGTTGATTGAGATCTTCTCCAGTCCCGGCACCTCCATGATGTTGCGGTAGCCGAACTCCCGCATGAGGGCCGGCACTACCTCTTCGCGGTAGTAGGCTTTCAGTCTGGGCTCTACCCTGGTGACCATGGGCCTCAGTCTATGTTGGCGTCACATTTTTTACAATAACGGACTTTTCGCCCGTCTTCCAGGGTCCGGAAGCCCACCCGCGTGGGCCGCTGGCAGGCGGGGCAGACCACCTTCACCTTGGACCAGTGTATGGGCGACTCCCGCTCCACGATACCGCCCGGCCGCTGGGGGGTGGCCCGCAGGTGACGTTTGACCACGTTCACCCCTTCCACCACCACGGCCTGCATCTTGGGCAGCACCTGCCGGACCACGCCGGTCTTGCCCCGGTCCCGCCCCCGCAGCACCAGGACGCGGTCCTCCCGTCTCACCTTCTGGGCCATCCCTCAGACGACCTCCGGTGCCAGCGAGATGATCTTCATGAAGCCCTTCTCCCGCAGCTCCCGGGCCACGGGGCCGAAGACACGCGTCCCCCGCGGGTTCTGGCCGTCGGTGGCCAGGATGACGGCGGCGTTGTCGTCAAACTTGATGTAGCTGCCGTCGCGGCGGCGGTGGGTCTTGGCCACCCGCACCACCACCGCCCGCACCACGTCCCCCTTCTTCACCGGGGCGTTGGGCACGGCGTCCTTGACCGAGGCGACGATGACGTCCCCCAGCCCGGCGTAGCGTCGGGAGGAGCCGCCCAGCACCCGGAAGCACATGATCTCCCGGGCGCCGGAGTTGTCGGCCACCTTGAGCCTGGTGTAGTTCTGGATCATGGCCGAGACCCCTCCTGGGCGCCCTCCTCAGGGGGCTCCTCCACCGGCCCGCCCTCTTCCGGGGGCGCTGCCTCGGCGGCCGGCGGCCCCGCAACGGTGGGCGCCTCCACCTCCGGCTCCACCTCCTCCGGGCGCACCGCTATCTGGGGGCCACGGAGGAGTATCTCCACCACCCGCCAGCGCTTGGTCTTGGAGAGAGGGCGCGTCTCCACGATGCGCACCCGGTCCCCCACGCGGCAGGCGTTCTCCTCATCGTGCGCCTTGTACTTCTTGGTGCGGCGGATGGTCTTCTTGTAGAGGGGGTGGCGGGTGAGCCGCTCCACCGCCACTACCACCGTCTTCTGCATCTTGTCGCTGACGACGGTGCCCTCCAGCACCTTGCGTCGGCCGTATGGCCGGTTGCCCTCGGTCATGGCTGTCCAGACCTCGCTCGGGCCAGCTCCCGTTCCCGCTGCACGGTCTTCAGGCGGGCGATGTGACGCCGCACCTTCACCAGCTCACGGTGATTGGTGAGCTGACGCGTCTCTTTCTGTAGCCGCAGGGTGAGGAGCCGCTGGTAGGACTCCTCCAGCTCCCTGGCCAGCTCCTCATCGGAGAGGCGGCGTATCTCCTCGGTGCTCTTGAGGCGCTTGGGCATCTCCTAGAGCACCTCCCGCTTCACGATGCGACAGGGTATGGGCAGCTTCTGGGCCCCCTGGCTGAGGGCCTCCTCCGCTATCTCTTCCCGCACCCCCGCCACCTCGAAGAGGATGCGGCCCGGCTTGACGACGGCCGCCCAGTACTCCACCGGCCCCTTGCCGCCGCCCATGCGGGTCTCAAGGGGCTTCTTGGTGATGGGCTTGTCCGGGAAGACGCGTATCCACATCTTGCCGCCGCGGCGCACCAGACGGTTGATGGCCCTCCGGGCGGCCTCTATCTGGCGGGCGCTGAGCCAGCAGGCGCCCAGGGCCTGCAGGCCGTACTCGCCGAAGGCCACCGTGTTGCCGCTGTTGGCCCGCCCCTTGAGGCGGCCGCGGTGCTGCTTGCGGAACTTAACCTTCCTGGGCTGAAGCATCGCCCGTCACCTCCGCCGTGGCCGGCGCCCCCTCGGCAGGCACCTCCGCCGCCTCTCCCACCTCCACCCGCTCCCGCCGCGGCAGGATATCGCCCTTGTAGACCCACACCTTGACGCCGATGCGCCCCAGGGTGGTGCGGGCCTCCGCCTGACCGTAGTCGATCTCCGCCCGCAGAGTGTGCAGGGGGACGCGCCCCACCAGCTCTACCGCCTTGCGGGACATATCGGCCCCGCCCAGGCGGCCGGCGGCGCGGATCTTGATCCCCAACGCCCCCCGCTGCATGGCCCGCGCCACCGCCTGCTTCATGGCCCGGCGGTGGGAGACCCGCCGCTCTATCTGGCCGGCCACCGTCTGGGCCACCAGGCGGGCGTCCAGCTCAGGCACCGGCACCTCCGTGATGTTCACCCGCGTCCGCTTGCCGATGAGCGCCTCCAGGCGGGAGCGTATCTCGTCCACCCGCTGCCCGCCCCGGCCGATGACGATGCCCGGCCGGGCGGTGTGGATGGTCACCATCACCTGGCTGGCGTTCCGCTCTATCTCCACCCGCGAGATGGCGGCATCGGGCAGCATCTGGGCGATGGTCCGCCGGATGAGCAGATCCTCCTGAACCAGGTCCGTGTACTGCCCCTTCTCGGCGTACCACTTGCTCTGCCAGTCATAGATGACGCCGATGCGCAGCCCTATGGGGTGGATCTTGTGCCCCATGCCCTCACTCCTCGTCCACTACGATGGTTATGTTGGAGCGCCGCTTCTGGAGGATGTCGGCGCGGCCGCGGGCACGGGGATTGAGCCGCTTGAAGCGGATGCCGTCCCCCGCCCAGGCCTCCACGATGCGCAGCCGCCGCACGTCCATGTTGTAGTTGTTCTCGGCGTTGGCCGCCGCTGAGCGCACGGCCTTGGCCACCAGCCGCGCCTTGGGGCTGGCCATGAAGCGGAGGATGGTGAGGGCCTCGTCCACGCGGCGGCCCCGCACCTCGTCTAGGATGAGCCTCACCTTCTTGGGCGAGACAGGGGCGTTGCGTACGAAGGCCCGCACACGCATGGCTACTTCTTCCTCACCCTGGCCACCTGGGCGGTGCGACCGCTGTGGCCGCGGAAGGTGCGGGTGGGGGCGAACTCCCCCAGCTTGTGCCCCACCATGTTCTCCGTGATGTAGATGGGGACGTGGCGACGGCCATCGTGCACCGCTATGGTGAGCCCCACCATCTCCGGCACGATGGTGCTCCGCCGCGACCAGGTGCGGATGACCGCCCGCTGGCCGGTCTGCCGCAGCCGCTCCACCTTCTTCAGCAGCTTCAGGTCTACGTACGGCCCCTTCTTTACCGAGCGGGACACAGCGTCCTCACCTCTTCGTCACTGCTCATGGCGCCGTCGCACGATGTACTTGTCGGTCTCCTTGCGCCGGCGCGTGCGCACCCCCAGGGCCGGCTTCCCCCACGGCGTCTTGGGGTGGGGCAGGCCGATGGGCGCCCGGCCCTCGCCGCCGCCGTGGGGGTGGTCCCGCGGCGTCATGGCGGAGCCCCGCACCGCCGGCCGCCAGCCCAGGTAGCGGCGGCGGCCCGCCTTGCCCAGCCGTATCTGGTCGTGCTCCACGTTACCCACCTGGCCCACGGTGGCCATGCACTCGGCCCGGATGCGCCGCACCTCGCCGGAGGGGAGGCGCACCAGCACGTACTCCTCCTCGCGGGCCAGTATCTGGGCCGCCCCGCCAGCGCTGCGCACCAGCTGCCCCCCGCGGCCCTTCTGGACCTCGATGTTGTGGACGACGGTGCCCACCGGTATCTCCCTGAGGGGCAGGGCGTTGCCCGGCCTTATCTCCGCCCCCGGCCCGGCCATGATGGGGTCGCCCGGCTTCAGGCCCAGGGGAGCCAGGATGTAGCGCTTGTCACCGTCCGCGTACTGGACTAGGGCGATGCGGGCGGAGCGGTTGGGGTCATACTCTATGGCCACCACCTTGCCCGGCACCCCCCACTTGTCCCGCTTGAAGTCGATGAGCCGGATGAGGCGCTTGGCACCGCCCCCGCGGTGGCGGACGGTGATCTTCCCCTGGCTGTTGCGCCCGCCCGTCCGCTTCTTGGGCACCACCAGGGCCTTCTCGGGCTCCTTCTTGGTGACCTCGTCGAAGGTGTAGCCGGTGGCGTTGCGGCGGCCGGGCGATGTCCCCTTGAATACCTTGATCCCCATGCTATCACACGCCCTCGATGAGCTGGATCTTGTAGCCCTCGGCCAGGGTGACCACCGCCTTCTTCCAGCGGCGGCCCGGCAGGAGCCGCCCGCCCCGGGTGCGCCGGGCCTTCCCCTGCAGGTTGATGGTGTTGACCTTCACCACCTTGACGTCGAAGGCCTTCTCCACCGCCTCTTTGATCTGCTGCTTGGTGGCCTCCGGGTGCACCTCGAAGGCATACTTGTTCTCCTCGGCCAGGCGGGCCGCCTTCTCAGTGATGAGGGGCCGTTGGATGACCTGGGTGTAGTGCAGCGCCTTACCCATGGCCCTCATCTCCTCAGGGCGCGCTCGCGGTCGCGGGCCTCGCCCCACAGATCCTCGGCCCGCCGCACCGCCGCCTCCGTCATCACCAGGTAGCGATGGTGCAGCAGGTCCACCACGTTCAGGTAGGCGGCGGGCAGCACCTTCTTCCGCTCCAGGTTACGGGCGGAGAGGAGGACGGTGCGGTCCGCCTCCCCGGTGACGATGAGGGCGGAGCGGTCCACCCCCAGGTTGGCCAGGATGCGGGCCATCTCCTTGGTGCTGGGCCGCTCCAGCTCCAGCCGGTCCACCACTATCAGCTCGCCGTCGGCGGCCTTGCCGGAGAGGGCGGAGCGGATGGCCAGCCGCCGCATCTTCTTGGGCAGCCGCTGGGAGAAGTCCCGCGGCTTGGGGCCGAAGACGACGCCGCCGCCCCGGCGGTGGGGGGCGCGGATGCTCCCCTGGCGGGCGCGGCCAGTGTACTTCTGGGGGCGGGTCTTGCGAGTGCTCCCCTTCACCTCACCGCGCGTCTTGGTGCTGCGGGTGCCCCGGCGCTGGTTGGCCCGCTGCGCCAGGTAGGCCTGGTGGAGGACGGCCCTGTTGGGGCGGAGGCCGAAGACGTAGTCCTCCACCTCTATGGTGCCTACCTCCTGCCCCTCCACGTTCTTAACTGGCAGCAACACGGCCCTTCGCTCTCCTCTTCTTCAGATCGCTGGCCGAGCTGGCGAACTCGATGCGCAGCAGGCTCCCCTTGTGGCCGGGCACGGCGCCCTGGACCAGGAGGAGCCCCCGCGCCGGGTCGGAGTGGACCACCAGCAGGTTCTTCACCGTCACGGGGCGAGCCCCCATGTGGCCGGCCATCCGCAGTCCCTTGATGACCCGCCCGGGGTCCGTCCCGGCACCGATGGAACCAGGCGCCCGCCAGCGGTCCGACTGGCCGTGGCTCTTGGGGCCGCCGGCGAAGCCGTGCCGCTTCATCACCCCGGCGAAGCCCTTGCCCTTGGAGTGGCCGCTTATGTCCACCAGGTCGCCGGGCTGGAATATCTCCGGTCCCACCTTCTGGCCCACTTGCCACTTGGCCGGGTCGGGGACGCGGAACTCCCGCAGGTAGCGGAACTGGCCCAGCCCCTTCATGTGGCCCCGCAGCGGCCGGTTGAGCCGCTTGCGGTGGCCGTAGCCCAGCTGCACGGCGTTGTAGCCGTCTTTCTCCTCCGTCTTGACCTGGACCACCACGGAGGGGAGCACCTCTATGGCGGTCACGGCCCGCGCCGTGCCGTCGGCATCGAAAAGCTGGGTCATCCCCAGCTTGCGCCCCAGAATACCTTCTATCTCGGCCATGGCGTCACAGCTTGATCTCGATGTCCACCCCGGACGGTAGCTGCAGCCGCATCAGGGCGTCGATGGTCTTGGAGGTGGGGTCCAGGATGTCTATGAGCCGCTTGTGGGTGCGGATCTCGAAGTGCTCCCGCGAGTCCTTGTCGATGTGGGGTGAGCGGAGGACGCAGAAGCGCTTGATCTGGGTAGGCAGGGGCACCGGCCCCGCCACGGCAGCCCCCGTCCGCTCCGCCGCCTCCACGATCATGGCGGCCGACTGGTCCAGGATGCGGTGGTCGTAGGCCTTGAGGCGGATGCGGATCTTCTCCCTGGCCACGGCCTCTCTACCTCCGTACGGCCCCCCGGGCCCGCCCGATGATGCTCTCGGCCAGGGAGGCCGGCACCGGCTCGTAGTGGTGGAACTCCATGGTGTAGGTAGCCCGGCCCTGGCTGAGGGAGCGCAGGTCCGTGGCGTAGTTGAAGAGCTCCGCCAGCGGTATGAGGGCGGTGATGAGCCGCAGGTGCCCCTGATGGTCCACGCTCACCACGTGGCCCCGCCGGCCGCTGACATCGCCCAGGATGTCGCCGAAGAACTCCTCCGGCGTGGCTATCTCAACCTTCATGATGGGCTCCAGCAGCACCGGCCCCGCCTTCCTGAGGGCCTCCTGGACGCCGATGGCCCCCGCCATCTCGAAGGCGAAGGTGGAGGAGTCCACCGGGTGGTACTGGCCGTCCACCAGCGTCACCTTCACCCCCACCACAGGGTAGTTGGCCAGCACGCCCGTCTCCAGCGCCTGGCGCACCCCCTTCTCCACGGCGGGGATGAACTCCTTGGGGATGACGCCGCCCACCGTCCGGTCCTCGAACTGGAAGCCGGTGGCGCCAGGCAGGGGCTCCACCTCCAGCACCACCACGCCGTACTGTCCCCGGCCGCCCGACTGACGGATGAAGCGGCCCTCCGCCCGGGCGGGGGCGGTGATGGTCTCCTTGTAGGCCACCTCCGGCCGGCCCACATGGGCGTCCACGTTAAACTCCCGCCGCATGCGGTCGACGATGATCTCTAGGTGGAGCTGCCCCATGCCGGAGATGATGGTCTGCCCCGTCTCCGGATCGTAGCGGGCGCGGAAGGTGGGGTCCTCCTCCGCCAGGCGGGCCAGGGTGTTGGCCAGCCGCTCCTGGTCGTCCTTGGTCTTGGGCTCGATGGCCACCGAGACCACCGGCTCCGGGAACTTGATGGCCTCCAGGACGATGGGGGAGGACTCATCGCACAGGGTGTCGCCGGTGAAGGTGTTCTTGAGCCCCACCGTGGCGGCGATCATCCCCGCCGATACCTCTTCGATGTCCTCCCGCCGGTTGGCGTGCATGCGCATGAGGCGGCCCAGCCGCTCCCGCTGGCGGCGCGTGCTGTTGTAGACCTGGGCGCCCTGGCGGGCCCGCCCGGAGTAGACCCGGAAGTAGACCAGCCGCCCCACGAAGGGGTCCGCCACCACCTTGAAGGCCAGGGCGCTGAAGGGCTCCTCCGGCGTGGGGGCCCGCTCCAGCTCCTCCCCGGTCTCGGGGTGGGTACCCCGCACGGGCGGCAGGTCCAGGGGCGAGGGCAGGTAGTCCACGATGGCGTCCAGCAGGGGCTGGATCCCCTTGTTGCGCAGGGCTGCCCCGCAGAGGACGGGCGTTATCAGATAGGAGACGGTGGCGCGGCGGATGGCCTTCTTCAGCTCCGCCACCGTGAGGGGGTGCCCCTCCACATAGCTGATGAGAACCTGGTCATCCACCTCCGCCAGGAGCTCGATCATCTGCTCCCGGCGGCGGCGGGCCTCCTCTCGCAGCTCATAGGGTATGGGGGACCGCTCCGGCGGCTCCTTGGGGTCGTCGGGGAAGAGCCAGGCTACCTCTTCCACCAGGTCCACCACGCCCCGGAAGGAGTCCTCCACCCCTATGGGTATCTGGATGGCCACGGGACGGGCCCCCAGCCGCTCGCGGATCATCTCCACGGTGCGCCAGAAGTCGGAGCCCACCCGGTCCATCTTGTTGACGAAGCAGAGGCGCGGGATGCGGTAGCGGTCCGCCTGCCGCCACACCGTCTCGGACTGGCTCTGGACGCCGTGCACCGCCTCGAAGACGACGACGCCGCCGTCCAGGACGCGCAGGCTCCGCTCCACCTCCACCGTGAAGTCCACGTGGCCGGGCGTGTCGACGATGTTGATGGTGTGATCCCGCCAGGAGCAGGTGGTGGCGGCGGCGGTGATGGTTATCCCCCGCTCCCGCTCCTGGGGCATGTAGTCCATCGTCGCCGTCCCCTCGTCCACCTCACCGATCTTGTAGCTGCGCCCCGTGTAGAACAGGATGCGCTCGGTGACGGTGGTCTTCCCGGCGTCGATATGGGCGATGATGCCAATATTGCGCAGTCTCTCTATAGCTACCTGGCTCATGACCAGACCACTTCCAAAAGGCGGCTACCAGCGGTAGTGGACGAAGGCGCGGTTGGCCTCGGCCATGCGGTGGACGTCGTCCCGACGCTTGACAGCCGCTCCCTGTCCCCGGTAGGCGTCTATGATCTCCGCCGCCAGTCGCTCCGACATGGGCCGCCCCTTGCGGGAGCGGGCGGCGTTGCGCAACCAGCGCATGGCCAGGGAGAGCTGGCGCTCCGGCCGCACCTCTATGGGTATCTGGTAGGTGGCGCCGCCCACCCGCCGCGGCCGCACCTCTATCATGGGCATGCAGTTGCGCACCGCCTGCTCGAAGACCCGCAGGGGGTCCTCCTTGGTGCGCTCTCCCACCAGGTCCAGCGCCCGATAGACGATCTTCTCGGCGGTGGACTTCTTGCCGTTCCACATGATCATATTGATCATCTTCTGCACCCAGACGCTGCCGTACTTGACGTCTGGGGGCAGCTCGCGGCGCTCGACCCGGCCTTTGCGTCTTGGCATGGCCCGCTCTCCCCCGTCAGCGGCCGGAGGCCTGCCTGCGGGTGCCGTACTTGCTGCGCTGCTGCTTGCGCCCGCTCACGCCGGCGGCGTCCAGCGCCCCTCGCACTATGTGGTAGCGCACGCCGGGCAGGTCCTTGACGCGGCCGCCCCGCACCAGCACCAGCGAGTGCTCTTGCAGGTTGTGGCCCTCCCCGGGGATGTAGGCGGTGACCTCTATGCCGTTGGTCAGGCGCACCCTGGCGATCTTGCGCAGGGCGGAGTTGGGCTTCTTGGGCGTCATCGTCCGCACAGCGGTGCAGACCCCCCGCTTCTGGGGGGAGGGCACCACCTTCATCTCGTTGTGCAGGGCGTTGTAGTAGTACCGCAGGGCCGGGGCCTTCGGCTTCTTGCGGATCGGCTCCCGCCCCTTGCGGACGAGCTGGTTGATGGTCGGCATATCCGGTCCCCTCTCTACCGAACGATGGTCCGCCCGGGAATGGCCTTTCTCTGTCGGGACGCCAGGGCAGGCCGCAGGGCCTGCTCAGGGTCGGCGCTCCTGTACAGCGCCTCGACCGTGAGGAACGCCAAAACTCAAGTGTAATGATCCTCCTGCCCTGTGTCAACGCTATTCCCCGCCCCCGGCCGAAGGCGGGCGTTCCTTGATTGGCGGCCGTCCCGCGGTTAGAATAAGCATTTGACTCCGGCCGGGCGTCCCTTCTGAAGCTATGGCCCTTGACGCTATCATCGTCCGCGGTGCCCGCGAGCACAACCTAAAGAACATAGACGTCGAGATACCGCGGGACAGGCTCGTCGTCATCACCGGCGTCTCTGGCTCCGGCAAGTCCTCTCTGGCCTTCGATACCATCTACGCCGAGGGGCAGCGACGCTACGTGGAGTCCCTCTCTGCCTACGCCCGCCAGTTCCTGGGCCTCATGGAGAAGCCGGACGTGGACTATATAGAGGGGCTCTCCCCCGCCATCTCCATCGACCAGAAGGGGGCGTCCAGGAACCCCCGCTCCACGGTGGCCACCCAGACGGAGATCTATGACTACCTGCGCCTCCTCTTCGCCCGCGTCGGGCAGCCCCACTGCCCCCAGTGCGGCCGCCCCATCCAGCGCCAGACGGTGCAGCAGATCACCGACGCCCTCCTGGCCCTGCCGCCGGGCCGCCGCATGATGGTGCTGGCCCCCCTGGTGCGGGGGCGCAAGGGAGAGCACCAGGGCGTCCTCGAGGACGCCCGCAAGGCCGGCTTCGTGCGGGTGCGGGTGGACGGCAAGATATACGACCTGAGCGACGAGATACCGCCCCTGGAGCGCTACAAGAACCACACCATAGAGGTGGTGGTGGACCGCCTGGTGACGGAGGCGGCGGAGGGGGAGGACGGCGCCGCCTTCCGCTCCCGCCTGACTGACTCCCTGGAGACGGCCCTCAAGCTGGGTGGAGGCATCGTCCAGGTGTGGGTGGAAGGGGAGGAGGAGCGCCTCTTCTCGGAGCACTTCGCCTGCGTGCACTGCGGCATCTCCCTGGGAGAGCTGGAGCCCCGCAACTTCAGCTTCAACAGCCCCCACGGTGCCTGCCGGGAGTGCAGCGGCCTGGGGGTGCGGCTGGAGCTGGACCCGGACCTGGTCATCCCCAACAAGGAGCTCAGCCTGGCCGAGGGGGCCATTCAGCCCTGGGCGCGGGCCGCCTCCGTCTCCCAGTGGTACTACCGCCTCCTGGAGGCGGTGGCCGAGAAGTACGGCTTCTCCACCCGCGTCCCCGTGCGGGAGCTCTCCCCTGAGCACCTGCGTATCGTTCTCTACGGCGCCCCGGAGCCGGTCACCGTCCGCTTCGCCAGCCAGTACGGGCGGATGAGCAGCTACGAGACCAGCTACGAGGGCGTCATCCCCAGCCTGGAGCGCCGCTACCGCGAGACCGATTCCGACTACGTGAGGGCGGAGATCGAGCGCTACATGGCGGAGAACCCCTGCCCGGCCTGCAAGGGCGCCCGCCTCCGCCCCGAGTCCCTGGCCGCGACGGTGGACGGCCTGAACATCCACCAGGTGACCCAGATGGACATCCGCCAGGCCCTGGAGTGGGTGGAGCGGCTGCAGGGGCCGCAGAGCCCTCTCACCGAGCGGGAGCAGACCATCGCCCGCCAGATCCTGAAGGAGATCGCCAACCGCCTCCGCTTCCTGGTGGACGTGGGGCTGGACTACCTCACCCTGGACCGTCGCACCGGCACCCTGGCCGGGGGCGAGGCCCAGCGCATACGCCTGGCCACCCAGATCGGCTCCGGGCTCATGGGCGTCCTCTACGTCTGCGACGAGCCCTCCATAGGCCTCCACCCGGCGGACGAGGACCGCCTCATCCGCACCCTGCAGCGGCTGCGCGACCTGGGCAACACCGTCATCGTCGTCGAGCACGACGAGGCGATGATCCGCGCCGCCGACTGGGTCATCGACCTGGGCCTCGGCGCCGGGCGGGACGGCGGCCACGTGGTGGTGGCCGGCACCCTGGACGACGTCTGCCGCCATCCCCAGTCCATCACCGGCGCCTACCTCTCCGGGCGGCGGGAGATCCCCCTGCCCCGGCGGCGCCGGCCCGGCAATGGCAAGGAGATAGTGGTCCAGGGCGCCAGGGAGCACAATCTGAAGGACATCACCGTCCGCATACCCCTGGGCAAGTTCGTCTGCGTCACCGGCGTCTCTGGCTCCGGCAAGTCCACCCTGGTATACGAGGTCCTCTACAAACGGGCGGCCCAGCTCCTCTACGGCGCCAAGGACCGCCCCGGCCAGTGCGACGCCATCCTGGGGCTGGAGCACATAGATAAGGTTATCAACATTGATCAGTCGCCCATCGGGCGGACGCCCCGCTCCAACCCCGCCACCTACACCGGCACCTTCACCCCCATACGGGAGCTCTTCGCCTCCGTGCCAGAGGCGCGGCTGCGGGGCTACAAGCCCGGCCGCTTCTCCTTCAACGTGAAGGGAGGCCGCTGCGAGGCCTGCCAGGGGGAGGGCTACATCCAGATAGAGATGCAATTCCTGCCCGATGTCGAGGTGCCCTGCGAGGCCTGCCACGGCGCCCGCTACAACCGCGAGGCCCTGGAGATCACCTTCCGGGGTAAGAACATCGCCGAGGTGCTGGACATGACGGTGGACGAGGCTCTCCAGTTCTTCGACGCCTTCCCCCAGGTGCGCAGCAAGCTCCAGACCCTGCACGACGTGGGGCTGGGCTACATCAAGCTGGGGCAGCCCGCCACCACCCTCTCCGGCGGAGAGGCACAGCGGGTGAAGCTGGCCACGGAGCTCTCCCGCCGCGCCACCGGCCGCACCCTCTACATCCTGGACGAGCCCACCACCGGCCTCTCCTTCCAGGACGTGGCCCACCTGCTGGACGTGCTCCACCGCCTGGTGGACGCCGGCAACACGGTGGTGGTGATAGAGCACCACCTGGACGTCATCAAGCAGGCCGACCACATCATAGACCTGGGGCCCTACGGGGGCGAGCGAGGGGGCTACATAGTGGCCGAGGGCACGCCCGAAGAGGTGGCCCGGGTGGAGGGGAGCCTCACCGGCCAGTACCTGCGCCGCGTCCTGGAGAAGCACGGCCAGCGGCAGCAGGTGGCGGCAGGGGAGTGAGCGCCGGCCCCCGCCGGGAGAGGGAGACGAGGCCGATGACCAGGTTCTCCATGGCCCTCCCCCAGCGCCAGGCACGCATCGTCTATCTGGCGCTGCGCTACCACCTAGCCCGCCCGGGCTCCGAGGTGGACCCCGAGACCCTCCAGGAGTACGCCCGGGGCCTGGCCGAGGTGCGGCCTCATCTGGAGGCCCAACTGGAGGCGGAGGAGGCCACTCTGGAGCTGACCCCCTTCCAGCTCATCCGCCTGGACACCGCCCTCCTTTCCATCATCAACGAGCTCAAGACCTACCCCCTTCTGGACACCATGGCCGGCGGCAGCCAGCGGCCCCGCTCCCTCGCTCCGGGGTTCGATGAGCTGCTGCGACGCCTCTTCCCCCAGGTGGCGGAGGACGCCAGCAGCGCCCTCGACGTGGCGGAGGAGGCCCTCATGCTCCACCGCGCCCTCAGGGCCCATGTAGCCCGCGCCCGGGAGCTGCTGGACCAGGAGAGGGAGGAACGGGAGCGCACAGCGCGCCGGTCCCGTCGCCGCTGGCAGTTCTGGCGGCGCTCCTAGCCGCCGCAGCCGGGACGCCCTGGCTCCCGCCCGGCCGCCCGAGGGCGGCCGGGCCCATAACGTAGGCCGGGGCGAGGACGTCACTACTTATAGCGTGCCTATGGACGCGAGCCTGGTAGCCGCCCCCCTCCTGGGCCTCGGCCTGGGGCAGGCCCTGGACCTGGCCTGGAACGGCCTCTACCGAGAGGGAGGCCAGGGGATAGCGCGCCGCTGCCCCGCCTGCAGCGCTCCTCCTGCCGCGCTGCACTGCGTACCCCTCCTGGGGGCGCTGGCCGGCCACCGCTGCCACCGGTGCGGAGGGCCCCTCCCCTGGCGCTCCCTCCTCCTCCCTCTGGGGGCCGCCCTGCTGGGGCTGCTGGTCGCCCTGGCCCTGGAGGGGGTGGGGCCGCGACTCCTGGGCACCGTCTTCGCCACCCTCTTCCTGGCCCTCACCTTCACCGACCTGGAGCGACGCCTCCTCCCCAACCGCCTCATCTACCCCGGGCTGCTGCTGGCCCTGGCCTTCTCCTGGGTCTGGCCGGACCGCGGCCCTCTGCAGGCCGTGGTGGGCGCCGCCTTCGGGCTGGCGGTGCTGGGCGCCGTCTTCCTCCTGCCCAGGGGCGGCATGGGCGCCGGCGACGTCAAGATGGCGGCCCTCATGGGCGCCGTGCTGGGCTTCCCGGCCGTCACCGTGGCCCTGGCCATAGGCGCCCTGGCCGGCGGGGTGACGGCCCTCGTCCTCCTGGCTCTGCGGGTGGTGGAGCGCCGGCAGTACATGCCGTACGGCCCCTTCCTGGCCCTGGGGGCGCTGGTGGGCCTCCTGGCGGGCGGCCCCATCCTGCGCGGCCTCTACTGAGGAGGCCAAGGCTTGGCAGAGAGGGCGAGAGTGCGCTAGACTGGTGGCCAGACATGGAGCTCACCGAGGCCCAACGGCTCGCCTATCAGACGGCGAAGCGCTTCGCCGCCGAGCAGATAGCGCCGCAGGCGCGCGAACGGGCCCACGACGAGACCTTCCCCATCGAGATGATGCGGGAGATGGCGCGCCGGGGCCTCTTCGGTGGCCCCTTCCCCGAGCGCTACGGCGGCGCCGGCATCGACAACGTCTCCTACGCCCTCATCTGCGAGGCCATAGGTGCCGCCAGCCCCTCCGTCTTCACCTCCGCCCTCACCGTTCAGCTCTCTCTGGTGGGGACGTCCATCTACGCCGGCGGCAGCGAGGAGCAGCGCCAGGCCTACCTGCCGCGGGTCCTGTCCGCGGAGGTCGTCGGCGCCTTCGCCCTCTCGGAGCCCAATGTGGGCTCCGACCCCGCCAGCGTGGAGCTGCTGGCCCAGCGCCAGGAGTGGGGATGGCAGCTCAAGGGGAGCAAGTTCTGGACCTCCAATGGCGCCCTGGCCGACGTCATCGTCGTCTTCGCCCAGACGGAGCCGGGGAGCCGCCACCGCGGCATGGCCGCCTTCCTGGTGGACGGCGACACCGCTGGCCTGGTGCGCCAGCGCATAGACGGTAAGCTGGGGCTCCACGCCTCCAACCTGGCCGCCCTCTACTTCGATGGCGTCACCGTGGACGAGTCCCGCCTCCTGGGCAAGGTGGGTGACGGCTTCAAGATAGCCCAGGCCGCCCTGGAGAGTGGCCGCATGTCCACCGCCGCCTGTGCCGTGGGCATCATCCAGGCCTGCCTGGATGCCTGCGTGGCCTATGCCCAGGAGCGACGACAGTGGAACAAGGCCATCGGCGGCCACCAGCTCGTCCAGGAGATGATCGCCGATATGGCCACCGAGTGCGAGGCGGCGCGTCTGCTGACCCTGCGGGCCGCCCTGGCCCGCGACAAGGGCGAGCCGGGCACCCGCTACGTGGCCATGGCCAAGCAGTTCGCCACCGAGGCGGCGGTGCGGGCCGCCCGCAACGCCATCTCCCTGCACGGTGGCGCCGGCTACCTGGCGGAGCGGGGCGTGGAGGGCCTCCTCAGGGACGCCATCGGCCTCAGCCTTTACGAGGGGACCACCCAGATCCAGAAGCTCCTCATCGCACGGGACGTCCTGGGGATATCCGCCTTCTAGGCGGCCCCACGGCCTTTTTGAAACGGTCCTGACACCCTCACTGCCATCCCCCGGCGCGGCCTGCCCGCTATAATCGCTCTCCGAGCGAGGGAGGAGATGGCGGAGAGTCTGAAAGTCGGCCGCTACACCGTCGAGCTCTCCAACGCCGAAAAGCCATTCTTCCCCCAGGACGGCATAGCCAAGGGGGAGCTCGTGCACTACTACCGCCGCATCGCCAGGACGATGCTGCCCTACCTGCGCGGCCGGCCCATCGCCATGCACCGCTTCCCGGACGGCATAGAGGGAGAAGGCTTCTACCAGAAGGACGCCCCAGACTACTTCCCGGCCTGGATAGAGCGCGCCCGCGTGCCCAAGGAGGACGGCACCGTGGACCACGTCGTCTGCGGCAAGGCGGCGGACCTAGTCTACCTGGCCAACCAGGGCTGCATCACCCCCCACATATGGCCCAGCCGCACCGACCGCCTGGAGTACCCTGACCTGATGGTCTTCGACCTCGACCCCGCCGACGGCAGCGACTTCGAGAGCGTCCGTCAGGCTGCCCGGGCGCTGCGCCAGCTCCTGCAGGAGCTGGGCCTGACGCCCTTCGTCCAGACCACCGGCTCCCGGGGCGCCCACGTGGTGATCCCCCTGGCCCGCGACGATGACTTCGACGCCGTGCGCTCCTTCGCCCAGGCGGTGGCCCGCCTCCTGGCGGAGCGAGAGCCGGGGCGTCTCACCGTTGAGCAGCGTAAGGAGAAGCGGGGAGACCGTCTCTTCATAGACACGGGGCGCAACGCCTATGGCCAGACCTTCGTGGCGCCCTACGCCGTGCGCCCTCGCAGGGGCGCCCCCGTCGCCACCCCCATCCGCTGGGAAGAGCTGGACAGCGTGGAGTCCCGGAGTTACAACCTGCGCAACCTCTTCCAGCGGCTGGAGCGGTCCGGCGACCCCTGGCGAGGGATCTGGCGCCACGCCCGCCCCCTGGGAGAGGCCCGGCGGCGGCTATCCAGGCTGGGGGACTAGGAAACCGGCATCCGCCCTGTCTTTCCCGCCGCCGGCCCCCACCGTGCTGCCGATGACCAGCCCCGCCGCTATCAGCACCAGGTTCTTGACCACGAACTCCCCCGTCATGGTCAGGAGGAGAGGATTGTTCCTCTGGAAGGAGACCTCCGGCCGGAGAACCAGGAACGTCCCCGCCATCTGGAGCCAGAAAAGGAGCAGGGTGAGCCGGAGGGCTATCCCCGTCAGCAGCCCCCTCGCCACCTCCCATCGGGCCTCCCTGCCCCCGGCCTTGCCCGGAAAGGAAAGCACAGCCAGAGGGCCGCCGCCAGGGCGTAACAGGACGCGACAACAGCGGGGGTGGCAAAAGAAGTTGGGGAAAGGTAACATAGGGGACAGGCATTCCTGGCCGCGCCGTCCGCTGGCCTGTCCCTGGGGCCGGCGGCACCGCAGGGACGGCCGGACGAGCGGCGAAGGCGTACAGGGCGTCAGGTCGCTCCGGTGGCCGGCCCGATACCTGCCTTCTCGGGACAAGGAGGGAGTCCATGCTGGAGCAGGAGAAGCTGGTGGGCCTGAAGCGGCATCGTCAGGAGTGGGAGGAGCGTGTAGCCAGGGAGGGGGTGGAGCGGCCCGGGCCCTTCACTACCATCTCCGGCCGCCCCATCCGCCGCCTCTACGACCCCACCGACGTGGCGGACGTGGACTACGAGCGCGACCTGGGCTACCCGGGCGAGTACCCCTTCACCCGCGGCATCTACCCCACCGGCTACCGCGGCAAGGTCTGGACCATGCGCCAGTTCTCCGGCTTCGGCCTGGCGGAGGAGACCAACGCCCGCTTCAAGTACCTGCTCTCCCAGGGCCAGACGGGCCTCTCCATCGCCTTCGACCTGCCCACCCTCTACGGCTATGACACCGACCACCCCATGGCGGAGGGGGAGTTCGGCAAGTGCGGCGTGGCCGTCTCCTCCCTGCGGGACATGGAGATCCTGCTGGACGGCATCCCCCTGGGGGAGATCACCACCTCCATGACCATCAACTCCCCGGCCGCCGTCATCTGGGCCATGTATATCGCCGTGGCCGACAAGCAGGGGGTGCCCCGCCACAAGCTGGGCGGCACCATCCAGAACGACATCCTGAAGGAGTACACCGCCCAGAAGGAGTTCCTCTTCCCGCCGGAGCCCTCCATGCGGCTGGTAGTGGACACGGTGGAGTTCGCCGTGCGGGAGACGCCCAAGTGGCACCCCATCAGCATCTCCGGCTACCACATACGGGAGGCCGGCTCCACGGCGGTGCAGGAGCTGGCCTTCACGCTGGCCGACGGCTTCGAGTACGTGCGCTGGTGTCTGGAGCGGGGCCTGGACATAGACGAGTTCGCCCCCCTTCTCTCCTTCTTCTTCAACTGCCACATGGACTTCTTCGAGGAGATCGCCAAGTTCCGGGCGGCGCGGCGCATCTGGGCGCGGGAGATGCGGGAGACCTTCGGCGCCAAGAACCCCCGCTCCTGGTGGATGCGCTACCACACCCAGACGGCCGGCGTCAGCCTTACCGCCCAGCAGCCGGAGGTGAACATCATCCGCACCGCCATCGAGGCGCTGGCGGCGGTGCTGGGGGGGACCCAGTCCCTCCACACCAACTCCCTGGACGAGGCCATCGCCCTGCCCAGCGAGAAGGCGGTGCGCATAGCCCTGCGCACCCAGCAGGTCATCGCCTACGAGACCGGCGTCATCAACACCATAGACCCCCTGGGCGGCAGCTACTTCGTGGAGGCCCTCACCAACGAGATGGAGCGGGAGGCCTACGACTACTTCCGCCGCATCGACGACTTCGGCGGCGTCATCCCCGCCATACGGGCCGGCTTCTTCCAGCGAGAGATCGCCGAGGCCTCCTACCGCTTCCAGCAGGAGGTGGACTCCAAGCAGCGGATCATCGTAGGAGTCAACGAGTTCATCGTGGACGAGCCCCTGGACATCCCCATCCTGCGGGTAGACCCCACCGGCGAGGGGGAGCGGCGGCAGGTGGAGCGGCTGCGCCAGCTACGGCGGGAACGGGACAACCGGGAAGTGACGCGCTGCCTGCGGGCCCTGGAGAAGGCCTGCCGCGGCAACGAGAATGTAATGCCCTACCTGATAGACGCCGTCAAGGCCTACTGCACGCTGGGCGAGATCTGCGACGTCATGCGGGACGTCTTCGGCGTCTACCAGGAGGAGAACATCATCTGAGGGAGGCCCCATGTTCACCCTGCTCGCCCGCCTCAAGCTGCAGCCCGGCAAACGGCAGGAGGCGCTCCCCGTCCTGGAGGAGCTGGCCCGCCAGGTGGAGGCCAACGAGCCCGATACCCTCGCCTACCTCTTCCACTTCCACTTCTCCCAGGACGACCCGGACGAGGTCGTCGTCTTCGAGCTCTACAGGGACGAGGATGCCTTCCGCTTCCACCGCCGCGCTCCCCACGTGGGCGAGCTGTTCAAGCGGCTGGGGGCCCTCATGGTGGAGGACGGCGCCCGGCTGGAGCGGCTGGATCGCCTTACCGGCTTCGTCCGTAAAGAGCGCCTCTGAGACCCTCCCCTCGTCACGCCTTGACACTGCCATCGCCCGGTGGCTAGATTAGGCTGACCTTTACGCGGAGGTAATCCATGGGCATACGCATGTACGGCCTCCAGTTGGGCCACGTGGGCATGGACATCGAGATGCTCCTCACCGGCCACCCCAAGTACATGCTCATGCCGGGAGAGCCAATCAAGCCCAAGGTGCGCTACCAGTGCCCCTGCCTGGCCTACATCATCGAGCACCCCGAGGGGCGCATCCTGTTCGAGACCGGGGTGAGCCCCCACTGGCGGGAGGAGTGGCCCAAGGCCTTCAAGTTCATTGCCGAGTGGGACAACCTGCGGCCGGAGGACTTCCTGGAGGCGCGGCTCAAGGCCCTGGGGCTGGGGCCGGAGGACTTCCGCTACGTCATCATGGGCCACATGCACATGGACCACGCCGGCGGCCTCCGCCTCTTCGAGGACGCCAACGTGGAGATCGTCCTCCATGAGGACGAGTACCGCGGCATCCTGAACCTGGAGCGGGACGAGCACGGCTTCTCCCGGGCGGACTTCGCCTTCCTGCCCCGCAAGCGGCCCACCCTGGTCTATGGCAACCAGGAGTTCCTTAAGGACGTCATCCTGGTGAGCCTGCCCGGCCACACCTGGGGCTCCCTGGGGATGCTGGTACGGCTGGAGCGCACGGGCTGGGTCTTCTTCACCTCCGACGCCCTGCACCACCATGAGAGCTACGGACCGCCCCGCATCGGCTCCATGACCCACATGTTCCCCGACCGCGCCCTGGAGTCTATGGAGAAGATCCGCCGCTTCGCCACCCGCTACGAGGCCCTCATCGTGCCCGGGCACGATGAGACGGGCATCCGCCAGCGGAAGGAGGGCCCCACGGAGCTGGTGGAGCTCCAGTACTACCCCGGCCACGTGTACGAGTAGGGCCGGCGTCCCGGCGTTATCGGGGCGGGTGCCCCGCAGCCGGGGGCCTAGGGGCGGAAGAGCTGGACCGTGGTCGCCGCCTCGTCCGGGCCGAAGAGGGCAGTGATGGCGCCACCGTCATAGTAGAGGGGCGCGAAGAGCACGCCCGGCGTCACCGCCTCCGTGAGCCTGGCCCGCAGCACCAGGCGGCCGCGGCCATTGCTCACCACCACCTCGTCCCCCTGGGCGATGCCCAGAGAGGCGGCGTCGGCGGGGCTGATCTCCAGGAACTCCTCACGGTGCAGCTTGTCGGCGTCGGGCAGGTGGAGGGCCGCCCCCTCGTAGCTGGTGTAGAGCCCTCTCCCGGCGATGAGGAGGAAGCCGTCCCGGCGGCCATCGGCCGGCAGCTCGATGGCTGGCGGCCGCAGCGCCCGTGGGCCCAGGCCATCCCAGCTCTGCTGGGAGCCGTTGCGCAGCTCACGGTAGCGGGCCTGGCGGTAGAGGGGCACCAGCTCCGCCAGCTCGTCCATGATCTCGGCCGGGCGGGCGTAGTTGAGGCGTACCTCCCCCAGCCCGAAGCGCTCCGCCAGCCGCAACGCCAGGTCGCGCAGGATGACCCAGGCCGGCCGCGCCTCCCCCTGGGGGGCGGTGGCGGCGTGCAGACGGAGGACACGGCGGTCGGCGCTGGTGACGGTGCCCTCCTTGCCGTAGGGCCCCACGTCCGGCAGCACCACGTGAGCGGCCCGGGCGGTGTCCGTCAGCACCGTATCGATGACGCAGAGGAACTCCAGGCGGGAGAGGGCCTGACGCACCCGCTCCTTGTCGGGGGCCCACATAAGGGGGTTATCCCCCAGCACCACCAGGGCCCGTAGCCCCTGGCCGGCCTGGGCCAGCATCTCGGCCAGGCCCCAGCCGGGCTGGCCGGCCACCGGCGTCCCCCAGGCCCGCTCCACCTCGGCCCGGGCAGCCTCCTCCCCGGCGGAGCGGTAGCCGGGCAGCCGCTCCGGGGCAACCCCCACGTCCAGCATCCCCCAGACGTTGGCCTCCTGGGGCAGGACGAAGAGTCCCCTGGGCGCCTCCTCACCCAGGCAGGCGATGGCCAGGGCGGAGAGGACAGCCGTGACCGCCCGCGCCTGGGACGGCCCTAGGTGGGGCAGCGCCTGGACGAAGGTGAGGGGACGCCACGCCTCGTCCCGCACGGCGGCCAGCAACAGGTCCCGCGCCCGGGCCAGGGCCTCCTCCTCCACGCCCGCCGGCGCCGGGTCGGGCAGGGAGGCTCCCCCCAGACGGGCCTGGGCCTCGGCCTCACTGGCCAGGGAGCGCAGGAGGGCGGCCAGCACCGCCGCCTCCTGTCCCGGCACGGGCCGGAGCCAGAGGGTGGCGAAGTCGCACAGCTCCCCCCAGTGGGGGCTGACGACGATGAGGCGGGCCCCCTCCCGGATGACGGCGTCCTTGATACGCAGGCAGGCCACGTTGTGAGTGGACTCCAGGTCGTCCGCCACCACCAGCAGCGTCTTGGAGCGGGCCAGGCGAGACATGTCGGCCGGGAGCACCTCGCTGCCGAAGGCCTCCCGCAGGGCAGCGCAGGCGGCGCGGGCCACCGGGCCGGCGCTGGAGTCCAGGTGGGGGCTCCCCACCACCGCCCGCGCCAGCTTCGCCAGCAGGTAGTTCTCCTCGTTGGTGTAGAGGGGCGAGCCCAGGAAGCCGATGGCCGCCGGCCCGTGCTCCTCCCGGATGCGGGCCAGGGTGGCCGCCGTGTACTCCAGGGCCTCCTCCCAGGTGGCCCCCTCCTGCCCGCCGTTGCGACGAAGCAGGGGCTGGACGAGCCGCTGGGAGGGACGGATGGCGTCGTAATGGAAGCGTCCCCGCACGCAGAGCTGGTTGTAGCTCACGGGGTTGCCGCTGGTGTCCGGCTTGACGATGACGCCCCGCCCCTTCTTGATGCCCACGTTGATGGAGCAGCCCACGGAGCAGTGGGTGCAGGTGGTGGGCACCCAGCGCTCCGTCTGGGTGGCGGACCACTTGTTGGGGTGCTCCATCAGGGTGGCCGTGGGGCAGACGTCAATGCAGGAGCCGCAGAAGTCGCAGTTGGACTCGTGGACGGGGCCGCCGGCGCCGAACTCGATGCGGGACTCGAAGCCGCGCCCGGCCAGGGTGATGGCCCCCGTGTGCCGCACCTCGTCGCAGACGCGCACGCAACGGGTACAGATGATGCACATCTGGGGGTCGAACTCCAGGAAGGGGTTGGCGCGGTCGGGCTCCGGCTGCTGGAGGGTGTAGTAGGTGCGCTCCTCCCCCTCCCAGGGCTCGTAGCCCGCCATCTCCAGCATCTCGCAGGTGGTCTGGAGCTCGCAGCGGTAGTTCTTGGAGCAGGTGAGGCAACGGTGGGTCACCACGTCGTCCCGCAGGCAGGTGTCCCCTGGCTTGCACTTGACGACGCGGTGACAGGTGAGGCAGCGGTCGGAGTGGTAGGACATGATGAGGGAGAGGGCCGCCCGCCGCATCTCCCGCGCCCGCTCGCTGCGAGTGTTGACCACCATGCCATCGGTGACGCGGGTGGTGCAGGCGAGCTGGAGGTCGCGTGCCCCCTCGATCTCGACCAGGCAGGTGCGGCAGCCGGCGTAGGGCGGTAGCCCGTCCACATAGCAGAGGTTGGAGATGAAGATGCCGGCGTTCTTGATGACCTCCACCAGGGGGGCGCCCTCTGGCGCCTCCACCTCTCTACCGTCGATGACCAGCTTCGCCATCGTCCGCCTCTGGTCGCTGGGGGCGTCGGCCCGCTATTCCCGTTTCCTGGCCGTCAGCTCCAGGGGGATGGGGCCGCCGCCCAGCCCCACCTCGGGGTCGTAGGCGCCCACGCCGCGGGCCGGCCGCAGGTGGAGGGGCCATTCCTCTGGCCGGGGCGCCTTCTTGCCGTTGGGGTATGTCCAGTCGTGGGTGCGCAGGTACTCCTGGGCCATCTCGGTGAGCTTGTGTTTGTCCCGGTAGAGGGAGTTGAAGTCGTAGGTGGCGTCGTCATAGGGGCCGCCAGCCTGGATGGCCTCGTAGGGGCAGGCCTCGGTGCAGAGGCCGCAGTACATGCAGAGGCGGAAGTCTATCTCGTAGCGCTCCACGTTGAGGGTGCCGTCCGGGTTGGGGGAGGTCTGGACCAGGATGCAGCCATCGGGGCAGGCCTGGGCGCAGGTGGAGCAGCCGGTGCAGCGCTCCACGAACCAGAGGAGGTTGGTGCGGGCGTTCTCGGGGACGGGGCGCCTCTCCTCCGGGTACTGGAAGGTGAAGGTGGGCCGCACTATATGGCGTATAGTGAGGAGCAGTCCCTTGAGGATCCCCCGTCCGAACACTCGTCGCTCTCTCCCTGGCCGCTCGGTCTCCCTGTGCCGGGCCCTCCTCCCGGCATGCCTTTGAATTGTAAAGCGCCCTACCCCTACTGTTCAAGCCCGTGAGGAGTTTCACAACTCTAGGAAGTATATAGAGGGCGGGAGGCGGTAGCGCCTCCGCCCTCCCGGTCTCCCGCGGCCGCCAGCCTAGGCGGCCGGCAGGACGTACTCGCCCCCCACAGGCATGTGGGTGGGGACGCGCTTCGTCTGGGCGCCCTTGGTCTCCCAGAAGATCTCGGCTATGCGCTGGACGGAGCGCACCAGCTCCTCCGCCGCCTCCTTGTTGATCTCCTGCTTGGTCTTGGAGGCCAGCTTGATGGTATTCCAGAACAGGGTGTGCAGGTCAGGGTACTTCTCCAGGTGCTCCGGCTTGAAGTAGTCGTGCCACAGGATGTCCAGCTCCCGCTTGCACAGCTCGGCGTGCTCCTCCTTGACGGCGATATAGCGGGAGAGGGAGTTCTCGTAGCGGTCTATCTCCTCCTTGCTGGCGCCTTGGCCCGGCTGCGGCAGCCCCTCTATGAGCTGGTGCATACGCAGCACCGTCATGGCTGCTATCTGGGCGGGCAGAGGGTCATAGATGCCGCAGGGGATGTCGCAGTGGGCATGGGCCTCCGTGGCCCGCAGGAGGTCGAGAGCCTTTCGCCAGGACATGGGTCAGCCCTCCTTTTCCTCGAGCAGTCTCTCAGATAAAAATTTACAACAGCCCCCTTCGCCTGGCTACCCTGAGGAGCGATGCTGCGTCGCCCCCCGGCCCTCCTCCTGGCCTCTCTGGGCCTGACCGCCGTCCTTCTCCTGGGCGGACGCCGGTTGCGGGTGGTGGGCTGGAGCATGTATCCCCTCCTCCGCCACGGGGAGCTGGTGCTGGCGGAGTCCCTGAGCTATCGGCTGCGACGGCCCCGGCGGGGCGAGGTGGTGCTGGCCAGAGCGGGGGGGCGCCTCTATCTGAAGCGGGTGGTCGCCGTCCCGGGGGACGTGGTGGCGGTGGCAGGGGGAAGGGTATGGGTGAACGGGGAGCCGCTCCCCCACACCGGTGCCCAGGGGCCGGCGCCCCCCGGACGGGCCCTGGGCGCCGATGACTACTTCCTCCTGAGCGAGTCTCCAGACCTGGGGACGGACAGCCGCCACCTGGGCCCGGTGCGTCGGGGGGACGTCCTGGCCCGAGCGCGGCTGGCCCTCTCGCCCGGCCGGCGGCCCCGCTGGCTCCCCTAGCCGCCCCCGTCGGGCCGCGCAGGCCCCTGGTGGCGCCGCGCAGCCTTCCGCCCTGGGAGAGGAAGCGGCCCGCCCGGCGGGGACGGCCCACCGTCCAGGGCGGCGCTCAGCACCACGGCGCAGCCGGGCCAGGGTGATGAGAGGCGTCAGGGGGCGGCCGCCCTTACACCTGGATCTGGGGCGGGAAGAGGGACTCCAGCTCCTGCCGCAGAGGGTCTCCCTCCGGCAGATACTTGGAGAAGTCGCCGGAGGGCTGCTTGCGCTCCCGCAGCCCCGTCTTGTGGTAGCGCTTGATCTTCTCCTGGAGGAGGATGAGGCCCTGCAGTAGCGTCTCCGGCCGCGGCGGGCAGCCCGGCACGTAGACGTCCACGGGGACGATGAGGTTGACGCCCGGCAGCACGGAGTAGCCGTAGGCGAAGGGGCCGCCGATGTTGGCGCAGGAGCCCATGGAGATGACCCACTTGGGCTCCGCCATCTGCAGGTAGATGCGGCGCAGCGGCACCGCCATCTTCCAGGTGACGGTGCCCGCCACGATCATCAGGTCCGCCTGGCGGGGCGAGGGGCGGAAGACCTCCGCCCCGAAGCGGGCGATATCGTAGCGGGAGGTGGCGGTGGCGATCATCTCGATGGCGCAGCAGGCCAGGCCGAACATGAGGGGCCACAGGGAGGAGCGACGGGCCCAGGCCAGCACCTCGTCCACCTTTCCCAGGAGGAGATTCTGACGCAGGGAGTCCTCCAGGCTGGTGTCCTCGCGGATGAGCGGCCTCGTCATACCCGTCGCCTCCTGCTTCAGGCCCCTTCTCTGGGGCTGGCCACGGCCCGTCGCTCCCGCCAGAGGGGGGAGAGGGCCCGCAGCCTCTCCACGATGCCCGGCAGCACCTGCAGGACGTACTCTATCTCCTCCATGGTGTTGTCCTTCCCCACCGAGAGGCGCAAGCTGCCCCGCGCCAGGTCGGCAGGGACGCCCATGGCCTTCAGGACGTGGGAAGGCTCCAGGGAGCCGGAGGTGCAGGCGGAGCCGCTGGAGGCGGCCACCCCCTCCAGGTCCAGGGCCATGAGGACGGCCTCTCCCTCCACGCCCTCGATGCAGAAGGAGGCGATGTGGGCGGCCCGGCGCTCCCCGTCCCGGGGGCCGGTGATGTGTACGCCGGGGACGCGCCGCGGCAGCTCTTCCATGAGGCGGTCACGCAGCGCCCGGCAATGGGCGGTGCGGGCCTCCCGCTCCTGGTAGGCCAGCTCCAGGGCCCTGGCCATCCCTACGATGCCGGCCACGTTCTCTGTCCCGGCGCGGCGGTTGCGTTCCTGGGAGCCCCCGAGTTGCTGGGGGAGGAGGGGCGTGCGCCCCCGCACGTAGAGGGCTCCCACGCCCTTGGGGCCGTAGAACTTGTGGGCGCCGATGGTCAGCAGGTCCACTCCCAGGCGGTCCACGTTCAGGTCCAGCGTCCCCACCGCCTGGACGGCGTCGGTGTGGAAGACGGCGCGGGGGTTCCTGGCCTTCACCAGGCGGGCCGCCTCGGCTATGGGCTCGATGGTGCCCACCTCGTTGTTGACGTACATGATGCTGACCAGGATGGTCTCCGGCCCCACCGCCCGTTCCAGGGCCTCCAGGTCTACGAAGCCCTCCCGATCCACCGGCAGGTAGGTGACGCGGAAGCCCTCCTTCTCCAGCCTCTCGGCGGCGTGGAGGACGGCGTGGTGCTCGATGGCGCTGGTGACGATGTGGTCGCCCCGGCCCCGCATGGCGTAGGCGACGCCCCGCAGGGCCAGGTTGTCGCTCTCGGTGGCGCAGGAGGTGAAGATGACCTCCTGGGGGCGGCAGCCCAGCACCTCGGCCACAGTGCGGCGCGCCCAGTCCAGCCCCTTGCGGGCCTCCTGGGCCTCCCGGTAGACGCTGGAGGGATTGCCCCAGTGCAGGGTGAGGTAAGGGAGCATCGCCTCCAGGACGCGCCCGTCCAGGGGTGTGGTGGCGGCATGGTCCAGATAGACGCGGCGCTCCCTCATCTTGCTCCGGTTGTCACCGTAGCACGGGGGCGCCGGGCGGTCAAGGCGCTGCCGCGTTCGCCCTCATTCGGGCCGGACGAAGTGGGTGCTAGTGACGTGGGCCAGCAGCCGTCCCGTCTCCAGGCTGCTGACCCTGGTCTGCACCACCACTATGGTACGGCCCCGGTGGAGGGGGACGCTCTCCGCCCGCAGGGTGCCCTCCTGTACGTTGCCCACTATCTGGGCGCTCAGGTCTATGGCCACCGGGAAGCGCTCCCGCTCCCCCGGCCGGTTGGCGATGGCGGAGGCTAGGAAGGTGGCCACGCTGTCGGCCAGGGTGAGCATCGCGCCCGTGTGGACGCTCCCCAGCAGGGTGAGGACGCCTCGACCCACCGCCATCTCCCCCACCGCCCGCTCCGGGGAGAGCTCCACCATGCGCACGCCCACCCGCTCCATGAGGGAGCCCGGCCAGCGGGACATGAGCCACTCCACCAGCCTCTCCGATGCCGTATCCGTGGGCCAGATGACCTCGCTTCCCATATCGCCGGACCTCTCTCGCAGGCGCTAGAAAGACAGTAACGCCGCGGCCAGAAAGCGTCTACCGGTCTCTTGCCCTGGAAGTGGGCCGCCCCTCACTGCTGGGGCACGAAGTGGGTGCTGGTCATGAGGACCAGGAGGCGCCCCGTCCCGGCCTCGCTGACCCGCGTCTGAACGACCACGATGGTCCTCCCCCGGTGGACGACGACGCTCTCCGCCCGCAACGTCCCCTCCTGGACGTTGCCCACCAGCTGCACGCTCAGGTCTATGGCCACCGGGAAGCGCTCCCGCTCCCCCGGCTGGTTCACCGCCGCCAGGGCGGCGGAGGTGGCCATGGTGTCGGCCAGGGCGACGAAGGCGCCGGCGTGGACGTGGCCTACCGGGGTGCGGAGGCCGTCCCGCACCGGCAGCTCCCCCACCGCTCGGCCGGGTGACAGCTCCACCAGGCGGATCCCCAGGTGGCGCATCAGGGTAGGCCCCCAGCGCCGCTCCACCCAGGCGATGAGGGGCTCCGAGTCTTCGGCCGCCGGCCAGGTCTCTCGCTGTGTCATGCGCGGGCCTCCCAGGACTGCCTAACTGCGCCTCCATGATACCCGATGAAGCAGGGCGCCAGGCGGTCAGGCGGCCCTTGCGCCGGCCTGGGGCCTGTGATACACTTGAGCCTGCTAAGGGAGATTTTGACAGTCAAATGTTCTCAAAATATCGAGGCCTGGAGGAGGAAACGGTATGCCAGCGGCCCGCAAGGTGATCTCCCGGGAGACCGGCATAGAGGAGAAGGAGTACAAGTGGGGCTTCGTCATCAACGTCAAGCAGGAGGTGGCCCCCAAGGGTCTCAATGAGGAGATCGTCCGCCTCATCTCCGCCAAGAAGGGCGAGCCGGACTGGATGACGGAATGGCGGCTGCGGGCCTACCGGCACTGGCAGTCTCTAGGCTACCAGGAGCCCAAGTGGGCCAAGATCCACCACCCGCCCATAGACTTCCAGGACATCGTCTACTACGCCGGCCTGGCGCCCCGGGACGGCGGCCGCCCCAAGGGGCTGGAGGACATCGACCCCGAGCTGAAGAAGGCCTTCGATAAGCTGGGCATCCCCCTGGAGGAGCAGAAGCGGCTGGCCGGGGTAGCGGTGGACGCCGTCCTGGACTCGGTCTCGGTGGCCACCACCTTCCAGAAGACGCTGGAGGAGCTGGGGATCATCTTCTGCCCCATCTCCGAGGCCATCCAGAAGCACCCGGAGCTGGTGCGCAAGTACCTGGGCTCCGTGGTCCCCTATACCGACAACTTCTACGCCGCCCTCAACTCCGCCGTCTTCAGCGACGGCACCTTCGTCTACGTGCCGCCAGGCGTCCGCTGCCCCATGGACCTGATGACCTACTTCCGCATCAACGAGGCGGAGGCGGGGCAGTTCGAGCGGACCCTCATCATCGCCGACAAGGGGGCCTACGTCAGCTACCTGGAGGGCTGCACCGCCCCCATACGGAAGCGGCACCAGCTCCACGCCGCCGTGGTGGAGCTCATCGCCCTGGACGACGCCGAGATCAAGTACTCCACCCTCCAGAACTGGTACCCGGGCGACAAGGAGGGCCGGGGCGGCGTCTACAACTTCGTCACCAAGCGGGGCATCTGCCTGGGGCGCAACTCCAAGATCTCCTGGACCCAGGTGGAGACCGGCTCCGCCATCACCTGGAAGTACCCCAGCGTCATCCTGCGGGGCGACAACTCCGTGGGCGAGTTCTACTCCGTGGCCCTGGTCAACAACTATCAGCAGGCCGACACCGGCACCAAGATGATCCACATGGGGAAGAACACCCGCAGCACCATCATCGCCAAGGGGATCTCGGCCGGCCACGGCCAGAACACCTACCGCGGCCTAGTCAAGATCATGCCCACGGCGGAGAACGCCCGCAACTTCACCCGCTGCGACTCCCTTCTCATCGGCAGCCGCTGCGCTGCCCACACCGTCCCCTACCTGGAGGTGCGCAACCCCACCGCCCGCATCGAGCACGAGGCCACCACCTCCAAGGTCTCCGATGAGCAGCTCTTCTACCTCATGTCCCGCGGCATCGCCGAGGAGGACGCCCAGTACATGATCATCAACGGCTTCTGCCGCGGCGTCTTCCAGGAGCTGCCCTTCGAGTTCGCCATGGAGGCCTCCCAGCTCCTGCGGGTGAGCCTCGAGGGCACGGTAGGCTAGGAGAGAGAGGATGGAGAGCGAGGCCAAGACCCCCCTGCTGGAGATACGCGGCCTGCGGGCCGGCATCGGCGATGTGGAGATCCTCAAGGGGATAGACCTCACCGTCTACCCCGGCGAGGTCCATGCCATCATGGGGCCCAACGGCTCCGGCAAGAGCACCTTCGTCAGCGTCCTCGCCGGCAAGCCCGACTTCGAGGTCATGGGCGGCGAGGTGCTCTATCTGGGGAAAGACCTCCTGGCCATGGCCCCGGACGAGCGGGCCCGCGAGGGGCTCTTCCTGGCCCTCCAGTACCCCGTGGAGCTGCCGGGCGTCCGCATGCGGGAGTTCCTGCGCACCGCCCTGGACGCCGTGCGGGAGCACCGCGGCCTCCCCAAGCTGGCGGTGCGGGAGTTCAACCGCCTCCTCCAGGAGAAGGCGCGCGAGCTGGGCTTCGACCAGGAGTTCCTCAAGCGCAACGTCAACGAGGGCTTCTCCGGCGGCGAGAAGAAGCGCAACGAGATTATGCAGCTCCTCCTGCTGGAGCCGCGACTCGCCCTCTTGGACGAGACCGACTCCGGCCTGGACATAGACGCCCTGCGCATCGTGGCCAACGGCATCAACAAATTCCGCGGGCCGGACAGGGCCATCATCCTGGTGACCCACTACCAGCGCATCCTCAACTACGTGACGCCGGACCGCGTCCATGTCCTCATCAATGGGCGCATCGTCATCTCTGGCGGGCGGGAGCTGGCCCTGGAGCTGGAGGCCAAAGGCTACGAGTGGATACGCCAGACGGTGGAGGCCGGCTAGCGGCCACCGCCCCGAGACGCCCGGAGGCCGTACCAGACATGGCACAGACGACGGCGGTATACGAGAGCTACGTCCAGCAATTCCGGGAGCTGGAGAGGGACTTCCCCGTCCCCGCCTGGCTGGAGGAGCTGCGCCGGGACGCCCTGGGCCGTTTCCTGGACCGGGGCTTCCCCACCGCCCGCCGGGGCAACGAGCCCTGGAAGTACACCGACGTGGCGCCCATCGCCAGGGCTACCTTCCGCTACCCCGCCCGCCATCAGGCCTCCCTGCACCTGGGCGACCTCCGTCGGCGTCTCCCCTGGCCTCCCGGCTGGGCCAAGCTCGTCTTCCTGGGCGGCCGCTACCGCCCCGACCTCTCCCACCCCCCGCAGCCGGGGGACGGCGTCCTCTTCCTACCCCTCGCCCAGGCCCTGGCGGAGCGGGGGGAGCTGCTGGAGGAGCACCTGGGCCGGCAGGCCGTCTACCAGGACGACGCCTTCACCGCCCTCAACACCGCCTTCCTGCGGGACGGTGCCGTGGTCATCGTCCCCGATGGCGTGGAGGCGGAGCGCACCCTTCATCTAATCTTCGTCTCCCCCCTGGAGGAGGAGGCCACCGCCTCCTACCCGCGGGTTCTGGTGCTCCTGGGGCGGCAGTCCCGCCTGCGACTGGTGGAGAGCTACATAGGCCTCCGTCCCGGCCCCTACCTGACGGACGCTGTCAGCGAGGTGGTGCTGCAGGACGGCGCCTCCCTGGAGCACTACCGCCTCCTCCTGGAGGGCGAGCAGGCGTACCATATAGGCATGGGCCGCTTCTACCAGGGGAGGGACACCAACCTGCTCTCCGTCTTCTTCGGCCAGGGCTGTACCATCGCCCGCAATGACGTGCGGGTGGTGCTGGACGCCCCCGGCTCCTCCGCCTACCTGCACGGCCTCTACGTCACCGACGGCCGCCAGCACCTGGATAACTACATCAACATAGACCACATCAAGCCCCACTGCACCAGTCGCCTCTTCTACCGCGGCATCCTGGACGGCCAGTCCCACGCCATCTTCGGGGGCACCGTCTACGTGCGGCCGGACGCCGTCAAGACCGACGCCGAGCAGGAGGACAAGAACCTCCTCCTCTCCCGGGAGGCGGAGGTGGACAGCAAGCCCGCCCTGGAGATCTACTGCGACGACGTCAAGTGCGGCCACGGAGCAGCGGCGGGAGCGGTGGCCGACGAGGCCCTCTTCTACATGCGCAGCCGCGGCCTGGACGAGCGCATGGCCTCCATCCTCCTCATACGGGGCTTCGCCGCCGCCGTCCTGGACGAGGTGCGCCTCCCCTCCCTGCGCTCCTTCCTGGAGAAGCAGGTGGTGCGCTCCCTGCCCAGACTGCGAGGCGAAGGGGACTAGCCATGGGCGAGAGGCCGGCCAGAGAGGCCAACCCCTACCTGCGGGCGGATGGCCGGCTGGACGTGGCCCGCATCCGGGAGGACTTCCCCATCCTCCAGCGGCAGGTGTACGGCCGGCCGCTGGTCTACCTGGACAACGCCGCCACCACCCAGAAGCCCCGCCAGGTCATCCAGGCCCTGGTGGACTACTACCAGCGTTACAACGCCAACATCCACCGCGCCATCCACTGCCTGGGTGAGGAGGCGACCGACGCCTACGAGGCCAGCCGCGCCAAGGTGGCCCGCTTCATCAACGCCCCCGGGCCGGACTGCATCGTCTTCACCCGCAACGCCACCGAGGCCATCAACCTGGTGGCCTACACCTGGGGACGGGCCAACCTCCGCGAGGGGGACGAGATCCTCCTGAGCGAGCTGGAGCACCACTCCAACCTGGTACCCTGGCAGCGACTGGCCAAAGAGAAGGGGGCCCGCCTTCGCTACATCGGCGTGACGGCCCAGCAGACGCTGGACCTGGAAGGCTGGCCAGACCGCTACCTGAACGAGCGCACCCGCCTGCTGGCCATCGGCCACGTCTCCAACGGCATGGGCACCATCAACCCGGTGGCCGATCTGGTGCGGGAGGCCCGCCGCCGCGGCATCGTCACCCTGGTGGACGGTGCCCAGAGCGTCCCCCACCTGCCGGTGGACGTCCAGGCCCTGGACTGCGACTTCCTCGCCTTCTCCGGCCACAAGATGCTGGGGCCCACCGGCGTCGGCGTCCTCTACGCCCGCCGTCAGCTCCTGGAGGAGATGGAACCCTTCCTCTCCGGCGGCGAGATGATAAGCAAGGTCACACTAGAGGAGACCACCTGGAACGAAGTCCCCTGGAAGTTCGAGGCCGGCACCCCCAACATCGCTGACGTCATCGCCCTGGGGACGGCCATAGACTACCTGGAGGCCCTGGGAATGGAGCGGGTGCGCCTCCACGAGATGGAGCTGACCGACTACGCCCTCAAGCGGCTGCGCCAGCTAGAGGACATCGTCATCTACGGGCCGCCGGACGCCCACCAGCGGGGGGGCGTCGTCTCCTTCAACCTGCCCGACATCCACCCCCACGACGTGGGGACGGTGCTGGACCGCTACGGCGTGGCCATCCGCACCGGTCACCACTGCAACCAGCCCCTCATGAACCGCCTGGGCATATGGGGCACCGCCAGGGCCAGCTTCTACGTGTATAATACCCCTGAGGAGGTGGACACCCTGGTGGAGGCCCTGCGGGAAGTCAGGGCCTACTTCCGCAACGATGCTTGATAGAGAAGAGATCAGGCGCCAGGAGCAGGCGCTGGACGACCTCTACCGTGACATCATCCTGGAATACTACCGCAACCCCCGCAACCGGGGCAGCCTCCCATCCCCCACCGTCTCCCGGGAGGGGCAGAACCCCCTGTGCGGGGACGAGGTACGGCTGGACCTCCTCGTCCGGGAGGGGGTCATTGAGGACGCCACCTTCGACGGGAAGGGGTGTTCCATCAGCCAGGCCTCCGCCTCCATGCTGACGGAGGCGGTGCGGGGCCTCACTCTGGAGGAGGCGGAGCGGCTCTACCAGCGCTTCCACCGCCTCATGACCGGGGACGACTCGGTGGAGCTGGAGGAGCTGGGCGACCTGGAGGCCCTCTCCGGCGTGCGCAGGTTCCCGGTGCGGGTCAAGTGCGCCACCCTGGCCTGGCACATCCTGGACGAGGCCATAAAGCAACTCCGCCAGTCCTCCTGACCGGGCCCACCCCCGGCGGCTCCCTCCCCACTCTGGTCTGCCCTCTGCCAGCCTGGCCAAGTTAGCGTATAACGCCTCATCAGTAACACGTTAGGGGACTGGAGCGCCCTCCAGGCATGTCTTCCTATGTATCCTAATATACGACCGCAGGGAATACGCGGGCTGGATGACCCAGGAGAACCCTGGAGGACGGTTTATGTTACCGGCCATTGATGACCAATTTGATGACCAATTGCTGATGAGACTTCGCAATTGTAACAGTTGGGTAACAGCTCCAGATACGAAACTGTTACAGAGTATGACCCTGGAGCGCCCTTAAAAACCTTTTATGACCCTGGAGCGCCCTGGAGAGGATGGGAGCGGATAAAGTGTTACAGAGATGTCATCTAGCTCATCGAAACGCACGTTTTCGGCCGTCTCTCTATTGACAGCGCATAGACTGCTCCCTACAATGGCCAGCGACGGAGGGAGACAGCGGAGGTGAAGCCATGGCTGTAGCTGCCAGGCGGGAGGCGAGGCCAGCGCGGCTGGACCTCAGGCTGGTCATCGGCCTGGCCATCGCCCTCGTGGCCTTCCTGGCCGGGATCATGGTCTACTCCAGCGGCCGACCCGAGACGGCGGCCGTGCTGGTGGCCGCCCGCAATCTGCCCGCCGGCACCGTCATCGGCGAAGGCGATCTGCGAGTGGAGCAGTCGCCAGTCTCCAGGACACTCCAGGCAGCGCTCGTCAGCGACCGCGCTCAGGTGGTGGGCAAGGTGGCAGCCCGTCCCATCGCCGCTGGCGAGCCCATCCTTACTTCCTCTCTCGCCCAGGGGCTGCCTCTCGAAGAGGGCGAGATGGCAGTGGCGCTGCCGGTGCTGGACAGGGTTTATGTTCCCTACCAGGTCAGGGCGGGCGACCGGGGCTTCCTCTACGCCATCGCCGCTGGCCCGGGAGCGGGCCAGCAGTCGGTTCTTGTGAGCGAGAAGGTGCGAGTCCTGGCGGTGGTGCGGGCGCCCCAGCAGGCGGGAGCCGGGCCCCAGGTGGAGGGGCCTCCCACCAGCGTCACCATCGCCGTCCCCCGGGGGGAGGCGGACCTGGTGGCGAGGGCCATCGCCCAGAACATCGTGGCGCTGGCGCTGCTCCCGCCGGGGACGGAGCCGGGCTCGCAGGCGCCCGCCCGGGAGCCAGCTTCTCCCCCTCCCGCTCCTTCCGGGGGAGCGTCCGCCCCAGCGCAGGGACGCTAGCGGAGGGGAGTGCGGGAGCAGGCACAGCGGCGAGGGAAGCGGGATGACGCAGGAGGCGCTCTCGATGGTGGAGAGGGAGCAGGAGGCCGGCAGGTCGCTCGCGGGCGCTGGCCTGCGGGTGCTGCTGGGAGTGGACCGGCAGTCGGCGCTGGGGCTCCGGCAGGCGCTGCTGGCCGCAGGCCTGGACCCCGTGCCCGCCCTGACGGCCGACGACCTGGCCCGCTATGCGGCGGAAGGGAGGGGTCAGGTGGCTGTGGCGGCCTCCACCTTTCGGGGCCTCTCTCCCCAGCACCTGGAGGAGCTGCGAAGCCTGGGGCTGCCCACGCTGGTGCTGGCGCCCGAGGAGGAGGTGGGGCGCTTCGCCGCCAGGGGCTTCGTCGCCCTCCCTCTGGGCTCGGCGGCCGAGCAGGTGGTGGAGGCCCTGCTGGCCCTGGCCGAGGGACGACTGAGGCCCAGCGCCCTGGCGGCGCCGCCGTTGCTCACGGAGGAGGAGGGGGAGGAAGAGGGGAGAGGCCTCTTCGCAGCGGTGACCGGCCTGAAGGGAGGGTCGGGCAAGACGACCCTCGCCCTCAGCCTGGGCTACGCCTGCGCTCAGGAGGGAGCGCAGGCCTGCGTCCTCTCGCTGGACCCGGTGGCCAGCGACATCCAGGCCTATCTGGGTCTCCAGGTGGCCTGGGGCATCGGAGCAGCCGTAGGAGCGTCGGACCTGGAGCAGGCGGTGGCCCGTGAGCTGAGGACGGTGACGAAGGGCTTCGATGTCCTGTGCGGCCCCTACCGGCCGCAGGGGATGCGGGCGGTGACGGAGGAGATCGCCCGCCGGGTGGTGGCGTTCCTGCGCCGCCGCTACGACGTGGTCATAGCCGATGTGGGGAACTACCCCACCGAGCACCGGGCGGCCATGTGGGCCATCGAGGCGGCGGACCGCCTGCTGGTGGCCATCACGCCGGAGCTGCCGGCCGTCTACCGTGCCCAGGTGGCCATGGGGATGCTGACGGCGCTGCGGGGAGAGCGGTGGGCCGGGCTCGTCATCTGCCGCTACCGGGGCGGCCGCCACCACTGGCGGGCGCGGGAGGTGGAGGAGGAGCTGGGGCTGCCCGTCGTGGGGACGGTGCCCGAGGACGCGGCCGCCTGCGGCAAGGCGCTGGACAGGCTGGTCCCCCTGGCGGCGGTGGGTGGGCGAGCGGCGGCAGCGCTGCGGAAGCTGGCCAGGCAGGTGCTGGTGGTGGAGGCGAGGGCGCGATGACGCTGCGGATGATGCCCGGCGACGGGGCGCGCAGCCTGGAGGAGGAGGTGCGGGAGCTGCTGCGGCGGCTGCCGCCGGACGAGGTGCTGGCGCCGGACGGGAGCGAGCGGCTGCGCCAGCGAGTGCGGGCGCTGGTGGAGGAGTACAACCGCCGGCGGCAGCTGGCGGGACACGCTCCCCTGGCGGGCGCCGAGCGGCTGGCGGAGGAGCTGCTGCGGCAGGTAATGGGGGCGGGCCCGCTGCAGCCCCTGCTGGACGATCCCGAGGTGGAGGAGATCATGGTGAACGCCCCGGACACGGTGCTGGTCATCCGGGGCGGCCAGGTGGAGCTTTCCCCGGTGGTCTTCCGGGACGACGAAGAGGTGCTGGAGCTGGCCCAGCGGCTGGTGGGGCTGCGAGGGGAGCGGCTGGACTACAGCCAGCCCATCGTGGACGTGATGCTGCCGGACCGTGCCCGTTTGCATGCGGTGATTCCGCCCATCAGCGAGCACGTGGTGCTGACCATCAGGAAGTACACGCTGCGGGCGGAGGAACTGCCGGAGCTGGTGCGCATGGGCGCTCTGACGGCGGAGGCGGCCAGGTTCCTGGAGGCGCTGGTGCTGGCGCGCAAGACCATCCTGGTGGCAGGGGGGACCAGCACTGGCAAGACCACGATGGTGAACTGTCTGGGGAACGCTATCCCTCCCAAGGAGAGGGTGGTCACCATCGAGGACCGGGTGCGGGAGCTGCGCTTCTCCTCTCTCATGAACTGGGTGCCCATGGTGACGCGGGGGCCCAACGCCGAGGGGCAGGGGGAGGTGACGATGCAGCAGCTGGTGAAGGAGAGCCTCCGCATGCGCCCCGACCGGATCGTGGTGGGCGAGACGCGGGGAGCGGAGGCGCTGGACTTCCTGCGGGCGGTGACGTCCGACCACCCGGGGTCCCTGTCCACGATCCATGCGATGGGCGGCCGCCATGCCCTCGAGCGGCTCAGGGTTTATGCCCAGCTGGACCCCAGGGTGGCGCCGCCGCCGCACGTGGTGGACGAGCTGGTAGCCGAGGGCGTCCAGGTGGTGGTCCACATGGGGCGGGCGCCCCACTCATCGCGGCGGCAGGTGGTCTCCATCTGGGAGGCGACCGGCATGGAGAGGGAGGGCAGCCGCGCTGCCTTCGTGGGCAACGACATCTTCCGGCGGGGCGACGACGGCCAGCTCCACTTCACGGGGATCCGGCCTCGCTGCGCCCGGGAGGTGGCCCATCTGGGGCCCTTCCCCTGGGACGGGCGCGTCTTTCTGGCTGGCGGTCTCGAGGACGTAGAAGAGGGGAGGTGAAGGGCAGAGGAGCACTCCCGAAGTAGACGCGGGGCGGGATGGTCCCGCCCCGCCGGGGGGCCGGGCGCCCTCGGCGCTGTGGGGGCAGGCGAGGCGACCCGGCACACGCCCACAGACATAGTAGTCTCCCCCGGTGGGTGGCGCCATCCCCCTCGTGTCCCCGTGGGGGCTGCCATCCACCATGGCCTTCCTGTTCGGTCTTCTGCTGGCGCTGGCGACGCTGGCGCTCTTCCTCGCCATCTGGGGACGGCTGGAGAGGGCCTTCTCGCGGGCGACGGCGGCGGTGACCGCCCCCGGGAGAGGGGGACGCCGCCCTGTCTGGCATCCCGAGGGGGTGGAGGCGCTCCTGCGGGAGGCGGGATACGAGAGGCTGACTCCGCTGGCCTTCTACGGCATCTGCGCCGCTGGCGCCGCCGGGGGAGCGCTGGTGGCCAGCCTCATCGCCCCGGGAGTGGCCGTGGTGCTGCTGGGGGGAGCGCTGCTGGGCGCCTTCTTCCCCTTCTACTTCATGGCCGGTCGGGCGGAGAGGCGGGCGCGGTTGCGGCGGCAGCAGCTGGCGGAGGCGGTGGAGACCATGCGCGGCCTCCTGAAGGTGGGATACGGGCTGGAGCGGGCGCTGGAGTTCCTGGGCAGCGAGGGGCCGGTCCTGATGCGGCCGGCGATGCGGCGGGCGGTGGCCGCTCTGCGGACGGGAGGGCTGCGGGCGGCGCTGGAGACGCTGCGGGAGCAGCTGGCCACCTACGACGGCGATCGGCTGGCGCTGTCGCTGGCGGCTGCCGCCGCCTACGGAGGCCGCAACACGGGGGACGTCCTGGACAACCTGGCGCGGGCGGTGAGGGATGACCTGCTGGTGCGGCAGGAGGCGGAGGCGGAGATGGCGAGGCAGGAGCTGGCCGCTCGCATCATAGGCGGCATGCCCCTCCTGGTGCTGGCCTCCATGTTCAGGTTCAGCCCCGAGTACGCGCAGGTCTATCGCGAGCCCCTGGGGCAGAGCGTCCTGGCCGTCGTCTTCGCCTGCATCGTCCTGGGCTACATCCTGATGCGGCGGGCGATGCAGCTGCCCAGGGAGGGCCGGCTGGTGGTGGACCTGGCCATGGAGGAGGAGGTATGACGCCGGAGCTGTCAGCGCCAGGGGCGCCGGGGCTGCTGGTATCAGCCCTGGGGAGCCTGGGGGTGTTCCTGGCCGCCCGCTCGCTCCTGGACGGGCTGGGGAAGCGACGGCGGCGGCTGGAGCGGCTGCGGGCCATCACCCCGGTGGAGGGGCCCATCGTGGCCACCGGGGAGGAGGAGGCCCCCCTCTTCAGGACGCCTCTTCTGGAGGAGCTCCTGGGGCGGCCGCTGCGGCGGGCGGGCGCGGCGCTGGCGGGCATCTCCCGGCTGGGGGGAGGGGCTGCGGAGCTGGCGGACCGGCTGAGGCGAGCGGGCAGGGGCGACAGCGTGGCCGCCTACTACGGCCAGCGGCTGATGTTCGGCCTGACGGGGATGGCGGTCGCTGCCCTGGGGGGCCTGCTGGGAGTGCTGCCGCTGCCCTTCTGGAGCTGGCTGCTGGCGGGCATCCTGGCCTCCTTCGTTCCCGCCTACGGGCTGGAGGCGGCGCTGCGGCAGCGGCACGGGACGCTGCTGCAGCAGGCGCCAGCGCTGGTGGACATGCTGCAGACGGTGATCTCGGCGGGGAGCGGCCCCGAGCAGGCGATGCGGATGGCCGCCCTCTCCATGCCCGACCCGCTGGGGCGGGAGCTGCGGGAGGTGGTGCGGCGGGCGCGGCTGGGGGAGGCCTCCATCGGTGAGGGGCTGGCAGCGCTGGCGCGGCGGGAGGGGCTGCTGGAGCTGGGGCTGCTGGCCGACCTCTGGCAGAGCGCCGAGGAGGCGGGGGCTCCCCTGGGGGAGCGGCTGCGGGAGATGGCGGTGCAGCTGCGGGAGATGAGGCGGATACGGCAGCGGGAGGAGGCCTCCCGGGCGACGGTGCGGGTGCTCATCCCCATCGCCGTCTTCATCCTGGTGCCGCTCATCGTCACCCTCATGTTCCCTGCCGCCTACGAGCTCATCTGGCGGGGAGCCCTCGGAGGTGGCGTCTGATGGCCGAGCGGGGAGTCACCCTGACGGAGTACGCCCTGGTGATGGGGGTGGTGACGCTGGGAGTCATCGCCTCGGTGCGGGCGCTGGGGCTGACGCTGGGCGACCTGTGGGGGAGCCTGGTGGCCGCCTGGACGAGCCTAACGCCCTGAGGCCGTGGAGGAGCGAGGGAGGTGAGAGTCGAGAGATGACAGAAGGAGGCAGGCCCCGGAGGGAGGAAGGACCCGCCCGGCGGCCCTCCGGGGCTGGGGAGGACGGGACCGGGTGGGAGAAGGAGAAAGGACTGCCAAGGAGGTTAGCGATATGGAGCTGCTGAACGAGCTGCTGCTGCGGGGGCTGGCCCGGCTGCAGGTGGCCCAGTGGGAGGCCGAGGAGGGGCAGACCTTCGCCGAGTACGGTCTCATCCTCGGCATCATCGCCGTGGGCCTCATCGCGGCCGCGGTCGCCCTGCGCGGCAGGATCGCCCAGGTCTTCAACAACGTCGTGGCTGGCATGAGCTCGTGAGCCAGCGGTGGCGGGCGGGGACGCCATGTCCCCGCTTGCGGAGGGAAGAGGAGGCCGTGGGCGCCCCCGGGGGGCGCTCCCGGCGGAGGAGAGGCGACGACAGGGATGGCTGGACGGGAGGGCTCCCGCTCCCGGCGGAGCAGGCGACAGGAGGAAGGGGGACAGACGCTGGCGGAGTTCGCCCTGGCGCTGGTGCCCTTCCTGCTGGTCCTGCTGGGAGCGCTGCACTTCGCCCTGGCCGTTCACGCCAGGCAGGTAGTGCAGACGGCGGCGGTGGAGGGCGCCAGGATGGCGGCGGCGGAGCCGGCGAACATCGCGCGGGGGGAGGCGAGGGCGCGGTCGGTGCTGCAGGACGGGCTGGGGAGATGGGGCCAGAGCTACACCGTGCAGGGGACCGACCAGGGGGAGACGGTGCGGATGCGGGTGCAGGGCCACTACATCCTGGCGCTGCCCCTGCTGGGGGCGAGGGACCTCTCCCTGTCGGCGGAGGCGGTGGTGCGCAAGGAGGGGTTCCGACCAGGGCCATGAGGGCGAGAGGGCAGGCGCTGGTGGAGCTGGCGATGGCGCTTCCCGTCCTGCTGCTGCTGGCGCTGGGAGTGGTGGCGGTGGGAAGGCTGGTCTACGCCCACGTGGCGCTGACGGCGGTGGTGCGGGAGGCGACGCGGGCGGTGGCGACGTCGGCCACGCCGCAGGACACCTCCCAGGGGGTCGTCCGCGGGAGGGAGGTGGCCCAGGGGTACGGGCTGGACCTGGGGAGGCTGTCGCTGACGGTGTACGGCGACAGCGGCTTCCCCGCCCGGGGATCGGTGGTGCGGGCGCGGGCGAGCTACCAGCTGTCGCTGCGGCAGCTGGCGTTCGCTCCCTACCTTCCTCTGCCGGGGACGGTGACGGTGACGAGGGAGGCCAGCCAGGTGGTGGAGCAGTTCAGGAGTCGCTGAAGGAGGAATCGATGGACAGTGACTGGCGCTGGGAGGAGCGGCTGCCGCAGCTGGTGGGCTGCCTCCTCCGCGATGGCCTGACGCCGAGCGAGGCCGAGGAGGCGGCGCAGGAGGCGGCGGCAGCGCTGCTGGCCCGCTGGGGCGAGGTGGCGCCCGAGGGCCGCTTCGTCTGGCTCCTCACGGTGGCCAGGAACAGCTGGCGTCGGGAGCGGAGGCGAGCGGCGCTGGAGCGGAAGAGCGTCCAGCGGCTGGCCCGGTCGCTGCGGGAGAGGGACGTGGAGGAGGAGGTGGAAGGCCGGCGAGAGACGGGGGAGCGGCTGCGGCGGACGGTGGAGGCGCTGGGGCGGCTGCCTCTGCGCCGTCGTCTGGTCCTCTGGCTGCACGCCAGCGGGCTGCGGGGGGATGAGGTGGGACGGGCGCTGGGGCAGCGGCCGGGTCTGGCGAGGCTGGAGATGCACCGCGGTCGGCGACGGCTGCGGGAGCTGCTGGAGATAACGGAGGTGACGCAGGTTGCAGAGACTCTCTGAGCGGCCGCTGGGCCTCTGGCCGAGCGGCGAGCGCCCCCGGACCAGGGGCACGGAGGACGGCGGGAGCGCCGGGCGACGGCGGCCGGGCTCCTGGCCCGGGAGAAGGCTGCTGGGGGTGGCGGCAGCGGCGGCGCTGCTGACGGCCTTCCTGAGCGGCTGGGGCGTCGCAAGGGCCGACGAGAGCATCACCCGGTGGGAGAGCCGCCCCGGGTGGGGGAGGCAGACGGCGGAGCTGGTGAACGCCTACCGGACGTCGCTGGGGCTGGCGCCCCTGACCTGGGACGACCGTCTGGCGGCGGCGGCCCAGTGGATGGCGGAGGACCGCGCTCGCCAGTGCCGCTTCGTCCGCAGCGGCAACCGGGTGGAGCTGGAGACCGGCGGCGCCTGCGTGCTGACGCACGTGGACACGCTGGGCAGGGGTCCCCTGGAGCGAGCGCGGGCGTTCGGCTATCCGCCGGCGTCGGCGGGCGAGAACGGGGCCGTGGGCTACCACAGCCCTCAGGAGGCGCTGGAGGGGTGGAAGAGGTCGCCTGGCCACGACGCCAATCAGCGCGATCCCTCCTGGCGCCACATCGGCGCTGGCGTCGCCTGCGCCGTCTACCAGGACGACCAGATGCCCGGCCTCGGGCGGATGGAGCTCTGCTTCTACTACGTCATGTTCGGCGCCGCGGGAGAGGGCCAGGCGCCGGCGCCGCCAGCGGCGGGAGCGCCGGTCGCTCCGGCCCCTGGCAGCGCTCCCGCGGGCGGCAGCCCTGGCGCCCCGGCAGGGCGGCCGGCGGGAGGCGGCCAGGCGCCGGCGGCCGGTCCCTGCGCGGGGAGAGAGACACCGCCCCTGGAGCGGGCGACCACCTATGTGGTGCAGCCTGGCGACACGCTGGCGGGGCTGGCCCAGCGGCTGCTGGGAGACAGCGGCCGCTACTGTGACCTGGCGGCCTGGAACGGCATCGCTCCTCCCTACCTCCTGAGGGCGGGCCAGGAGCTGAAGGTGCCCGCGGTGGAAGCGCCTCCCGCTCCCTCCCGGGAGGGAGAGGGCAGCGAGGGCGCCAGCGCTCCTCCGGCGCCCTCCGGGCAGGTGGTCGAGAGGGACGGCGAGGGGCAGGCGCCCGGCAGGGACGCCAGCGCCGCCGCTCTCCTCTCCGACGAGGGAGAGGCGGAGGAGGGACAGCAGACCGGGCTGAGGGATTCCCATCCCTTCCTGAGGGCGTGGGGGTCCCTGACGAGGCTGGCGAGGAAGCTGTGGCCGTTCTGAGGGAGCTGCTGGCGTCGCATCGAGGGCAGGTGCTGGCCCTGACGGCCATCTGCCTGCTGGGGCTGCTGGCGGTAACGGGGCTGGCGGTGGACGGAGGACGGCTGTTCATCGAGCGGCGGCAGCTGCAGGCGGCGGTGGACGCTGCGGCGGCGGCGGCCGCCCAGCAGGTGGACGAGGCGGAGTACCGCCGCAGCAACGGGAGCAATGTGGTGCTGGATGTCACCAGGGCCTACACGGCGGCCGAGACGTCGCTCGTCAGGAGCGGTGTCACCAGCTACACCATCAGCATCATGCCGCGGCAGGCGTACGTGGAGGGGAGACGCCTGGTGAGGACCGTCTTCATGGGGAGGGTGACGCCGGGGCCGTCGCAGGTGCAGGTGGTCGCCAGGGGCAATGGAGTCCCCCGCTACGGGATCGCTGTCGCCCAGGGAGGCAGCCCATGAGGGAGAGGCGCTGGCGGAAGGGTGGTGGCCTCCTCCTGTGCTTCCTGCTCTGCCTGGCGGCGCTGGCGGCTGCCGCCTGCGGCGGTGACAGCGGGGGAACGCCCACACCGGGCGCGGGGAGCGTGGGCGCTGGCGGCGGCAGCGGGGGCGGCAGCGAGACCGGAGCGCCGAGGCTGGAGGCCCGCGAGGCGGCCACGCGGGAGCTGCTGGGGCAGCTGACGAACGACCTGGCCCGTCAGCTGTGGCGAGGGGACTCGCTGCCGGAGGAGCGGTGGAGCCCTGCGGCCAGGGAGACGGCCCGCCGGCTGGGAGAGGAGCTCAGGCAGGGGAGCATGCCCCGGAGGCTGGTGATGAACACCGAGGCGCCGCTCATCAGGCAGGAGGAGGACTGGGCCTGGATGCGTCTCCACGCCTCCTTCGATCTGGATGGGCGGCGAGAGGAGCGAGTGCTGGACCTGGCCCTCCGCTGGCGGGACGGCGCCTGGCAGGTGGAGGAGCTGTTCGTGGGAGCGACGGAGACAGGAAGGTGAGGCGAGATGAGTCGAGCCCTCGTCCGCAGGAGTGCTCTTCTGGCGCTGACGCTGCTGGCCGCCTGTCTGCTGGCGCTGGCGCTGCCCGCCTGCGGGGGCAGCCGGGAGGCGAGCGCTCCCCCGGCGTCGCCGCAGGCGCCGGAGATGGTGCTCCAGACGGCGCCCCAGGTGGTGGCCGACCAGGGTGTGCTGCGGGAGGTGACGGCGGCCTACCAGCAGTTCTGGCAGACGTATGCCATCGCCCTGGGGACGCTGGACGCGGGGCCGCTGAACGCGGTGGCGGCGCAGGGGGCGCTCCAGTCGGTGCAGGACTACCTGCAGGGGCTGAAGAACGAGGGGAAGGCCTACCTGGTGACGAGCATGCGGCATGCTCCGCTGGTGACCTCCCTGGGCCGCGATGAGGCGCAGGTGGAGGGGACGGGAGCGCTCACCCTGCGGCCGGTGAAGGCGGGGAGCGAGGAGGCCTCGGGGGAGGAGCGGGAAGAGCGCATCAGGTATGTGGTGCGCTTCCAGCGGCTGGAGGGGACGTGGAAGGCGACGGCCTTCTCCTGGATGCCCCTGGAGGAGGAGCAGCGGTGAGGCTGTGGGCGGCCGCCGCCGCGCTGGTGGGGACGGGGCTGCCGCTGGCGCTGATGGGCTGGGCGCTGGCGTCCAGGGGGGATGGGCCGGCCCGGCTGGGCGACGTCTGCCAGGGGCCGCCGGCCTACCCGGGGGCGACGGCGCCTGCGGGCGAGCTGGCCTCCCTGCGGGAGGCGGTGGAGCGCTATGCGCTGAGGCTGGCCGGGGAGGAGAGGGCGACGGCGGTGGGTCATGTGCCCCTGCTGTGGTCGCTGGCCGGCCAGAGAGCGGAGGTGAGGGAGCACCTGCGGCTGCGGCGAGAGAGCGGCCAGGGGGAGATGAGGGCCTACCACCTGGCGCTGGAGCGGAAGGGCGGAGGCTGGCGAGTGACGGCGGCGGGTGAGATAGCCGCCTGGCCAGACGAGGGGAGGGGCTGCCCCATGGCGCTGGACCCCAGCGCCTGGCGAGAGGAGAGGCTGACCGCCGGCGTCTGCCCGCCGCTGGGGCTGGCGGAGGGGAAGCACAGCTTCGCGCCCCTGCAGCTGGCGCTGCGGCTGGGAGCGCCCCAGGCGGAGGAGCTGCCGCAGCCGGGGGAGCTGGAGGCGCTGGCGGGAGCGGTCCAGTGCTACTTCCTGGCGACCTCGCGGGCGCTGGCCTCGCTGGAGGAGGGGGGCCTGGCGGAGGTGGCGACGGGAGGGGAGCTGGCGAGGCTGCGGCAGGAGCTGACGCTGCGGCGGCAGGAGAGGGCGCCGCTCCTGGAGGAGGAGGCACGACATCACCGCCTGCTCCTCATCCAGTGGCTGGGCGACCGGGCGGTGGTGGACAGCTACTTCAGCGTCCGCTTCCTGACGGCGGCCGGCGAGGAGCTGGAGGAGCGGCATGTCTACTCGCTGGCGCTCGTGCGGACGGAGGCAGGCTGGCGGGTGGAGAACGTCCTGGACGTCAGTGCGGGGGAGGCCGCGGCGAGCGATGACGCGGGAGCGAATGCCAGTTGAGCGGCTGGCGGCGGCGGTGCGAGGCCGCTTTCGACTCCTCTGGGGAGGACTGGCGGTCCTGTCGCTGCTGGCGCTGCTGCTGGGAGGGGGCGACGTCGCCAGGGCGGACACGACGACGGTGACAGTGCAGGTGCCGGTGACCAGGTACGAGTACAGGCAGACGGGGAGCCACCAGGAGCAGCGGCTGGCAGGCGGCCGCTGGGAGTGGCAGCGCACCCTGGACGGCCTGCGGCCGCCCGCTGGCTACGGGATGGGGAACGCCTGGCTGGTGGGCGACCTCACCGGGGACGGCCGGCTGGACGCCGTCCACCTGTGCTGCCCCGATTATCTGCGGGCCTGGGTGCAGCAGGCGGACGGCTCCTTCAGCATCGGCTCCATCCAGCGGCCCTGGTCGGGCTACCCCATGCAGGGGGGCGTCTGGGAGGTGGTGGACTGGAACGGCGACGGCCGTCAGGACCTGCGGCACTACGTGAACGGGCGCCGCTACGACTGGCGTTCGCTGGGGAACGGCTCCTTCCAGGTGACGGACGGAGGGGCGCTTCCCGCTCCCAACGTGGCGATGAACGTGGACTCGCCGGCGGGCGGCAGCCGGGTCTCGCAGGCCCTCTGGATCAATGGCTGGGCGCTGGACAGGAGCGCTCCCGGAGGGGCCGGCTGCGGCATCGACGACGTTCACGTCTGGGCCTATCCCTCGGACGGGAGCGGCAACCCCACGGGGTCGCCCGTCTTTCTGGGCGCCGCCGTCCTGGGCCGCGACCGGGCGGACGTGGCCAGCGTGTACGGCCAGCAGTTCGGCTACTGCGGCTTCGACCTCCGTGCGGGAGGGCTGAGCGAGGGCTACTGGCTCATCGTCGTCTACGCTCACAGCGCCCTCTCCAGCGGAGGGCCATGGGCGGAGCAGCGGCGAGTGGTGTGGGTCAAGGGCGCCAGCTGGGCCAGCGACAGCTGGAACCACCCTGGCGGCGTCCGCATGTGGGTGGACCGCCCCACACGGGGGAGCATGACCGACCAGCCGTTCACGGTGGAGGGGTGGGCGCTGGACCTGGCCTCCTGCTGCAATGCCGGCATCCAGTACGTGCATGTGTGGGCCTACCCGGCGAGGGAGGACGGGATGCCCAACGGCGATCCGCCGGTCTTCGTGGGGACCGCCCAGCTGGGGCTGTACCGTCCCGACGTAGGGAACGTCTACGGCCGCCAGTACGACTACTCGGGCTTCCGGCTGGACACGGGCCCCAGCCTGTTCACGCTGCGACCCGGCTACTACCGGCTGGTGGCCTACGCCAGGGGCATCTCGGGCAACGTGGGGGAGTACCAGACCAGCGTCTTCGTGCGCACTCCCCGCTCCATGGGGGTGACGGGGGCCAGGCCGCTGCTGTACGCCCGCGACCTGGACGGTGACGGCGACTACGAGCTGGCCAGCTACGTCCTGGCGGGCGTCTTCCGGGAGAGGCGGGAGTGGGAGTCGTGGACCTCCTGCAACGGGCAGCCCGACTGCATGGTCTGGGCGCCGGTGGAGACCCGGATGGAGCGGCAGCTGGTGGGAGGCCACTGGGAGTGGCGGCAGACGGGGACGACCACCCAGACGCGGGTGGTGGGCCAGAGGGACGTGTGGACCTTCCAGGGGTACCAGACGGTGACGCGGCCGGGCGCCCTGGGGACGGTGCTGGAGGACTCGCTGAGCGCTCCCTGGGGCTCCTACTCGATGACGGCGGGCACCTGGCTGATGGGCGACTTCAACGGTGACGGCCGTCGGGACCTCTTCCACATCTGCTGCGCCGACTACGGCCACAGCTGGCTGGCGAGGGCCAGCGGCGGCTACCAGGTGTCGGGCGCCCAGCGGCCGTGGTCGGGCTATCCCATGCAGGCGGGCGTCTGGCGCGTGGCGGATATCAACGGCGACGGCCGTCAGGACCTGCAGCACTGGGCCAGCGGCCGCCGCTACGACTGGTACTCGCTGGGAGACGGCCGCTTCCTCGTCCAGGACGCGGGGGCAGCCACGGCGCCGGGCAATCTGCCGCCTCGCTACTACGCCCGCGACCTGAACGGGAACGGGCTGTACGAGCTGGTGAGCTACACGAGGTCATCGCACGGCGTGATAGCCCTGGCGTCGCAGACGGTGCAGTGGAGCGCTTACACCTGGCGGGAGGGGAGGCTCACGGCGCCCAGCGTGGTGCCCGTCACTGGCTACTCCGAGTTCAGGACCGCCATCGACTGGCCGTCCTGGGCGAGGGGCGACTGGTACACGCCGGACCTGAACGGGCCCATCCACTACTACGTGGGCTCCGGCGACAGCTTCAGCATCATCGCCGCCTTCTTCATGGGCGACCAGGGGAGGGCCTGCGACATCGCCTCCTACAACGGGCTCCCCTGCAACGCTGTCCTCTACCCGGGGCAGCGGCTGCTGATACCGGTGCCGGCCTATCAGGCGCCCATGGGCTGTCCCGATCCCAATAACGGCTACCACTTTTACGCCTGCCCCGACATGGGAGAGGTGAGGCGGACGGAGAACCCGGGCGGCAACACGCTGCACCAGTGGGAGCGCATCACCCGCATCTACCGCCTGGTGCCCGGCGGGCAGTGGTGCTACTCCTACGTGGAGGTCCACTACCACCATGCGACGCCGGACCGCAACCGGCTGGAGTGGACGTGGCAGACGGCGCAGCTGCCCCGGCGGGGGAACGTCTACAGCCAGTCGACGGGCTCCGACAGCCGCCCGGTGGACGTGAACGAGACCACCTGGGCGGCGCAGGTCCCCGTCTGGGGCTGGACGAGGCAGAACGTCAGCGACACGGTGACGGTCCCCCAGTTCTCGTGGGTGTGGGTGGAGGACTATGCCGATGTGCCGGTGACCGTCTGGGGGTGGGTCAACTTCCGCTACCTGACGGGGAACGGCAACCCGCCTGGCCAGCCCTACGGCGGCGTGGTGCGCACTCGCTGGGAGGAGTGGGCCTGGCAGCCGGCGCTGGACTACCGTCAGGAGAACTTCCACCAGCTGGTGTTCATCCCCGAGTACACGACGGTGACGGTCCCCGACTTCGGGTGGGTGGCCGTCACCTCCTGGGAGCTGCGGACGATGGAGGTGCCGGCGTCCGTCATCCCGGACGACTGGAGCTTCTCCATGAACCCGGGGATCGGGCTGACGGGGCTGGCCACCTGGTTCTGGGCCACCGGGTCGGCCAGGCAGGACTACTACAGCCAGGCCACCTACACGTACGTGGACTACAACGGGCAGCAGCGGACGGCGCCCGTCCAGTTCTGGGCGCGGCCGGCCCAGTACATCTGGAGCTTCGGCGACGGGAGGACTCTCACCACCACCTCGCCCGGGCAGGCCTACCCGACGCCGTCGGACGTGAGACATACCTACGAGAGGTCGAGCCTGCAGCAGCCAGGCCAGGCGTACACGGTGGGGCTGACGGTGGGCTGGGACCTCTACTACCGCTACCAGCGTCCCGACGGGTCGTGGCCCGACTGGCAGTACATCGGGCGGGTGAACAGGGGACCCAAGACGGCGCCCTATCCCGTGCAGCAGGTGCAGGGGGTGCTGACCCAGTGACGACGACTGTCAGGCGTGCGTCCTCCTCCCCCTGGCTGCCGGGGCAGGGGGGAGAACACCTCCTGCCCCGGGGCCGGGCCCCCTGGAAGGGGGCGGCCATCAGCACGTCTGTTCGCCTCCTGATAGAATGGGGGAGAGGAGGTGATACTATGGTGAAGGCGCTAAAGCGCTTCATCGTTACGGCGCCGCTGGCGCTGCTCCTGCTAACTGCCTGTGGTGGCGGCGGCGGGGAATCCACTCCTGTTCCCACGGCGACGCCTGCGGCTGGGGTCTCGGACCGGGTGCAGCAGATCTGTCGGGAGCAGGTGCAGACCAGCTTCGGCAGCTGGGTGGTGAACACGGAGAGCCTGGCTGCCAACAGGAGCGATCCCGCGCTGCTGACGCCGGAGCACCGGGAGAAGGTGAAGCAGGCGGTGGAGACGTTCGAGCGGCTGCGGGGGCAGGCCCTCTGCACGCTGGACGTGACTCCTCTGGAGCAGGCAGGGGTGACCGACCCCGAGATCAGGGACGCCCTGGACTACGTGCGGCGTGAGGTGGAGCAGCTGCGGTCGCAGGGGCTGCGGGCGGTCAGGACGGTGAGCTACATACCTCAATACACCGTGATGCGAAGGGGGTTCGACGAAGTCACTGATGGGGGAGTGATCGCTTCGAATGTGATAGAGCGTATCAGCTACCTCGACGAGACGGGAAACACGGTGAGGAGCGAGCAGCGAACTTATCAGTCGTGGGGATGGGCCTTGAAGTTGCGGGAAGATAATTGGCGGCTTTCGTGGACTGGGGAAGTCAAGCGTATTCAGTAGAAAGCGACGATTGGGGGGTGTCTAAGATGTGGCGGCGAGTGGCAGCAGTAGGAGCGCTAGCACTAACGCTAGCGTTGGTGTCTTTGTCCCTCTCGCCGCCTACCGCATTTGCAGACTGTACGCAAAATTCCTGGGGTGGTGGCGCAATCACAAATTGTGGCTCCCTGAACCCTAACGACGTCACCCTGGGCATCATCCTGGAGCAGCCTGGCCAGGTGGTGCGTGGCGGGGACTCCGGCGGGGGAGGCAGCCCCTCTACTGGCGGCTCTCCTGGCGGCCAGGTCTCCTGCGAGGGAGTAACCGACGTCATGGGCGATGACCCCGAGTGGCTGGAGGTCTTCTGCGGCACCGGCATCGGCTGGTGGGTCAAGTCGCCCGACGGCAGCATCTGGGACTGCTCCTTCGTCACCAGCCGCACCGTCGAGGAGGCGGCCTCCACCCTGGGCTTCGCCTGGACGGGCATCAGTCAGGAGGAGTGGGAGGCGATGCGGCAGGGCTGCCTGGGCGAGCCTGGCCAGTCGGGCAGCCCGGCGGCGCCCGCCGTCAACTGGACACAGGTGCTGCCGCCCTGTCTGTCGCGGGAGATCACGGCGCTGCCCCATCCCGAGCCAGCGGTGGGCATCAACCCCGGCCTGAGGGGTCTGACGGGGCTGCCCAGCTACTTCTGGGTGGAGCGAGTGGACGACGGCCCCAGGCGGTGGTGGGGAGACGACCCCATCGCCAAGAGCGTGGACCTGGGTCCCCTGTGCGGCTACCGCTTCCTGGCCGAGGTGCGGTGGAGGCCCACTCGCTACCACTGGGAGTTCGGCGACGGCGCCTACATGGACCTCTCAACGGCTGGCTGCCGCTACCAGGACGGCTGCCTGTCGGAGGTGCGGTACACCTACGAGCGGAGCAGCCTCCAGACCTCCGAGCGGGCATACCCGGTGACGGTGGCGGTGGAGATGGAGGTGGAGTTCCGGGTGCCAGCGGCGGGTATCGACGAGTGGCAGCCGCTGGGGCGCATCACCAGGGTGGCGGGGAAGCTCTACCCGGTGATGCAGTCACAGTCGGTGCTGACGGGTCCCAACCCTGAGCCTGGCGGAGGCGTCGCTCCCGTGGGCTACCGTTGGGAGGAGAGGCAGGTGGGCGACTATCAGGCGCAGGTGGTGACCGGCTACCGGGAGGAGCAGCGGCAGATCGGCACCCGGCGAGTGCAGGACATCGTGGGCTACGCCAGCACCGTCAGGTACGAGGAGCGGCCGGCCTCCTCGGTGGGGCTGAACGGCCCCATCTACGGTCGCTGGTGGGTGGAGAACGGCCAGGTGAAGTACGAAGTGGGGAAGGGCGATACCTTGTGGGCTATCGCCGCCTACTTCCTGGGCAACCCCTGGCGCTACGGCGAGATCGCCAGCCTCAACGGAGTGCCTGACCCCCACTGGATCTATCCCGGCCAGGTGTTCGTCATCCCCATCTCGCCGGACCAGCTGCCGGCGGTGGGTGGCGCCGGCGGGACGGTGACGATGCCGGTGGTGGAGACGAGGCCCATCTACGGCTGGCGAGAGGAGCCCGTCTACGGGACCACCCTGGTGCCGGTGTACGAGACGAGGACGGTGGCGGTGGTCGGGAAGTTCGAGGTGCCGGTCTACCCGTAAGCGCTCATGGTGACGGCGACAGAGGCGACGGAGGCGCTGGCGCTGCCGGCGCTGCTGGGAGGGCAGCGGCTGCGGCCGCTCTCGGCCTGGGACAGGCTGGCGGCCCTGACGGCCAGGGAGTGGCCCCGCTCGCTGCCGCTCCTGACGGCGCTGGCCGCCTGGGCGGAGAGGGAGGAGGAGGAGCTGGAGCTGCCCCTGCTGCTGCTGCGACCCGAGGAGGCGGCGGCAGCACGGTCGCTCTTGCGGGAGATGGACTCGCTGGGAGTGGCCAGGCTGGTGGCGGCGGACGAGGGGATGGAGGTGGTGCGGCTGCGGCTGGCGGAAAGGGAGGCCAGGGAGTGGCTGCGCCGGGGATGGCGACAGCGGCTGGCAGGGCTGGTGGCGCTGGAGGGGCTGGGAGAGGGCTGGCAGGGCCTCACGGGGGCCAGGATGGAGCTGGAGGAGGGCAGAGAGGAGGAGCTGGATGTGGTGGCCTGGAACGGGAGAGGCGCCCTGTGGGTGTGCTGTCTGCTGGACCTCTCGCTGTCGGGCGCCCAGAGGGCAGGGCGGCTGGGGGAGATGCTGGGGCTGGAGCGGGCGCTGCTCTGCCTGCTGCCGCCCAACAGGGCAGAGAGGGTGCGAGCGGAGCGCGTCTTCGGGGGGCCAGTCCTGACGCTGCCCGAGTTCTGTGGCTGGGCAGCCGGCTACAGCCGCCACGAAGGTGATGAGGATGCCGTTTGAGGAAGAGTTCGTGCACCTGTGGAGCGGTCTCCAGGGCGAGCTGCGGGCCCGTCTCCTGCAGCGGGGAGCCTCTCTGGACGAGGCGGAGGAGCTGGTGCAGGAGACGGGTGTCCGCCTGTGGCGCCACTGGCGGCGGGTGCATCCCGAGGCGCGGAGGGCCTGGGCCTGGCGAGTCTGCTGGAACCTGTGGATGCAGCGATTTCGCGAGGAGGGGCGGCGCCGGCGGGTCCTCAACCGGGCAGGCGAGCGCCTGGACGCCGGGAGCGTCGATCCTCTGCTGGAGGCGGTGGAGAGGCGGGACGAGGCAGCGAGGCGGCAGCGGATGATGCAGCTGCTGTGGCGGCTCCCCCTGAGGGACCGGCTGGCGCTGTGGCTGATGGCGACGGCGCCTTCGTCGTCGGCGGCAGCGGCGGCCCTGGGCATCGAATGGGAGTCGCTGCGAGTGCGGGTTCACCGGGCGAGGCGGCGGCTGATGCAGGCGCTGGCGGCCGGTGTTTAGGCGTCCGAAGGGATGCCCGGGGAAGACGAGGGGACAGAAGGGAGCGGGAGAGACGAGGTGACGACGAGACGACACGGGGGCAGGCGAGGACAGGGGCGCCTCCGCTGGCAGAGCCCTCCGTCAGGCTTGCCTGGCAGATGGCCCCGCCGCGCCTGCCCCCTCCAGGCTCTCAGCCCGGCGAGGGCATCGTCCGGGCGGCAAGAAGCCTTGTGAAGAACAACGGAACCGAAAGGAGAGGCAGCGGGAGCAGTCACACATGGGTCTCATGGGGTTCTGGCGCAGGAAGCGGTCGCAGGTGACGGTCGTGGCGCCTGCGGGGATGGCAGCGGCAGTGGAGGAGGCGCGGGCGCTGCTCGGCCAGTATGCCCGGGTGCTGGGAGTGGAGCTGCCTCCTCTGGTGGTGGAGCTGGAGGAGGGCAGAGGCAGGGCCAGGGTAGAGCGGCTGGAGAGAGAGGGGGACACCCCCTGCTACCGGCTGAGGGCGCCGGTCCTGGCGAGCGGTCGCGTGGACGGCGCCCGCCTGAGGGAGGGCCTCCTGCAGGCGCTGGAGGACGCCGGGCTTCTCAGGCGGCGGTCGCTGGGGCGGGAGGAGGAAGTGGCGGTGGCGGCTACGGGGGCAGCGGCTGCGGAGGAGCTCACGGCAGAGGGAAGAGAGGCAGGAGAGCAGGGCGGCAGAGTGGAGGCGGCAGGAGAGCGGACAGGCGGCAGGGAACGAACAGCGCCGGAGAGCGGTCCTGGGGTCATCCGGAGGAGGCCCCGCCGAGGGCTGAATGTGAAGCTGCCGGCGGCGGTGGGGGCGTCGCAGTTGCCGCAGCTGAGGGAGGCGCTGGCGCAGCGGGGGCTGGAGCTGCTGCAGGGGAAGCCATACCCGGCGAGCGACGTGTGGGCACGGAAGCTGGACTCGGTGGGGAAGATAGCGCTGCGGCAGCCGCTGCCGGTGGCGTCAGTCCTGCGGGGGCTGGCGGTGGCCGCACAGGACCGGCGCGAGTGGGTCAGGGTATGGACTCCGGGGAAGCTCACCGATGACGAGTTCAGGGAGACGGTCCAGGATCTGGCGGGCGCCGAGGTGGTGGCGGGGATCCGTCAGGGATATCGCTATCTCATGCTGCGGCTGCCGCAGGGGATCGAGGACCTGGCGGCCTACCTGGGCGGGGAATGGCTGGAGAGGGCGGTGGCGACGGCGGTGTGGCAGCTGCTGGCGCCCAGGGGACAGGCGCCACAGGTGGCGACGCAGGTAGCGGTGCGGCTGGAGGACGGCAGCGGGGCCGAGCTGGACGTGGTAGCGTTCTGGCGCAGTCAGCTGCTGTGGGTGGAATGCGCCATGCGGCCTGGTCGTCTGCTGGGAAAGGCAGGACGACGGCGCTTCACCCTCGGGGAGCACCTCTACGCTGGCGACTGCCGGCTGGTGGCAGTGGCCGAGGGGAGCGAAGAGGAGCTGGCGTGGGTGCGAGAAGACTACGGCTGCCCCGTGTGGCGGCTGGAGGACGGCCTGGAAGCGCTGGCGCAGCTGCTGGGGCTGCCGCAGAACGGTGTCAGCCAGGCGGAAGGCCAGCTCCCCGGAAGGGATGGAATGGCGCTGCTGCGAATGCTGGACGACGCCGGGGGCGACCGCCCCACGGTTGAGGCCGGGGAAAGCGACACTCCAACGGGTCGGTGGAGGTGAGAGCAATGCAGGCGACAGCGAGCAGGGCGAGGGGGACGCCTCCTCTGGGGGAGGCGCTGCGAGGGCTCGCCGCATTCCTCCTCCTCGCGGGGATCACCCTGGGGACAGGGATAGCGCTTCTGTACGTGGGCGAGCGGCCGGGGCCGCCTCCCTCCTGGCCCAGCTGGGGGGATGTGCTGCTAGCGTTGCAGGCGACGGAGCCGCCCATCGAGGCAGCGAGATACGTGGCCAGCATGGCAGGGTGGCTGGCGCTCACCTATGTGGCGGCGGTGCTGCTCCTGCGGGCGGTGGCAGACACGCTGGTGTCGGTGACGCGGGGAGTGGCCTGGGCGCAGGACCTGTCGAGGCTGGTGGACATGGTCACGCTCCCCTGGGTGAAGAGGGGAGTGAGCGGCGGCCTTCTGGCGGCGGCGCTGGTGGTGTCGCTGGTGAAGAGCTCTCCCGAGCTGCCGCGTCTGCCTCTCAGCGTGAGCATCTCTCACGGGGAGGGAGACGAGGCGGGGGGAGTTCCCTTGCGGACGGCGGCGCCCGGGGCGGAGGCGGAGAGGACAGCGCAGCCAGAGGAGCCTCTGGCGGAGACGGCGCTCGGGACGACGGTCCCCTTCGCGGCGGAGACGGCGGCTTCCCCGCAGCCTCCGACGGGGGAGGCGCCGGTGCTCGCCGGTCCCCAGCGGGGAGAGCTGCCGCCGCCAGTGACGGGGCCCACTCAGAGAAAGGTGGTGCTGCCGGGAGTGCGGCAGGTGACCGCCGCTCCCCCGGCGGGGTCCGTGGAGGTCTCCAACCTCGACCAGGGATCGTCGCAGACGTAGGAAAGAGGAGCGTCGAGGGGTGGTGGCGCGGCGATGGAGAGGCAGCAGCGGCCGCTGGGAACGAGCGCAGCAGACGTCGAGCTTCTGACGGGGCCCGAATTGGCTGGCCTCGGCCGCCGGCTGGCTGCCTATCTGCTCGACATGCCCCTGGTCCTGCTGGCGCAGGCAGTGACCGGCTTCACAGCCACAGCGCTGGGAGCGGTGGCGTGGCTGCTGCTGGCGGGCGGCCAGGAGGGCATCGTGGCCGATGTGGCAGTGGCCATGGTCTGGCTGGTGATCGCTCTCACGGGGTACGGCTACTTCGCCGCCTTCGAGGCCAGCGGCTGGCAGGCGACGCCGGGGAAGCGGCTGCTAGGGCTGACGGTGGCCCGAGTGGACGGCAGGCCGCTCGACCTGAGGAGGGCGGCGGTGCGGAGCCTGGCGAGGTCGCTGTGTCACCTGTCGCTGGGTCTCGGCTACCTGCTGGCCCTGTCGAACCGGCGAAGGCAGGGATTGCACGATCTCATCGCTGAGACCGTCGTGGTGCGGAGGCGAAGTTGAAGGCGAAGACCAGATGGGGGACCGTTGTGACGCTGCCTCCCGCTGCTGGGAGGCGCAGCGACTGGCTGCGCTTCTGGCGGCTCAGGGAGGAGGAGGTGGTCTTCCGGGAGGACGGCAGAGTAGAGCTTCCCCTCCAGGGATACGTGCGCCTGAGGCTGCACCCGGTGTGGGCGCCCGATGTGAGCGGCATGGCTGGCCTGCTGGGGCTGAGGGCGGAGGACGTGGTGGAGCAGGGAGACGGATGGGTGCTGGCGCCGGTGCCCAATGCAGCTATGGCGGTGCGAGAGGGGAGAGTGCTCCTCTGGTGCGTGGACTTCGTCCCCCGGCTGGACGAGCTGGAGGAGATGGTGCTGGGGACGAGATACCGTCAGCTGCACCGCTTTCTGGAGGAGACGGAGCGCTACCGCCGGCGAGTGGGCTACCGCCTGACGGAGGAAGGGGAGCTGCTGTACGGCGGCGCCGTGGGGGGCAAGGTGCCCCTCTATCACCGGGTGGTGCTGCCCACACGGCTGCTGGGACCCGAGGAGGCGCTGGCCTCTCCCGGGGCAGCGCCGGCGGCGGAGTGGAGGCTGCCCTCCTCCTCTGTCCCTGCGGCGCCCGCGGCGGCAGTCGAGGAGAGCGAAGAAGAGCGGAGAGAGGGAGCGGACGCGCAGGAGGAGCGAGAGGAGGGGGAGGAGACAGCGGAGGCGGCGGGGAGGCCAGCGCCGGTGGAGGCAGAAGAGGGACTGGAGGAGCGGCCAGCCGAGGGGAGATCAGAGGAGGAGCGGTCAGCGCGGGGGGAAAGGGAAGAGGAAGGGGAGGCTGTCAGAAGATCATCTTCATCGGCGTCCCTGGCAATCACCCCGGAAAGGAAGGAGGAAGGGGAGGCTGTCAGCCCGAGCGGGCGGGTGCGGGCGTACGGCGAGGAGAGGGAAGAAGAGGCAGGGGCCTCGCCGTCCGGCTTCGCCTGGCCCGATGAGGGAGCGGAGGAGCGAGAGCGGCTGTCACCCTTGCGGAAGGCGGCAGGCGCCATCGTGCGGGCGGCTGCCTCGCTGGCGGTCAGGCCCGCCGGGCACGGGGAGGAAGAGGAGAGGCTCACCGACTACCTGCAGGTGGTGGGAGGCATGCGGGCGCTCCTGTGGGCCCTGGGGCAGGAGGGAGCTGCCGTCAGAGGGGCGCCCGCCGTGTGGGCACGGGGGCAGATGGCAGGGGGAGTGGTGGAGCTGGAGCGGGAGCTGGAGGAGAGGGTCTTCCGGCAGGCGCTGTCGAGGGCAGCCAGGAGCCTGGGGGTGGGCAGCATAGGGGCACGGCGGGTGGGCGCCCGGCTGTGGCAGCTGTCGCCCCTGCCGCTGCCGTCGGCGCCAGCGGAGGCGGCAGCGGCGAGGCTGGCGCTGGTCCCCATCGGGCGGCGGGAGGAGAAGGAGAGAGGGCTCTGGGTAGCGCTGGCGGACCTGGGGGCGCCCGGCGGGCTGCTCCTGCAGGCGACGGCGGTGGAGGAAGAGCGCTGGCTCTCCTGGTGGACGGCGGCGGCCGCTCTCTCGCTGCCCGGCCTCGTGGTCTGGGCGGAGGAGAGCGTCCCCGTGGCGGGGGCAGCCAGGCGGTTCGCCAGCAGCGAGGAGCTGGTGAGCGGCCTGTACGAGGAGGTGGTCACCCGCTTCGAGGAGCTGAAGGAGCGAGCGCCCCTGCTGGCCATCGGGCGACTGCCCGCCGAGAGGGACCGGGAGCTGCTGGTGACTCTGGCGGCGCGGGGTCCCGAGGTGGGGTGCTACGTGGTGGCCCTGGGGGACGTTCAGGAAGGGCGCTTTCCCGCCTGGGTGAAGGTCAGCGAGGGAGAGGTAGAGGCGATGGTGGCCGGGGGACGGGCGCGACTGCTGCCGCCGGAGGTGGAGGCGCCGGCCGGCAGGGGGAGCGCTTCCCAGAAGGGGACGGGAGTCTGGCCCGGGCCAGGGCGCCGGGAGGGGGCGCCGGCAGAGATCGCCGGGGAGAAGAGGCAAGAGGCAGGCATCCCGGAGGAGCAGGAGGAGGCGCCTGCTGGACTGTCGCCGTCCCATGAAGCAGCCCCCGACGGTGCCCCGTTGGCCGGCGAGGAAGCTGCTGTGGCAGAGAGAGCGGCAGCGGTCGAAGAGGAGGAAGAGGAGGAGGAAGAGGTTCGGGACAGGGGAGAGGCGCAGGATGGGAGAGAGGCAGAGGTAGAGGAGGGGGAAGAGGACCAGGTAGAGGCGGCGGCGGTAGAGGAGACCGTGCCGCTGGCGAGGGCAGAGGAAGAGAAAAAGGACAGGGAAGGGAAAGAGGCCGCCTCGCTCGCCGGGGGCAGGACCGGGCACCCGGTGGCCGTGCGGGTGCTGGGCCCCTTCTCCTGCTCGCTGGAGCTGCGACGGCAGGCGGCGAGGGAACTCCTCTCGCTGCTGGTGCTCCGACAGGGGGAGGTGGGGAAGGAGGAGGCGGCTGCGCTGCTGGAGGGCAGCACAGGTGGCCAGGTGGAGAGAGCGTTCGCCATGAAGCGACTGGCGAATGCTGTCCAGGACCTGAGGAGCGCCTGCGAGCGGGCGGGCATCCCCAAGGGTGTCTTCCACGTGCGAGCAGGCCAGGTGGCGCTGGTGCGGGACTGGGTCTGGAGCGACCTCTGGGAGGCGGAGGCGCTGCTGGAGTTGCTGGCGGAGGGAAAGCTGGAGAGGGAAGGTATAGGACGGCTGGCGGAGCTGGTGCGGGGAGAGGTGCTGGCAGGGGAGGTCTTCTCCTGGGCAGAGGAGGAGGGACGGAGGGTAGCCAGGTCGCTGTGGTGGAAGCTGGCAGAGGCAGCGGAGCGGCTGCTGAGCGAGGAGAGATACGAGGAGGCCTGTCTCCTGGCGGAGGCAGCGCGGCGTCTGGACCCTCTGGAGGAGCGGCCGCTGCGGACGCAGCTGCGGGCCCTGGCGGCGCTGGGACGGCGGGCGCAGGCACGACAGGTGGCGAGGGCGTACCTGCGGCAGCTGCGGCGGCTGCTGGAGGACGATGAGGCAGAGCCCGAGGAGGAGACGCAGCAGCTCATCGCTCTGCTGGAAGACGGGGACTGGCGAGACCTGCATGCCAGGCTATGAGGCGAGAAGGGATCGGAGGGCAGGCGCTGCTGGAATTCGCCCTGGTGCTTCCCGTCCTGCTCTTGCTGGTGGGAGCGGCGGTGGACTTCGGGCTGGCGGTGTATGCCCGCAGTCAGGTGGAGGCAGCAGTGAGGGAGGGCGCCAGGCTGGGCAGCGTCGTCTGGCCGAGCAGCGATGCGGAGATGCAGGTGCGGCAGCGGACGCTGGCTGAGGCGGGCTCTCTCCCCCGCGCCGAGCTGGGCGAGGTCCAGGTGAGCTATCCAGACGGGAGAGTGCGAGGGGGTCGCATCGAGGTCAGCCTGGCGTGTCGCTATCCGCCGGCGCTGCCGCCTCTGCGACTGGTGACGAGTGAGGTGCCGTGCGGTGGAACGGCGACGATGCGGCTGGAGTAGAGGACAGGCCCTGGCGCTCACTGCGCTCCTGCTGGGGGTGCTGGTGGCAGTGGGAGCGCTGGCCCTCGACGTGGGGCGAGCGCAGATGGAGAGGCGGGTGCTGGCCAAGGCGGCCGATGCCGCCGCCCTGGCGGGAGTGCAGCGGCTGCCTGGCGACCCCGTGGGGGCACGGCAGGAGGCCCTCAGGTACGCCGACGCCAATGCCCCCGGCAGGGAAGCCGATGCCGTCGTATCCCCGGACCTGACGAGCATCACCGTCACCGCCAGGAGCACCTCCTTCCGCCTCTACCTGGGGGCGCTCCTGGGCCGGGGCCTCCTCTCCCTGGAGAAGAGGGCGACGGCGGCCGTGCGGTCGGTGGTAGAGGCAGACGGCGTCATGCCGTGGGGGCTGCGGGAGTCGGCCAGGCAGCGGGCCTCCTACGGGTCGGTGGTCACCCTCAAGTATGATTCGCAGGACGCCAGCCGCGGCGACTTCGGCGCCCTGGCCATCGGCGGGAGGGGGGCCAGCAACTACCGTCAGAACATGGTGAACGGCGCCCGCGTGCGGGTGGGAAGCGTCTATCAGGTGGAGACCGGAAACATGATAGGACCGACGCGGCAGGGGGTGACGGAGAGGCTCTCGGCTACGGATCCCGCCTGCGACAGCTTCGACGAAGTCTTCGACTACGACCCCCAGGCAGGGATCTGGCGCTTCAGGACTGCTCGCTGCAACCCCTGGTCGGGAGAGGGGGCTGGCTCCAGGCGAGTGGTCCTGGTCCCCGTGGTGGACGATCCTGCGGGGGGTGGCAGTGGACAGGTCATTCCCCGGGGCTTCGCGCTTCTCTTCCTGGAAGGGCTCGATTCCTGCACTGGCAGCTCCTGTCAGGTGCAGGCGCGCTTCGTGGTCGCCGCCGGCGACATCCGGGCGGTGCTGGGCCCCTATGCGCCGGGTACTGACCTGAGGGTGACGGGACTGGTGGAGTAGCAGTGGGGTGACGACAGCCTCCCTTTCGCTGACCAGGCCTCGCCTCTGGCTGGCCTTCCTGTGCGCAGCGGGGGCTGCCCTGCTGGCCTATCTCGCCCTCTCTTCAGAAAGCGGCAGGCCAGCTCCCGAGGCGGCGTCAGATGGAGGCGCCACCGTGGTGGTGGCGGCGAGGGCCATCGCCCCTGGCGCCGTCATCGGCGAGGGAGATGTGGCGACCAGGCAGGTGGCGCCAGGGGAGCTGGCAGAGGGGGCGCTGACGCAGCTGGAGCAGGCGCTGGGGAAGGTAGCCCTCTATCCCATCGCCAGGGGCGAGCAGGTGCTGCGACAGAAGCTGCTGCCCGAGGGGGCTGAGGCCGGCGATGCGGCGGCGGCGCTGCCAGCTGGCAGAGTGGGAGTGGCCGTGAAGGTGGCGCCCGAGACGGCGGCCGGGGGCCTCCTGCGGCCCGGCGACCGGGTGGATGTGGCAGCTGCCCTGCCGGTGGGCGGAGAAGGCGGCCAGGACGCCTGGGTCGCCTGCACGGTGGCCAGGGATGTCCCCGTGCTGGCAGTGGGGAGCGAGGTGGCCAGGCCGCAGGAGGGAGGCGGGCTGGCCCGGGGCGGCGGGGGAACGGTCGACGCGGCCACGGTGACGCTGGCGGCATCTCCCGAGCAGGCGCTGGCCATCTGGGCCGCCTCTCAGAAGGGGAGACTGTCGCTCCTGCTCAGGGGCATCCAGGGGGAAACGGCCTATTCTCCTCCCCAGCCGGGGATGACGCTCCCCTCCGATATAGCCGACCTCTGCCGGGGCAGGTGAGCGGACGAAGAGACGTGTTGTGACATGGCATTCGCGCTCTATCGTGCAGTATGCGTGTGGCAGGCATTGAGCGCTGAGATTACACTGAATGTAGCAAGTAGCCTGTCGAGAAAAGGCAAGCTGGAGGTGAGGAGTTGAGCACGTACACCGACGCTGTCGCCGAGGTAGGGAAGGCATGGAGGGAGGCCATCGAGGCGGCCAGGCGGTCGGCCGAGGCTGCCCGTGCCCTCGTGCTGGCGCCCGAGCGGCTGCAAAGGCAGGAGGAGGCGATCCAGGAGCTGCGGCAGACGCTGGCAGCGCTGGCGGAGAAGGTGGAGGCCCTGGAGGAAGCGATGCGGGAGGTAGCCGGCGCCCTGGCGGCCAGAGAGGAGAGCGAGAGGGAGCTGCGGGAGACAGCCGCTCGCCTGGGGAAGGAGGTCTCCACCCTGGCAGACCGCACGCAGGGGCTCAGGGAGAGAGTGGAGGAGATGGGCGGGAGGCTCGCCGAGCTGGAGGAGGCATTCCAGCGGCAGCTGGAGATGCAGCGGGAGTTCCTGCGAGAGCTGGCCGGCGGAGGCGCCGGGCTGATGGCGCCAGCGCTGGCAGGGCAGCGGGAGAGCGGGCAGGCGAGCGACCGTGAGGCAGCGGCCGAGGGGGCGACGGCAGCGGCAGAGACAGGGGAGGAGGCAGCCCCCAGGCCCAGCGCAGGGCAGGAAGAGGTGGCAGCCCGGGAAGAGGTGGAGCAGATCGTCCCTCGCATTCCCTGGAGGACACAGGAAGAGCAGCGGGAGGCGACACAGGAGGGAGCGCCAGTCCAGACGACGGGGCAGCGAGTGTGGGCGCCTGAGGAGGCCGCGGCGGCGGAGGAGGATGAGGAGGAGGAAGAGGAAGAAGAGGAAGAGGGGGTGGAGCCGGAGGCGGATGCCCGGCTGCTGAAGGAGCGGCTGGAGAGGCGGCGGCGGCTGCTGGCGGGGGAAAGGCGAGGTCTCCGGCGCTTTCTCCCCCTGTGATGGACTGGCTGGAGGAAGGCGATGGACAGCGTCAGGCCTGCCTGTCCCCGCTGCGGCGGAATAACCGATGTGGAGGAAGACGGCTTCGGCGCCTTCGTCTCCTGCATCGCCTGCGGCTGGCTGCAGGACGTGCGCCGGCCTCCGCGCCCCAGAGCGGTCAGCCGCCCCGGTGAGGACGACTTCTGGGAGCGGCTGCGAAAGATCATCGGCAGTGAGGCGGTAAGCTGAGGTGCTGCTGGAGACGGCGGCAGCAGCGGCAGCGGGAGCGGCGGCGGCCGGCACAGCGGCTGCCGCTGTCCGCATGAGGTACCCGCCAGGAGAGGGTCCCACGGGGTTCGACGACCGGGAGCCGGGCGCCCTGCCTCTCCTGGCGCTGGCGCTCCTCCTGGGAGCAGGCCTGGGTGCCCTGGCTGGAGTCGGCAGCCGGGGATATCCTCAGGCGCTGGCGGCGGCCGCCTTTCTCGGCCTCCTGGCAGTCCTCTCGCTGGTGGACCTGGAGAGGGGGCTTCTGCCGGATATGCTGACGCTGCCAGGGAGCGCTGCCGCGATTGCGCTCTCTCCCTGGCTGGCAGGGGGCCTCCGGGAGTCGATGACGGGCGGTGGGGTGGCCTTCCTGGTGATGATGCTCCTCTATCTCTTCCCCCTGGGAGCGCTGGGAGCTGGCGATGTGAAGCTGGCAGCGCTTCTGGGCTTCGGCCTCGGCTTCCCCCGAGCGCTGGATGCCCTCGCCGCGGGCGTCCTCCTGGGGGGAATGGGCGCCCTGGTCTATCTCCTGTGGCCGGCCCCGACGACAGCGGGGGGAAGCGTCCTCCGCCGCATGTGGCAGCGCAGACACGGGGCCATGCCCTACGGCCCCTACCTGGCGGCGGGAGGAGCGGTGGTCCTGCTGACGGGAGGCCTGGGGGGATGACGGCGGCGGCGCTGCTGCGCCAGAGGGCGGCGAGGGCTCTCCCCTGGCCGTCGCTGACGCTGGCCCTGGCGCCTCTCCTGTTCCTGGCGGTGGCCCTCCGTTACAGCCTGGGAGGGCCTCTGCCCCCTGGCGACGGCGGCCTCTTCTACCTGATGGCCCAGCGGCTGGAGGAAGGGTTGCCGCGGCTGCCAGCCCACGTCTCCTTCAGCGGGATGGAGCTGCCGGCTGCCTACCCGCCTCTCGGCTTCTACGCAACGGCCCTGCTGGGGAGGGCGGGCGTTCCCCTGGACGAGGCGATGCGCTACCTGCCGCTCGTCTGTATGACAGCGGCGATGGCGGTGGCCTGCCTGCTGCTGCGGGAGCTGGCCTCCTCTGCCACGGCGGCGGCCGTCGCTGGTCTCCTGCTCCTGGGGCTGCCACGCTTCTGGGCGGGACAGCTGGCGGGAGGAGGCATCACCCGGGCGCCAGGCCTCCTCTTCTGTCTGGTCGCCTGGCTCCTCGCGGCCACGGCGGCGGGAAGACGGCAGCGCATGCTCCTCGCGGGAGCCTGTGCTGGCATCGCCCTCCTCTTCCATCCCGAGATGGGGCTGTACGCCGGCGCCGGCGTCCTCTTCCTGGCGCTGCTGCGGGCGCCGCAGGGACAGAGGAGGAGGGCGCTGCTGCAGACGGTGGCAGCGGGGATGGCAGCCGCTGTCGTTTCCTCTCCCTGGTGGGGCTGGGTCCTCTGGCGCGAGGGGCCAGGGCTGCTGCTGGGGACGGCGGCTGGCTCCCAGGGAGATGCGGCGCTCCGCTTGCTGGCTCCCCTGCTGCCGCCCGTGTACGGCGAGGCCTCGCCCTGGCCGGTGGCCGTCATCACGCTGGCGGGCGCGCTGGCGGCCGCCAGCAGGGGCAGGCGCTGGCCGCTCGCTATGGCTGCCTGGCTGGTGCTGGTAGACCCCCGCAAGGGGACGGTGGCGGCAGCGCTGCCTCTGGCCCTGGGAGCTGGTGAGGCGCTGGCTATCGTCGTGCGGGAGAGGGAGCGGATGGCAGCCCTCCTTCTGGGCTGTCTGGCTCTTCTCTCGCTCTGGTCTGGCCTCACGGCGTGGACGGCTCCCTCGTGGCCCCTGGAGAAGGTGAGCGCAGAGGAGGTGGCCACGCTGACTGCCGCAGGGGAGGCGCTGGGGGAAGAGGGGACGGTGCTGGTGCTCTCGGGAGTGCACTGGGCACGCGACTCCTGGTCCGACTGGGGGCCAGTCCTCTCGGGGCGGGAGTTCCTCCTGACGGTGCAGGGCAGCGAGTGGCTGGGGCCAGAGGAGTTCGGGGCCAGGAGGGAGCGCTACCGGAAGGTGCAGGAGTGTGCAGCGGCGGGGGATGTCGCCTGCCTGGAGAGATGGCTGGAGGAGCTGCGCCCGACGGCGGTGTGGGTGCTGAGGAGATGCGAGTGCCCAGCGGTGGAGGAGTGGCTGCGCGAGAGGGGAGCGGTGGAAGTGGAAGGCGGCGTGTTCCTGCTGCCGGGCGCAGGGAGCATGCCGCAGGAAGGGGGGCAGGTGGCTGTGGGAAAATGATAATAGCGAGAGCTACTGAAGGGAGGTGACAGGCGTGTTCCCCCTGGTGATGACGCTGGCTTTCTTCGGACTGCTCGCCTGGATCAACTCCCAGCCCAAGACGCCGCCAGGCGGCAGCGGCTGGGATGCTGGCCTGATGCGGGATTGGGCCCAGCGCCAGGGGATGAACACCACGTGGGTCGCCCTCGGGAGCGTTGCCCTCATCGCTGGCCTGTACTGGGGAATCCCCATCCTGATAGGGTTCGGCGCTGCCGCTATTTCGGTCCCCTTCTTCGTGGAGAGCATCGCTCGGGTGTGGGACCGGGTGTTGCAGGGCATCGGGGGAGCGACCCTCCAGTCCATCGGCAGCGCCGTGAGCATGGCGGCCGGGAGGCTAGCGAAGCGGCTGGGCCCTGTGGGAAGCGCGGCAAAAGGACTCACGGGCCTGGTTAGCAAGCTCAAGGGAGGCGTGGGCGCCGTGCAGTCGCTGGTGGACAGGGTCAGGCCCTCCGCTCCTCCCCAGATGCGGGGGGTTCTCAGGGCAACGAGCGGCGCCCTGTTCGCCGGAGCGGCGGCGCTGAGCATCCTGGCGCTTCTGGAGGGGGACACTGGCGAGCCAGCCGGCCTGGTTGCCTCTGGACGCGGCGGGGCCGCCACTCCCGGGAGTGCTGGCGGTGGGGTAGCACAGGTCGATACGGCCTGGCTGGAGGCGCTCGCCCGCGAGTGGTTCACCTACGATGGCCTCGACTCCTGGCTGGGACGCCTGGAGCCCTACCTGGCGCCTGGAACTGTGAGCGTCCTCAGGGAATGTGTCCAGGAGCGCTTGCGGCTGGCCTGGCGCGTCGCGCGCACCTCCATTGTGGAGGGGCCCCAGGTGGAGACAGTAGGGAAACTGGGGGAGCTGGAATATGGCCTCTCGGGCCGGGGCGGCGCCGTTCACCACCCGGATATCCTCAGCCGCTACGGGGTGGACCTTCGGCCGGAGGATGTGGGAGTGCGCTTCTCTGCGGTGGTAGCACGGGAGCTGCCGGCAGAGAAGGCAGCCCTTCCTGGGAGCGAAACTCTGACGCGGCCGCAGCGGCTGACTGTCCAGTTCTTTATCACTGGCGGGAGGGCGATTCCCGATGCTGGCGAATGCGGCCAGGGAGTCGCCTTTGTCGGGTGAAGACAGGAACTGCATGGGCTGGCCAGCAGATGCTGCCTCCGCTCTATGGTCTGACCGGTCGGGAAGGCGCAGCGGGAGGTGATCCTGCGTGAAGGTCGATCGCATCGTTCTTCTTCTGCTGCTGGCAATCGGCGCCGCAGCTGCCGCCTGCGGCGGGGCAGTAGAAGAGGGCCATGTGGATGGCGCTGCCGCTCCATCGGCGAGGAGCCCGGCTCCCGTCGCAACTGCGACTGATGCGGCATCCGGTGGAGCAGGATCCGTCGAAAGCCTCACTGGACTGGTCCTGTCACCGATACTCGGGGGAGACGACGGGCCTGCCTCGGCGCCGCAGACGGGCGAGATAGACAGCCGCCTGGAGGGGGTTCTCCTGGTGGAAGGGGATCTGCCCGGCTACGAGTGGGCTGGCGAGTCCTCCAGCATCGTCAGGACGCCAGAAGGGACCATTCCGATGGCTGCCAGCTTCTTCCTGCGAGCGGGGGAGCCAGAGGAAGAGATGGGAAGCGGTGTTGTGTCGATGGCCTTCCTTCTGACTCCCGAGGCGGCAGCGCAGGCGAAAGCGACACTAGCCAGAGGACTCGACAGCCGAGACCTGACGGATATGACAACGATGCTGTCGTTCCTGCAAGTGGAGCAGCTGGATGCTGGGGGACTGGGAGAGCAGGCGCTGGGCCTGCGGATGCGGTGGCCATCTGCGGCGGGTGAGGTCTCAGCGCAGACGGAGGTATTCATGTGGCTGAGGGGAGAGCGGCTGCTGGCCGTTGTCGCAGTGTACCCCGAGGGAGAGGTAGGGCCCGACACCCGCGCTCTCGCCGCAGTCATGGACAGCCGGGCACAGCAGTCGTGAGGAGGAGCAGGATGGGCCACTTGATCGAGATGGTGGACGACCTGGATGCGGCGGAGCGGGAGCTGCTGGCGGTGCTGCGGAGGCATGTGCCCGAGGTCGCCTCGGGAGAGGTAGTGGTGAAGGCCGCCGGCCGCATTCCGGGACTGGGAGCGAAGGTGGCGGTGGAAGGGCAACGGGGGCGCAACCCGGTGGCCATCTGCGCCGGCAAGGGGAATGAACGCCTGATGTCGATGCGACGGGCACTGGGCGGAGAGGCGCTGGACATCGTCAGATGGAACACGTCCGACGAGGTGCTGCTGCGCCGGCCATCTTCCGGGCCAGGGTGGTCAAGGTAGACGTCGACCGGCAGAGACGGAGAGGTCCTGACGGGTCCCGCCTGATGAGGCGTGAGCAGCAGTCAAAGCGATCAGCTGGGATAGCAACAGGTCGCCGGATAACGAGGGTACGGAATGGTGGAGGGCTGGTGCTGGGGCTCCTGGGGACAGCCGTCTTCCTGGGGCTCTTCTTCGCCAGCACTCATCCCCGTGAGCTGTGGGACGTCCTCTCCCGGGGGGACTATCGCTGGGCTGTCGCCGCCGTCGCCCTGTGGTTCGTGGCCGCCTGGTTCCGGGCCCTTCGCTGGGGCTATCTGCTGAGGC
>Ga0073929_1000097_pt1 | contig 141411 bp, 103 predicted proteins | sample DewCreD2012metaG_3_FD_76966 | JGI IMG/M metagenome (GOLD analysis project Ga0073929, IMG submission 76966) | Hot spring sediment bacterial and archeal communities from British Columbia, Canada, to study Microbial Dark Matter (Phase II) - Dewar... ... | reverse complement strand
TAAACCAGATCAGTTCCCCGTGCTAATAGGTACAGCTACAGATAGCTTCGATCAGGTTACCTATGTGAAAATTCAGATGGTGCCTGAATCCCATTACAACAACGTCCGCGTGCTCTCAACGGGCATAGACTCCTTCTCAGATAAGCATATCGTATCTGAAGCTGCAGTGATCCGTACTATCGGAACAAGTACGAAACGCAACGCCATGAAAGGCTATCCCATCTTTCTGAAGGCGAGAGAATGGGTGCAGAAGGCCTACCACGGTCTGGGTCAAGCTCATCTGCAGCAATATTGGAACGAGTACTGCTGGAGAATTAATACCAGACTACGCAATGCTCCACTGTTCGAGTCGATGCTCAGGCTATGCGCCACAACGCCATCTACAACGTATGTCGAGCTGGCACAAGCAAGCTGAATCCGCAGAGCAACGATTCCTACCAGATGATCCATGAGTAGCAAGTCATTCAAAGTCATTCAAAGTCATTCAAAGTCATTCAAAGGTCATTCAAAGTCATACCAAGTGATCCATTGGCAATCCAAGGCGATCTGCGAGTGTGATAAAACTGAGGCATTGGGATGAAAGTAAAAAGAAAGCGGAAACGCACCCTAAGAAGACGTTAATGGTAAATAACAATTACCTACATAAACTTACCTACATAAACTCTTGCTTGCATAAACTTGCATACATATTCATGATATCATCATTAAACGACAGTCTCAAAAACCGCCTTAGAGGAGAATGAACTTATGATCGTTATGAATGAGAAAATAAAAGCATCAGAAGTGCAGCTGACAGGCGTTAACGGTGAGGATTTGGGTATCGTGCGCACTTCCGATGCGTTAGCAATGGCCAAGAAACTCAAGGTTGACCTGATCTGTACGTCACTAATGAGTAGCCCACCTCCGTGTAAGCTACAAGGTGCTGGAGCTGCTAAGCAGGCAGCACAGCAAGCGAGCAAACGAGAGCGCCAGCCTAAGGTGAAGGAGATCAGACTCACTCCACATATCGAGGAGCATGATTACGATACCAAGAAGCAGCAAGCTGAGCGAATACTGAAATCGGGAGATTCGGTTATACTGGTTGTTAAGATTCAAGGCAAGGAAGGGATAAAGGCGAAGCAATTACTGGAAGCCTTAATAAATGAACTTAACCCTTACGGTCGCCCGCAAACAGGTATTCAGTTAAGTGGTAAACAAGCGGTTGTGCAAATTAATTCCATTTAATCAGAATTACTGCGATTACGTGGTATAATATAATTTGGTGACAACAACACTTAGGCTTCCGAAGTAGTCGCACCGACTGCTCGTAAGCCATCATTTATATACCACAATGAATTTTACAGAAGGAGGATCATATGACAAACGGTCATATTTCACAATATGAGACGAAAATTATCATTCGTAACATCGAGAGAAAGGATTTTCCAGCAATCATCGAGCTTCAGTTAGAGTGCTTCCCTAATATGAATCCCTGGAAGATCGAGCAGCTGGAAAGTCACATTCGCAAGTTCCCGGAAGGTCAGATTTGTGTCGAGTATGATGACCAGATTATCGGCTCGTGCTCTAGCTTAATTGTGAACTTCAATGATTACTTGGAGCAGCATACGTACTCGGAAATTACGGATAAAGGATATATCACCAATCACAATCCGAATGGACAGAACCTATATGGCATGGAGGTTATGGTTCATCCTGAGTTTCGTCGCATGAAAATCGGCAGAAGGTTATATGAGGCTAGGAAACGTCTAGCAGAGCAGCTAAATCTAAGAAGTATTATTGTTGGTGGACGGATACCCCTCTATCACAAATACAACGACAAGCTAACACCAAGAGAATATGCGGAAGAGGTACTACAGAAGAATATTTATGATCCCGTGTTAACCTTTCAGATGATGAATGGCTTCACATTGAAGCGGATTATTACGGATTACCTGCCCGAGGACAAAGAATCGTTAACCTATGCCACCTTGCTGGAATGGAACAATATCGAATTCAAACCGACCAAATCCAAGGTGCATTACAAGATGTCTTTTCCTGTCCGGATCTGTGTCGTGCAATATATGATGAAGAAGATCGAATCCTTCGAGGAGTTCGCTACCCAATGCGAGCACTATGTCGATGTGGCCTCTGATTATAAATCGGATTTTGTTGTGTTCCCAGAGAATATAACGATGCAGCTGCTCTCTTATCTCGAGGAACGCTCTCCAAGTGAAGCAGTTCGTAAGCTAAGTGAATTCACACCACAATATATAGAGCTCTTTACGGAGCTTGCGGTAAAATATAACGTAAACGTCATAGGCGGATCACATTTCGTTGAGCGTAACAATCGGATCTATAATGTAGCTCACTTATTCCGTCGTGATGGGACCATTGCTCAGCAAACCAAGCTCCATATATCCCCGATTGAACAGAAGTGGTGGGGAATCAACGGAGGTTCAACGCTTGAGGTTTTCGATACCGACTGTGGTAAGATCTCCATTATGCTCAGCAATGATATTGAATTCCCGGAGATCTCGCGTATTGTTGCGGGAGAAGGGGCTCAGATTATATTCGTCCCTTATTGTGCAGAGGATCGTCAAACGTTCTTACGGGTGAAGTATTGCTCTCAAGCAAGAGCCATTGAGAATCAAGTTTTTGTTGTGACAGCTGGTACTGTAGGAAACTTGACGCACGTTGACAATGTTGACATCCAATATGCACAATCCGGTATCTATACACCATCAGACTTCTCCTTCGCACGTGACGGAATTGCAGGGGAATGCAGTGAGAATACAGAAACCGTATTTATGGCAGAGGTGGACATGGAAGTGCTCCATCGTTACAAACAAACCAAGGAAGTATTAACGATAAAAGACCGACGTACTGATATTTATTCGTTACAAATTCGTTCATAAAAGGAGAGGCTATGACGCTATTAAACATTGCAAACACACAATATGGACTAACTGATATCGAAACGGTTGATCAATTCTGGAATGGCTTAACTTCGCGAATTGAGGATGCGGCTAAGCAGAAGGTAAATCTACTCATATTTCCTGAATACACGACGCTGCACCTGCTGTCTCTGGTTCCTTCGATGAATTATATAGAAGCTTGTGACTACCTAGATAGCTTTTCGGAAGCATATGAGGAGTTTTTCCAAACCCATAGTTCCAAATTTAATATGATGATTCTTGCTGGAACGCATATTCATAAGGGTATTGAAGGTTATGTGAATCAAGCGAGTTTATTCTTCCCAGATGGGCGTAAGGAGATACAGAATAAGATTCACCTTACCCCTGAAGAGAAGACACGTTGGAATCTTGAGCCGGGTGAAGGAATTAATATCATAGAGAGCGATTGGGGGAGATTGGCAATATTGACCTGTTACGATATAGAATTTCCTGAGCTATCCAGAATCGCAGCGGATCAAGGAGTAGAGCTAATTCTATGTCCGTCTTATACAGATACTGTTGCTGGGTATTACCGTGTTCAGAACTCAGCACGAGCTCGATCTATTGAGAACCAATTGTTTGTAGCTCTTAGTGGCATCGTTGGAGTATTAGAGGAGCAACGATTGCAGATTGACAAAGGTCATTGCACGGCTGGCGTGTTCGGCCCCTGTGATTATCCCTTTCCGGATGATGGAATTATCAAAGCTGGTGAGGTAGATGAGGACATGCTTATTGTAGCTGAGCTCGATTTCTCCTTGCTTAGAGAGAATAGGAATTACGGCATTGTCTCTCCGTTCTATGATCGTAGACCGGATTTGTATGATAGAGAGCGGGATGTCATCGCTAAGAGGCATCTGGAGGATCTGAAAACGGTATAATTCATCTGATGATTCACCCCTTGATTCACAATATGATTCAGAGATAATTGAAGTATAAAGATGATCGGAGGGTGGATCCAATGCTGGATAAGAAACAATTGACAGTTCGTCTACCGCAATCAACGGTGGATTATCTTTCTCAGAAGTTATGGACAGCGGATAAGCAACTTGTCAACTCTGTTACCGAGAACAACAGCGATCCTGAAGCTTTTGTAATTAATTTAACATGTTCGAGAAATGGTTTGCTTTTAATCTGAGATTTTGTTAAAGTTACATTCGGAATAGATGTTATGTTATGCGTCCTTAGCTCAGTTGGATAGAGCGTTTGGCTTCGAACCAAAAGGCCGGGAGTTCGAGTCTCTCAGGACGCGCCATTCTTCACTATTATAATAAAATGATTGATATTATAGTTATAAGGTTAGAAAGCCGATCCGAGAGGGTCGGCTTTCTGTATGGTAAGTTCCTGTATCGAATAAGTTTGCAAACGATCCATAGGCTCACTCGAACTTTCCATCGCGATAATCCTGATAAGCTTCTTGAATTTGCGCATCTGTATTCATCACGAACGGTCCTCTCGCAACAACAGGCTCATTCAATGGCTGACCAGCGTAGAGTAGTACACGGAGTGGGGTTGTTGCTTCGATTACAACTTCACTAGTGGTGATATCCTTCGTTTCAGCTATATGAGTTACATCCCCAATTCCAGATCCCAACCATAATATCTGACCCTGTAAGCCTACCATCCTGTTGTTACCGAATACACCCTCACCTTCAACAACGACTAGAAATCCATTATAAGAGCCAGGTAGATCCTGTGTGATAGTAGCGCCAGCCTCGAGATTGAACTCTACCATCGTAACCGGTGTGTGATTTTCTGTAGGTGCTGTAATTCCCGCGGATGAACCAGAGAACACTTTCACAGTTGCACCCTTTCCCTGTCTTATCGGAATGTTGGCGCTTCTTAAATTCTGATATCGGGGCTCACTCATCTTCTTGTCACTGGCCAGATTGACCCATAGCTGATAGGAATGAACCTTGATCCCTTCCGCCGGATCCTCGAGATGAATGACTCCTCGACCAGCTGTCATCCATTGTGCATCACCCGGATGAAGCTCATCCTTGCCACCATTATTATCGAAATGATCTAACTTTCCTTCTAATATATATGTGACGGTTTCCATACCGCGATGTGGATGCAAACCGAAGGAGCCTTTTACAAACCAATCTTCAGCAAGTAATAGAAAAGGATCATACTCCTCCCAATGACCGGGCTCGAGTAGTAATCGATTGTTATGATTAACTCCAACGGTATTCACTTTGGGTGTTCGTACCCATAGGATATCTCTTTGTACATGGTTCATCAGGGACCATCTCCAGTTCGAATGTTTAAAAATAGTATTAGATTATTATTTGTTTTTTCTCGTTATTTAACCAGACTGATTACTATTGTATCAGAGAATAAAACAAGAATTTGTAATTTATCAGTTAAATATCTCTATTAAAAAAGGTACACATCAAACTAAAAAAGCTTCATTCAGAGTTATGCTAATCTATGTTAGAGTAGGGGGGGTTCTGTGAAACGGTATATCTATCGGTAGAAAATTGTGATCGAGCATGGCTAATAGAGTGTATGCAACTCGTGATATACTAGGGCATAAAGGGGCTGGATGATATGGGTGGTCTGCGACGTTTGTGGAATAGTATATTCGTTAAATTTTCTATCGCATTCATACTAGTAGGCATGATCCCACTCTTTGCATTGAGTATGTTCTCTCTTCAGACATTTACAGGGCATGTAGAGCGATATACGACCAATAATCTGCAGCAAATGTCATTGTATATGAGCTATAACGTGAATAATATATTTACTAAGTACAATGAAATATCGACCATGATGTATACATTAAGGTATGAAGGATCTACTGAGATCATCGCTCAAAACCAGAGCTCTAATGTCAATGAACGTGAACAGATCAATGCTGTACCTATTGATACTTTTCTAATGACTGTTCTGCACAGTGATCCACATATAAGAAGTGCTTATTTTGTCCGGACAGTGGATGGAAGGTTATACCGTCAAACCCGAGAAGGCACGGGATTCTTACCTGATCGACTGCCCGTGGATAAGTGGATGGAGCCCTTACAGCTTGAGCCGAATAAGCTTGCCATTCACCCTACACATTCAAGCGATTATTACTTTAATTCACCTAGGCAGGTCATGACAATCGGTCGGAATTTGATTGATACGTCAGGGCCTCTTACTAATGAATACAAGGTCGTCGGCACGTTATTCTTTGACGTGGATGCAGCCTTGTATGATGTTCTATTTGGCGAATTATTACTTGGAGAGAATGATGAGCTATTCGTCATTGATGGTAATGATTTTGTCTATTACAGCAGCACAGAGGGGTTGACCGGCGCCACGATGGTGGTTTCAGACCAGTCTGATCAAGAGTGGTTAGTCCTGAACGAAGGGTTGGATTATCTAAATGGACGTATCGTCTTAAGAATCTCACAGAAAGATCTATTCCAGCAATTAACATCAACTAGGTCAACCGTTTATATAGCAATTAGTATCTGTGCAATTATTCTCATCGTAATGGGTGCATGGTTCTCCCGCAGATTGGCGACCCCGATTCGAGGAATTGTCCAGCAAATGATCAAGGTCGAATCTGGAAACTTGAATGCAAAAGTTGATAAATACGGTAAGGATGAAATGGGGAGGCTCGCATACGGGTTTAACCGAATGGTAGAAAGTTTAAAAACATTCATCAATGAGGCGTATGTCGCGGAAATCAAGCATAAACAAGCTGAATTAAATGCATTGAAGAGCCAGATTCGACCACACTATCTCTATAATACTTTAGAAGTGATACGGATGAATGCTGTACATAATGATGATGTCGAGGTTGCAGATATGATTCTGGCATTATCCAACCAATTAAAGTATGTCATTGATTATGGTGAAGATTGGGTGACTGTACGAAGAGAGTTAGCGCATCTGAATGATTACTTCTATATTATTAAAGTCCGTTTTGAGAACCTGATAGAATTAAGATGTGATGTCACCGATGAGGTTGATTTGGATTGGTATATCCCTAAGCTCTCACTGCAGCCTATAGTTGAGAATGCGATTCAACATGGGATTAGACCTAAGGGTGGAAAAGGGACTGTATGGATAACCCTAGAGGTCATCGAAGGGAAGCTGAACGTGACTGTCTATGATGATGGCATTGGTATTAGTGAGTATCGCTTAATTGAAATTAATACACAATTGAATGAATTTGTACCATCTGGCAAGGGAATTGGAACGAAGAATGTTCATGAACGAATTAAATCGATATGCGGAGAAGATTATGGTTTAGATATCAGCAGTAGAGAACATATTGGCACATCGGTGAGAATGTTATTCCCGATTAGGAAGGAGGCGAATTCATGACAATCCGAATTGTGCTAGCGGATGATGAGCCTATTATCATCAAGGGCTTACGGAAGCTGATTGATTGGGAAGAGCTGGGGTTAGAGATAGTAGGACAAGCTTATGATGGTGCTGCATTATTAGAAGTCATGGATAAACTCAGACCTAATATTATCATTAGTGATATTAGTATGCCTCATCTGACAGGAATTGATATTATTAAGGAAATTAACAAACGGGCTTTACCGATCAAGGTTATTTTCATTAGTGCCTATCAGGAATTCTCTTATGCTAGAGATGCGGTCGCCTTCGGAGCCATTGATTATCTAGTTAAACCGGTGAACAAGCTAGATTTGGAAAGGGTATTACTGAAGACAGCTTTACTAATTGGGTCTAAGGATGAAGAGGAGAGAAGGAAGGACAAGCTTCTTCATCTGGAGCAGAGGACTCGTAATGACGAAATACAAGAGTGGCTTATAAGGCTCTCGAATCGAATGCTATCGTTCCAGGGTGCGGCCTATCAAGCTCTTCAAGCTAGATTTCCGGGACCGTTCCATTCGATTGGTATTGTGGATATCGACCGGACAAGAGATGAGATAGTAAGATGGCCAGCACACGAAACCAAGCTGGTCGATTTCGCATTGGAGAATGTATTAACTGAATTAATATCTGTTTATGGTCGGGGACAAGTGTTTAATAAGAACGGCCGGTACATGATTTTAATCGATCATGATCAGTTTGACGATACAACAGAGCTTGTTCGTGATATTAAGAATAAAGTTAATTCATATTTAAAATTGCAAGTAACTATAGGCATTGGTCTTGCTGTTAGCGATATTGGCTTGATCGCGGACTCAGCTGACCAAGCTGAGCAAGCGCTTGGACTGAAATATTTTCGAGGCTTAAATCGTGTTATCTTGTATGAACCATTCGAACAACAGCATGATGTGGATAGGGAGCTTTACGTTCTTCAATCTAAGGTGATTCGAGATTTGTCTTCGAACGAGTGGGGGGATGCGGTAGAAGCTCTCGAAGGCTTATTAGACATGATTGGTAGTGCAACGATAGGGAATATGGAGCTTGCGGTGTCCACCTGCTTTTCATCCATTCTATATATTATTCAGGAGGTTAAGAAGTCTGGCATACAAGTGTCTGATGCAGGCTTTGAAATCCATGATCTGCAAAAGCGTTTAGCCGAATATGTAACGTATTCAGAGATGAGGCAGGGTATTCTGTCCATTCTTGAGGAGCTCCACCAACAAATTGATGACAAGGCGGGTAATAAAGAAAAGATGCTCATGGTCAAGATTACACAATATATGGATGAACACTATGCGGAAGAAATTACACTAGATACCGTATCAGCCATTGCGTATATGAATCCCTATTATTTCAGTAGCTTCTTCAAGAAGCATATGAATCAGAATTTCAAAATCTACTTAACTGAGGTACGCATGAAGCATGCGATAAGACTGCTATCTCATACTGATATGATGGTATATGAAATCGCTGAGAGTGTGGGGTATAATAACGCACGGCACTTTAGTGACATGTTCAAGAAGCTTTACGGCAAGCTACCGCAGGAATTTAGACAATCATTGAAAAAGTAAACATTCTTAAAAAAGTAAACATTCTTAAAAAAACGACATATGGCGCTTAAGAAACTTCATTCAATTCAAATAGAGGAGATGTTAGTCTTAGTTATGTAACAAAGCTTCAATATAACTAGGGAGGTTTATAGAAAATATGGCTAAAAAATCAGTATTCGTATTATTGATTCTTGTATTGGCATTCACTGCATTACTATCAGCTTGTGGTAATAACAATAATGCTCCTGCAGCTGAGACTAAAACGGAGACTCCGACTAAAGTTGAGCCAGTAGTTGAGGAGAAACAAGATGTAGAATTCTCAATGGGATACGCAACAGGTGACCCAGCAACAAAGCAGGCTATTGAAGAAACAATCAATGCCTTCACAGCTGCTAATCCTCATGTAACGATCAAGAACATCAGTGAAACATCATCAGCATCCTATCTGGATTGGTTGAAGACCAAAGATGCTGTTGGCGAATTCCCCGATTTAGTTGAATTACGTGATACGAAGGTGTTCGTTGATGCGGGTAAGGTCGCAGAATTACCAGCAGATTTGCATAGCTTGTTTACATTCCTGCCCAAGTTAGATGGTAAAGTATATAACGCGCCTATCTCAGGAAATCCACCGCAAGGTATCATGTACAGCAAGAAAGCTTATGCGGATGCAGGTATAACAGAGCTTCCAAAAACGTATGATGAATTTCTAGCTATCCAACAAAAATTACTTGATAGTGGCATTTCGCCCCTTGTAGTAGGTGGTAAAGATATTTGGCATATGGGTTTCTGGATTAACTACTTCCTGATCAACGAAGTGTATTCGCAAGATCCAGACTGGAACTCGAAGCGCACAGCTCAAACTGCAAGCTTTACTGATCCAGCAATGGTTCAAGCGATTACTGATTATAAGGAATTGTTCAGTAAATATGTAGATAAGGGTTGGTTGAGCACTGCGGATAACCAAACAGCATCTATCTTGGTAACTGGCAAGGCTGCACAGCTGTTCTCAGGTCCTTGGATGATCGGACAGATTCAAGAAGCAGATCCTAACTTCGAATTTGGCTTCTATGCGATTCCAAACCGAGCAGGTAAGACGATTGTCAATGGTATGCCTGGCTTGAGTGGATGGGCGTTATCGGCTGAAGCAGCCAGGGATGCAGATAAAGTAGATGCGATGAAAGCCTTTATCACATTCTTCTTCGAGCCCGCACAATACAGTAAGTACCTAGCTACTGTTAACGCGATTCCGACTACAGCTGCACAGGTAACGTATGAAACTGGCGAGCAAATGCAAGAAGTTCTAAGACTCGTACAAGATACAACAATAGAAAAACGTATGGCAATTAACAACTGGTACGGTGACAATGCCATTCCTCCACAATTCCGTAATTGGTTCTATAAATTGCTTCAAGAGCTTGTGCTTAGAGATGGTGATGTAACGGATTATATGAAACAGTCTGATGTAGAGTATGACAACAACGTGAAAGCGAACCAACAATAATGAGCTGCAATTGATCAATGATGGATTATATGAGATAACCTCTGCTCCTTGCGGAGGTTATCTTTCTATCAGATCAACAATGGGAGGAAGGAGAGAAGTCATGATGGCCACACAAACAATCAAGAAAAAGTGGTGGACTAATTATGCGATATGGTTTATTTTACCTTCATTAGTTTTCTATACCGCGTTCGTAATTGCACCAACGCTTAGTAGTGTATATCTCAGTTTGACTTCATGGGACGGTATCAGTCCGGATATCCGATTTATCGGTTTGGATAATTTCAGGGAGATTATGAATAGCAAACGGGTGCATAATGCATTTTATAATACAATGATTTTTGCCACAGTACTTGTTCTATTAGAGAATGTTGTTGCTCTAGGACTAGCCATGCTTGTCGATCAAGTGCGGTGGTTCCGCAACCTATTCCGCAGCATCTTTTATTTTCCCGTATTAATGAGTGGAATTGTTATGGGCTTTATCTGGGTAATTATCTTAAATTACAATTTTGGGGTTATCAATCAGCTGTTAGATATGATGGGGCTATCATCCAAGAAAGTAGACTGGCTTGGAGATCCTGATACGGCTCTAATCTCAATTATCTTAGCTACTGTATGGAAATCATCGGGGTTCTTCATGATCATATACCTTGCTGGATTGCAGGGCATTCCGAAGGAAATGGTCGAGGCCGCGGAGATCGATGGTGCATCTCGTTGGCAGCAATTCCGCCACATCACCTTCCCGCTCTTGGCAGGAGCATTTACGGTTTGTGTCATGCTATCGATGATAAGCTCACTGAAGATTTTCGATCAGATTGCGGTTATGACCGATGGTGGTCCAGGGTTTGAGACCGAAACGTTGACATATATTATCTACAAGGTTGCTTTCGGTGAGCTTCGACAAGGGTTTGGTACAGCGCTAGGAATCGTGCTATTCTTGATCACACTCGTTATCTCGTTCATCCAGATCAAGCTGCTTCGTAGAAGAGAGGTGGAGATGTAAGATGAAACCACCAAGAAAGTTTTTCGATATTATTCTATTCGCAATTACGTTAGTTATTGGGATCATCTTCTTCTTCCCAATCTACTTCAATTTAATGTCTGCCTTCAAGAGTAATCCAGAAATTATGCGTGATGCCATTGCCTTTCCTAAGGGTATATATCTAGAAAGCTTCAAGTATCTGCTCACAGAAACAGATTATCCTGCAGCAATGCTGAATAGTGCAATACTTACCGTGGTGTCTATTATTCTGATGATAATCATCATTCCTATGTCCGCATATGCAATCGGAAGAACAGATAACAGATGGACGAATGGTATCTTTATCTATTTTCTGTTCGGGATGATGATTCCCTTCCAGGTTTATATGGTTCCTTTATTCAAAGAATTGAATATGATTGGCTTATTTGGTACTTTAGCTGGTCCAATTGTTGTCTATATTGCTGGTTCAGTCGGCTTTGGGGTATTACTGTATACAAGCTTCCTGAAGGGTGTGCCCAAGGAGATTGAAGAGGCTGCTGCTATTGATGGCTGCTCCAAGTTCAGAACATTCTGGAATATCGTGTTTCCATTGCTTGCTCCATGTACGGCGACAATGGTGGTTTTACAAGGATTAGGGATTTGGAACGACTTCCTGATGCCAATGCTTGTGCTACCGTCAGGTCAAGCAAAGACGATGATAGTAGAGATTTTCTATTATGTAGGAGAATTCTCCTCACGCTGGGATATGATATTTGCAGGAACGACAATGTCACTTGTGCCTGTGCTGATCGCTTTTGTCGCGCTGCAGAAGTACTTTATTAAAGGTGTTTCCGATGGTGCTATTAAGGGTTAAAGAACGAATGATAAAAAGGAAATCCTCCTGCAGTTCTACAGTTGGATTTCCTTTTTATATGTTAGAATATGAATTTCACCTGTTACTGCCTCTAATAAACCCGGTGCTTCCAACCATTCAGCTTGGCGATGGCTTCTACATAATAGTAATCGCCATAGATCAACGAAACGTCGATATTGCTGTTGCCACTGCTCGTTCCATGTAGCAAGATAGCCTCATGCTCTGGATTATCCCAGGTAGCATAATGCTCGGTTAACGATTTTAGTATCCGCTCAGCCGCATCCGCGTACAGTCGTTTCTCGCCTGCTGGCACAGCATCAGCAATTTCTAGTAAGCCGGATGCAGCTATTGCGGCTGCTGAGCTATCACGTGACATGCCTTCTAGTGACTCAAGGCGGAAGTCCCAATAGGGTACGTAATCTTCGGGTAATGCTGCAATAAAGTAATGGGCTACTTGTTTAGCAGCAGTCAGGAAACGTGAATCTTGTGTATATCGATAAGTATTCGCAAACCCATGTAGCGCCCAAGAATTTCCACGGCTCCAGGTTGAGTCGGGAGCTAAACCTTGACCACCGAACGACTCGATGAAGTCACCAGTTTCTGGATCGAAGGAAATAATATGATTAGAAGACCCATCCTCACGGATTCCGTATTGAATCGTAGTCTCAGCATGCTTTACAGCGATATGCTTATATCTCGGATCACCTGTCACTTCGCTCGCCCAGAACAGGATGGATATATTCAGCATAGAGTCGATAATCGACCAACCGTGCTTGTCCGCGTTCCACGCTCGGATGAAGTTGCCAACTGGATTAAAACGTGCTGCTAGAAAGTTGGCTGCTTCAAGTCCCCGACGTTTGCCATCCTCGTCTCCAGTAATCTTGTATTTGATCACCGCTGTGGAGAGGAATTGGAAGCCAACATCATGGTGTAGCTCTTCTGTAGGCTTGATGAACCATTGCTCTAATTCTTCGTCCCATCGCCATGCAGCATGTTTATAGTGTTCATTGCCCGTCATATCATACATAACCCATAGGATGCCCGGCCAGAATCCAGTTGTCCACCAGTCAGATCCAATATCATCATATTTGCCGTCTTTGCCGGCAAAGTGAGGGACCTTATCACCGATTTGTGTAATCATACGATCGACTTTGGCTTCAAGGCGTTTCATAATTTCAGCTTTGTAAGATGGATCCATAATCATTCTAAATATGCCTCCTGTGCTATTTTTTATTATTATACCGCTTATTCCTGAGCCAAAGTTGGCTTCTTATGCTGTAAAATGTTCAAATCTTGCGCTGCATGATATCATGGCTTATAGACCTACCAATAAGGTATATTTATAGAGGAGAATCACAATGAATTATTCGTTCGAACTGGTAAAGCTTGAAGGTAAGCCATTACTTTGGGGACATAGATGTCGTAACGAATCGGATTTTGCCGGTTATTATCATTGGCATCAAATCTGTGAGTTCCTATATGTTCACGAGGGACAAGGGAATATCATCGTCGATCAGAAAACGTACCCTATTCGCCGAGGAATGCTATTCGTATTCCAGCCGTTTCAGCTACATAAGGTATATGCCAACGTCAGCGCAGATTCACCCTATATACGTACCATCTGCCACTTCGATCCTGTCTTTGTTGAGGCAGGCTTGCGTCCATTTCCTCTGCGCCATCAGCTGTTCATGCAGTTGTGGCAAGGACGGGCGGTAGAATTGGCCTGTGATCTGCTACCCTGGACTAACCATATGGATCGGATATTTGCTTTATATGATCATGCTGATTCTAGGGGGAGAGGTGAGGAGGAGGAGGAAATTTCCATGCTGTTCTTGCAGCTGTTGAACAACTTATCTGATGTATCTCAAGTAGCTGCTAACAAACAAGTAGAAGGACTTCAAACTAGACCTCTACGTTATTCTGAAAGAGTGATGCATTGGCTGGAGGAACATTATGCTGAGGAGATTAGTCTAGCTAGTGTAGCCGATGAACTTCATTTATCCAAATTCCACTTGTCCCGCATCTTTCGGTCAGAGACAGGCAGCAGTATCTCGGATTATCTCGCGGTAAGGAGAATCAAGATCGCATGCCGGTTATTGCAGACAACCACTCTATCGATTGAACGAATTGGCATTGAGGTAGGTGTGCCTAATGCTTCATATTTTATCCGAATGTTTAAGAAGATCGTAGGTACTACACCGTTGAAATATAGGAATCAATTGGACGTATAACAATAAAATTACTTAGGTGGCGAGCATGGATGAGTATGATTATGGCATTTATCCGGAAGAAGAATATGCTGTTTAAAATAATTCTCTCCTATGTACTAGTTGGTATTTTATTTATTACCGGATTTTCATACGTTATTTTTTTTAAGGTTTCAAATGATTTGACGAAAGAGATCAATGAAACCTCCAGCAGAATGATCGAACAGTCATATAACACGGCTGACATCCTTCTAACGTCAACCTATAACTATTACTCACAATTGTTTTTCAATAATGAATATGTTATTAGTGCTCTAAATGGTAAAGACTTCACTACAAACGATACTTATAGTATCAACAATCTGCTTAACGAATTCAAACAGGCGAACCCGTTGGTTTCTTCTATATATATTTATAACTATAACAGGAGACATGTCTTTTCCTCGGTAATGACCTTTAGTACAATTGACAATTTTTTCGATAAGGGCATGACAGAAATGCTGGAACAGAACAACATATATGAACAGGGTATTTTTATCCCGCGCAAAGCTGACATTTCGTTCTCCGATAGTCCCGATACCGTAAAAAGCCAAAATTTGATCTCGTTCGTTTTTTCAAATTTACGGGCTGACGGTAAGCGGGACAGCATGGTTGTGAATCTGGATCAAGATGTACTGCAGGAGCTTGTCATGAAGGGGAGCGGCGAAGGGACTTATAAAATGATGATCGTTAATGATCAAGGACTCATCATTTCTCGACCTGAAGGTACAATTATGCAGGACGACGATTCTCTTAAGTCAATAATGAAGTCAATTTTGGAGAATAAAAAGAAACAAGGGAGCTTGATGGCCGAACTTAATGATAAGACTTATATGGTGTCTTACGTGAAAGCGGATCGCCTTGGCTGGAACTTCATTATTCTGGCCGATCATGATAAGCTGCTAGGCAAAGTGTCCACACTCCAAAGCTTTATTCTGAGAATGACCCTTCTGTGCTTGGCGATCATCGCGATTACCTCGGCATTCTTCACCAAAATCATCTATGTGCCTATTTATCATTTAATCAAAAGAACCTTACCGACGACAGAGTCTAAAGATAAGCCGCTCCTTAATGAGTATGATTTACTAAATAAATCGTTTTCTTTGTTGGAGAATAAAGTGAATACCCTTCAATCCGATATCAACCAATCGGTATCAGCTCGCAAGCAAAGTCTTCTACGTTCCTTATTGCAGGGGACTATAGGAAAGGCCGCTGATGTAGAACAAGCGTTGAATAAGCTTGAACTTGGCCTGCAATCGGATCAATATGTAGTTTGTTTGCTTAAGATGGATTCCTTCCATGAAATGTCAGAGAAATATGATATGGTTGATATTTCGTTATTAAAATTTGCCATTGAGAATATTAGCAGGGAAATCGCTTCAAGCCGTTACAAAATGGAAATCGTCGAAGACGGAATTGATTCGCTTGATCTGATATTCAATATTGGCACTGGCGATGAAGCACATGAATCGAAAATCAAGGTGACATTAGCTGAGATCCAGAAGAGTGTAGAAAAATTTCTGAAAATAACCGTTACGGCATCTATTGGTCCTATCGCAAACAAAGTTGAACATCTGAAGCTCTCCAGACAGGGCGCTTTACAAGCTGTTCATTTCAGGTTGGTATATGGGACGAATAGTCTAATTTCCTATGAGGAGATCATCTCGGAAGAAACCAAAGAGTATCAATATCCCATTGCATTAGAGAAACAGATGATGAACAGCCTGAAAGCAGGAGAATTGGAGCAGCTTCAGGAACTGTCGACTGAATTTTTTGCGGGTATTCATCCGTTCAAATACGATGAAATTATTCTTTCGCTTATGCAGTTACTCGTTATGACGATTCGAACAGCCGAAGGGATGTCAAGCTTTGATCGTGAAAACTCTGATTTGGAGATTCATACGAGTCAACAGCAATTATTGCGCTTGGATACACTAGGACAAATCGAGACTTGGTATCTTTTGTTATGCGAGAGGATTGTCTTAATCCGGGATCGAAATTCACGATCCAAAAATAGTAAAACCGTTGAAACACTAGTAGAATACATTAGAGAGCAATATACGGATCCGAATTTATCGGTGGATATGTTATCGCAAATTATCGGTACGTCGGCTAGCTACGTGAGAAAACATGTCAAAGAGGAGACTGGGAGGTCCGTTGCCGAGCATATTGCCGAGCATAGATTCCGGAAAGCGCAAGAGCTTCTGATCCATACCGATCATCCTGCAAGAAAAATCGGTGAAATGGTCGGATTTGAGAATACGAACTACTTTTATGTATTGTTCAAGAAGCATGTAGGGATGACGCCGGATCATTACCGCAGGGAGAATAAACTGGAAAACATGAAGACCGACTAACTTCTAACTTCGAGAGCTTGTTCAAAGAATGTTTTTGAACAAGCTCTTTTACTTTTGACCGCTAGTTTCTAATAAGAAACTAGTGGTTTTTTCATCGTTCATCGAATGCTTGCACAAGAATTTATAGTATATGTCACTTTTTAAAGAGCTAATATCTCATTATTACACAATACGTCTTTAGTTAAACTATTCAATTATCGCATAGAAGGGCTATATTGGCGTTAAGGGCAGCAGCTATACACGAGTTTTGGAAGCGTTTACTAGCGGTGGTTGTCGTGCAATTAATGGAAAGGATAATTATGATGCGTTTTCGCAAGCTAAGTCTCACCAGACAAATCATTTATTTGTTCTTGATGATGCTGGTCATTCTTCTGGTCTCATTTATTATATCGAACACAATTGCAAGGAACATTGTCGAGAGCAAGGTTACAGAATCCTCGGGCAAGATTTTACTTCAATTGAAAGAAAAAATGGAAAGCTTCTACACGGACATGGATAATATTTCGACATCACTGTTGTATAGTCCGACGATAGAAACCTACCTGAGTTCGGACATTGTGTCAAAGGTTCTCATGTACGGTGAGGTTGTATCGGTCTTCTCCAACACCATGACTTTGAAAGGAAATATTCGCGGTATCCAGCTATACGACCAGACAGGGACGATAGTAGCCAATATAGGTACGGGGACTGGCGATTCCGTCAGGCTCCCGTCCTCTAAGGTCGAATATTCAGGTTTATTGATGAATTCGGACACGGACGATACTATCCCTAACTATTCGATCTCTGCTCCGATCTTTGATTTGAAAAGTGATCTTATAGAGACTGTCAAGGGGATGAGTGTATTTGTCATGGATGTCGACAATTTCGGCAGTATACTGAAAAACGCAAAAATGACAACCCATTCCCGCCTGTTTCTCCTCGATCAGAATAAAAAAATCATGGCCAGCGAAGGAGATACGCCCACCTTCGATACGTTCCAGCTAGAGGAGTGGGAAAACGACAATCGGTATATCGTGCAGTCCAGCTCCCTGACTCGAACCGGTTGGGAGCTGATTAGCGTCATTCCGAAAAATGAGCTGCTGCAGGAATTGAATATTGTACAAAAACTGAACATTGCGACGTATGTGATCATGGTTTGCATGCTCGGCTTGTTCCTGATCATCTTTTTCACCCGGATCCTGAAGCCGGTGAAAGCGCTGATGGATTTCATGAAGTCATATCCGAAGATGGGCAGAGAAAACCGCATCGATGTGGTATATCACAATGAAATCGGCGTGCTCGCCATCAGCCTGAATCGCATGCTTGACCAAATCGACGCCCTGAGTAAGGAGATTCAGTTGACGCAAAAGCAAATGTATGAAGTTGAACTCGCGAGGAAGCAGATGGAAATCTCGGCATACCGCAATCAGATCAACCCCCATTTCTTATACAATACACTAGAGTGCATACGGGCCATGGCCTTCTATTACAAAGCTCAGGATATTGCAGATATCTCGACCTCGCTGGCCAATATGTTCAGATATTCGGTCAAGGGGAGCGACTTTGTCACGATCCAGGACGAAATTACCCATGTTAAGGAATATGCGAAAATCATCGAGTTTCGCTTCATGGGGAGAATGCGGGTCATCATTGAAGCGGATGAAGATTTGCTGAAGCGAAGAACGATTAAAATGCTGCTTCAACCGATTGTAGAAAATGCCGTGTTCCACGGATTGGAGAAAAAGATCGAAAATGGGGCTGTTCGTATTCACGTACACAGAACGTCCGGGAACCAGGTTCAATACGTTGTAGAGGATAACGGAAAAGGAATGGAAGAAAAGCAGCTTATGGACCTGGTCGATCAGCTTGAGCAGGTTGAAAGCCAAAGCCGGACGACAGGAGAAGCAATGCAGGGAATCGGCTTATCCAACATTTATCGGCGAATCAAGCTGCTATACGGAGACGAGGCCAACATGATCATCAAGAGCGAACCCGGTCTAGGTACGACTGTCAAGATCGCCTTCCCTCTGCAGGATCATGGTGAACAATAGGAGGTTGTATAATCGATGCACACGGTATTCATAGTAGATGATGAGCCTTGGGTTGCGTACGGGATAAAAGCCTTGGTGGATTGGGAAAGTCTCGGCTACACCGTCATTGGAGAAGCATATAACGGTTTATCTGCACTGGAGACGATTAAAGAGAAGAAGCCGGAGGTCGTCATTTCGGATATTCGTATGCCGGGACTGGACGGGATCGAGCTTCTGGAGCACATTCATCAACAGGAGCTGGGCGCCAGGGTGATTCTGATCAGCGGCTATTCGGAATTTGAATACGCGCAGAAAGCGCTCCGGCTCGGAGCCTTCGATTATTTGCTCAAGCAAGTCGACAAAGACAAGCTGACGAATACGTTGGTCCGATTGAAAAAAGCACTGGAGGAGAAGCAAGAAGCGCAAAAAGTTGTGGATCTGTTCCTGGACGATCTGTTCGATATATTCGAGCCCGACCACAAAATGAAAGTTCATAATTTTCTGGCCAGCCGGGGAATGGGCTTTGAACATCCACACTACCGGTTTGTCAGTTGTCTCTACGAAGGAACGCCGTTTTTTGATCCCGATGAGCGGGCGGTAGAGGTTGCCGGCATCTGTTATTTGCGATTTCGGACGGGGCAACAGAAAGTCTCGTACCTGATCAATTACGATGAGCTGAATTTTCCGGTCGGTTTATTGAATTTCATCTCCGATCATCTGTCCGATGCACAGCGTATCGGGATCAGCGGCATCGGCGTCTACTCATCATCCGTAGCCAAGCTCTACCAGGAATCGGATGTCGCTCTGTTCAGTTCAATCACCCGGCCTGATGAGCGGATGATCGAATATAAAGCGGTCGATCATGCACCGGAGCTGATGAAGACGGTTCTGCAAATTGAGCTGGTCGTTAAGGAACAGAATCCCGAGTTGTTAAACAGATGGCTGGACGAGCTGTGCGAAGAATGCAGGGCGCGGCACATGCAAATTAACCAGATTTCTTCGTTTTATAATCAAATTGTCTCTCTCTTTTATAAATATTATGGCATCAACGAAGCTGTCTACGAGATCGAATACTTGAACTATTACCAAATCTTCCGTCAATTCAACTCGATTGAGCAGTTGTTCGACAGTCTCAAGGAGATGTTTCGAAAGCAATCCGAGGAGGAACTGTATATTTCTAACGATACAGTCAGGAAGATTATCGAGAATATCGACTCCAGTTATACGGAAGAAATTATGCTGGGGGATTTGTCCGGCAAGTTCAATATCAGTCTCGGTTATTTAAGCACTCTGATCAAGAAAGAAACCGGAAGAACATATTCGGAGTATGTGATGAGCAAAAGGTTGAACTTGGCCAAACAATTACTAAGCGATGGTTCGTTGTCTATACAAGAGATCGTGGGGCGTGTAGGGTATAAGGATTATTTTCATTTTAACAAGCTGTTCAAAAAGCATTATGGGATCACGCCGAGCAAATATCGAAAAATGTAAAAAATCTGAACTCAACACCAAAATACAAAAATCTAAACATATGGTTGCGCGGGGGCACGGGCTATGATGAAACATGTACCAATAATAAAACACAGGGGTGATCAAGGATGATGAAGTTCAAAATGTTAGCAATAATGATATTGGTCTTCGCTGTTATGCTATCAGGCTGCGGCGCTGGCAATTCGGAAAACGCTTCAAACGCTTCAAACGCTTCAAACGCTTCAAATACCGCGAATAAAGAAACAGAGGTCAAGCCGCTGGAGCAGGTGGATGTGAGCTGGTTCACGTCGATTGGATTCTGGCCTGCGCCGCCCCAATGGGATACCACACCTGGAACGATCATGGGTAACATCACAGAGAACACGGGAGTCAAGTTCACCTTTGACGTGCCCCCGCAAGACGGAGATACGAAGTTGAATCTGTTGTTGGTGTCATCGGGGGATAATTTCCCGGACTTGATTACGACGGTGGATCAGGGAATGGCGACTAAGCTGGCAAGTTCCGGCAAGGTTTGGGAACTGGATGAATTCCTGAAAAAATACTCTCCGGAGTCCCATCTGTTAAAGGAATTTCCGGCGGACATCAAAAATCAGATCGTAGATACGTACGGCGGATGGTATTACTTCCCGAGCCATATGAAGAGCGCGGACCTGGAAAAGCAGTTTCCGCCGTCAAGTCCTATTTTTTCAGATTCCAAATTAGGTAAGAACCAAGGGGTTATGGTCAATAAGAACCTCTTGGAGCAGGCCGGTCTCACGCTCGATGATTTGAAGACGGAAAGCGGCTTCCTTAATGCTCTTCAGAAAGTCAAAGACATGAAGTTGACGGTGGACGGTCAGCCTGTCGTTCCACTTCAGATCGATGGCAAGGACTACCAGAAGGGCGGGGCGCTGATGACCCTGCAGCAGATGTTCGGCGCCACGGAGATTAACAAGGATGGGAATTACCGAAACATCCTGCTTGCTCCGGGAACGAAGAATGCTATTCAATTCCTGAACAAGGCGTACCGCGGCGGTTACCTAGATGCCGGCCAACTCACGATGGATAACGATGCGACGAAAGCACGGTATGCATCGGGCAGCGTATTCGCTTTCGTGGGCAATATGGCCAACATTAAGTACGATCCACAATACGTCTCGCCTGGCGCGATCCTGTCGGATGACGGGTCCAAACCGGTCTTCACGCACAATACATTGCCGGGAATAGGTTGGATGAAAACGTTCATTTCCAAATCCACCAAGCATCCTGAGCAATTGGCGAGATTTATCGACCATATCAGCTCTCCCGAAGGATATATTAATTCATTCTTTGGTATCAAAGATGTGCATTACACGGTAGACGACCAAGGTCTCATCACACTCACGGACAAACATAAAGAAGTTTCTGAAGGCGATATCGCTGCTAGAGGCGGACTCGGTGTGTTCTGGCAATTCTCCAACCTCACGTTCGAGGAGCATGCGAAGAAGGCTGTGACCACTGAAGAAGGCTTGGCCCATGCTGCAACGTTCCAAGCATTCGGCAAGACGCCGGGAATTGAGCGATTTAATGTTGCGCCGTTGGGCTTGCCGAGCGAATTCTACGCACCTGGTAGCGAAAACGTAAAGATCAGGGATCAGATTGGTCAAGCTGCGGAAATCCAGATTTCCAAGATGGTAATGGCGAAAGATCAGGCAGCCTTCGACAAGTATTATGATGAATATGTCGATCAACTGAAGAAATTGAACGTTGATAAATTGGATGCGGCGTTGAGCGAAGAATTGCATAAGAAGGAACAAAAGTTGGGTATAAAGGCGAATATTATTAATCCCTGAGTTAATTGATTGACCTAAGTGCCAAAGCGCATTTGCATTCACAAAGCGCTTTGGCACTATTATTTTACGCATGAGGGTGGATATAATGGCGCAACGCGCACATGAGGAACAATTATCGTTGGCAAAAACCAAAAGGCCAAAGTCGTTCAAGTTGGGGTATGATTTCCGTACGCAGATGGAACTCAAGTTCATGTTGTGGCCGGCGATTATCCTGATTGCCATATTCGACTTTTTCCCAATGTATGGGCTGTTGATGGCATTCAAGGATTATGATCCCTTAACCGGAGTCAAAGGCATTTTTACAAGTCCTTGGAGCGGTTTCGAAAACTTTATGGTGATGTTTCAGAGCTTTCAGTTTTGGCCCATGGTAAGAAATACGCTCGGTATCAATCTCCTAGGCAATCTGATCCATGTCCCGGTCGTATTGACGTTCGCTCTGTTGTTAAATGAAATTAATAGTTCCAGGTTCAAGTCCTTGATTCAAACGATCACGTATTTGCCGCATTTTCTATCGTGGGTTATCTTTGGCGGATTGTTTATTACACTGCTTAATACGGACGGCGGGTTCGTCAATTACCTGCTATTAAAAACAGGCCTGATCGATGAAGCGATTCAATTTTTGGGTGATCCCAAATATTTCTGGGGCGTGGCGATCATAACCAATTTATTGAAAGAGTTAGGCTGGGGCGCCATTCTGTATTTGGCTGCCATCGCGGGTATTGACCAAACTTTATACGAGGCTGCCGCGATTGACGGAGCAGGCCGGTTCAAGCGGATGCTGCACGTCACGATTCCGAGCATTATGCCAACCTTGATGATTCTGATCATATTCGCGGTAAGCGGAATGCTGAACAATAACTTCACGCAAATTTACGTCCTGCAGAATACATTGAACTTGCCTGCCAGTGAAGTTATCGATACTTACGTGTATCGAACGGGGTTGAAAGAATTCCAGTTCGCCACGGCTACGGCGATCGGGTTGATGAAATCTGTGTTTGCTCTTCTTCTGTTATTTGGAGCAAATGCGTTGTCCAAGAAACTGACAAAATCGGGATTATTTTAGGAGGCGATCAATATGGTTGGAGGCAGGAGCTGGAGTGATCGCATATTCACCTTATCGAATGTCGGTATCATGCTGTTTGTGATGTTATTGACCGTATATCCGTTTTGGTTTTCGATCGTGAACTCATTGAATACGGGCAGCGATCTTATACGCGGTCCGATATTTGTTTGGCCGAGGGAATTAACAATGGCAAGCTGGAGGACCGTGTTATCGGATCCGTCGATTCTTCAGGCCGCATGGATTAGCGGATCACGTACGGCGATCGTTACGTTTGTTTCTATTTTTCATACGGCGTTGTTTACTTATGCGTTTTCCCGTCCCTATTTGAAAGGCAAGGCGTTCTATGCGGCCGTCGGCTTTGCGAGCATGTATTTTGGCGGCGGGCTCATTCCTTCCTTCATGTTAATGAATTGGCTCGGATTGTACGACAGCTATTTAGTATATATTATACCCTCTTTATTCGCAGGGTTTTGGAACGTTATTATCATCAATGCGAACTACAAGGCGATTCCGGATGCTTTGTTCGAATCGGCCAAAATGGACGGTGCAAACGAGTTTACCATATTCTTTCGTATCGTTATCCCTTTGTCCAAGCCGGTATTGGCCGCGCTGTCGGTTTTTACGGCCGTTGGTGTCTGGAACGATTACAATGCAACATTGTATTTCACCCAATCGACCGACTTGCAGACGCTGCAGTATCTCGTATTAAAGTTGGTTCAGTCAACTCAGGCGGCTGCACAAATGGCTAGCGCCGCGGGCGCCGACAATCCCGATCTCGCGAGTGTCTTTTCACAAGTAGAAGGAAGAGGAGAGGTTACGACCCAAACCCTTCAACTGGCGTCGATGGTTATCGCGTCGATTCCGATGATTATCATCTATCCGTTTGCTCAGCGCTATTTTATCAAGGGCATATTGATTGGTTCCGTGAAAGGTTAACGTATATCAAACCATGACCAAGCGAGGGAAAAAAAATGTCTTCTACACCAAATCGATTAATGATCTATCCGGCTCCCGAGGGGGCAGTTGGAAATTCCGATTATGCGGTACGCGTCCGACAGGGACAGGGCGAATGGCAGCCGGTGTTCAGCTACAACGTAAAGGTGGACATGCATGATGTGCGGAACGCCTCCATGGTTTATTTCGATTGCGCCGGCGCGGTTGAAGTCGAAGTGACCAAGTATGACGGAGAAATTCGCGACGTGGCGGTTCGCCCTGCATCAGCGGGGATTGATGGCGTCGTGGGCGGAAATCGAGTAACGTTCATGATGGACGGACCTCGTAAATTGTCGCTCGAAGTAAACGGAAATCGGTTTAATAATCTGCATATATTCGCCAATCCGAACGAGGAAGACGTGCCGAATCCCGCTGATTCAGGTGTCCTCCTCGTTCGGCAGGGCATTCACCAGACGGAACAACTTCAAAGCCTGATTTCTACAGAGGTATCCGTCATATACTTTGAATCCGGCATGCATGTTCTGGAACAACCGCAGCTTCTCATCCCTTCAGGCGTAACGGTATATGTCGCTGGAGGAGCTGTCGTTGCCGGGGCGTTCGTTTGCGATGGCGTACAGGATGTAACGATCCGGGGCCGTGGGATCGTCTACATGTCCGACTTCGAGAAGTCAACGTATTACCGTGCCGTTGAGATCAAGTTCTCCAAGAACGTTGCGATTGAAGGAATCATTGTGGTGGATCCGCCTCACTATACCGTTCTGATCGGAAAATCCGAGCATATCACGATCCGCAATATCAAGTCGTTCAGCACCCGCGGGTGGTCGGACGGTATTGATATGATGGCAAGTAGCCATGTGGACGTTGACGATGTGTTCCTGCGAACGTCCGACGATTGCATTGCGGTTTATGGCAGCCGCTGGAATTATCAGGGGGATACACGGCACATCGCCGTCCGCAATTCCGTCTTATGGGCGGACGTGGCTCATCCGATGAATGTCGGCGGGCACGGCAATCACGATAAAGGGGACATCGTCGAAAACATTCTTTTTGAAAATATCGATGTGCTCGAGCACCATGAGCCGCAGCCCAACTATTGGGGCTGTATGTCAATTAATTGCGGCGATAACAATACGGTCCGGAATGTGACCTATCGGAATATCCGGATAGAACAATTCGAGCTCGGACAGCTGTTCGACATTCGCGTGCTCTTTAATCCCAAATACAATCCATGTCCCGGTTACCGGGTTGAAAATATTTTGTTCGACAATATCGTTTTTAACGGAACCTGCGACAATCCATCGGTCATTGCGGGCTTCGATGAGTCCAGAATCGTAAAGGGGGTGAGGTTCCGTAATGTGCGAATCAACAATCGGCACATTCTCAGTCCGGAGTCTGGAAATATACGGATAAAGGATCACGCACATGACATAGTGTGCAACTATTGCAAGTCGGATGAAATGATTTGAATGGAGGAGTATAACATGAAGGCTCGGAACAGCAGATTCAGTAAAGTGTTGCAAAAATTTTTACCGTTACTCGTTATTGTCAGCATGATCGCCGCATTCCTGCCCCTGACGGCAGGAACCGCGGCGGCGGAAACGACCTCGGAATCGGTTATAACGGATTATTTGCCGACGATTTATGAGACCATTGATGCAAACGGTTTCAAGCATCCGGGTGTCGGACTAACCAAGGAATTACTCGAGAATTTGCAAACGCAGGTACGGGCGCAAAAGGAGCCTTGGAAAACCTATTTCGACCAGTTGGTCGCTTCGGTTGACCCATGGGGAACCCCGCTTGCGACTAAGACGGTCTCGTCGAGATTTTCCAACGGCTCTTTTAGCAGCCAAGGCTTTAACGAAAGATTCGTTTGGGATGGCTTAACAGCGTACACTCAGACTCTTATGTATGTGATAACAGGCGATGAGGTTTATCGGGCAAATGCCATGCGTATTATCCGCAACTGGGAGCAGATGGACCCTGCGAATTACGCATATTTTACCGATGCGCACATTCACACGGGTGTCCCTCTGTACCGGATGGTTACCGCCGCGGAGATCATGAGGTACACCAGTACGCAGACACCGGAACTGGAATGGACCGACCAGGATACGGCCGATTTAACGAATAATTTGATCGTTCCGGTCACCGAAACGTTCAATCATACGAATTACCGCTTCATGAATCAGCATCTTTATCCGTTGATCGGAGCGATATCGGGTTATATCTTCACCGGTAATGTCGAGCGGTATCACGAGGCAGTCGAGTGGTTCACGGTCAACAAGACCACTGTGGATCAGCACGTGAACGGTTCGATTAAGAGACTGTTCCGGTTGGTCGATACGAATGCGGCGACAGGCGAGAAGGTGGATAACCCGCAGGTGCAGATTACGGAGATGGGCAGGGACCAGGCCCACAGCACCGGCGACGTCATCAATGTCTCCATTATATCGCGTCTGTTGCAGGCCCAGGGAACCAAGGTGGATCCGGTAGACGGCACGGTTTCCACTGCGGAGAATGCGGTTACCTCGTACGATTTTCTCGGCAAGCGCATTCTGGCAGGCACCGACTATTTTGCCCGGTATATGAACGGATATGATACGCCTTGGATCCCGACAGAAGCGCGTACGCGCGAGGATGGCAGTCCAGTCATTTACCAGGTATTGAGCAACGAATATCACGGAAGAATCGGCGGCAATGCCTACGATCTATATTATTACTATAAATATGAGCAAGGATTGGACATGGAGCAAGTTGCTCCGTACTTCGCCGAGATGTTCAAAAAGAGGACGAATTACTGGTGGGCATCACGGGATTCCGGAGGGGAATATTGGCTGTACATCCCCAAGGAAGCCGAGGCCGAGGGAACGGCAAATCTCCCGAAGGTTAACTCGAACCCGAATTGGAAAGAGATCGAGGATCGGTTCACCAACTTGGACGGCAACTCGACCGCCATGCAAGAGGGCGATGTTTCCTTCGTCCGCACTACGGCCACAGAATCCGGCAGCAAAATCGCTTTGGTTCAATCCGAAAGCAGTACGAGAGTGATCGGATACAAGATCCGGACGAACGGTGCGGCGAAGCTGGAAGCCTTCGGCGAAACGATCACGTTGCCGGATACCCAGGGGCAATGGAGATATGTATATTATAATCTCCCGAATAACCGTACGCTCTGGACCATGATTTATTTCACGTTTATAGGCAACGGAACGACGGTCGATATCGACCATATCAATGTCAACGCGGCGAATGAACTGACGCCGCCGGTGTTTAAAGAAGGAAATACCGCTTTGAAACTGTTTGCCTATACAGGGTCCGAGGCGACACTCCATTATGATTTCTCGGCAACGGACGCAGGCCCGTCCGATGTTGTGACCTATCGGATCGTCAATCTGCCCGAAGGCGCCGTGTTCGATACAAGCAGCGGTGCATTTGACTGGAAACCGACACAAGCCGGAACGTATTCCTTCGTCGTGGTAGCTTCCGACGGCACGACGGTATCGACCAGGGATGTCACGGTGACCGTCGCCAATGATCGGCAGTCGGCGGTAGATGCCGTCATTGCGCCCTATGACGCCAATACGGATTATATTTGGGCGACGCTCGATACTTATAAACAAGCATACGACGACACCATGAGCGTCATAAACACCGCAACGGAGGGTGACTTCTATCAGAAGCTGGCGACTCTGAATAACGCCGTGCAAGGACTTCAGTTAACCACGCCGTTGCACTACGACGGCAGCATTTATTATCAGGATATGTTCTTATCCTCCGGCTTCAACACGAGTACTTTTCTGGACAATGTCACGAGTACGTTCGGTAATCAAAGGATTAATATGGGGGTTCATATGGACTTAGGGCCCAATTTCCGGGTTTCGGCTAGTAGCTTCCAGATTCAGGCACGGGCCGGTTTTCCTGAACGCGGCGGCGGCATAACCATGTTCGGATCCAACGACCAAGTAAACTGGACCCGGTTAACGCCGGGAGTGACCCCTGTGTCAGCTGAGATGCACACGTTGACGGTGTCGCCGGAACTCCAGAATGAGCAATTCCGTTTTCTGAAGATCGAAATGATTGATAAGCCGTACGACGCTCCTTGGCCTGAATTGTCCGAGTTCCGGATCTTCGGGAAGCGTCACGAGGTCATCAACAAGATCGCATCGGTCTCCATCGGTTCAGATCAGGCCTTCGGAGGGCGGATTATCCTGGGAGACACAGCGAAATTATCCTTCCAATCTACGGAAGTCATTCAGAATGTGAACGTTACGATTCAGGGAGCACCCGCGACCGTCCATTCGGAGGATGGCCTGAATTGGACAGCCGAAGCGGTTATGGGATCGGGTGCGTCGCCAGGTCCGTTGACATTTAAACTCAATTATCAGACGGCGGAAGGTATGGATGCCCCGGCAACATTGTTCATAACCGACGGGTCACGCTTGATACTGGTGGATGAATCGGACGTGATCCGCGATGTGACGTCAATCACTGAAGTGACCGATTCCTCCGGCAGATCGCCGGCAGATGCTATCGCAGTGGCGAACAGGTTGTTCGACTACAATACGAGTACGGGAACCGATTACCGCTTGAACGGAAGCGGTGCCGGAGCATGGGTTCAATTTGACTTCGGGCAAGGCGGTTATGCGAAATTGTCCTATGTGGAGCTGTTGGCAAGACAAGACGGTTACTATCACAGAATTGGTGGAACGGTCATTCAGGGCTCTAACGACAATGAGACATGGAAGACCCTCTCCACAGGAGCGGTCTCCACGCTGAACTGGCAGTTCTTGTCGATTAGCGACAAGACCCCTTACCGGTATATCCGCATTACCAATGGGAATAACTGGTTCGGAAATATGAACGAAGTGAGATTTCACGGAACGTCCAAGGTGTTGACGAAGATCAACTCGGTGTCTATCAGCTCAGATCAAGCCATGCTCGACCGGATTGAAACCGGCGATACGGTGAAATTGGCTTTCACTTCGATAGAACCGATCCATACGGTCAACGTGAAGATTCAGGGCGAAGATGCGATGGTCAATTCAGAAGACAATATCAACTGGACGGCGGAAGCGGTGATGGGTTCCCATGCAGCTCCGGGACCGGTGAATTTCAGCATCAATTACCAAACGTCCGAAGGGTTGGACGCGCCGGCAAAAACATCTACTACCGACGGATCTTCCTTGAACCTGGCCGATCAATCGGACTTAATCAACGGTGTGACGTCAATAACGGATGTGACTGATTCCTACGGCAGATCGCCGTCGGATGCGATTTCAGTGGCGAACAATTTGTTCGATAACGATCCGAGTACAGGAACCGATTACCGCTTGAACGGCAGCGGAGCCGGGGCGTGGGTCAAATTTGACTTCCGAGGCTCTAAAGCGAAATTGAAGTATGTGGAGCTTCTGGCAAGGCAAGACGGATACTACACCAGGATCAAGGGTGCAGTTATTCAGGGCTCTAACGACAATTCGAACTGGATGACGCTCTCCTCGTTAGCGGTATCTACGCAGGACTGGCAGACTTTGACGATTAACGATGATACCTCTTACCGGTATATCCGGATTGTCAATGGGAACGCCTGGTTCGGGAATATGGCCGAAGTGAGATTCCACGGCGATCTGAAGTATAATGCTGATTACTTTGAATCCATCGCGCTGGCGCCGGACGGCTATACCAAAGGCAGCTACTACCTATATATGAAGGAAGTGGCGCGGATCAAAGCGGCCATGAACGAACCGGGTGCAGATACGAGCGGGCTTGCGGCCGAGTTCGATCAGGCCAAGAATATGCTTGTTCCTTATACAATGTCGCTTTATTCGTTTGAAGGGGATGCGAACAATACGTTCGGATCAATCGGCGGTACTGTAACCGGATCGCCTGCATATTCGGCCGGTAAATTCGGGCAAGCCATCGAACTGAACGGCACGAACAGCTATGTGACGCTTCCTCCGGAGCATAACGTGTCCGCAGCCGATCAAATTACGATAGCAACATGGGTGAACTGGAATGGAAGCAGTCAGTGGCAGCGCATCTTCGACTTTGGCAACAACAGGAATCAATACATGTTCCTGACGCCGAGATCGGGCAATAATACGCTGCGTTTCGGAATTAAAAACGGCGGAGGAGAGCAAATCATCCAAACGTCGCAACTGTCTGCCAACGAATGGGTGCATGTTGCAGTGACGCTTGGAGAAGGTTCGTTGAAGCTTTATGTGAACGGCGATCTCAAGGCTGAGAATAACAATATTACGATCAAACCGAGCGATTTCATGCCGAGCAATAACTATATAGGAAAGAGCCAATGGCCTGATCCGTTGTTTAACGGCAAAATTGACGAGTTCCGCATTAAGAACTCCGTCTTGAGCGCTGACGAGATCAAAGCACTTTATAATAATACGTTAACATGGTTAGATCATAGCTTGATCACGCTGCTGCTGGAAGAAGCCGCGGTCGTCAACATCGAGCTTTACACAGGGGAGAGTGTAGAAGCGCTTCAGGCAGTAGTTTCTCAAGCTGAATCGGTCTCTGGAAATCCCGATGCAACCCAGGAAGAGATCGATTCGGTCGCTGACAGCCTGAAGACGGCTCTGGACAGCTTGATCTACAGGATTACGGCGTCCCTTGATCCTGCGGAACCGAATGGTACGAACGGCTGGTATTCGACGGGACCGATTATCATCGCATTGTCGACTTACGGCACAGCGGAATACAGTCTGGATGAAGGCACTACGTGGCAAGAGTACACGACGCCGATCACGTTCGACCAGGAAGGCAAGTATACGTTCAGCTACCGCTCCAGGAACGAGGCGGGAATTGCGGGGGATGTTCAGACGGTTGACGTCAATGTGGATTTGACGACTCCGATCACGACAGCCACCGTATCGCCTGCGGAACCAGACGGACTGAACGGTTGGTACGTGCATCCGGTTACGCTCTCCTTGACTGCGAACGACAATCTCTCGGGCGTGGCCGAGACGGAATATAGTCTGGACGGCGGCAGCACCTGGCAAGCCTATACGGAGCTGGTCATGATCACTCAGGACGGCAAGTATATCGTGAGCTACCGTTCCACGGACGTCGCCGGCAACGTGGAGACGGACAAATCGATCAGCTTTGATCAGGATACGACAGCCCCGACGATTACGGTAACGGGGGTGGTGTATGGTACGTACGTCGATTCGATCAATATCACACCGATCGTTGCGCTTGACGATAATTTATCCGGAGTGGATAGCAGCAAGACAACGGTCACGTTGGATGGGTATGCCATTCAGCCAGGAGAAACCATTCCGTTATATACACTGTCCCTTGGCTCGCACACGCTGATCTCAACCGCAAGCGATTTGGCGGGGAACACAAGCATTGTGACGGTGGCATTCGAGACGACGACCAGCATCGACGCTCTGAAGGAATTAGTCGCACGTTTCGAGAATGCCGGATGGATCGATAACGCAGGCATCGCGAGAAGCCTGCAGAGCAAGTTGAATGAGAATGCATTGAAAGCTTTCGTGAACCATGTGAAGGCGCAAGACGGCAAGCATATCAGCAATCAAGCCGCACTATACTTGCTTCGGGACGCTGAGTATTTGTTGAACAATCAAGAATAATTAGCAAACAAGTATTCATTCCGAGCCGGCACAGGCAGCAAGATGTCAGTGCCGGCTTGGGTTTTTAAGGGGGTGAATAATGAGTGGACGAATAGGAAAATTGGCTTCATCCGTGGTTCTGATCGTATTCGATGGCGACCTTGCACGTTGCGTTCACCTTGGGTAAGGCTGGAATCAGCCGAGGTGAAAAATCAACCCAGCGTGTTAGAAGAAGGAGGATTATTCTAATGAATCATTTCAAGGAATGTAAACGCAGCAAGAAACTGTTACTTGGTATGCTCTGTTTTATGCTGGCCATCACGGGCTTGGCAGGCATTGGCATCCCGACGGCGAAGGCGGATGTATCGCCGTTGATCACGTCGTACAAACCGCAGGTGGTCAACGCCGATATCGAGGCTTCCTATACGGATGCCGACGGAAATATGATTACGGCCACCATCCACCATCCTGGTATTGCCTTGAGACTTGCGGACCTGGACAATATGCGCGACCATGTGAGAGCGGGGGATGAGCCCTGGAACACCGCATTTAGCGCTTTTGCCAGCGACTCTCAATCCAGTAAAGATGCAAGAAAATACTATGAAGCAGGAAATGATATATTCATCAATATTCGCGGCCCTTGGGAGGAGACAGTAAATGGCGTGCTTTACAAAAATCCCAGCGAATATGCAACAACGCGTGGCAATACGGATGCTGAAACTGCTTTTCATCAAGCGATTATGTGGTATATAACCGGCGATGAAGTGTATCGCTCCAAAGCGATGGAAATCATCAGAGATTATTCCAATATAGAGTCTGTTGTCACCCATACGAATTTTCGTCTTGCAACAATGACTTATTTGCTCGCGGCAGCGGCAGAAATCTTGCGCTATTCCGATACACCAACGGCGAGTCTGAAATGGACGGAAATCGATACTCAAAAACTTGTCAATATGATGAATCTAAGTACGGTTGCATATGACGCTCATACGTTTTTCATGAATCAGCATCAGTTTGCCGTTATGGGAACCATGGCGCGAGCGATCTTTACGAATGATCTGGAGCTTTATGCGGAGGCCGTAGAAGCAACAACAGTAAATGCCGCTGGCGATGACGGGGGAAGAAATGGTTCGGTCAAGCAACAGATGCGATGGATGACGAATAATGAAAGGACAGGAGAACCGCTCGACCCGTCGGACTACCATGTGCAGTTTGTAGAAATGGGACGTGATGCGGGACATACGTACGGCAATATCGGCGGGCTGTCTACATTGGCACAAACCATCTATGCCCAAGGGACGAAGGTTGACCCGGCAGATGGAACGATGTCTACAGCCGCTAATACGGTGAATGTATTCAATTTCCTGGATGACCGCTTCTTGGAAGGGGTAACTTATGCTCTTAAATATCATCTGGGTTATGAAGTGTTGTGGACGCCTGCACGGGCAAACGAAAACATAGATATTCAATATTTTGATAAGATCAACTCGGACCAAAGGGGCAGAATCGATCCTTACTTAAGTGTGTTGTACAACTATTATAAATATATCGAAGGGCGGGATATGACCCAGGATAAATACAAATACTTGGCCTATGCGTATGAAACGAGAATGCCGGAGGTTGCACTGAAAGATTATCCGCTTGCGACTCTGTTGTACACTCCTGATGCGGCAAAGGCTAACGGATTGAATAACCAGATCATTCTAGGCGGAATAATGGATCTGTCAGCAACGGTGGCGGGCTCGGATTCGATAAGTTTAAGCTGGACGGCTGTATCTGGATCGCTAGGTTACAACATTTATAGATCAACAGAAGAAAATGGGACGTATACAAAGATTACAAGCGAACCGGTTACAACAGCGTCTTATAGCGATACGGGGTTAACTCCAAATACGATCTACTATTACAAGGTCGGTGTAGCCGCCGGATCGACGTCGGGCGTCGTATCGGCAACAACGGGAGGAGACAGCGTTCCGGTTTTCGATGTAAGCAATTATGAGCTTCATGTCAATCATACGCATCAATCTGTACTAAGGGTCATTCATCCGGATCGAAGCAGCCAGGATATTACTAGCCAAGCGAGCTTTACTTCTTCAGACCCGGCCGTGGCAACAGTAAATTCGACGGGTTTTGTGACCGGGATAGGTGTAGGTACAGCTACGATTACCGCCACATATAACGGACAAGCTTATAATGCAACAGTAAAGGTAATCATCGATACCCAATTAATTGCCAGGTATAAAATGGACGAAACAAGCGGAGCTACCGCCGCAGACTCATCGGGAAATGGCAATAATGGGACGTTAAATGGCGGCGCAGCCTGGACGGCAGGTCAAAGCGGCAACGCAGTGGATCTTGACGGAACAGACGACTATATTGCTCTGCCTGCCGGTGTTGTCTCCGGCGCTGACACGGTTACGGTCGCGGCTTGGGTTAATCTGGATACCGTGAGCAACTGGACGCGGATTTTTGATTTCGGTTCCGGAACTTCTACCTTTATGTTCCTCACACCGCAAAATGGATCAAATGGTACAATCCGCTTTGGGATCAAGAGTGGTTCGACTAATCAAAATATTGACGGGACATCGGCACTGGCAACCGGAGGCTGGCATCATGTGGTTGTCACGTTAAATGGTTCAACCGGCACTCTCTACGTTGACGGCAGTGCAGTGGGAAGCAATACCTCGATGACCATCAAACCGTCCGATCTGGGCGCTACTACTCAGAATTGGATCGGTCGCTCCCAATATTCCGATCCGTATCTCGATGGACGAGTGGATGATTTCAGAATCTACAACCGCGCGATAAGTTCATCCGAAGTTGCTAGTGTGATGAACGGAGAATCACTGGTAACCGTGACGACAGCGCCATCGGGAGTAACGGCAGCAACAGCGGATCATAGTTCGATCAACATCAACTGGCCGGCTGTAACGGGAGCTGCGGGCTATCATGTATACATCACTGATTCTTTGGCAGCCAACGCCATTTATACAAAGGCAAATAGTGAACTTATCACAGGAACGACATTTGCCAGCCTGGGATTAAAGGCGAATACAACTTACTACTACAGGGTAACGGCAGTTAATGATGGAGGAGAATCAAGTGTTTCCGCTACGGTTTCGGCAACAACAGCATATTTGCAAGATTCCAGTCTGATTGCTTGGTATAAATTAGATGAAACCGGCGGGACAACAGCCGCAGACTCGTCAGGGCACGGCAATAACGGCATCATCCATGGCGGTGCGAATACAACGTGGACAACAGGCCAATACGGCAATGCCATTAACTTTGGCGGAGCGAACACGAATGCGGCTTACGTGGCGCTGCCCGGCAATCTTGTCGACAATATAAGTGATATGACATTTACAGCATGGGTAAATTCCAGCAATACGAATGATTATACCAGCTTGTTTACCACAGCGCCGTCAGCCGCTTCATCCCCGACGAAATATATGATGTTCCAGCCTAGAGGAAGCCGATTTGTAATGACAAACAGTGGACCTTTAGGGGAACAGAATATCGCGCAAGGCAGTAATTTGACGGCCAATACATGGAAGCATATTGCGGTAACGTTATCCGGCAATACCGGTACCTTGTATATTGACGGAGCAGAGGTTGCAAGCAATACAAACATGACGCTGAAGCCTTCGGATTTAGCGCCGACCACCAGCGGGAATTTTATAGGGAAGTCGGCATGGACCGGAGACAAATATGTTAAAGGACAGGTTGACGATGTCCGAATCTATAGCCGTGCCTTAAGCGCATCGGAAGTGTCAGGTGTGTTGAACGGGGCATCGCTGCCAGGAAACCTCTTTACGGCCAATCAGGATATTGGAACGGTAGGGAATACGGGAAGTTCGAGTTATAATGGCAGTCAATATGTCATGGAGGGCTCCGGAGCCGACATCTGGGGTACATCCGACGCTTTCCAGTATAACTATATTCAAATGAGCGGAGATCAAACCATCATTGCCCGCGTTAACAGTCAGACGAATACGAATGTATGGGCCAAGGCGGGGTTGATGTTCCGGGAATCACTAAGCGCGAATGCAAAGAATGCGTTCGTTACGATAACTCCCGGCAATGGAGCAGCGTTCCAATACCGTGCATCTACAGGCGGGACATCGTCCACTGTAATTTCAAGCGGTAAGGCCGCGCCTTATTGGTTGAAACTGGTTCGTTCCGGAAACACCTTCACCGGCTTCGCATCGCCGGATGGAACGAACTGGACGCAGCTCGGATCCGCGGCAATAACGATGTCAAGCACAGTCTATGTCGGGTTGGCTGTGACATCGCACGATAACACGAAGCTGAGCACAGCAAGCTTCGATAATGTCACGATTCAACGGATCACGAGTGGAGCAACTTATAAACTGAAAGCCCGCCACAGCGACATGCTGGCTGGCGTTAGCGGGAATTCTACTGCAAACGGTGCTTATGTCGTGCAGCAAACCGATACCGGGAGCACGGCCCAGTTGTGGACGATTACCGATCTTGGCAACGGTTATTACAAGATGATCAATGTAAACAGCGGCAAGTCCCTGGATGTGTCAGGCGCTTCCACAGCAGACGGCGCAAGGCTGCTCCAATGGCCATATGGCGGCTCCAACAATCAACAATGGCAGATTATCGGTATAGCCAACGGGGCGTATAAGCTGATCGCACGCCATAGCGGCAAAGCGATGGAGGTCGATGGCGCCTCTACTGCAGATGGGGCGACCATACAACAGTGGACGGATACCGGAGCGAACAATCAACAATGGTATTTGATTAAGCAGTAGCAAGATATTGAAGAGTAGAGAATTAAAGTTACATCTGTTTCCAACGGAACTATATGGGGGAGGGCAAACGTTTCATGCAAAGTCTTTTCAAGAACATTTTTATAAGTCAGTTGGGGGATATGTCATTCGGACCGGTGAAGGGTACGGTGGCGCTTGCGGCAGAGGATACATCCTCGAGCGGTTATTTGGATAGGATCGTTTTGGGCAATGTGGAGTCTGAGAACGTTCATAATTTTAAAGGAGAATTTACGACCGTCATCACGGGTCTTATCGGCGAGCTTGGCAGGGTTTCGAATCCGAGGCTTCCGATCCAAGGACAGGGCGGAGACTTGACGTTCACGATGAAGGTCGACCCGTATTCGCGCAATTACTTCACTGTAAAATTTTCAGGTGAAGAAGCGTCCTCTATCAGCATGGTCAATATCAACGGTGAGCAAATCGGATATATAAGTTATGGGGACTATGAAGCTATTAATAGGGGCTGGACACTGCCGAATCGCTTTTTTTACAATACGATTATGCTTCCTTTGGAATCAACGGTTGGGAGAGAATCTGTCGAGATCACGATTAAATCGTTTAATCCGTGGGGCGATATGACAACCGATTCAAGGGGCTATTATAACGCCTACACGCATACGCAATCCTATATTAACATAGATGGTGAGAAACAGGGCTATAAACTCAAGTCCGATCAGAATCCGAATACATTGCTCACGCCGGATCTGAAGGATGAAGAGAAGCAGTCTCTGATCGACAATTACATGCAAGGCCATATCAACTTTTTCAACGGATTATCAAATATAGTGGATTCAAGCACTGGAGGCAAGTTGTCAATCGTCCGTTATCAGGACGAACTGAAGTTTTACGCGAACGTCCTAGAATACAGTTGGTCTTCGGCGAAGATGCCAGAAGAGAAAAAGGCGGCGCTTGAGCGTATCTTCAAAACGATCGACAACCATGTCAAAGATTATTATAGCAATACGAGATTGGTGCTGCGCGGCGGGCATCAAGGCGACTGGGGTGGCTACTACGGCGCACTCGGCGAAGCACTGTACATTGTCGAGAACCTGATCAAGGACGAGACGATTTATGGGGAAGCGGCGTTCAACGCGTTTTTGGATGAGCCGTTCGCCACCGGAACGGTCGAAGGCGAGTTCTCACTGGCGGGCGTGGACTGGAACGGCGGCGAACTGACGCGACGCGAAGCGTGGGAACGCGTGCTGAAGGCGAACTTCGACTTTGCCCGCGCACGGCTTTCTTATATCTATAACCAGGTGTACTATACGTATGAAGGCGCTTGGAAAGCTCATGAAGGGTTGCGCATCATTGGCTCAAGCTTCTACGAAGGCAAAAAGCGGAGCCATCAAGTCCTGCTTGAAGCTTTGGGGATAAGACCATTCCTGGGTGAAGAAGTGCTTGTCGGTCCGAACGGTGAAGAATTAGATCTGTATCATTCGCTGTTCCATCATGACGGGCAGGCACAGTTCACGAACGATTTCATCCATATTGTCGGCAAAGGGTTTGCCAAGAGCAAGTTTGATGCGGAAGGCAACGTTGTTAGAAGGCTGCCTTATGGGAAGCATTACACCGGCTTGACGGAGGCGGGACTTACAAGGGAAAACGGTTATGTAGCCAATTACGGTGAGGCCGCCAACTATCTTTTGACTTACTTCTATAAAACGTTGAACCACACCGGTGACGAGGAAATGAATGACGAAATACTGAAAGCGGCATTAAAATCGATCCACGCCCGCGGATTTGTCCGTTATTCGTCACTAACTGATGACGGAAAAAGAGTGATGAGTGCGGAGCAAGTCACGGACGAGCGAAATCAGGGGATAAATGGACTCCACGCTTATGGCGCGAGAGTGGCTCATGGAATGGGAATGCAGTTTGCATCCTTGGAAATGGAGATGGCTCAGAACGAGCCAAAATACAGCGGTCCGGAGTGGGACGAGCACTGGCAGTACGCAAGAGAAGCGGTAGGTTTCGTACAGCAGCAGCTTGCAGATCACCAGCTGTTGCATACGGGAGACTTCGGAAGTAGAATTTCGATGAGCCGACCGGATTACCGCTTGGCGGAAACCTATAATTACGTGACCTCCGATCGGGCCAATTACAGTCGGTTTGACGGCAATATTCTGGCTGGGGTTGTACTTCCGCATTCGGATTTCGATTACTACAAACCAGAAGAAATTGCCGCGCTCGGAGTCAATCCGGCTGATTATGAGCAATTTGCATGGGCGGATATCGACAATATGTACGTATCGATAAAAGATGGTGATTTCAGAATGTTCGGCTCGCTGTCTTACCGAAATCGCGGTATGGCAAGCAACGGACGGCTCCGTGTGATGAAAGACAGCTACGACCATATCGTTCAGATCGCGACCAACAACAAGTTCCGCTATGAAGATTACTGCTTGCGGTCGCCCTACATCGACTGGGATTTTCAGCCTAAGAGGGAGAACAATTGGAGCGGAGCGCCGCAGGCGCTGGCAGGTGAAGCCTTGCCAGCTTCTTATCAGCCGGGTGTCGGAACGGTGAACCGCGATAACTTTGAAGTGGACAATCCTTACTCCGGTTATCCGGAATTACAGACTTCAAGATACGGTAAATACTTTATCATATTCAACACGACTCGCGATGAATACGGCAATAAACAGACGTTTGACGTTGAATTGCCGGCCGACTTTACCGGAACCGCGGTGCTCGATCTCGTGTCGGAGACGAACGTTCCGGTCGTGAACGGCAAAGTGACCGTTTCACCAAAAAACGCGATGGTGCTGAAATTAATGTCGGATATGGAGCTTGCTCCGAAGCCGTTCCACGTCGATTTCGTCAATGCGCTTGCGGGCAACGACTACGTGGGCATCTCCTGGAAAACGACCTCGGGCGGGCAATCCTACACGATAAAGCGTGCGGAAACGGAAGACGGTCCGTATGAGACGATCGTAACGGGTGTAACAAGCAATTATTATAAAGATACAACGGTTCAAAACGGGAAAGTTTACTATTACAAAGTCGCCGCAGTGAACGAGAACGGTGCGGGTTGGGATTCGTACCGTGCGAAGGCCGACTTGACGGTGCCTGTGTCCGGCGTTGCCGGCACGGCGTGGCGCGATGACCGCATCGGAGGAACGTCAGGCAGCGCTGTGATCGACGGTTCGTCTATTGCGATCGACTCTGTGGGCGGAGCAGGTTTCGGCGAAGGCGACGACTACAACATTTACAAGCGGAATATTATCGATTCGCTGCACTATGTTAGCAGAGTGGGCGCCGGCAACAGCTCGATCAGCGCGAAAATCGACAGCGCGTCGGGAGAAGCGAGCGGCATCATGATGCGCGATCGGCTCACGGCCGACAAATCTCGCTATATCTATTTCGGCGCGGACGAGAACGGCAGCCTTGTGCTGCAAGACCGTACGCGGATCTCCATCGTACAGTGGTCGGGTGAGGTAGTAAGTCCGAAAAAAGCAAAGATTGAAGGCTATACCGCGGCGGAGTATCCGTACGTCAAACTGATGCGCGATCATGATTCGCAGACCGTGTACGCATTCGTATCCAGGGACGGAACGAACTGGAAATATGTAACCATGATGTCTACATTGCTGCCTTATGCATACTATACCGGAGTTGCCTCATCCGATCAGGCGCAGTTCAGCGAAGTCACGATAACGGAAACGCCGCAAGGCAGCATCACTCCGTTCGTGGCCAAAGTGCAGGATCAGGCGACGCTGCACTGGAATAAGCCGAAACAAGCTTCCTGGTTCCATCTATACCGCACGACGGATGAAGCGGCGGGTCAGATAGATCTGGAATTGAAGCCGGGTACGGCGGAGCCGGTAGACGGTTCCCCATGGACGCTCGTTCTCACAGGTACGAGAGCGACTTCGTACCAGGAGTCCAACCTGCGGCACGGCAGTGTGTATTACAGAATTTTACCGGTTCACGCTGACGGATCGCCCCAACCGTTCAATACATGTCCCTGACGCCGAGATCGGGCAATAATATGCTGCGTTTCGGAGTCATCGTAAAAATGATTCAACGCATAACAAACTGTTGGTGCTGTTTAAAGAGGCGAAAATCAATGTCGTGCTGGACAGCGACTTTCAGTCGCAATCCCAGCCTACCTACTTTAGTAGGTAGGCGTTGAGTCCTATCTGATTATTAGGAAAGATGATGTCCCACTACTATAGAACAAGACATAGGAGGATTCGAGCAAATGGCGATTCATTTCGACGAACAGAGCCGAATATTTCACTTAACGACCCAAAATACCAGCTATGTGCTGCAAATTGTGCGGGACGGATATGTGGCGCATCGTTATTGGGGCAAGAAAGTTAACAGGTTTCGGGATTCCAGGCCGTTTTTATTTGTGGGCCGTGCACTATCGCCTAACCCGGACGGGGATTGGAAGTTTTCGTTGGATATGCTGCCGCAGGAGTATCCGGGCTTCGGTACGGGCGATTTCCGCACGCCGGCGTTTCAGATTAAACAGGAGGACGGCTCGACGACATGCGATTTTCGGTTTCATTCCTACCGGATCGTGGAAGGGAAGCCAAAGCTGGAAGGACTTCCCGCCACATATACGGAAAACGATAATGAAGCCGAAACGCTTGAAATCGAGCTTAGGGACAAGCTGCTGAATATCAGCATGATTCTTTCATATTCGGTTTTCGATAAATGGGATGCGATAACGCGTTCCGTCAAGTTCGTCAACAAGGACCGGCAAAAGGTGAAGCTGTTGCGTGCGGCAAGCCTAAGCCTCGATTTTGACGATGCGGACTATGACATGCTTCATCTCTCCGGCGCGTGGGCGAACGAGAGGAATATGTACCGGAGGCCGTTGTTCCAAGGCAACCAGTCCGTCGAGAGTAAGCGAGGGGCCAGCAGCCCGCAGCATAATCCGTTTGTTGCGCTCATGCGGAAGGATGCCAGTGAACATGCAGGTGAAGTGTATGGCTTCAATCTCGTCTATAGCGGGAACTTTATCGCGAACGTGGAAGTGGATCAATACGATACGACGCGTGTCATTATGGGGATTAACCCGTTTGACTTCTCCTGGCTGCTGGAGCCGGGCGAGGCTTTCCAGACGCCGGAGGCGGTTATGGTTTATTCCGATGAGGGGCTTGGCGGCATGTCCCGAATCTATCACCGGCTCTACCGCTCCCGTTTGTGCAGAGGAGAGTATCGGGACAAGGAGCGGCCTGTGCTCGTCAACAACTGGGAGGGGACTTACTTTGACTTCACTGCGGACAAGATCGAGCAGATCGCTGCCAAGGGAAGTGAGCTTGGTATCGAGCTGCTGGTACTGGACGACGGTTGGTTCGGTAAACGCAACAATGACAAAAGCTCGCTAGGCGATTGGTTCGTCAACCGGGAGAAGCTTCCGGGCGGTCTCGGCGATCTGGCGGAACGGATCAATAAGCTTGGCTTGCAGTTCGGGTTATGGTTCGAGCCGGAGATGGTTTCCGAGGACAGTGAGCTATATCGGCGACATCCTGATTGGTGCATCCATGTCGAGGGCCGACGCCGCACGTTGAGCCGAAGCCAGCTGATTCTCGATTTTTCGCGGCAGGAAGTATGCGATGCGATCGTGGAGCAGTTGTCGGACATCCTAGGGAGTACGCCGATCGTATACGTGAAGTGGGATATGAATCGGCATATGACCGAGATCGGCTCCGCCGCGCTTCCACCGGAACGCCAACGCGAGACGGCTCACCGGTATATGCTGGGAGTCTATCAGGTGATGGAACGGCTGACCACAGCGTTCCCGCATGTGCTGTTCGAAAGCTGCTCCAGCGGCGGCGGCCGGTTCGATCCCGGCATCTTGTACTATATGCCGCAGACATGGGCCAGCGACAATACGGATGCGATCAGCAGACTGAAGATCCAATACGGGACCAGCATCGTCTACCCGGTCAGCACGATCGGAGCACATGTGTCGGATGTTCCGAATCACATGCTCGGGCGGGTGTCGTCGCTGGAGACGCGGGGGAACGTAGCATTTTTTGGCGCATTCGGCTACGAGCTGGACTTGACCCGGTTCACCGAACAGGAGATGGAGATCGCCAAAGGACAAGTCGCATGGTTTAAGGAAGTACGGAAATTGATCCAATTCGGCGACTTGTATCGTCTGCTTAGTCCGTTCGAGGGGAACGAAGCTGCATGGATGATCGTATCAGAGAATCGTTGCGAAGCCATCGTCTTCTACTGCAAGGTGTTAGCGCAGCCAAATTCGGGCTTCCTTTCGGTACGGCTGCAAGGGCTCGACTTGGAGGCCGATTATGAGATGGTCGGATGCGAAGAAGTGTTCGGCGGCGACGAACTGATGGCGGTTGGGCTTCGCGTGCCGTTGAAGCTGATGCGTGGAGATTTCACGAGCCATGTATGGCGGCTGCGGAAGGTGAACTAATCAAGTGATGAATGTGATGAAACCGTGAGTGTTCCATTGACGCTTTCGGTTTTACCGTTTTTTATACCGGATCACGATATCATTTCGGGGGTGCAAGAACTTCGCGCTTATAATCGTGAAAGCTGGGCTTTGGGTCGAACGTTTGATAAGATGAACGGGGTGCGCTCAAGCGTCTTACTGATAGTGCTGGCGCAAGTAAGACTTCGTCCGCTCAGCCAGCCTCATTTCACTCTAAGGAGGGCATTATTATGACAGTACAACATTGCAATTATTCCGGTTATCTATTGGTGCATTTTATCGGGGAACAGCCTGATGGCGAGCAGGTCTATTACTCCTACAGCGAGGACGGTCTGCATTGGAAAGATCTGAATGCCGGCTTGCCGGTTCTGCGTTCCGAATTAGGGGAAAAGGGGGTGAGGGATCCGTTTATCGTGCGCTCGCCCAAGGAGGACAAGTTTTATCTGATCGCCACGGATCTCCGCATTGCAAACGGAAAAGGCTGGTCTGCTGCATCGACTTCCGGAAGCCGAGATATGATCGTATGGGAGTCCGCTGACCTGGTGCATTGGTCTTCTCCGTGGGCGGTCACACTTGGCGTACCGGGTGCCGGCTGCGTGTGGGCGCCGGAAGCCGTATATGACGAAGCTTCGGACAATTTCTTGGTGTTCTGGGCTTCCGCGACACAGGAGCCGCAGGAAATAGAGCGGAAACAAAAAATCTATAGTGCCCGTACCAGGGATTTTTGCAGCTTTACAGAGCCTGAAATATATATCGAGCGGGAAAATCACATCATTGACACGACAGTTATTGCCCACAACGGTGCCTACTACCGTTATTCCAAGGATGAAACGACCAAGAATATCCGGGCCGAAAAAGGTACATCGCTGGAAAAAGACTCATTTTCCCATCTGCATGCTCCGGTTTTGGAGGCATTGTCAGGTGTGGAAGGCCCGCAAATTTACAAGTTCAACGACCGGGAGGAGTGGTGTCTTATTGTAGACCGCTTCGCGGAAGGGAAGGGATACCTTCCCCTCCTGATTTCCGACCTTGAGAGCGGGGAATTCCGGGTTTTGCCGGAAGGGTCGTTCGATTTGGGGACAACCAAGAAACGCCACGGCGGAATCCTCCCAACAACCGCTGAAGAATGCAGCCGACTTCTGGCGGCGTTCGGCGATGGCCATCAGGTTGGGTTGATGCAGAAGGTGCGGCCGTAGCGCTTGTTGCAAAGCCTAATTTTATTTATAAATCCAATATGCCTACAAAATGTGATCTGGATAAAGTAACCCACCGCCTGTCTTGAACTGTACCACGAAAGATAGACACTTTGTAAAAAGTGCCCTTCTTTCGTGTTACTTTCGTTTTTCTGGCAGCGTACTGGTCATCAGGCACCACCAACTTGGTCTTTCCAATACGTATTTGCCGTTCGCGCTGGCATGGGGGACATTCTGCGGCTAGTACTTTCAATCTTCTCGCAAACTTTCTCCCATGCTTCCTCTGTCCATTGAATGGCCTTCCATTCCATTTAGCTCACGTCTTTTTCAAGTTCATCTTGCGTTCCTTTAATAACTTCCACCTCATACGGCTCTAACTGCAGACTGCTCTCGTAATTTCTGCCCGTCAATATGCCTTGCCCTGGTGCGGGAACGGTTACGTGCTGTCTGGAAGATGTCGTATTCACATACATCATAAAGTTGCCGACCTGCCGCGCAGCCACACCTTTCGGTGTTTCCGGTCCCTTATATATTTGAAGCTTCGCATAAAAATGGTTCAACAACGATTGCATGAGATTCAATTGCGCAGGAACCGCTACATAGACCGCTTGACCCTTACCGTATGTGTTGACGGTTACTGCAGGCAGCTCACTTTCCAAATGTCCGCCGTGCCAGACTCCAGGATTTCATAATATGTAATCGGAATATCCAGCATATAATCCGCAATCCTGATTTTTGGGTTTTCACGTCGAAGGTCCATTTTTTGCTTCTGAAGTCCGCCTTCATTCGTATCGGTATGATGGTATACCGGACGTTCGAATGCGTTGGCGCTGATGCCGAACACATTACTGAGCATTCCAGGCATGGTTGTGCCGAATACGCGGTTGTGCTCGTCTACCTTGGCTGAGTAAGCCGTCATGATGACCGTTCCGCCTTGCTCCACGAAATGTCTGATGGATTCGGCGGAAGCTTCGTCCATGACGCAATGACCGGGAACAAGCAGAAGCTTGTAATTCTTCTCGATTTTACGGAGGTCCACGTTTTGGTCTTCCGGATACTCCAGGGTAAAATCCGATCCCCGGTATATCGAAGATCTCCCGATATCCTGTCAAATAGTTAAAACCGAGCACAGGATTTTCACCCCAGTGATTGGTCGTTTCCCGTGCTTTCGGTGCATAGTTCCGGACAATCTCGCTTAATCCGACGAGATAGGAAATCTGCTCATCCGAGAAAAACCGCCACATATCCAGCATCCTCTCCGGAGCTCCGTTCAATTGTCCGGAAACGGGAAACTCGACATCTTCGAAGCTGTTCAGTTTGCGAGACCATCTGGCGAATTTATATGCATATCCCTGAAATACCGGATGACCCACATCCTCCATATATCGATGGACCGCATGTAACCGATTCCGGTTTCTGTCGGCGAGCGTTATGACGGGATATTTGTTGTGGAGCCAGGTAGGTGCCGGGCGGGTGGCGATGTCAAGAACGACCTTATAAATCATTTCTATCACCTCAAAAATAAGTAGTCCAACATGAGGGGACGTGAAAGTCCCCTCATCGGTTGCCTGGCCGATCGACATCATTACATACACCGTTCATCATAGCTCGCTATCGCGATATATCAGGAGATACACTCGTGAATTATTGCCCATTGTGCATAATTGCCCAATGTGCAATAATTTATATGTGTTAATTACTTTTGGATTATCATCCTACTGGAAGAGAGGTGCACGCATAGGCGATGAATAAACAAAGCTTACGTGATATGAAAAAGGAGGCGACCGCACATGCGCTGGCACACGCAGCGTTCGAGCTGGCGCTTGAACGCGGTTTGGATGGTTTCGTCGTCGATGATATCGTGCAACGGGCCGGTTACTCGAGAAGAACGTTTGCAAACTACTACTCCTGCAAGGAAGAAGCGGTGGCTGCGGCTGCTGTAAGCTATAAGAACGTCCATGAAGCTGAGGATTTGATTGCAGGTATGCCTGAAAATTTACCTCCTGTTGATATCCTGTATCAATTGATGAAAATGCAGCTTGCGGCGGAGACACTTTGGAAATTGCGTGAGCTCGTGTCACTTTCGAAGCGTCACCCGACACTTGAGCCATACATCCTCAAAGTTCACCACAGTTTGCAAATTGGGGCTCAGGAAACATTGAGCAACTTATCCCATGGACGTTACCCCGACGGGTACACCCATCTTCTCGCCGGCGCTGTTTACGGGGCCGTTCTGCCTTTACTTGACGGCAACTTCAACGTACTCCCACCGGGTCAATCGGCGACCGAATCCTCGGGGGCTATGACATTCGATCAATATGTGGACACGATGTTCGGTTATTTGAGAAAAGGCTTCTAATGACTGCCACCACATTATTCCAATACAAAGGAGAATCAACCCTTTATGTCAACATTCCTGTACAAAGTGGGCAAATCAGCCTACGAGAAACCATGGTATTTCACCATCAGCTGGATCGTGATCCTCGGGATTGTTCTCGCCATGCTTGGCGTAAACGGTATACATGTCAGTTCCGAAATGAAAATCGAGGGCACTGAATCGCAGAAAGTATTGGATCAATTGGCAGAAGAGCTACCAGAAGCATCTGGCGGTCAAGCCAGTGTTGTGTTCACGGCTCCCAATGGCGAACGTTTGGACACACCAGAACGGTTAACTTCGATCAACAAGGCCGTTAACGAAGTTTATAGCCTTGACTATATGATTAACCCCGCCAAATTGGCAACGGAATCCAGCACAGCGCCTTCCGGAAACACCCATGGGGATGGAACTCAGCAAGCAACAACGGCCGAAATGCCTCCCTATGGCCCTCTGATGGTCAATGGCGTTCCGGTGCCAGGTGTGATGCTCTCCTCCGCCGGCGGCGTTGCCCTCTTCCAATTTCAATTCACCGTTCAGCAGATGTCATTACCCAATTCCATCACGGAGTCCATAATCAAAGCCGTCATGGAAGTTGAGCAGGATGGTTCCGGCATTACAGCATTACCTAGCGACTCGCTTAGTACCAAGCCTTCAGGTCATTCGACTGAAGTTATCGGACTTATCGTAGCCTTCGTTGTACTTTTACTGACGCTCGGCTCGGTTGTTGCCGCAGGTCTGCCACTTTTGACTGCAATCCTTGGAGTAGGCATAAGCGTGGGAGGAGCTTTTGCGATCTCGAGCTTCATCAATATGAGTGACATCACACCCGCCTTGGCGCTCATGGTCGGTCTGGCTGTCGGCATCGACTACTCCCTATTCATCGTGAACCGTCAACGCCGCATGATTCTCGATCAGGGACTGAGCGCGCGTGAAGCTACGAGCAGGGCAGTCGGCACTGCCGGCAGCGCGGTATTATTTGCAGGCTTGACGGTCATTATTGCCTTGTGCGGCATGCTCGTGATTGGAATTGAGTTTATGTCAACGATGGCGCTGGTCGCCGCAGCAAGCGTCCTCATCAACGTACTAATAGCCCTGACCCTGCTGCCGGCTCTGCTAGGTTTTATAGGTGAACGTATCTGTTCACCCAAAGCGCGCTTGAAGAGCAGTGGCCATGCGAATGAAGCTCGTCATGGAGTATCGCACCGCTGGGTTAAAGGGGTCTTGAAATATCGTTGGCTCGTCATTATCGGCGTAATCGCGATTCTTGGTGCGGCGGCGATTCCGGTCGCGAATATGGATATGGGCATTCCTTCCGGCGCCACAGCCAACTTGGACACAACGGCAAGGCAGAGTCATGACGCGATTTCAGCTGGTTTCGGGGAGGGCTTCAACGCTCCGCTGCTCCTAGTCGCCGAGCCCAAAGGTTCTTCTAACAAAGTCTCTCCGGAAATGCTGAATAAACTTGTTCAGGACCTCCAAAAGATTGAGAACGTTTCGCTGGTGACACTTATGGGTGTTAACAAATCTGGAGACATGGCTATTATCAATCTCATTCCGAAATCCGGACCGACTGACGCGGAGACCAAAAACCTGGTGCAGGATCTCCGAGCTCCCGATTCGAGCATTGCGCAGACTTACGATGTCACCATTGGCGTTACCGGGTTCACAGCGATCAACATCGATATGTCGTCTAAGCTCGCGGAGGTGTTCCCGCTCTACGTCGGCATTATCGTCATCCTCTCACTGATCATTCTTCTGCTCGTGTTTCGATCGGTGATCGTCCCTATCAAAGCTACGGTCGGCTTCCTTCTCAGTGTGCTCGCCACGTTCGGGATCACCACAGCTGTGTTCCAATGGGGATGGCTCCATTCTCTCTTCGGCTTCGACACCGGCGGTCCGCTGCTGAGCTTTATGCCGATTATGGTCACTGGAATCCTTTACGGGCTGGCGATGGATTATCAGGTCTTCCTCGTCAGTTCCATGCGCGAGTCTTACGTCCATGGGCATCAGGGAACTGAGAGTGTCGTTCGCGGGTACAATCAGGCGAGTCGCGTGGTTGTGGCCGCAGCCTTAATTATGGTATCCGTTTTCGCCGGCTTTATTTTCACCCATGATATCATGATCAAACAGATCGGTTTCGCGCTAGCTGTAGGCATACTTATCGATGCCTTCATCGTCCGTATGATGTTAGTCCCTGCTGTTATGGCGGTGTTCGGAGATAAAGCTTGGTGGCTGCCGAAATGGCTAGACCGTATGTTACCGAACCTCGATGTCGAGGGTGACAAGCTGATCACCGAGCTGAAAGCGAAGGACGGCACCGATGGCCCGCGGAACGCTCTTCCGGCTCTATAATTTATGTCCAATTTTCCACGGGACCCTACGAATAAAAGAAGCGCTCTAGCATCGTCTATAAGAGATGATGTTAACTCATGCCTCTATTTCTAGTGAGTGGTTATGTGTCTAAGTGAAGTAGAAATTCAGAACGGTATTGCCCAGGAGGAATGCCTTCAACTTTCTTGAATGTGCGGGAGAAATTCTGAGAATTGCTATACTGTAGTCTCGTAGCTATATCATTAATATTCAATTCCCCTTCCTCTAGCCACTGCTTAGCCTGTTCAATTCTTAACTTTAAGACTAATTCAGAGAATGTAACGTCCAAGGATTCCTTCAGAGCTTGTTTGGCAAATGAAGCAGAGATTTGCAATGACCTACAGCAGGTCTCCAACTGGAGGTCAGTCTCGAGATGTGATTGTATATGCTCTTGGATATTCGTGATAGTGGATGTAATTCTTAGCTGATGCTGTTTGTCAAGATGATCTACAAGAGGATCTATACAGTATGATTTAAACCAATCAACCCACTCGTCTAAAGAAGCCAGTTCAAGTAGCTCATCGATGGTGGGTTCATTTAAATCCGATAGAGGCTCCACTTGCTTTTGCATGATTCGGTAAATGGATTGCACTGTTTCTACCAGCTTACTTTGGAGCCATTTATAGCTAATAGAGCGATTGCCTTTGAGAGAATACAACTGTTCCACGGATTCAATAGCAAATAGACGGTCACGGCTTCGGATGCCATACAGGATGTCATTTTCCATCTCTCGGATAGGAAACGGGTCTAGGGCAGATTTCTCAGGGGAATCCTCTGCAGCAAAAATCTGATTGTCCCCAGCTATTAGTTTATTATTTATCATTTCTTGTGCTTCTAAATAGCTGATGTTCAAATGGCTTGGTGCAGTCCGCACCTTACTGATGCCAATGGAAACGGTAATTGGAAAATACTCATTAATGAATTGATGAATCGTTGAGGTGACCTGAATGACAATTTGATTTAAGGCATCAGGAGTAGTACCTTTATCGGTTAGTACAGCAGCACACCATCCGTTGTGAGCAATTACAGCATGACCTTTCTGACCGATCACTTCTTTTGCTAGTGTTGCAACAGCATATTCGAAGGTTACTATATCCTTGGACGTATAAGTGCTTTCCATATCCTTTGGACTATCAATACATACACAGAAGCAGCAGTAGGCCCCCTCGTTTAAATTAATACTGTATTCTTCAATTTTTTTTCTATCATCCATTGTTCGGACGCCGTTTTCCAATAATGACAATATAAGTGTATCCTTCATCGTGGGTAACATATCGTTCATTTGCTTTTTGAGATGTTTGCTATGATCAACCACATGCTGTACCTTTCTGAAGAGATTGTCGAATTCATTGTGAGAGTGGCTTATCAAACTGTCGTTTTGATGTTCCTCTAGCAAATATTTTATTCTTGACCATCCCTTCCATAACCAGTGAGAGGAAATAACCGATAATAGAACCGAAATTATAAGCATAACGATGCACATGATCATAATCGCATTCCGCAGCTTATTCAACTGGTAAAGATAATCGTCATCGGATATAGCAAAAGCATAAATCCAATCATTATAAGAAGGTGCTAGATGCATGACAAAATATTTGTTTGACGGAAAAAAAATGATTTCATCTTCTTGCATATTTTGTTTTCGTTGCTTGATTTGAGATACTAAGAGCTCTATAGAAGCTTCGTTGTATGAGCCTCGATTTACGATCATTTCCCCGATTTCATTAATAATGAAGTAATTGCCAATGTTGTTGTCTCGTTGCTCCCCTAGAAAATCATCGAAAATGTGTCGGTTGATATGAAAAATGATATACGCTCCGCGTGTTTGTTGGAATACGGGAAGTTTGCGGACAAAGACAGAAGTGGGTATACCATTAATCTCCATATTGATAAAAGCACTGTCAATATTCATTTCTGAAAATTTTGAGATCACGGCTTGATAGTCAGAATATACGTGGTTCATCGTGTTATTGGTAGCGAACTTATCTTCATTTAACAAGTTATAGATATAAACATTGTCAATGTAATCTAATGATGAATGGATGCGGCGCATGATCGTGATTAAGGTGAGTACATCAATATTGTCTAGCTTGTCTTGCTGACTAAAATTCTTTACCTCTGGAACAGACTCGATCTGAATAACGGCTTGGTCAAGTTGGCGGAAAAAGCTCTCCACACGGTATTTGGTATGGAGAAGTGAGACATTATAGGCCTTAGTGAGTTCTTGTTGGATGGTCTGAGCAACGAACTGGTACACAACAAAAGCCATAAGTAATGTGCTTAATGACGTGATTGTCAGAATAATGGTAAGCGTCTGCAAACGTTTAGAGCCCATAGATGACTTGAGCCTCATTTCATTTATCAAATGTATAAGTCTATTATAAATGATATTAATGAATGAACGTTACTATCAACAGATAATCAATTTGTTAAAAGGTGCATGTTACCGTAAAAGATACATGCTATCATTTTCTATAGAACTTGCAGATGAATGGATTGATTATAGAATTGAAATAAGGAAGAAGCATAATATGAGGGCGTGGGGCAACCCATAAATATGATTGGAGCGAAAGGGGTTAGCACATGCACATGCTAGTAAAGGGACTTGTAAGGAATACCGCAATGCTCTTAATAATTATGGTGTTAATATTCATTACTGCATGCTCGGGTAATAACGGAGGAGCTGCTATTGGTGGGCAAACAACAGACAGTCCAACTACGAAGCAGGCAGATGGTAATGAGAAAGAGACAAAAGCAGATGAGAAAGTCAAATTGAAGTTAGCTTATGGAGTAGGCTGGAGCTCGCCAAGTATGTCACCAAAAGATAATCCAGCATTGAAATATGTTGAAGACAAGCTAGGGGTTGAGTTAGACCTTACGGTGTTGGCTGGTGAGCTTTATGGTGAGAAGTTAAAGGTCATGATTGCTGGAGGTGACATTCCCGATGCATTTAGTTGGGGACTTGATGATTTCGCAGTCAATCTCATTGAATCAGGTGCTGTAGTTCCATTGGATGACTATATTGATCAGTATCCGAATCTAAAAGCACAGAAAGACCTCTATCCAACAAATTATAAGAATAAAAAATGGGCAATCAGTACAGTACGCAATCCAATTGCTGCTTCTGATATTCCTCTGATCCGGATGGATTGGTTGGATAATCTGAAATTAAAACAACCGCATACATTAGAGGAGCTGTATGAAGTTGCTAGAGCATTTACCCATGATGATCCTGATGATAATGGTAAACAGGATACGTATGGGATTCAATTAACCAACAGTATGTTCGGGTGGTCCTTATTGGGCGCGAATGGAATTGAGCACATATTCGGACTACATAATGATTGGGTGAAGGTTGATGGGAAGTATGTGCCTAAAATTGCGACGGATAACTACAAACAGTATCTTACTTGGATGAGTAAAGCCTTTAATGAAGGTCTCATTGACCGTGATTTCGCCGTAACGGACAATCCATTAGCTGAGTCGAAGGTCGTCCGAAAAGGCCAGGCAGGGATATTCTTCCACTATACACCTAGAATTTATGACTTTGAGGCGAACTTCCAAAAAGAACATCCAGAAGCAAGATTATCTGGTTTTGAAGCGGTAAAGGGTCCTAATGGGGACCAGGGAGTCACCGCTAGGGTAAACATGGGCGGTATGTTTATATCTAAGCAGGCAGCTGATAATCCACTTAAACTAAAGAAAATTCTTGAATGGCTTGATTATGGTGCAAGTCAAGAGGGAGGGATATTCTGGAATTATGGTGTGGAAGACATACACTTTACGAAGGACGCTGCAGGAAAGATCGTCCCTGATACTAAGGCGTTCGAGAAGGACATGCCTAGAACATTCACGTTTACCCTTCCTGTCCAGTCCACGGATGAAGTATACGTATTTCCTCAATACACTACAGAAAGTCAAGAAGCAGTTATCAGTGCCCATAAGCTCAATGAGCCTCATATCAAATATAATACAACCTCATATGCGTTCTCAGAGACAAGAACTAAATATGCCAGTGAAATCAGCGATTTTCTCTTAACGAATATGACGCAAACCATCATGGGTGTAAAGTCCGTGGATCAGTGGGATAACGTAGTAGATGAATTTTACCAAAGGTTCGAGGGAGACAAGATGGCAGAAGAAATAACCCAAACCATGGGTGATTAATTAAAAGAAAGGTTATTCGAACGGACTCCTATTGAATCCGTTCGAATACTTTCTCGGAATGGAGCCTTGTTATGTTCCCAATCATTCAAAAAAGTGCGTATCATTCAACAAAGGCGGCCAGAGTTAAATTTAGAGCCCAATTAATAAATAATCGATACTTATATTTACTGGCTTTGCCAGGCATGTGTTATTTTATTTTGTTTCACTATGTGCCTATGTGGGGGATGACCCTAGCCTTTCAGGAATACAATGCATTTTTAGGTTTTTTTGAAAGCGAATGGGTGGGTTTTGATCAATTTAAACGCCTATTCGATCATCCCGACTTTTGGAATATTTTTCGTAATACGATAGCTATCAGCTTGTTGAACGTCGTCTTTTTTTTCCCAGCACCGATCATACTGGCACTCATGCTGAATGAGGTTCGCGCAACCTTTTACAAGAAGAGTATACAAACTGTTTTGTATCTTCCGCATTTTGTATCATGGGTTGTCATATGCTCGATTACGATATCCCTGCTTAACTCAGATGGAGCGATTACCTCATTGTTAAGTCGTTTCGGCTTCCATGACCAACTACTCATGGATAAGTTTTATTTTTGGGGAATTATTACGATCCAAAGCATTTGGAAGGATGCTGGTTGGGGAACGATTATCTTCCTGGCTGCATTGACAGGCATAAATCCTGAGCTGTATGAGGCATCACGAGTAGATGGCGCTAACCGCTGGAAACAGTTGCTGCACATCACCTTGCCTGGTATTATGGGAACCATTGTCATTTTACTTATCCTTCGATTAGGACAAATCATGACACTCTCCTTCGATCAACTCTATATTATGGGTAATCCGATTGTTAAGGATGTTGCAGAAATATTCGATACGTATGTCTATACAACCGGTGTTCTGCAGGGCAATTTTAGCTTTGCTACTGCCGTCGGCCTTTTTAAATCAGTCGTTGGGTTTATTCTAATCATGTCGGTCAACTATATAGCTCGCAAAACTAGCGAAAATGCGTTGTTCTAAGGGGGATTGTAATGCGACATAAAACAAGAGGAGCCCAACTATTCGATATTCTAAATTATACAATTTTAGGATTGTTGGCTTTGCTAATGAGCTTCCCTTTTTGGAACGTGGTAGTAGGGTCGCTATCATCGCCTCATCTGGTGTATGAAGGGCAAATGATGTTGTGGCCTAGGGAGTTTTCCCTAGTTGCCTATAAAACTATTTTTAATACATCAAATTTTATGAGGGTTTTTGAAAATACTGTATTCATTACAGTAGTTGGAACTATTATTAGCATGATACTAACTGTCATGTTAGCTTATACATTGTCAAAGAAGAAAGTGTTTGGTTCTACGTTCATGCTCTTTCTCGTTTTTTTTACGATGCTGTTTCAGGGTGGAATTATTCCAACGTATTTGGTCGTAAAGTCACTGGGCTTGATCAATAGTCTATGGTCGTTAATCTTGCCTAACGCATTAAATGCATTCTATATCATCATCATGGTTAGTTTTTTTCGAGCTATACCTGAAGAACTGGAAGATTCAGCGAAAATTGACGGTTGTAACGATGTCGGGGTATTATTCCGTATTATCGTTCCTACATCGTTGCCTATTATCGCTACCTTAACGCTGTTCTATTCGGTTTCACAATGGAATATGTTCTTCCATGCGGTAATGTTTATCAGTAATCCAGATAATTACACCCTTCAGGTTCTTCTGCGTCAGATTCTTATTATGATGACTTCCGATGCTCTTGACGCTGCATTGTCAGAGGATGTACCAAAGATTGGAGTTACAGTAAAATTAGCGATGATTATTGTATCAAGCGTACCGATCCTGCTAGTATATCCATTCTTGCAAAAATACTTCGCTAAAGGGGTCATGATTGGTTCTATTAAAGGTTAATAGACAAGGACATAGCAAAGTACTTAAATCAAGCATCCTTCCTAATTAAGAGGAAGGATGCTTGATTTTTTGTGTTCATCAGATATGAGACACCACTTAATAGCACCCATTGTTGTTAGTTGCTCAGATTGCTGCCCGTTGTAATGGCAAGATCCTGAAAGTTCTCAACGGACGTGTTCTTCTCATAAAAGTGTGTAACATTGCTTTGAATGCCCTCTCTTGTATAGTACGGATCATCGGGCTGAAGCGGGAATATGACCTTCTCACCTGTAGTTGCAGACTTATAAATGCCTATAATGAGCTCAAGCGTGTTACGGCCGCTAATCCCGTCGATCAATACTGGCGTGCTGGCTTCAATGGCTGTCATAACATCATCGATTTGGCCCGTATGCCCTTCATATTGAACCTCCGGCAAACCGTCATACAATTCCTGGATCTGGGAAGCCAGTTCAATATTAGGTTCTGGGAAGCCATTCGCCATAGAGCTCGATGCAACCAGCTTCCAGGGCGCTGATATCCGTGCCGCTTTACCCTGGAAGATCAGTTGCTGGTCTTCGCCATGATGGACAACCGAACTCGTGATTTGGGCCATACTGCCGTTAGGGAACTTTAATACGGCGATGGAGAGGTCTTCAACCTCGGCATTATCATGGGAAGTATTACTCATGAAGGCTTGCAGCTCGGTTGGACGGTCCATCATCCATAAGAATGCATCAATATGGTGTACGGCGTGATTAAGCGTGCAGCCTCCGCCTTCTTTCTCCCATGTTCCGCGCCACCACAAATCATAGTAGCAGTGGCCGCGCCACCAGAAGGAGTCTACTTGCGCGTGTACAATCGGACCGATAAGACCGCTGTCCACGATGGATTTAAGCTTCATCATAGGGGTTTTGAAGCGGTTTTGTGCAACGACGGACAAGATCTTGCCACTCTCAAGCGCGACTTTGTTCATTTCATCACATTCTTGAAGCGATGATGCCATTGGTTTCTCCACCAGCACATGTTTGCCCGACTGCAAGAGTGCAACGGTTATTTCGGAATGAGTATACGGGGGGGTACAGACGGATACCAAATCGATATCCTGTGCCAATAATTCTTTGTAATCCTGATATGCCGTTGCTCCACTTAATTGGTATTGATCGATCCGGTTTTGAGCTTTGTCCAAATAGATGTCCGAGACGGCTATAATCTGGCAGCGCTCCGGAAATTGCAAGAAGGCTTGAATGTGGGCGTTGCTGATTGATCCAGCGCCGATGATGGCGATTTTTAGCATATGATCCTCTCCTATTCGTGGATATGAGTCGCAAGATTTTGTGAGATAATACAAAGCTCAGCAGCTTTGAACGCCATTTCTTGCGTCATGGCATGCTCCGTACGATGAATGCAGTCCAGAATCAGTTGACCGAAGTAAGGGTAGCCGACCTGCCCACTCACAGCATAATGATACTCGCCAGTGTGATTGACCAAATAGACTTGATCACCCTGAGGGTCCCGCGCAACGTCCACATATTTGCGAATTTCAATATAGCCGTCTGTGCCTAGGATCAGGGTCCGACCGTCGCCCCAAGTGCTTAACCCGTCCGGCGTTAGCCAATCCACTCTGAAGTAAGAGGTGGCTCCATTATCTCCTGTTAGCATCGCATCCCCGAAATCCTCAAAATTCGGATACTGTTTGTTGTTGTAATTAGCTGTGCGGGCTTGTGTGACTTTCGCGTCTTTGGCTCCTGTGTAGAACAGGAATTGTTCTATTTGATGACTCCCGATGTCACACAGGATACCGCCGTATTGTTCCCGTTCAAAGAACCAATCCGGTCTGGAGGGGGCATTGATGCGATGTGGTCCCAAACCCATAACTTGAACGACCTTGCCGATAGCGTCCTGCTCGATGAGCTGACCTGCGAAGACTGCGCTCTCAACGTGAAGTCTTTCGCTATAGTAAACCATGTACTTTTGTCCGGTTTGACTGACCACCCGCTTGGCTTGCTCCAGCTGGTCCAATGTTGTCAGAGGAGCTTTATCCGTAAAATAATCTTTACCCGCTTGCATAACGCGTACGCCGAGTGCGCATCGTTCGGAAGGAATTGCGGCGGCCGCAACAAGTTTAATACGCGGATCGGCAAGAATGTCAGCTTCCGATGCGAAAGTCGCTTGGGGGAATCGCTGCAAGAAACCCTTCACCTTCTCTGGATCAGGATCATGGACGAATACGAGCTCTCCACCCGCTTCAATTAAGCCGTTGCACATACCGTAGATGTGGCCGTGATCAAGAGCAATGGCGGCGAATTGGAATTCTCCGGGCTGTACGACCGGGTTTGGCTTTCCTTGTGGCGCATAATTCATGCCGTCGTTTCTGTTCAATTCTACACCTCTCCTTTGTCCGATTAACTCAACAATATAGGATTTTCTTACGATGTAGTGAAGCAATGTTGCGTTAAATTATATAAATCTTGCGGTTGAGAGTTGCAGCTACGAAAGTCCGGGATGCTTTATTTACTGTCACCCCATTGTTTACGGTAACGATAGGGAGGCAGGCCGAAGTAATCTTTGAATATTTTGCAAAAGTAGGAGGAACTGGTCATACCGACCTCCTCGGCTATGAAGGAAATGGCCATATCGCTTGATAAGAGCAGAAGTACGGCTTGTTGCATTCGCTTGGCAGTCAAGTAGTCAGAGATGCTACTACCCGTACATTCTTTGAATAAGTGCGATAAGTGATATGTGGATAGATGCAGATCTTTACTCATCTGCTCTAACCGCAGGGGCTCCTTGTAGTGCTTCTCGAGCCATTCCAGAATACGTTCGGCTTGATGGGGCTTGCGAAATTCCTGCCGCATGGGAGCATGCATATGCTGCTTGTCCCACAGAAGCTTGAAGGCACGGAATAGCGTAACGATGAATAAAGAGAATTCCTCCATATATTGATCCTTCGACAGGGATGCTAATCTTCCGTCCAGACTAGACAGAATCGATGAGAGAGATTCCAGATCCTCTTCGTACCAGATGTGGGAAGTCAGCTTTCCTTTGTTAATGTGCTTAAAGAAGGCTTTCAGTGCAGGCCAGTGATCCAGAAAAGGCTCATATCGCGACGGCTCAAAATGAACGATTGAGCGCACAAAAGGTGCTTCTTCACTCAGCTCCATCTGGATATGATGCAGCTGGTAAGGCTGGAAAATACAGACCGATCCTGCCTTTACCTCATAGCTGGTTTGATCGATAATAAGCGTTCCTTTTCCCTCGTGAACGAACAGAAGCTCTACACCCTGATGGGCATGGAAGGTGCCTTGGAAATGTTCTTCTTTGCTGCTTCTGCGCTTATAGGCAAAATATATCGGCACTTCCTTCAGATCAAAATTGTAGTTATTGGTCATTTTAAATTTCCTCCATGTCGCGAGTTGGACGTACACACGGTTGCATAAGCTCCTTTAGTTAGTATAAATGGAAGGTAAAGAAATGCAACTTAAAGCTTTTACTATAGCATGTGTCACTTTTTAAATATCTCATTATTACATAATACGTCTTTAGTTAAACTCTTCAATTACCGCATAGAAGGGCTATATTGGCGTTAAGGGCGGCAGCTATGAACTAAAGATTTCATTATAAGAACGAAAAACTTCTAAGGAGGATTTATCAGGTGGGGGAAAATATAGCATTGATGAAATATGAGCTAAGGTCTCCAAATCAAGAATTGGTAATCCAGATTTCACTCCAGACAATGAACGGGTCGGAAGGAGTCCCAGTTTACGAGGTGAAGGTGAAGGAACGCAGCCTGTTGTTACCTTCCACACTTGGACTGATGCTGGAGCAAAGGAGAACGGGAGCTCGTCCGCGATTGCTACGAGGATTATTGCTTCGGCTTCGTGAACGGTCGGGAGGTCGTCGACTGGAGCTGGATTTCCGTGCTTGGCGGGTAATGATTACGGGGGATCAGCCAGGTGATTTGCTGGAACGCAACGATATGATCCTTAACTTAAATGAACCATGCGCCATCGAGGATCTGAGATGGATTAAGCCAGGAAAGCTGCTTCGCGATATGACGCTGTCCAATGAAGGAGGGCGGGATTGCGTCGATTTCGCCGCAAAGCTTGGTTTCCATTATGTCATGCTGGATGGGGGCTGGTATGGAAATCCTGAAGATGATCTTTCCGATGTACCCAGCCTGTGAGTGAGGTGTGGTTTTCCCAATAAGAAGTCCTGCGATCACTGCCATACTATCAATATCCCCGAATATGTTCGATATGCAGCTGAGAAAGGGATTGGCGTCTTCCTATACGTGGACCGACGTCATGTTGAACGGCAGCTTGAGGATTTTCTGCCGCTATGTAAGATATGGCGTAAAGGGCATCAAAATCGACTTTGTTAATACGGGTCCGCAGATGTGGACGAAATGGCTGATGAACGTCATCCGCCGATGCGCGGAGTACAGTATTCTGGTCAACGTACATGACGCATATCGTCCGACCGGCTTCACCCGCACGTACCCCAACCTTCTCACACTTGAGAGGATTCGCGGCAATGAACATTTTCCGTCTGCTCGGCATAATGCGACCTTACCTTTCACCCGGTTTCCAGCGGGTGCGGGCGATTATACGAGCTGCTTCTACGACAAGCGTCGGCATACGACGATTCCCCATCAGCTAGGCATGTCGGTCATTGTATACAGTCCGTTGCAGTCGATCTTCTGGTACGATCGTCCGTCCGCTTATGAAGGGGAGCCCGAGGTGGAGTTCTTCTCCCATTTGCCGACGGTTTGGAACGACACGCGTGTGCTGATGGGAAGCATTGGAGAATATGCTGTTGAGCTCGGCGTAGCGGTGAGGAGTGGTATGTGGGCTGCATTACGAACGAAGAGGGCAGGGAGTTGCAACTGGACCGGGAGATACCTCCTATATCGCCCATATTTACCAGGACGATTTCTGTGCGCCTAAGAACTAACTGCTAAGCTAAAGTGGACAGAATTAAGGGGGATTATATTGATGTTAATAATCCTATTAAATACATTAAATACTCTGAAAAGATAAGTGAGCTTAAGTTTAAAATATGCACCTTTTAATAAAAATGGTGGTGGTAATCAAGGGTGCCTCTATCAGATATCTCAAGAGTTTGCAAATTTCTTATTGGAATTAGTAGGTCATTCACGTCTTGATGAAGAGGATATTATTAAAAAAATAGAAGATGAGTTACCTCCTGAGTTAGGTCCTGCCGAAAAGGAACTAATTGTAAAAACTAGAATTGGTCAAGGGATTTTTAAATCAAAACTGTTGCAGTTTGGATGCAAGTGTAAAATTTGTTCGATCAGTAATTTGACACCACAATCTGGTAAAATTTTTGTGCAATGCTATAAGGAAGGTAATAGAATGGTTTTTACTGTAAAGGTTACGGGGAAAGGTTTCTCTTCAGAAGAGATTCATCGTGTTTTTGAACCCATCACGATATAGTGGTTCAACCGGAGGGAGCGGGTTAGGGTTGACTATTTCAAGAAGGGTCATTAGGCAACACGGGGGTGACCTTGTGGTAGATAACCATTCTGAAGGTGGTGCATAGAACGGTGTGAAGCAAACAAAGCAATTGCGAACAGCCTTGGACGATTGTTTCAAAATGTTTGCGATATTCAATAGGTGCTAGATGATAGCCACAGATTGAGAATGTATTGCTAGTGCGCAATTGACCGAAATGTGTGCGGTGGTATAGTATGGTTGGTATGTCGATGCATCAGGGACGGGAGAGGTCACCCAATGAAGATGAATTGGTATTACCGCATGATGCTTTCATATACACCCATTTTTTTCGTGGTTATTTCCTCGATTATTTTCATTTTTTTTCTTGTGTTGAATAATGCTTCTGAGAATAAATATATAGAGACCAATAAAGCGATCTTAGAGCGAATGGTTTACAACACAGACGCTAATTTAATGCTGATTGAGCGTAATATGGTCAGTAAATTATTAAAGGACGATGCTATCCGGAAATTCTTTGTGGACGATTCGAAAACAGCATATGATTATTTTGAAATTCAAAAAAAATTGATAGAATTAAATTCTTCCTTCCCATTTCCTAATATGATATACATATATAATGAGGCTGAGCAACTAATTATATCGGAGTCAGGCTCGTATACGTCTGATTCATTTGGTGATAAAGATTTCTTGATGTCCAACTACACCTTAGAAGAACCAAAGGGATGGAGCGATTCTCGTTTATTTGCACATTTGAACCTTGATGAGAACAAGCAAGAGGTTGTCTCACTTGTAAAATTTTACTACGATGGAGATACAAAGCTGGGTGCTATCGTGGTAAACGTGTATTTGCATTCTGTTATTGATTATCTGAACAGCTTTAATGAAAGCGATTCCAATATGGTTCGTTTGGTAGAATCAGAGGAATCCACTGTATTGGTACAGTCTGAATATACAGGATGGAGGTTTATGTCTGACAGTGTGTATGATAAGAGTTATAGCTCTTTATCGCTATTTTCAAGTGTTTGGATGATTATTGTCATGGTCATCATTGTGTTAGCACTTATCGGATTTACGATAGTGACCCATATGCATTATAGACCTATTCAATCCATCATGGAGAAAGTAGGACATTTCTCTAGTCGGAAGAGCGAAGAGCTTGGCATTAAGGGAACGAAGAATGAGTTCACGTTCATTGAGATGGCCTTAGATCACTTGCTTAAGAAATCTCTGGATTATGAAAATTTGTACAAAGAAGACAGCTTGTTGCGGGAGCAGCGTCTATTCCATGATTTGTTAGCGGGACATCTATTATTATCAGATGAGGAGTTTGAGCAGCATTTAGCCGCTCTGAATCTACCTTGCCAATATGATCGGCTGGGTGTCATCGCCGTTGAAATTGATTATTATTCTAGTTTCACAGAAAAATACAATCTTCGAGACCAGCATTTGCTCAAATTCATATTAGAAAATGCCTTTCACGATTTGGGACAGCAAAGTAAATTGTTTGTATGGCATGCCTGGATGCAGCCTCATACCATCGTTTATGTTGTTCATCATCATCCGTCCGGAAGTGGGAAAACAATCGTTGAGCTAGCGGATGAATTTCAAAAATGGATTAGCCACAATTTGGAGCTGACTGTAACGATTGGAGTTGGAGCAGATTCCAATTCGATAGAGAGCATCACAGAATCTTATCTTAGTGCCCAAGACAATGCCTCTTTGAAGACGATCTTCGGAACGAATACATTAATAGATAATCGGAGAAGTGCTGGGAAATTAGGCTTAGACAATTACGCATACCTTCAAGCGTTAGAAAGCGCAGCCCAGTCCTTCCGAATGCACGAAAGCGATTGGAGAGAAAAATTGATTCAGGTCTTCAGTGAACTGAAAAAGATGCGTTTTGTTGAGCGGGATATGGCAGTATTCATGAACAGTTTTGTCCTGCAGATGGATAAAGCCATTACCGCATTATCTTCCAGCATTCAGGAGATTTGGAAGACGGATTATCAGCTACGCTTTGCCGAGCTGCATAGAACGGTTGAAACGTTAGACGAGCTAGAGAAACAGCTATTGAGCACGATGATAATATTCGAGGCTGCCGTTGATGAAGACCGACTAGCTAGAAGACATCACAGCATCGCGCTGCAAGCGAAGAGCTATGTTGATGCCCATTACGCTGAACCTGATCTATCCCTCTCTCGAGTTAGCCATTATCTGAATCTTCAGCCAAGTGCGTTAAGCCAGCTGTTCAAGGAGGAGCTTGGGGAGAAGTTCATCGATTATGTGTTGAAAGTAAGATTGCAACTTGCGAAGAAGCTGTTAGTCGAGACGGATGATTCTATACAATCGATTGCGGAGCAGGTCGGCTACCTGAATGTGATTTCATTCTATCGGGCGTTCAAGAAGGTTCAAGATATTCCTCCAGGGGAGTATCGAAATATGTACCGTAATTCGAAATAGGAGATGGTCTTAGTGAGAGTGAAGTGGTTTATGCCTGCGATGATGGTAATGCTCATCTTATCGATCATGACTGGCTGCAGCGGCTTATTCGGGTTAAATCCGTCAGGTCATGAAGAGGGAACTGCTAACGAAACCTGGACAACCTTGAGGATTGAACTTTTCGATCGTAATATTACGCCGTTTGAAGCGCCCCCGATTACGGATAATTTCATGACACAGTATATCCAAGAGCATTTTGGAGATCCGAACCGAATTAAGGTTGAGTTTGTAACCGTGTCTAGAGCGGAGGAAGTCGAGAGATTAAATGTGCTTATGGCAGCCAATCAAGCACCTGATATTGTCTTTACCTATGATCTGCCCACGTTATACAAATATGTAACGCAAGGGAAATTAACTGATCTAACCCCGATCATTGCGGAGTACGGTCAGGACCTGAAGAATGTGTTAGGAGATGAAGTGTTAAGTGCAGGCAGCTTCGATGGCAAACAATACGCGATTCCAGCCAAGAGGGTGCTTACTGCGCAAGCCACCACGCTGATCCGTGAGGACTGGCTGAGGGAGCTAGGATTGCCCTTACCTGAAACGACAGAGCAATTTTACGAGGCTTTGAAGGCATTTAAGGAGAGACAGCTTGAGAAGCACGGGAATAATATTACTCCCTATGGACATATAGATTATTTTCATACCTCGAGCTTACAGTACTCCTTTTGGGATTGGGATCAGATTTCAGAGGAAGATTTGTATGCTAGTCCAAGATGGGTGATTCCGGGTAATAAAGAGGCATTCCGATTCCTTAATAAACTATATAATGAGGGATTGATCGATTCCAACTTCGCCCTGGATCGATTCGCTCAGCAATTTCCGAAGGACTTGGTGAACGGACTTGTTGGATCGGGGACTCCCAATACCAATGAGCCTGTGTACATGGGGTATCTGGCTGAACTGCAGGAAAAAGAGTTTAATGCCATGCTGACACCCATAGATCCCTTCACCAATCGGAATGGTAAGAAGATGAAACCGGTATATGAGAAGACCGGCATGTATATTATGGTTCCCAAAACCAGCAATAATGCTGAAGGGGCAGTGAAATACTTGAATTGGATGGCGCAGCCTGAGAATTATATCACCCTTCAGAATGGCATTGAGGGGGTTACCTACGAAATGAAGAACGGATTACCCATTACCATTCAGAATGAAGATGCAAGACATATGCTATACAATTATTATGACTATTGCATTATTCTGAATGGAAAATTCATTAGTCCTGCAGATATAAAGTTGAACATTCAGGCCAATGCATCAGATCCAAATTATGAAGAATTTGCGATGAAGAGCATTGAGTACGGCATGAGGGACGGCATTGAAACGCTGCGGATCAGAACGATCCTAGAGTCAGAGATCAAGTATAGCACCATCTTGAATGAGAAGAACGATGAAATCTTTGTTAAGGTCTTAACTGCGAAGCCGGAGGGATTCGATGCTGTATACGATCAGGAAGTGGAAGAATACTTGAGACTGGGCGGGCAGCAGGTGATGGAAGAGAAACGCAGGGCGTATAGAAATCAGAAAGAATAAGGCAGGCAATGTCCCATTCTATGGGGCATTTTTTTTGTCTATTAACAGTTTTCCATGGTTTATCACTGCATACTTAGTAAGTTTTTAATAAGTGTTAACTCTTTAAAAAGTGTTAATCGGCCATAAAATATAAATGTTAGTCTGGATAATTTTAGACAATTTCGCAATAAAAAAGTTTGGTATACAGTAAGGGGCATAGTCAGACAATTGAGAAAGGATTTGACGTCTATGCAAGCTGATGTAATTCATGCGAAAAGCGGATTGACAGTCAAGCAAGATCGGATGGCTGTCTTCCGGCGACAGTGGCCATTGTATTTTCTAATGATATTTCCCATGGTGTTCTTCATTGTTTTTAAGTACGCCCCCATGGCTGGTGTTGTGGTTGCTTTTAAGGATTACAACATTTTCAAAGGCGTCTGGGCAAGCGACTGGGTCGGCCTTGAAGTATTCAGAGAGATATTCACACTGCCGCAGTTCTATAGAGCCGTTCGGAATACGCTAATGTTGAATCTGCTAGGTTTGCTGATGTTCCCCATTCCGATCATATTAGCAATCATGCTGAATGAGCTGCGTGTTCAATGGTTTAAACGAGTAAGCCAAACCCTCTTGTACCTGCCCCACTTTATTTCTTGGGTCATTGTCGGCGGTATGGCAATCCAGCTGTTGTCTACAAACACGGGCAGTATTAATGAATTTATTAAGGGTCTCGGCGGTCAACCGATTCCGTTCCTAGAGAGCGAAATCATGTGGATTATTACTTATACGGGAGCCGGGGTATGGCACTTTGCAGGCTGGGGAACGATCCTATACTTAGCAGCGCTTACAGGGATTAACAAGGAACTGTATGAAGCGGCTGATGTGGATGGAGCCAGTCGATGGAAGAAGATTTGGCATATTACGCTTCCAGGTATTAAACCGACCATTATCGTATTGCTTATTCTTCAAATCGGACATATGGCGGATATTAGCTTCGAACAGCCGTATTCCTTCCAGAACGGTTATGTTATGGATGTAGCCCAGGTAATTAGTACTTACGTGTACACGGTCGGAATTCAGTCGGCACAATTTGCAGTTGCTACAGCCGTAGGATTGTTCCAATCGGTCATTGGATTAATTCTGCTTGTCACAGCAGAGCTCATTTCCAGAAAAGTAAACAACCAAGGAATCTTCTAGGGGGAGGGATAAGAAGTGATACGAAATTCAGCTGAAAAAGTAATTGATGGCGTTCTCATGGTCTGCATTGGTATATTTGCTTTATTTTGTATCGTGCCGATGATCCATATGTTCGCACTATCCTTTAGCGGCAACAGAGCTATCATGTCAGGGGAAGTGTTCCTGTGGCCTGTAGAGTGGAATATCAATGCGTATCAATCTGTTTTTGGCGATGCACTAATGATGCGATCACTTTTCTTTACAATTATCTTGGTTAGCGTATATACAGCGTTAGCCTTGGTGATGACCATTATGGCAGCTTATGCATTAAGCCGTAGAGACTTTAAAGGGAAGAATATTATGTTTGCCCTGATCGTTATCACCATGTTCTTCAATCCAGGGATTATCCCCAATTACTTGCTGGTGAAGGAGCTTGGTTTGATAAACTCACCATGGTCTCTTATACTGCCGATCGCTATTAATGCATTTTTATTGATCATTATGAAAACCTCCTTTGCTCAAATTCCTAGTGAACTGGAGGATTCGGCTTGGATGGACGGCTGCGGCCATTTTAGATTTTTACTCAAGATCGTACTTCCACTTCAGCTTCCGATTCTGGCTACCATCGGACTGTATTCTGCAGTTGATCGATGGAATTTGTTTCAGGATGCGTTATTTTATATTAGCGATAAAGATCAATATCCATTACAGCTGAAGCTCTATCAGATGGTAATCAACAGTCAAGTCAACGATGCTACTGCACAAGAAGGGTTTAACTCTTCTACCCCTATACCACAGGGCATCCAATCGGCAAGTATTATATTTGCTACATTACCTATATTGCTTGTATATCCTTGGCTGCAGAAGTACTTTATCTCAGGCTTACTGGTTGGTTCTGTAAAAGGTTAGTTAGTTGCTCTTCGACATCCTCACCTAGAGGTATGCTGAAGGTTTCTATAAATAAAAAATATGTTAAAGGGAGGCTATAACGTGCGAGAACAATTTCGCTCGTCCATGATAGCGATTATTGCTCTAATCATGGTGTCTGTAATGGTATTGTCAGGCTGTACAAACAACAACTCAAGTACTGAAGGTAATACCGATGCTGTAAAAGAGGTTAAAGAAACACCCTCTAAGGAACCACAAGATGAACGTATTACATTAACCGTAGAGCTTTTCGACAGGAACAATACACCAAGCGGTGAACCACCCATCGACAATAACTTCATGACGAAGTTTATTCAACAGAATTTCGGAGAACCCAATAACATTGATGTAAAGTTTGTAACGGTTCCGCGTGCGGAAGAAGTGCAGAAGCTGAACGTTCTAATGGCATCCAATTCTGCACCTGATATTGTCTTTACTTATAACAAGCCAACCGTGCAGAACTATGTAAAAAGCGGAGGCCTGGCCGATCTTGGGCCGATCATTGAAGAACACGGCTCTAATCTGAAGAAAGTATTGGGACCCTCCCTGCCATACGGTGTATTCGATGGGAAACAATATGTCATTCCTGCACTTCGCGTGATTCAGTCCCAGACTACAACCTTTATTCGCAAGGATTGGCTGGATAAATTAAATCTGCCGCTTCCTCAAACAACCGACGAATTCGTAGATGCTATGCGAGCGTTTAAGAAGGAAGATCCCGGCAATACAGGCGGCAAGGTAATTCCTTATAGCTACATTGATGTATTCCATATGATGCCTTTGGTGAATTCCTTCTGGAAGTGGGATGAAATCACTGATAAGGATCTATATGCAGTTCCAAGATGGCAGCAGCCTGGCAGTATGGAAGGCTACCGGCTATTGAATCAGATGTATAATGAGGGATTGCTCGACCCTGACTTTGCGTTGTCTGATGATTTCAGTCAGAACTTCGCACAGCAAATGGTTAATGGGATTGCAGGTACAGCTACACCAAATACGAATGAGCCTGTCTACAATGGCTACTATGAAAACTTAAAGGCGAATAACCCTGATGCTGTTCTTGAACCAATTGATCCGTTCTCCACACCGGATGGAAAGCATCCTAAACCGATCTACGAACCGATTGGTGCTTACCTCATGGTCCCAGCTGCAAGCAAGAACGCAGTTGCCGCTGTTAAATACTTGGACTGGATGTCTGATCCGAAGAATCTTCTAGTGCTTCAGAACGGGGAAGAAGGCGTATCCTACAAGATGACTGAAGACGGACTTCCGGTCCTGCTGGATACACCAGAAGCTCAAAATCTGCTTTACAACTATTATGATTACGCTATTATTCTTAATGGTAAATATGTCTCTACGGAAGATCCGAGCAAGAATATTGCAGCCAATGCGTTTAATCTAGATTTCAAGGATTTCACGATTAAGAGCATCGAGGCAGGCACCAACGAAGGATATACCTTACCGCGTGTAGACATTCCAGTGGATGCAGAAATTAAATATGCAACGATTCTGGAGGAGAAAGACAAAGAAATCCTAGCAAAGATCGTCACTGCTAAGCCTGATCAATTCGATGGCGTTTATGAAAAACAAGTAAAGGAATACATGGAGATGGGCGGCACAGCTGTCATGGAAGGTAAAATGCAGGCCTATGACGAGTTCTACAAAAAATAATAATATGAATCAAGGGTAATTCATATATTCGGTTCTCCGACAACGGGGAACCGAATTATGTTTATATTTTGATAAGGAGTGAAGCCTAATGTTGAATGTGGCCATTATCGGTGCTGGAGCCATATCTCCTGCACACATTGAAGCTTATTTAGAATTTTCAAGTCATTGTAAAATCGTTGCATTATGTGATATTTACCCTGAGAAGGCGGCTAAGAGAGCCGCGGAATATAATCTGAACGTGGAAGTCTACAATGACTTTCAATCCATATTAAGTCGGGAGGACATCGACCTTGTTTCTGTGTGCACCCCTCCTTATACCCATTCAGAAATAACCATTGCTTTATTAAATGGGGGGAAGCATGTCATTGTGGAGAAACCGATGGCTTCTTCATTAGAGGAATGCGATGCCATGAACGCAGTGGCCGAGAAGAGCGGTAAAACCTTATCCGTGGTGGCCCAGAACCGTTTCACCACACCAATGATGAAACTCAAACGCGTACTGGAAAGCGAGTTAATTGGGCCTGTTGTCCATGCTCAAATTGATTCCTATTGGTGGAGAGGACACAGTTATTATGATTTATGGTGGAGAGGCACATGGGAGAAGGAAGGCGGCGGATGTACATTAAACCATGCTGTACACCACATTGATATTTTTCAGTGGATGAATGGAATGCCTTCAGAAATTACAGCAGTCATGAGCAATACTTCCCACGATAATGCTGAGGTAGAGGATATTTCAATCGCAATCGCTCGTTATGAGAATGGAGCACTTGCCCAAATCACCAGCTCCGTCGTGCATCATGGACAAGAACAACAGCTCATTTTTCAGGGGAAGTATGCACGTATATCCGCACCATGGAAGTTAACGGCATCCAATTCCAAGCCTAATGGTTTTCCGGAGGAAAATAAAGAATTAGAAGCTGAGATTCAAGCGCATTATGATCGCCAAGAAGAGCTTCAGTATCAAGGGCATCTTGGTCAAATTCAGGATGTGCTGCTGGCGATAGAACATAATAAACCTGTTCTGGTAGATGGTATTCAAGGCAGACATACATTAGAGCTGATCACAGCAATCTATCAGTCCGCCAGTACAGGACAAACAGTGAAACTTCCGCTCGACTCGGATAGTCCGTTCTATTCTAGAGTAGGTGTAATTGAGAATGCGGTGCATTTCTATGAGAAGAAAACGAGTGTTGAGAACTTTAATGAGAATACGATTACTTCAGGTGGCAACGCCTAATTGAAAGGGGTGCAACAATGAGTAAACAAGAAGGTATGAATTATGCACCAAAAGGCACAAAGAATGTGGTAGTTGGAAAAGGGGAATTTGCTTTTGCAGCTATTGGTTTGGATCATGGCCATATTTATGGTATGTGTAATGGGTTAATAGAAGCAGGCGCTGAACTTACAGCGGTCTATGACCCAGATCCGGTGAAGGTCAAAAAGTTTATAGAGGTTTTTCCTGGCGTACGTGTAGCGGCATCAGAAGAGGAAATTTTAAATGATGCTCAAATCCAATTAATCGCAGGGGCGTGCATTCCTTCTGAGCGCGGGCCGTTGGGACTTAAGGTCTTGGACCACGGCAAGCACTATTTCGTAGACAAACCCGCTTTCACGAAGCTGGAGCAGGTGGAGCAGGCGAAGAAAAAAACAGCAGAAACCGGACTAAAGTGGGGTATATATTACAGTGAACGCCTTCATGTGGAAAGTGCTGTGTTTGCCGGTCAGCTAATAGAAGAGGGTGCGATTGGCCGTGTAGTTCAAGTGATTGGCACAGGGCCGCATCGTGCTAATGCACCAAGCAGACCAGATTGGTTTTTCGATCCTGAGTACTATGGTGGAATTCTGTGCGACATTGGCAGCCATCAAATTGAACAATTCTTGCATTATAGCGGTGCGAAGGATGCGAAGGTATTGCACAGCAAGGTAGCTAATTATAAATTTAAGGATTACCCGAAATTTGAAGACTATGGTGATGCAACATTAGTTGCCGATAATGGGGCTACCTTTTACTTTAGAGTGGATTGGCTCACACCAGATGGACTGGGTACTTGGGGAGATGGGAGAGCCATTATTCTAGGGACTGAAGGGTATATAGAAATTAGAAAATATATTGATATTGGCCGAGATAAAACGGGTAATCACCTTTATCTTGTCAATCAAGATGGGGAAAAGCATTATGAATGCTCGGGCAAGGTAGGATTTCCTTACTTCGCCAAATTTATTCAAGATTGCATGAATGGAACCGAGCATGCAATGACGCAGGCGCATGCCTTTAAAGCGGCTTCGTTATGTATAGAAGCGCAGGAGCAAGCTATTAAAATTGAGACAGCTGATACACCAGTAAATTCATAATGTGAATGAAAAGAATTGGTCCAATCTCCTCGCCTCCTCCAATACCGTGTAGAGCCCGATCTTGTGAGGTCGGGTTTTTGCTTTTTGGATAAAGTGAAAATCAAGATGATTGATTAATAAGATGGGAAAATAAATTAAAGAAATATGATATTTTCATGATAACATTGAATTTAGAAAGGATGATTAGAGATCTCACCACCAAAGAGGTGTAGTGGAAGGTAGCACAACAGAAGATGGAGGGAATGGGTGTGGGGTGGAGAGTTTACGTCCGCCTTTGAAACCGGGAAAATTCCGTATAGGATCCATTTAGATTTCCTGGTTTCAACAGCGGTGGAACGCCACGCCCATTCCCTCTCCACCACACAATAGTATGAATTAGCACAATAAAGTACCGTTCGGAGATCTTTCCGAACGGTTTTTCTTATCTACTATCGAAGGCTCGCTCAAGAATTTAAAGTATATGTCACTTTTTAAATAGCAAATATCTCATTATTACACAATACGTCATTAGTTAAACTATTCAATTATCGCATAGAAGGGCTATATTGGCGTTAGGGCAGCATCTATGAACGAAAGATAACAATTAAGATCGAAAGACTTCTTAAGGAGGATTTATATGGATAGTGCAATACCCTATCAACGCCAATCACAAAAAATAAACACGAAGAAGAAAAACTCATTTTTTCAGGAAATTCGCAAAAATCACTTACTGTACCTTTTGACTTTGCCCGGTATCCTGCTAATCTTTGTTTTTGCTTACTTGCCGATATTCGGAATCGTCATTGCCTTCCAAGATTTCAGACCAATAGAGGGGGTTTTTGGAAGCCCTTTTGTCGGTTTCGAAAATTTCCGGTTCTTTTTTGAATCTACAGAAATATATCGTGTTGTATTTAACACCGTATACCTGAACCTCCTGTTTATTCTTTGCGTGATGGTCGTTTCCGTTTCAATTGCGATCGCGTTTTCGGAGATAAATTCCAAGAAGTTCAAAGTATTCATGCAAACCATTGTAACCTTACCCCATTTTTTGTCCTGGACGGTTGTCGCGATGATTGTATCGATTTTCTTACCGTATCAAGGCGGAATGGTGAATCAAATCTTGAACATGTTCGGGAACGAATCCATTACATTCTATAATGAAGCCAAATACTGGCCGTTTTTCTTGGTAGTTATCAAAATCTGGCACGCGGCGGGCTTCGGATCTATCGTCTATTTGGCGACCATCTCCGGCATTAATCCCGAAATTTTTGAATCGGCTTCGATAGATGGCGCAAGCAGATGGAGGAAAATATGGCATATCACCTTGCCTATGTTGAAGCCGACGATCATCCTGCTGATGCTTCTGGCCCTGGGCGGAATCTTCTACGGTGATTTTGGAATGATCTATGCCATTGTCGGCCCGAATGCCCTCTTGTATCCAACCACCGACGTAATCGATACCTATGTGTATCGTGCGCTTATGGAGTTAGGCAATATGAGCATGTCGTCAGCTGTCGGGTTATTCCAATCCTTTGTCGGTTTTATACTTGTACTGACTGTCAACCAAATCACGCGCAAATATTCACCTGATTCGGCGTTGTATTAATATTCATCAGGATAGGAGAATCAATATGAACATAAAAGAAAGTGCCGGAGACCGTCTGCTACTTATCATTATGTATGTGGCAATTACCGTTTTTGCTATCGCTTGTTTGCTTCCGTTCGTTACCGTACTCAGCTCATCGCTTTCCACAGAAACGGCGATCATGACATATGGCTTCAAAGTGTTCCCCAAAGAGTTTTCGTTGGAAGCGTTTCGGTTATTGTTACAAGACGAGACGATCTATAGATCCTACGGTGTAACCATCTTTATCACTGTCGTTGGGACCACTCTCGCCATGCTGGTTACGTGTGCCATGGCTTATCCGTTGTCTCTGCGTTCCTTGAAGTACCGCAACTATATTACCTTTTATGTCTTCTTCACGATGCTGTTTCATGGCGGGCTTGTTACCAGCTACATTCTGATCACCAAATATTTGGGGATGACAGACACGATATGGGTGCTGATTATTCCATCGTTGCTCAACCCATTTAATATGTTCTTGATGCGCAACTTTTTCAAATCAATTGACGAATCGTTGGCGGAATCGGCCAAAATCGACGGCGCTAACGACATCTATATTATGTTTCGAATCATGATTCCGGTTTCTTTACCTGCTATGGCAGCTATCAGTTTGTTCTATGCCATTGCCTTTTGGAACAAATGGTTTGAGGCGATGCTCTATATTCGAAATGAGAATTTGTTCCCGCTGCAATATTTGATTAAACGGATTCTCGATAGTGCCGATTTTAGTAGGCAGCTTGCTCAGGATATTACGTTAGCCGAATATGCTACTCCTACGTTGACTACGAGGATGGCCGCAACGATTGTCACGATTGGCCCGATTATCTTCTTGTATCCGTTCCTTCAAAAGTATTTTGTTAAAGGTTTATTGATCGGCTCTGTTAAAGGCTGAACCCACAGATTGGCTAAACCCGCTATGGCGGTTTAGTATAGATTACAGCAGATTAAGGGAGGAAAACAGAAAATGAAAGTAAAATTTAGAAAGCTCGCTTTACCCGTACTTGCTTTAATACTTATTATGAGCACATTATTGGCAGGCTGCTCAAACAACACATCGTCGCAAAAAACAGAAACAACAGAAACAGCAGAAAAAGCAGAAACAACTGACACAACAGGAACAACAGAAACACCAGAAACACCAGAAACAAAGACTCCAGATCCGGTAACGTTGAAGTTCATGTTCTTCGGCGACAGGCAGGCAGATTTGGATAAGGTGCTCGCCGAATTCGAGAAACGTACCAAGGACACACTGAATACCAAAATCGAATTTGATTTCGTCCCCGGTGCTGAGTTCAGACAAAAACAGCTATTAGCCATGTCAACAGGCGAATCGTTTGACTTAACCTTCGATGCGCCTTGGGCGACGCTCTTTAACCACCTCAGTCTGGGCTACTATCAGCCACTGGATAAGTATTTCAACAATGATGAATACCCAGGACTGAAGAAGGCGTTCCCTGCGGAAATGATGGAGAATAATAAAGTCAACGGCCACATCTACACGATTCCTTTTCAAACGGCTTATTCCGATCCTTTCATTATTGCTATCCGTAAAGATATCCGGGAAGAACTGGGCTTGCCGCCGGTCAAAACCATGGATGATTTCACTAACTATCTGGAAGCCGTAAAGACGAAACATCCTGACTATACACCGATTAGTATTGGAGGCCGTGGTATATTCCGTCTTGGGATACCAGAGGAGAAAGGGCGTACTGACATTCGACTTGCAGCTATCAAACCAGAATCATTTACCGGTGGAGTACCGTTCAGCGTTGCCATCTCGCCAGACGGGAAGAAAGTGCTTGGTGCGGCAACCATCGGCGATCCGGAATCCGCATTCGCCAACTTCCCGGCACCGTTTAACTCGCATGATTCGATTTACGGCCATTTCGGGATGAGAGCGGAGTATAGTAAGTACACGAACAAGGATCCATTATCGAGACAAGCAGTAGATGCACTTGATAAGAATAAAACTGCTTCAGTTGAAACGACCATTTACAATCTGACGAAAGATACATTGAATTTAAAGAAAATTAATCCGAATGCGGAGTATGAGCCCTTCTTCTATACCAGCGATGATATTCGGGATATGAAGCCCGGTGCGATCCGAACCACTTTCATAGCTAACAACAGTGCGGTTGTTCCCACAACCTCGAAAAATGTAGAGCGCACCATGAAATTTCTGGATTGGATGTTTAGCAATAAAGAGAACCATGACTTGATCGAGCTGGGGATCGAAGGCGATCATTGGACTGCGGTTGGAGACGACGGATACAATACGACTGATAATACCGTAAATTATACTTTCCAAGGCTATGAAATGACATGGAATCCGACTTTGTCCAGGAATAATATGAGCAATTCTCCGGAAATGTTAAAATACATTGAGTATGCAAAGGACACGAATAGCTACTATCAAGTCCCACTAGCTGCCTTCGTCTTTGACACAAAATCGGTTGCAACGGAACTCGCAAAACTCAATCCTAAGATCCAACAAACAGCTGACATTCTGATGACCGGCTTGGATCCGAAATGGAAAGAGCTTGCTCAGAATAGTAATAAAGAATGGCGTAATTTGGGCTTGGAAAAAGTACGTGAGGAAGTCATCAAGCAAGTCCAAGCTTATCTTGATGCAGGCGGCAAGTAATCTGCAGAGATACTAAACAGTCGGCGTCTATCAAAGCTTTTCTACGAATATTTCCATGAATAAGTAACGGGAGGAAGGGCTTTGGAGCCTTCCTCCCGATATGATGTGTAAGAAGAATTTGTTGTATTCCACCCAAGGAGGAGAAAATCGATGAGCCTATTAAAGGTTTGGGAGGCGCCCAAAGGGGCGGTAGGCCGGGATGATTTTGATGTTAGCGTCCGCATTCCGGGAGGGAGCTGGCAGCCGCTCTTCGTGTATGAAGCGAAGGTGGACATGCACAACGTCAGACAGGCCTCTATGGTCTATTTTGACATGGAAGGAACGGTGGAAATCCGGGTCGAGAGCCGGAAGGGACCTGTTCATCAAGCCGCCATCCGGCCCCTCTCGAAGCAAATTCCGTTCGAGGTGGTAGGAGCGGCCGTTATGTTCCGTTTGGTTGAACCGTGCAAGCTGTCTATAGAAGTGAATGGAGACCGATTTGGCAATCTGCATCTATTCGCCAATGCTCCTGAGGAGAATCCGCCGGAGCCGGACCACCAGAACGTGCTGTTCTTGGAGCCTGCCATCCACCGGATGGACGATATTGACCGACTGGCGAACAGTCCTCTGCAGCCTGGGGGAGCGGCGCCGGAAGTGATCTATTTCGGGCCGGGGATGCATTATATTGAGGAGACGATCTTCCGCATTCCATCTGGGAAAACCGTCTATATCGCCGGCGGGGCCATCGTTGTTGGTTCCCTCGTTTGCAACCATGTGCAGGATGTCACTATTCGCGGCAGAGGGATACTGTATTTATCCGACTTCCACCGGTTTTCCGCTTTCCGGGGCGTCCGGATCACCTTCTCGCATCATATTACAGTGGAAGGAATCGTGCTGCTGGACCCGCCGCACTACAGCATTTATATCGGAAAGTCCGAGCATATCCAGATCCGCAACTTCAAATCCTTCAGCACGCGGGGCTGGTCTGACGGCATTGACATGATGTCAAGCTCGCATATTCAAATCGAAGATGTGTTCCTGAGGACGTCCGACGATTGTATCGCCATATACGGAAGCCGTTGGGACTACAGAGGGGACTCATGTTGCGTCAGCGTGAGAGACTCTGTTCTGTGGGCCGACGTAGCCCATGCGCTGAATATCGGCGGCCATGGGGACTCCCATCGGGATGGAGACCTGATCCAGGATATCGAGTTCCGTAACATCGATATCCTGGAGCACCATGAGCCTCAGCCCAATTATTGGGGCGCCATGAATATTAATTGCGGCGATAAGAACACGGTGCGGAACGTGAGCTACGAGGATATCCGCGTGGAGGATTTTGAACTCGGCCAGCTAGTAGACATCCGGGTGGTGTGGAACGAGAAATACAATCCTGCACCCGGGAACCGGATTGAAAATGTGCAATTCCGGAATGTGACCTATAATGGAAAAAATGAAAATAAAAGCCGCATTTACGGATTTGACCGAGATCGGATCGTGGAGGGCGTCACCTTCACCAATCTGCGGATAAACGGCGAGTGGATTCTGGATGCGGAGCAGGGGCATTTTGACATCAACGAACACGCCCATGGCATTCAGTTCCGTAAAGAATCCTGACCAGTCCGATATTGGGGAGCCGATTGTCACACGCGTAACCACAAGCTTGTTTTCCATTCTGAGGCTACAGCATCACATCGTTCGTTAATTGAACTGCCCCCCAATTGTTAGACACAACTAACAATTAGGGGGCAGTTTTTTATGTCGAAGTAAACTTTAGTGGTTCTATATACCCCGTACATTCTGTTCACCATAAACACTTGTGCGGATAATATCAGGTATTTCAGTGGCTAGGGTGGCATATTCATGCAATGTGAGATGACCATTTGCTAGACGTATGTCCGTTAGTTCCATTAATTCAGATGCTTGCAGATCGATGATCTTCTGGACATTGACTTGGCGGCTTTCCGCTATTTCTGCTAGTGATAGACGATCACATAATGCGTCATATAATTCTTCTTCTGAGTTCATGTTAAGAACTTGATATAACTCCCGTTTATCTTCACCTTGCTTTTTACTTAATACTTTTTGAGTTTCTAATTCCTTGAGGCTTAAGGAAAGGTTTGCATTTGCGTGATTGCTCCATACTCCCGAACTAATTGTGATGGCGAAAGCCACGGTACCAATCATCATCATTCTGCGTATCGATTTCATATGAACAACCTCATCTCTATATTTGAATTGTGTATAGTATATCTTTATAAGCTGAGAGGAAGATTAAAATAGTATTAAATTTATTAAAGTTCTTTCGTGAATTACAGTTAGTGGTCGTCAAGCATACGACTGGTTGAAACGATCGTTGGCGCTCTGATAAACTATTAATAATAATAGGTTCTCTCGAATATGACTAATTAATAAGACTAGTCTGTGCTCACTCTATCTAGAATTTCCTTGCAATGCACACTTGAAGATAGTACAGTATTTACGATTCGGGGATAAGATTGTATAGGAAGGGATAGGTTAGTAGACTATGAATATTATAGAAATTATCAAAGCTATCATACTAGGTATCGTTGAAGGTTTAACCGAATTCGCTCCTGTTTCATCGACAGGGCATATGGTCATTGTGGATGACATGTGGCTGCAATCCAAGGAATTTCTAGGTTCAAAATATGTAGCGAATACATTTAAGGTTGTTATCCAGCTAGGGTCGATACTTGCCGTTGTGATTATTTTTCGATGGCGATTTGTTCAGTTGTTGGGACTTGATAGATGGATAAAAAAATCAGGCTCGATCGGTGATGCAGCACATAAAGTATACGCAACAGGTCGCTTGAAGCTAACTCATGTTATCATAGGGTTAATTCCTGCAGCTGTTCTAGGCTTGTTATTCGAGGATTACATTGATGAGCATCTATTCACGACTAAGACGGTATTATTCGGTTTAATTATTGGTGCCTTCTTCATGATTCTTGCTGATCTGTTCCGTCCGAAGACACCAGTAGCTGAATCCGTGGATCAAATTACATATAAGCAAGCATTAACCGTTGGATTCATCCAATGCTTCTCCTTATGGCCAGGCTTCTCCCGTTCGGGCTCGACAATCTCAGGTGGTGTCTTGCTCGGAATGAGTCACCGGGCAGCTGCAGACTTTACATTTATTATGGCCGTTCCGATTATGTGTGGGGCTAGCTTCATCTCTTTGGTGAAGAATTTGGAGTACTTCACCATGGACGCTCTGCCGTTCTTCGTCACCGGATTTATTAGCGCATTCGTCTTTGCATTAATCTCGATCCGTTATTTTCTAAAGATGATTGACCGGATCAAGCTCATCCCGTTTGCGATATATCGGATTGTACTAGCGTTGGTCGTGATAGTCGTCTACTTTTGATGCCAAAAGAGAGCCTAGTCCATGTGATAATAGGGTATTAGTCCAATCAACGCATGTTCTTCCTTCATAAGGTACAGTAGTTCTAATTTGAAGGGAGGACATTACATTATGGCATACGCTGCAGGTGCAGGTGCTTATGGCGCATTCACAAGCACAGGAGTAATCTTGGTATTGTTCATTCTTTTAGTGATTATCGGTCGTTCTTGGTTGCCTGGTGTGTAAATTCACACAAACCCTTAAATCTCGGTCACATTGACCGGGGTTTTTTTTTGCCTTAGAGAGTAGCTATGGAACACTAGATTTTGCATTGGACTGTTCTTTTTTTAGCGGTTTTTCCGATTTCGATAATGCTCCAACCCATGATCTATATACAGAAAGATATTCAAGCTTTCTCTTACAGACGGACATTTTCGTTACCTTAAATTCACGTCGATTACACACGTGCTTCATACAATCTGCATATCCGAGATCATTGAGTGATGCGGTTTATAGTGAGCAAAGATAAAATTGCTGAGGCATTGGGATAACAGTCAAAAGGAAGCGGCAGCACACCCTAAGAGGCAAGCCACCGATTCTCTTAGTCACTGTATACACCATCGTGGATTAGCACATTTAAGGACGGCGAAGCCGTTTATGCTTAATGCCTTATTGGCTATAAATAATAGTATTCAAAGGAGTACATAATATAGTGGATAGAATTCTGAACAAGAGGAGGGAATATAATGCCAACGATTGTCGATTCAACCGTTCAACAATGGCAGGCCTGTATTGATGCATGCATGAAGTGTATGCAAGCTTGTGAACAATGCTTAACTTCTTGCCTAAAGGAGCCAGACGTACAAGGTAGAGTCAAATGTATTAGTACGCTTAATGATTGCGCTGGTATCTGTGTGCTATCCGCACAATACATGTCAAGAGGTAGCATGTTTGCTAAGCAATTGTGTCAACTCTGCGCTACATTGTGTGATGCTTGTGCGGCTGAGTGTAGTAAGTTCCAGGATGCACATTGCCAGCAATGCGCAGAAGCTTGCCGTGTATGTGCTACGGAATGTAGGAATATGGCCGGATAGTAATTAAAGGTAACTCAATATTTGTTTAATAGAAAACTGTCGTAGTTAAGGCAGTTTTTCTTTTGTAATTTTTTAGTTTCTTTTGTTCAAACATCCCCATTAAATTTCTCCAACGGCGACGTATTCCCGTACACAGGCTCCGCTCCATGGGCGGTTGCTGTCCAGCGCACTGCGTTTGCGATTACTCGTAGAACATCCTTGTTATAATATGTAGGATATTCTTGATCTCCTGGCCGGAAGTAAAAAATTTTCCCAAGTCCGCGTTGATAAGCACAGCCGCTGCGGAATACTTCACCTCCCTGGAACCAGCTGATAAATATAAGCTCATCTGGAGCAGGTATATCAAAAAACTCTCCATACATTTCTTCCGGCTCTACCTCGAAATATTCACCGAGCCCTTCGGTTATCGGATGGGAGGGATCGACAACCCACAATCTTTCCCGCTCGGCATCGGATCTCCATTTGAGATCACATGTAGTCCCCATCAATTTCTGGAATATTCTCGATCGATGACCGGAATGCAAGACGACAAGCCCCATACCCTTTAAGACCCTTGCATAAATTCTATCAACGATCTCTTCTGCCACTTGCTCATGAGCCAAATGACCCCACCAGATCAAAACGTCCGTCCAGTTAAGCACCTCTTGTGATAGTCCGTGTTCCGGCTGATCTAGTGTAGCGGTTTGGATTCGGAAGCCGTAAGGTCCAATTCCCGAAGCAATCGCTTCGTGAATTCCCTTTGGATAAATACTGGCTACCTTCGGTTCCGTTCTCTCATGAATAAATTCATTCCAAATCGTTACATGAATCAGTTTCATCTCGAATATCGTCTCTTTTCCAACCCTTACTTTCATCGAATAAATTCCTCCTCTGTACCATACAATCTTGGGCTCCGTCTATTTTACACATATATATGTGACACCAGTATGAAAAACAACGCAGCTCGAAAGTAATCGTATGTAGACCACGTCATGATCGTAGGTAGGGGATGCATATATTATTAAAAACAATGAGAAAGTGAAGTGAGAATATTGAGGATCCATGTCGCTGATAACGAGGATACTCTCCTTAAAATTTCCCGCAAATATCAGGTTGGATTAGATCAAATCATGTCTATCAATCCGCATATAACCAATCCTTACAAGATCATAGCGAATCAACACGTCCATATCCCTTCTCCCTTCTTGTCGACCACCTCACATCGAGTCGTCGCCCCTTTCTGTCCGCCTGCAACCGAGTCCGAATTTATCCCGAATTGGATTCCACTAACTGCTGTGGAGAAGATGGCTGAAACGGAATACGATGTCCTCATTGTCGGATCGGGTCCGGGTGGAGGAGCTGCCCTCTGGAGATTGTGTGAACAGTGGGGGAACAATGACAAACGGATCGGAATGGTTGAGAGAGGTCCCCTCTTCTTACCTACCCATGTCGCTAATATAGCTACCATAGACGGAGACAGCTTTAGGCTGTATGCCCCGCCGGAAATAACCGATCTCATTGGGAACAGACTGCCAGAATTTCCAGGGATGAAGTTATATTATGCTTTAGGCGGAAGATCCTTAATTTGGGGAGCGGTCAGCCCGCGCGTGCCTTCTTTCGAAATCGCAAGCTGGCCGGTTTCCATCGATGAGATGGAGCTTTATTACAATATCGCCGAGGAAATCATGAATGTTACAACTTCCTATACGAAGGATTCATCGATTACTAAGGTCCTTCTGAAACGGCTGCGAGAAAACGGATATTATAACGCAGACGAGATTCCAATAGCCGCTGATCTTGATCAAACCCGTTATGGAAAACTTCATTCCAATGTCTTCTTCAGTTCCATACTTTTTCTGGCCAGAGCCTTGGCCTTCCGCCCCTTTGATTTGGCTGTTAACACTTATGCAACAGAGGTTGTTACGGAAGGGGGTAGAGCTATCGGCGTTAGGGTGATGACACCTGACAAGAAATCTTATTTCATCAGGTCCAAAAAAGTCATTCTATCCGCAAGTACACTACAAACCCCTCGTATATTGCTTAACTCGAAAATTCCAGGTAGAGCGATCGGCAGATTTCTCACTAACCATTCGTACTTAATTGCTACAGCAAGCCTGAGCACCAAAGCCTTCCCAGAGCCGTTAGGTGCATTAGGAATTGTCGTTCCTGAGACTGAGAATCGCCCCTACCGGCTGCAGCTTCAAGGACCTGAACAATATTTTAACTACCATTATCATAAAAAGCCGACCAAGGACGTGTGGGGAATCAGCTTTTACGGGGCTTCCGGCAAGGTGGAATCCCGCTATGAGAATCGAGTTTACCTTGATCCGAACAAGCGGGATGAGTACGGTATTCCCGAAATACAAGTTAATTTCTCATATAGTGAGCAAGATGAAGCGATTCTTCTTCAGATGTTTACAGGTATCCAGCAGGCTTCGGCAGCGATGCAATTACGTCTGGCCACGATGAATGGCTCACTTGCTATATGCTTGATGCCGCCCGGTGCGGATAACCACGAGACCGGAACATGTCGGATGGGTGATGATCCGCATACTTCTGCAACGAATCGGTATGGACAGATTCATGATGTAGAGGGTCTATATATCGCCGATAACAGTGTGCTCCCCTCGACTGGTGCGTCCAATCCCACATTGTCAACTGTTGCACTCGCGATTCGGATGGCAGATTACATAATCAAACAGCAGCTGAAGTAGTTGCCTATAAGATGAACAACGATACCTCCTCCCAAGAATTACATTATGACTTATTGGCTACAATAAGCATTAACGGGAAAGGAGGGTACGCATGAGCTTTTTTAAATCGTTAGTTCAAAGCCTTTCTCGCGACAGGAACTCTGGACAGGCCAATCAAGATGTGTCGTCCAAAGCGGCTGTTCCAAAGATATCTTCTCACTTGTCGGACAACCAGCAACGGATGAAGGAAACATTCGATCGTTGCACTGACATCGTTGTATTGCCCTGGCAGTACGGTCCTGATATGAGGTATAGCGCTTTCTCTATTTACGTCGATACTCTCATTCAAAAAAAAGAATACAACTATTTAAAACAATCACTTCAAGACTTGGTCACACACGAGATAGGACCTGGAACGATGATTACTCCAGAGGATATCAGCTTCTATTTTGAGAACAATGTCGCTTCTGCCCGCACCGCCATAATCATCGAAGATTTGGATGACGCTATTAATAAAGTGCTTCAAGGACATATTGTCATTTTCTTTGATAAATGGAACAAAGCGCTCGGCTATCAGGCTACAGGCCTTGAAACTAGACAAGTCACTGAGTCGATTAGCGAGCCTGTCGTTCAAGGACCTCGTGAGAGCACCGTTGAAAACTTGAAGAAAAATCTAGGAATGTTACGGGAGCGATTAAAGAACCCGAATTTCAAAATAGAAAAGATAGAAACAACAAGAGAAACAAAAACGAAGGTCGCTTACGGTTATTTAGAAGGAGCCGTCAATGCTGAAGTGTTAGCCGAATTTCAGAGGAGAATAGCAAAGATTAAGGACAAAGATATACTGGAAACCTCGTACATCGAAGAAATCATTGAAGATTCCGTGTATTCTCCGTTTCCCCAGCATCGTTACACCGAAAGAACGGATGTTGCCATTGCCTCCTTACTGGAAGGGAAAATAGTCGTGCTGGTTGAAGGAACCGGATCGATCTTAATCTGTCCCGGTCTATTGATGGAGCTGCTGCAATCAAGCGAAGACTATTATCAAAGAACCGTTATTGCCAGCCTTATCCGTATGATTAGATTCGTCGCATTATTTATTTCCATTGGACTACCCAGCTTATATATTGCTATCTCTACTTATCATCCGGAATTAATTCCGACCGTTCTCCTGCTGGCCATCGTCAACTCTCGTGAAGGTATTCCATTCCCCGCTGTCATTGAAGCAATCATTATGGAATTTTTCTTTGAATTGCTTCGGGAGGCCGGAATCCGGCTGCCGCGTCCGGTTGGATCCGCGGTAAGCATCGTCGGAGCGCTTGTTATCGGAGAAGCGGCTATTAGTGCCGGAATCGCATCGCCGATCATGGTGATCATCGTAGCATTAACGGGAATTGCATCCTTTGCTATACCCCAATACAACTTTGCCATTGCTATGCGAATTTTACGGTTTCCCCTTATGTTGTTCGCTGGCTTTATGGGCATATTCGGGATCATGATCGCCTTCCTGCTTATTTGGCTGCATCTAGCAAATTTACGTTCTTTAGGTCAGCCCTATCTAAGCCCTTTGGGTCCGTTTATACCGCGCCAAATTAAGGATGTATTCGTGCGTGCACCGCATGGAATTTTAATGCGTTCACCGCGAAACCGTCACATGCGTAAACCTTCAAAATAAGATAATCAGCTTTACTTCGGGAGAGAGCAGAGATGATGAACAGATGGATAGGGATGTGCTTAACTTTATTTACAATTGTAGTGTTGACGGGCTGCTGGGATCGAGCGGAGCTGCCAGAGAGAGGATTTGTCATGGGAATTGCGTTAGATCACTCCGATGATGGAAGCATTAAATTGACCACTCAAATGTTTAGGCCATCGCAAGGAGTAGGATTGTTAGGCGGCAAACCTGCCGAAACGTCATATATCAATATTACAACTGAGAATAATACCGTTTCCAGAGCCATTCGTGATATTCCCATTAATCTCGGTCGGAAATCCCAGTGGAGCCATATCCGTCTTATTATTGTTAGTGAGAAGCTGGCTCGTGAACGAGGAATGGCCGAAATCCTCGAATTTTTTTATCGGGATCATGAGCCCCGGCTTACAACTAGCATCATGATCGCGGAGGGAACAGCTTCTGAATACTTGGAAATCAAACCGCTGATTGAGAATACGACAAGTCAGCAATTATTTCAAAGTGGTATATCAGCTGCTGACAATAGCGGCAAAACAACGGATACCAACCTTCTGAAGCTGGGCCTACAAATGAAGAGTGAGGTTGGCAACGCCCTGGTTCCCTATCTTTTCCTATCCGAACAATCACCTAAGATCACGAATGTAGCCGGAGCTGCTTTATTAAAAAAAGGGAAGCTAGTGGGAGTAATGAAGCCCAAGAAGGTTGAAAGTTTACAAATGCTGTTGAAAGATTACCGGAGCGGAATGCTAGATATTCCTTGCAAGGAACAATCGAAAAAAAATCAGATGATGGAATCTGTGGAAATCATCTTCTATAATACGAAATTGCAGCCTATCAACCTCAGTGAGGATTCCTTAAAGGTACATGTAAAGATCAAGTTGGAAGTAGCTTTAGTGGAATTGTCCTGCTCCAAGATAGAGACGATCGAGGATGAGAAGGAGTTTGCGAAAATTATTGAGGAAACTGTGAAACAGAATATTAAGGAGACAACCGATTGGTTAAAAAAGAAGAAGTTCGATGCCATCGGATTAGGTAATCAAGTTTATCGGAAAAATCCTCAATTGTGGAAAGAGTGGAAAAAAGACTGGGAAACCCGATTTGCGGATACCCAATTTGACATCGATGTAGAGGTAAGGGTTAACAACAGCGGAACTTCAATCAGCAAACCCGTTTTTTAAAAAACGAGAGGAATGTAAAATATGACGGCAAAGATAATATCGATGGTGGTGATTTACACAGCCATTTGGATCACAGATATGCCGAAACTGAAAAAACTGCATCGCCGTGAGATCATTGCTTATACGGCCATACTGCTGCTTTCGACTTACCTTGGCATCGATTATGTATGGGCTCTGAAATGGCCGTTTCTGGGGGATGCTGCCCAAGTCCTCCTGGGCGAGCCTGCTCGTCGCATCGTTGAGACTTTGAAGGTTCCATCATAACCAATGAATACTCAGCTATTATGGGGGTGTATGTGATGAAAGCCAAAGAGCAAATCAGCTCCGCGCAAATGTCCGTCATATTATTATGCTTCATGACGGGTTCTTCGATCGTCAACATCCCCGGACCATTAATCGGCTATGCCAAAAACGGAGCATGGATTTCCCTTTTGTTGTCACTGTCTGTTGGCATGATGCTTCTATCCTGCATATTGTATTTGTACCGCAAATTTCCCGACTTGACTTTCATTGAATACAGCAGAGCTTTGGTTGGCAACTTGGTTACGATCCTTCTTGCCGTCCCTTTTATTTCGTTTCAATTCCACATGACATCTGGTATCGTCCTGGATATCGGCTTATTTATGACCAATTCCATGATGCGGCAAACCCCGCTGGTTCTTTTTATATTTCCCATCTTTTTCGTTGTCGCTCTCACGGTACGCTCAGGGATCGAAGCCATGGCTCGGATGTTCTTTATTCCCATAGTCATTGTTCTCTTATCTACCATTATTATTCTTTTATTGTCCATCCCGAATTATCAGGTAGAGCATCTATTCCCCATATTGCCGGACGGGATCAGACCGGTTGTTCTTGGTGCTTACTTTTCATATGGGTTTCCTTATGTCGAGCTTATGCTTATTACCATGCTTCTACCTTATGTACGGAAGGAAGGACGACCAAATTTGAAGAAAGGCTTGTACATCGCCTTGCTGGTAAACGGATTTTTCCTAATTGCCGTGACGCTTAGCACGATTCTGGTGTTCGGGCCATTGGCGGGGGAACGGTTGTATTCGATGTTTGAAGTGGCTCGAACCGTCGACCTGCTTGAAGTCATTCAGAGAATTGAATCCCTCATTGGTATCTCCTTGATTTTGACAGCTTATATGAAGGCGGTTATCACTTTATTCATACTGAATTTAACGTTTACGAAATTGTTCAACCTTCAAGATGACCGTATTCTGGTATTCCCGCTTGCATTGACCTGCTTTCTATTCTCATTGCAACAAATAGAAAAAGGGGGAGCCTTTTGGATTAATGCCGTAACGGTAATCCATCCGTTGTGGGCTACTTTTGCTTATGCACTGCCTTTGCTCGTCATTGTTATTGCTGCAGTTCTTAGGAAAAACCCACGCTATTGACTGAACTGAAGCCGATCACACAAGAAAACCACGCCCTCAGGCGTGGCAGGCAAGCATATGATTATATGACTCTTCTAGCCGTCTCATAATTACTATCCCAATAGCCATCTAAATTAGAAATTAACACATTGCCACTCGGAGTATTATGTATGAATTGATCGTTGCCCATATAAATACCTACATGGTTTATGCTGCTGGAACCGGCACTGAAGAATATAAGATCACCTTTTCGCAAATTACCTTTACTTACATAGTGACCTGCATTCTTCTGATATCTCGTTCCCCACTTTAAGTCAATTCCTTCCTTCTCATACATCCATTCTGTGAAGGAAGAGCAATCAAGGATGAATTGGGATCGATTGCGGACACCTAACTGATAATCCACTTTTCCAATCAATGATCTAGCATTAGCAATAACAGCATTCGCTTTAGCTTCCCAATCCGATGTCGAAGGTGTTGAACTGCTTGATCCACCGGAATAATCCGTATATTGTGGTTGCGCAGATATGTATCCTATGGTCCCATCTTGAACTATAATTTCCAACCAGTAACTGTTTACTTTACGCAGAACATGAATGTCTTCTCCCCTGGGAATCATTCGAAATACATAACTATTGGGATTGGGGGCGCTTCTAAAGTTTACACCTCTCTCTACCTCGGTTTCGTAAGATCTAGCTGAAGCGTTGGCAACAAACAAGAACATCAGTACAAGTGTGATTGCTAAGATTTTCTTTGACATATATAGCCTCCTTTTCTAATAAAGCGTAACCTTTTTCTAGTATAAAAAGAAAGTCAAAAATCTGTCCAAATTTGTAAAAAATTATTAAAACCAAGCAGGTTTACAGAAGCTTCAATTGACAGCTCTTGCGTGCATCGTGGTAATGAACTACGATATATAGGTAATGACGGTTTTCGAATCGTTTCCTTCAAATTATAGTTGCAATCATGCGGAGGGGTGAGGTCCGGTGAAGTATTTTATCCGTAGATGGGTGCTAAGGCAGCTTTCTACTAAGCTGATACTCACTCTCCTTCTTCTGTTATTACTTACAATTACGGTTATTAGTACACTGTATTATCAATCCTCAGCTGGCATTATCGCTGATAATGTAAGGGCTTCCACCAAGCAGTCGGCCAAGCAATCAGCCGATTATTTGTCATTACTACTAACCATAGGCAGTGATATGGGACAGCAGATATTCCGTGATACCCGGATACAGCAGGTAATCCAAGAGGAAGCGCAAGGCAGCTTAACGGTTGATCAGAAGTTTAATCATAAGAGTACGGTAGATGCGATATTAAACAATGTGATGTATACGAGCTCCTTCGTTCGAAGCATCTATCTGCTCAAGGATGAAGGTAATAGCTGGGGCAGTGGTTTGTTCAATACCTCGAAGGTTGCTCGTTATACGCTGAATGAGCATGACTGGTATAACGATGTTGTGAATAATCGCGAGGATGATTTATGGCTCCCTCTGCAGTATGATCCATTCAGTGGTGGTGGAGAGAATACCGAGCTTGTGCTGACGTTCGTCAAGCCCTTTCGTAATTTGGAAACTCGTGAAGCCATAGGAGCCATAGTCATCAATTTGGATGGCAAGGTCATATTACAGGCAATTGAGCGAATACAGCTAGGTAGAACGGGACAATTTTTCGTAGTTAATGGGGAAGGTCAGGTAGTGATTGCTTCTAATCCAGAGCTCTGGAATGACTCCATACAGGATAGTCCATTAGACTTGAAGCTAAAAACTATTGAATCGGAGGTCTCAGAATTCGAGATAGAGTTGAACGGAGTAAGAAGCTATGTGGTCACACGTGCGATGCAGAACGATTGGCGGATAGTGGGCACTGTTCCGGTAGATGAGATTATCAGTGATATTCAACAAATTCAGAAGACCATCTGGATTTATGCTTCCATTCTATTAGCATTAGCTTCTGTTATCGGATTCCAGTTCTCCAGGAAAATCACCTCTCCATTGAAGAAGCTAATGAACCAAATGCGCGAGATTGAGAAGAGTAATTTTACCGCACTGACTGAGGTTACCTCGCAGGATGAGATTGGTCAGTTAAGTCGAAGGTTCAATCAGATGGTTCGACAGATTGAGATGCTGTTAGATCAAGTCAATCAGGTTGAGGCGAAGAAGCGTGAAGCAGAGATGCGGGCGCTGCGTCACCAGATTAATCCACATTTTCTATATAATACGTTGGCTTCTATCCGTTGGATGATCAAGTTCGATCAGGGTGAGGGTGCCTATAATGGTATATCCTCACTCGTGGAGCTTATGGAAGCTAGTATGGAGAAGAAGGGTGTATTCTGTTCCATTCGTGATGAATTAGATTTACTAGAGAAATACATGGTCATCCAGAAGTTTCGTTATGGTGCTCACATACATCTCGAAATTAATTGTGAGGAGCCGACGCTAGATTTACAAATTCCACGAATGCTGTTACAACCGATTGTAGAGAATGCCATATTCCATGGAATTGCCCCAAAGCCAAATGGAGGATTGGTGAAGATTAGCTTTATTCGAACGGTAGTAGGGGATGAAGATAAGCTGCTAATTATTATTAGCGACGATGGACTAGGGATTCCCGAGCACAAAAAATCTGAATTACTTAAGCCTTCCAATCTCAAAAAATCCGGCATGTTCGGCATAGGATTAAATCATGTGAATGAAACGATTCAATTATACTATGGTAAACAGAGCGGGGTTTGGATTGATAGTAATGAAGGTCAAGGTACGATGATTAGTTTAGAGCTTATGTTAGGGGCTGGTGAGAATTATGCCGTATAAGGTAATGATTGTTGATGATGAACCCATTATTCGATTTGGATTATCCTCTTGTGTGAATTGGGATCAAGAAGGACTTTCTTTAGTGAGGGAAGCCGCCAATGGTGAGGCTGCGCTGAGCATCATTAGAGACCAAGCTATAGATATACTCATTACGGATATACGTATGCCTTTAATGGATGGTCTTGAATTAACGCGGCAGGTTAAGGACTTACTTCCCAATGTGAAGGTTATCTTAATAAGCAGCTATAGTGATTTTGAATTTGCTAGAGAAGCTGTGAAACTAGGTGTGGTTGTGGATTATTTGCTCAAGCCTACTATGGAGCCTATTGACTTAATTCGTATATTGCAGAACTGCAAGCAACGATTGGATGCGGAGAAGCTTCGGTACCAGCAGGAAGAAAGGTTTGAGCATGAAGAGAATAAGCATCGAATAATACAATTCGAGACCAAACTTAAGTCGTATTTAGGCGGTGCATCGGTAGACATAGATTGGAAGCCGGATTGGCTGCAGGGTCCATTCGTGGTTGCTGTCTGGGAATACGAAGTCCAAGAAATTCATACTGACGTATTGATGAAGCTTGATGCTGTCAGCGTACAGCTGAATGCATGGTGCACGCAAGGGATTTCCTTCGTCTGGGGTATTGACGAGATAGTTACACTACTCACAGACCATAATGGTAGTGCGAATCATGAGATAAAGTCCTATCACCAACAGCTCAATATCGAGGGTGGACATAGCTTTACAGTAGGTATTAGTCCTGCTATTCATTCCTTCAAAAGCGTGCGAGATGCTAGGAATTGGGCTGATCTGGCTCTGGAGTCTTCTTTTTTCCATGGAAAAGGAATGTGTTATCAGGGAGTAATACCCTTGCGTAAAGATGATGGGCTATCAGATAAGCAAGAGGCCATTCAGCTGCAGCAGAAGCTACTACGAGATAAATTTGCAAGAAGCCTCGCTTCGTCGGATAGTAATTCATGTATGGATATCTTCGAATTATATGTACTTCAATGGAAAAGCCTTCTCTACAATCGACAGACTATCATTCTAGAGGCACGTAAACTTATTATGATGAGTGACTCCCACCATATACAGCATCAGAAGGAAGAAGCCATGCAGAATACGATGAAGAAACTAGCAACCATTGAGCAAACCCCTACGCTTGATGCTCTGATTGGCTATGTGCGTAAGGAGCTTCAGCGATTATGGGAACCGGATCAATTGTTAGTCACTACAGATGGTACGGGTGGTGCCCATACGATTCAACTCGCACTAACCTACATTCAGGATAATTATCGACGAGAAATCTCCTTGCAGGAGGTCGCAGATTACGTACATATGAGTAAAAATTACTTCAGTGAGCAATTCAAGAAGCGCACAGGATTTAACTTTATTGATTATGTCATTAGGCTGCGCATCCATTATGCGAAGCATCTATTGGAATCCACAAGCCTGCGAGTTGTCGAAATCGGGTTACAATCAGGCTTCAATAGCCCCAAGCATTTTCTGAAATTGTTCAAAAGAATGGTTCTTGTAACTCCCGGGGAATATCGTGACCAATTAGCCAAGAGAGGGCGGGTATGATGAATAGTTCGTATAGGTTGCTTGCCTTCTTGGTGATTGTTGGAATGTTGATATCCGGATGTATGCAGGTGAAGCTGGTGTCGGATAATGATTCCACCGAAACCAAAGATCAATCAGGAGAACCGATTATTGAGTTAGTATTCTGGCATACCTACAGCGAACTCGAGATAGAGGTGTTCAACTCACGAGTATTGCCGCTATTCGAAGCGGAGTTTCCTCATATTAAGATCAATGCGGTTAGGAAGGATCATACGGGTCAACTAAAGGACAATGTCTTGGCAGCCGTAGCGGATAATAAGCAGCCCGATGTGATGCGGATGGATATCATCTGGGTTCCTGAGTTTGCTAAGAGTGGATCGCTTACGGACATATCGAATCTTGAGAATTTCAGCGCAATTCGTGAGAAGTTTATTGGTTCATTAATTCAATCTAATATCTATAAAGGCAAATATTATGGCGTGCCTGTCAATGCCAACACGCGTGCGGCTATATTCAACAAGAAATTACTTCAAGAGGCTGGTTTGGACCATCCCCCCGAGACATTCCAAGAGCTTATAGAAGCTACCCGGCGGCTGCAGAAGGAACGACCAGAGATCTACGGAATAGGGATTTGCTGCTCGAATGTGTGGGGATCTCTTCCCTACTTCTGGACCTTCGGTGGGCAATTGATGGATCAGAACTATACGCGTGCCAGTGGTTTTCTGAATGGAGAGGCAAGCCAAGCAGCTTTACAGAAAATGAAGGATGGGCTAGACGAAGGAATTATTAGTCCGTCTATTATTGGAGGAGAACCTGGAACGTGGGACGGTATATTAAAGGGCCAGCTGTTGATGATCGATGAACCCCATTGGTTTTATACCGTTAATGAGACAGGACCCAATAAAGAGCTGTTGGAAGGAGTGGAGATTGCACTTCTTCCGTCAGATGTGACTATTGGAACCTCGGTGATTGGTGGAGAGAATCTGGTGCTGTTTGAGAATTCGTCATATAAGAAGGAAGCGTGGCAGTTTATACAGTGGATGGTTACGGAGGAGCCGCAGAAGATTATGTCGGAAACCGGTTTAATTCCAACGATAAAGAATCTTAAAGGTAATAACGAGAATCCGATATTCGACGTATATCTGGACCAATTGGACCGCGCAAATCCTCGCCCACCTGTTCCTGCTTGGACAGAAATTGAGGATGTGTTCGCCAGAATGCTAGAGCGTATCCTTACAGATGAGCAGACGATAACAGAGGCCGTAGATGAAGCAGCGCTTATTATAGATGGCTTGCTGCTGGAGCAATAATTAGTCCAAGTAATTGCTATACGCTGTGCCAGGGGCTGTCCCTTAAGTCTGAATGACATAGGGAGCCCCTTTAGTAAGCGCACTTCTTATTGTTCGGAGAACAAATCGTTAATAGAAAGGTTTATTAGTTTTCAAGGTGGATTATTGGATTGAGGTAGTTGAATGGGGTCTGACCTGAGCGAATAGTAACGATATACACTTAAAAACTAGGGTGTTAGGGTGTTCAGCTGGAATAGTAACGATTTGCACCTAAATTACACAATACGTGATAACGATCGCCATATTAGATTATTAATTGTAGTTTCACACCTATTTGGTTGAAAAAGCAGGGGTACGAAAGAATAGTTGTAAGTACGATCTTAATTTAGCTGACGATGACGATATCCCCCGCCCAACAATACAATCAGTTAGTACACAAAGGACGCCGGAGGGCGTTTTTTCGTGCTAGTTCACTGTGATAGTGATCACGATAAAAGTATAACTCCTTTTCAGAGCCCTCTTTTACGTTGGGATACACCGCCACTCTTATGATACAAGAAACGTCCACATAGGATAAACTCTCTTATTTTCAGGAAAAACATGAATAAACCGCACCGTATTCCCACATTTGACATGCAACGATTTCAAATCCGTAACAATGTGCACCATAATAGGATATTAATCAATCGGATGTCCATGAAGAACTAGCTAGAATAAGGGGGTAATCAAAAGAAAAACTTTCAGGAGGGTTATACATGCGAATAACAAAGAGATGGTTACCGAAATTATTGCTGGTGTTATTAATTGCAACCGTTTTCTTAGCAGCCTGCGGTAATAACGAAGGCAATACGCCAGCTGCGGAAGAGAAGCCAGTAGCTGCACCGGTCGATAAGAAAGAGGTAGAGCCGGCCCCAGCTGCAGAGCCACCAAAGCCAGTTACTGTAGAATTCTGGCACGCGTTTGGTGAAGGTGAGGAGAAGGTGCTATTAGAAGAAGTCATTCCTAAATTTAATGAGCAGTATCCACACATCACCATCCAGGGAACAAGAATGCCTACCGAGAACTTAGATCAGCAGGTGATTACTGCAGCTGCAGGAGGTGCAGTGCCAGATGTGATGAGAATGGATAATACATGGGTACCAAGAATGGCCAAAGAAGGCGTGCTACAGGCGGTGGATAACTTCGCAGACTTCAACAAAGTCGTTGCCGATTCCTTCGATGGTCCGATGGCTACCAACTATTATAATGGCAATTATTACGGTGTTCCTCTAGACACGAATACGAAGATTGCGATATACAGTAAGGAATTACTCGCGGAGGCTGGAGCTACTGAAGCGCCTAAGACGATCGATGAGCTAGTCAGCCTTGCTCGTAAGCTGAAGGAGAATGGCAAGTTTGGAATTACCATTGGTGGTCCAGATTTCTGGAATATGCCTCCTTGGTTCTGGACATTAGGTGGAACAATTACAGATGATAAGTACACAGTGGCAACAGGACACTTGAATAGTGAAGCTAGTATCAAGGCTTTAGAGACAATCGTCTCATGGAATGATGAAGGTTTACTTGCGCCTCCTATTCTTGGTGGTCAGCCTGGAACGTGGGAAGGCCTGCGTGGAGAAGAAGGTAAGCCAGCCTCTTACATGATGATTAATGATGGCCCGTGGTTCTTCAGTATATTGGGTGATGCTGTGAAAGATACGATGATTCCAGCTAAGATGCCGAGTGGTCCCGATGGTAAGAGTCACTCGATCATTGGTGGTCAGGATATGGTGTTCTTCAATGGGGCGAAGCAACCAGAAGCAGCTTGGACATTCACACAATTTATGCTTTCTGAAGAAATCCAAGTGTTGATGGCAATCAAAACAGGCGCGATTCCAACGAACAAGAATGCCGCTCAAGCGGATGCTCTGAAGGATGTGTATTACCTCGATGAGTATGTAGCGGAGATGGAAACGGCTATGGCACGTACACCAAGTCCTAATGCAAACCAAATTGGTGATGTATTCGGCAAAGCCTTCGAGAAGGCTTTACGTAAGGATGCTACTCCGAAGGAAGCGCTAGACCAAGCAGCAACTGAAATTGATGCTTTACTGAAATAAATAGTTCATCTGCTATGAACACGGCGGTCGGTGTTAGTGCCGACCGTCCTTTCATTTGGTTGACTCAACGTAAGGGGGTTCGCTATGAATAAAGCCATCAAACAATATGTGCAGGTAGCGCCTTACCTCGCTCTGGGTTTCATTATGACCTGTATATTCGTACTATACCCATTAATCAAAGGTGTTTATATTAGTTTTTTTGAGTATAAGGTAATTAATCCTTCGCAGAGCTTGTTCCTGGGCTGGGCTAATTATATCAAGGTGTTCCATGATCCGATTATTTATATCGCTCTGCGTAATACGTTATTGTTTGCTCTTGTAACCGTACCTTTACAATGGGCATTCGGTATTCTTGTTGCAATGGTCATTAATTTACAGTTTATTCGCTTCAAGGTATTTTTCCGGCTGGTTTATTACTTACCCGTTATTAGCTCTTGGATTGTTGTTAGTTACTTATTCCAATTCTTGTTCGCTGATGGGAGCAGTGGTGTCGTCAATTACCTGCTAGTTGACTTCTTTCATCTAAGAGATGAGCCGATTGCATGGTTGCAGAATACATGGTCAGCGAATATCGTGATTTGGTTACTCAGTGTATGGAAGGGTGTTGGCTGGGTGATGATTATGTACTTGGCCGCTCTACAATCGGTTCCTCGCTCTCTATATGAGGCAGCGGCGATTGATGGTGCTAAGGGTGCGAGGACATTCATTCATATTACTCTACCCCTCATGAGACCGATGACCGTCTACGTTCTGATTAATTTGATTATTGGGGCATTCCAAGCCTTTATCCAGGTATTCTTGATTACCAAAGGTGGTCCTCTTGACTCTACACATCTATTGAATACGTACATGTTCAAGCATGCCTTCCAGTACTTCGATTTCGGTTATGCTGCTGCGATAAGTGTCATGCTAGGATTGCTCATTTTCATTTTTACGTATAGCCAACAACGAACATTCGGTAAAGACCGAATTGAATATTAATGAAAAGAGGTGCAGCAAGCATGAGGAAGCTTATGCCGTGGGTAGCCCATCTTGTACTCGTTCTGGGGATTGTTGTTGTGGTAGGTCCATTTGTTTATATGATCTTAACCTCTTTAACCAGTGATAATTTTAGTCTCCCGAATCCAACTAAATTACTGAATAGTGAGAAATCGCTTGATAACTATTTCGAAGCTTGGAACAAAAATCATTTCTCACAATACTTTCTGAATAGCTTGTTTATTGCAGTGATCACGATGGTGCTGTCATTATCATTGGCTTCGATGACGGCTTATGCATTCGCTCGATTTCCCTTTCCGGGTAAAGAATTCATGTTCAGAATGTTCCTGTTCTCCATGTTCGTTCCAGCTATCCTCAACATCATCCCGCAATTTACGATCATCAAATCTCTTGGACTAGTAGACACGTATTCGGGGTTAATCCTGCTTTATATCAGTACAGGGGTAGTGGGTAGTACATTTTTCCTGAGAGGCTTCTTCGAACGAATACCTGCGGAGCTTGAAGAATCGATCGTGATGGATGGGGGAAACCGTTGGACGATTTTTCGTTCGATTTATATTCCGTTATCCTTACCTGCTATCGGAACATTAGGCATATTCGCCTTCTCGGGAACTTGGGATGAATTTATAGTGGCGCTCACCCTTATTAAGACCGAGTCTAATCGCACCTTACCGATAGCTCTTCAATTATTCCGCGGACAATATGCGACCTACTACGGATTATTCTTCGCAGCGTCTACGATGGCACTGTTACCGATTATTATTATATTCATCATCTTCCAGAAGCAATTTGTAAACCCAAATCTATCCGAAGGTGGTGTTAAAGGATGAACGATTTAGCACATAGTATTGATATTATCCCTAATAAAGCACAGTTTCGTCCCGGTGATAAGCTAGCTTTTACACTCCGAATTACTGGAAATTGTTGTGTGGGGAATGAGCTGTACAATTGGACTGTATTCGATGAGGATACATTAGTGTTACAGGGTGAGGGGAGGATTGGATTGGGTGCTAATCTGGACCGAATTGCTCTGGAATTCCCGGCAATAAGCGGGGGGACGGGAGCTTATGGTTTATTCCTTTCTTTAGAGATATCTGATGAGCAGGTGCTCCTTGCCGAAACAGCCTTCGATGTAGCAGATCACTGGCGAGAAGCCCCGCGTTATGGCTTCCTTAGCGACTTTACTCCAGATGAAGCGGGTAAGCTGGACGATGTGGAGTTTCTGAATAAGCATCATATTAATCTAGTACAGTTCTATGACTGGATGTATAGACATGATCGCTTGCTAGCCGATACGGAGGAGTTCATCGATCCTCTAGGTCGCAGCATCTCTCATCTCGTCGTTAAGGAGAAGATTGCTGCTTTACAAGAGCATGGTATTGCTTCTATTGGTTATGCAGCTGTGTATGGTAGCTTGCCGGACTATGCAGAGGCGCATCCCAATCAGTTACTTTATCAGAACGATGGCAAACCACATTCTCTAGGAAACTTTTTCTACATTATGGATATCTCCACGGATTCTGAATGGACCGAGCATATTGTTAAAGAGTTTGAACAGGCAATAGAAGTAATGGGCTTCGATGGCTTACATTTGGATCAATATGGATTTCCCAAAAAAGCGATACGCAATAAGAATGGAGATCAAGAGGTCGTTTCACTTAAGGAGTTATACCCAAGCTTTATCAATGTAGTTAATGAAGCAATGACCAATAAGTTCAATAATCACATCGGGTTAATATTTAATAATGTTAGTAATTATCCAACCCATACTACATCGACTGCTGCTCAGGATGTGATGTATATCGAGGTTTGGGATCCTGTTAGTCAATTGCGAGAATTGAAGCTGGTCATAGACAACGCTAGATTGTGGTCGGGTAAGCAGGTTGTTCTAGCCGCCTATTTGCCTGCGTTCCACCCGGACCGACCGGTGCATCCTAAGCAGGCCGAGAATGGTGCGATAATAACAATGGCAGTCATATTCGCTAACGGAGGTTATCATCTGCTTCTTGGTGAGCATGAGAACGTCCTAGCAGATTCATATTATCCACTATATGGTGTCATCTCGGATGGCTTCAAGGAGAGACTGCGACATTATTACGACTTTATCGTGATGTACCGCAATCTGTTATATGATCATGAGCTTGATGATGTCTCAATGACCTTCGCGGGTGGTATTAATACAGAGGTTGTTTTCACTTCAGAGGATGTTCTATTCAAGCCGAATGGAGATATGGGAACGGTTTGGACAATAGTAAAGGAAAAGCCAGGCTTAATCGTCATTCATATGATTAATTTATTAGGACTAGACAATGACATTTGGCATTCGGCTAAAGCAGATGAACCACAGGCGTTGCAGCATATAGAAATTAAGCTTGAGAGCTGGGAGGCTATTGATCGGATTTATTGGGCGACACCAGATGGAGTTAGCATCAAGGCTGAATTACTCGAATTTGATTATATACCAAAAGGTGAATCTGCTGGTCTCTATGCTAGGTTCGTTGTGCCGCGTCTAAATAATTGGTCTATGGTGGTTGTGCGACTTGAGGACGGAGTTCCAGCAACAACGCTTGCATAAAGCTATCCGCGTGAATCCGTGTATATGCATGCAAGATGATGTATACAGTGACTAAGAGAATCGGTGGCTTGCCTCTTAGGGTGTGCTGCCGCTTCCTTTTGACTGTTATTCCAATGCCTCAGCAATTTTATCTTTGCTCACTATTATAACACTCACCACTCAATGATCCTCGGATAATGCAGATCTTATGAAGAATGTGTGTAAACGATCTGAATTTATGGTAACGGAAATGTCCTAATTCCAATCTTACCAGCGATACAGGGGCGCCTTATGCAATTTAGTGGAGGTTATTTTAGCCGATCCATAATGAATTCCCGTTTTATTATTTTTCGATAAAAAACATTCGTCTGTAAGAGAGAACTTGCATATTTTTCTGCAAATAGGTCATGGATAGGAGCATTTCAAGATCGAAATCGGAAAAACGGCTAGGTAGGTTTATCCCGCGTATGCTGAGGCAACGGGATTCAAGGCAAAAGGAATTTTTTTAAACCAACCAAACCATGTTTAATGCCAAACACCACAATAGTAAGAGTTCCCACAACAAAGTACCGCGGAATTCTCCGCGGTACTTTGTTGTCGTTCTACTTACTGCTTAGTGATGCGTACATCATCCATTTGGAGCACTGTTCCACCGGGAGAATCGACATAGAAGCCCACATCGATCTGTCCGTTAGTTACATAAATATTATCGATGCTGATATACTTCCATACACCATCATTGGATATATTCTCATAGATGGCCGATCCACCATAATTCGTAATCTCTGCTCGAGCAGTCGTCGGGGTCGTATACTGCAGTCTTACCCAAGCCTCCAGCTTATAGTTACTGTTGTTCACAGGAACGTTGATCACTTGATGAATACTCTGCTGATAAGCGCTACCTGAGTAGAAGTATGCTCGTGCATCCCTTGTCCAAGCTGATGCAGGCGGATGAGAGCCAGATCCACTATCGATACCGAATGCAAGCGCTTGACCACTTGGATGCCACTCTGTCCAGTTGCTTGCATATGCAGAGCCTCGCTCGAAATCTGGATTATCGAGCAGATTTAGCTCGGATACCGGTGTCCCAGGTGTTGCCGATGACACCAATATACGGTCCAAGTTGACATTGCCGCTGTCCGCCAGATCATACTTGTAGGCAATGGTATTCGTGCCCGCAGTCAAGGTCAACGTTTGTGTCTGGTCTTGCCAGACATCCCAGCTGCTGCCTGGACTTGTCAAGCTAGCTTGAGCAACGTCAACGCCGTTGACATAGGTGCTCAACGTCTTCGTGCTGCCAGAGCCGTTGGCATATCGCAGCGCGACCTCATAGCTACCTGCTGATGGAACGCTCACTTGGAAGGAAGCCTCCGCACCCGTAACGGTCATGCTATCCACGAATGCCTGACCACTGTAGAACATATGGTTCTGATTCGTTGCTGCGCCTCCCGACAATACCGCGCTTTCCGCTTCATATTTGCCAATTGTCGGCGAGTATGGCACGGTGATGTAGTCGAGATTAACGTTGCCCGTATCGCCGGCATCACCATAATAGCGGAGGGTTATGGTATTGCGTCCCGCCGATAACGGAAGTGTCTCGTTCTGGGTTGACCAAGTGTCCCAATTAGCTAGGTTGGCCAAACTCGTCTGCTTCACCTGCTTGCCGTTGACGAAGATGCTCATTGTCTTGGCAGCACCAGTGGCATTCGCATAACGAAAGCCAACCTCGTAGTCACCACCAACCTTGATATCTGCGTAGAAAGTGACCGCAGCACCGTCAGTGTCCAATTCGTCTACAAACCCTGTGCCAGAATAACCGGTATGATTGTTATTAACAGATGCCTTCGTGGCTGTTGTTTCGCCTGATAACGAAGCTTCTTCAGCTTCTAGCTTCTCAGATGTCGCTACAACCGCTCCAGTCCCGGTTACTACAATAGACTTAGAAGATAAACTTGCTGCGGTTACTTTGACATAGGTGACGTCGCCATAGACATCCTTACCCGTTGTCCATCCTTCGCCTACTGAAGCTTTCAAGGCATTAAGATCTGCATAAGAGGAAAGCGATGAGCCGTTGTTAGTTACACCTGTGCCCGCCTTGCCATGAATGGTTACTATATAGCTCTGAACATCTGGTGTGTAGGTCCCCGACTTCGCACCGATGGTAAAGCTAATACCACTCACACCATTATCTTGGGCTGTCATCAGCTGCTTGAAATGCTCTCCGCCCTCATAATCATAGCTTGCTCCATCGTCATCATAATAAGTAAAGCTGGATGCTGTTGTATCCGGGAATACATCCACATCAATGCTGGTAACCGCGCTCTGACCGATGTAATCCTGGACTTCCTGTGAAGGGATGATTGCACCTTTTTTAATAAAAAGCGGGACGTCGGACAATGTATCCACATTGATCGGATAGGAGATCGTCTGTCCGCCGCTAAAGGTAGTGCCCTTGAAGTAGTCAGTCCATGTACCTGAAGGTAGATAGATACTCTTCGCTGTCTGGCCTTTATCAACAATTGGAGCTGCAAGCAGCCAATCACCGAACATCCAAGCATCCACATAATTGCTGACATTCGAATCCGTTGGATAGTCTATCAAGAGGGGTTTCACTAGTCCCTCTCCCGTCTCATAGGCGCTTCTTTCGTATGCGTACATATACGGGATTAAGCTGTATCTAAGCTGAATAGCTGCCTTGGCTGCTTCTTCTGCTGTATTGCCATAGTACCAGGGCTGTCTCTGATGATAGAGATTACCATGGACACGGAAAACTGGCGTCAATGCCGCAAACTGTATCCATCTGGCATAGAGCTCCGGACTTGGGTTGCTGTCATTAGGGTTGAATCCACCTGTATCCATTCCCCACTTAGGCTGTCCGTTCAGAATTGAGGATAGCATAACGGTTCGCTGTTCTTTCATACCCGAAGCCCAGCCAACCTTCTCACCCATATGGAACTGTGCGCCAATATCACCTGACCATAAGGTTGTCGCGTAACGCTGTGCCCCAGGGTAGTAAGTTCTAGCTGTTTGCCACACCCGTACGGCATCGTTCGTATAGGCTCTCTGTCCTTCGTACATTCCTTGGGATAGATGACCTGTCGTGAAGTTGCCGAACCAGTATTGCGCGGCCCCCGAAGCGACCTTATCCGTTTCATCATTCCACCAGCCAACAATACCTTTGTTGTAGGCATCCTCTGAATGGTCCCAATACCAAGCTCTCATGCTAGCATTGTAAGGGTCTATACTTCTAACCAGCACGGGGACAAAATAATCCTCATACTCCGTATGGCCTGGATACCAATAGCCACCTGCCTCGGCATCATAATATTGGCTTGTTCTGTTATTGCTGCTATCCTCGGTCACAATTCTTGGCTTGGTAATCCCGATCATCTTGATCCCCTTAGCATCCATAGTGGACTTGAGGGTGGTCGAGCTGGCATCGGGGAAATTGGTCGTATCCCAGGCAAACTCCCCATAGTTCGTTTCCCCGTATTTCTTCCAATCATAATCTAGCCCGTAGCCATCGATCGGGATATTCTTGGCTCGATACGTATCGACCATAGTCGTCATCTCGGTTTGGTCCGTGTCCCATTCAAAGTTCATAAAGCCGAGTGACCATTTGGGCAGCATCGGTGATTTACCTGTGATGCTGGCAAACCCCTCCATAATCTTATCGGGTTCCCCAACGATGGCATAATACTCGACGTCTGTCTTGCTGTAGCGACGTCCCTCGGTAGGTGTGCCACCGTAATAAAATTCCAGCTTACCGGTTGTATCGGTGTAAGGATATCCACCGTCACTGTCTACGAGGATCCCATATCCCGAAGTAGACCATATAAATGGTCCACCGGAATCCCCCTGATTCCCTGCATGAGCAGGATGGGTACTGTCATTTCTTATAATATCCGGTGCAGCTTCATTGGCGTTATAGCTTCGGATACCATACATATTATGACTGGTGTTATGCTCAAAGCGTACTCCGTCGTAGAACACGCCCCCACCGGACGGCTCCCATAACAGCGTAGTTCCATCCGCTTTCTTGATCGTCACTCGCGTTGGACTTTTCGCAATCTCCACTTCCAATTTGGCTGTATTAATCGTGATCGGATCACCAGATGTATCGATGGTTGAGCCAACTGAGCTCCAGATTTTATTCGGATCGATCATCGGTGTATCCGCACTTGGTGACACATCGTTAGGTCGATACGAAACCTTCACTATATCCTCCTGCAGCACATTGAAGATGAGCTTATCATCGTTAGGTTCGGCTCCATTATCAATCGTTAGCGTCAAGGTATCGCCAGATACAGAGCTCCCCGTTACATTGCCGAGCGCACTAACATAAGCATCTGCATGTGGTGTGGACATTGGCACAAGTGCCGATCCTAACAGCACAAGGGCGAGACCCACTCGGAGAAAGCTTCTTACTGTTCTTGAATAATATTGATGCATAGGTGTGCCACCTCTCAATAAAATTAGTTGACCACAATTTCGAAATCCGTTCCTTCCCAGCGATCGGTTCCGTATTCGGCAACGCCATTATTGTTATCGTCCCATAGAAAAGTGAAATCGATAGTTCCGGAGCTGAAGGGACCAACGGATATCTCGTAATCCTGGTCATTATTGCTGGATCCGTTGCTACGCATCATGGTATCCGTAACATTGGTCCAGTTGTTCGTTCCCCAATGCACCCATCCCTGCATACCTGTTCGGAAGGTAATGCGGTAATTCGCGGGAATTGAAGTAATCGGAACATCAAAGCTCCATATATACGTTTTGTCCATATCCAGATGATCTAGATTGATCGCGTTACTATTACCGCTTGAATACCAGAGAACAACGGTATGGTAGCCCTCATCAAGGTGTACAGTAAGCTCGCCATAATCCCATGAATTCCAAGCACCCGTATGATCAAATCCGATCGTTCCCGCATACTGGCCGTCGACATACACATCTCTTGTTGCATCCGAGCCACCATTCGAGTAACGGAAGCGTAATGCATAATCATCGTCCGTATCAGCGTGAACAACATAGGACACGCCATCATTGGTAGTAGCGAATTCGTCGACGAAGCCACTACCCGTATAGCCGGTATGATTCGTATTCGTTGAAACATTGGTCTTAATAGCAGATTCAGCCTCGTAGATCGAATTTACAGGATCCGAGAATGTACGAGCCATATAGATCATGTCCCAGTATTGAAGCTCCGGAATGGTAAATGAAACATATTTGCCCTTGGAGTCACTGCCTGAGGTGAAGCTTAACTCCTCTGTCAGTCCTCCATCTAGATCAGGAGAGGCTACATAGACATCGGTAATAGTTTCATCATTTCCTATATAGAATTTAGTTGCTAGATTCGTCTGAAAGGTTGGCTGAACACCGCTGTTGCGCCACTGGTTATCGTTATTGAGCAGATTAATAAGATGGACGATATTATAATCTGGTGTTCTTTTGGTAATGTGCCACACCGTATTTGCCAGAGCATCCCCGCTTGTATCCACACCCGTAATATCTACAAATTGTGCCCCCCTATCATTCAGGACAACATCACTATCGAATAACAGGTTCTCGTATGCCGTTATGAAATTATAGTGATCCTTCATTGCTGATTTCAAGGAGTTGCGCATGCTCTTGCTTCGATTCGGATAATATTCATGAGCGAGCATCTGACTATCCTCGCCAAGCTCGATGTGTGTTGCACCACTAGCAGCCATCATCGCATCGGCAAGGCGGACGGAATGATCATCGAAGGTTCCGAGGGTAAGGCTATCTAGATTAATCGCCCCTACATTGCCGCTCTCATAAGCGAGCTTGATGGTATGAGAACCTTGGGTTAAGTCCATCGTGTAGGTTGCATCCTCCTTCCACGTATCCCAGTTAGCTTGCTCGAAGAAGAACAGCTCTTGCTCGAATACATTGTCCACGTACATATTCAGTCTGGAATCCGCTCCCGTTGCGTTGGCATAGCGGAATACAAGAGAATACTGACCATCCTCAGGCGCAGTAATTGTGAATTCAACGGAATCGCCAATCGAGGCGAATTCATCAACAAATCCAGTGCCGGTATATCCAGCATGGTCCGTGTCTATGGCTACATTAGTAAGTGTGGCGCTTTCTGCCTCATACCTTGGTCCAATATTCTCGGCATAATTCATGTAAGCTGCCAGAACGACGGCTTTATTACCGCTATTGGAGCGAATGGCTTCAATATAGTCTTGAAGCTGTATATAGCCATTGGATAGATGCCAGATTTCACTATAGAGGAAATCAAGATCCGCATTCGTGCTGACATCATTCGCGGCCCAGCCATCGACTGTGCCATCGACTATGTTATAGGTAAGATAGTCGCTATTGCTATTATTCGTAGTTAGCGTGCTTTTGGCTTGATTCAGAAAGGGAGTAAATCGGGTGGAGAGATCTACAGAGCTGCCGTCATACGTGTAAACATTACTACGTTGACCCATTTGGTCTACGTGAATGCCATCAAATTGAGCTGTGTCTATAGCATCCATATACTCATTGAAGATGTAATTCTGCCAGCTTGTATTCTGGGGATCGAACAAGTAGAGGTATGTGCTGCCATCACCAAAATCAACATCGAATTGATTGGAGTGACTGGCATCTTCGTATAACCCCCAAGCAGCGTCTAACCCAAAGCTTGTATAATTTTCTCTGGACGCATAGATCATGGCATAGGCCATGGCCATACCATTCTGATCATGTACAGCGCCGATTTGATTCTGTATCGTTTGCCAAGAGATTTCTCTACTAAAGAGATCCAACCATGTGGCGTCTATCGTACCGTCTGTCCGTTTGAACATCTTGTCGTGTCGCCACATCCAATCGTAGAATTGCCACGCATTGATGTGATAATCCTCTGCCAGTTCATCGACCTTGGCCGCACTTTCTACAGCGGTTTCATTAGCGTCAAACTCACTAATATAACCATAGCGTGGGTACTTAATAAATTCGCTGGAAACATCGATAGCAGTAGCACCTGTTCCCAGGGTGTCCGCATTAATCTGTACGAAATACCCACGATAATCGGTGGCAGGGGCTGTCCAAGTAAAGGTGACATCAGTTGTAACCCCGTTATTGATAGTTTTGGCCTGTGAGGTAGAGTAAACGATAGCTTCCAGATGATAGATGTCCAGCTCCACATTCCCATTCCAGCTACTACCGGAATCATTAGAAATCGTTGCAGTAATCGTTACTGTATTCCCCGGACTGTATCGTGATTTATCTGTAAATACCCTTTCCACTCCATCTGAAGCTGCTGTAGCGTTGGGAATGTATCCGACCGGTACGAAGGTTGTCAACAGGAATAATACCATCAAGATTGATAGCGCTGCTCTGTTCCATTTCCATTTCCCATACATTAATATTCACCTTCCTTTTCGTTAGTGGTGGACCTGTCATGCGGATAAAGAGACCTAACACGGCATCACCCTTTCCTGACAAGAACTCGTTATTGGTTTCTACAATCACACCCTTTCGTTATGGAGTCCTTCTATCATATAGAATAATATTACAAAAAAAGAGCTTACTATATTCAGGTTTGGTATTCTTTCTACTTATATTCGTGATTAGAGATGATATTACCGCATGATTCGACTTATACCGTATGCTAAAAGTCCCTGTATTCAATGTAAATAACCTAAAAACTTTTCAGAAGAGCGTTTCAAATTACTTCGTTCGTGGTAAGTAGTGAGTGTTCAAATCAAAATATCGTGCGGTCCAAGTTGTGTCCTGCACGAATCAAGAGGAGGAACATGTATGAATGACAAGGTGGAGTTGCACTTGGCATGGGCGCGTTAACCATACCCGGAATCGGTCCATTCCTAGCAGCAGGACCAATTCTAGCTGGTCTATCTGGCTTGGCTATTGGTGCAGGCGCCGGTGGACTGGTCGGTGGATTAATCGGTCTTGGTATTCCTGAGGAGGAAGCTATGCAATACAATGAATATCTGGAGGATGGATATATACTAGTACTGGTTGAATCTAATGGTAAATTGGACGAGCATACCTATGATACGTTCCGTACTAATAATTCTCTTAATGCGGATACGTACGAAGGTGATTATGTGGGACTCAATCGGAGACATTAGTCGATCATAACCATCGTAGAAATTGCGATAGCTATTGTTACAGTACTGTTCAGACATCATTACTGTCTGGACAGTTCTTCTTCTATCCTTGGTCAAACGAACCTAACATCATCTCCCAGAATTCTTCTTTCCATGGAGATTCTGCCTGGAGTTCTTCATAGATTTCTTGGGCTTTCGTTAAGCACAATGATTGAACAATCTTGCAATATTCTACACAGCCTGAATCATTAATGAGCTTAATAGCATCTGCTCTGTCCATGCTAAGTAGCTCATCAATCACTGACTCGCTTTCCGTGAGGCTGAGATAGAGGAGGGGTAAGTTTTTTTTCTTTAGGACCAAATCACTTTTTACATCAAAGGCTAACGTATCCCTCATATCATTCTCGATTTGATGGATTAGACCTGTGCAATCAGCAAGATCGTTCAATCGATTTATTGTTTCCTCAGAGCAATCTAAGGTCGCATAACCAAGGTAACAAGCTAACCGCATTAACGATCCCGACTTCTCCTGAACCATTTCGAGATACTCATCTACCGTTTGGGTCGAGTTTGACAAATCCTTCTGCTGTCCATTCAGTGACCTCAGAAGTATCCGACTAGCTTCGTGAAGTGCTGCTTGGTTATTCCCTTCGAGCAGTTGACTAAGCTGGGCGAAGAAAGTGACTAACATAGCAACAACAGCATTTAGTGTATATGCAGGAGGATCCATCATCCATGGCTTGTTCAAGTGATCCTGATCCTGTAGATCATCAACAATGTCTGAAGCTAGAATGATCAATTCAGTAGTAGCGGCTAGTTGATAGATATTGGGAGATGTCCCACCAAGCATGTTATGTATGGTTAGGGTCATATCGGACCATACACCAAGATCATGATTCTTATTATCAATATACGTTTTTATTAGTGTATTAAGCTGCTCCTCATAGACATATTGATCAACCATAATATATATGTTGTTAAGAACTTCCTGCTGCAACTTATAACCCCCTAACGTCTACTTATGGTAGCTGCTCTTTATATATTTTTCTATGGCTTCTAGTCGAGATTTTACACCTAATTTATCGTAGATCTTCTTTAAATAATTATCGACCGTTCTTTTGCTCATATGGATTTGTTCGGCAATATGCTCATGAGTAGCACCTTTCACCAGCATATTCATCATTGTTATTTCCTCTGCAGATAATAGATAATCTTGCTGCGAATCGTCGCAACCTATCAATTTTAGATTGTGGTAGATAGCTAGAGGTACCATGGTCGTGTTGTCCAGTATACAATTCACCATATTCTTAATGGTTCTAACACTTGACTCCTTAGATAGAATGCCACTCACCTTTAGATCGATGAATGTATTGTATAGATCATTAATTTCTATCCCCGTAAAAATTACAATGTGAATATCCGCGTAATTGTCCCTAATCTTCTTCGCAACCTCGGTACCCGATTCATCAGGAAGCTGATAATCGAGGAATACTAGATCGGGCTGAAGCTGCTCAATCAACTCCAAACATTGAGCTGCATTATTGGCAATACCGACTACTTGTATTTCATCAATCTCATTTAATATAGTCCTCGTTGCTTGGGCTACTAGGGGATGGTCGTCAACTACAAGTGTTTTTATTATTTTATTCATATATGATCATACCTCCTTGTGGTTTCTAATTTATTGGTAATGTAATCTCGTACCTAACTCCACCTCCGATCATTGAAGTCAAATCTAGATGCCCATTCAAGTAGAGAACGCGACCCCTCATCTGCTCCATGCCTATTCCGGAGCTTCTAATCTCCGTTGTAGCTGCGATTTCATTCTCAAACCCAATGCCATTATCTTCATAGATGAGAGAGAATATATTGTCTGGAGCTCGCATGCTTAGTTTAACAAAGGTTGCTTGTGAATGCTTCTTCGCATTGTTGATTAGTTCCTGTATGATTCTGAATATATGTTTTTTGGACTCTAAATCTTTGCTCTCTATGTTCCTTGCAGTTGGATCAACATCGAATGTAATAGTAAAGGGACTATGATAAGCTTCTTTATCTATTAGTTTTTGTACCGTGTGGATAAGCCCAGTTTCCTTCAATAAATATGGATTTAATTCAAAGCAGCTTTGACGCAGGTTGGTATTGATTAATTCGATATAATTCATGAGGTTATTCAATTGCTCTTTATCTTCTGCTCTCCTCATGTGGGTCTCTAACAAGCCTGCAAGCCGTCTCTTCAGGAAGAATAAATCCTGCATCGTCGTATCATGAAGATCCATCGCGATACGCATGCGTTCCTCTTCCTGCAGCTCAAACATGAGCTTGCGGAACCACTGAATATCTTGTGCTTGATGCTCGTTCGGAAGCTGCGAAGCCATCTGCTGTAAGCTCATCCTAAGCTTTCGTATTAAGTGGAGATTCTCCAAGCTAACTGCAAGATAGGTCGTTATTAATTTAAGCCATTGCATCTCTTCTCTGCTAAGTAACGTATTCGTATTTTTCCTGGTTAATATTAAGTAGCTTTGATATTCCTCATGCTGATTGATTTCGATGATATTGTACATGGTGTTATTAGGAGTGTTAGATTCTATTAGTAATTTAACTTCATCCGTATTAATGTGGCCCTCTGATATGATCTCAATATTCGAGATAGTGTTATATTTGAATATAATTGCCGCACCATTTACTTCAAAGGTACGAACAATATCACCCAAGATGATATCTTTTAATTCGCGAAAGCTTGAGATTTTCTCTAGGTTTTTGGATATATTCTTCAATGCATACTGCAGAATATATTTCTTGGGGAAAACAAACTTTCCGAATAGAGTCGTCAGGTATTCCGTTGAGTACAGAACAAACGTCATTAGCAAAGTTGAGGATAGTAACAAAAAGACGAGATGCTTCATAGTAGCATCTTCAGGGAAAATAATAGCGAATAATCCGATAAATATACTGCAAGGGATAATAGAAAGCATAAACGAAAACATTAATCTTCGAAGCACTATGCCTATATCATACAATTGATCTGTTGCTATCAAATATGCGAATGTAATGGGAAAACAGAGAGCAAAGAAGCTCGTATACATAGAGTGTACGAATTCATACCCTAGAATAATTTGCGGAATGAATGACAAGGTAATCATCGGCAGGAATGAAACAAGTGCTGAAAACCATACAGTTCGAATTATAGTAGACAAATGCGTTTTTTCATGATAGTGCTTTATGAACAGGTAGCACAGTAAAATTATATTAATTAGAAAAACAACAACGAAAAACGATAAAGTTACATTTCCATTATATTGATTTATGTTAGCTGTCCATTGAGGAAATAAAATGTCTATTCGTATGAACATACCCAACAATACTATTGCATACATATATTTCAACACACCATAAGGGAATTGAACATTACCTTTCTCCTTAAAGAAAACAACAAGAAAATGGTAGAACACCACGGGTAATAATGTCATCATGGCTGCGATTACATATTTCCCAATAAAATCCCCCCTTATTGAAGCACCCATGCTAAACCATATCGTTCCACCTACAATAAATACATAGGATAGTAATTTGGCAGAAGGGGAGCTTGACATTCTAACGTAAAGAAATCTCCCTAAGAATAAACATAGCAACCCTATGAATATATATAAAAAATCAGCTCTTATCAATGATTGCTTAAGATTAAGATCTATGTACTTTACCTGCTCCTCTCTAGAGATCATCAGCTCGGTTGCATTTTCAATTATATTCCTGCTTTTCACCATAATGAATTGTTCTGGCTCCTGCCCATCTATCTGAAGAATTTGATCTCCAACTTGAAGCCCTGCCAAACCGTTGATTCCCATCTCGTCTAAATTACTAATTATCCACTCTTGATTCTGGTTGAGTTCTACAACAATCCCTAAATAGGGAGATTTAAATGTAACAAATAAACACCATATGATTAATACATTGAAACAAACAATGACTATTAATCTAATCAGTTTATTAAGCATGCGTTAAACCTCCATAATTATTATCCCCAAAATATGAAACTATTTGATATAATACAAAATATTACAATAAGTTTTAGTGAAGGAGGTGATTAAATGTCCGTCATCCAATTGTCGCCACAGTTACATCAAGTCGTAAACCTCTTCAAGAAATTAGGTATTCAAGCAAACATGAATGTATCTAACTTGGAATTGGAATTGGTAAAAAAGAATTTTCGCAATACCTCAAACAATGAAGGAATCAAAACCCCAGAAGCAAGAGATTGGTGGAGTGATTAAAATGTAAGATATTCCTTCTCCCGAGACAGAACGTTAGTTCCCACTAACGTTCTGTCTTTTTTTGCTGTGTTAACTATTGTGAACTTCCGTAAGCAAAAGCGCACCCAACCTGCATCATCATGCAAAAATACTGTTACTCCATGCAATTGATTTGCGCTGTAAACTAATTGGTTTCATTATATGATAAAAGTATAAATTTGGAAAGTTGGGAGGGTGTTTCATATGGATATAACTGACCCGGACAACAATCAATATCTCCAAATGGCTATACAGACCGTAATCTATCTAAATAGGGATCATATTGATTTGAATTTGGATGCATCAAGAAGAGAGCGCTTCATTAAAGATATGTCCGTTGAGATCATGTCTCGAGCACAAAGGTTTAAGAACCTAACGTTGTCTAATATGGAAGCACTCCATAAAGAGGAATATGTATAGGGAAAGGTACACCATGGATTTATTAAATGATAGCTGGCTTGTTGATATCTACTTTGATGCAATTATGTGCAAACTGGACGATCCTTTCATAGATTTGTTGCTGAAGGAAATTTTAAGCAGGAAGATACCTATTGTTCATATTAATAGCATTGACTATGCTTTACCTTTTCTACAACAGGAATAATAGATAGGTCAAATTTTAGATGGGGTATTAACTTTCCGTCTATTTTTGGTCTATTTTTCATTTCGGTCAATATAAGCTATAATTTAGATTGGGATTTACCAATAACGGGATATAAGATGGAGGAAAGATGACTACTATGGAAAAAGTATTAATTTTTGGACACAAGAACCCTGACACAGATACGATCTGCTCAGCGATTGTTTATGCAAACCTAAAAGCACAACTGGGCTTTAATGTTGAGCCGGTTCGTCTTGGCAGCATCAGTGGAGAGACACAATTTGTACTAGATCACTTTCAAGTAAAAGCACCACGTTTGGTTGAGACAGCTGCTAATGAGACGAAGAATGTTATTCTAGTTGATCATAATGAGCGTCAGCAAAGTATTAGCGACATTGATCAGGTTACTGTCCTTGAAGTCATTGATCATCACCGTATTGCTAACTTCGAAACGAGCGGACCGCTTTATTATCGTGCTGAGCCAGTTGGCTGTACGGCTACGATACTGAGAAAGATGTTCATTGAGAACGGTATTGAAATATCTAAAGCGATGGCTGGATTAATGGTATCCGCGATTATATCTGATACATTGCTGCTTAAATCTCCAACATGTACAGAGCAAGATGTAGTAGCTGCACAAGCATTGGCTAAGCTGGCAGAAATTAATTTGGACAGCTATGGTTTTGATATGTTAAAAGCGGGAGCAGACTTAAGCGACAAGACGATCGGTCAGCTTATCTCCCTTGATGCCAAGGAATTCCAAATGGGTACACATAAGGTTGAGATTGCCCAAGTGAATGCTGTCGACACGAATGATATTCTTGGACGTCAACAAGAGCTAGAGACCGCATTAACTGCCATTATTGCTGAGAAGGGATTGGATTTGTTCGTATTCGTAGTAACGGATATCCTCAATAACGATTCAGTTGCACTAGCTCTTGGTCGTAAAACCGAGGCAGTCGAGAAAGCATATAATGTTACTTTGGTGGACAACAAAGCCATCCTCAAGGGTGTTGTCTCACGTAAATTGCAGATTGTTCCTGTATTGACAGACATCCTCAGCAAGGACTAATTACCTCATTCACATAGGAATAGCGTCATCGCCGAGATTACTTGGACGAGTGACGCTATTTTACTGTGATCAATGCTTTAAGAAGTGCTACTCGTATGAATCCTCGATAAGATCAATAGCTGTAGAGAATTCTTCAATAGCTTCCTCCAAGGACTCGATCCAACGGATCATCTGTTGTTCATTATGGGGATGATAGGCTAATTGATGGCGGTACTCATCCAATTGTTTCATCATGGTATGTAGATCTATATTTAATGTAGCAACTACGTTGGGAAATTTGGGGCGTTTTTTCTTGTCGAGCTCCGGGACAGGAGGAGATGTGAATACATTATCGGACTCTATGGTGTTCCAATGCTTACTCGATTCGGCAGATGCCACAAAGTTAAAAGCGGCTTTAGATTCCTCTTCTTGCACAGAGTGGTTGTCCTCCTTCGAGCTAGGCTCTAAAGCAGACAATTGTTCCTCATGCTCTACCGTATCTTTGAACTCCTCAGTTTCGCGAAAAACCTCAATCTCTTCATTTTCCTTAGTCTCTTGAGAATCTTCAGCCTCTTTATAAACCTCAGTCTCATAGAAAACTTCTATCTCAGCTTTTTTGGGTTCTTTAATAATCTCGGTTTCTTTGATAGAATCTACTGTCTTAAACTCTATAGTATCGAAGGATTGAAGTTCGGATTCATCATATACCTTAACAGGGGAAGGTTCCGTGATGCGCATACTATTATCAGTAACAGTGGGGAGTTTAGGCTTCCTCGCTAATCGGTTGATCATTTGGTCCATCCATTCCTCAGACTCTTGGATTTTCTGGAGATGCTCGGAATGAGTAGATACCTTTTCGACATTAGATAATTCGTTAGCTGCTTGAACTGAATGTGATTCCTCAAAGTCCTGAAGCGGAGCCTTCTCAGATTTTTCGGCCTCAGTCTGTGTAGTGCTTTTACTAGACTCTACTGGAGCCTTTCGAACATACAATCCATCTGTACAGCTCTCAGTAAAGTAGAAGACGATCATTTCATTATATTCAATTAAATCCAAAGCGCGATCAAATCCGGGCTCTTCCATAAAATGATCAATCATTCGATTAATTTCGGTATGGCTATTCTCATTGTAATATTGCTGTTTAATCACGGTACCTGCCAGCTTATAATCGCAATTGCGCAGCTTGGATTTCAGCTTCATTTTTCTAAATGGATTCAATGAATATTCTCCCCTCAACTACTCTCGAGCTAATCCCTGATACTCTTATTCTCACATTATATCAAACTCTGGCGATTTATCACTATTATATTGATATAATGAATGTACCCAAATGAAGAAGGATGATTTCGAATGATTGCGACTACTAGAGAACACATAAGAGCATCCATGCTGAATATGAAGTGGTTTATGTTTTTTATTTTTGGAACAATTTCGGTATTAATGACCTTCTTCCCAATCTATCTACAGCACCTCGGATTCGAAAAATCAGCAATTGGCATGCTGATGGCAGGTGGCCCGCTAATGTCCATAATAGCTAATCCTTTCTGGGCATATTGGAGTGATCGTACCCAGGATATCCGCAAGGTTCTGCTTATTATGCTCAGTGGTAACTTCTTAATTATCCTAGCTGTTTTTCAATTAGAGCAATACGCGTGGGTTTATGGAGGTATGCTGGCGTTCTACTTGTTCCAAACTCCAATTTTCTCACAGAGCTCTAGCTTGATATTGAATGCCATTGAGGGAACACCACATAAATTTGGCTCGTACCGAATATGGGGCTCCTTAGGATGGGCGATTATGGCAATAGCAGCAGCGCCGATTGTGGCATACTTGACGATTGATCGTCTGTGGATGGTTTATTGTTTCATGATGATTATTTCCTTAACACTATGCTTTCGGCTACCTAAAGGTGGTACGCAAGCAGTTACTAGAGTTGGCTCAGGGTTTAAAGCTTTGCTCCGCAATCGGACTTTCATGATTTTCTTACTCATTAGTATATTGATTTCAACGCCTAATGGTTTGAATGGAATGTTCGTGGGAATATATATAAAAGAATTAGGAGGAGCCACCTGGCTAATTGGCTGGTCCGCATTCCTGATGGCGGTTTTTGAGGTTCCCGTTTTCTTATTATTAGATCGTTACCTGAAGAAAAACATTCATACCATGCTTACTCTACTAGCGATGGTCAGCGGGATATTCGCATTTCGATGGTTTCTGATGTCTCATGTCACTGAACCTTGGCAAATCATAAGCTTACAGATTACCCACAGTATTACGTTTGGTGTTTATTTCTATGTTGGGACCTATCTGACATCCTTGTTCGTACCAGCAGCTCTTAGAGCAACAGGACAATCCACATATACATTAGCTTGGAATGGAATTTCAGGTATCATTGCCGGCTTTCTGGGTAGCCACTTACTGCAAGCTTTCGGATATGACGCTTCTTACCAGGGTGGTATGGTGCTATGTATCATTGGTATGGTTTGTTTTATTGTAATGAGATTTAGGGTACCGAATACCTTGACATAAGCGCGCGAATAAACTAATGTTACTTACAAATAGTAAGTTAATAATTGTGTCATGCATAGTAGTGATAATCATAATATTTTAAGGAGGGTTACTTATGGCAGTCAAATTACATCCAAGCACAAGGATTGGAGAAGTCAGCTTGAAGGTGAGCGACCTACAGCGTTCCATGTCCTTCTATCAGGAGGTCATTGGTTTTAAGGTTCTGACCCACAAGGACAACATCGCTGTATTTACTGTAGACGGTGTACAACCTTTATTAATCATAGAAGAGTTGCCCAACGCCGTCACACCGCGAGAAAGAACAACCACAGGCTTGTATCACTTTGCTATATTGGTACCCAACCGCGAGCAGCTTGGTCTATCCTTAAGGCAGCTCATTAAGAGTGGTATTCACATTGGACAATCTGACCATGCTGTTAGCGAAGCACTCTACATTTCTGATCCTGATCAGAATGGCATTGAGATTTATGCAGACCGTCCCCGAGAAGAATGGCGTATAGATGAAGAAGGTCATGTGAAGATGACGTTGGACCCGATTGATTGGGATGGATTACTGGAGGTATCGAAGGATCTTGTCTGGTCTGGATTACCAACAGACACGGTAATTGGCCATGTTCATCTACATGTAGCCGATCTACAAGAGGCTGAAGCTTTCTATGTTGATCTATTAGGTTTTGATATGATGCTTAATGGTGCGAAGCGAATGAGAGCACTATTCATATCCGCCGGTGGTTATCATCACCATCTTGGGCTGAACACCTGGGCTGGTGAAGGCGCTCCACGGCCTCCGCAGCATGCGACGGGTCTTGTGTACTACACGCTTCTACTCCCTAATGAGGCAGAGCTAACGACCGTTATTGATCGTCTTCGAACCGCTGGAATTGCGGTTAATGAAGATGCAAACGGTTGGAGTGTTCAGGACCCTTCAGGGAATACAATTAGATTGAACGCTGCAGGATGAGTGGTTGAGTGCGAAAGAGTGACAGTGCTTGTCATGCGGAAGAGTGACAGTGCCTAGAGGAAGAGATACGCAGCCTTTGTTCATTCATGTTTATATAATAGCTAGAATAGACAACCGTGGATTCGCTAAATTATAAAACATGAAGTCCTCCATTCGATTAGGGCAGTGAGGATTCACTAATTGCTCATTCTATTGGCTTGTAAGATATATTCATCGCATTTAGTGAATCCTCATGATGTTAATTGTTAGTCAACAGGGGGCTTCAGGGATTTAGAGTATTTCCGATGCGCTAATTCCTCAAGTGCCTAATGACACCCATCTTAAACACTGTCATTCTTTATTTAAATTGACTATTGCGACAAGAGGCCCAGCAACTCTATTGGAGTTGCCGGGCCTCATATTCAAATCCGGAAATTGTATTCCCTCATAGTGGGTGAGTCGAGCGAGTCTTTTTGGTATTTGTCACAATTGTCAGGAACATATGTTCTATTAATTTTTGCTAATTCTATACAACATCATAACAAAAATATAATTATCAGTCTATTGTTTATATTGTAATTGTGCCAGAATAGGTAATGGGTTTTCAATCTATACTACTGGAGGTAACTGGATGGTTGTTCAAAGTGCCTTAGTTGAAGAGCAGCAGAGATTAACAGAAGCACTGAAGGAAATAGCTAAGCAGCACTCGGAAATTGGACCTCGTTATTATGGTGATAATTTCGTGGAACAGGTTCTGGATGCGAAGCGTCAGGAATCGAAAGAAAGACTGGAATTGCTAGAAAATGAGCCTTATTTTGGTCGTCTAGATTTTCAGGAAGGTAGTAAGCAGCAAGCAATTCCTCTATACATCGGTAAACGGGGCATGGATCAGCAGGATTCGGACGAGCCGTATATTGTTGACTGGCGTGCACCTGTGGCGAGCTTGTTCTATTCCTTTACTGGGGGCGAAGCGTCTGTCGCATATGAAGCCCCAGAAGGAGTTATCGAGGGAGAGGTTATGCAAAAACGTAACATCTTTATTCGGGATAAGCTGCTTCAGCGTGTTGTGGACAGCTATGTTCGCGGTGGGGATAACATGGGTCTGACCGACGAGTTCCTATTATATCGGCTTGGTGAGAAGAAGGATAATCGTCTGCGTGATATTGTCTCGACTATTCAAGCTGAGCAGGATCGTATTATACGGGCTCCTCGTCATATGGCTCTCATCATTCAAGGGGCGGCAGGCTCCGGGAAAACAACGGTTGCACTTCACCGATTAGCCTATTTGTTGTACCACTACCAAGGTCAAATCCGTGCGGAGCGGATGATTATTCTAGCCCCTAATACGATGTTCCTTGATTACATATCCGGTGTGCTTCCCGAGCTTGGTGTTGGTAATGTTGAGCAAACAACCTTCACAGACTGGGCTTTAGAATTATTAGGTGGTTCGTTAAAGCTGTCTGATCAGACAGAGGGTGCACAGTGGTTCTCATTACACACAGCAAGGCCCGCTATTACCGACCAAACCTCGGGGAGATTCAAGGGGTCGTTACGATTTAAGAAATGGGTAGATAACGTTCTGCGTCAGTATGAGGGAGACTATTTACAGGAGATCGATTATGAGCCATGGGATGGTCGGGTATTAGATAAACGGCAAATTCGTCAATGGTTTGATCAGGAGTATGGCCATTATCCATTGGCTAAACGACGGGAACGATTGGTTGGTCGAATGAATCGGTGGCTGGAGATGCAACTATCGGAGGTCGCGGACCCTAAGAAACGTAAGGAAAGAAGTAAGACAGGGAAACAACGTCTACAAGCATATATGAAAAAACACCCGGAGATCGTCGCATTCACTTTATATAGAAATATGATGGAACATGCTAATCAGGATGAAATTCCGGCACGAATTGTTCAAGATACGAAAAAATACCTAAAGCGTGGTATCGTCCAATCGGAAGACTTAGCACCGCTCGGTTGGATTCATTCCGTCTTATATGGGGCGGATGGTCGAGGGTTTGACCACGTAGTCGTCGACGAGGCTCAAGACGTATCCCCGTTACAGATTGCATTGCTTGGCGCTTATATGCGAGAGCCTTCCTTCACTATATTGGGAGACCTAGCGCAAGGTATTCATGCATACCGAGGGGTAAATCGCTGGGAGGAGCTAACCGAGGTTTTCTCTAATGATCAGACTTCCTATCATGAGCTGCTTCAGAGCTATCGCTCCACATTAGAGATCATTGAATTTGCGAATCGGATTCTACCTTTTACTGAGACGGGACTGCCTCTTGCGCAGCCCGTATTCCGTAGCGGTGAACCGGTTGCGGTTATTAAGCTAAAGCAAGAGGATGAAAGACTTGAACAAATTGTGGGATTTATCCAGCAGAATCGAGAACGAGGTATGCAGACCTTTGCAATCATCGGCCGAACCTATGAGGATTGCGAACAGATTTATACCACACTCTCCGAATTGGAGAGCCCGGTAACTTTTATTACCGAAGGGCAGAATGAATATCGTGGTGGGATATCAGTAGTGCCGATCTACCTTGCCAAGGGTCTCGAATTTGATGCTGTATTGCTCATAGATGTTAATAATCAGAATTACTCCGCGGCCCCACAGGATGCAAAGCTGCTATATGTAGGCTGTACTCGGGCGCTACATTATCTGACGATCCTCTACCATGGTGAGCTCTCTCCATTAGTTGAGGTAAAGAGATAGTGTGATACAATTATACCTGACTAAATCTAACACGAGGTGAGCGTATGATCTATTCTCCATCACTTGAAATTATTTATCGAGGTACTGAATTATCCTTTGGTCAGAAGATGAAAGCAGCACGAGAACTGGGCTTTACCACTTATGAATTCTGGGGCTGGGAGAACAAGGATTTGAATGAAATTGCCGAGCTGCAGCATACATTGGGGATGAAGGCAGCTTCCTTCTGCACGAAACCGGTTGGATTAGTTGATCCTGCTAAACGTGGTATTTTCTTAGAGGGCTTGGAGCAGAGTGTTGTGGAGGCTAATAAGCTGGGTTGCCACTTCTTGATCGTGACGACTGGCAATGCGCTTGATGGAGTATCACGCGAGCGGCAACAGGAGAGTATTATTGAAGGGCTGCGAGCCAGTGTGCCCATTGTTGAGAATTCTGGAGTAACCTTGATTCTAGAGCCTTTGAATGCTCTAGTCGATCACAAGGGTTATTATCTGAATACTACTGAAGAAGCAGTCCATATTATAAAAGAAGTAGGTAGCGAGAAGGTTAAAGTGCTATATGACATCTATCATCAACAAATTACGGAAGGCAATCTGATCCCGAACATTACAAATTATTACGACCAGATCGGATATTTCCATCTAGCTGACCATCCAGGACGCCATGAGCCAGGCACCGGTGAGATTAATTACTCCAATGTGCTGGCAACCATTGAACAACTTGGATACAAAGGATACATAGGACTGGAATATGCGCCAATCACGGATGCAGCGGAGAGCCTGAAGAATTTCATGAAGACGTACGCTTAGATGAGAATGTCTCCGAGCGGGCTATGAGCGCGGACAAGCACAAATATAGAGCTTGGAGGTAGCTCGAACGAGGCAAAAGAGCGGACAAGCACAAATAATGTGCTTATCCGCTCTTTTGTCACTGGGCATTACTGTATTCACCAAGCCAAGGCAAGCCAAGCCCTAGCTATGTTGCTTTATCGGTAGCCACGCTAATACATCTTGGATTTTCATATCCCAATAAGCCCAGTCGTGAATGCCGGGGCCCTCTTCGTAGGTCAGGGAGAGGTCGGTTTTCTTACATAGGTCCCGGAATACAAGATTATCCTCATAGAGGAAGTCCCCTGTACCACAGCATTGATAGAGAAGTGGCTGGGATCTCTCGCTGGTAGAGCCATGCTGGGATCTCTCCTTGGTAGAGCCATGCTGGGTCCGCTCCTTAGAGCCATGCTCAATCAACCAGAGTAAGTCGTCCTCCGTTGTTGCGTAGCCTTGTTCACCATAGATGAGCTTTAGATCAGAGGATATAGGTTCATCGGTGGCACGACCATTCTGCCTTCCCATGACTAATGCACCCGAGAGACTAGCGGCAGCGGCGAAAAATTCTGGTTTGCGTAATGCCCACTTGAAAGCGCCATAACCTCCCATAGATAAGCCTGCAACAAAGTTATCTTCTCTCTCTGTGGAGAGTGGGAATAAGGAGCGGGCGACCTGCGGGAGCTCTTCGCTTAGAAAAGTCCAATAGTTCAAGCCTTTATCCATATCCGTATAGAAGCTGCGATGAACCTGAGGCATAATCACGGCAATACCTAGATTTTCTACATAACGCTCAATCGAGGTGCGACGCAACCATATGGAGTCGTCATCGGAATACCCATGTAACAAATATAGAGTAGGGACACGAGTGCCAATGGTCATATTCTCAGGTAAAATCACAGTCATGCTTGTACTCATATGTAACACTTGAGATTTAAAGCGACATTGAATCAAAGCCATAGTGGTTAGCTCCTTTATGTTAATTGTATGACCTAATTATAAGCTCAAATTAATAAATTAAATAGTGTCCGATCTTTATTGAGCTCCATAAACACAATTTTCCTATCCTGCATCCGTGCAATTAGGGGCTCATAATCTTCCTTATGCTTCAGCTCGATGCCAACGAGAGCGGGTCCATTATCCTTATTGTGCTTCTTCGTATACTCGAAGCGGGTAATATCGTCGTTAGGCCCCAACACCTCGTCTAAGAACTCCCTTAAGGCTCCTGCACGTTGAGGGAAATTGACGGTAAAATAATGCTTAAGCCCTTCATGGATCAGTGACCTCTCCTTGATTTCCTGCATCCTATCGATATCATTATTACCGCCACTAATGACACAAACCACATTCTTGCCTCGGATTTGCTCCCTATAGAAATCTAAAGCAGCAATCGTAAGAGCTCCAGCAGGTTCAGCTACAATCGCATTCCGGTTGTATAATTCAAGAATGGCCGTACATACCTTACCCTCGGGAACGATCACCAGATCATCAATGACCTCTCTGCATATTCGATAGGTTAACTCCCCAACTCGCTTCACAGCCGCGCCGTCCACGAACGTATCGATACTATCAAGGGCAACAACCCCATTATGGTCAAAAGATTCCTTCATAGACGCAGCGCCCTCCGGCTCTACACCGATCACCTTGGTAGAAGGCTGAATCGCCTTCATATAAGTGCCTACACCCGCAGCAAGACCACCGCCACCAATGGTAACAAAGACATAATCCGTAGCAACATCCATATTTTCCAGGATCTCGGCACCTATAGTGCCATTCCCTGCAATGATTTTGGGATCGTCGAATGGATGGACGAAGGACATACCAGTTTGTTCGCTACACAACTTGGCTGCATGGAACGCATCATCGAAGGTATCCCCTGATAGAATAATATCAACGTAGGAACCACCGAACATCTCAACTTGGTTGATTTTCTGCCTTGGCGTTGTACTTGGCATATAAATTTTCCCTAGAATGTGCAAGGCATTACAAGAATAAGCAACACCTTGAGCGTGATTACCAGCGCTTGCACAAACAATCCCGTGTCGAAGCTGCTCAGGCGATAAACCTCGGATGAGATTATAAGAGCCCCTAATCTTAAAGGAACGTACGACCTGCAAATCCTCACGCTTCAGATAGACGTTACAATTGTACTTGGTTGATAAGAGTACATCACGCTGTAGTGGTGTTCGATTGATGACTTCCTTTAACACGTGGTGTGCGGATAGAATATCCTCTACACTGATTAACGTATCTCTGTGGTTGTTGCTCATCTTCATTCCCACTTTCCTCATATTCTATAAAAACAAAAAAATCCCGTCCTGTAAGGGACGAGATATACTCGCGATACCACCCTAATTCCAACAATTATCTTCTGCGTACTTAGAAAATAACAATTGGCACTCAGTCAACGTACTAACATACGCGTTCCCTGTAACGGTGGACATCCGGAAAAGCTTACTCGGGTAATCCATCAGATAGATGCCCCGCTTCGGCTTACTTCTCAGAGATGATTTTCCGTAAATCGCATGAACATCGGCTTCCAGCATTACGCCGACTCTCTGTGGATCAAGTGCGTCACGTACTCTTTCTCTTCAACGAATTTGAATCATGTAAATTTTCTTATTTATAACACTGTGATGAAGAGAATGTCAATGGTATAAGTGGTCGAATCTTCTTAGAGAGATATGATACAATGAATAAAGTTGATTAACCATCTATATCTACAAGGAGCTACACGATGCATACATACAGAGTACTTTCCATTAATGTTGGCAAACCACGTGAAGTCGCTTACCAGAACAAAATGATCTCTACAGCCATCTGGAAAGCATCTACCCCGCAACCGATTATGCTAACAAGTACTAATTTAGAAGGAGACGGCCAAGCTGATATTGTCAATCATGGCGGCACCGATATGGCTGTCTTGTTATATAGTTATGATCATTACGATTATTGGGAGCAGCAACTAAATCGAAAGCTAGAATATGGCGCATTCGGGGAGAATATAACTGTAATCGGACTTACAGAGCACGATGTGTGTATTGGAGATATATTAGAGTGGGGAGAAGCTATTATACAAATTAGCCAACCAAGATATCCTTGCTACAAGCTCTCGATTCGACATGAGGCTCCGACAATCCCGCAGCTAGTACTCGATACTGGCTTCTCGGGATATTATGCGCGGGTGCTTCAACCGGGTCTTGTATCGACTCAATCCGAATTGAATAGAATTCAGCAGCACCCTAGTGGAATTAGCATTGCTGCCGTAAGTGAAGCATTCAGCAATAAAGGCACCCCGACAGAAATTGTCCGTGGAATAGTAGCGGTGGATGAGCTATCAGAGAGCTGGAAAAAGAAGTTCGAGAGTCGAATAACCTAACAAAATAGAGCAAGATAATCCATCCTTTCTAGTGGATATATCCATGGTTTAGAAGGTGTGATCGTGGTAGTCTGTAATACAGAAGCGCATAATGGGTTGTGGTCATTCAACTTAGAAGCTTGACTCTACCGACTGGGAAGTGAATTTTCTGAAGTCTACACATCTATTGGTTCAATTCGTAAAAGCAAAATGGTACATCTATGCCTCAGGAATATTATTCATCGCTGTAGCTAATATTGTGCAAGCTTACTATCCAAGAATCCTTGGTGAATTTACCGAACAATTAGAGGATGGCGCTTTAACTAAAGTACTAATCGCAGATTACAGCCTACTCCTGATGGGAGTCGGCATTGCCTTCGCTATCCTTGCAGGTATAGGTCAATTTCACATTATGTATGTAGGCAGAATTTTTGAATTTTTTACACGAAAGCGGTTATTCGATCATTTTACAACCCTAAGTGAGAGCTTCTACTCCAAGAACGGAGTGGGTAAGCTACTGAGTTATGTTATGAATGATGTAACTGCTGTTAGAGAATCGATATCCATGGGTGTCAATCAATCGACGAATGCTCTAATGCTGCTGTTATCTGCGGTATTTTTTATGATGTACGGTTCCATCCCTCTGTATTTAATATTAATTTGTGTGCTCCCTATGCTGACTATTCCTTGGATTGTTGTACGATTTGGTCCGGTTATTCGTCAGCGCTCGATGACGGTTCAACAATCACTTGCACGTATGACAGAATCAGCCGAGGAACAATTCGGTGGAATTCGTGTGACGAAGAAATTCGCTGTTGAGCCTATTATGAACGAACGGTTTGGTGATACCGTCGACACGGTAAGAGACAATCAGCTTCTACTTGTTCGAGTATCCTCCTTATTCCAAGCGGTTATTCCATTCTTAGGTGGGATATCACTGATGATGACCATTGGACTTGGTGGTTATTTGACGATACGGGGCCATATTTCCCTTCGCCAATTTGTAGAGCTTACTCTATATATTCGCATGATGGTAAATCCGTTACAGCAGATCGGTAATGTGATTAATACGATGCAGAGATCACGAGCTTCTTTAGAACGCCTTAATGAATTGTTAGGTAGACGATCCGAAGTTCAGGAAGATGAGTTTGCCCAGGCCATCGATTTGCAGGACACGAGTATTAGTATTAAACAGCTCTCCTTCTCCTATCCTGACGCTACGCAAGAGGCCCTGCACGAGATTGACCTGGAGATTGAGCCTGGAGCAATAGTAGGTATTATAGGTAGAACGGGCAGCGGCAAAACAACACTAATGAAGCTTCTTCTGCGCATATATGAGCCCCCGAAAGGGACAGTTTGGGTAGGAGATACGGATATTCGCGAGATGACCTTAGAAAGCCTCCGGGAGCAAATCGCTTATGTCCCACAGGAGGGTTTCCTGTTCAGTACATCCATTCGCGATAACATCGCTTTCTATCAACGAGACACCGCATTTGAATTTGTAGAGAAGGCGTCTAAACAAGCACAAATATATAACAACATTACAGAGCTTCCTAATAAATTTGATACCAAATTAGGGGAGCGGGGAGTTACTCTATCCGGAGGCCAGAGACAACGTACGAGTCTAGCTCGCGGTATCATTAAGAATGCGCCAATCATGATCCTAGACGATAGTGTGAGTGCAGTAGATTCAGTTACAGAGAATGATATTATTGCTGAATTACGTTCAGAGCGTAAGAACAAAACTACGATTATTATCGCTCATCGTATTAGTGCTCTGAAGTACGCTGATAAGATTATTGTGCTGGATAAGGGCCGAATTGTTCAGCGAGGCACACATAAGGAACTTCTTGCTCAGAAGGGGATTTATGCAAAGCTTCATGCGATACAAGAGGAGGGAAATCCACATGCCGAAGGAATCTGAAACCAAGAATGAACCGCATAAGGATGCTGTTAAAACCCATACGGATCATAGAATGGATAGCTCCATGGAAGTGGAGCCGGGCTCGGGCTTGAAGTACAGATCAGCTTTTGGTGCTCTACTGCCCTACGTGAAGCCTCATCGGATGACCTTCTTGCTCCTGTTCGGCTGTATCTTCTTAGCTGTGTGTGCAGAGCTATTACAGCCTTATCTATTCAAAATCGTTATAGATGATCACCTAATGATCGGTAATACGGATTTTAGCTTTTTGATTATGATGTGTATGTTTTACCTAGGTTTATCATTAATGAACTTAACCTTCTCTTATTTACAGAATAACCTGCTTCAGAAAGCGGGCCAGAGTATTGTAGGTCGGATAAGGAAGGACCTGTTCCAACACATCTCCAAGCAATCGATGTCTTACTTCGACCGTGTTCCTAGCGGTAGTCTAATTACCCATGTGTCGAGTGATACAGAGGCGCTCAATCAATTTTTTAATCAAGTTCTGCTAAGCTTATTAAGAGACGGAATGACATTAATATTCATTATCTTACTCATGTTCCAATTGGACGCGACATTGACGTTATATTGTTTAGTACTGCTGCCGATTATTGCTCTCATTGCTATTTCCTTCCGTTCATATATGCGTAAGACCTATCAGCTAGCACGCACGAGTTTGTCACGTCTGATTTCCTTCGTGGCAGAGAATTTAGCTGGGATGAATCTCATTCAAGCGTTCCATCAAGAGAAGGAGCAGCAGGCGCAATTTACGGATCGTAACAAAAGCTACTTAAGTGCTAATTTACGGGAAATACGTACGAATGTGCTATTCAACCGATCCTTTGATATCTTAGGAAATTTGTCTGTTGCTTTTGTGGTATGGGTTGGTGGTAATTTGGTATTAGACAAGAACATGGAATTTGGAGTGCTATTCGCATTTATTACGTATATTCGGATGTTCTTTCAGCCCATCAATACGATCACACAGCAATGGAACATTCTCCAATCCGCAACGGTTTCTATTCATCGAATTTGGAGCATTTTCTCCATTACACCTGAGGTTGTGGATGTGAGTAAGCCTAAGGAGATCAACTTGGATGAGGTGCAGGGTCAGGTTGATTTTAACCATATTCAGTTTGCTTATCAGGATGGTCTTCCTGTCATTCATGATCTCGATTTACATATTCAACCTGGTGAGATGATTGGTATTGTCGGTACGACGGGTGCCGGTAAGAGCTCATTGATCAGCTTACTCTGTCGATTCTACGATGTAAGGAAAGGTAGTGTGACTATAGATGGAGTAGATGTTCGTAACATACGTCAGTCCTCTTTACATCGATTGATTGGACTGGTACAGCAGGAGCCCTATCTGTATTCAGGAACGATCGTGGATAATGTTCGAATGTTCGACGAATCGATATCTCGAGAGGCGGTCATTCGTGCATGTGAATTTGTTGGAGCAGATCAATTAATTGGACGATTAAAGGATGGCTACGAGACACGTTTGTCGGAGAGAGGCAGCGGATTGTCTGCAGGCGAACGCCAATTGATTTCATTCGCGAGGATTATTGTATTCCAGCCGAAGATTCTCATTCTAGACGAAGCAACCGCGAATCTGGACTCCCATACCGAACAATTGATTCAAGCTGCTCTTCTCGTTGTATCTGAAGGAAGAACATCCATGGTCATTGCACATCGATTGTCGACTATTATGCAGGCGGATCGGATACTTGTTATGCGTGAAGGTGCCATTGTAGAGGAAGGCACCCATACGGAGCTGTTGGAGCTTGCAGGGTACTATGAGCAACTCTACCTTCATTCGCAAGGGCAAACGATGAATGAGGCAGGGTGAATAGTCAAGGCAGAATACTCTGTTAAGACAGGGGACCAGACACAAGCTTTATCTGATTTGCATGCTTACGAGCATAAGCTGTTGGGGACATCCCTACGATTTTCTTGAATAAGCGACTGAAGTAGAACTCGTCCTGATATCCAACACTCTGACTGATCGCCTTAAGTCGATAATCGGATAACGAGAGCAGCTCTTTGGCTCGGTCCATTCGAAGGTGGACCAAGTAGTCGATTGGACTATAACCAGTATATTTCTTAAATAAACGTGAATAGTGGCTTAGACTTAGTCCTGCCATGGCTGCTAAATCGGCTAAATTCAGATCCTCTGGATAGTGGTTTACCATATGCTCGATTGTATGCTCAATGGCTAAAGTTGTACTACCCGCCACGTAGTGGGAGCGGAAATCATGTGCTATGGCAAGCAATAGCTCGTAGAACAGAATTTTACGACGCATCGCTACCATGCTGCCCCTACGCTGCCATAGATAATGGAGTTGTTCGAAAAGATTGATGATGATTGGTGAGTTCTGAAGCGTATAAACACCGTTAAGTGGGAAATCCCCGTTCAATGATGGTCGGAATGTCCATTGTCCTTCTTCTTCAGAAGCACCTGCAACACCGAATCTAACCAAATAATACTCTAGCGGATCTTGGGGATCAGGAACTCTCTCGAATACAGTCCCAGGAACGATGACGAACAATTTGCCAGCCTCCGCTGTATGATGCTTGCCGTCTAGTATGAAGGTGCCTCTGCCTTTGGAGACAAACCAGAATGAATGAAATTGATGCTGTTTAGGGGGTTTATTCCAAGAAGGATCACATTTGGTGTGACCCACTAATTGAATGGTGAAGACCATATCGTTTAATTGCTTAATCAGTTCGCCGGGTCTAAGCATTAATTTCAGCTCCTACTAGTTTAAAGAGTACATCATTTATTCTACTATAAAGGGGAACATCTGGGGTGAGCTATTTCTTACAAATCCTATTGAGTAACGTTATGCCTATCATTATCATTATCACTATTGGTGCTTTATTGTACCGCGCTTTCAAGCTTGATGTTAAGACATTGGCCAAGCTAAACTTCTACGTATTCGCTCCAGCAATCATCTTCAAGCTGATCTATGAATCTCAATTAACCTGGACAACCATCTTGCAGGTGCTTCTATTCTTAGGTGTCTTCTCTATAAGTTTATTCGTAGTTGTAGAAATTGTCTGCCGACTTAAACAATATAACGGCAGCATGAAAAGTGCGATGCGCAATAGTGTCCACCTCTATAATAGTGGGAATTATGCTATTCCTCTGAACCAGCTTGTTTTCGCGGGAAGTACAGTTTCCTTGTCTGTTCAAGCGGTTGTCATGATGACGCAGAACTTAGCTGGTAATACTCTTGGGATTTATAGTGTGAAAGCACACAAGAGCACCTTTCGTGCGACTATTCTTACTATACTATCTTTCCCATCATTATATTGTATACCGGTAGCCTTTATCTTAAGAGGATATAAGATCGGCATTATCCCTACACTTGCTATTCCACTTAATTATGTTGCTGAGGCTTTCGTTTCGGTAGCTTTAATTACTCTGGGTGCTCAGCTTGGGGCAATGAAGTGGGAAATCCAATTCTCGAATGTGTTCCTATCGAATACGCTACGTCTGTTAGTTGGACCCGCCTTAGGGTTTTTAGTTGTGTGGGTACTTGGCATAGAAGGAATTGTCGCTCAAGCTCTTGTTCTATCCTGTGCAGTTCCTACCTCTGTTCTGTGCTTAATGTTAGCTGTTGAGTTTGACAATGAAGTGGAGTTCTCTTCGCAGGCTGTTCTCTCTTCCACATTGTTCAGTGTATTCACGGTGACGATCGTTATTTCGTTACTGAAATTTATTTGACATAGACATGCACCAACACCTAGATAGTAATTGACACCATTACCCAAAGTCTTCTATACTTAAAGTAATCAAATAGATTTTACCCCAAAGGGGAGTAGCTCCAGCAGCAAAGTCGTCAATACGGCCCACAAGCCCGGCTTTGTTGGCAACAATAACATTGTTGTTAGCAAGACCTTTGCCGATATATTTCGGTACTGGTCTTTTTTGTTGGGAAATTGACCTTTACCCGATCATGTCGGAGAAGGGTCTTTGTTTTGATATATAATATATAAGTATGAAGGAGAGAGATGGATGGAGATATTATCAATAGAGTTTTTAATGGCGCTTATGGCAATTGTTGTGATTGATTTGGTATTAGCCGGAGATAATGCAGTTGTTATTGCGCTTGCTGCAAGGAATATTCCTAAGGAAAATCAGAGGAAGGTTATTCTCTGGGGGACAGCGGGTGCTGTAGTTATCCGTTTGTTGGCTACATTCGCTGTAGTGTGGTTGCTTAAAGTTCCAGGATTGTTACTTGTCGGTGGTGTAGTATTAATATGGATTGCCTATAAGCTGCTCGTTCAAGAGAAGAAGCATGAGAGTGTGGCAGCAGAATCAACGATCCTTCAAGCAGTAGGAACAATTATTGTTGCTGATATCGTGATGGGTGTAGATAACGTTATTGCTGTTGCTGGTGCTGCGCATGGTGATATGCTACTGATTGTATTGGGGTTATTAATCAGCATTCCGATTATGGTGTTCGGTAGCACGTTCGTCATTCTTCTTATTGAGAAATTCCCAATCGTTATTTATATTGGTTCTGGAATTCTCGCTCTTACTGCTGGTAAGATGATGTTCGATGAGCCATTAATGAAGAATGTTGTTGAGCAATTAGGTATGGGAAAATGGGCGATCATCGCTTTAGTTGTTGTTGCAGTACTTGCGGCTGGAAAGCTTAAGAAGACAAGAAGATCTAAGTTAAACCTAGAAATGGATGTTTAGAAAGATCAAAGCCAAAACTAGAGCTAGATGTTTAGTAAGCTAGTTGAAAGTGAGGATTAGATGAAGAAGACTGTCTATATAGCTAGACCAATCCCTTCGAAAGTAAGGGAGTATCTAGATGAGCATTGTCATTGCATAGAATGGCAAGGTGAGGGACGAATTACACGAGATGACATGTTCGAGCTGCTCTCAGCTGCTGATGGGTTGCTTACATCGGGTACACGTATTAATGCTGAGCTACTTGATCAAGCTCCCAAGCTTAAGATCGTAAGCAACATTTCTGTAGGATATAATAATTTTGATTTAGATGAGATGAGGACAAGAGGGGTTATTGGTACGAATACCCCCGGTGTATTGGATGATACGGTAGCGGATCTTATCATAGGATTAATGCTAAGTGCAGCAAGAAGGATGCCTGAGCTCGATCAGCTTGTAAGAAAAGGCTTATGGAAAAAAGGTATGGATGAAGAGATGTTCGGTGTGGATGTCCACCATGCAACCCTGGGTATCATTGGTATGGGGCGTATTGGGGAAGCGGTCGCACAGAGAGCAAGGTTTGGCTTCAATATGGATGTGCTGTACAGTAATCGAAGCCATAATGTAGAAGCAGAGCAGAAATTTGGTGCCCGCTACTGCTCTATGGATGAGTTGCTTGCGCAATCTGACTATATTCTAGTCATGACACCCTTATCGAAGGAAACCGAGAAAATGATTGGTCGTGCTCAATTTGCTAAGATGAAGGCAACAGCTATATTCATCAACGCCTCTAGAGGACAGATTGTTGACGAGGCTGCTCTTATTGAAGCACTCCAGACTGGTACTATTCAAGCAGCAGGACTGGATGTATTCGAGGTGGAACCGGTAGATGCGGATAACCCATTGTTGAAGCTGCCTAATGTTGTTCTAATGCCACACATTGGTTCCGCCACCCATGCTACCCGGTCCGACATGGCGATGCTCGCCGCGAAGAATATGGTAGCTGGTCTTTCGGGGCAGGTACCCCAGAATGTAGTGAAGGAATTGCGGGGATAGAATCCTGAACTTAATGTTTATGTTAATAATAAAAGCACAATGGGTAACGTTTTAAACGTTACCCATTGTGCTTTTTGTATCTACGTTCCACATATTCGTGCATCTGGATTATGAATTGCTAATGACAGCAAGATATTTAACCTCTAATGAAATTGGTGTTAATGTATGTTCCTCAAGAGATGTAAAGTAAATCGTGTCGCCGGGTTTAAGCGTATATTCTACACTACCGACCTTATATTTCATTTCTCCCTCAAGGACAAATATAAATTCCTCGCCGCTGTGGGATAATACATGCTTTTTGATTTCACCCTTTTTGGCGATGAAATAGTAAGGTTGCATTAACTTATCGGGACGTCCTGCTGCAAAAGCGAAGAAAGAATATCCCTTTTCTGTCTTGATCCAACGCTTATTGTCTTGATACGAAGTGCTTTCTGTATAAATCGTGCCGGTTTCTTTATTTTCTTCCAACAATGTAGAGACTGTAACACCTAATACTTCCGCTATTTTCATTAAACGAGCAATAGGTGGTGTAGTTACCCCATTCTCAATTTTGGATAGAAGACTTTTAGTGACTCCACAAAATGAGGCGACTTCATCTAATGTTCGATTTTGTTGCTTACGAATGAGACGAATTTTGTTTCCTAGTTCCATATAAGTGTTCCCTTCTACTTGAGCTTACTTTTATTATACAATAACGTTTTCCGAAAAAGTAGACTATAATTCAACAAAGTTTCTTTAAATGCTTAAATTTCATTTTTTAGATTCAATAGTGCCTTATTTAAACATGGTTTTTTAAGTAATAAAAAATGTGAAATAAAATGAATTTCATAAATTTTCAACATTGTTGAAAATAAAAAATTAATGTCGAAAACCCTTTATAAACCATTGATATTGTGCATGTTTTCATGGAAGTGCAAGCTTTCTAAACAGGTCAAAGAAAGCGGTTGCAAATATAAACTCGCTGTAATATAATAAATTTAATCAACATTGTTGAATGATAATAAACGTTTCTGATATCACTAAACATTGTTGAAACACTGTTGGAGGGTGAAACGAATTGAAAAAGTACAAAGTGGGGATTGTTGGTGCTGGTGGAGTAACCGAATTGCATTTCGAGGGATATAAAGAACATCCTGAACGTGTTGAAGTAGTTGCATTGTGTGACCCGAACGCTGAGGTGCTTCATGCTAAGGCCGATAAATACGGTGTTCCACAACGTTTTACAGATTTAAAGGATTTTATCAATAATAGCAATGTTGACGTCGTTGTGGTCGCTACTCCATCCCCAATTCGAAAACAGGTATTATTTCCATTAATTGAAGCTGGGTTTCCGATCTTTGTAGAGAAACCTTTTTCAGACACTCTCGAAGAAGCGATAGAGATTACAGAGAAAGCTATGAAACATGGAGTTCATATTTCAGTCAATCAAAACTTCAGGCGTCATTATCCCTTCATGCTTGTAAAGGGAAAAATCGCTGAAGGAATAATTGGGAAAGTAACATCCATTCTATTTACGAACCTTATGTATAGGCAAGATATCGGATGGCGAACAGAATGTGAACGCAATGCAATGTCTGTTATGGGTATCCATTGGTTTGACGGTTTCCGGCAGATTCTTGGATCCGAGGCGGTGGAAGTGATATGTCAAACTCGCTCATCATCAGCTATTCAATGTGTTGGAGAAACGGATGCAAGCGTTCAGGTGGTATTCGATAATAATACCATCGCTACATATGTTCAAAGTTTTTCTTCCACTTATGGAAGAACTGAAATGATTGTCATTGGAGAAACAGGTACGATAATAACGTCGAGCAAATCAGCTGATTTATACCTTAAGGGTGAGAAAACTCCTTCACAAACTTGGGGGAATGAAGTTTCACGAGAAATCGCGACTTACGAAGGTTTAAATCATCTGCTCAACTGGTTAGAAACAGGAATCGAAGCATCCAATAGCGCCCAAGATAATTTAAAAACAATTACAATATTGAATGCAGCATACGTTTCCGCAAAAGAACGAAGAATCGTTCAATTAGAGCAAGGTGAATGGCTATGACTAGGAAAATAGCTTTTTCTAGCCCGACTTCTACAGATGATGAGAGCACTACTTTATTTACTAGTTTTCAATCTGCTGGGTATGATGGGCTACAGCTAAAGTATGCACAATATAAAGCTTATCTGGATGAACCTCTGAGGTTTATAGAGGAGTGGGGTCATTTACCAGGTGTAGGGGCTGGATTAATTGCTGGAGGAGTCTTAGATGAAGCAAATCTTCAACTTCTACGGAAAACCTTTGGTTTTGCAAAGAGTATTGGTTCAGAGATTATTGTTTTTTGTCACCTAATTCCAAGAGTTGGTATTACGAACGAAGATATTCAAAAATATGCTGTAATACTGTCAGAATTAGGTCGTGAAGCGCAGCAACAAGGCTTAAAGCTATCACTTCATCATCATCATAATCAACCCGTGATGCATAGAACAGATTTTGATATTTTCTTTGATCAAGTGAAGGATCAGTCCATAGGCTTGACCGTAGATACCGCTCATCTTGTAAAATCGGGGATTCATGACATATCTGAGATTATTCATAGCTATAAGCATCACATCGATAACTTCCATTTAAAAGACTTTGACCATGGTGATTGGAAGGTCTTAGGGAAGGGCGGAATTCCTTTCTCTCCTATATTTCAAGCTATTAAAGATATTAATTATGGAGGTTGGATTTCAGCGGATGAAGAAAGTGGTGGAGAACTCCATTCAGGCATGAATGAGTGTATTAAGTTTATAAAGAATGGCCTCAGTAACTAAAGTTTTACAGAGGACAGGGGTGGATCATGGAACTTCAATTGCAAACTTCTAATTATGAGAAAAAAACAAGCTTTAAGGAAAAAACTTATAAATTGTGGTCTGAAATGAAACGCGATAAATATTTATATTTGCTCATTTTCCCAGGTGTCTTATACTTTCTTATTTTTAAGTACGTACCCATGTGGGGGATTATTATTGCCTTTCAGGATTTTTCACCTTTCCTTGGAGTGCTACAAAGTAATTGGGTTGGGCTTGAACACTTTATTCGTTTCTTCACAAATGAAAGCTTTTTTCTGCTCTTTCGCAATACGATGATGATTAGTCTATTGAGTGTTATTTTCTTCTTTCCTTTACCTATCTTATTGTCAATTTGCATGAATGAACTGTCCAACAAACACTTTAAACGCACTATTCAATCTATTGTTTATTTACCGCATTTCCTTTCTTGGGTGATTATTGCGGGTGTGACTTTCTTATTATTGTCAGATTCATATGGAGTGATCAATAAACTTTTTGTGTATTTTGGTTATCAGAAATTCGATTTTTTAACAAACACTAACACATTTTGGGGTCTGCTTACTGTTCAGAACATATGGAAAGATACTGGCTGGGGAACGATTATTTTCCTTGCAGCAATGTCAAGCATAGACTCCCAACAGTATGAAGCGGCCAAAATTGATGGTGCTAATAGAATCAAACAAATATGGCATGTCACTCTACCTGGTATTCGAACCGTTATTATCATTCTATTAATCTTACGGTTAGGACACATTATGGATGTAGGCTTTGAACAAGTATTCCTTATGCAGAATGGGGCAGTGGCCAACGTATCAGACGTATTCGAAACGTATGTATACCGTAATGGAATTCAGCAAGGGCAATTCAGTTATACAACTGCCGTTGGATTGTTTAAATCCATAATAGGGCTAGTCTTGGTTATAGGGGCTAACCATATGGCTAAACGTTTCGGTGAAGAGGGTGTCTACTAAGAAAGGAGGGAGGAAATGAAAGAAGGCTTGGGAGATCGGATCTTTAGTACGACCAACATTGTTATATTAATTATTGTCGGGATATTAACTTTGTTTCCACTCTATTATGTATTTATAGTTTCATTCACAGATCCGCATGAATACATTCAAAAAAGCGGCTTTGTACTTTTTCCGCAAGATTGGAGTCTAGCTGCCTATGAGTACTTGCTATCTACCTCTGCCTTTATTAACGCAACGGGTATCAGTACATTCTTGGCAACAGTAGGAACAGCGTTTAGCCTTATAATTACTTCTGCTTTTTCATTTGGTTTATCTCGAAGGAGATTGCGTGGCAGAAAAATATTGATGTTTATGGTTTTGTTCACACTCATATTTAATCCGGGTATTATCCCATTATACTTAGTAGTTCGTGATCTGGGCTTAATTAACAGCGTTTGGTCATTGATTCTACCAGTAGCTACAAGTGGATGGTATGTGATCCTCATGAAGAGCTTTTTTGACAGCATACCCGTTGAATTAGAAGAAGCTGCAACGATAGACGGATGTAACGATTTAGGGGTATTCATACGGATAATATTACCGCTATCCGCCCCATCCTTAGCAGCATTCGGGCTGTTTTATGCAGTAGCCTATTGGAATACATTCTTTAGTGCTGTGTTATATATTAGTGATTTTTCTAAGGTGCCTCTGCAAATTGTGTTGCGCAACATGCTTGTAGATTCAGATACTACGATGGGTGGTGCAGCAGCTGCAGAGATGATGTCTGAGAAGCAGCTTCCCACAGAGACAATCAAGATGGCGGCAGTTGTACTATCTACAATTCCAATTTTATTGGTATATCCTTTCTTGCAAAAGCATTTTACAAAGGGTGTAATGCTAGGTTCTGTTAAAGGTTAATATATTTAGAGGAGGATGTTAAATGAAATCCGCAAAAAAATCAATAAATATTGTGATTGCCCTGATAATGGTTATTGTATTAATATTGTCTGCTTGTTCTAATTCCGACCCTGCTAACAGCAAGGCTACTAGCAATAATGTTCCGAAAGCCGAGAAGGAAAATGAAAAACCTACAGAAGTAAGTATATTTACTCAATTTACCATTGCACAGCCACCTGAGCCAGATGGTGTGTATCAGAAAGAATTAGAAAAAAGAACAAACACTAAAATGAACATTACTTGGATTACAGGTCCTGATTTTGTACAGCGTTTAAATGTTGCACTGGCATCCGGGGAACTAGCTGATCTGATGACCATTAATGATGTTACTAATCCTGTGTTTCAGGATATGGTCAAACAGGGGGCGTTTTGGGATCTTTCACCTTATGTCAAAGATTATCCGAATCTGATGAATCATCCGGAAATCATATGGGAGAACACGAAAATCGATGGTAAAAACTTTGTAGTTCCAGTAGCCCGACCCTTAGATGGTTTTGTTTTTCCGTCGATTCGAAAGGATTGGTTAGATAAACTGGGACTTGAAGTGCCAAAGACAACTGAGGATTTATACAATGTAATGAAGGCATTTAAGGAGAATAAACCCGATGGTCAGGCAGATACTGTAGGTTACACGATGCGCGCTGTTGATTTTGTCCAATATTTATTTGCCGGAACATCAGGAACTTACAAAATTAAAGGTGATAACTTGGTTAATACCAACTTAGAACCGGAAATGAAAACCTATTTGCTTTACATGAAAAGACTATATGATGAAGGTCTAATACCTGCAGATTATTCCGTTATGAAAGACAATAATTTCTGGGATTTAGCCACAAGTGGAAGAGCAGGAGTAACTGCAGAAACGATTGAAGCTTTATGGCGCTGGACTTATGACCAATGGAAACGCGATCCTAATGTTGAATGGTTACCGCTCGTTTCATTAGACGCAGGTGCTGGACAATTCGTACCACAATTTAGAGGGTATATTGGTGTCCAAGCTATTCCTAAAAGTGTTCCCGAGGAAAAAATGAAAAAGATTTTGGCAATGTTGGATTATGGAGCTTCACAAGAAGGTGGAGATTTAACTTTATACGGTATTGAAGGCATTCATTACGATGTGGTAGACGGTTTTAAGATTGCAACGGAGCAAGCGGTAAAAGATAGCGTAGGTATTGGTTCCTTTGGAAAATTCTTTATGCGATTTGATCCTTATATGTATGCTCTTGCACCTGGTATGCCTAAGGAGGTTTTCGAACGTAACAAAAAGATTGTGGATGAACGTGCTAAAATCAGTACGCCAGATCCTTCTATAGGACTAGTTTCGCAAACCGATATTAAACAAGGGGCAGACTACGCCAAAAAAATCGCGGATTTAAAAGTCCAAGTGATCATGGGTAAAGAGCCGATAGAGGCATGGGATAAATTAGTTAGTGACCTGAGCAATGATGCAACGTATCAAAAAATAATAACTGAAATTAATGATGCGTATCAAGAGCGTAAGTCAGCTAAATAAATATTGGAATTGTGATCAACTATACTAAATAGGAGTGATATTGTCATAATGGCGACTATAACAGATCTAAGAAAACAGGATGCTAGTCGGTTAATTAATGAAAAATGGGGTAAAATCCAATGGCTCTGCGGACAAGAAATCGATCCTGAAAGTGAAATGACTTTTGGCATGGTCTATATTAATGCAGGACATTCAAATCCCAGGCACGTTCATCCCAATTGTGAAGAAATTATATTCGTGTTATCCGGGGAATGTGATCATACCTTGGGAGATGAAACCTTTCACTTGGAGCCTGGGATGATGCTGCGTATCCCACGCAACATCCCTCATAATGCAACGACTACCAGCTGGGAGCCTTGCCGTATGATTATCACTTACTCAGAACCTGACCGCGAAACAATTGGAGAGTAATATTGATCTGACCTATCTACAAATCATGATTATCATTTTGGCGGGGATATTTGTGGGGTTCGCAAAAACTGGAATTTCAACCTTGGGGATTTTTAACGCTATGCTAATGACGCAAATTTTCCCTGCCAAAGTTTCTGTAGGTTTATTATTGCCTATGCTTATCGTCGGTGATCTAATTGCCGTTATCTACTATCGACGAAATGTGGTATGGAAATATCTAATTAGTCTTATTCCCTGGGTGCTTATAGGTATTGTTGCCGGCTATTATGTCCTATTAATTGTGGATAACGATCGATTGAAATTCCTTTTAGGGGCAATGATTTCTGGATTAATTCTTCTTCAGATTATTAAGGAGAAGCTGGGTTCGAAGATCGATTCAAGGCTTCCCTCATCCTTATGGTTCATCTCAGCGATGGGAATTCTGGCTGGATTTGCCACAATGATTGGGAATGTTGCTGGTGTCATAATGGCCATATATCTTTTTGCTAGACGGGTACCTAAACAAGATTTTATTGGAACGGGTGCATGGTTTTTTCTTTTTGTTAACCTTATTAAAGTTCCATTTTATATTCAACTTGGCATGATTACGTCACATACATTAATTCTTAATTCATGGACAATTCCTGCGATTTTTATCGGGGCATACGTTGGTGTGAAATTATTGCCATTGATACCGCAACAATATTTTCAACGTATTATTCTTACTCTCGGTGCTATCGGTGCACTCAAGTTACTTGGGGAAAGTGTTCTTTGAAATTGAAAGTTCTCTATTTTAGTTCAGATCCTAAAGAGGAGCTGGTTTAATTGAACAAAAAAGCAATTTTGATTGGAGCTCTTGATACGAAAGGTCTTGAGTTCCAGTTTGTAAAGGAAACAATGGAAGCGTGTGGTTTGGATATCTTCGTTATTGATACTGGGGTACTCAGCGATCCACTATTCCTCCCCAATGTATCGAGTGATGAGGTGGCGAGGGCAGGTGGCACTACCCTTGAAGAGCTCCGGAGCTTGAACGATCGGGGAACCGCTGTTACAGCTATGGCTAGAGGGGTTATCGAAATCGTTACTGAACTTCAGCGTCAAGGGATTGTAGGTGGCGTATTCGGGATGGGTGGGACGGCTGGTACAACAGTGGCCTCTGCTGCTATGCAGGCGTTACCAATTGGAGTTCCGAAGATATTGGTTTCTACAGTAGCCTCAGGAGATACGCGATCTTATGTGGGTGTCAAAGATATTATGATGATGTACTCGGTAGTCGATATTGCTGGCATTAATCGACTATCACGAAGAATATTAAGAAATGCTGCCTATGCGCTTACGGGTATGATTCAGCATATGGAGCTTGAACAAGAAGAAGCAGACGATAAAGTGACTCTTGGTATAACGATGTTCGGGGTAACGACACCCTGTGCAACCCGCGTTCGTGAAATCTTGGAGTCGCAAGGCTATGATCTACTTGTATTCCATGCTACCGGGGCGGGGGGGTTAGCGATGGAGGAGCTTATCAAAGCTGGATATATCAAAGGTGTTGCCGATATTACCACAACAGAGCTCGCTGATGATCTTGTTGGGGGTATATTCAGTGCTGGTCCACACCGTATGGAAGCAGCTGGAGAGGTTGGGATTCCTCAAGTTGTCTCTATTGGGGCGCTCGATATGGTCAATTTTGGTCCTCCAGAGACTGTTCCTGATAAATTTAAGGAGCGAAAGTTTTATCAGCATAATTCGACGACTACACTGATGAGAACCACGGTATCGGAGAATCGCGAGCTAGGTCGGATTCTTGCTCATAAACTGAATGCAAGTACAGTCTCGACGATTGTGGTGTTCCCTAAAGGCGGTGTGTCCTTGCTGGACATGACTTCAAAGCCGTTTGAAGGGAAGGAAGAAAGACAGGCGTTGTATGAAGGAATCATACAGCATCTAAGGGCAGATATTCCCATGATCGAGATGGAACAGGATATTAATGATCCTGCCGTGGCCGATGTGATTGCGGACAGTTTGCTCAACATGTTAGAACACAATAAGAGAGGAAAGAACTAATTATGGCTATATCAAGACAAGAGATTTTAACTCGTTTGCGCTCGCAAGGGGACCACGGACAACTCATTGTAGGTGCTGGAGCAGGTACAGGTTTATCTGCTAAGTGTTCAGAGGAAGGTGGCGTTGATTTAATTGTCATCTATAATTCAGGACGATACCGAATGGCAGGACGGGGTTCGTTAGCAGGATTGATGCCTTACGGAGACGCCAATCAAATTGTTGTGGATATGGGCAGAGAAGTACTTCCCATTGTTAAGAACACACCTGTCCTAGCAGGAGTATGTGGCACTGATCCATTCCGAATGATGGAAGTATACTTGAAGCAGCTTAAAGAGATGGGATTTTCAGGAGTGCAGAATTTCCCGACAGTTGGTCTTATTGATGGTGTGTTTAGACAAAATCTAGAAGAAACCGGCATGGGATACGATCTAGAAGTCGATATGATTCGTAAAGCGCATGAAATGGATCTATTCACAACTCCCTATGTATTTAATGAAGAAGATGCCATTAAGATGGCAAAGGCAGGTGCAGACGTCCTAGTTGCGCATGTAGGTCTGACTACCAAAGGCAGTATTGGGGCCAAAACTGCTATGAGTTTGGATGAGTCGGCTGGTCTAGTACAAAGAATTTACGACGCTGGCAAATCGGTTAACTCGGATATCATTGTAATTTGTCATGGTGGGCCTATATCGGAGCCCGATGATGTTCAATATGTGCTTGGTAAAACGACGGGTATAGCTGGATTCTTTGGGGCATCGAGTATTGAGCGTTTGCCGACGGAAGTTGCTATTACTGAGCAGGTAAGGAAGTTTAAAAGCCTAAAAAATTAACACATAAATAATAACACCGGGATAATGTTCATTGACATTCCCTGTATAACGGTATTATAATAAGCAACACAAAGCTAAGCATAATGAATAAACGCGATGAACAGGAATTATAAGGCTATACCGGGTACAGAGAGCTGCGGGAGGTGCAACGCAGTCGAAGGTAAACCTGAACTCACCTGCGAGCGGTACAGTGGAAACCCTATAGGGTAGTATATTGTAACGGTTAACCCCCGTAATCCGGTGTAACCTAGATGTAATTCCGGAATTCATCTTCGTTACTTGAGGTGGACTCGAATTCTGAGTCAACAAGAGTGGTACCGCGACAGCCTGTCGTCTCTTATGAGATGACAGGCTTTTTATGTTCTCAATATATCATGAACGCGATGAACAGGAGTAGTAAGATTACGCTGGGTACAGAGAGCTGCGGGATGGTGCGACGCAGTCGAAGGCATATCTGAAGCTCGCCTGTGAGCGGTACAATTGAAGCCCCAGAGGGGAGAGTAAATTGTAACGGCTGACCCCCGATATCAGGTGCATGCTAGATACGATGCGCACGTATGGATGCATGCTGGAGGAGAGCTCTGATATTTGGGAGCTAAGAAGAGTGGTACCGCGATGGCTAAGGCCTGTCGTCTCTTAACGGAGATGATGGGTCTTTTTTGTTGTTACAAAAAAACGTCCAAGACGCTCTACAGCTCGCAGAAATAATGCTCATTAAATTTCGGGAGGTTTTATTCATGACAAACAGAATAATAAAGATATTCGATACAACACTAAGAGATGGTGAACAAGCGCCGGGATGTACATTGACTCCAGAGCAGAAGGTGATTATTGCAGGACAACTGGTGAGACTCGGTGTGGATGTTATTGAACCTGGATTTCCAGTTTCAAGCCCAGGGGAATTTGCTGCAGTTCAACAGATATCCCGTATGTATCCACAGGTGGAGATCGTGGGCTTTGCTCGTGCGGTGAAAGGTGATATTGATGCTGCGATAAGAGCGACCGAGGATGCTGCAATTCGAAGACTACATCTATTCATCTCTTCTTCAGATATTCATCTGAATTTTCAATTGCGTAAGAATCGCACGGAGGTTATCCAAATTGCCCGTGAGATGGTTGGTTATGCCAAGCAATTCGTAGAACGGGTAGAGTTCTCGGCAATGGATGCGTCACGTTCAGGAACTGATTTTCTAATCGAGATGGTGGAGGCGGTTATTGCTGAGGGTGCAACGATCATTAATCTTCCAGATACGGTTGGATATGCGATGCCCGAGGATTACGGCAATCTGTTCCGGCAGGTTCGTGCCGAAGCTCGGGGTGCTGATCGAGTAGAGTTTAGTGCGCATTGTCATAATGATCTAGGGATGGCAGTAGCTAATAGTGTTGCAGCCATACAGGGTGGGGCGAATCAGGTAGAGGTTACTATTAATGGAGTTGGTGAGCGTACAGGCAATTGTGCACTTGAGGAATTGGTCATGGTATTGGAAACGCATAAGCAGAGGCTTGGAGTTGAAACGGGCATCCAATTGGGTGAGATTTATGAGACATCCCGGCTAATTAGTCGATCCATGCATTTTCCTATCGCTTATAATAAACCGGTCGTTGGTCGGAATGCCTTTCAGCATGAGTCAGGCATTCATCAAGATGGTCTGCTGAAGAATCGTAATACCTATGAGATCATGGAGCCTGAGAAGCTAGGGATCATCCGCAGCATGATTGTACTCGGCAAGCATTCCGGTCGTCATGCGATCAAGCATCGCGCGGAGCATTTTGGTATTATTCTGAATGAACAAGAAATGGAATCAGTTTATAACAGATTCAAAGAAGTCGCTGACGAGCATAAGATTGTCACAGATTATCAGCTATTGGAGATCATCGGCTCTACACGTAACGAAGTGGTGGAAACCTATTCGCTAATTGATCTGCAGGTAACAGCTGGAACTAGGCAAGAATACACAGCTACGGCAACTATATACGATAATCATCAAGGTGTTGAGCTGTTCTGTTCTGGTGTGGGTGAGGGTCCACTTGGTGCGGCAATCTCAAGCATCAAGCAAGCCGTCTCCAGCGATGTGGAATTTGAGGATCTAGAGCTTCATTCCCTATCCTCTGGAGAGTCCGCACACGGTGAGGCAGTTGTCACTATTACCCGGAATGGTGATAGTTATCGAGGCTCAGCCATGCATAAGGACATCGTTCTAGCAGCGGCTCAGGCATTCTTATCTGCATGTAATCAAGCTGTACGTGAATGAGGATAGTTTAACTCACATTAAAAAGCCGCCAGTGGTGAACTGCACCCCAATTGTTAGACACACAATCTAACAGTTGGAGGTGCAGTTTTCTTTATGTCTAAATTAACAGGACAAGAAAAGATACAAGCTGTAAAAAGGTACTTTGAAGGTGTTGAGAG
>Ga0073929_1000090_pt1 | contig 148205 bp, 140 predicted proteins | sample DewCreD2012metaG_3_FD_76966 | JGI IMG/M metagenome (GOLD analysis project Ga0073929, IMG submission 76966) | Hot spring sediment bacterial and archeal communities from British Columbia, Canada, to study Microbial Dark Matter (Phase II) - Dewar... ... | reverse complement strand
CTGCACCTTCAAAAGAGTTTGGTCTGGTACGTGGTTTCCAAATACCGGCTCTAAGAATATCTACTTTTTGATTTTGTAAACCTTGTGCAGTTTTTAGCAGCTGCTCTGGGGTTTCTGCACTACATGGTCCGGCAATAACCAAAGGCTTGCTTTTTAGGTTTGCCCAATACTCAAGTGGATTTACTTTTAAATTAACTTCCATATATGCTACAATTTTACGTCAACAATTAATTTTGAACGACGTTTATAATTCAATTTAAAACAGTTACTATATACTTATGAAGAGAAGAGATTTAGTTTCATTTCAGAATGTTTCCAATAACTTCTCCGATATTTCTGATTTTGAATTGGTTAAGCGAAGGGTAATCTTTGCTTTTATCAATCAGAAAATTCTTACAAAGATAGGGAGTTTTTTGCTAAAAAATGCACTGAGATTTCAATTTCCCATAAAATTTTTTATAAAAAATAGCATTTATCAGCTCTTTTGTGGTGGTGAAAATCTTGTTGAAGTAAGCAAATCGGTTGAAAGATTTGAAAAACAAGGCATTGGTGTGATTTTAGATTATGGTGCTGAGCGCGCTACAAGCATGCAGGAAGCTAATCTGGCGTATAATAAAATTTTGGAAACCATAGAATACGGAATAAAAAGTAACAAACGGATAATAATAGATTTTAAGATTTCATCGCTTTTAAACCCGGCAATATTAGAAAAGAAAAGTATTAGTGCATTGAAAGACACAGATCTTGACTTGTATGAAGAATTAAGAAAAAGACTTTTGTACATAGGAGACCTTTGCAGGTCGAATAATTTACCTGTAATGATCGATTCTGAAGAGAGTTGGATTCAGGCCAGTATAGACGAACTGACCTATGAACTTATGAGCATCAATAACAAAATTGCGTGTATAGTTTATAATACAATTCAAATGTATCGAATAGATGGTCCCAATTTGCTGAAAACTGCCATTGAACAGAGTAAACAGAAGGGTTACATATTGGGAGTTAAATTGGTTCGGGGTGCTTATATGGAAAAGGAAAGAGAAAGAGCAGCATCTGCAAATCTCCCTTCACCAATTTGGAAAGACAAAAATGAAACTGACCATGCTTTCGATCAGGGTATAAAAATTTGCCTGGATAATTATGCAACTACCAGGATTTGTTGTGCTTCGCACAATGAACAAAGTGTTCTCAATATGATACAATTGATGGATGAAATGAACATAGAATATAATAATGAAATCGGAACTTTTGCACAATTGATGGGAATGAGTGACCATATAACTTTTGGATTAGCTAAATGGGGATTTGGTGTATATAAATATATGCCCTATGGGAAAGTAAACGACATAATGCCTTATCTAATAAGGCGTGCTGAAGAAAATACATCAGTAGCAGGGCAGACTAGCCGAGAATTGCAATTGATAAAGAATGAAATTGCCCGCAGAAAATCAGTGAGATAGCTAAATTGTGTAACAATATGAACTTCTAAAAGATTAAATTATTAGGTATCAATAATGGTTATAATGAAAAAGAAAGGGATAGTACATAGTTTGGTGGGTTTTGTAGCGGGACTTTCTTTACTATTTGTGGGATGTAGCAAGGATGTAAGTACATATGATTACTCTCAGGACGGAATGAATAAATACAGATCTTTTGCATTTATTCCTTCAGGAGATACAGTGCAAAGTAAATTTATGTCAGATCCCATGGTGGCTGAGAATATGAGAAATGAAGTAACCAAGGAACTTAAAGAGAAAGGGATGTTTTTAGATCCTGCTAATCCGGATTTATTGGTTTTAGTACATACAAAATTTAACGAAGAGTTGGACGTACAGGCTGCTGTGCCAGCCGGGTATGAGTATTATGCCCCAGCTTATGGCATCGAGCCATATCAGGGTTATTACTACGACGGCATGAGTGATCTTAATTATATTGGAGCTGGACCCGGTGTTACGGCAGTCGAGTATACTAAAGGTGTTATAGTTATAGACTTAATAGATATTGAAACTCAAAAAATTGTTTGGAGAGGAAAAGCTGTTGATGATATTTATAATGAAAACAAAATTTCAGAAGAGATGGCCGAGAATGTAGAAAAGATATTTGATGAATTTTCTATGTAACACCATTTGTAGATTGATCATACCAAATTAGTAGCATCAACAATGGGCTTCGAAGAAATTAGAAGCCCATTGTTATGTAAAGCCCAAACTAGCTTACTTTCAATACGAATAATTGAAATTATTTGTAAAATTTGCAAGCATTTGCGGCACTTATTTATGTATGATGTGGTTTATAATAAAAGAGGTTGAAAGGAGGGTTTATGGAAAGATTGAATTTGGAAATTGTTGAAAGAGGTGAAGTATGTGAACTGAAAAAACATGGTCAAGTACAATCAGATGATTGCGAAAAATTGATGTATTTGGCAATGGCTGAAGGTAGAAATCAACCTACTCAAATTCATATTAAAAGTGAGGAAGGTAATATTCGCAAGACTATTCTGGTGCCTGATGCATTTTATAAGGAAGAATTACAGAAGCGTGATTTGCTTATAGGAATGTTTAATAAGTTTTTGGGTGATTATATTGGTCTTCCGGATGATATAGGAGCGCATTACACACAACCAGTTGATGATATTTATGATTTCTTAATCCAGATGCTTGAATTGAGTGGTTGGGGTTTGTTGCCTAATCAGGCTTTGATGAAGGTAGAAAGAGGCGATGAAATACAAAAACGAGACAATATTATATTATTAACTGCAGATTTATTGCAATATAATAATTTGGCTTCACCACCTGTATTGGCTGATTTCTATAATTATCCCGAAAAAATATCAATTGATCAGTTAATAACCAAAGTCGGGCAATTAATTAAAGAAAGTAAGGAAGAGCAGGACTCATTTATGATTTATGTGATGGATCAACCAGTTGAATCTGATCATGTTAATACTGGATTACTGCCTGTATTTGTAGAAGAAAATGGATCGTTGAGAATTGTTGCCTGGATTGAACAGGAAGTAATTCCTAATAATTTAGTACCTGTATTTGATTTTGAGCAAAAGTTGGTTGGCTGGTTAGATCAAAATATGGATCAGCAGGGTAACGTGCAATTTTGATTATTAAATTCCTTATTTTTTAAACTATTTTTTTTAAAGAAGCTACCTCCAATGGTTTTACTATGTAGTTGCAAACACTTTTGAATTGAGATGCTTTCTGCAAATCTTCCATATCCTCAGATGAACTAATGATGATAACTTTACAGCATTTTATTAATATTTCTTCCTGCTCAAATTTATTCAAAAACTCAAAACCATTCATTTCTGGCATATTGATATCTAACAATATCAAGTCTGGCAGTGCTTCCGGACTGTCCCTTAATAATTCATACAGGTAATGTAAACCATCTTTACCATTAGTTTTGGTAATGGTTTCTTTTGAAAAGTTTGTGGTTTTGATGATCATCTGATTGACAAGCAAATCCATTTCGCTATCGTCAATAATGAGTGTTCGCTTAAATACAAAACTGTTTTCCAACATCTGACTTTGATTACTCTGTAATATTTACTGTAGAAAGCCATTCAATAGCTTCCTCTCTGTTAGTAAACAGTTTAGATGGCTTATTTGGTTTGCTGATTCTTAAAAAAAAGTTTCCCAATATTTTTGTTAAAGGAGAATTTACAAGAAATGCACCTGCTATAATGCCATCTGTTGCATCTTGTGAAGCCAGATAATCTCTTGCTCCTTTGGTCACATTGGTAAGATTTTTACCATCCAGAATAAATAGTTTTGGAATGTTCTTAGTAAGAGATTTTCTTAATTGTACCATTTCAATCGCCTGTTTTTCTTCCAATGTCAACGTTTGATTAAAGCTAATGCAAACAATGTCATTTTCCATCTCAATAGTACAAAACTCATTCTTCATTAGTGTGAATTTAATTCGATTTTGGATTTTTCATTTTCAAGTTACTAGAATAATTCGGAAACCTTTATTTCCAAAATTTCAAAGCATCCTACCCTGAACTATATATTCGATAAAACCTATATAGTCTTATATCGGATCCAAATTTCCGCTAACGTATTTGGGATATTTTTGGTTCTAAATATTAACTAAGCTCGTAGGTCATGTTTATGTTTAAAAATGTATCAATTGTGTAAAAAATGGAAAATACTTATGAGAATATTTTAAAATAAACATGTGTTTTTAATCCAATAGGCATATTGTATTACATGGTTTTTAATCGATACAAATATCGGTTTAATAGCAACAAGATTCTGTTGTTGCCGTAAAATGCAACTATTGAAATGTTTTATTGCATCTAAATCGTCGTTTTTAGATATTTTTTTGCAATTAAACTCAATCAAAGTACATGTTTTTTTTAAAGTAAGTATTCATTTTTATTTCAATATAGCTATGGCAAAAATTACTGAGTCAATTTTTAATACCATTTTTGAGATTTCAACACAGGCAGAAAATTTAGGAATTGCCTACCAATTTGCACAAAATCATTATGTGACAGGAAGGCAACTTCAAATTAATGACAGAAGTGTGTTAAATTTCAGCTCATGCAGTTATTTGGGACTCGAAACAGATTCTAGGCTAAAAGATGCAGTTGTTGATTTTGCACAGCGTTATGGCTCACAATTTTCTATGAGTAGAGGCTTTTGTTCTCTAACACCGTATTCAGAAGCAGAAGATTTATTAAGTAAACTGTTTGAAGCAGAAGTAGTAATTACCAGTAGCACCAGTATGGGGCATCAATCTGTATTGCCTGTGGTAGTTTCTGACACAGATATGGTAATTCTTGATCAGAAAGTTCATGCTAGTGTACAACTGGCTACTAATATTTTGAAAGTTCGAGGAATAAAGGTTGAAATGATTCGCCACAATGAATTGTCAGACCTGGAGGACTTAATAAAACAAAATCAGTCAAAAGGTAGAAAAGTTTTTTATTGTATAGACGGGGTTTACAGTATGTTCGGTGACTTTGCTCCGTATAAGGAAATCGCAGATCTGATGCTGAAATACGAATGCCTTAATCTATATATTGACGATGCCCATGGTATGGGATGGATTGGAAAAAATGGCAGTGGTTATACAATGCATTCAATAGCTCTGAATGAAAGAATAATACTGGGAACTTCTTTAAATAAGTCTTTTGCAGCCTCAGGAGGTGTGTTTTTGTTTAAGGATAAAAATTTACGCAAAAAGGTAAAATATTGTGGCGCCTTAAACGCTTTTTCAGGTCCAATACAGCCTCCAATGCTGGGAGCTATTATAGCTTCTGCAAAACTGCACTTGTCGGATGAGATTTATACCCTGCAGTCAAATTTGAAAAGTAAAATCGCCTTTACCAACCAGGAACTGATTCGCCATAACTTGCCCATTGTAGTGATTAATGATTCGCCCATATTTTTCGTCGGCAATGGTTCGCCCAAAGTTTGTTTTAGTCTGGCTAAAGGCTTACTAAATGATGGTTATTTTGCAAGTGTAGGAGCTTTTCCGGCTGTACCGGTCAAAAATACAGGTATTCGTTTTGCCATCAATAATCATCTATCCGAATTAGATATTGCTGATATGGTAAATTCATTAAATACCAATTTTGATAGGGCAATTGAAGAAGATGGAAAAAATAAAGCCGAAATTTTCTCCATGTTTAATCTCGAATTTAATGAGGTTAAACAAAGTATTCAAAACCAAAATACTGCTAAGGAGCATTTTCAGGCTGAAATTAGCAATAGTATAGTCTCTATTAATCGAACTGAATGGGAAGAAAAAGTAAGTCCGGGTAATATTCTAAATTATGACGATTTGCTGGATTTGGAGTCTGTGTATTCTGGAGACAATTCAGAACCAAGTAAATGGAAATTTTACTATATAACAATTAAAGCCCCCAATGGAAATTCTGTTTTAATGGCTCTTATTACAGCTGCAATTACCAAAGATGATATGCTTTCATCGGCAGAGGTATCTGCTAAATTGGAGCAAATACGTAGGAACAGTCCTACGTATTTGCTGAGTAAAACCCTGATCCTAGGAACTCACATTACCGAGGGGTTACATTTTTATGTCGATCAGAATCATGAGCAACAACAGGCGATCCTGAAATTGTTCTTAAAAGTGGTATACGAAATTCAGGAAATAGAACAAGCAAACTCGATATTACTTCGAGATTTTGTTGATAAAAATGACAAAGGAATTGTAGATTTTTTCTTTGAAGAAGGATTTGTGAAGTTTAAACTACCTGATTCCTTTTCAATTACCGGAGAAAATCTCGGTTCACGTGAAGCATATATGGCTCAATTGTCAACTAGAAATCGCCGACATCTAAATTATGAAGTTTTAAAGTATCAACATAAAATAGATGTTGTTATAAAACAAAAGGTTACTGAGGCAGAGCTATCAGTTATGTACAATTTATATAGAGGAGTGCAGGAAAAAAGCTTCGAAATTAATACTTTCCCTTTGCCCTTAGACTTGTTTAAGGCATTAAACCAATCAAATACCTGGGAATTTATACTTATCTATACCAAAGCAGAATTTAGTTTGGGTGCTAAAGCAGATATCATAGCTTTTGCTCTGACTAAAAAAGGCGATGAAAGTTATATACCGGTTATCGTTGGGCATGATTACAGATATTTATATACGCATAGCAATTACAGGCAATGCCTTTTAAATTCTATACTACGAGCAGGAGAACTTGGCTATAAAACAGTAAGAATAGAGATGGGAGCTGGCATAGAGAAAAGAAAATTTGGTTGTAAAGTAGAAGAAAAAACCGTACTAATACAAAGTAAAGACACCTATAGTCAGGAGATGCTATACAACCTTAGCATTAATGGTGAAAATTAATTGACGTTATAAAGATTACTTTAGGTCCGGGAGCTTAATCGAAAAGGAGGTTCCCAGTCCTAATGTACTTTGAAAAGATATACTTCCCAATAATTTTTCTATATGGCTTTGAACTATATACAAACCAAGGCCTGATCCTTCCTTGTTGGTATTTGCTCTAAAAAATATATCAAATATTTTGTCGTGCATTTCGGTAGCTATGCCTATTCCATTGTCTTCTACTACCATAAATAATTGATTGTCAATTTTCTTTGCAACTATTTTAATATAATCACCAACCTGGTTTTTTCGATATTTAATGCTGTTTTCAATTAGATTTTGAATAATAGTACAGAAAATAATTTCGTTGGTGCAAATAGTCAGCTCAGGTTCAATATCTATGTTAATATCGGTAGGTATATCCTGAACTCTGGCATTTATTTGTTTCAAAACCGATTCGATTGCCAAATTGACATTGAACACACTTTTCTCCTTTAATATATTATCTGATACTGCAAGTTTTAGTAGAGTAACTAATGTGTTTGTTAACTTTTCGGAAGTTTGAGATATCATATCCAGGTATTTGAGGGTTTCTGGATCCTTGGAACTGATTGAAGCAATATTAGCAAGTCCTTTGATTGTAAGTAGAGGGCCTTTTAGGTCATGTGATGCTTTGTATACAAACATATCCATTTCCTTGTTTTTATTGATCAGAGCCTGTTCGAATTTTTTAAGTTTGGTTATATCCCTGCAAATACAAAGAATACCTGAAATGTTGTTTTTGCTATCGAATAGTAAAGATCCTGAACATAACGAAAATACCTTGTCGCCTTTTTTGTTTATCAGGATTTTTTCGATCGATTTAAAGCTTTTTTTACTTGTTAAATCTTTAAATAATTTTCGGGTACTTTTGGAGCTTTTGTCAAGAATAGACGAGAAGTGAAGCCCTGCTAATTCTTCGTTGCTGTATTGTAATACCTTTTGAGCTTCATCATTGGCAGATAGAATATTGCCCTGAGTGTCAAATATAAAAACCATATCTACAATACTTTTGTAGATGCTATTGAAGTAATCTCTGGAAACCGTCGATGTTTTAAGTTCCTCCAAAAGCATATTAATACCTGCAGAGATGGCATCAATATCATCCATTTGGTCGGTTACGGTGCCTTTTACATCAAAATTACCTTCTGCAACATCAAGAATTAATTGATAGAGTTCATCAATTCTTTTTTTGTTGTAGTTATTGTCAAGTAGTTCGTACATAATGATAAACCAGGTATTTTATATTGTGCAATATGATACAAAGTTAGCATCAAAGCATACAATAGAATTTTCACCCGGAAGGTTTAAACAAATTTTTAGGAAAATATTGAACGAAGCAAATATTAAAATCTTGCTTTCTGAATTTGAATGTTCGTGTGGCGGCAAGTAAGAAAACAAACAAATATCAGCTGCAAAAATAGAAATTAATATGGAATATTAGCACAATTCTAAGTTGTGAAAATATTCCTGCATATATGTTGAAAAGTGTTGTCAGAAATTGCAAACTTTATAAATACAAGACATGTTATAATCTTAAATGATGAGACTATGTCAGCTGTAAAGAGAATAGAATATATCTGCAAAAAGAAGCCAACTGAAACCAAGTTAAATGGGTTTGAGGAGAATAAGAAGTATAAAGGAAGAACTTTTAATAACTTATATGAGGTTTCATCTGAGTGGGCAAGTCAGAAGCCTACATTTCTGATAGAAAAAAAGATTTTTGATGAATATTTTGAGATAGTCAATGAAAACGAATTTGCCATCTTAAAATAAGCAATAAAATTCCGGACAAGATCCGGAATTTTTATTTTATCCCATCCTGATTTTTTTTATCCTCATTTCAGCATATTATTTATATTTTTGCAACCATGTCTGAGAAAATTATAATACTGGATTTTGGGTCACAGTATACCCAACTTATTGCCAGGCGAGTTCGGGAGTTGAATGTCTACTGCGAAATTCACCCATACAATAAAGTGCCTGAAATTGATGAATGTGTGAAAGGATTGATACTTTCGGGTAGTCCTTGTTCTGTGAGGGAAGAAAATGCTCCAGATGTAAATCTGGATGGTATAAAAGGCAAAATTCCGGTTTTAGGTGTGTGTTATGGTGCACAATTGCTGGCTTTCAAAGCCGGAAATGATGTAATGCCATCCCAAATTAGAGAATACGGAAGAGCACGATTGTCGGAAATACAAAACTCCGATCGATTGATGAAAGAGCTCAGTCTTATGTCTCAGGTTTGGATGTCACACGGCGACACTATTTCTGGTCTTTCCGATGAATTTGACATAATAGCAAGTACAGAATCTGTAAAAGTAGCTGCTTATAAAGTAAAAGGTGAAGAAACATATGGTATACAATTTCACCCGGAAGTAACCCATTCTACCGAAGGTAAAACCATTCTTAGAAATTTTGTTGTTACTATTTGTGGTTGCAGTCAGGACTGGACACCAGATGTTTTTATAGATGCTACAATTCAGGAGCTAAAAGATACAATCGGTAACGAAAAAGTAGTACTGGGACTTAGCGGTGGAGTAGACTCAAGCGTAGCAGCTGTTTTGATACATAGAGCAATAGGAGCCAATCTTACCTGTATTTTTGTAGACAATGGATTGTTGAGAAAAAATGAATTTGAAGAGGTTCTCGCATCTTACAAAGATATGGGGCTGAATGTAATAGGTGTAAATGCCAAAGATCGTTTTTATGATGCATTAGCCGGTTTGTCAGATCCTGAAGCCAAAAGAAAAGCAATTGGCAAAACCTTTATTGATGTATTTGATACTGAATCGCATAAAATCGAAAATGTAAAATGGTTGGCTCAAGGCACCATTTATCCTGATGTTATTGAGTCAGTTTCTGTAAAAGGTCCTTCTGCTACAATCAAAAGTCATCATAATGTAGGAGGTCTCCCTGATTTCATGAAACTGCAAATAGTAGAACCACTTAAAACGTTGTTCAAAGACGAAGTAAGAGTAGTTGGTAAGGCATTGGAAATTAGCGACGCCATTTTGCAAAGACACCCTTTCCCGGGTCCAGGACTTGCCATCAGAATATTAGGAGATATCACAGCCAAGAAGGTAGATATTCTACAGCAAGTTGATTATATATTTATAAGTGGGTTAAAGAAATCAGGCCTTTACAACGAGGTTTGGCAGGCAGGTGCAATTCTTTTGCCTGTGTATTCAGTTGGTGTAATGGGTGACGAAAGAACCTATGAACAAGTGGTAGCTTTGCGTGCTGTTACAAGTTTTGACGGCATGACAGCAGACTGGGCACATTTGCCGTATGATTTTCTGGCCGACATATCCAATGAAATTATTAATAAAGTAAAAGGTGTGAACAGAGTTGTTTACGATATCAGTTCTAAGCCACCAGCCACGATTGAGTGGGAATAATTTTCATATATTAAGCGAACCTGTCAAATCATTGATAGGTTCGCTTATTTTCAATCACTATATAAATACTTAGGAGAAATGAAGTTTAATACTATTTTTTTATCCCTTATTCTTCTCTTATCAACATTGTCTGCAATTGGTCAAGACAATCAAAGTCGTTACTTATCTGGTAAAGAATTTTACAAAAAAGGTAAGTATCAGCCTGCCATGGAAGCTTTCAAGCCTCTTTTGTCTTCTGGTGCCACCAATCCTTATGAACAGTATGCACATTATTTTTATGCATTATCTGCTTTTAAGAGTAACAAATTGGATGATGCTAAATATGTAGCTAAACAACTTGTTCTTAAATATCCTACTTGGGACAAGATTGACGAAGCTAAGTTTTTACTTGCCAATATTTTGTTTGAACAGGGGAAGTTTAAGGAAGCACTTTTAGAATTGGATGGATTAGGTAAGGGCTATAATAAAGATATTGATGCACTAAAAGCTGAATATTTTGAGTCTATGTCATCGCTGGATAGCAAAAAATGGCTTCAACAAAATTTTCCAAAAGATAAAATTTTAGCTCAAAGTCTGGCCCGGCAAATTAGCCTTCAATCCAATGATGAGAAGGATGTTATGTTGCTCAATTTTCTAATTGAAGAATATAAAATTGACAAAAAGTCGCTTTCAACGCCTATTGCTGCATCTATTAAAAAGGGAGAATATAATGTTGCAGTTTTATTTCCATTTATGGTTTCCAAACTTGCTGTCGAAAATGTAAACAGATCGAATCAGTTTTTACTGGATATGTACCAAGGCATACGACTTGCTGCCGATAGTCTTGCAAAGGAAGGTGTTAAGATCAATATTTATGCTTTTGATACAGAAAAAGATGTGTCTAAATTTTCGCAACTACTTCATGATTCGGAGATCAAAAAAATGGATCTGATTATTGGCCCGGTGTATCCGGCTCATTTTCCGGAAGTAGCTAGTTTTGCCAAAAAACATAATATACAAGTGGTTTCTCCATTTATGGAAGATACCAGTATTTCAGCCGGTAATCCGTATGTGTTTTTGTTTAAATCTTCAATTGCCCATAAAACCGCTCAATTAGCAGCTTATAACCGAATACATAGTAAGCCTTTTGTTAAAACTTACAACGTGCTTCTTTCCAATGGTAAAACTAAAGAAGTAGCTGCCAATCTAAATAAAGTAATAGTTTTGTACGGAGAAAATGAAGAAGATTCGTTGATGGCTTTTTCTTACAAATCGGCTATAAGTATTATTAATCCTGATATAAGTCCTGATTCCAATTTTCAGGTACATGCCGTAAAAAAGGTAAAGCGCGACAATATCAGTTCAATCAAAGATATACTTTCCGACTCAGTATTGATGGCCAAGGTCAATCATATAGTAGTGTTCTCAAAAGATCAGGTGGTAGCTGCCAATGTTATTAGTTCAACTGAGATTCGTGGTTTCAAAATTCCGATTTTTACTACAAGCGAATGGTTGGACTTTAATCTATTAACCATTGAGCAGTTTGAAAGAAGAGACGTACATTTTCTTTATCCTGAATACCTAGACTATTCAAAGAAAGATTTGATTTTGTTTAAAGATAAATATTTGAATAAAACACATTTATATCCTACAACTTTTGCCTATCAGGGGTTTGAGATAATGTTTTTTTACGGGAAGTTATTGAAGTCTTATGGTACTAATTTTAGCAAAGATTTAAGGTTTTCCGAATATATGCCTGGTACATTGCTTGGAGGATTTAATTATAAATCCAGTCAAAGCAATCGTTTTGTGCCAATCGTAAAGTTCAAAGATGGTAAACTAACCATGCTAAATACGCCGAATTAATAGATTTAAAATGAATATTGAAATAAGTAAGAATTTATTTGATAAAGCTACAAAGCTAATTCCTGGAGGTGTCAATTCTCCGGTAAGGGCATTTAGAGCAGTTGGAGGGAATCCATTGTTTATAAAATCGGCCAAGGGAGCATATTTGATTGATGAGGATGATAATAAATACATAGAGCTCATAAATAGCTGGGGACCAATGATACTTGGTCACGGAAATGAAAGAATCAAAGAAGCTGTGACAAAGACTATTGAGTCTTCGATGTCTTTTGGTGCACCAACACGCAAGGAAGTAGAAATTGCCGAGCTAATTGTTGAAATGGTACCTTCTATTGAAAAGGTACGCATGGTAAACTCAGGAACTGAGGCTACTATGTCTGCAATCAGATTAGCCAGAGGGTATACAGGAAGGAGCAAAATTATAAAGTTTGAAGGGTGTTATCATGGTCATGGCGATTCATTTTTGATTGCTGCAGGTAGTGGTGCAATTACTATGGGGGTGCCTGATAGTCCGGGTGTAACCAAAGGAGTAGCTAATGATACATTAACTGCTCCATACAATAATCTGACTGCCGTTCAAACTCTGGTCGATGCCAATCCTAATGAAATTGCCTGTATAATTATAGAACCTGTTGCTGGCAATATGGGTTGTGTTTTGCCTGAGCCTGGCTATTTGCAAGGATTGCGTGCTATATGCGATAAAAATAATATTTTACTGATATTTGATGAAGTAATGACCGGCTTCAGACTTGCGCCGGGTGGAGCACAGGCATTGTATAATGTTATGCCTGATTTAACTACACTGGGTAAAATAATTGGTGGTGGTATGCCGGTTGGAGCTTATGGTGGCAAAAAGGAGATTATGGATTTTGTATCGCCTTCAGGCCCGGTTTATCAGGCCGGAACATTATCAGGTAATCCGGTGGCTATGGCTGCTGGTTTGGCCATGCTAAATCAGCTAAAAGATAATACCGCTCTTTATGAAAGGTTGGAAAATACAACTACCAAAATAGTAAATGGAATAAAGGAATTTATGGCTAAGCAAAGTCTGGAATTTACAATCAATCAGGTAGGTTCAATGTTTACATTATTTTTTACCAGCCAGCGAGTAATTGATTTTGAATCAGCAAAAAGCAGCAATACAACCCAATTTGGACAGTACTTTAGAGCGATGTTGGCAAATGGAGTTTATATTGCACCATCGCAATATGAAGCACTATTTATATCCGATGCCATAAATGAAGAAATAGCGGATAATATCATAGCAGCCGCAGAAAAAAGTTTAAAAAATATATAGCAGACTAAGTTTAAGATAACAAGCATGAAAATAGCTTTTATTGGAGGTGGTAATATGGGTTCTACCTATGCCAGAGCCTTTGTACGTAGCAGAATTGTCGAAAAAGAAGACTTACTAATCATAGAAAAAAGCAGTGAAAATCGGAGTAAATTAAAAAAAGAGAAAATTGCTGAAATTCATGATGAGATTGACTCCAAGCTATCAGATTATGATTTCGTATTTTTAGCAGTAAAACCTCAGGACTTTCTATCTATTGTACAAGCTCTTAAACAGGTAATACATAGAAAGCAAGTGATCATTTCTATAATGGCAGGTATTAAAATTACCTCTATGAAAGAGATGCTGGATCATGAGAATATAATTCGAGCCATGCCAAATACACCTGCTCAGCTTGGATTTGGAATTACAGGATTTGCTGCCGGCAAAGGAGTGAGTCAGGCAATAATTAGCAAGGTTGATACCTTGTTGGAAACCACCGGAAAAGCAATTTTTATGAAAAACGAAAAAATGCTTGATGCAGTAACAGCTATAAGTGGAAGTGGACCTGCTTATTTTTTTTACTTTGCCAAATATATGATAGAAGCTGGCACTAGTATGGGCTTAGAGCCGCATGTGGCCGAAATGCTTGTAAAACAAACCATGCTTGGATCATTCCAGATGTTAAATAATGCCAATTCAAGCCCGGATGAATTAATTGCTTCTGTTAAATCAAAGCGTGGAACTACAGAAGCTGCGTTGAATCATTTTGATAATTCTAAGATTGGCGAAAATATAATTGAAGCCCTGAAAGCTGCGGAAAATAGAGCTAAAGAGTTATCCGCCGAAGTTCTGAAATAACTTTTTTATTTTCCAAGCAGTTCTCTCTAAGAAGAAGATATGAGGGGATAGAACATGAAAAGCTTAAAAGTACTGCTTGGATTTCTTTTAGGAATCACATACCTGGCCAACGGCCAAAATATTCATTTTCTTAATAAATCCATTTGTAATCCTACAAACTTGAATCTCTTGGATGAAGCCAATGAATATGTGCAAGGAGGTGGACACAATATGTATCTGAGTTATACTCTGGACGAACAAGTTGGTAGTTTTTCAAAAACAGAATATGCCTACGGTACAGAGGAAAACCCGATGATTATACTAGTGGACACTGTAAATGGTAAAGCTGAAAAAAAATATCTTAAGAAACCTGTTGGTGAGCTATATGCCGGGATGAGAGGTGATGATATGTGGATAAGTGAGGATCTATGGGAGGGGTATTCAGATGAAAAAGATCCAATGATAGGTAGTAATTTGCCTTATGAAAGTAATGCATTTCAATGTGCTGTAAAGGATAGAAAAGAATCTGATATAAATGAAGATATTGAACAAAGTGCTTCAACCAATTTTGATAGAAAAGTAAGTAATTAAATTGAGTAAGAAATTTTTATAGAATAATTAAAACAGGGTTAAAGGAGATGGGTATGAGGAGTTTATTTATGTTGGGAATTGCATTTACAGCAGCCAGTTTTGGTCAAGCTTATGCACAAAGTGATAGGTCTGGTAAAGTTGAAAATTATGATGCCGATAAAAAGCAACAAACTTCAGCAACAAAACCTACCACTATAATAGGTATGAACCTAAGAAACGCTGATGGCTCAAGTATGGGATCATTTGTTCTAAATGAAACCAATGCTGGCCAACAGAATGAAGTAGCTTCAAAAGATTTTCCGCCAAAAGGGATTGATAATGAAAAATATGCGAAAGATATGAATACAGGTCAATTCTCTGAAGCTGAAGAAGTTAATACTTGTAGAATGGATTTTGAAGAAAAAGACGAAAAAAATAATTAAAAAAAATCAACAAATCTTAAACAATATTAATCTTGTTTGGTTTTTAGTATACATTTTGGCTGCTGCTAAAATGTGCTTCAAATCAGGTTAATAGTTTAAGTGGTTAATTAATGTTTGTTCCTTGGCTGCTCCTTAATTGGGGTAGCCAAGTTTTTTTTATCCCAATTTAGTATTTGATTGTATGTGGCAGACCAAAATACCTGTTTTTCAAAAGGTTGTTAAAAAATCAATTTAGGAATATAAATAGATAAAATTGTAGTGATTTTGTAACTCGATTACACAAAATATTGATTTCTATTACATAATCGAGGTTTATAGCAATTCTCCATAAAATACGAAAGACTGCCTTTAAGACAGTCTTTCGTATTTTATGGTTTTCCCGGAATTGATATTTATTGTTTCTTATTTTCTTCTTCTACGTGCTTTACCAGTTTTTTTACCAATTCTTTCATTTCGGTTCCCATGTATTCGTCACCTGTACTGGTAATAATGGTTTGTGAAAGTCCGGCTATGGTTTCTATAAAAAACATTTTCATTTCGTCCACTTGCATATCTTTCGTCCATAGGTCAATGCGCATGGTGTTTTTTTGTTTAATATCCCAAACTGATAAAGCAATGGCTTTGGTTGCTTCTCGTTTGCCAGTAGGATTGTCAGTAGCTTCCCAATGAATGGTTTCTGGTACATTTTGGGCATCCAGATGTACTGTAAAGTTAATTTCTGATTTTTTCACGTTAATAATGATATTCGTAATGTTGGAAAATTATGGTAAGCTATTTACAACTTTCAGGTATTCGTCTGAACAAACCTGAGTTGTATTACAGCCTAGGTCAATAGCTTTTGCTTGGATAGCTTCTACTCGATTTTCAGGATTTGGGTGTGTACTCAAAAATTGAGGAGTACCTCCAGATTGCCCTTCTTCAATTAGTTTTGCAAAGAACCCTGCTGCACCATCTGCTTCTACATCTGGCACAGAACAAAGATATTTTACAGAGAATTCATCGGCTTCTGACTCATCAGAGCGGCTAAATGAAAGTCCAATTAAGCTTTGGGTTACTTGCGATATTGTCCCCTGTCCCAAAAGTATACTTAACAAAACGCCGGTACCATATTGTTTGGTTAATTGCTTGGTACTGTGTCTTCGGTCTGAATGCGCCATTTCGTGACCTAATACACCGGCAAAATGATCTCCACAGGTTAAATATTTCATCAAACCTGTATAGATAAATATATAACCGCCTGGTGTTGCAAATGCATTTAAAGTTGTATCATCTTTGATGATCGTAATTTTCCATTCAAATTCGTCTTTGTATTTTATCTTTCCAGAGTTAAGTATATGATTTTTAAGTGTTTCCAGATAATTGTACGCCAACGGATATTGCTCACGATCAAGCAATACATAGTTTGTTGAGTCGCGGATGTAGGTATCCATTTCCGCACCCATTTTTTTGTCGTCTTCGATAGAAAATAAGTTTATACCACCTCCGCCTTCACCATCGTCGTCTTTTTTACAGGTTGTAAAGATTATCGGTAAACTAAGTAATAGTAATAGTAATTTGAAAGATTTTTTCATGTTGATTGTGCTCTTAAAAGTGAAATTAAAAACTGATTTATGAATTTAATATTTCTTCTGCGATTTGTTTATCTGTGTGAAGTTGGAATTTTAATTCTTCAAGGGAATTAAATTTTTTTTCGGATCGTATATATTTTATAAAGTTAATTTGGAGCTTTTCGCCATACAGATCTTCTGAAAAATCAAACAGGTTTACTTCTATCATATGTATAGAACCATTTACAGTAGGTCTATAACCTATATTCATCATGCCATTGTATTTATTGCTTTTCCAGAGTACTTCTACTGCATAAACTCCGTCACATGGTACTAGTTTCAATGGTTCAGTAAGTTGTACATTGGCAGTTGGGTAACCAATTTGTCTGCCAATTTTTTCACCATGTACAACAGTGCCGGTTATAAAGTATGGTTTGCCCAATAGAGATGTTACTTTTTCCAAATCACCACATTGCAGTGATTTTCGAATAAGAGTAGAACTAATACCAATATGGTCTATATCTTCTCTCGGTATTTCAACCACGGAAAAACCTAAGTGGTCAGAATGATTTTTAAGGTATTCAAAACTTCCTTCCCGGTTTTTGCCAAAGCGATGGTCGTAGCCAATTATCAAATGTTTGGTCCCAATTTTTTCAACTAATACGCTTTGAATAAATTCTTCGGAAGACTGATTTGAGAAATCTCTGGTAAAAGGAATAACAACCAAATGTTCAGGGCCTTCAGCGGCGATGAGCTCAATTTTTTCATCCAGGCTTGTTAGCAACTTTGTGTTTTGATCCGGTTGTAAGACCATACGTGGATGTGGCCAAAATGTGATAACGACTGACTCGGTATTAGTCTCTTTTGCCTTGTTCAATAAAGTGCCAAGGATTTTTTTATGACCAAGATGTACACCATCAAAAGTGCCTGAAGTTACAGTTGCTTTGAGTAGTTTTGGAAATTCATCAACTGCCCTGTATACTTTCATGATGGTTGATTTAGCGATTGTACAAATTCTGCCGGAGAAATAGCATTATTTATGTGAAACCTGCCGATTCTGGTTCGTCTTAGTTCTATAAGGCAGGCTCCTATACCAAGTGCTACACCAAAATCTCTTACAAGGCTTCTAACATAAGTTCCTTTTGAACAAATTAGCCTAAATTCAATAGTTGGCAAGTTGATTGAGGTAAGTTCAAATTCCTGAATAAAGAGCGTTCTTTTGGCTAATTCAGTTGTTGTGTCTCCTTTTCTGGCTTTTTTATAAGCTCTGACACCATCTACTTTCAAGGCCGAAAATATTGGCGGAGCTTGTTGAATAGTGCCAAGAAATTGAATTATAGCCTGTTGTATTTTAGGGATGGTAATCCCATCTAGTGAGTAGGTATTATTAAATGAGGTTTCCAGATCTATACTTGGAGTCGTTTTGCCTAGAAGCATAGTACCTGTATATTCTTTTTCGGCTGCCTGGTAAAGGTCTATTTGTTTGGTCTTTTTGCCGGTACAAAGTATCAACAAACCGGTTGCTAAAGGGTCCAATGTGCCAGCATGGCCTACTTTCTTAATTTTGCCGGCTATCTTTATTTTTTTTACAACATCAAATGAAGTCCAATGATAGGGCTTGTCTACCAATAAAACTTCTCCTTCAGCAAAATCATACATAGTTTAGACAATCTGTAGGTCGTAGCCCAAAAGGATAAATACAATGATTGTAAGACCGACTACAATTCTATAATAGCCAAATGCCTTAAACCCGTATTTGGTAATAAAGGCGATAAATGTTTTGATAGCCAGCAATGCTACTATAAAGGCTACCACATTGCCAATTAGTAAAATACTAATATTGTCAGTTGTAATAGCCTGATAATCTTTTAATAATTTATAGCATGAAGCTGCAAACATAGTAGGTACTGCCAGAAAAAAGGAGAACTCAGCAGCTGTCTTTTTTGTTAAATTCTGAGTCATACCTCCAATAATAGTTGCTGCAGATCTACTAACACCAGGTATCATGGCTATACACTGAAAAAAACCAATCACCAATGCACTTTTGTAATTTACTTGTATAGATTCGTCCTGTTTTTTGAAGAAACCATCAACAAAAACAAGTATAATACCACCAAGTACAAGACTAATTGCTACTACTAATACATTTTCCAGAAGATTGTCTATAAAATCGTTTAGCAGAAAACCAAAAAAAGCAGCGGGTAGAAAAGCAATTAATAGCTTGTAATAGAAATCCATTGATTTGAAAAATCTTTTCCAGTAAAGAACAATAACCGAAAGGATGGCTCCAAATTGAATATTAACTGTGAAAATTTTCATAAACTGATCACTTTCCATCCCAAATAAAGCAGATGTAATGATCATGTGTCCGGTTGAAGAAACTGGTAAAAACTCAGTAAGTCCTTCAACTATTGCCAAAATTATGGCATCAAAAATACTCATGCCTTTTTCTTAGTTGTATAAAAAATTGCAAAAAACTCAATAATAAAACCGATTACAATAATAGATGGGCCTAAGGTAAGTCCCATGAAACCAAATCCATATTCACCTGTTTCCAACGTCATGATAAAAAAACCAAGCAAAATGCATACAATGCCACTGATCATGATCAGATAATTAATTTTTTCAAATATAAGTTTATCGTTGTTTCTCATAATGTTAATATAATTCGTCTAAGGAAAGTCGTAGATATTTGTTTACCGCTCTGAAAGAGCCGAATAATGCTATAATGGCACCTAATGCAATAAGGCATAAAAATATAAGTAAAGTTGCCTCATAATCGGCAAGTAGACTAAGTTCTTCAACATTGTTGTACAAATACTGTAATACCAAAAATAAAGTAGCAGATGCCAATGTACCGCTGATTATACCTTGAATAACAGCCCTCAATAAGAAAGGTTTTTGAATAAATGATTTTGTAGCACCAACTAATTGCATACTTCTTATGAGAAAACGTTGAGAAAACAATGCCAATTTGAGGGTATTGTTTATCATCAATATAGAAGTAATTAATAATATGAGGGCGAAAATAATTAGAATAAAACCAATTTTCTGAATGTTGTCATTGATTTGTATAATCAGACTTTCTTTATAATCAACTTCATATATACCTCTAATACCGGAAAGATGTGCTTTTACTTTTTTGAGGCTTATAGAATCAGCATATTGGCGCTCTAGCCTAATGATAAAAGAGGATCTTAGCGGATTGTCTCCAATAACTTTGAAAAAATCTTCACCGGTTTCTTTTATGAATTTTTGAGCAGCTTCTTCTTTACTTAGGAAGGTAATGACAGGTTTATTCTCTTTTTTCTGAACAAAAGGAAAATTGGATATTGTTGTTTTGATAGAATCTTCTTGTTCGGGGGAAAGATTTTTGTCCAGGTAGGCGTGAACTTCAAACTTGTCTTTTATAAGATCGGAGAGTTTACTAGCGTGAATAACCAATAAAGAAAATAGCCCTATAACAAAGAGGGCTAGCGATATACTTAAAATCACTGTAAAATCGGGATAGCTTCCCAATTTCTTTCTTTTTAGTTTTTTAAAATTTCCACTCATCTTCAGACCAACAAAAGTAATAATTTATTTAATAGGTCTGAAGATGAATGGTAGAAATGAATATATTATTTTTCTCTGATCAGTTCCAGTTGATTTTGGATCTCCTGGTTTTTGATGCTTTGTAATTGAGTTTTCTCTAAAGTATTAGGATTTATATAATAATATTGGCTGTTAAAATACAGGTACATCTCTTTTTTGTTGCCATTATTAAATTCCAGGATTTCATATTTTTCTTTGCTGAATTTGCCGTACAAAAATAGCTTGTTGTTATAATATTGATAGGCTATTTCTCCAGCATCGTCAATCAGACTGATATTTAGTTTGGCTTTTGTATCAACTGTTTTTGCCACGTCAGCAGTAGGTAAGTTTATACCTTTATCTATATTATCAGCATCAGCAAAGTTGTCAGAAATTTGCGGGATATGCACAGGTGCAGTTACTTCAGTCGTTTGAGGTACAGACTTGGAAGGCGGTGCGACCTTAGATTTAGCAATTTGTTTTTTTTCTGAATCTGTTGAAACTGGTTCTGTTTGTTCAGATGTGTTTTCTGATTTAACTAAAGTATTTTGCTCAGTTAATTTTTCCGATTGTTCAATTGTGTTTGTTAGCTCAATGGTGTTGGTGTTTGTAGTTTTTTCTTCAAAGTTAAGAAGGTATACTCCGGCACCAATTGAGGAGATCAATAAAAGGGAAGCAGCAACTTTGGCCGTATTTGTCCAGCCTGAACTAGAAACATCGATTTTATTTAGTCGTGCTTTAAGTGCTGTTTTTCGGTTGTGTTGTATATGTTGTATGATGTCTTTTTGAATTTCAAATTCTTGCTTAACAAGTGGGTCTTGTTCAAGTAATTGTTCAAAAGCAATTTTCTGACTGGAATCCATTTTGTTCAGGATATACGCCTCTATCTTTTCCATATGTAATAAATTTCCTTCCATGTTTAATCTAAAAAGTCACTGGCGGAATATGTTGCCTTTATTTTATTATCTAGTTCTTTTTTACACTTATATTTTTTGGTCTTTGCTGTATCAGAGTTGGCAAAGCCAAGTTTTTCGGCAATGTCAACCATAGATAGACGGTCAAAATAATAGTATGTCAATATTTTTTGGCAGGTTTCGCCCAATTCCTGAATGCAACGGTTGATTATTTCACTTCTCTCTTTTGCATCTTGATCTTGATTTTCAAACCTTTCCGGCATATCAGAAGTATGTCGTTTTTTTCTTTCAAGTTCTTTTCGCCACAGATTAAGGCAAACACTATAAAGATAGGTGCTAATCTTGGAGGTTAAAGAAAAATCGCTATTGCCGATTACTTTTTGCCAAAATACGATTAAGGCATCTTGAAATATATCCTTAGCTTCTTCTTCAGTACCGTTGTTTTTTAAGATCAACTTTAGCATCATGCGGAAATTCTTTTTATAAAGAAAATCCAAGGCTGTTTCGTCGCCTTTTTTGATTCTTTCGATGATCTCTAAATCTTTCATGATATTGATACTAAATATGTTTTTAAAGTAACCTTTTAATCTGGAATTCTTTTATATAATATTTTATTTTGCTTACAATTAAGTTGTTGCGTGGCTCAAGTGTTTCAAAATTTAACCATTATATTTTCTAAAGTAATTGAATGTATATTCCTTTTATTCCGTAAATGGCCATGGTAATGTTCGGTTTGTTATCAGAATTAGATTATACTATTAAAGCAGGTATCTTGTTTTATTTTATATGATTAATTATATTTTTTGATTTATTCTTTTATGGTGACTCCGTGTTCTTGTGGAAAACTTTTTGGTATTACAGTTTTATATTCACATAGCTAAGCCTGGCTTTTCTTTTACTAATATTCACGTTTTGTTTGCATGTAGACTATAAATATATTTTAGGAATAAGCCTAAACATCTGAATTTAAATTTAGGTTATCCATGGACAAAATCATTTGGTTCACTTATAAATCATCTACATATGCCATTTTCAACTATACAGTATCCGGCTTCGTTTGGTGTACTAAGACCGGAAATAAGACGTATGGCTATTGACATTGCCAATCGTTTAATTGAAGAAGGACTTAGCCGCTTTGTTGCAGAGCAAATAGCCATAGTCAACAGTAGAGAATTAGCTCAGAGTACTAATTCAGGTACATATTCACATATCGCAGAATGTACCATACATGTAATTCCGCATATAGATGGTTGGGCTATTATCTCGCAGGATAGTCGTAAAGTGTATGCGACCTATACTGACAAGAAAGAGGCTATACTAAAAGCAAGAACATATGCCAAGAGCGTAAAGTTCAAACTTTTTATTCACTCTGAGGATGGGCTGATTAGTGATTCGGAAAATTTTATTGTTAACAGACCTGTTACATTAGCGCCTGACCGAATGCCTCATGCCAGAGGTGAAGGTAGGGGTAGAATATAATTGAGTTTTCTTATTTTTTGACTGGACCCGGTTTTCGCAATTTGAAATTGAGGAATCGATTATTAATTCTATATCATAAAACTATTTGATAAGAATTTCTAAATCTGGGTTTATCCAACTTAATTATATAGTTTGTCTTATAAAGGCTCGTATTAATTAATTTGGAATGAATATTTTTTAAACTGAATCGAAAAAAGAGGCCTGAGCCTCTTTTTTTATACACAATTTTATGTTTTTTAATAAGGTAAATTTAGTATCTGTAAACCGCTGTCATATTAACATCTACTTCTGTTTCCGGTAGTTTGCTTTGTTCCATAACCTGTACTCTGCCATTGTTTAGAATAGTATGCAAGGCAATGGTATTTGCTAAGTCAATATCACCTTGTTGTCTAGTTTGGTGAATTTCGGGAGTGCTATCATCCAGTACTTTTCCCCAGACATGGTAGTTTTCATCCAAACAAATGCTGTCTACACGACCACCAATTGCAGCGGGCAGAATGCTGCGCATATCATAACTTGTTTTTCCGGTACCTGCCCAAGCCCTGTATTTATTAAAATCGTTTTTTAATGGTCTTTCCAGATGATCTTTAACCACAGCCCAAGCTTTTGCATGCAGTTCTTTGGTATTGAGATTGGTATAATTTCCAGAAATACCTTCTGCAAATATTTCCGGATATTTGCTACTATTTCTGAATGCATGTTGAATTGGATCTCCACCGACTAGTACCATAGGAATGCGTTCTTCCATTACGAATTTATCAATGCCACTACTAACCTGGTTCATATATTCCTGAAGGTATTTGCCTTTTTTGTCAATTTCTTCGCGCTGTCCATGAGTAGTAAATCCCGGAGCTCTCATTGATGGCATAGCTTTACCTTCAAAATGCCTTTCAAATTCATAATATTTCATTACTTCGTCCATATTGGCCGGAACATTTTCTTCGGGCAGGACTTCTTCCTGAATATCGAATTTGTCGGCTCTGTAAAGTTTTATCTGATCCTGATTAAGGTTTAGTATATAAAACTCTGCAGTAGCTGAAAGCAAAGGTATCAATGGTGTAATGATAAATTCAGGTGCAATAAAGAATTCTTGCTTAAACGTAACAGGATACGACTTGCTGCTAAAGAAATCTTTGGAGATATAGACTGCTAATCCTTCTTTCATATTTCGCCACGAATCGGCGTTGTCCAAAAGTTTATATGCAGGTTCCAGCAAATCAGTTATCTCTCTTGATTGGTAGCCTCTGTCCTGTAGTTCGACTTTAATATTCTGAAGTTGATTTTTGAAAAGCAATTGGTCCTGCATTTCATTAACCTGATACCCAAATCGGTGCGTGGGAAGGAAAATGGAAATATTAACCTGATTCTTGCTATTGCTTAATTTTTCGATTTCTTCTATTGTAATTCTTGCCATACCCTTTTTCTTTTCTTTCTTCAGAAAAAACAGGCTCACATTCTAATTGGTTCAAAATACACCAAGTTAACTATCTTGAATATTGAAATAATTATTTATGAAAAAGGTTACTTGGCTGGTTGATGAAGATCGTTTAGTCGCTGAAGGTATTCGTTTAAGTAAGGCAAAACGTTGGGGTCTTTGCATAGTTTTTTGGCTTTCTGACCATAAGTAATTGCCTCTGCAATATTGCCACTGCCATATTGTATAAAACTGTGTGCATAGTTGGTTTGAAAGTTATCAATCAGTTTGTTAGCTTGTTGGGTGTATTTGCTTAAAGCGGCTATTTGGTTGGTGTTTTGGAGTTTTTCGGCCAGTTTGATGCTGTATTCGGATAAAGCCTGGGCATTGTTGAAATTGTATTTTTCTAACCATTGGGTTGTTGTTAGATAAAATAATGAATCATTTCCAATACCATCGTAATACATCATATCTATGAGACCATGATAGTATCCTTCCGGTTGTTTCATCAAATCATATGCTTTGTATACATGGTTGTGGTATTGCTTATGCAGTTCAATGTTGGAATAATCACGTTTCTGAATGGCATCCAACATCATGGTTTTAATACCTGTTTTGTAGTATTCACTAAATTCTGACGATGGTATATTGCCTGCAAAGGTTTCGGCATTGGTAATGATGTATTGAAAAATTTCTGTTTTATAATCTGCTGTATAATCTTTAACCAAAGGCCAGTATGTTTTGCTGGAGAGTTCTTGTTTGGGAATACCGGAAAGAAAATTTAATGCAATTTTTTGAGCTTTGGGGAAATCCTGATTTTTTAGAATTTGTAAATAACTGAGCATACTGCCTACATCGGATGGTTTTTTTTCAAAGGCTTTTTGATTTTTTTCAAAGTCTAAAACCTGTTTGCCTTGTTTGAGAATTTCTTCTTTTTCCATCATACCAACCCAATTGAGCATTACTTGACCCTTAGTATTGAAATAGACCAGGGTAGGATAGGCCTGAAGTGAGATTTTACTTACCAGTTCGGCTTCTTCGTGTTCTGCGTCTACTTTGAAGGAAATAAAATTGTCGTTATAAAATTTTCCAACCTCTGCATCTTTGAATGTGGTTTTGCTCATTAGTTTGCAAGGTCCGCACCAGGTGGCATAAAAATCCACAAAAATTGGTTTGGATGTTTTTTGAGCCTCTTGCAGAACTTCTTTCCAGGAACCTTTGAAAAAGTTGATCTCAGCATATAGGCTACTGGAAAGTAGAAAGATTAAAAGGGTTAGTGAATGTTTCACAGTATATGTATTATGTGGTACCTAGAAAATATTGTTATGTTTTATTTTTTTACCAGATCTGGTCCGCTAGAAGTACCAATTCGGTCAGCTCCAGCCTTGATCAAATTGATAGCCTGGTCTGTAGTTTTTATCCCACCACTGGCTTTAATCCCTACTGATTCAGGTAAATTTTTTCTTATCAATTTGATATGTTCAATGTTGGCGCCTTCTGGTGCAAATCCGGTTGATGTTTTTACAAAATCCGCACCAGCTTCTGCACAAATTTGGCATAAGTCTGCTATTTGGAGATTGCTCAGGTAGGCAGTTTCAATGATTACTTTTAACAGTTTTTCGTTGGAATGTACAAGGTTGGCAATCTTGGCAATTTCAATTTTGGTCCAATTCATTTCTGATAAATAAGCAGAAATATTAATTACCATGTCTATTTCGGTTGCTCCATCTTTTAGGGCTATTTGAGTTTCTAAAAGCTTGGTTTCGGTCATATTATAGCCAAGTGGAAAACCAACTACAGTAACCAGTTCTATTGGTTTTTGGGCAATTTCGCGAGCTGCTTTTTTTACCCAAAACGGTGGTACGCAAAGGCCTTTGAAACCAAACGTTTCAGCTTCTGAAATAAGGTTGTACAATATTTTGTCTGAAAAATCAGGTTTCAGATAAGTTTGTTCGATGTATTGAGCAAGATTTTCCAACTAGTATTAATAAAAGATGTAGCCTATACGTTCTCCTGCTGGATTGTAATAGGTCCAGTAACCTCGTTTTATACCATAATCAAAGTTGCCTTCTGACTCAATTCTGCCATTGCTGTGATAATATTTCCAATAACTATGTTTGATACCGTTGTTGTAATTTCCTTCCGACTGAATAAGGCCATTGTTGTAAAATGATTTCCAGAAACCGGAAGGTTGACCATTGTTAAAGTTGCCTTCTGCCTGCAAAACTCCGTTTGGATACCAGAATTTCCAAAAACCAGAAAATACACCATTGTTTATATTTCCTTCTTTCTTTAACGTTCCGTTTTCGTACCAAAACTTCCAAAAACCGGAAGGTTGTCCGTTGTTGTAGTTACCTTCACTTTCCAATACACTGCCATAGTGGTAGTTTTTGGTGAAACCATTGGCACCTGCTTTGGGTGTAGTTTGGTAAGTTTTTGGATCTAGTATAACCTTGTCGGATAAACTTTCGGGTGCTGCATACCTTGTATCGTCTTTGGAGCAGGATGTCCATAGTAAGCCGATGAAAAGTATATAGCATATTGTATGTTTTTTCATATTTAATAAAGTGTAAATACAAAAATAGCAGCTTAGTCTGTATTGGCTAATATTTCGAGGCTCAAACCTGCTTTTAGTTCCTTATTAGTTTGTATGCGACAACTTTGTTTTTGAAAAATGTTGGAACCAAAAGTAGATTCTGATCGGTCAGGAATTCTATATCTGCAGCATTTGTTTTTTCATTTAATGTATTAATTATGCTTTCGGGTTGACCATTTTTTGGAACAAAATACACTTCGCCATCCCAGCTGGAAACCAAGTATTCACCACTAACACCTGTAGAAACGATGCCATCGCCGGCTCCCATTCCTTTGTTAATTTGGGTAATTTCTTTGGTGCTAAGGTTTACGGATACTAGTATACTTTCTTTCATTTTGAGTACCAATAATGAACCATCTTTTACCAATAAACCATTAGGGTTTTGAATAAGACTATCCATCCATATATTGATTTGATTGTCTCTAAACTCATAAATTCTATTCGCATCTGAATCAGAAATGTAAAGAACTCCGGCTGCTGTATCTGCAGCCACATCATTGAGAAATAAGGAGCCAGGAACGGGATATCGTTTTTTGATTTTGCCGGTGGCTGTATCTATTTCGATAAGGTCGTTAATGTCGGCCACAAAAAGTCGTTGCTTTAGCAATGCCATACCTTTTGGAGCATTGAGCCCTTCAACCCATTTTAACTTGATGATTTGTCCTTTAAGGTTTAGCTTGGAAATAAAACCCATTTTGTTTTTTTCGGCATCGCCTCCGGCTATGTTGGAAACATAAAGTATGGAATCGTTGGCATTGAAAAGTACCGATTCCGGTTTTTGAAAAATAGTATCAGATGCCCAAAGCTGAGTTGCTGTAATGGTTGGTTCGGTTGTTTTCTCAGAAGTGCTGTCTGAAACAGTTTTATTATCTGTATCCTGAGCGGAATTACATGATGTTGCCAGTATGGCTAAAAATAAAAAATGGATAAATTTTGACATGGGTTTAATGTTATATAATAATATGGAAGATTTGGGTCGACGAATTTATGAATTTTTAAGCAATTGGTTAAGTGTTTCCCGTATCTGTTGATGTTCAAAAACGAAGCCTTGTTGTAAAGCAGTTTGAGGATAAACATTTTGACCGGTTAGAATAAGGTCAGCTTCAGTACCTATGATTATGCCTCCAATCTTTATAAGAATGGCAGGTTGCGGTAAGCCAATAGGTATGTTTAGAGTATTTCGCAGGGATTGCATAAATTCCTGATTGTTGACGGCATTGGGTGCAACTGCATTTACCGGACCTGTAAATTGGGAGGAGGATAAAAAGAAGTCTACCAGTCGCACCCAGTCATCAATATGAATCCAGGGCATATATTGCTGGCCTGATCCAGCTTTACCGCCCATACCAAGTTTGGTGATTGTGAGCAATGGTTTGAGAAAACCTTCATTTTTGTCCAGCACAAGGGATGTGCGAATGGCAACTTTTCGGGTATTGGGCAAGTTAGTTTCGAATAAAGCTTTTTCCCATTGTTGGCAAACTTCTGCTACAAATCCAGCCCCGGCCTCTGAATTTTCGGTTAGTCTTTCATTTTCACGGTTTCCATAGTATCCCACGGCACTGCCGTTGATCCATGTTTTGGGTGGGTTTTTCGTCTGAGAAATTGCCTGAGCGATAACTCTGGTTGTATTGACTCGTGAGTCCAGGATTTCTCTTTTATGTTTTTTGGTAAATCTGGTATTTAGCGATCTGCCGCTAAGGTTTATAACTGCTTCAGTATCGGATATATAATCAGCCCATGGGCCAATGTTTTTACCATCCCAATGAACATAGGTATAGTTATGGTGCTTTCCGGATTTGTTGCGGGAAAGGATGATGATTTCATGACCTTTTTGGTGTAAATGAGCGGAAAGTTTGCTACCCAGAAAACCATCACCACCTGCTATAATTATTTTTGGCATAGGAATAAAAATTACTGGCTTTGAGGTAAAACTAATAGAATAGCATCTGGTTTGAAACTTTTCTGAATAATGCATATTCTAATTTATAGCATTTCAAGTTGTGCAATAAAAGTTAATTTTGATTTGAAATAGCAAATTAGCTTTCATGCAACATTCACTTCCCATTTACGAAGTTTTACCACAAATAAAGCAGACACTGAATCTTCACAATACAGCCTTGCTTCAGGCTCCGCCCGGTGCCGGCAAAAGTACCGCATTGCCTGTGGAGTTGCTAAACGAACCCTGGCTTGCTGGTAAAAAAATACTTATGCTGGAACCTCGACGCCTGGCAGCCAAATCGGTAGCAGCCAGACTGGCCAGTAATCTGAATGATGAAATTGGGAACCTTGCCGGATATAGAGTCCGTTTCGAAACCTGTGTTTCTGCCAAAACCAGAATAGAAGTAGTGACGGATGGAATACTAACCCGCATGATACAGCAGGATAATATGCTGGAAGATATTGGCCTAGTAATTTTTGATGAATTCCATGAGCGCAGTCTACAGGCCGATCTGGCGTTGGCTCTGGTTCGTGAAGTACAAAATGTATTACGTGACGATTTGAGAATTTTGGTGATGTCGGCTACGTTGGCAATTGAATCTATTCAAAAAGCATTGGATAATTGTCCGCTGATAATTAGTGAAGGCAGGACTTTTGAGGTGGAAGAGATTTATGAAAGCCCCGATTCTGCATTGAGTCTAACTCAGAATATTGCCAAAACCATACGCAAAGCCATTCGCGATAAGCAGGGTGATGTTTTGGTTTTTTTGCCGGGAATTAAAGAAATTTCTCAAGTGCAGGAAGCTTTTGGTATGGTTGAAAGCAATATTGCCATTACACCTTTGTATGGAGAATTGTCGCCGGAACTGCAACGCGTAGCTCTTATACCTGATCCGCATGGGAGACGCAAAATTATCCTTTCCACCTCCATAGCCGAAACCAGTTTGACCATTCAGGGAGTAAAAGTAGTAATCGATTCCGGTTTGAGTCGCGTACCTCGATATGATGCCGGGAGTGGTTTAACCAAACTTGAAACCGTAAAGGTAACCCTTGATTCCGCTGATCAACGCAAAGGCAGAGCCGGAAGGGTAGAGCCGGGCGTATGTTACAGACTGTGGTCCAAGGGCAGTCATCAATTTTTGGAAGCCGAACGCAAACCTGAAATTCTGGAAGCAGACCTTGCACCACTTATGCTGGAAATGGCCAACTGGTCTGGCATTCAGGCTATATCTGGCATGTGTTGGGTGAGTCAGCCGCCCAAAGGTGCCATGATGCAGGCCGGTGAATTGCTCAAAAATCTGGATGCCTTGGATGGTGATAAAATCAGTTCTATAGGTCGTGAATTGCTCGTTTTGCCTACCCACCCTCGTATTGCTCATTTATTGCATGCAAGTAAAACCTTAAATTTGCTTTCCTTAGGAATTGATATAGCTGCTTTACTGGACGAACGTGATCCTTTTGATAGAAATGCCGGAGCAGACCTGACAGAGCGCATCAAAGCCCTTAGAGCTTTTCGGAGTGGAAAAGCTAGAGAAAGCGGAAAAGCAAAAAGTGTATTTGAACGGGTGGAAAGATTGTTTACCTCGTGGGGTAAATTTTTCCATATAGCACCTGATTCGGGTACTTTTCAGGCAGAACAGGTAGGGCAATTATTAGCTCTGGCCTATCCGGAGCGTATTGCCAAACAACAGGAAATTGGTCGATATAAGTTGGCCAATGGCAGAACGGCCAGACTATCCGATTCAGACCCGTTGAGCAGGGAAGACTGGTTAGTAATAGCCCATATGGATGCCGGAAATATGGAAGGCAGGATATTTTTGGCTGCACCATTGAATATAACCGATGTGGAAGACAGGGCCCTGGTGGAAGAAGTGGTGGAATGGGATTTTAAGAAAGGTATATTGGTGGCTGCCAGAAAAACCAGCATAGGAGCTGTTGTGATAAGTTCTAAACTGCTGGAGCAAATACCGGCCTCGCTGAAAATGGACGCTCTTTGCACCGCTGTTGAAAAAGAAGGTGAGCGATTGCTAAATTTTGGAACGGTAGAATCTTTGCAAAACAGAGTGGCTTCTGTCGGTATATGGCGTCGGGAGGAAGACTGGCCTGATTTGAGTACGGTCAATATTTGTAAAACGTGTAGAGACTGGTTGCCATTTTATGGTGCCGGTTTTAGGAAGAAAGAAGATTTTCAGAAGTTGGATATGCATGCAGTGTTTATGGGTATTCTGACCTGGGAACAACAACAACGGTTGAACCAGTTGGCACCATCTACCATTGAAGTGCCTTCGGGATCGCATATCAAAATTGACTATAAAGCTGACGGCTCCGATCCGGTACTTTCGGTTCGCTTGCAGGAAATGTTTGGCTTGCCTGAAACTCCAACACTTAACGATGGACGCACCAAGGTTCTTATACATTTGCTCTCACCCGGATATAAACCCGTACAGGTTACCCAGGATTTGAAAAGCTTTTGGAAAAACACCTATCCTGAAGTGAAGAAAGAACTCAAAGGCCGCTACCCAAAACACAGTTGGCCTGACGATCCCTGGACAGCGGAGGCAGTAAGAGGAGTGAAGAGGAAAAATTTGGGTTGATTAGGATGAAATTAGGTTTAGGCAATGTTTATTGTTTGATGTTTTTTTCAACTGATAAAAATGAATTTAAGGCCGGCTGACAATAACACGAGAAAAAGAAAACCAAGAATGATGTTGCTATTGAATTTCTGTGACCCATAATATGACCCTATAAATCCCCCTATGGCAACAACGATTATAAAATATAAGGTTTCAAAGGGGACGGACTTTAGAGAAGCATAATGCCCTGCAAGGCCCAGGACTGAGTTGCTCAAAATAAAAAGAGCAGCTACTCCGGACGCATTTTTTACTGAAGTCCAGCTAAGAAGAAGTATAATGGGGGAAAGGAAAATACCACCTCCGACACCCAACAGACCCGACACTAATCCGATTACGGCACCGATCAAAAGAGCAAGGGGCGTATTGACTTTTTTAATTTCACCAGTTGACTTAATGAATTGACGACTTATTAAAAGAAATGCGGTGATAACTAAGAACGAACCAGCGAAAATTTTGAACCATTGGGAATCTATTTTTATATAACCACCAACAAAAGCCATTGGAATGGAAGTGGCTGCAAATACAAGAAAAACTTTTTTGTCAAAACAACCAGACTTTAAAAACTTATAAGTAGCAATCAGCGAGACAACAATATTTAAAACAAGCGAAACAGGCTTAATGGACTCGATAGGGAAAGACATCAATGCCATGACAGCCAAGTATCCGGATGCACCAGCATGTCCAACAGAAGAGTAAAGAAATGAAATAAGTAAAAATGAGAGAGATAGGATTAATAAAGTTTCGACTTGCATAACAGTTGACATATTATAAATACACCAAAAAACACAACCCCAGCGTAATTTGTATAATTAATGCCTGGGTTCAGCAATTTTGAAGTGTAGATTTTAAATTACGTTTGTTTTCGCGTGGAAGTGATATATTCGTTTTTGCTGAGGTTACGTTTTAAACCTTAGAAGTTACTGACATAGTTAAAATTTACTTCTTCACAAACTTAGCATAGTTGATTTTGTGGTTTGCTGATAGTTTAATTATATACGCACCTGGTTTTAGTTGGCTGATATTTATTTCCGGGTTTTGGGTTTCCATTAATTTATTGCCATACAAATCGAGTATTTGAATGGTATCTATCTGCTTTGAATTTGCCAATTCAATATGCAATACATCAGTAACAGGATTTGGGAATATTTTCACATTTTTTGATTCCTTGAAATCTAGAAATCCTGTGGGTGAACTAATACCAAAAAACTCTTCAAAAACTTTTTTGAGTTTCGTATTTACTGTAGTTGTGTCAACAGGTCCAGCCCAACCGTCATAATATCCAAAGCTGTTTTCTTTGTATGAGTGGTAGGTAAAGTGATAACCCAGACTATCAAATATTTTTAGAGCATCAGCCACCCAAATTTCGCCTCCTTTGTTGTTTTCGAAGCAAGGTCTGCCTGCCCCAAATTCACCAAAATATACCGGAAAACCTTTGTCTACAACGTATTTGGCATGGTGTAAAATTTGTTGCTGCAGGAATTCATAATCTCTGCCAATTGCTTTTTGTCCTGAGGGTGAATATAAATATTCGGTTGTAATACTGGCAGTAGCCCCTGAAGGTATATTTTCGCCTTTCATCCATCCGCTTACTACGTATTGGTTGCCTTTTTTAGCCTGAAATGAAAAATCGTTACAGGCAACTGTGGCGTTGGCAGTATTGCCCGATACTGAAATCGAGAAGTTGTCGCCATGGCCGATTGCTGCTTTGTTCATGGCTCCGGTGTTGTTTTCTGACCAGTACCACATATTTCCACTACTGGTAATTTTGTCCTTGTATAGTACTCTAATCAGTTTCCCCTGAGCATCGAGTTCTTTGAGTTCAATATCATCATAGTATACTTTGCCCGTACCTATACCTTTGGAAATAAATACCATTTTGCCTAATGCAAAAGTGTCGTTATCTACCCTAAATGGGCTACCTTCAAAATATTTCCAATCGTTGGTGCCAGAACTTATAATAGGATTGTTATAGTCGCCGGTAGCATATTCTACGTCATTTGGCTGGGTTAACCGGTTTGGATCAGGATATTTACCACCTTCACCGGTACCAGCCCAGTCAAACAATTGGTGCGTATATTCATGCGGGTCGTACAAATGTACTGTATACATTAGGTTTTCCTCGGTTATTTGAGGGTAGTTGTTAAACTCGTTGGCATAACCATAATCACAATTCAAGGCAATGGCTCGTTCGGTTATAATGAGGTGGTTTTGGTCTACTGTTCTTATGCTATCTATAATTCGTTGTGCCAGATTGGTCCAATTGTCCACTGTGCCCGAAGGGGTAGGTTCGTTTATGATGTCGAAACCTGCAATTTGAGGTTCGTCTTTATACCTATGGGCAATTGCTTTCCACAAGGCAGAAACTCTTGTTTGGTTTTCCGGGTTAGTCCAGAGGGCATCACCTTTGCATTGGGACTGAAAACCTCCTTGTGGTACATGCATATTCAGTATCAGGTAAACATTGTTTTTTCTGGCCCAAACTATATTGCTGTCTATCCAATTCCAACCTGATTGTTTATACTGAAATGGCGTAGCATCGCTTTCGAAGGTTTTGTAGTTTAGGTAAAAACGTATGGCATTCATACCCAAGCGTGAGATTCTTTGCAAGTCTACTTCCTGATGATGATCTTCCGGTGTTTGAGTATCGTCCCAAACCAGGTTACCAAAGGCCATGCCTCTGAGTAGTACTTCTTTGTCATGGTGATATAGTTTTGATCCCTGTCTGCGAACGAAGTCCTGGCTGTAAGTTTGGGTAGAAAAGACTAGAAGAGTAAATAGTAGCAAAGTAGTTTTCATAACCTGAATATACGAAATAAAATACAGAGGAGTTGCTCTTCAATAACTGATGTAAGAATACTGGTAAAATACATGAAAGCGTATGTAAAGTTTAAATCCTAAAATAGTTGAAATATAGTACTATTGATGTACTTTTGTTTTTGAACAAACGTTCATTCAAAAATGAGTCCAAAAACTAAAACACAATTTGAGGAAATTCGCAAGTCCAGCAAGGATAAGCTTATTAAAGCTGCATTTAAACTGTTTACTGAAAAGGGCTATAATAATACCTCAATTAGAATGATAGCCAAGGAAGCAGGTGTTTCAATCGGCTTGTTATACAATTATTTCACATCCAAAGAGGAAATGCTATTGGATATTTTGCAGGAAGCATTTACAAATCTGGATTCCATTTTTGTTGAACACGAAGATCCGGGCTTGCAGTTGTCGAAATCCATAGATGCATTTGTCAAAATGATTGTAAAGCACAAGAAGCGGTTTCTGATGTTGACGCAGTTTGGTTTGGATCAAAACAAATTTGAATTGGCAAATCAACTTACTATAAAGAAATACGAGCAAAGTGTTCACAACATGGCCAAAAATCTGGCTTTGCTTCACAATGCTACTAATGTGGAAATGGAAGCCAGGATATTAGTGGCAACACTGGATGGACTGGCTTTTGAATATTTGTTGATGGGTAATTCCATACCCCTAAACCAAATGAAGGAATATCTAATTGAAAAGTATTGTAATTTATAATTTAGGAATTTATGAAAATTAAAGGTTTTTCATTTTTCAAAGAAGTGGAAAAAGATCAGGCCACTTTTAGGGATTGGGTAAATCAATTAGAAGCAATAAACGGCAGGAATTACCTAAGCCTGGAGGTAAAGACATCACTTGGTAAAACCCAACTATGGGGGCTAAATACGGAAGAAGGGTATAGTGAAACCCTGGTTGTTTTTCCCGGTGCAAGAACTACTTCGTTATTTTGGGACTTAGACAAAGCAATTGATCATTTGGGCCAGAAAGTTCGGGTATTTTTTGTGGAAACTAATGGTTTGCCAAATTTAAGCGATGGCAAATCGCCGGATATAAATTCGCTGGATTATGGACATTGGGCAAATGAAGTTTTGACTGCATTAAAAATTGAGAAAACCTTTGTTGCCGGCGCATCCTTTGGTGGTCTGATTTGTATGAAATTAGGTATTACCAATCCGGATAAAATATTGGCTGCCTTTCTCCTAAACCCGGGCTGTTTGCAGCCTTTTTCCATGCGTATAAAAAATCTCTATTATAATTTGTTGCCTATATTGAGTCCTACAGAAAAAAATGTTCGAAAGTTTTTAAACCAGGCGATTTTCTCCAAACCCAATCATCAATTGTCTGAAAAGGCCGAAAAACTGTTAGTTGATTATGAATTATTTGCTCTGAAAAGGTATTTTGACAAAACGCAAAAGCCTTATTATATGGATGGACAGCTATCTGATGTACAGGTAGATATATTTTTGTTGCTAGGTACTCATGATTTATTATTTCCATATCAACGTTCGATAACCAATGCCCGGAAACATCTAAAATCGCTAAAGGAAATAAAAGTGTTTGATAATGTTGGACATGGTATCGAAACATATCCGGAAGCAATAGCTTACATAGGAGAAAAAATAAAAACCTTTAACCTAACCAATTCAGCTAAAAACTTTGCATAGTCCTTCTAACCAGGCTGATTTCTTAGGTAGTTAGTTGTACTATTGTAATGAATTTAAAATCAGCTCCTGTTATTATGCAACAGGAGCTGATTGGGAAATTATTCTTTGATCAGTTTATAAATTTTCTGATCGATCAGCAGCATATAAACACCAGCAGTTTCATTACCTAGGTCTATTTCTTGAGCTTTACCTTCTTGAATAGTCAGGCCAAGATTGTTTATAATTTTATAGTTCTTTTCCTGCCCAAGGTATATTTTGCCTTTGGTAGGATTTGGAAATGGCCTAATTCCTGCATTTTCAATCTCAGGCAAAGCAGTGATAGTGCAATTTTCCCAATTCGGGTCAACTACAGCTTTTACGATAGTTTTTGCACAAGCATTTCCGGCTGTAACCTTCCAATTGTAAGCAAACATATAGTAAGGTTTAGCGGTGACCCAGGCAGGATCAGCACCGGTAATGGATATATAACTATCAAGCGTATATGGGTATTTAATACTCAAATCATTTTCGTTGGAATAATACAGCTCTCCATTACTACCCACAAAATCCAGATAGTAACTTCCTGTAGTTAGTTCAATACCAAGTCCGAGGCGAGTTTCTATATCCGCCAGTATTCCGGTAAATGTTTTGGTGAAAACTACAGTACTATTGTCGCTGGCCAATATACGAACAACAACTGTAGTGGCAGATTCAGAATAAATACTGATAGAATCCAATGTCAGTTTCTGTATAACATCAAATTTTAGCTTTCTGTCAAAACGATTATCTGTCCAGGCCTTGCTGTTGGCAATTGTCGGTGCTTTCATGCCTAAGTATCCAGAAAAACCGTTTGCATCTTCTACATAGTAAGTGTTTGTATTAGTTGTGTTTACCGTTAAACTGGTTCCTTTTTGAAGGAATATATTTTGGCTGTCGTACCAATTATAAGTGCCTGCGTCTTTTACTTTCAAAATTGCTACACCTGCAACACAAATGGTATCGTTTTCAACATTCAATAATTTAGAGCTGACTACTACTTCATCAATCTCTGCAGTGCAACCCTGTGCTTCTACTTTTACTTTATAAGTACCGGCTGCATAAACCTTATAGTCTGATGTCGTCGCATTTGCAATGATTTGATTGTCTTTGTACCAGGTATAGGTAAATGAATTATCGATGATATTGGAGTTGAGTGTTATTTCCGATGTGCTGCAAAGTTCAATGTCAGGTCCCAGATTTAAAGTTGGCAATATATCTGATACAATTATTTCGTCGCTATTGGTACAACCTGCATGGTCAGTAATTTCCAATTTGTAGATACCTGGTAATGTAACTGAAATTGCAGGTGTAGTACCTACTTCATTTCCATTGCGATACCATTTATAAGAAATGGCTGAAATGTTGCTTGCCAGTGAAATTGAAGTTTTTCCACAAAGACTTACATCTGGACCCAAATTGGGCGCTGGGCAGTTTGAACAAATCGGACCTGACTCAAAATAGTTTCCGGAAAGGAAACGTAGCTGTGCAGGAATGGTGCCTGTGTTAAAAGCAACTCCGGGGCCTATACTTGGCCAGGCACTACTGCCAAAATAGTCTGGTTTGGCAGATAGATAATATGAGTTTTCGACCACATTGGGTGCTGCAATACCAACAAGACCTTTGGTGTCGTAGTTGCTGTAGGCTAATGTTGTTCCACCAATAGTATTGTCTCTGTCCATTTCAAATTGAGCATTAGGGTGGGTAAGTTCGTTACCTATAACGTTTTGGAATTTGGAGTAGGATTGTATCCAGATTGCTTTTTGTCCCAAAACACGGTTTCTTAAAAAAGTGTTTCCCGGTCCGTTTGGCCCCCACGAATCGCTGGATGCAATTCGGTATACTATATTGCCTTCAAACAAATTGTAAGCTGGGTAATGGCCATGCAATGAAATATCGGCGTATGAATCAGTAAGCGGATTAGCATCGCAATTGACGCCCTGCGTTGTGCCATTTGAGAAATTGTAAGCATATACATTTCTGGCAGCTCCTTCTTTTGGAATCCAGGGGTGGCGAAGTGCATTGGCAATATTATTTTCAAATAAAGACTCTGTTACGTGATCCTGAATCAGGAATCCATATCCTGCACCACCTCCACCACAATCATATGCTTTGTCAATAAAGCATTCCTGAGCTTCAAAGTTTCTGGAAAATTCAATTCGGACATGATACCGTGAGGAGTATTCCAGATGCACACGACGCATCCAGCAGTTTTTGGTATAGGCAAAGGTTATATTGTTGTTAGTAGCACCAATGCCATTATCGCTCAAGCGCACCATTTTAAAGTTTTCCAAACCTACATTCGATGCTAGGTTGTGCTTCTTTACTGTCATAGCAAAGTTTATATCGTATTCAAAAACCAGTGAGCGGTCAAGTGTGATTACATTGCCATTGATGGCTTTGATAACGGCAAATTGTCCTTTTAAATTTTCAGCCCACGATTGCAGGTCTCCTGGGTCTTCTGCACCATGTATAGCCGGGTCATTGGCTTGTAGTATTTCAATATCGTCACCCACATTAAAGCCGGCAGTATTGGCTATGGTAAATGTATATTCTCCAAAAGCTCCTACTGCTGTAATAGCACTGGAAGCACCGGTTGGGCCCGTACCATATACCTTAAAGGCAGTACCTCCTGAAGCAAAGTTTACATTGAAAATAGTACTTGTCGGTGACTCACCTCGGATTATTTTGTCTGATGGTACATTCACTTCATTTAAAAGCAAATACGTACCGGATGGGAAATACAAGGCTTCCCCTGTATTGATAGCATTTAAGGCACTATTTATAGCCGCACTTACATCTGATGAACCGGTTTTGTCTATGCCAAATTCTGTTACCGCATTTCGTAATACAGATGTGCATGGCAAATCGCCTTCATGTCCGCAAATACTCCAGTCTGTCTTGCGATTGTCTGGCAGGTTTTGACTGTAGGTAGTTATACTAAGAAGTAATAGCCAAAATACAGGTAAATATCTTTTCATACTATTTATGTTGAATAGCTTTCTACGTTTTTTATTTTAAAAAGGGTTTGACTTGTATCCTGAATAGCATGCTGATACAGTAATACTTATTTATTGGAAAGAAATGATTTTGAACACAATTTAAGTTGCTACTTAATTACGAATTGCATCAGTTTAATGAAGCGAGAAGTGAGTCAAATTGAATGAATTTATTAATTGATTTGGTAATTATTTTTTTGCAAAATATGGATTGAAAAACTTTGCCAGAGATTAAACAGCTAATTTGAATAATAAATTCTTGCAGATTAAAAAATACTTGCAACAGCAAAAGTTTGAGCAAGAGTTAAAGAGGTGAAGGTTAAATTTTGAGCAAGAGTATTTCGGCTGTATGCTCAAAACTCTTGCTCAAACTGTTTTGTGGAGCTGGTGGGAATCGAACCCACGTCCGGACAAGGAATCTGTGATGCCTTCTACATGCTTAGTCTTGCTTAGATTGTCGGGATGTTCCAAGGTGCAAGCCGGACCTGTAGAAACCTCCTTATTTGTTTTATCTTACTCTTGCATCACAACGCTGCAGGAGCCAGATCTGCATGATGATGTCCAGTCGTTAACCCGGCAGATCGTGGGGCTAACAGAACACTTAGTTACCTAATTTAATTAAGCAGCTAGGGCGTAGTTTTCTTCGCCGTTTATAAGTATGAACGTTTTATTTACGGGAAATACGAACAACTCCCGACATGCTTACATCCAACCTCTCATGCCGTCGATACCGGACAGCCCCAGAACTTAATATGTATTGAACTTAGAAAACATAAGCCTCAAAACACACCTGATAAAAATGAAAGATTGAATTTTAATTCAAAATAATTAACAAAGATATCATTTAAACTGTTCATTCAAAAGATGTAAATCCTTGTATTAAAATAATCGAAGAAAAATACTACAAGTTTTAAAAAACAGCTAAGGGATTTTTTTAGTTACAATCAAAAAGGTTTTGCCATATATAGCTTATGCATATAGATTTGCCGGATAATTGGAATGCTGAAACATTTCTTTTTGTCATTTTTGGAGTTGTTATTACGGGTTTCCTAATCCTGGATTTAGGTGTTTTTTCCGGAAAAAATAAAAAAGTTTCTACCAAAACAGCCTTATGGCAATCAATTTTCTGGGTAGCTATTTCGCTGGTTTTTGCCTTATTAGTATATCTGTTTATCGATAAAGAAAAATCCGGTACGTTCCTGCTTGCATATTTAACCGAGAAAGCACTTTCAATAGATAATATTTTTGTATGGCTGGTATTGCTGCAATATTTTAACATTAAAGAGAAATACTACCACAGAATCCTTTTCTACGGGGTTATTGGGGCTATAGTTTTTAGAGGGATTTTTATAACGGCAGGTTTTTTTCTTATAGAAAAGTTTCATTGGCTGTTGTATGTATTTGGTGCTATATTAATCTATTCAGGAGTAAAACTTCTGAAGTCCAATGGCGAAACCTACGACCCGGAAGGCAGCTGGGTTTACAAAATTTTGACCAAAAGATTTCGGTTTATTCCCAATCATGATTCGGGAGCGTTTTGGACCAAAGAGAATGGCAAATGGCATATCACTACCATATTTTTAACGCTTATAATGGTAGAAACTACCGATATAGTTTTCGCTATGGACTCTATTCCTGCAGTTTTTGGAATCAGTCAGGATAAATTTGTGGTCTATACATCCAATATTTTTGCAATTCTTGGCCTTAGAGCTATGTTCTTCTTAATTGCCGGTGTTATAAGTAAGTTTAAATATTTACAATACGGGTTGTCAATAGTGTTGATATTCATAGGTCTAAAAATGTTTGCCGAAATTTGGGATATACATGTACCTATAGGATTTTCCTTGTTTTTTGTTGTTGGTATTATTGTTTTAAGTATTCTCGCCTCGGTATTCTTTCCAGGAAAAGCAAATGATAAAACGTAAACTAATGTTGTGATTTATTCCTTTATTTTAAGATTTTTACTAAACAGGCTCCAGTTATTGTGGCGAAAATCTTACTATGCGATTATTTTACTTTCTCACAATTTTATTATTACTAATATTAGTTAGATCCAATGCACAGATAGTTAATATAGAAAAGTTCAGAGCCGATCTTGATACCTCTAAACAGTGGCTTGGCAATGCTGGGTTTGGTTTGGCAATCAAAAAGCAACAAAGCAGTATCTATACGTTCAATTCTAGTTTAAATCTGGTTTACCTTTCTCAAAATCACGCCTATATAACGCTAAATTATTTTAAACTCATTCGTCAGGGTAAAGACAATTTGCTAAGCGAAGGCTATGCTCATGGAAGAGTTAATTTTTTCAGACGTAGAAAAATCTCCTATGAAACGTTTGTGCAATATCAATATGATCAGGGGCGTGGGCTAACTTTTAGGGCTCTGTATGGTGCTAGTGGCAGGCTTAGATTATATGCTAGCAAGAATACCTTTCTGGCTATAAATTCAGGTGCAATGTTCGAAAAAGAAGGTTGGCAAGGCGAAGTATTACGTTTTGAAACGGATTCAGGAAATGCAGAAAGTGTATTTGTAAAAAGTACTACCAATCTTACTGCAAGGGTCAAATTGAGTGAAGCTGTTGCCATATTTATGGTTGGATATTATCAGGCACGCCCGGATTATTTTTTTTATCCCAGACTGATCACTGAATTACAATTTCAAATTAAATTAACGAAATACCTGGCTTTTAATACCAGATTCGCTTCAACCTATGATGCTTTGCCGGTAATTAATGGAAATGCCTTTCTTTATGAGTTGACTAACAGTGTTTTAATAAGCTTTAACCCATAGTGTTTTAGAAAATTGAAACATTTTTTATCCCAACCATGTTGAAATATTAGACAGTTTGAGATAGAGAGGAAAGAGGCGTAAGAATAGTTATAAACTGTCCGATTTAGCAAATAAATCAATTGAAGATAGAAAGGAGCCCCGTAAGGCTCCTTTTCTCATTTGTAATTACCTTTTATTCTTTCATTCCGACAATTCAGTAATTCTACTGTAGTGCATGAACAAATCTCTAAAATTTTCCAATTCTCAAACAATATTTACCTGGCTGTGGTTGTAATTATAGAAGCAGTTATAGAGTAGTTGATAGAGGAGATAGAAAAATAACTGTATTCGAAGTGAACTGGATAAATTACAGTTTTATATAAAGCAGAAGCCCCGTAAGGTTTCTGCTTTTTTGTTTTAGAAGTATAGCCAACTCAAGGAATTATTTATACCTGGAAAGAGTTTTAAAATGAAACGATCAAGGTATTATGCAGAATTTAAAGTGTGTGTTTGTTGGGAGTATTATCTTGTTTGCTTCCTGCCAAAGTGTAGATCGGGATAAATCTGTCGATCCAGAGTCTAATCAAAATTTAACTATCGAAAAGGGACCCAAATATAAAAATCAACTTGCTATCCGAAAGCGCACGTCTGTAACAGATGTATCTGAATCGAAGAAAAATATTGAAAAGGGACCCAAGTATAAGAATAAGTATAAAATCATGACAGAAAATAATACATTGAAAGCCCCTGGTCAACCTAATAAAAAAGGGGCGGCCTATAAGAATAAAGATTGGGTTAAGTAAAGAACCTAAGAATTATATGACCTGAAATTTAATCCTTAGTTTTGTGTTCTTTTCGGTTTACAAATAAAAGGGAATCATAGTCGGCATGTTATATCCAAAGAATATTGAACAAAAACTGGGTTTTTCTCAAATCAGAGATTTGGTTTCAGAACATTGTCTGAGTAGTTTGGGAAAAAGCTTTGTAGACAAAATCCAGTTTTCGCAGGATTATGAATTAATTACCAGATTGGTAAATCAAACCGATGAATTTTTAAAAATTCTCAAAGATTCATTGCCTTTTCCTACTCAAAATTATATAAACGGGCATCCATATCTGGATAAAATAAAGCCCGAAGGTGCATTCCTGAATCCCGAAGAATTTAGAGATATAAAAGTTTCACTACAAACTATTTCAGCTTGTCTCTCTTTTTTTGAAAAGCAACAACACCAGTTTCCAGAATTATTTTTACTAACACAAGGGGTAACTCTCGAAGCGTATCTGGTAAAAGAAATTGATCGTGTTATTGATGATCATGGACTTGTCCGATCAAGTGCTTCGCCGGAATTAGCCGATATCAGAAAACAGTTGCAGCAAAATCAGTCAAGAGTTCGAAAGGAATTAGACAAGATTTTGCATGATGCTAAAAAAGAAGGTTATATAGAAGAAGATTTTTCAATAACCATTAGGAATGGCAGAATGGTTGTTCCGGTCAGAGCCGAATACAAAAGAAATATAAAAGGTTTTATACAGGACGAATCTTCTACTGGGCAAACTGTATTTGTTGAACCAGCTCAGGTGTTGGAAATAAACAATACCATCAGAGAACTAGAATATGCAGAAAGAAGAGAGGTTATAAAAATACTTACAAAATTAAGTCAGGAATTTAGATCGCAAATTCCGGCACTAAAAAAAGCTTATGTTTTTCTGGGGATTGTGGATTTTATCAGAGCTAAAGCCAAAGTATGTAATTTGTTGCAAGCTGTGAAGCCTGAAATAGGCAAAAATCCTGAACTTAAATGGAAAGAAGCCAGACATCCGCTTTTGTTTTTATCACTTCAGAAGTTAAATAAAAATGTAGTTCCATTAAATATTGAAATTTCAGCAGAACAGCGTATTGTGCTAATATCCGGTCCCAATGCCGGTGGTAAATCGGTAGCTCTGAAGACAGTCGGGCTCATTCAATATATGTTCCAATGTGGCTTTCTTATTCCTGTACAGGAAGGATCCAGTATTGGAATTTTCAACGACTTGTTTATTGATATTGGCGATGAGCAATCGATTGAAAATGATTTAAGTACCTATAGTTCTCATCTTCGTAACATGAAGCATTTTCTTCAGTTTTCGGATCAGAAAACGCTCTTTCTGATTGATGAATTTGGAACAGGTACCGAACCTAATTATGGAGGTGCCATAGCTGAAGCAGTATTGGAAGAGCTGAATACTAAAAAAACCAGAGGTGTAATTACAACGCACTATGCAAATCTGAAAACCTTTGCTGATCAAAACCATGGAATTGTAAATGCAGCTATGCTATTTGATATGCAGATCCTTGAATCATTGTATAAGCTTGAAATTGGTCAACCCGGTAGCTCTTTTGCAATTGAAATAGCCCGAAAAATTGGTTTGCTACCAAATGTTATTGACAATGCTATCAGCAAAGTGGGTGCTGATAAAGTTGAATACGATCGTTTAATTAGTGAACTGGAGAAAGAAAAGAGCAAATCTCGAAGAAGAACAGAAGAACTAAAAGATCAGCAAAAAGCTGTAAAGAAACGCTTGCAAATTCTGGAAGAACAAAACGAATTTCTGGAAACACATAAAAAGAAACTTATGAATGAGGCAAAGCATCAAGCTAAAGACCTTATTCAGGAAGCCAAACAGAAAATTGAAGAAACCATACGCGATATTCGTGAGAAGAAAGCAGAAAAGGATTTTACTAAAAGTGCTCGCAAAGCGTTGGAAAACTATTCCGATACCTTAATACCTGAGTCCGTTAAACAAGAGAATCTAGTAATAGAATTAGAAGAAGGTGCTATAAGTATAGGTGATGCTGTAAGAGTAATAGGGCAGGATACCCTGGGCGAAGTTATTGAAATAAAAGGCAAAGAAGCCGAAATAATGATTGGGCTTCTTAAATCCAAAATTAAACTGAACCGTCTGCAAAAAATAAGCAAACGTTTTTATAAAAAACAAATTGGCGAAGTAGCTATCAGTAAAACTTCATCAATCAATCTGAACGAGAAATACGCTGAGTTTTCACCAAATTTAGATGTGAGAGGCATGCGGGTAGAGGAAGTGATTCCTCTGGCCGATTCGTTGATTGATAATGCTGTTTTGTTTTCAGTTTCAGAGCTGCGGATAGTACATGGAAAAGGCAATGGAATATTGCGAACAGTGCTGCGTGAACATTTACAAAAATACCCTCATATTAAAAAAATGACAGACGAACATGCTGATCGTGGTGGCGCAGGTGTAACAATAATATCCTTGTAATTTTATGACCCAAAATATATTTGGGGTTATTATTAACATTCCAATATTGATACGGTTTTCATAGAAAATTAACCTTCTAAATAACCGTAACACTTTATGGAAATCGCAATTGTGTTGGGACTACTTGTTGTTGCAATTGTCCTGTTCGCCACTGAAAAAATTTCAGTGGATATAATTACCTTTATTATCCTTATAACATTTGTTCTTACTAAAATTCTTACTCCGGAAGAGGCTTTTGCAGGATTTAGTAGTGATTTTATTATTATACTGGCCTCGATATTTGTTATTAGTGGCGCTTTGACTGAAACAGGGGTTTTAGATAAAATTGGTGCTAAAATGGTCACCTTGGCCAACAAACGCAAAAGCTTATTATTAATTAATGCCACTATTGTTCCCGGCATCATTTCCGGTTTTATGAACAATACTACTGTTACTGCCATTTTTATCGGGCCTTTTATGGGGGTTGCAAAAAAACTAAACGTTAGTCCATCTAAGTTATTAATGCCACTTGCGTTCAGTTCTATTCTGGGAGGTACCTGCACCTTGATCGGAACATCAACCAACGTTGCTGTTAGTAGTGCTTTACCAGGATATGGTATGGAGGCTTTAACTTTATTTGAAATTACGCCTATTGGGTTGATTTTATTCGGTGTTGGTGCTTTGTACATGATAATTATTGGTAATTATTATATACCTGCCCGTCAAAAAGTTGGGGCTACTGAAGATGTGAACTCCAGAGATTATTATAGCGAAATTGTAGTAAATGCAAAAAGTTCTATGGTAGGTAAAGCCATTAATACCACCTCATTCAATGGGAAGTTAAGAGTTAAAAGAATTGTTCGTCAGGATAAAAACTTTAAACCTAAAGAGGATGAAGTAATTGAAGCGGATGATATTTTACTGGTTGATTGCTCTAGTGAAGAACTGATCAAAATCAAAGAAATGAGTGGTGTTGAGATCATTGCCGATGCCATTCAAAATCAAGATAAAGAAATTAAAGGAAAGCATTTAGCCGAAGTTCTTGTTGCTCCTAAATCCAGTCTGGTAAAGAAAACTGTGAAGGAAGCGGATATACGTGCTCTGCATAAGGTTACTGTTACAGCCATACATAGAATGGATCATCATATGGACACTAGAATAGAAGATGTGTGTGTACAAACCGGTGATTTATTAATGGTGCAGGGGCAAAAAGAAGCTATTAAAGACCTGCGAGATGCATCCGATTTTATTGTATTGGGCGATTTTAAACCCAATTTATTTCTTGAGCGCAAAGGTTACATAGCCATAGGCTTATTTATGGCTGCAATTGTTTTAGGTACTACAGAAATTGTTCCACTGTCAATTGCATTTATGATAGCAGGTTTATTGATCGTATTATTAAAAATCGTTTCCCCGGAAAAGGCGTATCGATTTATAGACTGGCGTTTATTAGTACTTATTGGAGGTATGAGTGCTTTCGGAACTGCAATGAAAAACTCGGGCGCGTCTGAGTTTCTCGCAAATTGGATAGTTGACGTTTTTGAACCATTTGGTGTATATGCAGTACTAACTGCATTTGTTGTATTGGTGGTACTTCTTACTCAACCCATGTCAAATGCAGCTGCTGCATTAGTTGTTCTTCCTATCGCCATTGCTACGGCACAACAAATGCAGGTAGATCCACGAACTTTTGCCATTGCCATTATGCTTGGAGCCTCTGTTTCACTAATTGCTCCTTTGGAACCTGCCTGTATACTTGTTTATGGCCCAGGTAAGTATAAATTCATTGATTTTGTTAAGGTTGGTTTCCCTATCACAATGCTGCTTATTGCAATCATTGTGTTCTTAACTCCATTTTTCTTTCCTTTATAAGAATGAAATTTCTGTTAAAACATATCAAAATAAAAAGGGCTGACTCGAATGTGAGTCAGCCCTTTTTATTATTAATATAAGATCTGTATTAAATTGAAAAACTCTCGCCACAACCACAAGTTCTGCTTGCATTGGGGTTTACAAAATGAAATCCTTTACCATTTAATCCGTCCGAAAAATCTAGTACCGTTCCTGCCAAGTATAGTAAGCTCTTTTTGTCAACCAATACTTTTACACCTTTATCCTCAAATACCTGATCTGATTCAACTAACTGGTTGTCAAATTGCAGATCATACATAAGTCCACTGCAACCACCACCTTTTACCGATACTCGTATATTATAATCTTCGCCATAACCATCCTGAGTCCTCAGGTCCGCTATATGTGTTTTTGCTTTTTCAGTTACTGTTATCATGGTACTTTAATCTATGTACATGCTTTATTCTAAAATAACTTTTACTCATACCAACAGGTTCCCAATGATAATTTTTTAGATACGTTGTTGGTTTTTTTAAATTAAAGATCTTAACTATCAAGGAATTAATGTTGCCAGCCTGATTGTCTTTTTTTAGCTTTCTTTATATCTTTTTTACAAGAAGCTTTTGCTTTTGTGCATGTAATTGCTGTGCAAGTCATGCTGATTAATGCTAAACCAAAAATTACTGCAAAAACATTTGTTCTTAGTTTGTTCATAATGAATAATGGTTTTAAACGCTGATTTTTCCTTCTTTACGCATCTTTTTGATCTTTTTCACATTCTTTTTACAGCCTTTTTTGGCTCTTGGTCCACATGACATAGTACCACCAGCAATAAAAGAAAGGAGCAAAAGACTAAAAATAACTTTTTTCATAACGAAGGTTTTTTGAAATTATAAGTAAAACAAAGTTAATATTTTTTGTTGACTATGGAAACAATCAATAAGGTTGATAAACTAGTCGCTCTATTTGTACCTTTACGCTATAAAAGGTAAACGTTAAATTAAGGATTAAATTAAATGGGATCGAATAAAAGAACTGAATTGTCTGAAATTGGGGAGTTTGGGTTGATTGATGTAATAAAAAATAGAGTAAAAAAATATCATGACTCTACCGTTGAGGGTATTGGTGATGATTGTGCAGTTTTGGATAATGGTATTGACCTTACCGTAGTTACTACAGATATGTTGGTGGAAGGTGTACATTTTGATTTGTCTTACACTCCACTCAAACATTTAGGTTATAAATCAGTGGCTGTAAATATATCCGACATCGCAGCTATGAATGCAGTTCCTAAGCAAATTACAGTAAGTGTTGCATTAAGTAATAGATTTTCTGTTGAAGCTGTTGATGAACTTTATCAAGGTATAACAGCTGCATGTGAGAATTACAAAATTGATCTGGTTGGTGGCGACACTACTACCAGTCTTACCGGTCTGATTATTTCTATAACCGCTATCGGTACTGTTGCCAGAGACCAGGTTGTATACCGCAAAACTGCCCGGGTAAATGATTTGATATGTGTAACAGGCGATTTAGGCGGTGCCTTACTTGGTTTACAAACACTGGAGCGAGAAAAGCAAGAATTTTTGGCCAATCCGGATATGCAGCCTCAGTTGGATGATAAAGATTATATTGTACACAGACTTCTAAAGCCAGAAGCCAGAACCGATGTAATGTATCAGTTCAAAGATTTAGGTCTATTACCGACTTCAATGATTGATGTATCAGATGGTTTAGCTTCTGAATTAATGCATATCTGCAAGTCATCAGCGGTAGGAGCCAAGATTTATGAAGACAAATTGCCTATTGATAAAAGCACTTATGATACGGCTTTAGAGTTTGGTTTAGATCCAACTACCTGTGTTTTGAATGGCGGTGAAGATTATGAATTATTGTTTACCATCAATCAAAATGATTTCAATAAAGTAAAAAATCATCCGGATATTACTGTTATTGGGCATATTGTTGAGCAAAAAGAAGGGTTAATGCTAATTACCAAACAGGAAAATATTGTACCGATTACAGCTCAGGGCTGGAAGCATTTTTAGATTTTTTTGAAAAATGTGGAATAAATATGATCGGGTAGAAATGCTCGATTTTTTTTGTTGGTATGCGAAAAAAAAAGCCTTACACATGTATGTAAGGCTTTAAAAGCAGAGAGAGAGGGATTCGAACCCCCGGTACCTTGCGGTACAACGGTTTTCAAGACCGCCGCATTCGACCGCTCTGCCATCTCTCTGTGTTAATTCAGAGGCATTTCTCTGAATTGGTTTGCAAATGTACTATTATCTGGTTGTAGATGCAAGTATAATAGAGTAAAATATTTTTATTGCACTACGCCTTTAAAATACTTTTCGAGTGACTTGCTTATTTGTTCTGGTGGATTGGTTATTTTTCCGTTAGAAGTATTGATAAAGACCAATGTTGTTTCTGCAATATTGAGCAGAATCCCAGCTTCATTATAAATTTCATAGTAAAATTCAATCCTTGCACTTGGCTCTTTTGCTATTTTTACCTTAATGGTTAATAGGTCATCATACTTGGCAGGTTTGATATATTTGGTTTTGTATTCCACTACAGGCATCATAACACCCATTTCTTCCATTGCTTTGTAGCTTAGGCCCAATTCACGGAAGGTTTCTACACGGGCTACTTCCAGATAGGTAGCGTAGTTTCCATAATAAACGACTCCCATCTGATCGGTTTCGGCATATCGAACTCTTACCTGAACTTGGTTTTCAAACATACTATTAGTGCTTCTTAAGCTAGTTGAATTATTAATAAATTTTACGTTTGTTCAGTTCATTTCTGTACTTTTTAGCACTATTTACATGTTGCTGAAAGTTTTCAGAAAATTTGTGATATCCCGGCCTGGACGGATCTGCTACAAAAAACATATAGTTGTGTTTTTCAGGCTTCAATACAGATTCGATAGAGGTTATGGAAGGTAAATTTATTGGTCCTGGTGGTAAACCTGCATATTTGTAGGTATTGTATGGCGAGTCAAATTTGATATGTTCAAAGGTAATTCTTCTTATAGCAAAATCTTTTAATGCAAACTTAACGGTCGGATCTGCCTGTAGTAACCAATTTTGATAATACCTATTCAGGTAAACCCCTGCAATTCTAGGCTTTTCTTGGTTCATATTGGTTTCTGCTTCTACAATGGAAGCAACAATGATGATTTGCTCCGGGGTCAGGTTTAATTGCCTGGCCTGTTCTTTTCGTTCATTATTCCAAAACTTTTTATATTCATCATGCATTCGATCAAATAATTCTTCTGCAGTTGTAGTCCAAAAAAATTCGTAGGTATTTGGTATAAAGATGGACATTATGGTATTAGTATCCAGTCCAATTGAGTTGGCATAGGTCTGATTGCTTAGCAAAGCCAATATTTGCTCAGCATTGGGTTCCAGACGTGCACTTAACTTGTCGGCCAAATCCTGTTTGGTTCTGATATTGTTGAATGTTACATTCAAAGGATCCTGGATGCCATTTTTTAATTTCTTTACTATCTCAAGGTTGTTGGCTTTAGCTCTGATTTTATAGCGACCGGGTTTTACATTGTCCTGATATTTCAGGATTTTGGCTAAAAAGCTAAAAGAAAGTATATCATGTAACACATGATTCTGTTGTAAAGAATCAGTAACCGTTTTAAAATTCGCTTCTCTGGGAATATATAAATAATATTCATCCTGTACATCGTCGCCGATCAAGAAGTTTGGTGTAAAAAGATACTGATACCCCGAAAAGGTAATGATGATAGAAAATAAGGCAACAATTAATATAGCTCCCGCCTTAAACTGGAGAGATTTTTTCATAGTGTCCAAAATTATTCAATAGTTTTGAAAGGAAAAAACATATAAATAAGTCATGTACTTAATAGTATGTACTATTCAGTGTATAATAATGTACAAATAAATGGTTTAGTGCTATTGATGCTCAAAAACCTTGTACGAATAATTAAGTTTAGATAAATATATGAAAGCTGTTTTATTATCAATAAATCCTGAGAATCCTCAACCTGCCAAAATTGCCCAAGCAGTCGATGTGCTTCGAAAGGGTGGAATTGTTATTTATCCTACTGACACCGTTTACGGTCTGGGTTGTGATATAACAAATAAAGCAGCTGTAGAAAAGGTGTTGAGGCTAAAAAAGATGGATCCTAAAAAGATTAATTTATCTTTCATTTGTTATGATTTGAGTCATATTGCCGAGTATACTAAAAATCTCCCAACCAATGTATTTAAGTTAATGAAAAAAGCCCTACCAGGTCCATTTACATTTATTTTGCCTGCAAGTAATAATATCCCTAAAATACTTGGTACTAAGAAAAAAACTGTCGGGATCAGAGTACCTGATCATATTATTCCTAGGTTGTTAGTAAAAGAATTGGGAAATCCGATTATTACTACCTCTATCAAAGATGATGACGAAGTGTTGGAATATTCGACTAATCCGGAATTGATTTTTGAAAAATTTCAATCACTGGTTGACTTGGTTATTGATGGAGGCGCCGGAAATGTGGAGCCTTCCACGGTTGTTGATTGTGAGAATGGTGAAATTACACTGATCAGACAGGGAATAGGGCAGTTAGAGGATTTTTTATAGCAAAAGTTTAGACCTTGTGTTTCCACCGACGGTGCGACCAAAGCCAGCTTGAAGGACTGTGTATGATGTTTTTTTCTAAACAAGTCGAAAAAATATCGATTACCGGAAATTGTCCCGATTTTTTGTCCTTGTTCTCGGTATTGTCAATAGCCTCAAAGTATACTTCATAATAACCGCGTTTTACTTTGTTCATGCCAACGTACAATACTTGAGCAGAAGCCAAATCGGCTATTTTTTCTGCTCCTACAAACCATGGTGTTCTTTGATTCAGAAATGTGTTTATAAATTGAATTTCTGATTTCATAGGAGTTTGATCGGCTACCATTGCCATTGCCCAAATCTTGTTTTTATTTTTTATTATATATCGCGGTACATCTTTCATGGGTATGAGGTTGGCACCAAATCTTGATCGTATTTTTAGCATGAGTTTGTCAAAAAACACATTAGACAGAGGCTTGTAAACTGCCCCAATGGGAACTGGTGAGTGTAACTGGCACGCTTGCAGTAGCCATTCCCAATTGCCGGTATGCCCGGTAAGCACAATAATCGGTTGATTGTTATTTAAATATTGAAGAGGCAGCTCAATGTTTCTAATCTGCAGTCTTTTTCGCAAATCTTCCTCATGAATGCTTAACAGTTTTATGCTTTCAACAATTAAGTCACACAATTGACGATAAAACCCTTGTTCAATTTTAGCTAATTCATTTTTTGTATAACCGGGGAAACTGTTTTTCAGATTCTGATATACTATCTTTTTGCGGTAGCCAAGTCCTTTATAAAAAATATAGTATAAAACCGTGGAAATTCCATATAGTACAGAAAATGGCAGAAAGGATAAAAATCTGAATAGTAACATGGGGTGTGAAAATACAAAAATCAGAAGTAATTATTCGCTTTAGGTAAATATTTGATACAATTTTGATGCATTCAAATACTCAATATCTTTGTGTCATGATTTTACTGACAGAAATTCAATATCTGCCAACGATCGAATACTTTGTCAGGCTTTTGAATTATGATAAACTTTTGATTGAAGCAAATGAACATTATCAAAAACAAAGCTACAGAAATCGATGTTACATTTTAGGATCTAACAAGGTAGAAGAGTTAAGTATACCAGTCAAAAAAGATAAGAACAAGCAAATTATTAAGGATGTAAAAATCGATTATGATCAAAAGTGGTTGCCGGTACATTGGAAAAGTATAACTTCATCCTATGGTAAAGCACCTTTCTTTGAATATTATTCAGAATTATTCCAGCAAATATATTTCAAAAGACATATTTTTTTGTTTGATTTAAATCTGGAACTGCTTGAGCTTATACTAAAACTTCTTAGTCTTGATATTCAGGTTGATTTTTCGGTTACATATCAAAGTAGAACCGAATTTAATGGGGACGAAAAAAGCGATTTAAGAGGTTTAATTCATCCTAAAAGGAAAGAATCAAATCTAAAAGACGTTTCTTACGTTAGATATACTCAATTGTTTGGCGATATTTTTGTAGAAAATCTAAGTATAGTAGATTTATTATTTTGCGAAGGCCCAAATGCTTCTCAAATTTTAAAGAAAAGTCACAGTAATAGTTCCTTGAACATTTAACCATTGGCAGATGTTCTCACTATAAGCCTAAAAAGGAGCGATGTTGACTTCTAGAGCTTATAGCAACGAAAAAAAAGTATTCACGTTTAGCTCCTTAAGGAAATATTATGGAAGCAAAATTTTCAAACCGAGTAAAAGAAGTTATTTCACTAAGTAGAGAAGAAGCTTTGCGCTTAGGTCATGACTATATTGGTGCTGAACATCTACTTTTAGGGATGATTCGCGAAGGAGAAGGCGTTGCCATTGGCTTGTTAAAAAAGCTTGGTGTTTCTCTGGATGAGGTTAGATCTTCTGTTGAAAATGCTATTAAAGGCACTGCCACAGGAAATGTAAAGAACTTAACCAATATCCCACTAACCAGACAATCTGAGAAAGTACTAAAAATTACCTATCTGGAAGCTAAAATTTTCAAGAGTGAATTAATTGGTACTGAGCATCTTCTTCTTTCAATATTGAGAGATGAGGACAATGTTGCTACTCAAATACTGGAAAAATTTGATGTTAATTACGAAGTAGTAAAAGAACTATTGGAATATCATACACAAAACCCTATGGCCTCCGGTGATACCGATGAAGGCGATGACGACAGCTCCAGAATATTTGGAAGTTCAGGATCAGGCAAAGAAGCCCCTAAAGGCGGTTCTGTCGAAAAATCCAGAACACCGGTATTGGACAATTTTGGTCGTGACCTTACCAAACTAGCAGATGAAGGAAAACTTGATCCTATAGTTGGTAGAGAAAAAGAAATTGAACGAGTAGCTCAGGTATTGAGCCGCCGTAAGAAGAATAATCCTATTTTGATTGGTGAGCCAGGTGTTGGTAAAACTGCCATAGCTGAAGGTTTAGCATTAAGAATTATTCAAAAAAAGGTTTCAAGAGTATTATTCAATAAAAGAGTAGTTACACTTGATCTTGCTTCTTTGGTTGCTGGTACTAAATACCGTGGCCAGTTTGAAGAGAGAATGAAGGCCGTAATGAACGAACTGGAGAAATCTCCAGAAGTAATTCTATTTATTGATGAACTTCATACAATTGTAGGAGCAGGTGGAGCTTCAGGTTCCTTAGATGCTTCCAATATGTTCAAACCAGCATTAGCCAGGGGAGATATCCAATGTATTGGTGCCACCACCCTCGATGAATATCGTCAGTATATTGAAAAAGATGGTGCTTTAGCAAGAAGGTTTCAAATTGTAATGGTAGATGCTACTACACCGGAAGAAACCATTGAAATCCTTAATAATATTAAGGAAAAATATGAAGAGCATCATCATGTAAACTTTACACCTGAAGCTATTGATTCATGCGTAAAGTTATCAGATCGATATATTAGTGATCGTTTTCTTCCTGATAAAGCTATTGATGTTTTGGATGAAGCAGGTGCTAGGGTGCATATTAATAATATTCATGTACCTGCTGATATTGTAAAACTGGAAGAACAGATTGAGAATATCAAAAAGGAAAAGAATAAAGTAGTTAAAAGTCAGAAATATGAAGAGGCAGCTCAACTTAGAGATAAGGAGAAGAAGCTGTTGGAACAACTGGATTTAGCTAAACAAAAATGGGAAGAGGAAACCAAGAAGCAACGTTATCTGGTAAAAGAGGAAAACGTAGCTGAGGTTATAGCCATGATGACCGGTATTCCTGTTAGCCGTATAAATCAGAAAGAAGGAAGTAAGTTACTCAATATGGGTAATGAACTTCAAGGTAAGGTTATAGGGCAGGACGAAGCCATTAAAAAGATGGTTAAAGCGATTCAAAGAACAAGGGTTGGCTTAAAAGATCCAAAGAAACCTATTGGTTCATTTATTTTCCTTGGTCCTACCGGGGTTGGTAAAACTGAACTTGCCAAAACTTTAGCTACCTATCTTTTTGATAAAGAAGAATCTTTGGTTCGTATCGATATGAGTGAGTATATGGAGAAATTCTCTGTATCTAGACTTGTGGGTGCGCCTCCAGGCTATGTAGGTTATGAGGAAGGTGGTCAGCTTACCGAAAAAATCAGACGTAAACCATACAGTGTCGTACTTTTGGATGAAATTGAAAAAGCACATCCTGATGTATTTAACCTTTTACTGCAAGTATTGGATGATGGTATACTTACAGACGGATTAGGTCGTAGAGTTGATTTTAGAAATACTATTATCATTATGACTTCAAATATCGGTGCAAGAGATTTGAAGGATTTTGGATCAGGTATTGGGTTTAGTACATCCGCTAAGCAGGCCAATCTGGATGATATAATGAGAGGTACCATACAGAGTGCATTAAGAAAAGCATTTTCTCCGGAATTTCTTAATAGACTCGATGATGTAATTGTCTTTAATTCGCTGGAAAGACATGATATTCATAAGATAATTGATATTACGCTGGGTAAAGTATTTGCCAGAATTCAGGCTCTTGGATATAACGTCGAACTGACTGAAAAAGCAAAAGATTTTATAAGCGACAAAGGTTTTGATCCTTCATATGGAGCCAGACCATTAAATAGAGCAATCCAAAAGTATTTGGAAGATCCAGTTGCCGAGGAAATTTTAAAGGGAGAGGTAAATGAAGGTGACACTTTAATTGCTGATCATGATGGTAAAAGCGATGTCTTAGGTTTCAAGATTAAGAAAAAGAAGGCAGAGAAATCTTCTGGAGAATAATATCAAATTAGTCTCTGTTGAAACGAGATAAAAATAGAAGAGTGGTTTTAGATTTTGTTCTGGAACCACTCTTTTTTATGCAACAGAGGTTGATAAATAAAATATCAGAGAGCTCGAAATATGTAATTGAATTCTAAATCTGCAAAATCGGTTAATATTTCATCCACTAGCCAATCTACTCAATACCTAATGATTGAATTTCTAAATAGGGTAAAATGGTTGGTTCGCTTCACCTTACATTGATAAATTGAGTTTTTAATTTTGATCTGCTAGATTAACTAAAATGTGCAATTAATTTCATGATATGTCGATACTCTATAGATAATGAACCGTTTGGATTTCAATTAGATGGTGAATTTTATTCGGGTAATGATGAGGTTCTATATTGGGACTTTAGCCGTTTTGTAGAAAATTGTACCTGGGCAAAAGATGGATATAAAAACTTAACAATCTTTTCTGAATCAGAATTTTTAGAGTTGAAGGAAAATGTTAAAAATTTAGTTTGCCAGATATTCAAGTCCAATAAAATTGAGTTTGATGAATTCTTTGAGCTAGAAAAGTATCATAATGTAGTTCTTGATGACCAAAGTCATCAAGCGGTTATTGCACAAACCAGAGAGCTTACTTTTGAAGATTTAAAGCTCAATATGAGTAAGATCGTTGATGTTATATCCCGAGCTGTTAATACTACTTTAAGCCAGTTAAATCCGTTACTTTCATCTGAAATTGTAATAGTAAGAATTAACAGACCAGGTTCTATGGATATAAATCCTTTTCATAGAGATGGTTATTTAGAAATCTGGAAAAATACCTTAAATATTTGGATTCCCATATGCGGTTGCTCAAAAGAGTCTTCTTTGCCTATAATTCCGGGTAGCCACTATTGGAACGAGAAAGATGTTTTTCGCACTAAAGCCCGAGGAGCCAAGATTAATGGTAGAATATATAATGTGCCAGGTATTATTGCTTCATCTCATGGTTTACATGCTGTTAGGCCCAATCCTGGTTATGGCGATGCATTGATTTTTACACCGTTTTTAATTCATGGTGGAGCGATAAATACGCAACAAGATATAACTCGTATGTCATTGGAGTTGCGTTTGAATTTTACATCTATCTGAGAAATGCAAAATACTCCTTTAGTTTCTGTAATCGCATTATGTTACAATCAGGCTGAATATATTGAAGAAGCAGTTGTTTCAGTTTTTAATCAAAGCTATACAAATATAGAATTGATATTAGTAAATGATGCTAGCACAGATGAAAGCAAATCAGTAATTGAGCAAATATGCAGGAATTACCCTCAAATAGTTTTTATAAATCAAGAAGCTAATTTAGGTATGTGTCGGTCATTCAATAATGCATTGAAAGTAGCGAAAGGTGAATTTATTATTGACTTGGCATGTGACGATTATTTTGAAACTGATAAGATTTATAAACAGGTAAAAGCTTTTGAAGATTTAGATAAAAGTTGGGGTGTGGTGTATACTGATGCCTGGCTTCTCAATCATCAGAATAAGACAAAAAAAACTTTTTTTAAGCGAAATGGACTGGGTGAATTATTGGAACCTGTACTATCTGGCTATGTTTTTACGGATGTTGTTAAAAAATATCAGATATGCTCAGCTACAATGTTGGTAAGAAAAGAAGTATTGGATGAATTGGGAGGCTATGACCCTAGTTTAAAATATGAGGATTATGATTTTTTTATCAGAGCTTCACGAAAGTTTAAGTTTTACTTTTTGGATTTTATTTCGACAATAAAAAGAGAAGTAAATAATTCTGATTCATATAGTTGGTATAAGAGAGGTGAGAATCTTCACCTAAGTTCTACAGCAACAATTCTTCGGAAATACCTTTGGTTATGCAGATCAGAGGAGGAAAAATTGGCTGCTTTATCTTCTATCCGATATCATATGCGCCAAGCGTTATATATGGAATGCTTTTCACTGGTACAGGATTATTTTGAGCTTTTAAAAGTTCTAAAACAAATTTCTATATTAGATAGATTTTGCCTGTTTTTGGCAAAGAGAGAGGTGTCATTCTATAGTTATTATTCATTTTATAGAAAGCTGAGAGGATTTAAATGATGCTAATATTCGTCATCCTCTTCTTCATGTTTTCTTTTATCGATTTCTTCCCATTTATTGTTTTTTAGTCCTCCTGCTTTGACATCTTTTATAAAACTAGCCCAGGCAAATGGGTTTAAGAGTGTCAGGTATGGAGCAGAGTATCGATATTGTTGCTTATTAGCCTGATTGTTGAGATAGTAGCGATAGTTGGCTGAACTGCTTTGTTCTGTATTGTAGAGCATTCTTCTTAAAACCTGCTCATTGAGGTTTTCATTTGCATAATCCAGGTTAGGATTGGTGAGTTCCAGAGCTAAGAATGCTTCTTTGAAATCGTTAAAATCTGGGTAGGGCCATAATACAATTTCTGGTAAAAGAAAGGTATCCAGTTCCAATTGTATGACTACCGACAATTGATCTGTAGTATCCGGCATGGCAAAGTTTTTATCCTTAAACCCGATGCTTTTAATTCTTACTGTATCTCCACTTAAAACAGGCAAAGAAAAATAACCGATATGGTTGCTGAAAATACCTCTTCCTGTACGAGGTACAAAAACTGCTACATCCGAAATGCCATACAAACTATCGCCGCCAACTACAATGCCACTAAATTGTACAATTCTTTTTTGACTAAATGATTGGCTTTTAAAGCACAAAATGGTCAAAAGTGTAAATAGATAAATGTAAAGATGTCTCAAAGCAACTTGTTTGTATGTACTATAAACGCAAATATGAAAAGATTATGCCAAATATTCTGTTTGATTATTGTAATTTAGGTTAGTATACGCATATTTGTTTGGCCAAATATTCATAACTACTGTGAGTAAACATCTTGATTTACATTCTGGAATAGATATTTTTAAAGCCTTTAGTGATGAAGCCAGGGTTAGGATATTACATTTAATGTTCAAAACTGACGATATGTGTGTATCTGATTTGGAAATGATCCTGGATTTTACTCAAACTAAAACATCGAGGCATTTAACTTACTTAAGAAATGCAGGATTAGTAAAGTTTCAGAAACTGGATCAATGGATTTATTATACCATCAATCCGGATTTTTTAGAAGTTATTACGCAATTATTTATATATCTTGAAGGCGATGCCATATTGCAAAATGACCTTATAGAGTATCGAACGTTATATTCTAATAATGAATTGGCAATACGTAAATTACATAGTAAACAAAACAAATATAAAGTACCTTCCTTATAATAGTAAGGATCTTTTTTAAACTCAAATATTACAAAATGAAATACAAAAAGCATGTGTTTATTTGCACCAATCAAAAGGATCCCGGCAAGAAATGCTGTGGTGAAGCAAATGGAATGGCCCTGGTAAATGCTATGAAGGATTTGTTAAAAGAAAAAAATTTGCACTTAGAAATACGTGCACAAAAGGCCGGGTGTTTGGATGTATGTGCTCTTGGTCCTGCAATGGTTGTGTATCCTGAAGGAGTTTTTTATGGTAAAGTTCAACCCGAGGATATAAAAGAAATAGTAGAAGAGCATTTGATGAATGACAGAATAGTAGACCGATTGAAACTGGATTTCTGATGAAACAATATTCCCACATAATTTTTGATTTAGATCATACACTTTGGGATTTTACTGCAAATTCAAATGCAACCTTAAAAATTTTACATGATAGACATAGTCTTCAGGATTTTGAGATTGTATTAGAGGAATTTATGGAGCATTATCAGGTCGTAAATGATCAAATGTGGTATGATTATAACAGGGGTAACATTACTAAAGAAGATATTCGCAGCAAGCGATTTAAAATCACCTTTTCCAGAGTTGGTCTGGTGAATGATAAATTGGCTGATTTGATAAACGAAGAGTATTTGGAAATGTGTCCTGCAATGGGGCATCTGATTCCTCGTGCACTTGAAGTATTGGAGTATTTAAAGGAGAAATATCGATTACATATACTTACAAATGGTTTTTCTGAAATTCAGGGTATAAAGATGCAAACATCTGGTTTGTTGCCTTACTTTCAAGAAGTTGTAAACTCAGATATAAGTGGATTTCTAAAACCTGATAAAAGAATTTTTGATTTTACCTTGGGTAAAATACAAGCTGCTTGCCACGATTGCGTTATGATAGGCGACGACCTGCATGCAGATGTAATTGGAGCAAGAAATGCCGGTATTGATCATATTTATTTTAATAGAAAAAAGGCTTTACATAACGAACTGGTGACGCATGAAATAGGATGCTTAAGTGAATTGTTGAAAATTCTTTAATTATTTATAGTGCATAGTTTGTTTCTAAAATAAGTTTTCCGATATTTGCACTCCGTTTGTCTAAAATGCATTGAAATAATGGCGAGAGTTTGTCAGTTAACCGGAAAGAAAACTAGAAAGGGATTTAATGTTTCCCATGCTAACAATAAGACTTTGAGAAAGTTTTTTCCAAATCTTATCACGAAGAAATTCTTTATTCCGGAAGAAGATCGTTGGATTATCCTTAAAATTTCTACATCTGCTTTGAGAACAATTAATAAAATTGGTATCTCTGCAGCTTTGAAAGAGTCTAAGGGTAAAGGAATATTCGTAGAAAAATAACATTTACCTTATAAAACTGAAATCATGGCGAAGAAAGGTAACCGAATTCAGGTAATACTTGAATGCACTGAGCAAAAAACAACTTCTGTTCCAGGTACAAGCAGGTATATAACCACTAAAAACAGAAAAAATAATCCTGAAAGAATAGAATTAAAGAAATATAATTCTAATCTAAACAAGTATACTGTTCACAAAGAAATTAAGTAAACATGGCAAAGAAAGTAGTTGCAACCCTAAAGCAAGTTGACCCAACAAAAGGTTATGCAAAGGTTATAAAGGCTGTTAAGTCTGAAAAGACTGGTTCTTACGCCTTTAAAGAAGAAATCGTTCCTTTAGATAAAGTTCAGGAAACCCTAAAAGGTTAATAACTTATTCAAAAGTTAATACGAAACTTACAAAGTCCCTCATTGGGGGACTTTTTTTATTATATTAGCTTTCTGAATTAACTCCGATACTATGGCTTGGTATGATTACTTTTCTTCCGACAAAAAAGAATCACTTGATAAAGGCTTAGAAAAGTCTAACGATAGTTTCTTTTCAAAACTTAGCAAGGCTGTAGTCGGCAAAGATACAGTTGATGAAGAGGTATTGGATGAGTTGGAAGAGGTTTTAGTAGCTTCGGATGTTGGAGTGGACACTACGCTCAAAATCATTAAACGTATAGAGGCGCGAGTTGCCAGGGATAAATATGTTAGTTCGTCTGAACTGGATAAAATTCTAAGAGAAGAAATAGTAGCTTTGTTGGAAGAAAACAAAAGCACTGATCTTGAGGGTTTTACTATTCCTCAATTAGATACCCCTTATGTAATACTAGTTGTAGGAGTAAACGGAGTTGGAAAAACAACAACTATCGGAAAACTTGCACACCAGTTCAAAAAGCATGGTAAAAAAGTTGTTTTAGGTGCTGCAGATACCTTTAGGGCTGCTGCTGTTGATCAACTTATACTTTGGGGTGAACGTGTAGGTGTTGAAGTTGTATCACATGGTATGAATACGGATCCGGCATCTGTTGCATTTGATGCGGTCAAAAAGGCTGTAGAAGTGAAAGCAGATGTTGTAATTATTGATACTGCAGGAAGATTGCACAACAAAGTTGGCTTGATGAATGAATTAACCAAAATAAAAAGGGTAATTCAGAAGTTTATAGAAACTGCACCTCACGAGGTTATGTTGGTATTGGATGGTAGTACAGGTCAGAATGCCGTGCTGCAAGCTACGGAGTTTACGAAAGCTACAGATGTTACATCATTGGCAATTACCAAACTTGATGGAACAGCTAAAGGTGGTGTGGTAATTGGTATTTCAGATATGTTTAAAATACCGGTTAAATATATTGGTGTTGGTGAAAAAATGGACCACCTTCAGGTGTTTAATAAGCATGAATTTGTTGATTCTTTCTTCAAAAGAAAGTAATCTATTATAGTTATATCCTCCTTTCTTTATTTACTAATCACTTTCTTACTGCATGAAAACGAAGGGACTTACCAAGAACAAAGTAAATATTGTTACTCTTGGATGCTCTAAAAACCTGGTTGATTCTGAAAATTTACTTACCCAACTCAGAGGTAATAATATAGATGCAACACACGAGGAGAATGAGGATCAGGCTAATATAGTTGTTGTAAATACCTGTGGGTTTATTGACAATGCTAAACAGGAATCTATTGATACTATACTTCGGTATGTAGATGCCAAAGAAAGTGGTTTGATAGATAAGCTTTATGTAACTGGTTGTTTGGTACAGCGCTACAGGGAAGATCTTGAGAATGAGATCCCGGCTGTAGATGCTTTTTTTGGTACCAGCGAGTTACCTCAATTGTTGAAAAAATTTAAAGCAGATTATAAGCAGGAATTGGTTGGAGAGCGCTTTTTAACCACACCGCGACATTTTGCTTATTTCAAAATAGCGGAAGGCTGCGACAGGCCTTGTTCCTTTTGTGCTATTCCGGTAATGCGTGGCAAACATATTAGCCGTCCGGTAGAAGAATTATTGCTCGAAGCTAAGAACCTGGCTAAAAATGGCACTAAAGAGCTTATACTTATTGCTCAGGATTTGACTTATTACGGTATTGATATTTACAGAGAAAGAAAGCTGGCTGATTTGCTAAAGCAACTTTCGGATGTGGAAGGAATTGATTGGATACGTTTACAATATGCCTATCCATCAGGTTTTCCGATGGATGTTCTGGATGTAATGGCAGAGCGCAGTAATATTTGTAATTATCTGGATATGCCACTTCAGCATGGATCTACCAATATGCTTAAGCTTATGAAGCGTGGTATTACCCGTGAGAAAACTGAAGAACTAATCTATAAAATTCGCGAAAAAGTGCCAGGTATTGCTTTACGTACTACACTTATAACCGGCCACCCTGGAGAAACTAAGAAAGACTTTGAAGAAATGGCTGCGTTTGTTGAGCAAATGCGTTTTGAACGATTAGGTGTATTTACTTATAGCCATGAAGAGCATACGCATTCTTATACAATGAAAGATGATGTATCAGCCCGAACTAAACAAAAGAGAGCGGATGAAATCATGGAAATTCAAGCTGGTATTTCTCTTGAACTCAATCAAGAAAAAATTGGTAAAGAGTTTAATGTGCTGTTTGATAGAAAAGAAGGAGGATATTTTATTGGTCGTACCGAATTTGACTCTCCGGAAGTAGATAATGAAGTATTAGTTGAAGCTACTAAGGATACCTATATCAGATTGGGCGATTTTGCCAGGGTTAAAGTTGAAGATGCCACAGATTTTGATCTGTATGGTAGTCTTATAAAATAGTTTTATCGCTCGAATTATCTGGGTTCTTATATAATTTTAAGATTCAATTTGGTTTAATAAAGAAAATCTTCTCAAAAAAGAGTTTTTTACATCTCATGTGTTATTAGAATGAGATTGGAAAATTGTGGGAAGATGAAAAAAATATCTTTGTTATCCTCGGCCTCTGTAAAGTCGTTAGGAATGATGAGTTTTTTCTGCACGTTAATGTTATTATGCAGAATGTTTTTTACCTCATCGGTAGTATACTGGTTTTTGTGGTGGAACTTATTTTTGGCGGTAGTGCCTTTGGTCGCAGCTACTATGTTTGTCAAAAGGTACAGGCGAAAAGGTATGTATTCTTTTAGTAGCTTAGCCTTATTTACCGTTTGGCTGCTGTTTTTCCCAAATGCTCCATATTTAATTACCGATTTAATTCATTTAGCAGATAAAAATCCAGGTGTACCGCTTTGGTATGATGCTTTGATGCTTTTCTCCTTTGCATTTGCTGGCATGTTTTCAGGGTTTTTCTCTTTGGTGCTGATTTATAAAGTAGTAAGAGATTATTTAAAAAGTCACAAAGGCTTGTGGTTTATACCGGTCATTTTTGTGCTTTCGGGATATGGTATATACCTGGGTCGTGAACTGAGGTGGAATAGTTGGGACTTTTTTACCAGACCACATATGGTAGTTGGTGATATGTATAGCAATGCCTCTGATCCCATAGCCTGGAGTATGACGGTGTTTTTTAGTGCATTTCTATTTCTAATGTGGCAAATTGTACAATATTTTTTCAATACAGATAAAATTAAGTTTTAGTACATGAATCTGATCAAGTGTTTTCAGAGTTTTCGATATGCCTTTAAAGGATTGAAATATGTACTTCGGGAGAATAATATGCAATTTCATATCCTCGCAACAGCATTAGTACTTATTGCAGGTTATTTTTTTGAAATTTCGATAAATGAATGGTTGTGGATTTGCTCAGCTATTTTTATGGTGATTATTACTGAAACATTCAATACGGCAATAGAACATCTGGTAAATCTTGTATCTCCAAAATTCAATCCACTGGCCGGTAAAGTAAAAGATCTTTCTGCCGGTGCGGTACTTTTGGCAGCCTTATATGCGTTAGTAATAGCAAGTCTGGTATTTATACCCAAATTGATACCTGTCGGATTTGCTGCTTTCGAAAAAATGCGTTAACTAACGTAATCCATCTAAAACAATTTGCTACCTTTGCAAACTTATTTGTAAACGTGTTTAATACCGTAATATTAAATTTTAACTATGAAACTTTCTGATTTTAAACTCACTCTACCTGCCGAGTTGGTTTCCCTTTACCCTGCGGAAAACCGTGATGAATCTAAGCTGATGGTAATTCACAAAGCTACAGGCGAGATAGAACACCGGGTTTTTAAAGATATAATCGAATATTTTAATGAAGGAGATATCATGGTAATGAACAATACCAAGGTGTTTCCTGCCAGACTTTATGGCAATAAAGAAAAAACAGGAGCTAAGATTGAAGTTTTCCTGCTTAGAGAATTAAATGCAGAGGCTCGTCTTTGGGATGTATTGGTTGATCCAGCCCGTAAAATAAGAGTTGGTAATAAACTTTATTTTGGTGAAGGTGATTTAGTGGCAGAAGTTATAGATAACACTACATCAAGAGGTAGAACGATACGATTTTTGTTTGATGGAACCGATGAAGAATTTAGCAAAACCATCGATTCATTAGGAGAAACTCCTTTACCTAAATACATCAAAAGAAAAGCGGAGCCTTCCGACAGAGACAGATACCAGACAATATTTGCAGAACATGTTGGTGCTGTTGCAGCGCCTACGGCCGGACTTCACTTTTCAAAGCAAGTTGTTAAAAGGCTGGAGATAAAAGGTGTGGATATTGCTCCAATTACTCTGCACGTTGGATTAGGTACCTTCAGAGCGGTAGATGTAGAAGATTTGACCAAGCATAAAATGGATTCGGAGAACTATATGGTACCTTCGGAAACAGCTGAAAAAGTTAATCAGGCACTGGATAACAAAAAGCGCGTTTTAGCAGTGGGTACAACTTCTATGCGTTCATTAGAATCTTCAACTTCTGCCAATGGTAGACTTAAGGCAACAGAAGGATGGACGGATAAATTTATATTTCCTCCTTACGAATTCAAAATTGCCAATGCATTGCTTACAAATTTTCATATGCCAGAGTCTACTTTGCTTATGATGTCGGCGGCATTTGGAGGGTATGATTTGATCATGAAAGCCTACGAAGAAGCTATAAAAAAGAAATACAAGTTTTTCAGTTATGGCGATGTAATGCTTATTATTTGATAGAATAAATAATTTTCATAAAACTTTTTTAAAGCTCAGATTCCAACTAATTTGGACGGAGCTTTTTTTATTATGAAGAAATTTGCTGTTATAGTTGCCGGTGGTATTGGAACCCGTATGCAATCTGAATTGCCCAAACAATTTCTGGAGATACATTCAACTCCAATCATTATACATACTATAAATAAGTTTTTAGGTATTTGTGATCAGATAATATTGGTGCTACCCAAAGAATTTATTGAATACTGGCAGACCTTGCAAGAAAGGTATTTCCCCAATACAACTATTATAGTTACAGCCGGTGGTTCAACTCGAACTCAATCTGTCAAGAATGGGCTCCTGCAAATAAACGAACAAGAAGGTCTGGTAGCCATACATGATGCTGCAAGGCCTTTTGTTTCCCGGCAACATATAAATCAATGTTATACTGCCGCACAAGAAACGGGTTCTGGTGTATTAGCAGTGCCATTGAAAGATTCAATTAGAAAACTTGAAGCAAACGGATCTGTGCAATGCGATCGCTCTCAATATATGTTGGTGCAAACACCACAAACTTTTCAGTTGTCTATACTTAGAAATGCCTATAAAGAGGTTTTGGGTGAGTTTACAGACGATGCATCGCTTGTGGAAGCTAATGGTCACATAGTTACCCTAGTTGTCGGTACCTATGAAAATATTAAAATTACAACTCCAGAAGACTTGATACTGGGTGAAGCAATACTGAAATTTCAATCTTCAAACTCATAATCAGCATGAAGCAGAAAGCAAAGGTTTTATTTTATACTAAAGAAACAGAAATTGTTCATATTCTATTAGGGAAAAGAACCAGCGGTGGCGATACTTTTTGGTGGCTGCCCGGGGGAAGTATAGAAGAAGGTGAAGATCCTTTTCAAGCATTGATTAGAGAACTGGAAGAGGAATTGACCTTAGGTAAAACTATACGTAAGGTTTTAGAAAAGTACTTACAATCCGGAGAGTTGCCAAAGCAGCTTAGATATGTTACACCAAATGCGGAGTATATGGTTTTTATGGTGCAGGTACCTGTTGTGGTTATAAATGAGAAGATTGAGATAGTAGAAGAATTTGATGAGGTCAACTGGTTTGATTTTAGCCAAATGCCAGGCAATATGAGTCGTGAATATGAAATACTAAAACCATTGTTAAATTTTTAAGAATCGAGTTTTTTAACATCCAGATTGTCGATACAGCGTTCAAGCAAGGTTGCATTAGATAGGTTGAAAACCGGGTGTATAAAATCAGAAGCGATTTCAACTAAAGGAGCCAGGGCAAATCGGCGATTTTGGATTTCGGGATGAGGAATTTTTAAGTTGTCATAAATGCAAATTTGCTGATTGAAGTACAAAATATCGATATCAATACAGCGAGGTCCCCATATTTCTAAACGTTTTCTGCCAAGTTCTTTTTCGACATCTAGAATCCGGGCAAGCAACTCCAGTGGAATCAGATTGCAACTTATTTGGATTACCTGATTGATAAATGGCGGCTGATCAGTCTTTCCCCAGGCGGCTGTTTCATATAAGTGCGATTCCTTTGTTATAGAAATACCGGCTTTTCTGATTGTTGCTTTAGCTGCTTCCAACATAGATATTCTATCTGATAGATTGGAGCCTAGCATTAGAAAAATAGTATGATAAACTTTATCCGTGTTCAATGATTTGTTCTATCAGTTAGTAAATGGTATTTTAGACACATATTTACAATAATTTTTGCTGGTTTCTTGCACACCAGCTCTGTATTTAAGGTACTCTTGATTTTTAGCTTATTAAATTACTATATGAAATCATTTTTGAAATATGTATTTGCCTCACTTGTTGGCTTGATGTTGTTTTTTGTATTGATCGTAGTGCTTATCATTTCGGTGATTTCTGCCTCTGTTCCTGACACGGTTGTAGCCGATAATTCTGTTTTAAACTTAAAACTTGACAAACGAATTGTAGAACGCGAATCCGGTAATTTATTCGCTCAACTTACCAAATCATTTCAGGGTGGAGAGCCGGGCACTATTGGTCTGTTAGAACTCCGTATGGCAATTCAAAAAGCTGCAACTGATAGCAAGGTAAAAGGTATATTTTTGAACGTAAGTGGTCTGGACGCTGGTATGGCTACCCTGGAAGAGTTACGTGTTGAAATATCTGATTTTAAAAAAAGTGGAAAGTTTGTTGTGGCATACGCAGACTCATATTCTGAACTAGGGTACTACCTGGCTTCTGTAGCTGATAAAATATACCTACCACCTTCCGGAATGCTCGAATTTAACGGACTTCATACAGAGTTAATGTTTTTTAAAAACTTATTGGAAAAACTGGAAATAAAACCGGAGGTTTTTAAAGTTGGTCAGTATAAAAGTGCAGTCGAACCATTTATAAATGACAAAATGAGCGATGCCAACCGTGAACAGGTAAGGCAGTTGTTAAATACCATTTATGAAAATGTATTAAGTGAGATTGGGCAAAGCAGAAACGTATCGCCTGATAGTCTTCGGAAAATTGCCGATGGTATGTTAGTACGCAATCCACAAGATGCATTGTCATTTAAGCTTATTACAGATATTGCCTATTTGGATTCGGCCGAAGTATTTATGAAAGAAAAAATGGGATTAGGTAGTTCTGATAAGGTCTGTTATTCAGATTACTGGTCATTTTTAGATTTTGAGATAGAAAAGGACATAACAAAGGGCGACAAAATTGCTGTAATATATGCTGTAGGCGACATACAGGATGGGCAAGGCGATGAACAAACTATTGGCAGTGCAACCATGATTGAAGAAATCAGAAAAGCACGTGCAGATTCATCCATCAAAGCTGTAGTACTTAGAGTGAATTCGCCGGGGGGAAGTGCCTTAGCTTCCGATGTAATTTGGCGAGAACTGATGCTTACTAAAGCCGTAAAACCGGTAATAGCAAGTATGGGCGATGTGGCTGCCTCGGGTGGGTACTATATTGCGGCTGCTTGTGATTCTATACTAGCTCAGCCCAACACCATTACCGGGTCGATTGGTGTTTTTGGAATGTTGTTTAACGGAAAAGACTTTATAAATAATAAATTATATATAACTACTGACCGGGAAAAGACCGGCCCATTTGCCGATATTGGTTCATTTACCCGACCTGTTGGTGTTGATGAAAGGGCTATTATACAACAGGAAGTGGAGGAGGTTTATATGAAATTTTTGGATGTAGTATCTACAGGGCGTAAACTTTCAATTCCTGATGTTGACTCAATTGCACAAGGCAGAGTATGGTCAGGAATAAGTGCAAAGCAAAACAAATTGATAGATACCCAATCTGGACTTGACGAAGCTATAACCCTAGCTTCGCGCATGGCAAAAATTGAGAACTACAAAATAGTATATCTGCCGGAACGCCCTAATTTATATCTCAAACAATTGTTTAGAGATACCCAGAATGCAATAAAGCAAAGCATGATGGAAGAAGAACTAGGAGAATTGTATCCCTTGGTAAAAGCAACTCAAAAAGTACAACAATTAAAAGGTGTACAAACCAGATTACCGGTGGATATAGAAATTAAATAAGCCTCTGAATACGTTACTGTTACACTTGTTTAAGACTCAAATGCTTTTTTTACGAACTTAATTGGTTATTTTTGCCCAAATCTATTTGGTATAAATATGTCGGAAATTAGAAATAATTGGACCAGGGAAGAAATTGCGGAAATATTCAATTCTCCTATAATGGATCTGATATACAGAGGCGCTACTGTTCACAGACAGTATCATGATGCAAACGAAGTACAGGTTTGTACATTACTTTCAGTCAAAACAGGTGGATGCCCTGAAGATTGTTCATATTGTCCGCAAGCAGCCCGCTATCATACTAATGTGAAGGTGGAAAAGCTGATGGAGGTGGATCAGGTATTAAAAGCTGCTTTAGATGCAAAAGAATCCGGAAGTACCAGATTCTGTATGGGGGCTGCCTGGAGAGAAGTACGTGATAATCGTGATTTTGATAAAGTAATAGATATGGTGAAAGGTGTTAGCACCATGGGTATGGAAGTATGTTGTACCTTGGGTATGCTAACCGACGAACAGGCACGTAAGTTAAAGGATGCAGGTTTGTATGCATATAACCATAACCTGGATACCAGTGAAGAACATTACGATAAAATTATAAGCACACGTACTTATGACGATCGTTTGGATACCATCGAGAACGTTCGTAAAAATAAAATATCAGTATGTTCAGGTGGTATAATAGGTTTAGGAGAGTCTGAAGGTGACCGAATCGGCATGCTTCACACCCTAGCCAACCTTGTAGAGCACCCCGAATCAGTTCCTGTAAATGCACTGGTACCTGTTGAAGGTACACCACTTGAAGACCAGCCAAGAGTTCCTGTTTGGGATATGCTAAGAATGATTGCTACAGCAAGAATAATAATGCCTAAGGCAATGGTTAGACTTTCGGCAGGCAGAGTATCTATGTCTTATGAAGAACAGGCATTATGTTTTATGGCTGGTGCTAATTCAATATTTGCAGGTGATAAACTGCTTACAACTCCAAATCCTGAAGTTGACCGAGACAAAGAAATGTTCCAGATTTTGAACTTACAGCCTAGAAAGGCCTATAAGGAAGGTAAGGTACCTGTGAAATTAGAGCAAATTCCTCAATAATATCAAATCCCGGTTCTGCCGGGATTTTTTTTGTCCTCATTTTTTTGCTACAACATTTCTTTTTTTCACTTCTGTAACCTTAATAGAATCAAGCTTTTTCACGATATACATCTGTGTGGTTCAGAACTATCGTCAAAATGTAAAGGTTATATTTTTAAGGAACAATATAGGTTAGGTTATGACAGATATAAAGTTGAGAAGAAGAAGAAAACCTATCTGGCCTTGGATAGCAGGACTGGTGATATTAGTGGCCTTAGGTTGGGGAGTTGTAGAAGTTTTAGAACAGAAAGCAGCAAGCAACAATTCTAATACCTTAGGGTCAGGTAGAAAAAGTACCAATAATTTTCGTGAGTTTGCTTTTGATGAAGAAATAAAGGATAAAGAAACGCAGCGCAATTCGAGAGATATAAATGAGTTTGTGCAATTCGTAACAGAAAGCGAATCCTACGGAACCGGAAATGCATTTGAAGCAGAAGGGTTGAATAAACTTGCCGATGCAATAGAATCTATGTCAATGGAAATGGATTTCGATGATGATGCTTTAGATGAAAAGTTAAACTCTATTAGAAGCAAGTCACAGTACATTCTTGAAAATGGCAATGGCCATGGCGACTCTGCCAGAGTAGCTATTACCGATATAGTTGATGCTTTTGAGATTATCCAGCTGGAAAAATTTCCGGAGGAAAAGCGAAAAATAGATGCATTAGAAAATACCATAAAGTATTATTCTCCTTCGGAAAATGAGCGAAATCACAGAGAGGATTTACAGGAATTCTTTAATCAATCTGCATATACCATTGAGGCATTCTCAATGGAGTACAAAAACGATCAAGTAAATAATTAAATCTGGAAAAATGACTGAGTTTAAAAATAAGTTGACAAAACTTAGTGAGATGCACGGCGGTAGGGAAAATGTATCGATTCCGGATCTCAGAAATTGGGTACTTAAAGATGAGTTTGAAAGACCAATAGGCAGAGTGAAAGATTTGCTTTTGGAGCAGAATCGTGATTTGGTAAGGTATATCCATATTGTATTGGATCCTGACTCGAACCCAAGTGGCGATTATAAAAGTATACTTCTGCCTTCTGGATTGGTTCGAGCTGATCTGGATTCGGGAGAAATTTTTCTATACGAACTCGAACATGAAAGATTAGCTGCTTTACCGGTTTATAATGAAGCAGAAGTAACTCCCGAATTTGAAAATGAAATTATTGAAATGCTGATACCTGAAGCAGGCAAAATAGCCAGAAATCCAGATGATTTCTATAGCTATGAACATTTCAATACCAGAATTTTCTAGTTAACCCCCAACTATTAGTAGACCCGCTATGTACATGTTTCCGCTTGTGCGGTCAATAAATTAATAACGGGTCTACTGTTTTTTTTTTGCTAATTTCGCAGGAATGGACAAACTGCTAACCAAGCTCAAAGAACGAGAGAATCAGGGCAATTTACGTACTTTAACTACTGGAAAAGGGAGGCTTGACTTCTTTTCCAATGATTATCTTGGATTGGCAAGAAATAAAGATCTTTCAGCCAGAATATACAACGAATATAAACGCTTTGATGGCAAAATAAATGGATCTGCCGGTAGTCGTTTATTAGCAGGGCATAACCGTTTTTTTGAAGAATTAGAGATTCGTCTGGCCGAGATATTTTTGGCAGAAAAGGCACTTATATTCAATTCGGGTTTTAATGCCAATTTATCCATACTTTCCTGCGTTCCTCAACGCGGAGATACGATAATTCATGATGAATTAATTCATGCCAGCCTTATAGATGGAGCAAGATTAAGCTTTGCAAAACGCTGTTCGTTTAAACATAATGATCTGACCGATCTGGAAAGAATACTACAGCAAAGCAGCGGCGATAAATTTGTAGTTGTAGAGTCTATATATTCTATGGATGGCGATATGGCTCCACTGAAAGCTTTGGTAGAATTGTGCAAAAAGCACGCTGCATATCTGATTGTAGACGAAGCACACAGTACCGGAGTATGGGGAAACCATGGTAGTGGCATGGTTACTACACTTGGTTTGCAGGAACAGGTATTTGCACGTGTTATGACTTTTGGCAAAGCTATGGGAGTGCATGGGGCATGTATCTGCGGCAGTAAGGTTCTGATAGATTATCTGATTAATTTTGCCCGTGCTTTTATTTATACCACAGCTGTACCCTTGCATAGCTTAGTTTCTATTGATCAGGCATTTATTTTTCTTCGGAAAAATGATATTCTGCAGTCTCAGTTAAAAGAGAAAGTACAAAATTTTCTTAATTATGCTTCATCCAATGGACTGGATCAGTGGCTGGTTCCTTCCGAAAGTGCAATTCAGGCTTTAAAAATCCCAGGAAATGAAAAGGCAAAGGCTGTTGCTACTAAATTGATGGATTCCGGCTTTGATGTTCGGGCTATACTTTCGCCAACGGTTCAAGAAGGTGAAGAGCGACTTCGTATTTGTATACATAGTTTTAATAAACCAGAAGATATATATACACTGGTTCAAAAAACCAAAGAAAGTTTGTAAATGAGATATTTTGTAACAGGAATCAATACCGGAAGCGGCAAAACAATAGTGAGTGCCATATTATGCCATGCTTTGCAGGCGGATTATTGGAAGCCCATACAAACCGGAACAGAAGAACGAGATCTGGAAACTGTAAAAAGTCTGGTAAATAACGATCATTGTTTGTTTTATGAAGAAGCATATTGGTTGAACGAACCTGCATCGCCTCATCAGGCTGCTGCTATGCAAGGCATAACAATCGATATCAATCAAATTCAACTTCCCGACAATGACGGAAATGATTTGATAATAGAAGGAGCCGGTGGGGCTTTAGTTCCGTTAAATAATGAGCTTGTTATAATTGATCTGGCCGAAAGGTTCGATGCTGAAATTATTCTTGTTTCTAATTTTTATCTGGGTAGTATAAATCATACACTATTGACGATTAATGAGTTAAAAAACAGAGGCTTAAAAATTAAAGGAATAATTTTCAATGGTCCGTTAAATTTATATTCCAGAGATATAATTTTGCAAAAATCAGGTTTACCAGAACTTTTATACATTGCCCCTGAAGAGCAAATAAGCCAGGAAACTATAACCAAATACGCTATTCAACTTTTTCAAAACTGGTAAATGGACTTATTGCAAAGAGATCGACAGGCAATTTGGCACCCTTTTACTTCCTTACAGGCACCTGAGCCAATAGCAGTAATAAGTGCGGAAGGAGTATGGTTGCATACTGCCGATGGCCGAAAAATACTGGATGCCGTTTCGTCGTGGTGGGTTAATTTATATGGACACGCACACCCAGTTATAGCCGAGGCTATTTCAAACCAGGCAAAAAACATGGAACATGTGATTTTTGCAGGATTTACCCACGAGCCGGCCATACTGGTTGCTGAAAAGCTATTAAAACTTTGTGGGGAAAATTTCTCTAAAATATTCTTTTCTGACAATGGCAGCACTTCGGTTGAAGTAGCGTTGAAACTGGCCATACAATATTGGGCGAATAAAGGTGTAAGCAGAAACAAAATTTTGGCTTTAGAAGGTGCTTATCATGGCGATACTTTTGGAGCCATGTCTGCCGGCGAACGCAATCTGTTCAATAAACCTTTTCAGCCATATCTGTTCGATGTAGCTTTTGTACCTTTTCCGGAGGATGTAGAAAAATCAATTGCTGCATTTGATCAATACTGTAGCCAGGGCGACATAGCTGCATTTATATATGAGCCATTAGTGCAGGGCACGGCAGGCATGCGTTTGTATTCACCTGATTTTTTAGAAAAGGCCTTTGAAATAGCTGAACGCAACGGGGTAATAATGATAGCGGATGAAGTTTTTACAGGTATGGGGCGCACAGGTCGAAATTTTGCATCTGATTATATTTCAAAAAGTCCGGATCTAATGTGTGTGTCCAAGGGCATAACCGGTGGTTTTCTGCCCTTAGGTCTGACCGTGGTTAGTAAAAAAATTATAGAAGTTTTTGACCATAGTGATATCAGCAAAACCTTTTATCACGGGCATTCTTATACGGGCAATCCAATATGCTGTGCAGCAGCCAATGCAAGCCTGGATCTGTTGATTTCTGAGGTTATGCAATATAATATCAACAGGATAACAGCCAAACATAGTGCTTTTGTTGCTCAGTTGTTGGGGCATCCTAAAATAGTAAGGTTAGAAAACCTGGGTACTATATTGTCTATCGAACTAAAAACCAATTACGGGCAAGGTTATACCAGTGGTTTGCGAGCGTTTTTGTATGATTTTTTTATCAAAGAAAATATTTTAATAAGACCTTTGGGGAATATTATTTATATTGTTCCCCCTTATGTAATTATGGATGAAGAATTGGATTTAATTTATCAAAAAATCCAACTAATGTTGCAGAATCTTCCTGCTGAAAACTAGGGATTTCCAAAGTGGATAATTTAAATTACTTTTTGAGTTAACAAATTAAGGCGTCCAAACGTGTTCTTACTAAGAATGGGTATTATGAGAAAGCTATTTTTTTTATTTGTATTGATTACCATGTATGGGTTTGCCGAAGCCCAGAAACTTACTGTATCTGTACCATTTTCCAGTGCATCGCCATTTTTAGAGCCTGATCCTTCCAAATTAGTGGTTAAACTTCCCGGAAATGAAATAGTGACACTTGCTAAGGTAAAAGGAGGCCTTTCAGGAGCATCAGATTTTGTACTCGAAAAATTCGGTGCATCCCTATCTGCGCAATACAGTCAGATTGTAACGGTTGCTGATAATGAAGATATAATCAAGTTTTTTTACAGCTCCGGAAAAATTATACTATTAACCAATATACACGACCAGTCCAAAAAGATTGCAGCGCTGAAAACCTATGTTTTTGATCCTGCTAATGGAAGCAAAATTGACGAAAGAATACTTAAAGAATTCCAAATTAAGGACTGGCTTGCTGAAAAATACAAAGGAACAGTAAAAGAAAGCTTCAAAAACAATATTTACTCATACCTCAATTCCGGATTTATTATTCCTTTTCAATATCAGTTTCATATTGAGTTTTCACCGGACAAAAGTAAGATTTTGGCCTATTTGTATGATTACAGTCAAAAAACTCTCATAGTACATACTGTATTGTTTGATGCCGACATGAAGGTTTTGGGTGAAAAACATACTTCTATTGATAATAATTTTGTGAACTACGGCTTGTTTCCCAATAATCGGTCAGAGTTTTATATTCTGAATGCCGACAGACTTGGCAGAATCGTGTTAGTGCAGTATAAAATTTCGGATGGAAGCACCAAGTTTCTAGATCTCCAGTATTCAAGTTCTGTAAGGGAAGGCTTAGTACTTGAGCAGCTAAATGATGATGTAGTTTACGTGGCCAACACCAATGTAAAGAACGATGTTGTGCAGGGGATCATGTATACCAAATTTAATTTTGCAGATAACCTGGTCGAAAAAATTAATTATCATGAATTGTCACTTGGGTTAAAACAAACAGTTGATGCTGCACGCGATGCCAATAAAGCCATTGGTGATCACGAAAACTGGAAGAATTATGAGATTACTCATTTTTTTATGAATGAGTTTGAAAAGATTATATTGGTGTTGGAAAAACGGGAACTAACCGGAGGTAACTTTGCATATTCCGGAGGCACTATACACGATCCGGGACATTGGGGCGAAAAAGCTGGTAAAATAAATGTTGAAGGTTTGCTTATGTTTGCCTTTAATCGTGATGATGAAATTATTTGGGAAAATTTTTACCTCAAATCTCAAATAGCAGATGTAAATGTAGGTTTATTAGCTGCTTCAATAGAATTGGATAATACTTCTGAAGGTAAGTTGCGAATGGTATATGCTGCTTCAAACAATCCATCCGGGGTATTTGATGTAATTAAATATGTAGAGTGGGATGAATACAATGGTAGCCGAATCAAAGAAATAGATCTTGAAAATAAAGATAAGCTGTCTCTGATGCGGAGCCATTTGATATGGTGGGATGATAAACTGATGTTAGTTGGCCGAAAAGGCCTGATAGGCAAAAAAACAGTAATGAATCTATATGATTTGAATTAAGCTTGTTTAAAGAAAAAAAGTGCAAAAAGCAGGGCTTAGGTTCTGCTTTTTGTATTTTAAAGTTGTATTGATGGAAAAGCAGCGCTAGATTAAGTGATGTTCTATACTTAAAATAATAATTTATGCGAACTAAGAATATTGTATTTATTGCAAAGAGCCTTGATGGGTATATAGCTGGTAAAAATGGAGAGCTGGATTGGTTGCATGCTATTCCAAATCCAGAGAATGTGAAAATGGGCTTTGAAGATTTGATGGAAGAAATAGATGCCATAGTGATGGGTAGAAATACTTTTGATATGGTATGTAGTTTTGAAGGTGAATGGCTTTATTCAAAACATGTATTTGTATTGAGCAACACACTAACAGAAGTACCAGAAAAGTTTAGAGAAAAGGCCAGTATATTGAATGGATCACTTGAAGAGATTCTCAACTATATACACCAAAGGGGATTTCAGACATTATATATAGATGGAGGTATTACTATTCAGAATTTCCTGAAAGAAGATTTGATTGCTGAACTCAGGATTACCACATTGCCTGTATTATTGGGAGATGGAATTCCATTGTTTAGTATTTTGCCCAAATCCTTGGAATTTAGTCATGTGAAAACTGAGGTATTTTTAAATCAGCTTGTTCAGTCTCATTATAAAAGAAAAAAAGACTGAGTAGAATTAAAAACTTGTGAGCAGCAGGTGTATTTTTTAAATCAAACTCTTATTTATCTTTTGAACGATATTGTGGTGATTGATGGTGTTTGCGCAGTTGAAGTGACCAAGTGGACAAGCTACTTTGCCATGTAAATTGCAAGGACGGCATGATAACTTTTCTGTTGTTTCAAGAATAGAAGAATTTTCAGATAAAGGTCCAAATCCAAAAGCCGGGATAGTAGAACAAAAAACAGCAGTAACCGGTGCATTTACAGCGGAGGCAATATGTAATGGACCGGAGTCATTTACCAAATTCATGGTAGCATCTTTCATTAAACTTGCGGAAGCTGTTATGGATAGTTTTCCTGCCAGGTTTACAATGTTGTTATGACTACTTTGGGTTTTAATTTCTTCACAAAGCTCAAATTCTCCGGGGGCACCCAGAAGGTAAATATAAAAGTCCTTATGAAGATCATTAATCAATGAAATCCAACGATTTTTTGGATACCGCTTGGTAAACCACACCGAACCGGGAGCTAAGCAAATGTACTTGTTGGATTTGAGAGGCTGAGTTTGCTCATCTTCAAGTGTTGAATAATACATTTTAGGCAACCTTCTTTTTGTACCGTAAATGGACTCTAACAGCAAAGAGTTTCTGTCCACTTCATGTTGACCTCCGCTACCTATTTGGTGTTTGTATCTTTTTGTATATAAAAATGAAAATGGGTTTTTGTCAAAGCCAATGATTTGTTTAGCACCTGAAAGTCCAGCCAAAATACCTGATGAGGCAAATCGGTGCAGATTTACCACCAGGTCATATTTTTTGTTTCTGATTTTTTTGAGCAATGAAAGTATATTGCTTATTCTTTGTTGTTTGTTTAAAATCAGTACTTCTGCAATATGTGGATTGTGGCTCAGGATAGATTCATTGCCTTTTTTTAGTAAAAAATCTATTTGAGTAGCTGGATTATGATGGATAATTTGTTCAATAAGTCCGGTGGCAAGTATAACATCGCCCAGAAATGCTGTTTGTATGATCAGGACTTTATTGGGAGTCATTTATCAGGTATGTTTTTAAGATTTTATAAAATTAACAAAGTATAAATAAAAAAGGGGCCGAAGCCCCAAAATTACAATTTATCTTCCAGTTCCAATTGGTCCAGGTTCTCAAATTCAAATTCTCCATTTGCATCCAGGGTTATTCCGATTATGGCGTCTTTTTTCAATTTGCCGGAAATAATTTCCTTGGATAACTGATTGAGAATTTCTCGCTGTAAAACTCTCTTTAACGGTCTGGCTCCAAATTGTGGATCAAAGCCCAGTTCTGCAAGTTTGTCAAATACAGCATCGCTACCTTCCAGTTTGATACCTGCTTCGTCCAGACGTTTCTGAATTTGTTTGAACTGAATATCTACAATTTTTCTTATCTCAGACTTCGATAATGGAGTAAACATGATAATCTCATCAATTCTGTTCAAAAACTCAGGTCGAACGGTTTTTCTGAGTAAGTCAAGTACCTGGGATCTGGTTTTTTCTAAAACCACATCTACCTGGTTCTCTTGTATGTTTTCAAAATTGTCCTGTATAATATGCGACCCTGAATTGGATGTCATAATTATTATGGTGTTTTTGAAATTGGCTACTCTGCCTTTGTTATCGGTTAATCTGCCATCGTCAAGAACCTGCAATAGTATATTAAATACATCCGGATGGGCTTTTTCAATTTCATCCAACAGTATTACCGAATATGGTTTTCTCCTGACTGCTTCGGTAAGTTGCCCGCCTTCATCGTAGCCTACATATCCCGGAGGTGCTCCAATAAGTCTGCTTACAGCATGTCTTTCCTGGTACTCGGACATATCAATTCGTACCATGGCGTTTTCATCGTTGAACAGATAATCTGCCAGAGCTTTGGCTAATTCTGTTTTGCCCACACCAGTAGTGCCTAGAAATATAAACGAGCCTATAGGTCGTTTAGGATCCTGTAAACCTGCACGACTTCGTCTTACAGCGTCTGATATGGCCATAATGGCTTCTCCCTGTCCGGCTACTCTTTTACCTAATTCTTTTTCCAGAACTAAGAGCTTTTCGCGTTCACTTTGCAGCATTTTAGAAACAGGTACACCGGTCCATTTGCCAACAACTTCTGCTATATCTTCAGAAGTAACTTCTTCTTTGAGCATGTTTCTTCCAGATTCCTGCATAACCTCCATTTGTTTTTGAAGCAATTGCAAGGTCTGTTCAAGCTCTTTTATTTTGCCATAACGCAATTCTGCTACTTTGCCATAGTCACCGGCTCTTTCAGCACGGTCTGCTTCCTGTTTGTATTGGTCTATAGCCTCTTTAGTTTGCTGAATGCCTACAATTACATCTTTTTCTATTTTCCATTCTGCTTTCAGGCGGTCTCTCTCTTCGGCCAGGTCTGCAATTTCTTTGGACAGTGAATTCTCTTTTTCTTTATCATTTTCACGTCGGATGGCTTCACGTTCAATTTCTAATTGCATAATCTTGCGCTGTACCTCATCCAGTTCTTCAGGAAGCGAATCAATTTCCAGGCGTAGTTTGGAAGCCGCTTCGTCCATAAGGTCAATAGCCTTATCAGGCAGGTATCTGTCTGATATATATCTGCTTGAAAGTTCCACTGCTGCAAGTATTGCATCGTCTTTGATGCGAACACCATGGTGCATTTCGTATTTGTCTTTGATACCTCTCAGGATGGAAATAGCATCCTGTGTACTTGGTTCGTCAACTAATACAGATTGAAATCGTCTTTCCAGTGCTTTGTCTTTTTCGATATACTTCTGATATTCTTTAAGAGTCGTTGCACCAATTGCATGTAGTTCGCCACGTGCTAATGCTGGTTTAAGCAAGTTTGCTGCATCCATAGCGCCTTCTCCACCACCACCGGCACCAATCAGGGTATGAATTTCGTCAATAAATAAAATAATTTCTCCGGCTGAGTCTGTTACTTCTTTGATTACAGCTTTTAATCTTTCTTCAAACTCGCCTTTGTATTTGGCACCGGCTACCAGCAAACCCATATCTAAGGAAACGAGTGTTTTAGATTTTAGATTTTCGGGTACATCTCCCTGTATAATGCGTTGTGCCAGTCCTTCTACAATGGCAGTTTTTCCTACACCCGGCTCACCCAAAAGTATAGGATTGTTTTTAGTTCTTCTGCTTAGAATCTGTAATACCCTTCGTATTTCTTCATCACGACCAATTACAGGGTCAATTTTGCCTGCTCTGGCCAATTGGTTTAGGTTTATAGAATATTTCTCAAGCGACCGATATTTGGCTTCGGCATTCTGATCGGTAACTTTAGAATCACCACGCAATTCTTTGATGGCTGCTTTGAGTGATTTTTCGGTAAAACCAGCATCTTTCATAAGTGAGGCTACTTTGTCTTTGCCCGACAAAATTGCTAGTATAATATGCTCTACGGCAACATATTCGTCACCAAATTCCTTTAAATAGCCTGTTGCTTTGTGCAATACCTGTGTTGCATCGTTGCTTAGGTATGGGCTGGCACCTGAGTTTTTAGGATATTCAGTGAGTACACTGTTAAGTGCTGCTTCAAAGTTTGATTTGTTGATGTTGAGTTTTTTGAACAAGAAGTCAGTAATACTCTGGTCTGAAACTAAGATTGATTTGAGTATATGGCCTGACTCAATTCCTAATTGTCCATTGTTTTGAGCTATCTCGGTTGCTTTTTGAAGCACCTCCTGCGATTTGATGGTATAGTTAGTAAAGTTCATAGTCTTAAATTCTTTAGTTATTTTCCCTTTTTCAAATCCGATTCCAAATCCGATTTTAAGACAAAATGACTTGTTTTGTTGTTTTTCTTGCTATTTTATAAGACAAAGTGACGTTTTTTTTAAACCCTCACACCTTTATAACAACCAAATTGACGTATATGTGCAATGTGAATGGGCAATTCTATTTTTTGTTTGAGTAGCGAAAATCTAACTAAATAAAAAGTCTATAGCAAGAAACAAAATGAGCAGTTTGCTGCTTGTAAAAAGTATGAAAAACTCTTTATATGAAGATATTCAGTAAGTTTCTATGGATTATTTTGGTTGGATTTTCACTAAATATCCAAGCTCAATCGCATTTGGGTTTGAATGCAATTTATAGCAAACCACTAGGTGGATTGGATAAAGAGGTTACAAATGGATATGGTGGAAATTTAAATACTAAATTTTTTGTAGGGCCGAGGGTTAGCTTAGGTCTATCTGTGGCCTATATGCATTATGGCACCAATGCAAGCAATGTAAACTATAATATATTGCCGTTGACGCTCGAAAGTGAGTTTTATTTTAGAGAAGAGGGATTGAGGCCATATTTGGCGTTTTCGGGAGGGATGCTGATTTTGTCCAGAAAAGAACGATTTGACTTTGGTACTACTTCCAGATCTGAAGGGTATTTTACCTTTTCGCCAATGGCGGGTGTGTTGTATGATCTAAGCAGGTCTGCTGCTTTACGATTTAATATGCAATATTTTCTATTTTTTGTTGAGAATGAAACCTGGTCTGCGCTTAGTCCAACATTGGGTATTTATTACAAAATAGGCGAATAAAAAAGCAATAGCTTGGTGGCTATTGCTTTTTTATGTTTTCAGGATCTGCCACAGGCATAGAATCTGTAATTATAGGCTCTACAACGTTAGTAGTTTCAGGAAGTTCCGGTTCTACAGTTGGCATAGAGTCATTAGCAATTTCAGATTGTTCTTCTACATTTAAGGTTCCTGTTTCAGTTTTAGAACAAGCCCCTAAGTATATCAAACACATCACTAGCACAGTAGCTTTTGCTATTGCTTTCATATAATTGTATGATTAATTGCTAAATTCTTGACTATCAAATGAAAGTGGTTTTACTTTAAATGATACTACATTACTATATGAAAAGGCTTTTTCGAAATCGGTCATAGATTCAGATGAAGTAACTATCATTACTTTGGTATCTGGTGTTGAATCCTGATTTAAGTTATTGAAGGTTTCAAGAAACTCAAAGCCATTCATCCCTGGCATGTTGATATCCAATAGAATAAGGTCAGGCATTGATTTTTCCTGAAAGTTTAATTCTTTTAGATACTCTAGTGCTTTGATTGGCGATAAGAATGATTTGATATCTTTACCTATACCTGAAGTTGTTAAAATTGTCTCTTGCAGGAATACATCTATTTCATTATCATCAATAATTACTATTGACGATAAATTTTCTAGTTGAATAGTCAATATTTTGGCGGTTTATAAGAGGTTTATTCAAAAACGAATATATATACCTATAATTGCAAAACCTACTTATATCAACTAAAATTAGGGGATTTTACTTAGAAGGCTTTTTCAACTTCATCAGAATTTTTGATGATTGTTGCTCCATTATCAATTTTTATTAGAAATGCTGTTTCCAGCTGTTCCGTTATACTTTTGGTTGATTTTTCGTAGATCTTTTTTACTCTACCTTTGATGTATGAGGTCCCCTCCATCCATCTCACTTTCGTTCCTCTTACTATATTCATTTTTTTAAAAGACTTTATTTTGTAACCTTCAAAAAGTTTATAGTGTTTTGAAATTATTTAATAAGTGATTTTTTTTGTTAACTAATGTTCTAATATTCAATTTTTTGTATTGAAAAATTCTTTAATGTTTATGTATTTGAAAGGGAGAAATTGTTAGATCGAGAGGGATATCTGTATCTGAAATATCTTCAATCAGGTCTACAGGAGGGAAATAAGATAATCCGATTTTGATTGTATTGGGGTTGCAGGAAAGTAAAAACTTATCGTAAAATCCTTTGCCGTAGCCAACTCTGTTGCCATGTATATCTACTACTAATAATGGAATAAGGACTAAATTAATTTTTGCATGGTCAACAATGGTTGCATTTACAGGCTCGGGGATGCCCCATTTGTTTTCTTTAATGAGGGTGTCTTTTTCCAATAATACACTAATCATAGTGCCATTGGTAAGGTCTGATACAGGAACTACAAATTGAATATGCGGATATTGGCTTCGGAGAGCTTCAATAATTAGCCAGGTATTTATTTCATTTTTGGAGGCAGCAGGTAAAAAGCAATGTATTGTATTTGTATTGGAAAAGTCTATACCAGTAAGCAGGTTGTGGCAAATGGACTGTTCAAAAGCCATTTTATCGGTAGGAGAAAGTGCTTCTCGCTTGGATTTATAGAGGTTTCGGAGTTCTTGTTTGTACATATAGCCAATCTTTAAAACATATGTATTTAGTCAACAAATCGTTTGGCAGAAATTTATAAGCCCTTATAGTACTTACTCCCAAACCACCATATTGAATCTAAAATCTAATGGTTCAGTTTGTTGCAACAATTGCTCGATTAAATCTGGCTGGTTGATGCAATAGCTAAATATATTGTCTACACGTTCTTGCAGGGTACCATTGGGGAAAAGCTTCTTTTTGACGTTTTCGATCTGGGACAGACCTGTTTGGTGTTTTTGTTCTTCGGCTTTTTTTATTCTCTTTTCCAGAAGTTCCAATTGTTTTAAGACTTTCTGTTTTTCTGCAGCTACTGCACCTTCCAGACTTTTGTCAATGGCTAATACCTTTTCTGTGATTTTATCAAACAGTTGCTGAATGCTTACTTTTTCTGATTCCAGCGATACTTCTTCGGTTATATGTTCGCGTAGGTAGATGTCTTTCAAGTCTTTTTCAGATTTGAAGAACATGGGCGGTTTAAAATTTAGCTGAGCTATTTTGTTTGCCAGATTGCTGTTTATCAACATAAAGAAGTTACGTGGCAGGAGCATTGGAAACGGTACTTCAACTGAATCAAAAGATGATTTGAGCTGCAACCAGTAAGCTATTTCTGCCGGTCCGCCAAAATACGCCAAATTGGGGAGTATATATTCCTGATACAAAGGTCTAAGCACAACATTGGGACTAAATACTTCCGGATTTGTTTTGAGTAGCTCTTCTATGTTTTCTTTAGTATACGTATTTCCATCTGAATCCTGAAATCCGTTTTCTGTAGCTTCCAGTCGTGTTCTTCCATTTTTTAGTAAAAATACATTCAAATCACGGATATGGATCTGAGTTTTATAACCTTCCTCATTGAGCAGAGCAGTACTTGATTGTGCAGCTTTAGCTATGGTTCCTTCGAATAGTTCTTTATGCAGAATAGGTACGAATACTTCTTTTAAATCGCGATTGTCAGCATCCAAAATAAGCAAACCATATTGACCAAATAATTCATTTACCAGGTAACGGGTGGCATCGGCCAGGTTACTGAATTGCGTATAGGCATCTTCCAGCAGGTTGATTTTTTCCGGAAGGATATTTAATACATTGGCAATATCGGCTGTATCAAACCGGCCAACCGGACCGCTCTGATTGGTATGCCAGGTGTAGGATTTGCCAAAGAGGTTAAAATGATTGATTTCTTCAAAATCATGATCTTCTGAAGCCATCCAATAAACAGGTATAAAATTGTAGTCTGGATATTGGGTAGAAAGTTGATTGGCAAGTTTGATGGTGGAAAGTATTTTATATACAAAATACAATGGTCCGGTTGCCAGGTTTAACTGATGTCCGGTAGTAATGGTGAAGGTATTCTGATGTCCGATCAAATTAAGGTTTTTTGAAACCTTGTCTGTAAGCTGAATAGCGCTGTATTGTTGATGTAAAACTTTTTGCAGGATTGATCTTGTATTGGCAGAAAACGGTCTTTTCTCTATTAGTTGTTTGAATGCATCAATAGTAGGATTGGGGCCAAAGTATTTGCTGATATTTTGCTTCCCATTGATATAATCTAAATATAGAGGCGAAAATGTACCGGTTGCTTCCGGTGTAATTTTTAGAACTTTCATCGCAGATGCCAATAAGAATTTATATAAAACTTAAATATCGGTTTTAAAGAATAAACAAAAAATGATTTTTAAACAATCCTAAACATTACTCTTTTGGCAAATGTTCTTTGAATATGATTTCTCGTGCTATTTCTTTCATTATAATGGTGTTATTATCCGGTGTTACTTTGGGGCAAAGTGATTCGGTAATGGCTTTGCCGTATGAGTTTATAATAAAAACTGAAGGTGTACTCAAGCAGGTTAGTGCAACTGAGTTTAAGGCTATAACCACTGTGTTGTCCTTACGCGATGGCAGATTAGTGAAACCTGAAGGAATAATAGTATTGGACAGCGGCAAAGAATTGGTAATCAAAAATGGAGAATATATAGACCAGAATGGGGTAATACATATAGCTCCGGATAGCTTAATCAGACTGGTTACCATACGTTATCATCAGAAAATGACTGTTGAATATCAGAAAGAACTTAGGCAGTATAAAGAATTAAACGCCCTGTTGTATCAGAAAGGTGAGCTATTGCAAGCCTTGTGTGAAACTATTGAGCACAAGAATAAGTCTGATAATAAAACAAATTTAATTGATAATCAGAAAGTTAGAATACAGCAATTGAACTCTAGAATTATTTCGGTAGACAGCGAAATTAAAATATTGGAAAATGCACTTAAAAAGCAAATAGTAATTAGACCTGCTTATTTTTAAGTATAATTGGAATTATGCTTTTTCCAGTTCAAAAACAGTAATTTCCGGTGGCATACCTATACGGCCAGGGAATCCCAGAAATCCAAAACCTCTATTTACATAAAGATATTGATCCTTTTCCTGATACAGACCAGCCCATTGTTTGTAAACGTATTGTACCGGACTCCATTTGAAGTCTCCAATCTCTATTCCGAACTGGAAACCATGTGTATGACCTGAAAAGGTTGCATCTACTTCAGGGAACAATGGTCTGATTTGAGCATCCCAATGACTTGGATCATGTGAGAGTAACAATTTAACAGCTGCATCAGAAGTGCCATTGAGGGCTTCTTTCAGTTTGCCATATTTGGGCCATCTGTTTCCTGCTCCCCAGTTTTCGACACCTACTATTGCTAGTTGATCACCTCCCTGAGTTACCAGTTGATTGGAATTATCCAATAAATGCCAGCCCATTAGCCTGTGTGCTTCTCTTAGGTTTTTTAGATTTTGGGCTTTTGCCTCCGGTCCTGACCATGATACATATTCGCCATAGTCATGATTGCCCAGAGTTGAGTATACACCCAACGGTGCTTTTACTTTTGAAAATATGTCTATATATTCTTTTACTTCATCGGCAGTATTGTTTACCAAATCACCGGTAAAAAATACCATATCCGGTTTTTCTTTTAGCAGCATTTCAACTCCACCTAAAACCGCTGTTTTTCTAAAAAAGCTACCAGAATGTATATCAGATAACTGAGCTATTCGCATACCATGAAATGAAGCAGGCAAATTTTTAAGAGGCAATTTGATACGTCTTATTTTATAATCATGAGCACCGTTTACAATACCATATGAGATTGAAACCAGTGGCAGGGTCGCCAGAATAATACCTGATTTGACCAAAAACTCTGAACGTGGTATGTCTATTTGTTCTATTACTTCATTGCGGTTAAATGCCCAGCTAGCTTTGGTTATAAGCCATCTCAAACCACGTTGTATATCATCCAGCAGCAAAAAGATAACTACAAATATTTTGGGTATAAAATTGAAGGTCTGTATACCCAGGAATGCATTTTTACCTGTTCTTGTCCAAGGCGATGCAAAACCAATATTGTAAGCTATAAAAGTAGTTATTACAATCAACGAAAATCCCCAAAACCCAGCATAGATTGTTTTTCTTACTACCGGACTTAGGTTTTGTGAAACAAGCCTGATAGCCTGAAATACGTATAAATCGAGGGCAATAAATACAATAGATAGTATAATGATGAGAGTAAGGTTGCCTTTCATGGAGTTACGAATATAGTAAACCGACATAATAGTAAATGAAGTGTCGGTTTAATGTAAAGTTTGATTAAAATCAAATTCCAATATTAACGAATTTCTTATCTGAAATGGTATTTTTCTTGTAGCATCTTCCGGATTTTTCCAATGGAGTGAACAGATCTTGCCCATGGCTTCTGAAGAGCTATTCCGGCTTCAACTTTTTATTTCAATAAACTTATAATTTTTTAAATCTGGTAATTCCAGCTAACACAAGCAGTTCGGCTAGTTTCTTATCTTGCTCTTTATACGTTGGGTTTGATTTTTAAAACTATTCAGAACTAACAAAACTATTTTTTCTCCTAAGTTTTTTTTCGAAATTATGGTAATTTTTTTTAAACTTAATTAATGCGTTGGAATCTAATGTATATTTGTTAATAGCAATTTTCCAATGTTCTAATATTTACCAGTTTGAATAGTTTCGAAAAAATTTCCTCTGCATTTTTAGAAGCAGAAAATTATGCTGCTTTCAAAGCGGCAGTTGCATTGGCCATACATGAACTGATAGGTACAGAAACCGAAGCATTTGTGCATGTAAAGGCTGAAATGGAGCAAAATGCTTCAAAAGAAATTCCTTTTCACATTGAATCACCGGAACCTATATTTTATCTGGATGGCAAAACCTACCTATCCATCAAATACAGGGGCGAAACATTGGCATATATTGGATTTAATAAAACTATTTTTACTGACCAAGAGCTTTCATTATTGCGAGGTATTGGCAATATAGCTTCGTTTCCTTTGTATAAAATCCGGTCTCAGCTTACAGACCCCAGATATAGGGAGCTGGTTGAGAACTCATCCGACTTTATATACCGCTGTAATTACCGGGGGCAATTTTTGTTTATGAACTCTAAAGGACAGCTCAAAACAGGGTATGCCCACCATGAATATTACGGTATGTATTTTTATGAAATGGTGCGGGAAGATTACAGGCAGGCTACTATTGATTTTTACGGTCAACAATTTGCCAGGCGACAAAAGGAGACCTATTTTGAGTTGCCCATAGTTAGTAAAACCGGTCAGGAGTATTGGATTGGGCAAATGGTAAGTTTGCATACCGAAAACAACCGGGTAATAGACCTGGAAGCCATAGCCAGAGATATTACAGAACAAAAGAAAACTGAAGAAGAATTGCGTACGGCCAAAAGTCAGCTGGAGGATTCTATTAAAGAAAAAGAGCAGTTTATATCCATAATGAGTCATGAAATAAGGACTCCTATGAATGCAGTGGTGGGTATGTCCAACTTACTATTGTTGTCTCCATATTACCCGGAGCAGCTGGAGTATTTGAATGGATTGAAGATATCTTCGGAGAACTTGTTAAACATACTGAACAATATTCTTGATCTGACCAAGGCCGAATCAGGCAATATAAGTATCGATTCCTCTCCGGTGTATTTATATGAAATATTGACTAAAATCAAGCAATTATTCCGCTTTAAAGCTGCCGAAAAGAATCTGGATTTTCAGACTGAAATTGACCCAGCTATACCGGAAATGTTGTTGGGCGATTCTGTAAAGCTCAATCAAATTATTATCAATCTGGTTTCCAATGCAATTAAGTTTACCGAGTCTGGTTCGGTAAAAGTTGGGGTACAATTGGTGGAAGAGCAAGGCAATGAATTGCTTATTGAATTTAAGGTTCAGGATACTGGCATAGGTATAGCCAGACAAAATCTGAATACGATATTTAACAGTTTTACGCAGGAAAACTCCGGTATTACACAAAAATATGGAGGTACAGGGTTGGGGTTAACCATTACAAAAAAGTTGGTTGAAGTATTAGGCGGACAAATCCAGGTTACCTCTGACAAAGGGAAAGGGGCAAGCTTCTACTTTCAAACCAAATTGGTAAAAAAGCAAGATTATGTGAAAGAGTCTAATTCAGAAAACAACAATGAATTGGACGGACTAAAAGCATTGATCGTTGAAGATGATGAAATAAGTCAAAAAGTAGCTTGTAAGTATTTGGAAAATAAGGGGGTAAAAGTTGAACTAGCCAATAATGGCAAAGAAGCCTTGGAAAAACTACAGGCAGAACCATTTGACTTTGTATTGATGGATGTACAAATGCCGATTATGAATGGTATTGAGACAACAAGGCATTTCAAACAAAGCGATCAACAAACTCCGGTTATAGCACTTACTGCCTCAACAAATTTGCCTCCTTTAGAAAAAAAGTTGTTTGATGCCTTTATAACTAAACCATTTGATTTGAAAAATTTTTATAAAATCATTCAAATGACATTGCAGCAAAAAAACTGGGAGGTATTGCCTGAGGTGAAGAAAAATGAGATTACTGAAAAAGTAACAAATTTGGACTATTTGAAAGAAGCTTCTGGTGGGAACATGGAATTTGTGCGACAGATGGCCGGTATTTTTTTAAAGCAAACACCAGAATTTTTGCAAAACCTAATTCAAGCCGGTAATAATCAGGATTGGGTTGAGTTTAGAAAGATTATGCATAAGATAAAACCCACCATAGTGATGATGGGGATAAAAAAACTGGAGTCGACAGTAAAAGAGCTGGAAATATGTTCGAAGGAACTAAAAGGATTGGATAAACTTCCTGGCTTGTTGAATAGTATGGAAGACTATTGTAATAAGGCTTATATGGAATTGGAAGAGGAAGTGAAGCTTTAAAAGCCCACTTCTTCTTTGAAGGTTTCATTGCTTATTACCTGCAACCAACCCGAAACTTCTTTTTGGTTTAAGTCTATACTATAAAAATATAGGCCTGGCGAAACATTCTTTGCATGCCATTGAAAATCTGGTTTGTCTGAATTAAATACCGTAGCTCCCCAGCGGTTGTATATTTTTACACCTGCAAAGAAATACGTACAATTGCCTTCCGGTATGTCTTTCAGATAAAAATAATCGTTATACCCATCGCCGTTAGGTGTAATAAGGTTTACAGGTTTTATATCGGTAATGGTTGTGAGCTTGTCGTAATATTCAATGGTTACTTTGGTGGTGTCAAACAGCGTAGGCGAGCAACTTTCGTCGTTTGTAGTAAATATAAGTTCCAGGGGGCTGTTTTTAACCAAATCGCAACTACCCACGCCTTGTAGTTGGCTGCTAATACTGTCTTTTCCTGATACCGGCTGAAAACTAAAAGGATTGTTTTCATTGGCGTCCAGCTTTAAAGTGATAATATCATTAGAATCTACATCTGTTGCGTAGGTGGTAAAACTGAGTGTATCATCTATGCGTACTGAATAATTTTGAGATATAGGAGTAATACCAATTTTAGGTGCAATATTCTTTCTTCCTTTTAGTAATACTCTAATACTAGTAGTATCTGTAGCAGGTACCGGACATGCATCGTCAGACGCTATCAATTGTAGTAAAAATAATGAATCTTGCTCTAAGTAAATTGGCTTGCAGTTAGTTATGCAAACTTCTGAAGAAAAAGTAGGTTTGACCTTAGTTAATGTAAATTGTATTGGAGAAATATTAGTAATTGAAGGAGGTAAAGTTCCCAGACTTGATATAGTTATATTTTCACTGTTAATATTTACTGACTTGTCGGAAGTTTCAGTTTCTATACAATTTGTTTTTGCAAATTCAACCATAACGGTATCTTGCTCTGAGTAAATTTTTCCATTTTGATCTTTGAAAACAATGTCTGGAGGAAAGTTTAATTCACACTTTACTACTTTATATTGAAATTCTCTTCTTACTGTTCCTATTTTTACTCCATTCCTGAATTCTTCAACCTTTACAGCCACTACAAAGGTTTTATCAATAGTTGAAACAGAAGGCTTAATTGTCACTATTCCAGTTAGGCTATCTATACTAAATGGTGGACTACCCGGAATCATATTGTTTACACCAAAATTTGAAGTATTAGTCCATGTTATCTCTGGATAAGGAGCTGGTAGTTGGTTGCTATTAGCTAAGTCATCAGCATTATGACCAGCATATGGAGTTGTTAATGAGTATATTAGTTGGTCTCCATTAGCATCTTTTGCACTAAAATCTAGTTCGTGACTAAGGTCTGCACATAAATACTCACCTTGAATAGGAGTGAATTTTGGTGCAGAATTTTTGCCGACTTTAGATGGAGTAGAAAATTCCATATAATAAGCCATGCCTGTTTCTATTGGTTTCTCAATGTTTTCAATGATTCCATTTCTGCAACAAAGCTCATAAGAGACATAGTATCCAGCTGAATTAGTATACTCTGCAGGATTTAATGTTATATCTCCTCTGTATCTCAAGATTCGGGTAAGAAGGTCTCCTCTCTTGCAGTTTGCATTTCTGTATTCAATAAATTTGTCGCTGCTAAAGAGTTCAAGATTTATTTGTCGTACAAATCTATTGGATCCTTTTTCAAAAATATTGACTAGTATTTGCGGAGAAATAAGGTTTATGGTTTTGTCTGCATTTATCTCGTCATAATACATATCCAAGGTTAACACATAGTTGTCACCTCGACCTTTCCAGATTAGTCCAAATTCTCCACCTACTATATGAGTGGCAAATGAATTTAGGGAGTAAACTATAAGTAAGAAAAATACTATTATCCGAATAGTCTTCATACGTTTTTAAATACGTTACATTAATCCACTTATTACGGTAATTTATTAATTTTGGCCTTCCATGACAAAGAAACACCAAACACTAACTCAGATATTAATAACTGATATTGCCGCAGAGGGAAAAGCCGTAGCCAGATATCAGGATAAAGTACTATTCGTTGAAAAAGTAATTCCCGGTGATATAGTTGACGTCAGGATTACCAAAAGTAAGAAAAATTTTGCAGAAGCTACCCCTGTTTTTTTTCATCAACTTTCTGATCTCCGATCCAATCCAATTTGCGAGCATTTTGGTACTTGTGGAGGCTGTAAATGGCAGAATCTTGACTACCAACACCAGTTGCATTTTAAACAAAAGCAGGTAAAAGACAATCTGGAGCGCATTGGTAAAATTGATCTGCCGGAGATTACCGCTATTTTGCCGTCAAAACAAACGGTTTATTACAGAAACAAACTGGAGTTTACTTTTTCCAGCAAACGTTGGCTCACCAATGAGGAAGTAAAGTCAGAAGTAGAGATAGACCGCAGGGCTTTAGGGTTTCATATACCGGGCAGGTTTGACAAAATTGTAGATATAAAACACTGCTATTTGCAGACAGAACTTGCCGATCAAATTCGTCTGGCGGTAAGAGATTTTGCCATTAGACAGGATATGACATTTTTTGACCTGGTAGAACAGGTTGGGTTTTTAAGAAACCTGATTATCCGTACAACCTCAACCAACGAGTTGATGGTTATTGTTCAGGTTTTTGAGCCAAATCAGGAATGGATAAAATTGATTATGGATTTTCTGGCTCAGGAGTTTCCTCAAATTACAGCTCTGCAGTACATCATAAATACCAAAAAGAACGAGACTTTTCACGATCAGGAAGTAATAACGTATAAAGGAAAGCCATATATAGAGGAAGAGATGGAAGGCCTGAAGTTTAGAATTGGCCCTAAATCTTTTTATCAGACAAATTCACTACAAGCCTATGAACTCTATAAAGTTACGCGCGAGTATGCCGGTCTGACGGGCAATGAAGTAGTGTATGATTTGTATACCGGTACCGGTACCATAGCCAATTTTGTGGCCAGGCAGGCCAAAAAAGTAGTAGGTATTGAGTATGTTGAAATGGCGGTGGAAGATGCCCGAATCAATTCACAGGTAAATGGCATAGGCAATACCATATTCTTTGCCGGTGATATGAAGGATGTCCTTACCGATCACTTTGCTGCTGAACATGGTAAACCCGATGTGATCATTACTGACCCGCCCAGGGCAGGTATGCATGAAGATGTAATTCAGACTATATTGCGATTGGCGCCTAAAACGGTGGTATATGTAAGCTGCAATCCGGCTACTCAGGCTCGTGATCTGGCGCTTATGGATGAAATGTATGAAGTAATAAAGGTGCAGCCGGTTGATATGTTTCCGCATACCTACCATGTGGAGAATGTGGTGAAATTGGTAAAGCGAAATGCTTAATAAAGTTAACCTGACAAAATACAGAACGAAATAAAAAATAGCAAAACGATGAATAACTCTCCGGAATTGAATGGCAAATATTTAGGAACTATAACCAAAGATTTTGCTATGATATCTGATACATTGAAAGAAGCCAGTTATCAAATAAGGGTGAGGAAATTTTCGGATTACCCGATTTTCCCGATCGGGAAACTGCCTATGTCTATGGGCAGGTTGCTAATTGCCAAACACGAAATGGGTATGGAGTGGGATTTTTATGCTTCCTATCTGGATGAATTTGTGCAAAGACAACTGGTCGAAAACCCGGAGCAGTTTATAGCTGCCTACAAAGATCCGGAAGAATACTGCTGTTTGTTTGTGGTAGATAAAGATTTTACCAATTTTCTGTTTGTGCCGTATCCGGAGGATTAGTTTGCATAGACTGAGTGTTATATAAAACAAGAAAAGTTACCTCTGGGTAACTTTTCTTGTTTTATATCCGGAAAGGAAGTTGAATGGATTAAAGTAGTTTTAAGTTATCCAGTTGTTGAAGAGTAATACCGGTATATTTCATGATTTTCTCAGATGATTCACCATCCAGTAGCATTTGTTTAGCTATTTCTAAATTTCTTTCTTCTTTACCTTCTTCTTTACCTTCTAGTTTTCCTTCTATTCTACCTTCTAGTAAACCTTCTTCTCTTGCTGTATCCAGAGAGTTTTTGAGGTCTCTGTAGTATTTTAAGCTATCTTCATACGAACGTATTTGTGCAGGTGTGAATTTGGCTATCTCCGCAGTTTCAAATAGCTTTTCAAATATTCGTTCTCTTAGTTTATCGGGTACTTTGTGTTTATTAGAAGTTTCCTCCATAGCGACAATGTAAAACTCAAAGATACAATTTTTTAGTAGTTGAATTTTTAACTAATGTTATTCAGTTGGTTTGGAAGTTGTATAAATCTTTCATTCTTACTCTTATACCATCCCCCTTGCCTTTTCCAAATCCTCCAAAGTATCAATGCCCATACTTTCCAGTTCGGTGATGGCGACTTTGATTTTATAGCCATTTTCCAGCCAGCGCAATTGTTCCAGACTTTCGGCTAGTTCCAACGTACCTGGCTGTAATTGCGTGATCTGTTTTAAAACATCACTACGATAGGCGTAAATGCCAATGTGTTTGTAAAAAGTATGTTTTGAAAGCCAGTCTTTTTCTTCTGTACCTCTAATATGTGGAATGGTAGATCGACTGAAATACAATGCTTCTGATGCCGAATTGATTATAACCTTTGGGATGTTTGGATTGAAAAGTGTCCCGTTGTTAGAAATCTTTTTTACCAGGGTGGCAAGCTGCGTTTCGTTGGTCAGAACGGATGCCAGCATAGAAATTTGTTCCGGATTTATAAAAGGCTCATCACCCTGGATATTGATTATAAAATCAAAATTTTCATCCAGACTGTTTAATACTTCTGCACAACGGTCTGTTCCACTTGGGTGGTCAGGACTGGTCATTTGTACTTGTCCAAACTGCTGAACTACATTATAAATTTCCTGATGATCGGTTGCAACTACCACACGACTAAGATCGGGACACTTTAAAGCTTGTTCGTATACACGCTGTACCATTGGTTTGCCACCTATATCTGCCAAAGCTTTTGCCGGTAGTCTGGTGGAGGCAAATCGGGCCGGAATTATACCTAGTATTTTCATGTTTTTTAAGTCGAAAGTTCAAAGTCGAAAGGTTAAAGTTGAAAGGTTAAAGTTGTAAGTATTAAGTGGAACTAGTTTAAAGTTGAAAGTAAATAGGCTTAATTAAATTTGATACACCTGAAGGTAAAAATGAAAATCTTTAAACTTTAAACTTTACTCTTTAAACTTTCCATTTTTAACTCAAAACTCATCACTCCCAACTTTAAACTCTTATACTTCCCTCACCTTTACCCAGGTTCCTGTTATTTCAATTACTTGTATTTCTTTGTCTTTTTCGATGTATTCGCCACGGGTACAAGCGTCGTATATGGTCTCATCGATAATTATTTTGCCACTTGGTCGTAGTACAGACCAGGATTTACCTTGTTTATTTAATAGGTTGCTTTGATTAAAATTAGATGTCCAGCCTTGTTTAGCATCCATAGTTTCCTGTAAGGATACTTTTTTGAAGGCTTTGCTTTCTACAAACCTGGCTCCACCTACAAATACTATGACTATAGCACCTGTTAGGCCTACCAGCAGTATAAGAAATGCATTGATGATAGATTGTCCCGGTACAAAGGTAAAGTCGAAAGCATTGTTGTTGAGCATTACCAAAATTATACCTGCACTAAATAGAACTATGCCCGATATGCCAGCCACACCAAAGCCGGGAATAACCAGTATCTCGAGCATAATAAGTATTATACCGGCTATGAAAATTAGCATTTCCCAGTATTCGGCCAATCCATTTAGATAGTTTGGAAGGAAATAAAGTGTGGCTGCAATTGCTGCAGCCAAAAGTGGAAACCCTACACCCGGTGTTTGTAATTCGAAATACAATCCACCCAAGAGGATAAGCAAAAGTATACTTTGCAGGTATGGGTTTAAGAAATAATTGATGATTTTTTCAGTCTGACCAAGTTCAAAGCGTGTAATTTGGTAGTTTTTGATAAGCAGTTGTTCTTCCAGTATTTCTTCCAGACTATTTACTTTTGCTTCGCAATAATTGTTTTCAATAGCTTCTGATGTTGTATAAGAAATTACATTTCCTACTGTAAAACTGTCCTTGCCAATTGGTTGTCCTACCATGCCTGCAGCTATATCCGGATTGCGACCTTGTTCTTCGGCGGTAGCACGCATTTTGGATCGCATATAGGCTTGATACTTGTCGGGAGCTGGTTGTCCGTCGCCAAATACAACTGTAGCTGCGCCAATATTTCCTCCGGGTGCCATATAAATACTGTCGGTAGCAATGGAAATTAACGCTCCGGCCGAGGCTGCGTTGTTGTTGATAAATACATGTATGGGTTTGGGAAATTTTAGTATTTGTGTCCTGATTTTATCAGCATCATCGAGTGTGCCGCCGTAGGTATCCATATCAATAAGTACCAGATCAGCTTTCAGGTCAGTAGCCTGGGCCAATGCCAGATCTACATATCGGCTCATTCTGGGGTCGATTTCGCTTCTTATTTCCAGGACAAATACCTGGGTTTTGTTTTGACTATTTACCCTATGTGAAAACAAGGTTAATACAACTAAGAAAAATGGCAAAACTGCACGCATTAGCATAATAAGCTTGATTATTGGAGTTGAAATTTACTAAAATTTACTTATAGCTTTTGATTAACTTTGAAACTTTACCCGAATATTGTTACTGTGTCACCTATCGAAACTTTTTCTAAGCACTTTCCTTTTCAGGTTTGGAAGATTCATTATACTCAAAATCATTTATTGGTTGAATTGCGAGATTCCGAACTAAGGGTTTTGAAGTTGATGTACTTGTCGCTTGATAGTATGGAAGTACTTGCAGAAAGTGACCAGGACATTCTGTCCTGGTGGGATAATGTGGTATATGTTTATGGTAATTATGTAGCTATAAGTACCTATAAAGATCCCAAATTTCCGGATACACAAGGTGTAAAAGTGTTGGATATAGTAAATGGAAATTTGCTCTGGCAGGAAGATTCCTGGCGAATTTTGGAAGGGAATACAGATTGTTTGAGTGTTGTAAAAGACCCTAAGTTTCCATTGAGGGTAGAAAAAGTACAAATTGCTAGTGGAGAATTAACTGTTCAAAATTCAGAAATTGCCCATTCGGATTTGCACCTGCCAGAGCTGTATACTGAGGGAGATGTGTTTTTTGAGCAGGTAGCGGAGTTTTTGGCAGCAAAGCAGTTTAAACCTGAAAAGGTAGTTGAATATCTGGATTATTGTTCACTCATACTAATTGGTATTTATACAAATGATATCAAAAATGATTTGTCAGTAATACAGGCAAGTATACTTGTATTTGATAGTCAGGGCAAATTGCTAAACAACTATAAATGTGGCCATACAGAACAAGGAATTGGAATGGGGATGTATTTTGTGGTAAAAGATCGTCTTGTTTTTGTCCGTGATAAAAAAGAAATAGTAATTTTGGAACTTAGTCATTGTAACAAAAAGTAGAAAATACTTATGAAAACAGCATTTTTGATAATCGTAACCTTTATATCCATTCTGTCTGTAAAGGCTTCGGTAAAAGATTCGGTAGGTGTAGAGAAAAAGGGTGATAAATACTTTGTGCAACACAAAATGGAATCCGGTGAGACTTTGTACGCGCTTTCAAAAAAATACAATGTAACAGTTGACCAGATAAAGTCAGCCAATACCGGAGTTAATATCAATGACATCAGTATAGGGCAAATAATCCTTATACCTTCCAACTATTCTCCTAAAGCAGCTAGCCCAGCAGCAAATGCCAACAAACCAGCTTCCGGTTCAAAAAAACATATTGTTGAAGCCAAAGAAACGCTGTATTCGCTTACCAAAAAGTATAATATTTCTGCTGAAGAATTAAAAAAGGCTAATCCGCAAATTGCCGAACTTGGACTGCAGGTTGGTATGGAATTGACAATTCCCGGCACCGGGGCTTCGGCAACGGCACCAAACGCTGTTGCCACTCCAAAGCCTGCAACAACTAAAACTACTCCTGCAGCTTCAAAACCTGCTGCAGAACAGCCAAAGCCGGTTGCTTCCAAGCCAAAACCTGTAGTAACCGAACGTCAGACTGCACCAGCCGAAATTGCCACCAAAAATAGTAAGGTAGAAAAGGTAAACGAGAAAGGACAGGCAGAATTAGTACCAGGCCGTCAGGATGCCCCTGATTTTTTTGCATATCACAAAACTGCTCCTGTAGGTACAATTATTTTGGTTTTTAATGAAGAAAACAATCAGAAGGCTTATGTACGGGTCATTGGGCCATTAAAATCCGGTTACGCTGATAATACATTAATTCAGCTTTCGCCAAAGGCTATGGAAAGAATCAAGGCCGAAAAAGATGCCAAGGTTACTCTCTCTTATTTTATGCCATAAGGCTTTGCAGGACTTAAAAGAATTTTTGGATTCAAAAGTTGCGGAATATAATCAGGTTGGGTTTATAGAAAACGATCCTGTTTGTATTCCGCATTTGTTTTCACTAAAACAGGATATTGAAATTATGGGTTTCTGGGCTTCCATTCTGGCCTGGGGACAACGCGTTACAATCATCAACAAATGCAAAGAATTGATAAAGCTGATGGATGGTGCATCCTATGATTTTATCATAAATCATCAGGATGCAGATCTGAAACCTTTTTTGTCTTTTAAGCATAGAACCTTTAATGATATAGATACACTCTATTTTCTTGAATTTTTTAAACAATACTATTCCCAACACCAGTCGCTCGAAACTGCCTTTAGTCAGTTTTTACAACCTGAATCATTAACAGTACATGATGGGCTGGCAGGTTTTCATGACCTTTTTTTTGCTTTGCCTGATTACCCTAACCGTACCCGCAAACATATAGCAACACCTCAACGAGGTTCGACTTGCAAAAGACTCAATATGTTTTTGCGCTGGATGGTTCGAAAAGATAATAATGGTGTTGACTTTGGAATTTGGAATACTATAAAAATGTCGCAACTGATTTGCCCTTGCGATGTGCATGTAGACCGCGTAGCCCGCCGATTTGGATTGATAAACCGCAAACAAACCGATTGGCAAACAGCCATAGAGTTAACCGAAAACCTGCGACAGTTTGATCCAATGGATCCGGTCAAATATGATTTTGCCTTGTTTGGTATAGGGCTAGAAGAGGACAGGAAGAGTAGGTTGAGGTAATGCCTGTTTTCGTTAAATTTTATGCCTGCTTTGTTCCCAATATCCTTACACAGTTTAATGCCCAAAAAACAGCTGTTGACCCAGCAAGAACAGCTGTTGTGTTTAGATTAACAGCTGTTCACTTTTCTGGTACTCGTGTTCATGTATTGTTAACAGGTGTTAATCCTGAGCCAAGTCCTGTTCTAAAATTCTATACAGCTGTTAAGAATTTCACTACTCGTGTTAACTGGAAGTGAACAGCAGTTCGTAATTTGTGATCTGTGGTTCAGTTTTATTGAACAGCGGTTCATAAAAAGACTTCAGCGCCTAACCAGATGCTAATATCTGTTCGGTTGGAACCTACTCGTGTCAAGTCAGAGACTACAGTTGTTCATTGCGCATATACCAAGGTTATGTTTATGTGGACAGTTGTTGCAATAGATGGAAGTCGTTTTAAATTCTCTAAAGGTAAAAAGGTGATCTCTGTAGTGCTAGGAGGTATAATAATCGATTAATATTTTGTAGGTTTGAGGGTAAAATATGTATATAGGCAATGCTTATATATAAATGTTGTGCGTCATTTAATAAAAACCGTGAGATACAAAAAAATAAGAGGATTAAAACGAAAGGTTGCTAATATTCAGAATTGGATAAATGAATATTTAGAACTAAATGTTGAGCACTTAAGTGAACATAAATACCAATACACAAAAGTTTATGTTGACCCTTGGAACAATCTGACTTTGACCGACAGCCTGATTCCTGAACCGAAAGGAAAAGCGAAAAAAGATATTCTAGACGGACTTGAAAAAATCTATGACAGTTGGAAAACTGAATTGAATAAATTAAACAAACCATATTATTTAAAAATATGGCTATACGAACCAAGGGTTTCTAAATCTCAAGTCGTATGTGCAATTGACGAAAGAGTTGAGTATTACGAAAACATATTTGAAAAAGCTGATTTTAAACAAAATGACTCGTCATTTACTAATCAATTGAGTTCTGAATTTAAATGGCAACCGAATATTGATGAAGAACCTTATTGGGAAAGTGATTTACTTTGGCCAGTTGACCAGTACGAAAGAATAGAAGACAGTTATTCGGACAGAAGACTTTTGAACAAACTGAAAAAAGGAAATTTTAAGAATAAAGAAATCGACAGTCCAAATGGAAATAAAGACACTATTTATTTCTTGCCAAAAGGTAAAATTTGGGTTGGCGAAAAATAAAAAACGAACGCACAACATCACCTAAGAGCAAGCGGGCGGAAAGTGCTAAATTTGAAGTGATTACCTTAAAAAAACCTTGGTCGTGGTGGAAAGTGAATCGGGTTTTAATGCCCGCCTGCTCTTAGCCTTGACGTTACCGTTCATTATAAGCAACACCCTGTAAACTATTACGGAAACAAATGACACATGTGCAGACAACAGGTGTATTGATTTTGCGCTTTATCGTTTCAAAAACTTTATAAACAGAAACGCCGGCAAGCTTCCAATCATACTCACAACCAGATCTTCTATAATGGCCGGTATACTTTGATTGTATATTTTGTCCGGTGTTCTTATCAGGTATTCAAAAACTTCCCAGGAAACTGCCGCTAATGCCGTGGTACTTAATACCAAATAGAATAGGGCGAAGGACGAAAGATTTTTAAAGTCGCTATAAAAAAATGCCCAGGCAAAAATTGCACTTGCAAATCCTCCTGCCACATGAAATATAATACCGATATAAGGTACATAGCTGAAAAACAGGTATCGAATACATATAAACTCCAGAGCTACAATTAAAATAAGTAGTAAGATGGAAAATATCAGGAACTTTGTTTTCATTATGTGTGCTTATTGGTAAGTGTATCCGGAACTGAAATATCGAGTAATTTTGTCGATGAAAAATCTCTAAAGACATTGATTTAATTCAGAAATAACAACTTAATCAATTTTAATAATATATCTACATACATTTAACTTTTAGCGATTAAGGTCTTAATTTAGAATTTAAATCCTGTAACCTGTCAAAACGCTGGTTAGTAGAACTATTTCTGAATTACAAACGAATAGGTAAATACGGGATCACCTTTCTATGAGGAAATTAGTGTTTTTTGTGATTTATTCTTTTCTCGTACAAGCTGCCTGGGCGCAGGTCTCTAATACTTTTTTTCTTTCACCCAATCAGTTTTTTAATCATTATTATTTACTCAACCCCGGTAATGATAATCTCCGTGAAAAGCTTGAATTGTCTGCCGGAAACCGCTCCATGATAGGCGTGTTTTCAGGAGTTGGCAATAGCTATGGAAATTTAAAATATTCCAACTATGCTGAAAATAATAAGCAAGCTCATACACTCGGATTGTATTTTACCAATATGAGGAAGGGAGAATATATTCAGTTAAATAAAATAACTATTCGTTATGCCTGGACGCTCGCATTAACCGAAAAAGTTTCATTATCTGCCGGTGCTGCATTGGGGTTGGTAAATTACAGACTTTCCGCATCAGTAGCCAGTGCCGGCGGTTCTGATGCCGGTGCCGATATAGGAGCAGGTTTGTGGCTTTTTTCTGAGACTTTTAAAATAGGAATGGCTCTGCAGCAGGTTTTGAATACCAGTTTACAGCCCATTGATGAAAAATTGGTTTTGCAACGGTATGTCAATTTTAATCCGGAATATACCATCTCTGTTGGGCCTTTTGATTTTATAAAACTTCGAGGCTGGTACCTGTATTCCTTTAGTGATGAACTGTCAAATTTGATGATAAGTCCGGTATATAGCTGGAAAGAAAAGCTGGAAGTTGGTGGTGGCTACGATCAGCAACGTGGTATATATGTCTACACAGGTCTTGAAAATGTAAAGATTGGCAATGGAGATTTTAGACTTGGGATTTCCTATCTGTTAGTAAGTACCAGAAAGTTGTCTAATAATACAGATTCTGCTTTGGAGTTTAGCCTGGCGTATAGGTTGAAGAGGGAGGAGTAGAGGTTGAAAAGTTTAAAGTTTATAAGTCTATAAGTTTATAAGTCTATAAGTCGAAAGTCAATAAGTCGAAAGTCTGTAAGTTGAAAGTCTATAAGTTGAAAGTCTACAAGTTGCAAGTCTACAAGTCTACAAGTCGAAAGTTGACCACTGTTTTCTCTTGACATACAGACTTACGACCTACAGACTTGCGACTGAAGTTAGGAAGGAACTTAATGGCTACATTTGTTGGAAAGTATCAGATGAGATTTAATACTTTCATTAATGCAATTTTAATCTCATCCATTTCTAAAGGAGTTAATTTTCCAATTTTCTTCACAAATCGTTCTTTAGAAAGCGATTTTACCTGAAAACAATCGGCTACAGATTCTTTCTTTAAACCGTTGAATTTAGTAGGAGTTAGAGGTATATGCCAATCCTGGAATTTTGAACCCGGATCAGTAATTGGAACTACAATTTTTAAAGCTAGTTTACCAACCGAATCACTATTGACAATAATAGCTGGTCTTGTTTTCGCTATTTCCTGACCGGTTGTAGGGTTGAAATTTACTTCATAGATCTCTCCGTATTTCATAGTTTAAAAAATAGTTTATGGCAGATTAAAGTATTTCGTTATCTATATCAGCAAAAGGAGTATTGTCCGTGTTTTCGTAGTAAGCCTGCACTTCTTTGTCATCAGCCTGTGCTTTAAGCTGAGCATATACTTTGTCTTTGTTTTTCTTTAAGTCGTTAACTCGATCTTCAAAAGTTGGATTGTAAGCTTTCATTAGTATGCCGTCTTCTCTCAATTCAATTATAACCTCTGTTTCCAATCCATATTGTTTTAATAGATTTTGTGGAAGTAGTATTCCTTTGCTATTGCCAATATCAGTTAGTTTTTTTTTGATTAATGTATTCATAATTGAGTTGAATTAGTTTCAATGAGTATTTTAATCCTTTTAAGGGGATTAAGACCTTTAATGAGTTAGTACAAAGTTATAACATGTTTTGTGTTATAACGCATTTGTAACCATAATTGTTTGAATTAAAAGTACTGGCAAGTATATAAGTTGAAAGTCTGTAAGTTGAAAGTCCGTAAGTCGAAAGTCGGTAAGTCGAAAGTTCGTAAGTTGCAAGTCTGTAAGTCGAAAGTTGACCATTATTTTCCCTTAACTTGCAGACTTACAATTGCTGAGGTTTTTCGAAGTTCTCTGTCATCCTGACGATAGGAAGGATCTTTTTTTTATCCAAAGAGGATGGAGGCTTTAGAAAGTCTACAAGTCGAAAGTCGAAAAGTCGAAAGTCTGTAAGTTGAAAGTCTATAAGTCGAAAGTCTATAAGTCGAAAGTCTATAAGTTACAAGTCTGTAAGTTGAAAGTCTGTAAGTCGAAAGTTGACTGTTATTTTCCCTTGACTTACAGACTTACGACCTACCGACTTCTATGGCTTTTGAACTTTTATAATTGAAACTCCATCCATATTGAAAACACGAATGATATAAAATCCTTTAGCTAAGCTACTACCAGCCTTTAGGCTTTCAATACCCTTGCCTGTTTCTACTACCTTGCCGTTCAAATTGGTTATTTCGTAAGTAAATTCACCTTGCGATTTAATTTGAATATACTCGCTGAAAGGATTTGGCGAACAAATAACCAAGTGTTCTGCTTCGTTTGAATAACCGGTTATAACCTCATTTACTGTTATTTTGCCGCTTTTGGTAGCTTCTGGATTGCCACCAATAGTAGAAATTGTATAGCTAAACTCACCTGCTTCTGTAGGAGCTCCACTTATATCTACACGTGACTCGGCGGTGTTTATACTTACCTGTATTCCGGCTGGCATACCTGTTACAGAAACATTGTTGGCATTAGTCCACTCGTAGTAAAATGCTGTAATAGCATCGCCGGAGTTTATAGTTTGGGTAGATGAGCCTGAACCTCGTTTTGTCAAAGTTGCAGGTTGTCCTGTGCTTGTGCTTTGACCTACTTTGATCGTTACAGTGGCAATAGTTGTTGCACCTTTGTTGTCGGTTGCAATAGCTTTGATGGTATAGTCGCCTGCACTTACATTGGTCCAGTTGTAGGTATAGTTGCCTGTAGTAATGGTGGTTAGTTTTGTGTTTCCATTATAAAACTCAACTTGTGCAATCGAACCATCATTATCGAAAGCGTTAGCACTAATGGTTATCGTGGCAGGTGCTGTGTTAAATTGCTGATTGTTTGTAGGTGCGATAATGGTTATAGTAGGAGGGGTGTTGCCTGGTTCTACAACTGTACCACCACAAGAAGAGCAGCCGGCAGGATCAGAAAGTTTGGCTCCTGCGCAAGTTTTAATAGGAGTAACTATAGAAGCTGGAGTAGCAACTGTAATCGAGTATGGCGGTGAAAAAGTTGTACCAACGTTTACATTGGAGGCGCCATAGTTGTTGGTCCCTTTTACACCGGTGTAGTTTCCTTCGAACAAATCAATAGGTTTTTTTTGGTTATCAAAATAGTTGCCTTCTGCCAGAATATCTGCTTTGTAACCTGCACGAATACAGTTGTTTGCAACCTTGCTGTCGAAAAGGTTGTTGACCATATGAATTTTGCCAAATCGTACACGAGGCATGCGCTCTTTGCAACCTTCTCCCCACCAGCAATATTGGAAGGTAACGTTCAGTTTGCCTGCATCGGCGGTTGCTCCGTCTGATGAGCCAATAAGATTCGTATACCGATGGTCGTCAGATCCGCCGGGACCGTCTGCAATTGGAGCTTTTTCATAACTAAATGTACACCAGGTTACAGATATAAAATCAGATTTGTTTTTGATATCAAAATTACCATCCATCCCATCATGGAATTCGCAATGATCCACCCAGAAATTTACACTCTCGTCAAGACATAACAGGTCATAGCCGTCTGTATCATAAGCACCTGGACCTTTTAGATTCAGGTTTCGCATGATAAAGTTGTTGCACTTTTTTATATAAAATATTCCTGAACCGTCTTTTGATAAATCATTGGAAACAATCTCCGAACCGGAAAGTCCCAGTATGGTTTTGTTGGAAATATCCTGTATGGTAATTCTACCTCCGGAAGGAATTGTGATTGAGCCTTTCACATGAACCACCTTAACGGAAGAAGATGTAACGGCTGCTTTTAGTTCTGAATAATTAGTTACAATTGTTGGGCTTGCATTTCCGCCACCGGTGGTACCTCCATTTTGTGTAGCCCAGCCAACCGGAACACATTTGTCCTGTGCATTTGCTTGAATTGTGTTCAACAATATAAAACCTGCCAGAAATAATCTGAGCATTGTCGGAATTGTAAAAAATTTAGTCATAAGCCTTTTAATTCAAATTTTTATTAGAAAAGGAATAGTTGATTGTTTGTATGTATTACAACAGATTTTGAGAAAGGTAAACAGGTGAAAATTATTTTTTTGAATTAGTATTGCTATTTTAATCATAAATACTTGATTATAAGTATATGTAAGTGGTCAATTTGATTTTTATTTTCCCATTATTGAAAAGAAAATTGTTGAATTAGAGCATGAAAAGGGTTATATCAAAAATGTACTTTTTAACGACGGAAGTAAAGCTCAGTTTGAAGCTCTTTATGGTGCAATTACATTTAGCCAACATTCAGATATACCTGTAGGGTTGGGTTGTGAACTGACAGAACATGGGTATATCAAGGTAGATATGTTTCAGAAAACAAGTGTAAGCGGTGTTTATGCTTGCGGCGATAATTGCACTATGATGCGAGCTATAGCAAGTGCAGTTTATAGCGGTAATTTGGCTGGAGCTATGACTAATAAAGAACTTACTGACGAACGGTTTTACTAATCAGAAATTGATTACCTCATCAAAGTAACATGTTTCACTTTTTTGCTATCAATTATGATTGCATAGTAATCGGTTGGGGCATTTTGTCCGGTATTGGTTTTGCCATCCCAATAGCCTGGTGTTTGCAGAGTTTGAATTAATTTACCATTGGAACTATAAATTCTGGCTGTTCCGCTATCGGCTATAAAGTAGGTGTCGAATTGTCCGTCACCGTTTGGTGAGAATGTTTTTGAGCTGGAACAGGGAGTAACCAATATGCTAACTGAATCAATAAAGATTTCTGCAAAGGAAATATCGTCTACAGCAAAGTCATTTTCTTTGAGTTTTGAATTTTTGTCTTTTAACTGCAACGTTGTTTCTCCGGTAAAAGTAGCTTTCCATTTATAAGTAAATTCAGTCCAGGAGGTATCGTGTGGCAGCGATTTTGATTTTAGATATACACCATTTATAAACAGTCCAATTTTTGCCGAGTTGTTGCCACTTTTATCGGTAGTACCGGTTAGATTTTGGTGAATATTGGCAGCGAATACAGTAAACTGGTAGTTTTTGCCTTCTACAATATTTATTTTTTGAGTGAAGAATGATTTGGATGTGTCTTCACTGCCATCCACTATAAGCATAAAACCATTATTTATTGTATGATCGGTCCTGTTTACAAAAACAGGACTTACTTCCAGTGAATTTTGCACAATGGCATAATTGCCTGTGGTAAATTTGACTGAATCGTTTGTCGTATAGTCGGTTGTAAACAATTGATCATTGCTATCAAATGAACCATTTTGTAGCAGGTTTTCTGCCTTATGTCTGGACTGGGCTATATAGGTGGTGCTTTGTGTTGGGTTTACAATTGTATTTAGCGATTTATTATTTTCTATAGTTGAAGTATCGCCAGAGGAGGTCGTCCACCCCAAAAACTCACCTTGAGTCGTTGCTATAAATTTTATACGTCCATTTTCGCAGTTTTCCAGTATGCGTACTTCAATTTGGCAATTGTTCGGACATTGAGCATAGGAAGTTGATACCCCTATGCCTAAGATCAATAGTAGAAAGGATGTATAAAGTATAGAAGTTTTTTTAAGCAATTCCATCGTTGAAAGATTTAGCGTATGATGGTAATTTGTCCACTGTGGACTTTTTGGTCGTCAAATTTAATCAAATATACATAAAGGCCTGAAGGGACTATCTGCCCATACTGGTCAGTTCCTTTCCATTCCCAATTTCTAATCTGATTTTGGCTTAAAATTACTTTACCTTTCTCATCTATAATCTGCAAATCATAGGTTTCTGAATTTTCTACAGGTGGTGACCAGGATTCGCCAACCGAGGTATTGATGATAAAGTTTTTTTGACGACAATTCTTTTCAGGGATAGTAACGTCAATTTCTTTGTGGCAGCCATTGGCATCTGAAAGTGTAAAGGAATAATTTCCTGCAGGCAGGTTTGCGAATCGTTCCAAGGTTGTAGTATTAGAAATACTCGAAGTTAACGTGTAGGGTTCCTTACCACCAATAACAATTGTATGACTAAAATCTATTGCTCCATCGTATTTGTTTGGACAGGTTGGTATAATTTCCGGATTGGTTTTTAGCCCAAAATCGCTACAATCTATAGGTTTAGATATAGGCTTTTCCTCTGTTTTCTGAACCGGATTGGTGTTGTCAATGGCTACGGTGTTCTTTTGCGTAGGCAGCAAAATTGGTGCTTCTGAACTATCAGGAGCATTGTTGCTATTGGTGTTTTCTAAACCAGTGACAGTAATAGGTTTTTGCGTAGTTCTGATTACTTTAATTTCAATAACTGAATCCACAACTACCGTTTTATTCTGTTCGACAGCAGCAGGTGCTTGCGTGTTAAGTCTTTTTGCAGGTACAGATTTTTCCTGTTTCAGAACTAAGTAAGTTAATAATGCTCCTGTAGTCAGAGCAACCAGTAGAGCTGCAATAGCCCAGTTTTTGATTTTCGCTTTACGGTCAAAGATTTTAATACCAGTTTGAATTTCCCTTCTAAGTTCGTTAGAGGCAGAGGCTTTTACGACAGTATTGGCCATCCGATACAATTCCACTTCTTCCGATAGAAGGGTATCTCGTGAAATCTCTTGTTCAAAGGCATGATGATCTGCTGGACTCATAGCGCCGTCCAGGTAATCATCAATTTGCTGATATAGATCTTTATCGTTTTTCAATTTCCGAGAACCTCCATAATACTTTTGTTTTCTTTGACCAATTTGGCCAGGTATTGCTTGCAGCGGTAATGCTGGGCTTTGCTTACTTTGTCGTTTTTATGTCCCATTTTTACGCTAATCTCTTTCATCGAAAGTTGGTCGTATATGGCATATTTGAGTATGATTCTGCATTTTTCTTCCAAAAGAGCAAATACCTGTTCCATGGCATCGGCTTTTTCGCGATCAACTAATTCACTGAGCTGGTCATTGTCTTCATATTGTTCATTTTGCTGCAGATACAACTCAAATTTTTTGTGACTGGCTATTCTTTTTACTCTGTTGATCCACAGGTTTCTGGAAATAGCAAATATAAACCCTTCAATACTTTGTGTCTCGTCAAAAGAACGGTCTTTAACTTTCAGAAAAAAGATTACTATAGCTTCCTGAAAAATGTCGTCAGCTTCCTCTTTGTTGCCATTATTTTTGATGATGTAACTCCGTACTTTTTTGAGCGTGCTGTCGTATAGCAGCGACAAAGCAGCGGAATTGTCTCCGGCTCTAATGGCTTCGATTATGTATGGATCTTTTTTCAAGGGTTCTTATAGTATACTACAAAAAGGTAGGTGCCAGGTAAACAGTGCAAGAAGAAATTATTTGTCTCTACGGAAATTTAGCCTAAATGGCTATTTGGATTTGGAGGGTTATGAAATAATAGATATAGTACTTCGAACGCTTTTTGGCAAACCATTTACCACCAGGTTATAGCTTTCTTTAGTCCATTGTAATATTAGTTTATCAGAAATAGAATCATCTATTTGTATAGTATTCCAGTTTTTTTTGTTCATATGGTAACCGGGTGTTACAGCCGTATATTTTTCGCGTAATTCTACAGCTACCTCGGGGTCGCATTTGAGGTTTATGCTTTCAAACTGGTCGATATTGGTCAAAGCAAACATTTTTCCGGCTACTTTAAAAACCAAGGTGTTTGAATCAAAAGGAAAACCTTCTTCAGTGCAGGGTAGCGAAAGGCAATATTCGCGAAAGGATTCAATGTTCATATTACTTGCGGGTTATAGTATTCTTGTTGAAAAACATTTTTGCTATATAATACAAATACTCCCCGGTTACGATATCCCGGGCTGAGTAATTTGCTATTTCCAGCGGAATCCGTTGTATATGTTTAGCTGTAATATCCTTTTTCATACCGGCACAACCAAATGTCAGATCGGCTATAGGCTTGTCTTTCTGAAAAATTGTTTCAAAAAATGCTTTTGAAACTCCAGAATCGGTGAATGGAAATGAAAACAATCTTTTATCCAATTGAAACGCATTTGTTATTTCCTTTATGCTTTCAATCGTTTGATGAAGTTGCTGGTCTAACGGTATTTGGTAATAGTGAGGATGGTCTATGCTATGTGCTCCAAAATCAAATCCTTGCTTTATAAGTGATTGAATTTGACTTGTATTTAAATAGGGCTGATTTTTTGCCAAATATTCCTGAAAATCGACTTCTAGTATTTCCGCTATTTCATCTAAAAACTCCTTTTCATTATACCTTATTGAGCGAATTGAGTTAGAAATAATTGCCGATGTTTGGTTTTTGCTTTTTAACCAGGTGGTTAGTTTCGATTTTTGGCCTAATGAAATCGCATTAGATACATATTTTTCAATCAATATGCTTTGTTTGTATCTGAAAAACAGGTCTTTGTTGTCTATGAATGCAGAATTTAGAAATGTAATAGCCGGAATTCCTTTGCGTAATAATATGGGAGCTATTATGTCATAAAATTGCGAGAGACCATCGTCAAAACTTAATAAAAACACCTTGTCTTGAATGGGGTTATTGTTTTGTAAATAGTTCTCCAGCGTGCTTAGATCAATAGGTTTGTAGTTTTTTAAAAGGAAATCCAGGTCTTTTTCGAAAGTGCTAACGTTTTTTACCGGATATAAATGTTTTATATGCACAACATCAGCATCAGAAACAAGGTGGTAAAAGGGAAATATAGCGTTCTGACCTGTTATTTTACTAAGTAGGCTTATGGGTAAAAACTTAACTATTTTGGTCAGATTGTATATGGATGTATTCATATGGAAAATAATTCAATGCATTATACTAAGGTTTTACTTTCCCTTTCTTAGAGGCTTGATAAGATCCATCAAACCGTTCATTTTTATTTCATATACCAAAGCCAACTCCTGGCCAATTGGTCCCGGAGGCCAGCCTTGTTTGGCCATCCATTCCAGATATGAAACCGGAATATCCAGAATTTTAAGACCTTTGTACTTGCCAAATGGCATGGTTCGTGTTAAGATTCTGTTTAGTGCTTCCCTGTCAAAATTTAGTGAATCCACGAGGTTTGTTATTTACTATCCATTTACTAAAGGCGGTAATCCTACTTGTTTTTTTTCTAATTTCCAATTTTAGAATTTTATATGCATCAATTCCGTTTTTTGTTTCTTCTTGCTTTTTTGTTCTTGGTAGATTTTGTTCAGGCGCAGTCTGTATCGGTACAAGGCGTAGTTCAGGACGAAGAAGGAATGTATGATTTATCCTATTCTAAAGTTTCGCTACAACTTAAAACAGATTCCACAGCAGTTTTAGAAGTTTACGCCGATTCTGTTGGTTTATTTTATTTCCCTAATGTCACAAAAGGAGACTATTTAGTTAAAGTTAGTTCCTTTGGTTATCAGGAGTTTGAAACTGAATTATTAGTCAGTCAACCTGTATCCGGCTTGGTTGTAAAGTTAAAACCAGAAACTCAAATGCTGGATGGTATAGTGCTCAAAGGTCGAATACCACCTGTAGAGCAAAAGGGCGATACTACGGTGTATAATGCTTCATCATTTAAAACACTTCCCAATGCCGATGCCGAAGACCTAATCAAAAAAATGCCCGGTATGTCTGTTTCCAATGGCGAGGTCAAAGCCCAGGGTGAAAAAGTAACTGAAATATTTGTAGATGGTAAACCTTTTTTTGGTGATGATCCAAATACAGCTCTCAAATCCCTGCCTGCAGATGTGATCGATAAAATTGAAGTCCTGGACAAAGGCAATGATCAGTCGCAGTTTACCGGTTTTGATGATGGTAATCGTACCAAAGCCATCAATATTGTTACCAAAAAAGACAGACGTAATGGTGTTTTCGGTAAAGGGTATTTGGGTTATGGTACACAAGAACGATACAATGCCGGTGGTAATCTTAATATCTTCAAAGGTCCTCAGCGGATTACTGTTTTGGGGATTTCCAATAACATCAATCAGCAGAATTTTTCCAGCGAAGATCTGGGTTCTATTGCCGGCAATTCGCGTAGAGGAGGAGGCGGACCCAGATTCAGAAGTGATGGTGATAATTTTCAAACAGGTTTGCAAAATGGTATTACGCAAACTAATTCCCTCGGAATTAATTTGACAGATTCGATAGGAAAAAAAATCAATTTTACGGGCAGTTATTTTTATAACCGCTCTGATAATTTCAATAGCCAATCACTAAATCGAAACTACTTTTTGCGGGGCGATTCATCTCAAATTTACAAGCAAACCAGTCGCGAAGACAATCTGAGTCAGAACCATCGCGCTAATTTTCGCATCGATTATAAAATTGATTCATCCAATTCTATTTTATTGACTCCAAGATTAACTGTACAGACTAAAAACAACAATAGCATATTGTCTTCGGAAAATCTTTTTCCGCCGGGTGTTACAAGGTCGCTAAGTTCCAATATCTATGATTTTAATTCCAATGCCATAGATTTTAGAAATAATGCCCTTTACCGTCACTCATTTAAAAAGAAAGGTCGAACCATTAGTTTAAACCTGGAAACAGAATATTCCAATCTGGAAAGTAAAGGCGAATTGCAAGCTGTCAATCAGTTTTACAGAGAGTCTGGTTTCAGTAGCGATACCATCAATCAGGTTTCAGACCTAAACCAAGCTTCTTATAATATTGGTGCCGATTGGCGTTATACGGAGCCTGTGGGGCAAAAAGGGCAGTTGATGTTTAATTATGAATTTTCAATTTCCAACCGAGATTATGACAAAGAAACTACCGAATTGACTGGTGCTAACGATGTTTTTGAACTGAACCGCAGTCTATCCGGTAATTATGTATCCCAAATTCTGACTAATGAAGGTGGAATTTCATACAGATTAAATGGTGAAAAACTATCAGCTAGTTTTGGTGCTGATTTTGAAAATGTACAGTTGAGCAATGATCAGAGTCTTCCTGTCAGCTCAACCATAAGTAAGTCATTCAACAATATTTTACCTAAAGTTTTTTTGAAATATTCAATTTCCAAAGAAAAGAACATCCGGATATTTTATCGCACAAGCACAGACGTACCTTCAATTAGTCAACTTAATAATATAACGAATAACAGCAATCCTCTATTGGTTAGTCAGGGCAATCCTGATTTGAAGCAGGAATACGGCAACCAATTGTATATAAGAGGATCCTTTGGGAATAGTGAAAAGTATAAATCACTGAATCTTTTTGCCAGCATTATTAATAAGACTAACTATATCGGCAATGCTGTCTATTTGCCTACTGCCGATTCGGTATTGTCTAATGGTTTTGTGCTCAAAGAAGGTGCTCAGTTAAGTACTCCAACCAACCTGAGTGGGTATTGGAATACCAAAGCTAATCTGATATACAGTTTTCCGTTGAATCTGATAAAATCCAATATTGGGCTTACATCTGAATATACTTTTGTCAGAACTCCCGGTTTGATAAATAATGAAAAGAATCTGGTTAATAATCATGGACTGAGGCAAGGAATAACTATAGGAAGTAATTTTAGCAAAAGTCTGGATTTTACCTTAGGGTATTCAGGTCGTTATAATATCGTAAACAATGATTTGCAGCCCAATAATAACCAAAATTACTTTTACCATACACTAGAGTTTAAGGCCGAGTATATTTTCTGGAAAGGGTTCTTAATACAAAGCAATATCGGGCAGTATATATACCGTGGATTGAGTAGTAGCTTTAACCAGGACTTTGTTTTATGGAATATGGGAGTAGGTAAGAAAATACTTAAAGATCAGAAAGGTGAACTCCGGTTGAGTATATATGATATTTTGAATCAGAATAACAGTATTTCCCGAAATGTAACGGAGAACTATGTGGAAGATGTAGAGAATTCCATACTGAACAGGTATTTTATGCTTACTTTTACCTATAATTTTAGCAAATTTAACTAGTTTGAAGTCAGAGAGAAGAAAGTTTGTAAGTCAGAAAGTCGAAAGTCAGAAAGTCGAAAGTTTGTAAGTCTAAAGTCAAAGGTCTAAAGTTTAAAAACGTACAGAGTACCCGACTTTCGACTTGCGACTTAGAAACTTCCAACCCTAATCCATATCTTTGCAGCCTCATTGATTACGAGTTTATACTATGACCAACAATCGCATGGAGCTTATGTCGCCGGCCGGCTCGTTTGAAGCACTACAAGCTGCCATACAAAACGGTGCAGACTCTGTTTACTTTGGTGTTGACCAATTAAATATGCGTGCCAGGGCCACCATGAATTTTACAGCGGATGACTTGCCTGAAATTGCCTCTCGTTGTCAGGAAAAAAATATCAGAACCTATCTCACACTCAATACCATAGTATACGATCACGATCTTTCTGTTATCAAAAGGATTGTAGATCAGTGCAAAGCAGCAGGTATTAGTGCTATTATAGCTTCTGATCAGGCGGTAATTAATTATGCTTTTTCGCAAAAGATGTCTGTTCACGCCTCTACTCAACTCAATATTACCAATATAGAGACGGTAAAGTTCTATGCACATTTTTGCGATGTAATGGTGCTATCACGTGAATTAAGTCTGCGGCAGGTCAAAAGCATTTGCGAGCAAATCGTAAAAGAGGAAATCAAAGGACCGTCCGGAAATCTGGTAAAGATTGAAATCTTTGGACATGGTGCATTATGTATGGCTGTTTCCGGCAAATGTTACCTGAGTTTACATACACAAAACTCTTCGGCCAATCGTGGGGCCTGCAATCAAAATTGCCGCAAAGCTTATAAAGTGATTGATCTGGAAGATGGTCACGAACTGGAGATAGACAATGAATACATCATGTCGCCACAGGATCTTTGTACTATAGATTTTCTGGATCAGGTAGTTGCTACAGGCACTGCTGTGTTGAAGCTAGAGGGTAGAGGCCGTGCCCCGGAATATGTAGCTGCTGTAACCCGTTGCTATCGTCAGGCTATTGATAGTATTTATGATAAAACCTATTCGCAGGAAAAGATTGAAGGGTGGATGAGCCAATTGGAAAAAGTGTATAATCGTGGTTTGTGGAGTGGCTATTACCTGGGACTGAAACTGGGCGAATGGACTAATCAAAGTGGATCATCTGCAACCCAGAAAAAGGTATATATTGGCAAAGGTCTGCATTACTATTCCAAAGCTCAGATTGGAGAGTTTTTAATTGAAGCTCAATCTGTAAAAAAAGGCGATAGTGTATTTATTATTGGTCCTACCAGTGGAGTGATAGAAGCAGAAATAGAAGAACTTCGGGTAGATAATCAGATTGTTGAAGAAGCCAGACGCGGACAGGAGTGCACCTTTAAAGTATCTGAAGTTGTTCGTGCTTCTGACAGATTGTACAAAGTAGTTCCTGCATAGTTATGGTAATTATTTCCCACCAACGCGAAAAATGTATTGGCTGCAACTATTGTGTAGAACTGGCTTTTGACCGCTGGCGCATGTCCAAAAAAGACGGAAAGGTTACCCTTATCGGTGGCGAAAATAAAAAGGGATTTTATACCGTTAGAACCATAGACGACGAGTTTGAAGACAACCTTAAAGCTGCACAAGCTTGCCCGATGAATATAATACAGGTGAAGAAGATTTAGGAGTAGGGAGTAGAGGAGTTTTGAGTTTGGAGTCGGGAGAAGGAAGTATGGAGCAATCAGACAGGTACTAGGCAACTACAGTGAACACAAAATAGAACCACAGAGGTCACGAAGTACAATCTTTGTGACCTCTGTGGTTTCTTGGAGTACTTTGTGGTTTGAATTCCAGCTTATGCCCTTTAAAATTTTTCGTTCAATTAGAAGCTAAAATACAGGTATTAAAGGATTCTCTGAAATAGTTGGATATGTTAAGGCTTCATACTTTATTAAAAAAGACTATATTACAAAGGTCTTTATATGCCCCTTTCAAATGAGTAGTAATCAATTTTATAATAAATTTTTATCGCTAACTGAGAAGGTATATCCAGTTATACCTATCAAAAGCAACAATAGTAAGTCCGATTATTATAAGAATGTATTGGAAAGCCTGCCTTGTATTGCCATGGTTTTTAACCACGAGTTCTATGGCTTTGAATATATAAGTAATGGTTTTAGAAATATTCTGGGATATAATCCGGCTGATTTTGTAGGTAAAGAAAGTATGAAAAATGTAGTTGATTCAATACATCCTGATCATCTGCCAATTTTTGCTGAGCATATCTGGACTAAAATGCTGGATTGTTTTTCTAAAAACTTGGAAGATGGTATGAATCTTAAGTACAGATTTGTCAATTCATTTAAAATAAACAAGTTGGATGGTGCCGCAATATGGGTGCTGCACCAGTTTACTCCAGTTGAATTAGATTCTCAAGGTATGCCCATTCGCAGCGTAATAACCATGCATGATATAAGTGGTATTAAAAAGGATAATGTAGTTGATTTGCTTATCTCAAAAATGAATGATGAGCAGGTATATATACATGTATCCTATTTTTCCTTTGAAAGTGAATCTAAATTTAAACACCTTACCGCTCGTGAAATAGAAATATTAGGCTTGTTAAATAAGGGTTTTTCTACCAAAGAAATAGGCGAAAAACTATTTATTAGTAACCACACAGTTGCCAATCACCGCAAAAATATGCTTAATAAAATCGATGCCAAAAATACCAATGAACTGATCTATTACTACCGTCAAAGAGGAATATTGTAAAATGTATGCCTGAAATGTATGTTTAATGACCTCCTAAAGTCAAAAGAATTAAAAGTTGCATGCTTAAAGCGTAAAGTCCAAAGTTTAAGCCTTAAAGTGGAAATATCCATTCACATACTTTAAACTTAAACTCTAGACTTTTCACTTTTTACTTATAATTAATACTTTACACTTTTTACTTTTACACTCCAAACTCCAAACTCCTTACTCCAAACTCCTTACTTATCATGGTTTACTTGTATTACCATGCTCCAAATTGTCTTTTAGTTTAAACCCTGCCCATAAGAAGTACCCAAGTACTGAAAATATTACTGCCATTACACTCACAAACAATCCCATCGCTACCTCCTTTTTTATGATTCTTTAAAGTAAAACAATTTATAAAGGGTAAAAAGTTGTCTTTTTGTGGGTTTTTTCTCCCACTTTCATCCACTTTATTGTAAAACTGTAAAAATTTTATACTTAATAAATTGATATTGAGTGTATTATATTGTTTAATTATCACTATTGATTTTATCTTTTTTTGATTTATATCCATAGATTCTAAATCTGTGGATAACTTTTTCCGACACCCTTCTTTGTGATACTTTCTAATGTTTATCGAGGTTTTGTGCTTTTTTGTTAGAACATTTAATGCTCATTTACGTTTGGTTTTGGAGTAGAGTGGTTGGAAGTGGGTGAAAGTGGTTGAAATCTGATTTTTTATTTCTAAATTTGTTCTGGGTGCTATACTCATTTAATTAAATGGCTAGACTATCAGGAGAATATGAAGGTAAACTGGATGCGAAAGGAAGGATCGTTCTTCCCTCTCGCTTAAAATCCGGTTTGTCTGAATCGAATGGTAACTCTCTGATGATCAGTAGAGGAGTAGAGCCGTGTCTGGTTATTTATCCTATGGTTGAGTATAATAAAATATACTCCAGGGTATCCGGAATGAATGAGTTTAACCAGGAGCACAGACTCTTGCAGCGTACCTTCTTCAGCCGTTTCAGCGAGGTTGAATTAGATAGCAATGGTCGTTTTCTGGTGCCCAAATTAATGCTCACCTATGCAGGCCTGGATAAGGATGTGGTATTTGTTGGTATGGGAAACAGAATGGAGATGTGGAGCCCTGAGCGTTATGAAGAATTCCTGGTGAGAGACCAGAATCAGTACGCTCAACTTGCTGAAAAATACCTGGGCGATAATCAGTCAAACTAAAATCTATTTATAAAAGTGTATCACGTTCCGGTCATGTTGCATGAGTGCCTGGACGGTTTAAATATAAACCCGGAAGGTATATACGTCGACGTTACTTTTGGTGGCGGCGGCCATAGCAAAGCAATTGTTCAGCAGCTCAAAGGTGGTCATCTTTTTGGTTTTGATCAGGATGATGATGCAAAAGCCAACGCTGCTCAGTTTGATAGTCGTTCTTTTACATTTATAGAAGCCAATTTCAGATACCTGAAAAGATTTCTGAAGGTAAATGGCACAACTCAAGTCGATGGTATTCTGGCCGATTTGGGGATTTCTTCCCACCAGATCAATACCCCCGAAAGAGGCTTTTCTACCAGATTTGAAGCAGACCTGGATATGCGTATGGATCGCAATACCGACAAAACTGCCGAGTTTATTGTAAATACTTATCCTGAATCTGAGTTACACAAAATATTTGGTATTTACGGCGAAGTCAAAAATGCCAAAACCCTTGCCAAAGCTGTAGTTTCTGCCAGAATTAACAAAAAAATCAAAACAACTACAGACCTTATTCAGGCCATGAGTGGCTTGATGCCCAAAGGCAAAGAGTTTAAATATCAGGCTCAGGTTTTTCAGGCACTTAGAATCGAGGTAAACGAAGAACTAAAAACCCTTGAGGAATTGCTTACTCAGGCGGCTGAAGTGCTTAAGCCGGGTGGTCGATTGGTGGTTATGAGTTACCATTCTCTGGAAGATAGGCTGGTAAAGAACTTCATCAATAAAGGAAGATTCCACGGCGAAGCAGAAAAGGATGTATACGGAAATGTTCAAAAGCCTTTGGAATCAGTAACCAGAAAGCCTATTGAGGCTACTGCTGAAGAAATAATTGCAAACCCTCGCGCCCGTAGTGCCAAGCTTCGGGTGGCAGTAAAAGTTTAGTGTATGGCAAATACATTTAAAGAAAAACCGGTAGAAAAAAGTAAAAGCGATAAGAAAAACCTATTCAGTTTAATGGATGGGTTTGTAAAAACAAGGAACATCTTTGACGAAGGTGTACCGGTAAAGATGTTGCCTAAAATTATCTTTTTGGCAGCAATTCTTATTTTCTACATCGGAAACACACATTACGCGGAAAGAACCATCCGCAAAATAGAAAAATTGAAAGTACGCGTAGATGACCTGCGCGCCGATTATACTACCCTAAAAGCTGAAGTGATGTACGCCAGCAAACAGTCTGAGGTGTCTCGCCGAGTAGCTGCTATGGGTTTGGAAGAAAGTTTACAGGCTCCTTATAAAATATTAGTAAAACAGGATGAATATTAAGAAGTCCATCGTACTTCGTGCCAGGCTGGCATTCCTTTTTGTTTTCCTTTTTGCTGTGGCTGTAGTGGTTAAAGTTGTATCCATTCAGACCGTGCAGGGGGAGAAGTGGAGAAAGATTGCCCGCGAAAATCTGATGCAATACCGCAAGGTAAAAGCTACCAGAGGCAATATCTATTCCGACAACGGCAGCTTGCTGGCTACTTCTTTGCCTTTTTACAAGCTGGCTTTTGACCCTAGGGTAGTTGACAGAGATGTATTCAAAGCCGGAGTTGACTCACTTTCTATGTTGCTTGCCAATCATTTCAAAGACAGAACCTGGAAAGAATATAAGCGAAAACTAAACGATGCCAGAAGACAAAACAAACAATACCTGGTTCTGAACCGCAACCTGATTAACTACCACACTAAAAAGAAAATGTCTGAATGGCCAATCTTCCGCGAAGGTCGTCTGGGGGGTGGGGTTATTTTTGAAAAAGTTGATAAACGCTTCAAACCTTTTTCTGGTCTTGCCCATCGTACTATCGGTTTCCTAAACGAAGACAACCGTGGTGCTGGTCTGGAAGTAAGTTTTAACCAATACCTGTCCGGTCACGACGGCGAGGCTTTGTTTAGAAAAATTGCCGGTGGTTCCTGGAAGCCCATGAACGGCAATTCTGAAATTAGTCCAAAAGAAGGTCTGGATATCACCACAACGCTGGATGTAAATATTCAGGATGTAGCAGAAGCTTCACTGGAAAGACACCTTCGCTCGCACGATGCAGACTATGGTTGCGTAATACTTATGGAGGTTAGTACCGGCGAAATCAAAGCAATGGTAAACCTTAGCAAACGCAAAGACGGTCAGTATCTGGAATCATACAATTACGCTGTAGGCAACCAAGGGCTTATAGAGCCTGGAAGTACTTTCAAGCTGGCATCCATGATGGCAGTGTTTGAAGAGTCCGGTGTTTTGCCTACCGATACATTGGATACCGGCAATGGGGAATTTGAATTTTACGACCGTATAATGACCGATTCCAAACCCGGCGGATATGGAAAAATTACAGTTGCCGAGGCTTTTGAAAAATCTTCCAATATTGGTGTCTCCAGATTGGTTAACGATCATTTTGGACTTACTCCTGAAAAATTTCATGCCTATCTCGAAAACTTTGGTTTAACCAGACCTTTAGGTTTTCAAATGTCCGGTGAAGCAATTCCTTATATAAAAACTACCGACGATAAAAGTTGGAGTGGTATTTCTTTGCCATGGATGTCAATAGGTTATGAGTTAAAGTTGTCTCCTCTGCACATTCTTGCATTATATAATGGTGTTGCCAATGGCGGAAAAATGATTAAACCAGTTATAGTAAAAGAGATCAGGAGGGCCGATAAAGTGAAGGAAAAATATACTGCCGATGTAATCAAAGAACGACTTTGTTCTGACCGAACACTCGGTTATATAAAAAATATGTTGGTTGGTGTCGTAGAAAATGGTACAGCCAAAAATATCAACGATGCCGATTACCAAATTGCCGGTAAAACCGGTACTGCTCAAAAAATTGTAGAAGGCAAATACACCAAAAGTTATTACGCCTCATTCGCAGGTTACTTTCCAGCCGAAAAACCCAAGTACAGCTGTATAGTAGTAATTGATAATCCCAAAGGTTACAACCGATACGGAAGCGATGTGGCTGCACCGGTATTTAAGGAAATTGCCGACAAAGTATTTGCTACCGATCTTGAACTACACAAGCCACTACAGATTACGCTTTCAAAAGATCAGGATGGGGTATTTCCGGTTATTAAAGCCGGTTTGCTGGACGACCTAAGATTAATTTGTAATGAACTTGGTATAAGCAATCATGCTGAAAACAACGGCGGCGAAGAGTGGGTAGCTGCTTCGGTAAAACAAAACTCCATAAGCTGGAAAGACAGAAAAATTCAAACAGGTTTAGTGCCCAATGTCAATGGTATGATGTTGAGGGACGCATTATATATCCTTGAAAATTCAGGGTTGAAGGTAAAATTTGAAGGAAAAGGCCGCGTAGAAACGCAATCAATTGCTCCGGGCCAGCGTGTGAACAGAGGTGAAACCATTTATCTAACATTGAATTAATGAAGCTGCTAAAAGATATATTATACAAAGTTTCCTTAAAGTCCGTAGCAGGTGTTACTGACCTGGAAATCGTTTCTATACAATTTGACTCCCGCAAGGTTGAAAAAGGTAGTCTGTTTGTTGCTACCAAAGGCACACAGTCAGATGGTCATGCTTTTATTGACAAGGCAATAGCTTCGGGTGCTGTAGCTATACTTTGCGAAGATTTGCCAACCAATCTGAATCCGGGCATTTGTTATGTAGAAGTGGCAGACAGTAGTCTGGCTTTGGGGCTGGTAGCTTCCAATTTCTACAACAACCCTTCCTCAAAATTAAAACTGGTAGGAGTAACCGGTACCAATGGAAAAACCACTTGTGTAACGATCCTTTTTAACCTTTTCAGAGCATTGGGTTACAATGCAGGCTTGCTTTCCACAGTAGAAAATAAAGTAAATGAAGAAGTAATACCATCTACGCATACAACTCCGGATGCAGTTAGTCTGAACGAGCTTTTGGCTCTGATGCTTTCTAAAGGCGTTACGCATTGCTTTATGGAAGTAAGTTCGCATTCAGTGGTACAACATCGTATTGCCGGATTACATTTTGAAGGGGCTGTTTTTACCAATATTACCCACGACCATCTGGACTATCACGGAACATTTGAAGAATATATAAAAGCCAAAAAGTTGTTTTTTGACAATTTGCCGGCTACATCTTTTGCTCTTAGCAATGCTGATGATAAACGTGGTACGGTGATGCTTCAAAATACCAAAGCCAACAAGCAATACTTTGGCCTTAAAACCATGGCCGACTTCAAAGCCAGAATTATTACCAATAGTTTTCAGGGTATACAGCTTAATGTAGATAATAAAGATGTTTGGTTTAAACTAACCGGCAGTTTTAATGCCTACAACCTAATGGCAGTATACGGAGCAGCAATGCTTTTGGAAGAAGACAGCGACGAAGTGCTTACTGCATTATCCAATCTGGATGGAGCTCGCGGCCGATTCGATCAGGTGGTTTCACCGGGAGGTATATCTGCCATTATAGATTATGCACATACTCCGGATGCCTTAGAGAATGTACTAAATACCATTGACGATGTACGTGAAGGTTTTGAATCCATAATTACAGTAGTAGGTTGCGGCGGTAATCGCGATGCGGCTAAAAGGCCTGTCATGGCTGGTATTGCTGCCAAATTGAGTACCAAGGTTATACTTACTTCGGACAATCCGAGAAACGAAGAGCCGGATACCATCATCAGCCAAATGCAAGAAGGTGTTGCTCCGACAGACAAAAAGAAAGTGTTGGCTATAACCGACCGCAAAGAAGCCATCCGAACAGCAGTAATGCTGGCCGAAAAAGGTGATATAATACTTGTGGCCGGAAAAGGCCATGAAACCTACCAGGAAGTAAAGGGTGTAAAACATCCTTTTGATGATAAAAAAGTTGTTGTTGAGATATTTAATCTATTGGGGAAATAAGTAATGAGAACGAATAAAAGTAAAAGATTAAATCTGGGCTTGTTGGTCGATAAACCTTTTCCACATCCTACACAAAAGGATAGCAAAGGAATAATCAATTTGTGTTTTGATCTGTCTGATTCAGTATATGACATTTACTGCCATTTGTTAACCGGCAAAGAATCTAGATTGGGAGAACGTGCTTTAATTGCTTCCAACAGAATAGGAAAGAGACTTTCGCATGCATTTGCAACCGAAAATAAAGTTGAATATCTGGAAAATATGGAGTTAGCCATGGATGCAGTTGTTGAAACCAGATTTTGGCTTAAAGAAATACAGATGAAATTTGACCACGGCGACTTTTATGACGAAGCCGTTGAGCGTGCCAATGAACTGATTGCAGTGCTGAGTTATATTTCAGAAGGCGTTACCAAAGAAAATAAAGTTCACTTTATAACACTTAATTAAGCTACCTATGCTTTACTATTTGTTCGATTTTTTAGACCAAAAATTTGACCTCATCGGGGCTGGGGTATTCAAATTTATCTCCTTCCGTGCTGGCTTGGCCATGATTATATCGTTGGTTATATCGCTGGTATATGGCAGAAAGATGATAACCTATTTACGTGTCAAACAAATTGGGGAATCCGTTCGCGATCTTGGCCTTGAAGGACAAATGCAAAAGAAAGGTACACCTACTATGGGAGGTTTGCTTATTATACTTTGTATTCTGGTACCTACTTTATTGCTAGCCCATGTTTCCAATGTGTATATCATACTTATGATACTATCCACGGTTTGGTTGGGTAGCATTGGATTTCTGGATGATTATATCAAAGTATTTAAAAAGAATAAAGAAGGTCTTGCAGGCAGGTTCAAAATTGTAGGCCAGATTGGTCTTGGTTTGATTGTCGGTTTAGTTTTATTCTTTAGTCCGGAAGTAAAAACCCGAGAATACCTGTTGCCTTCTACCGAAACAGAAACTCAGATTGCAGTTTCTTCTGAATATGTAGACTCCCATTCACTAAAAACTACCATACCATTTGTCAAAGGCAATGAACTTGACTACGAAAGTGTATTTGGTTTTATGGGAGAAGACCTGGTTTGGATACCTTATGTGTTGTTGGTTATTATCGTTATCACTGCCGTTTCAAACGGAGCCAATATGACAGATGGTTTGGATGGTTTGGCTGCCGGAGTTTCCGCAATTATAGTATTTACCTTGGCCGTAATTACCTATGTTTCAGGCAATGCATTGTTTGCTAAGTATCTCAATATAATGTTTATACCCAATAGTGGCGAACTCGTAATTTTCTGTGCGGCATTACTAGGTGCTTGTATTGGATTCCTTTGGTATAACTCATTTCCGGCTCAGGTATTTATGGGCGATACCGGTAGTTTGACCCTTGGTGGTTTAATTGCAGTTTTGGCTCTTACCATTCGCAAAGAATTGCTTATACCTGTATTATGTGGTGTGTTTCTGATTGAAAATCTGTCTGTTATACTTCAGGTATTTTATTTCAAATACACCAAACGAAAATATGGCGAAGGCAGGCGGATATTAAAGATGGCTCCACTGCATCATCATTATCAAAAACTTGGTTTTTCTGAAGTAAAAATTGTATCCAGATTCTGGATAGTAGGAATACTGTTGGCATTGTTGACTTTAGCCACATTGAAATTAAGATAATACAATGAGTAAGCGAATTTCCATATTAGGTGCCGGTGAAAGCGGTATAGGGGCTGCTCTTCTTGCAAAAAGCAAGGGAGAGACGGTCTTTGTATCTGATGCTGGAAATATTGCTGAAAAATTTGTTCAGGAATTGAATAATCTAACTATACACTTTGAACAAGGAGGACATAATGAAAATCATATTCTAACTTCTGATCTGATCATTAAAAGCCCCGGAATTCCTGAAAAAGCCCCTATAATGAAAAAAATCAGGGCTGCAGGAATTCCGGTGGTATCAGAAATTGAATATGCCGCTCAATATTCTAACGCTAAGTTTATAGCCATAACAGGTAGTAACGGCAAAACCACAACCACCTTGCTTACCTACCATTTGCTCAAAAAACTAGGACTAAAAGTTGGTCTTGCCGGCAATATTGGCGATAGTCTTGCCAAGCAGGTGGTTGATGAGCAGTTTGATTATTATGTGTTGGAGTTAAGCAGCTTTCAGTTAGACGATATGCATAGGTTTAGAGCAGATATTGCTGTTTTGCTCAATATTACACCTGATCATTTAGACCGATACGATTATAACTTTCAGAACTACATAAACTCTAAGTTTAGAATAGTTCAGAATATGAATAAGCAGAATTACTTTATCTACAGTGGAGATGATACGGTGATTCAGAATAATTTGGTTTTAAAAAATATAGCGGCGACGATGTTGCCAATATTCTTGTCCAAACAAAGTGAATTTGGCGCTTTAGCTACTTCGGATAAATTGGCTTTTTCGCTCAATCAAAAATTTGAAATTCCTACTCTGAATATCCCTTTGAAGGGAAAGCATAACATGATTAACGCTATGGCAGCTATCTCTGTAGCTTCCTTGCTTGGTTTTGAAAAACCTCAAATTGAAACTGCAATTGCTGACTTTCAAAATGCTCCACACAGACTAGAGCCTGTTGCTATTTTGGATGGTGTTGAATATATCAACGACTCCAAAGCTACCAATGTAGATTCAGTTTGGTATGCTTTAGATAGTTTTACTAAACCTATAGTTTGGATTGCCGGCGGTGTAGACAAAGGAAACGATTATTCGCAACTTAATGACTTGGTCAAAACCCGTGTAAAAGCCCTGATTTGTATGGGGGTAGATAATGCTCCTTTGCATAAAGCTTTTGATACATTGGTCAAAAATATATCCGATACAGCATCTATGCAGCAAGCTGTTGAAAAAGCTTCTGCAATTGCAGAAAGTGGCGATGTAGTATTGCTTTCGCCAGCTTGTGCCAGTTTCGATTTGTTCAAAAACTATATGGATAGAGGCGATCAGTTTAAAATACTGGTAAATGAATTAATGTCTGCCAATAAAACCAAAAATCAGGCTATATGAATACGTTAAAAGCTTGGTCTACAAAAAACCTGCAGGGCGACCCTGTAATTTGGGCTATAATATTTGCTCTTTCGCTGCTAAGTATTGCTGTAGTGTATAGTGCCATTGGGTCTTTGGCTTATAAAATGATGGCTGGCAATACCGAGTACTATCTGATGAAACACTCTATGTTGGTTTTTGTCAGTTTGGCATTGATGTGGTTGGCTCATAAAATTGACTATCGTTATTATTCCAAAATTAGCCAGTTTGCTCTTTGGATTTCTGTTCCTCTTCTGGTTTATACCTATTTCAAAGGGGTTAATATGAATGATGCCAGTCGCTGGATAACTATTCCAATCATTGGTCAGACTTTTCAGCCATCAGACTTTGCCAAGCTTGCACTGATTACCAATCTGGCCAGTATGCTTGCAAAAAGACAGAATAATATTGACGATTTCAAAGAATCATTCATTCCAATATTGCTTTGGAGTGGTGCTATTTGTGGGTTGATTGCCTTGGCCAACTTTTCTACTGCTGTTATACTTTTCAGTACGTGTATGCTGCTTATGTTTATTGGTCGTGTACCAATGAAATATCTTATTATGCTGGTTTTGGTAGGAAGTATGGCCGGCGGACTCGGGCTTATGTTAGGTCAGCGTTTGCAAACCACCTTGAGCCGATTCGAAAGTTTTTTTGATAGCAAAGAAATCCCTTTTCAGGCTGAGCAATCCTATATAGCCATTGCAACGGGTGGTGTAATAGGTAAAGGGCCCGGCAAAAGCGATCAGCGTAATTTCTTACCTCATTCATATTCTGACTTTATATACGCCATTATTCTTGAGGAATATGGTTTAGTGGGTGGGGTATCTGTGCTTTTTCTATATATGGCCTTACTCTACCGTGGGGTAGTTACGACAGCCCGAAGTGACCGACCTTTTGGAGGTTTGCTTTCCGCCGGACTAACTTTTAGTCTGGTTTTGCAAGCTATGATCAATATGGGGGTTGCCGTAGGATTAGGGCCTATTACTGGTCAGCCACTTCCACTTCTAAGTATGGGTGGTACATCACTTTTATTTACCGGTATTTCTTTAGGAATAATTCTAAGTGTAAGCCGGGGAGAAATATCAGATAAGTTTAACTCAGCTAAGGTAAATTAATGAGCAATAAGTCGATATATAAAATAATAATAAGCGGTGGAGGTACCGGCGGACATATCTACCCCGCTATTGCCATTGCTAATGCTCAGAAGGAGCTATTGCCAGGTTGCGAAATTCTGTTTGTAGGCGCGCAAGGCCGAATGGAAATGGAAAAAGTACCGGCAGCAGGATATAAAATTGAAGGACTTTGGATTAGTGGTATACAGCGAAAATTGTCATTAGACAATCTGATGTTTCCTGTGAAAGTTCTTTCAAGTCTGTCCAAAGCAAAGAAAATACTCAAGGAGTTTAAGCCTGATATTGCTATAGGTGTTGGTGGTTATGCCAGTTTTCCCTTGTTGTATATGGCTGGTAAACTAAATATACCTACTCTTATACAAGAGCAGAATGGATACGCAGGTATTGCTAATAAATTTTTGGCCGGCAATGCACAAAAGATTTGTGTGGCTTACGAAGGAATGAATAAATTCTTTCCTCAGAACAAACTTATTATGACGGGCAACCCTGTCAGAAAAGATATTCAGAATGCCCACACTAAAAGAGAAGAAGGATTAAGACATTTTAACCTTGATCCGACCAGGAAAACAGTTTTGGTAATTGGTGGAAGCCTTGGTGCCAGAACCATCAACGAAAGCATTGATAAAGATCTTGAAGTTTTCAAAAGTGAAAATGTACAGGTTCTTTGGCAAACCGGCAAGTTGTATATAGACAAGGCTCGCCAAAAGGAAAAACAGTACTCCAATATTCGTGTCTTTGACTTCATCTATCAGATGGATATGGCTTATGCAGTGGCAGATATAGTAATTTCAAGAGCCGGAGCACTATCTATTTCAGAGCTTTCAATTGTTGGCAAACCTGTTGTTTTGGTGCCTTCCCCAAATGTGGCTGAAGATCATCAGACCAAAAATGCTATGGCACTTGTCAATGCGGAAGCAGCTTTGCTAATCAAAGACATTCAGGCCAAAGAAGAGTTGGTACCTGCCGCTATCAAATTATTACACAATGAAGCTCAGCAAACTTTGTTGTGTCAGAATATAAAGAAACTAGGCAGACCTCAGGCAGCTGATACGATTGCAGAGGTTATTAAAGGAATTATTTCAAAGTAAAAACAGAATTAGTAAGAAGTACCTATGATTGAGCAATACCAAGCTGTATATCTGTTAGGAATCGGAGGAATAGGCATGAGTGCACTGGCTCGTTGGTTTATTGCCAATGGGTTCAGGGTAGGAGGCTATGACCTTACCAGATCTACACTTACTCAGGATTTGGAATCAGAAGGTATTGAAATACATTATACCGATTTGGGCGAAAACCTGCCTGATGTTTACAAAACCAAACAAACATTGGTTATTGTTACACCGGCTGTACCTCAGGATCATGCAGAACTAAATTTCTTTAGAAATAATGGATTTGATGTAAAAAAACGAGCCGAAGTACTGGGTATGCTTACGCAATCATATTTTACCATTGCAGTAGCCGGTACTCATGGCAAGACCACCACTTCATCTATGGTGGCACATATTCTAAAGGAATCTGGCAAAAATGTATTTGCATTTATAGGTGGTATTACCAAAAATTACAATTCAAATTTATTGTTGGGCAATAGTGCATTAGGAGATCAGATTATGGTCGTTGAAGCTGACGAATACGATCGTTCTTTTCTCAAGCTATTTCCTAATATGGCTATAGTTACCACTATGGATGCTGACCATTTGGATATTTATGGTTCTGAAAAGCAAGTAGAAGAATCTTTCAACGATTTTGCTTCGCAGGTTGCTACCAATGGTTTTATTGCATGCAGAGCCGGTATGCCACTGGTAAATCCGGCCAAAGGCCAGAAACTTATATATTTCGGTGAAACTACTGGTGATGTACAGGCTGAAAATATTCAGGTCAAAAACGGAGCTTTTGAATTTGATATAGCTGGGGATAAAGAAGCTCAAAATTTTAGACTACAATTGCCCGGCAGACACAATGTAATGAATGCACTGGCAGCATATGCCGTAGCAAGAGAACTGGGGGTCGAATCACAAACTATAAAAAGTGCTTTAGCCACATACAGTGGAGTGAAAAGAAGATTTGAGTTGGTGTGCTCAACCAAAAATGTTACTTACATCGACGATTATGCTCACCACCCTACAGAGATAGAAGCCACTTTGTCGGCAGCTAAAGAATTATATCCTGGTAAAAAATTAACAGTAGTTTTTCAACCGCATTTGTTTAGCCGTACTCGTGATTTTATGAAGGAGTTTGCACAAAGTCTTTCTCTGGCTGATCAGGTTGTATTACTTCCTATCTATCCGGCACGTGAAAAACCGATTGAAGGAATTACTTCAGATGTAGTTTTGGAAAGCATAACTTCCGCTGAAAAAATGATATGCCCAAAGGAAAATCTTATGGAAGTTGTCAAATCATTGAAAACTGACATTCTGATCACCATGGGAGCCGGAGATATTGATCGTTTTGTTGAACCAATTAAACTTTATCTGAATCATGCTTAATTGGAGAAAAAAAATTAAGGATAATAAGCGCTGGATTCTTCTTCCTTTGCTTGCTATAGTGTTGGTAATGATGGGTTTTGTAGCTAATCAACAAAGCGAAAAAACCGTGAAAAATATATTTATTCATGTAGATCAGGAGCATGATAATTATTTTGTTGGAAAAGAAGATGTTCTGGATCTTTTGACATCAAATGGTAGCGACCCGATTATTGGTCAATATGTGGATAAGATAAGCCTCAAAGAGCTTGAAGTCCGCGTCAAATCTCATAATTTTGTCGAAAATGCCCAGGTTTTCAAAGATCCTAAAGGTAATCTAACCGTTAAGGTGAGCCAATGTAAGCCAATTGCCAGAATTATTGACGCAAAAGGTCCAAATGCTTATATCGGAAGTAATGGAGAATGCCTGCCTTCTTCCGAGAAATTTACTGCCCGCGTGTTGTTGATTGATGGTGATTTTGCAAAAAAACTTAAAAATGCTGAGTTCCTAAATTCAGAAGAAGGTATGCCTTACTTTGAATTAATACAATTTGTCCATAACGATCAATTGTGGAAAGCTCAAATTGCCCAAATGACTGTGTTGGGTAACGGCGAAATTCAACTTTACAGCCAAATCGGAGATCAGGTAATTGATTTTGGTAAACCGATAGATTTTGAAAATAAATTTAAAAAACTAAAGATCTTTTATAAAAAGATATACCCCTTCAAAGGATATAATCAATATAATAAAGTGATCTTAAAGTTTGATAATCAGATAATTTGCGAATAATAACATTTTTTATAAAAATTATATGCATAAAGATAAACTCGTTGTAGGCCTTGATATCGGAACCACAAAAATTGTGGCCATGGTCGGTCGTCAGAATGAATTTGGTAAACTCGAAATCCTTGGGATGGGTAAAGCCGTTTCTGAAGGAGTTATCAGAGGCATGGTTACCAATATCAATACTACTGTCAATGCCATTACTAAAGCCATTCGTGAAGCCGAAGATCAGGCAGGTATAAACATCAAAGTGGTGAATGTTGGTATTGCAGGCCAGCATATCAAAAGTTCCATGCATCATGGCAGCATTACACGCAATTCTTCTTCCGACGATGAAATTACGGTTGAAGATATCAAACGCCTTAATGCAGATATGTATAAAACCGTAATGCCTTTCGGCAGCGAAATTATACATGTAATGCCTCAGGATTATATAGTCGACTACGAGCCAGGCATCAAAGATCCGGTTGGAATGGCAGGTGTTCGGTTGGAAGCAGATTTTCATGTTATTACTGCTCAAACCAATGCCATCAACAACATCAATAAATGTGTATTACGTTCCGGTCTTGAAATTGAAAATCTGGTTCTTGAGCCTCTTGCTTCTGCAATTTCAGTTTTAAGTGAAGAAGAAAAAGAAGCCGGTGTAGTTTTGGTCGATATTGGTGGTGGTACTACCGATATAGCTATTTTCCAGGACAATATCATACGTCATACTGCGGTGATACCTTTTGGTGGTAATATTATCACCCAGGATATCAAACAGGGTTGCAACGTTATGCTAAAGCAAGCCGAACTACTTAAAACGAAGTTTGGAAAAGCTTTCGCAGAAGAAGCATCACCTAACGAAATGATATCAATTCCGGGGCTGCATAACCGACCACCGAAAGAGATTTCAGTAAAAAACCTGTCCAGCATTATTGAAGCCAGAATGCAGGAAATTATTGAACTTGTTCATGCCGAAATTATCTATTCAGGGTACGAAGACAGACTAAGTGGTGGTATAGTAATTACCGGCGGTGGTTCACAACTGAACAGTTTACAACAATTGTTTGAATATATGACCGGCAAACCGGTTCGTATTGGCCATCCTAATCAACACCTTGGTAAATGCAAGCAGGAAGTGGTGAAAAGTCCAATGTATTCAACCGCAGTTGGTCTTGTGTTGACTGGCTTTGGATCTATTGACGAACGCGAAAACAAGTATGCTGAATATACCACCGAGACGGTAAGTCAAAAGCAAGTTAGAAAAGAGTCCGGAGGACAAATTTTTAAGAAAATGACTGACCGTATCAAAGGATTGTTGATTGATGATCTGGATGGAAAGCAAGACTACTAATAAGATAACCGAACCTAATTTTAATAAAACCTATTCCGTAATCGAAAATTTAAAAGCTATGTCTACACCTTATAAATTCGATCTTCCCGCACATCACAAATCAATCATCAAGGTAGTTGGTGTTGGAGGAGGCGGTAGCAATGCGGTCAACCACATGTACAACCAGGGTATCAAAGATGTTGAGTTTGTAATATGCAATACCGATATCCAGGCACTAAAAAGTAGTCCTGTACCTACCAAACTTCAGATTGGTGTTGGTTTGACCCAGGGCTTAGGTTGTGGTGCAAATCCTGAAACAGGTCGCAATGCGGCTCTTGAAAGTAAGGAAGAAATCAGAGAATTTTTTAGCGATGGTACCAAAATGGTATTTATCACCGCCGGTATGGGTGGTGGTACAGGTACCGGTGCTGCTCCCGTTATTGCAAAAATAGCCCGGGATCTGGATATACTTACTGTTGGTATTGTTACGCTGCCTTTCAATTTTGAAGGTAGAAAAAAAATCCAGGCAGCTAAAAATGGTATAGCCGAATTAAAACAGTTTTGCGATACGGTACTGGTTATTGTCAACGATAAACTTTTTGATATCAACGATAACCTAACCATGCGTCAAGCCTTCGAGATGGCTGACAATGTGTTAACTACCGGGGCCAAAAGTATTGCAGAGATAATTACTGTAAGCAGCCACGTAAACGTCGACTTTGAAGATGTAAAAACGGTAATGAAAAATTCAGGTGCTGCCGTAATGGGCTCAGCTGTTGCCAATGGCGAAAATCGCGCACTTGTTGCTGCCGAAGAAGCTATCTGCTCTTCATTACTTGACAATACCGATATACTTGGTGCCAAAAAGATTTTACTTTCTATGGTTTCAGGCTCCGAAGCCGAACTTACTGTCAAAGAACTAAACCAAATCACTAGCTACATTCAGGATAAAGCAGGTGATGAGGCCGAAGTAATCTGGGGTGAAGGCATTGATGTAGAATTAGGCGATAGCATACGTGTTACCATTATTGCTACAGGATTTGATCATACCTACGACAATGTTGTTCCTGTTCAGCAAAAGAAAGTATTTGATCTGGACAAAGACCAGAAAGCAGTTGAACCTACAGAGTCGATTTCTAAACCCGAGTCAAGAGACTTCTTTGTTTATGAAAAAAAGGAGATTGAAGTACCTGTTCAAAAACCTGTAGAACCGCAGAACTATACTCCGCAAACTCCGGGTTATAATTCTTACCGTCCGGAGGTTAACCAAAACAGGCCTGAATTCCAGAACACTAGACCAGATATTCAGCCTGAGAAAAGGGTAGAGACTCCTCAATATTACAGAAATCCTGAACAAGAAGATTTAAGGCAGTACACTCAATATGTTCAAAATCAAGCAGAACCTTTGAAAGACCCAATTACACAAGGTCAGTTTGATTTTGTAAATGATACAGAAGATAAAAAAAGGATATTACAAGATCAGGCTGTAGATCGTATCAAAAGATTGAAAAATCTGAATACGCCTATGGATGTTAATCCGGATGATTTTAAAAATAAACTGGAAGTACCAGCTTACTTAAGAAGAAAAGTTGACCTGCCGGAATATCCTCATTCTTCCGAAAAGAAAATCAGTCGTTTTAACCTGAATGACGATAATGAACTTCTGGGCAATAACAGGTTTTTACATGATAACGTTGATTAATAACTAAATTATTGGGTTAGCAATTTATTGCTTGGATGGGCTTTGAGGAAATTGCGTTAAGAAATTTCAAGGAATGAAGCGTAAAAAATTTCACTGTTTGAAGTCCGAGGAAGGAGGACAAGTTTGAAATTTTTAGCGAAATGGAGTGAAATTTTAGTAATATTTCCTCATGCCCTAGATTCTTTTTGCTTACTTTTTCTCATTAATGGAGAAAAAGTAAGGCCGCGCCGGCAAGGCGATGATAATCTAGATTAAACTAAAGATAATCAAAAAGGAAATTATTAATTCTATTAAGTATTAATCTGTTATTAAAAGGAAATCAGGTCTTTGATCTGGTTTTCTATTAATCCTGACAAAAACGTATCGTTTATCTTACCTTCTATCAAAATGCTTTCAATTTTGGGCAGTCGCAGTTTGTTGGCCATTACATGCATACCCAGATAGTTTAGTATATCGGTTAAATGGCTCAAAGCTAGCGCTCCACCCATTGCGCCGGAACCTATACCTACCAAAGCTCCTTTCTTTCTGGCAAAAGGAGATGGATAAGACATCGAATCAATAAATATTTTCAGTATGCCCGGAAAAGAACCATTATACTCCGGAACAACAAATAGAAACTTTTCAGAGCCGGTCATACGTTTAATAATAGTATTAAATTCAGCATGTTTGCCTACTTTTTCGTACATACCTTCTGTTGTTAGATTGGTTGGTAATTCTGTTAAACTAATTAGTTGACATTCAGTGCCGGAATTTTCCAGAATGGCTTGATAAAGTTGAGCAATTTGAATAGACTTAGAGTTCTTACGGTTTGTTGCTGAAATAATGGTAATCATGTCAGTTAAATTTGTTTATACTATTGAATAAATAGTGTATTCATATTTGAAATAAAATATGGCTAAAAGAAAGTCGAAATCCGGTTCCCGAACTAAAAAAAGCTTAGTATTTCCGCGTAATTTGCAGTGGAAACTATCTATTCTCGGCTTTTTTCTGCTAATCTTATTTCTTTTCTATAGAATATTTCTGTTTTCAAATATAGGCTTTAAGGGTCAGAAACATTATTTTTTTGTTCAAAATCCTGTCTCTATTCATAATCTGGCTGATATGCTGGAAGCCCGGGGCATTATCAAAAGTAGTCTATCGCTGAGAGTTATGGCTGACTTTAAAAATGTGCATACCATCAGGCGCGGATTGCTGGAACTCGATCGTGACTGGAATAACTACCAACTGGTGAAACATTGGACTAACGATGCACCAATTGCATATACCAAAACTTTTGTAAAACCTTACCGGTTGCGAAGCAGGTATGTAGAACAGGCATGTATGGCTTTGCCCAATGTCGAGAAATCTGATGTGTGGAAGTTATTAAAAGATCCTGAATTTGTAGATAGCTTAGGTTTTACTTCCGAAAACATATTTTGCATATTTATTCCCGGTAGTTATTATCTACCCAAAGCGTTAAATGCCAGACAGTTTTTGGAAGCTATGCATCATAACTATTTGTTTTTCTGGAACAAAGAAAGACGAGACAAAGCAGCTGATCTGGATCTTTCACCTGAAGAAGTATCTATACTTGGTTCTATTGTGATTTCTGAAACCAACTATAAGCCCGAAATGGGTATGATAGCAGGAGTTTACCTAAACAGGTTGTACAATAAAATGAAGTTGCAATCTGACCCAACGGTTCTCTATGCCACTCAAAAGTTTAGTGCCAGAAGAGTTTATATCAATAAGCGATCATTACCTTCTGATTACAATACCTATCAGGTAATAGGTTTACCACCGGGGCCTATTTATTGTACTCCGCCTTTTGTGATCGATGAAGTGTTAAATCATAAAGGACATTCGTATTATTTTTTTTGTGCCAAAGATGATTTGTCGGGCTGTCATCTATTTACCGAAACCTTTGATGAACATAAACTAAATGCCCAAAAATTTCGCAAAGCACTGGATCGGGCAGGGGTGAGGTAGGTTTATTATTATAATTTATCTATGTGTCCCAAATGGATTATCTTAATGTACGCTGTTGGGGTTTATTATGTGATTATTTTATAAGTAATAGCTAAAATCTATAGAATTACATCTTTCCACTATTTAATTATCACATCTATATATCGTTGATCTTTAAATTTTTACTTAAAACCTATAACTTAAAACCTATAACTTAAAACCTACAACCTACAACTTACAACTTGTAACTTACAACTTAAAACTTAAACCCCTCACTTCTCCTCCTTCTGTATACACCTGCTATTACAAGTAGCAGGATCCCAGCCAATTTTGGTAAGATTTTGTAAAAATAAGGCGTAGACTTTAATGCTTTTTTCTAAGCGTTCTATGCTTATGCGTTCATTTTCGGCGTGTATACATTTTAACTCCGATTCTGAAAATACTGCCGGAAAAATTCCAAATACCGGTATCCCTTTGTTTCTGAAAATGTAATTGTCTGTTGTTGCCGGAAAAATAATCTCCAAATTTAGACATCCCGGGAAGACTTCTTCCAACGATTTGCAAAGTATTGAGTAATACTCAGGTACCAGCGACCTGTTGCCGGTTATTTCCTCATGCACTACGGTTATTTTTATACGCTTATCGTTCAATCGGCGCTTTACCTGTCTGATAAATTGCTTTGGTTCTGTTTTGGGTATCAGGCGGCAATCCAAAACAGCTTCTACACTACTACTTATTTGATTATGATCAGCACCTCCTGCAGAAAGATTGGTTAGCGTAATAGTATTAGTAAAAAATGGAGAAATCATAGGGTCATTCTTGATCGCTTTCTTTACAAAAGGCTTGAAAGCAAAAAAAGTAAATCGTTCCAACACAAATCCACGCAAGCCTTTTTCTTCTTTACCTATTTGTTTCAGGGATCGAACAGGCACTTTCGAAAGTATAATTTCCTGTTTATGATTCAGCAGTCGTTGTAATGCAAAAACCATCTCTTTGGTAGCATATTCCTTTGGAGGCACTGAGCCATGACCTGAACTTTCCAATTCTAGTTGTAACTTCAAAACCACTTTAGATTTTTCAATTGTAGAAGTCCCGAAAACTGCCTTATCAGGTTGTGAACTGACTAATCCTCTTACTCCGCTGCCGCCTTCGCCTAACATCAGATTAATATGAAGTTTTTCCAAATGCTTATTGGCAATGAGCATAGAGCCTCTATGTCCTCCATTTTCTTCGTCCGAAACGGATAACATACTAACATTAAAGGGCAATTCTTTTCCGTTAAGTGAATTAGCCAATTGTTTGATAGCGTATAGTTGAGCAATGGCCATGCCCTTGTTGTCAATAGCACCTCGACCCCAAACACTTCCATCGGCTATATCGCCACTAAAGGGTTTATGTTTCCAGAGTGTCTCATCATGAGCACTAACTACATCTATATGATTTAGGAAAACTATATTGGGTTTGTTGGAGGTTAAAGGATATAGGGATGCTATAAAATTGAATGATCGGTCAGTAGTGTCTAATACATCTACATATAAGCCTTTTTGTGCACAAAGATTCGAAAGATACTCACCAGCCTCGCGCTCGTGGTATTGGGTAGAAACAAATTGTATATACTTACTAAGGTCATGTACATAATCTGGATAAACATCCTGTGCTTTTCCTGAAAAGGTAAAAGATAAAAAAATAAGACATGCCATTGTGAATTTCATACTATTGTAACCCGGTCTTGGTTCTTTTATTTCACTAAATCAAGAAAAACTCCATTTGTCCAACCAAATCCGTCCTGTGAAGTATATTCGCCACCTCCGGCTTTTGCTTCAGGATTGAGTACATTGTATTTTTCCATCATCTTGCCGCTTTGCAAAAATACATGTTTTACTAAAGTTAGCCATCTTTTAGCAATTTCTTCTGATAATGTAGTTAAGTCATAATTAATGAGTCCTTTAATTGCAATGTATTGCAAAGGTGCCCAGCCATTTGGAGCATCCCATTGCTGCCCGCTGCTAATTTCTGTAGTCAATAGTCCTCCACTATTCAGAAGTTTATTCTCAATATTTTTACCCACATATTCGGCTTGTTTTTGACTGCAAATTTTGAAATACAAAGGAAATACTCCAGCCAGTGTATATTGAGTGGTTTGTGTTTTTAGTATAAAATCATAATCCATAAAAAACTTAGTCTCATTAGCCCAAAAGTATTTCAGAATTGCTTGTTTCCTTTTATCAGCCTGCATTGACATGTATTCTGCTTTGTGATTTTCTTGACTAAGTGCATAACATTTGGCTAAGGTTTGTTCGAGGTGGTAAAGCAAACAGTTCAAATCTGCCGGTATAATCTCAGTTGTTCGTATGGTGCTTAGGTCCATAGGGTCGGCCAGCCATCGGCTGCTGAAATCCCAGCCTGATTCGCAGGCTGCACGTATATTTCTATATATTTCCTCTTTAGGTCTTGTGCTTTTCTCAGCTAGTTTAAGATCTTCCAAATAGGATTCCGATCTGGGCTCTGGCCTGTCATCCCAATAACGGTTTAGTATTTCTCCGTCTGGCATTTTTACTATACGCTCAAATGTTTCTGAATGAGTTAGATTTTCTTCCCCTTGCATCCAAAATTTGTATTCTATTAGTAGTTGTGGTAAATATTTTACGTACACATTGTCACCCTTAATGCCTGCCAGCAATTCTACCATCAAAGAGAAAAATGGTGGCTGCGAACGGCTAAGATAATAAGTACGGTTGCCATTAGGGATTTTCTGGTAGGTGTTTAGCAGGTAAGCAAAGTTATCTACCATATTCTCAATGAGTTCCGTCTTGTTGCTTTTTGCAAGGCCCAGCATGGTAAAATAGCTATCCCAATAATAGATTTCTCTAAATCTGCCACCGGGTACTATATAAGAATGAGGTAGGGGAATTAGTGAAGAGTTTCGAATGGTGTCTGAATCTCGTTTAAGAAGCTCCCAAAGTATATCAATGTGCTTTTCAATGTTGTTATTTGGATCGGTTTTGAAACTTGTGACAGAATTGGGAGGCAGTGCAAAATGCTTTAAAACAAATTTTTTCAGATCAAATTCAGGTGTGGCTTTCTCCTGAATATACAAACTGTTTATTTCCTCGGAAGATTTTCTTGGGATACAATCTGCAAAGGTTTTGCTATCATCAAATATTTCTGAAACCTGTACATCATGAAATAACTGCCCAAAGGCTTTTGCAGGATCAATTTGAGCCTGTGCAAAGTGGTGTAAACCAACTAATAAAAGTAGTATAAATACACGTTGTAACAATAGAAATGAATTTTGGTCATCGAAATGTTTTATCTAAACCTAAAAAGCAAGACTTGGTTTTAGATTTCTTAGCTTATGAAAGGCATAGAAACAAAAAAGGAGACCGTAGTCTCCTTTTTTAATACATTTAGTAATCTTAACCTAATGAGGCTTTGATGTATTCTCTGTTTAATCGGGCTATATGCTCTTGCCCAATCTCTTTTGGACATTCTATTGAACAAGCTCCGGTATTGGTACAAGAACCAAAACCTTCTTCGTTCATTTGCCATACCATATTTTGAACTCTGGTGTCAGCTTCTACTTTACCTTGTGGTAACAATGCAAGTTGAGAAACTTTAGCTGATACAAATAACATGGCCGATGCATTTTTGCATGCAGCAACACAAGCACCACAACCAATACATGTAGCAGCATCAAAGGCTTCATCAGCTGCAGGTTTAGGAATTGGAATAGTATTGGCATCAGGTATACCACCACCGGTATTGACCGAAACAAATCCACCGGCTTGTATAATTCTGTCAAATCCACTTCTGTCTACCACAAGGTCTTTTACAACCGGAAATGCCGAAGCTCTCCAAGGTTCTACTGTTATAGTATCGCCATCATTGAAGCTTCGCATATGCAACTGACAGGTGGTAATACCAGTTTTAGGACCGTGTGCACGTCCGTTGATATACATTGAGCACATACCGCAAATACCTTCACGACAATCGTGGTCAAAAGCTATTGGCTCATCGCCTTGCTTAATAATTTTCTCGTTCAGTACGTCGATCATTTCAAGGAATGACATATCCGGTGATACATCGTTAACCTGGTAGCTAACCATTTTGCCTGACGATTTAGCATCTTTTTGTCTCCAGACTTTAACTGTAAGATTCATGCTGTTTATGTTTTAGAATAAAACGTTTCTTTAATTATTTGATTTTTAGTAAACTAATGTTGGTTAAACTGCAAAGTGTTATTTGTAACTTCTTTGCGTCAGTTTAACATATTCATAGTTTAATTCTTCTTTGTGAAGTTCTTCAGCAACTTCGTCGCCTTTGTACTGCCATGCAGCCACATAAGCGTAGTTGTCATCATCTCTTTTTGCTTCATTTTCTGCAGTCTGAGATTCTTCTCTGAAGTGTCCTCCGCATGATTCATTTCTGTTTAATGCATCGTCAACCATTAGTTCACCAAGTTCTAGGAAGTCAGCAACGCGATTGGCTTTTTCAAGAGACTGATTCAGTTCTTCGTTTGTACCGGAAACTTTTACATTTTTCCAGAAATCAGCACGAAGTTCTTTTATTAATCCTTTTGCTTTTTTCAGACCTTCTTCATTTCTGGCCATTCCGCAGTAATCCCACATAATTTTTCCTAATTCTCTGTGGTATTCGGTTACGGTTTTTGTACCATTTATAGAAATTAGTTTGTTGATTCTTTCCTTTACAGCTTTTTCTGCTTCTTTGAATGCAGCATGGTTTACATCCAGTTTCTGAGGTCCGATATTAGCCAGGTAATTACCCAATGTGTAAGGAATTACAAAGTATCCATCCGCTAATCCTTGCATTAATGCACTGGCTCCAAGTCTGTTAGCGCCATGGTCAGAGAAGTTTGCCTCTCCCAGTGCAAAACAACCTGGAACTGTAGTTTGTAAGTTATAATCAACCCAAAGTCCACCCATTGTGTAATGAACAGCAGGGTAAATTCTCATTGGAGACTGATATGGATTTTCGCCGGTAATCTGTGCGTACATATCAAACAGGTTGCCATATTTGGCACGTACCTGATCTTCGCCAAGACGTTTAATAGCATCAGCAAAATCAAGATATACGGCAAGCCCACTTTGGCCTACACCTTTACCTGCATCACATTGTTCTTTGGCGTTTCTGGATGCCACATCACGAGGTACCAGGTTTCCAAATGAAGGATACTTTCTTTCCAGGAAGTAATCTCTTTCTTCTTCCGGGATATCCTGTGGTTTTCTGCTATCTCCCTGCTTTTTAGGTACCCAAACTCTACCATCGTTTCTCAAACTTTCGCTCATAAGCGTTAGTTTGGACTGGTGGTCTCCTGAAACAGGTATACAAGTAGGGTGAATTTGTGTAAAACAAGGGTTGGCAAAAAATGCACCTTTTTTGTGAGCTCTCCAGGCGGCAGTGGCATTAGAACCCTGTGCGTTGGTAGAAAGGTAGAAGACGTTTCCATATCCACCTGTACAAAGAAGTACTGCATGTGCAGCGTGTGATTCAATTTCGCCGGTTATCAGGTCGCGGCTTATAATACCTTTTGCTTCCCCATCAATGGTAACCAGATCCAACATTTCTGTTCTTGGGTACATTTTTACGTTACCCAAACCAATCTGGCGGCTCAATGCACTATATGCACCAAGTAATAATTGCTGACCTGTTTGGCCCCTTGCGTAGAACGTTCTGGAAACCTGAGCTCCTCCAAATGAACGGTTGTCAAGGTAACCGGCATAGTCTCTGGCAAATGGAACGCCTTGTGCTACGCATTGGTCAATAATGTTTACACTTACTTCGGCAAGTCTGTGTACGTTAGCCTCACGTGCTCTATAGTCACCACCTTTTACGGTGTCATAAAATAAACGGTACACACTGTCACCGTCATTTTGGTAATTTTTTGCAGCATTTATACCACCCTGAGCAGCAATGCTATGCGCTCTTCTAGGGCTGTCCTGGAAACAAAATGCTTTAACTTTATATCCTAGTTCGGCCAGGGTTGCAGCCGCTGACGCACCGGCAAGTCCTGTACCTACTACTATTACTTCATATTTTCTTTTATTGGCAGGATTGACAAGTTTAAGGTCAAACTTATGTTTAGTCCATTTTTCTGCCAGAGGCCCTTCTGGAATTTTACTTTCTAATTTCATGATTGGTTAGGGTCTTGTATTATCTGAACAAATAAATATAAATCGGAATTAAAGCAAAAAGTGCAGGAACAACTATCGAGAATGCAGTTCCTAATCCTTTGATAAATGGAGTATATTTCTGATGTCTCAAACCAAAAGTCTGAAATGCACTGGCAAATCCGTGGTTTAAGTGAAAAGCCAACAATACCATAGCGCCTGCATACAAAAACACATATAATGGATTGCTAAATTTAATCATAGCAGCATCGTACATCGTAATTTCATGATTGCCCATAACCTTGTAAGGGATAAAGAAATTACTTAAATGCACTATAAGGAAGATAAGTACCATAGTACCTGAAAGCCCCATGTTTCTGGAAAAGAAACTGCTGTTTTTGGATGGCTCCGAATAATGGTATCCAACGGGTCTTGCTTTTTTGTTTTTGGCTGTTATTATGGCAGCAAATACAATATGGAGGATAAATCCGGAGAATAACACATATTCCATTACTTTAATGAAAGTGTTATTACTCATGAATTCGACAAAATCATTGAATGGCGTTCCATCTGGATTTAAAAGCATTAAATTTCCCAGAAGATGTTCAATAAGGAAGGTTATTAAAAACAATCCTGTTATTGCCATGATAAGTTTCTGCCCGATACTGCCTGACAGGGCTTTTGTGAACCAGCTCATTTCTTTTAAATTCTCAAATTAATGGTTAGTGTATATTTGAATTCTTCAAAAATACATTGCAGTTGTTATAATTCCACACAATTACGAGTACATTTTATTATTTAATACCAATCTAAATAGTTTTCTCACTTTACACACAAACATTCTTCGAAATAGGAGGTAAGTATTATGCTATCCTAACGAATGAATCTTGTGATTAAATATATAGGAATTAGTCTTACTTTTTTGTTGCTGTTCTTTAATATCAATGCCGATGCTACCCACCTGCGTGCAGGTGAAATGACAGCGGAGTATGTTTCGGGTTTTACCTGGCGTTTTTCTCTTACGGTTTATACCAATATTGCAGCTATTCAGCAAAGCAACAATTTTTTGGATTTGGAATATGCTCAGATTCTTGTAAATGGAGTTTTGGTAGATTCTCTAAAAAGAAAAAGCAGGGAAGTAGTCGGCAATTTTGATGATACCTACAAAAATGATTTTGTTTTTTCCTACACATTTTCCGGGCCCAGAGTTTATGTAGTCAGTTTTAGAGAAGTAAACAGAAATAATAATATTAAGAATATTGCCGGTGGATTTTCAGATCCATATCCCTTTTATATCGAAACCTATGTATTGGTTTCTTCCTTTTCTTCAAGCGCCAATAGCTCACCCAGGCTTTTTGTTCCACCACTTGATAAAGCTGCTGTCAATAAGATTTTTAGACATAATGCTGGTGCATTTGATATAGATGGGGATAGCCTTTCTTATAAGTTAATAGTACCTAAGCAAAGTTCTACTGTTGATGTACCGCAGTATTTTTTTATGGAAGGATTAAGCCTCAATCCAATCACCGGCGATTTGGTTTGGGACAAACCTAAAGAGGAGGGCCTTTATAATATTGCCTTTTTAATTGAAGAATGGCGAAATGGTGTGCGCATTGGCTATGTTCTTCGAGATATGCAAATTCAAGTTGAAAAAACCGAAAATAATCCTCCAGTGGTTTTTATACCAAACGATACCTGTATTGAAGCAAATTCGAAATATGCTGCAACGATACAAGCCATTGATTTGGATAAAGATCGTTTAATTCTAAATAGCTTTAGTGGGGTATATAGTTTGGGCTCATTTAACGCTGCAACTTTTACCCTTCAACAACCCAATCCTTCCATTTCACCTGTATTTGGTGTTTTTAGTTGGCAAACGAACTGTAGCCTGATTCGTGAGGAACCTTATCAGATAGTTTTTAAAGCAGAAGACCTACCGCCTAATGATGTAAGTCTGGCAGATTTAAAAACTCTTCGTCTAAAAGTACTAGCACCTTCTGTTAAAAATGTTCAATCCGCCAGTCAGGCAAATTCAATACTGCTAAACTGGGATTCCTTTACTTGTAGCCAATCAAGACAAGGAGTTTTGGAGATTTTTAGAAAAAAATGTGATTCTCTAAATTTTACTCCAGATCCGTGCATCGGTAAAGAGCTCATAGCTTCTGGCTTGGAAAAAGTCGGAACCGTGGGCTTAAATGCTACTACATTTACGGATCAAAATGTAAATCAAGGCAATTTCTATTGTTATTACATTCGAGCCAACCTAAGTGGTTCGCAAGGAGGTACAGGAAGTTGGTCTGAACAAACCTGTGCTATACCAAATCTGAATGCACCGGTTATTACCAAAGTTTCAGTTCTGAAAACCGATTCCATCATTGGGAAAATAGAAATTAACTGGCAATTACCTAATGACGGAAACTCCACACAGGAAACTTACAATTATACCATCAAGCGCGGACAAGGTATTGCCCCTGCTGAGTTTCAGATAATTAAAACCATTACAGCTGGTGAAAGAGCAATATTGGTGGATAGTATGATAAACAGCTATGATGCTTATAGTTATCGTATAGAATTAGCACTACCTGATGAAGGAGTATTGCTTACCTCAAACCCTGCTTCAACAGTAAATTTGAAAATAAACCCCGGTTCAGGAAATGCCAGGTTGGATTGGAACTTTAATGTGCCTTGGGAAAATACTAATAGCGATCATGTCATTTATAAACGATATATAAAAGACAGTTTAGCAATTCCTTATACTACAGTTGCTTCTGATATGGATAGCGGTAGTTTTACCGACGAAGGATTAAGTATAGAAGATACAGTATGTTATCTGTTAGAAACTATTGGAGGGTATTGTCTGGAGAATTTACCTTCGGAAATTCGTAATCGTTCTCAAGAAGTTTGTATTGTGCCGGTAGATTCTACAGTTCCCTGTCCACCGTTTTTAGAACTAAAACCATCTGAATGTAGTCCTGTAGAATTGGGACAAAATCTGTTAAATTGGATTCCTGACAAATCTGTTTCATGTAATAAAGATATAACATCGTACAAACTCTATTTTGCTCCACAAATAGATGCTGATTTTGTTATACTGGTGCAATTATCTGATACTATATATATCCATGAAGATGAGGAGTCATTAGCTGGATGCTACCAGGTTACTGCTGTTAACCGCTTTGGAATAGAAAGTCAGTTTAGTAATAAAGTATGTACAGATATCTGTGTTAATTATCAAACACCTAATCTTATTACACCCAATGGCGATGGTGCTAATGATGTTTTCAGACCTTTAAAAGATCCGTTAAATGTCGAAATGGTAAAGTTTACCGTGTATAATAGATGGGGGGCAAGTCTATACAATTTTGAGGGCGACCCCTTAATAGAGTGGGATGGTAGAGATTTGAGTGGAATTATGTTGGTGGATGGTGTTTATTTTTATTCTGTAAAAGTTGTATACAAACGCAGGCTTAATCCAAACGATGGCAGCAAGCAGATCAAAGACTGGCTGCAAATTGCCGGTACAAGGGAATCGATGCGTGAGTGATGTTTTTTTCGTCATCGCGGAAACGTACTCGTCATCTCGTAATTTTGCTTGAATGAGCAAAACTCCTTTGTGAAGTAAGGTTAAAAAAATAGAATGTTTTCATCGGTTTTTGTCATCTCGTAAAGCCAACCATTTTCGTTGGCATATCCGAGATCCAATGTTTTGGGATTGAAATAGAAACTTAAGAATCTATACTAATTAATTGGGTTCCGGTTCTTCTATTGATTATCCTTATGCTTCATCGCTACTTTGTCCACAATGACAAAACCTAAACTGACCAGATTCCGGATAATCCTTCTTAGGTCGGTTTTCCGATGACGAAAAAAAATGCCTTCTTTCTAAGGAAGAAAGCAGCTATATGGTTTAATCTTTAAATTTCAATACTTTCAACTTTTGACTTTTTACTTAAAACTTTTTACTTAAAACTTAAAACTTTTAACTTTTAACTTTTTCCTCCAAACTCCTCACTTCAAACTCCCAACTCCCAACAGTAGCATTTTTTTATATTCTTTTTTAATATTGCCCCCGCATTAAAAAAAGTATACAATGAAAAAAGCATATGTGTTTCCAGGTCAAGGTTCTCAATTTACCGGTATGGGAAAAGATCTGTATGAGCAATCAGACAAAGCCAAAGCCATGTTTGACAAAGCCAACGAAATTCTGGGGTTTGATATCAAAACCATCATGTTTGAAGGCTCTGCTGAAGATTTGAAGCAAACCAAGGTTACGCAACCTGCTATTTTTATTCATAGTGTTATCTTGGCTACAGTGGCTGAAGAATTTGTTCCGGATATGGTTGCAGGACATTCCTTAGGCGAATTTTCTGCATTAACTGCTGCAGGCGCTTTGTCTTTTGAAGATGGACTTGCGCTCGTATACAAACGTGCACTTGCCATGCAAAAAGCCTGCGAAATCAATCCTTCATCTATGGCTGCAGTACTTGGCCTAGCCGATGAAGTAGTTGAAGAAGTTTGTAATAATATATCCGAAGTGGTAGTAGCTGCCAATTACAACTGCCCGGGCCAATTAGTTATTTCCGGTACCAATAAGGGTATTGAAGAAGCATGTGTCAAATTGAAAGAAGCCGGAGCAAAGCGTGCCTTGCCATTGCCGGTAGGTGGGGCCTTTCATTCACCACTTATGGAGCCTGCCAGAATAGAACTTGAGCAGGCTATTTTATCGACCAATTTCGCAGAGCCAAAATGTCCGGTATATCAAAATGTGAATGCACAACCTTATACGGATGTGGAAAGTATAAAGAAAAATCTGGTAGCACAATTAACTGCACCTGTAAAATGGACTCAAACCATACAGCATATGGTAGCTGATGGAGCCACTGATTTTATTGAATGCGGTCCGGGTAAAGTATTGCAAGGTTTGGTTAAAAAAATCTGCCCTGAAGCATCTGCTCAGAGTATATAATCAAAACATATAAGAGTAAAATAGGGTTTAGAAAGAATTTTAAACCCTATTTTTATGTCAAATTTGTTTTTTCTGAGCAAAAATATAATCTTTAAAAGTTAAACCCCGTATTCCTTTTATTAAATCTCAATTATATCATATATTTGAGATTGAAATTCCTTAAAGTAATAGCATTGAGGTGTTTTATTGTATTTTAACAATGTGTTTTGCATTTTTCTAAGTTTTTTTGTTGTTGTTTCGTAAAAAAACTAAAAATTGCAGTTACTAATCATTCATTGTTAGGATACAGGCTTAAGTAAAGAATATGTCGACTTGAATTTCCAAGGCGATACGGAAACAAAAAATATCAAACATAATCTTATGTACAGATTAATGAATAGTAAAAACAACGTTGCGATGAAAAGATGTTTACTCCTTTTAGGGATTCTATTAGTAAACATAAGCAGTTTATTGGCACAGAAAGATCTGGTAATTTCCGGTGGAAATTCAGTATCAAGTTTTGTGTGCGAAAACAAAACGGCCTATGTATGGGGTAGTAATGCCGGGGGGCAGTTAGGGCTTACCCCTAATCCAGGTGCAATTGTTTCATCACCAATGGCGGTCGTATTTCCAGGTACTCCGGAAGTTAAACAAATAAACTCAGGATCAGGGTCTCACTTTGTTGCTTTAACCTGTACTGGTGATGTATGGTCATGGGGAACTAATGCAGATGGTCAGGTAGGTAATGGTACTACAGGTGGTATAATTACAGCACCTACACGAGTTTTAGCAAATACAGCAATTAATGCAGCAAATAGAAGTGCATCAAATGAGCTGATCAATGCTTCCGTTGTATACGCAGGTACATCCAACTCTTTTGCGATTTTAAATGATAAACGTTTAGTTTCTTGGGGAAAGAATGATAATACAGGTGGTGCTTTCTGCGCAGGTTGTCAGGCTGGTCAATTAGGTCAGGGAACAACTGTTACGGCGAATCGTGCTAATTATGTATTAACAGCTGCTGGTACACCACTTGAGAATGTGATACAAGTGTTTGCCGGAGATAACGTAGCCTATGCATTGGTTGACGATAATGGAGATGGTATAGGTACAGTATATTCCTGGGGTGAAGGAAACCAGGGAACCTTGGGTAGAAACGCTGCCGGAAATGGCGCTGGTCCTAATGATGGTACTACAATACAGAGTAGTTATGCCAGGCCTGTTCATTATGCGGATGGTACTCCAATGAATAATATTCTGGAACTGCAAGCCGGTGACGTATTTGGTATTGCACTTGATGTTAATAACCATGTATGGACTTGGGGAAATGGTGGTTGGAATAACTCTACCGGTAATACAACCATAAATGCAACCAGTGCTCGGCCAGCACGAGTAATTGCAGGTTTTACAACTGGTGCCAGCAACGATGGCACTTATTTACTTGCCAAAGCTATCGGTGGCGGACAGGGTTTTGGAATGGCGGTAACAGTAGATGGTAAGCCGGTTGCCTGGGGGGGAGGTGGTCCTACAGACGGTGGTGCTACAGGAAATGGTACACTAACTGGTTCTAAAACTGGTCCTCAGTATATTCAACGTACCGGAGGTATAATTGATAATAATGTAACTCTAATTAACAGAGGGGATACCTGGGGTTTTTATGGTACTTCTGATAATAAATTTTATGCTTGGGGTGCTAATTCATCTGGGCAGTTAGGTATTGGAAATCTTGTTGATCAAGCTTATGCAATCCAAATTACACCACCTTCCGGTTGTGATTTTAGAGATCCTGCACCTTTTGTAGATTTAAATCAGGATGATATTACTGTATGTCAGTCAGATTTTACTACCGGACCTGGATTGGTTTTGAATTCTAATTTTACAATACTTTCAACTATTGCCAGTAAATATACAGTTACATGGTATAGAAATGGAACTTCTGTAAAAACTGGTCCAGCTTCTATTGCTTCTAATCTTTCATATACTGCCACTCAGGATGGTACTTATAAAGTTGAAATTATTTACACAGGTACCGGTGCAGGTTGTGTGGTTTATGATCCGGCAGTTGATGAAATGACTATTGATTATTTCACTCCGTCATTTACTGTACCTAATAACCTTACTTTTTGTGGAAATGAAGCAGATGTAAATGTGAACTATACAGGTTCTACAGATGCTGGTTATTCTTGGTACCCTACTTCTACCAGTAATACAGTCTTGGGAACAACTATTGCAAGTGGTAGTACAACAATAAATGTTTCAACTGCAACTGTTTCTGGTGCAAATAGAATAGTTTATGTAGAGGAAACCAGTGGTAGTGTAGGTTCTATTATTTCTCCAGCACAGTTTGGTACTCCAACAGATGGAGATAATTATTTAAACAGCACTGTGAATCAAGATAATTCTTTTGCGACTGGTTTTACCGCTACAGAAGAGATTACGATTACTCAATTGTCCTATTTTGCTAAAACAAATATTCAAGAGTGGCAAGGTGGAGTGAGTACGAATGTTACTCCGGCAACAGGTACTGTAACTGTGACTTTTGGTATTTACGGATCACGGATCAATAATGGTAATCTCGTTGCTAATAATGCTAATTTAATTGGAACATTAACCTCAGTATTTTCAAGGACTAGAGGACCGGGAGATCCTCAAGAGTTAACTATGATTGACACGGTATTTGGAAATGTAACACTTCCTGCCGGTACATATTTTATTGGTATTCGTCAGGTTTCAGCCAGTACAGTATTACAAGATTTTAAAATTAATAGGCGTAATGTTGCTCTTCCAGGTGGAATCGTTGACGATGTTAACGGTACTATCGTATTACAAAACATAGGTGTTAGTGGATTTGGTAATGCAAATCAAGCTAGCTCGGGTTTAGTCTATAATGTGAAATTTAAAACAGCTCAACGCTTCTGTGATAGAATTCCTGTTACCCTTACAGAACTTTGCCCTTGCAACCAACCTGCCACTGTAACTATACCTTCATCTTCGCCTGCCTATACAGGTACAGGTGTAAACAAGAGTATTACGGTATGTACAGGCACTGGCACTCTGGCAACGCTTAATGGAGGTGGAGTAGGAACGGCTTATACAGCAGGTCCGGGAACAAATAGTAATCCATACCAATACAGCTGGTACAAAAAAGGAACTACACCGGTATATGTAAATAACACAACGGTAGCCAATAAAACACTTACCTCTGCCGATGCAGGAACCTGGGTACTAAGAGTAGAAGATGGAACCGCCGGAACAGCTTCTTGTTATAGAGAAGACTCGGTGAAGTTTATTGTTACAGCAATACCTGCAGCCCCAACAGCTACCTCACCTGCAGACTTTTGTGCAGGCACAACAGCACCAGTATGGTCAGCTACAGCGACCGGTACAAATACTTTGCAGTGGTATACTGCAGCTTCTGGAGGTACTGCAACAGCAACAGCGCCTGCAATTACGAATACTGCCGGTGTTAAAGAAATATGGGTAAGCCAACGGACAAGTGCAGCCACGGGT